>Ga0209692_10000064_pt1 | contig 393592 bp, 327 predicted proteins | sample tdDd472_FD_187129 | JGI IMG/M metagenome (GOLD analysis project Ga0209692, IMG submission 187129) | Marine sediment microbial communities from the Atlantic coast under amendment with organic carbon and nitrate - tdDd47.2 (SPAdes)... | ecosystem: Environmental > Aquatic > Marine > Coastal >... | reverse complement strand
TCGGGACCCTCCATACTTCCAGTGCCCCCAAAACAGTGGACAGGATCATTGAGGTCTTTCCCAGTTCCGAACAGGCCCAGATCAGGTCCACCCTGTCCGACGGGCTCAGGGCTGTTGTGGCTCAGGTGTTGTTTAAACGGATTGATCAGAAAGGAAGGTGTGCCGCCCTGGAAATTCTGGTGGCAACCCCTGCGGTGCGGAACCTGATCCGGGAGGCCAAGACCCACCAGATCCCTTCCATGATTCAGACCGGTAAGCAGTACGGGATGCAATTGCTGGATGACGCCATCATGGATCTGTATAAAAAAAGATGGATCAGTGCGGATGAGGCTTATTCAAAGGCAAACAACAAGAGTATTTTCCGACCCTTTCTCAAAACGCCGCCGTCGGATTTTACCGAGGCCTAACAGCCCCACAGGAGGATGTCATGAAAAAACAGCAGATCGATCATATTTTATCAAAAATGCTGGACTCCCATGATAATGTGTCAGACCTGAACCTGACCCCGGGCAAACCCCTTCAGGTGGAAAGTTCCGGTGAACTGGTATCGGTGAAAATTCAGCCGGATTACAAACTGCTGACACCGTTTCAGACGGAAATCTTTGCTTTAAACCTCATCAATAATGATAGAAAATTAACCGAAACCCTTCTAAGGGAGGGCAGTTGCGACCTTTCCTACCAGTTGGGCACCAAGGCCAGGTTCAGGGTGAATATATTTTCACGGTCAGGTAAATATTCCATTGTTCTACGACGGCTGGAAACCACCATCCCTACCATCGAAAGCCTGAATCTGCCGAAAAGTTTTCATTCAATGGCCGAGGAAAAAAACGGGATCATTTTTGTGACCGGTGCCACAGGTTCCGGTAAATCAACCTCTTTGGCTGCTCTGCTGGACAAAATTAACGAAACCAAGTCCGTACACGTGATTACCCTGGAAGATCCCATTGAGTACCAGCACCCCCAGAAAAAATCCACCTTTAACCAGAGGGAACTGGGCATGGATTTCGATGCGTTTTCTTCGGGTCTGAGGGCGGCCCTGCGCCAGGCCCCAAAGGTGATCCTGGTGGGTGAGATGAGGGACAGGGAGACCGTTGAAATCGGCCTGTCCGCAGCCGAGACCGGCCACCTGGTTCTGACCACCCTCCATACGGTGGATGCCGGCCAGACCATCAACCGTGTTTTGGGTATGTTTTCCACTGAGGAGGAAAAACAGGTTAGGATCCGCATGGCCGATACCCTGCGCTGGGTTGTGTCCCAGAGGCTACTGCCCAAGGTGGGGGGGGGCCGGGTGGCAGCCTTTGAAATCATGGGCAGTAATTTGAGGGTAAAGGATTCCATCCTCAACGGGGAATCCGAAGGCAAAACCTTTAATGATATCATCACCGCAGGAAAGGCCCAGGGTATGATTGCCTTTGACGAATTCATAGTGTCCCTTTATGAAGAGGGGAGTATTGAAGAGGCCACGGCCATGGCATATGCATCGAGAAAGGATATCGTGGGCCGGGGTCTTGACAGCATTAAAAGTGCCCGGGGGCAGTCAACCACAATGATTGATTCACTGGAAATAGACAGGACTTACGGAGGAAAAGACCGATGAATGTCATATGTCCCCATTGCAAATCAAAATTGAGTATTCCTGATGATAAAGTGCCCAGGCACAGGGATTCTTCCTTTAAATGCCCCAAATGCAAGGGGGCAGTTCAGGTGAAAGCATCACCTCCGCCGACCCCGTCCCAACCATCCGGCCTCGCCGGAGGCATAGAGCAATTAGCGCTGGGCGGGGAAGGCGGGCTGTTCAGCAGGTCTTCCAAGCCACAGGCCATGGTCTGCATGCTGCCGTCCCAGACCCGGGATCAGCTTACAGAGGCTATCAAGCGGTTGGGTTTTCTAGTGGATTTCCCCAAAAATCCTCAACAGGCTTTCCATAACCTTGAATACAAGAATTATCCCCTGGTGGTGGTGGATGATGCCTTTGACACAGACAGGCAGATGATCGTTCATATGAATGAAATGGATATGTCCCTTCGCCGGAAAATCTGTCTGGTCCGGGTGACGCCGGGCGAGGCAAGCGGGAACGACATGGCCGCACTCCACTCCAGCGTGAATACCGTGATTCGCACCCGGGATATCGAACAAGAAGATGATCTTTATATTGAAGATCTCCTGAATGCGGCGCTGGCCGGCCATGAAAAATTTTATGCCATATTTAATGATTCCATGAAGGCCGTCGGCAAGGCATGATCCGGGATGATGCGAAATTGGTATGACGCCCCTGGCCCGGGGGAATGGGGCCGGCGTTGTTTTTCATTTCTTAATCTGGGGATAGCGGTATTCACCCTGCTGCTCCTGGTCTCCGAGTTCAGGTTTGACTGGTGTGAGACCCTTGCCGGCCGTTTCCTCATGTCCACAAATGCCAGCCGCCCGGAAACCGGAAGTATATGGGAAACGGGACGGCACACCGCCAATGCCCGCAACTCCCTGAATGATATTATCCATCGTAAAATTAATGTTGAGAAGAATGTAAGGTCGGCCGCGTCTTTTACTGAACTGGCCAAAGGCCTGGGCGCCGGCCAATGGGTGAATATGGACAAAGAGCAGTTTAAACAGCTTTACCTTTCCATGCCCCCCCATGCCCGGCAGAGCCTCATTGAACCGGCCCGGCTGGTCTGGCTTCTCAACGGCAGCACCACGGCCCGGGTTTTCTGCGAGGGGCGCCTGGGCGGGATTAAAATTTATTTCATTGATTCCGGGAACCGGGTGATCCGGTTCATTGATCTGGATTCCGGAGAAATGGAGGATTTCCCCCGGGCCGGGGATGGGCCCGGTCGTTTGGATACCCTTTCGGGTTTCTCCGGGACCATTTACCCGGCAGATCGTTTTTTCGAAGCAGTATTTAAGTTGCCCCAGGATATGGTGCCGGATTTGATTCAGGATGCAGACACCCTGCTGAATCAGCCCGGAACCATTGAGCGGGTGGGGATCTGGAATTCTACGGAATTTGGATATATACGTCTGGGATTTGAATTCAGCCGTCTGGGTCAGATCCGGGTTGTTCAGGTCAGGGCCCGGGAATGGGCGGTGTGGCAATTGAACCTTATTTTAAAAGGGGAAGACCTATGAAAGCGGTCAGCGCCTTTTTTTACATGATCCGGGTTCTTTTTTTCCTAGGCCTGTTGGCTGTTGGTCTCGGATTGGCCGGGGGCAGTTTTCTGGTTTTCCAGGTTTCAAAGGACCTGCCAAAGCTGCCTTCCCCCTTAAGCCGGATCATTGAAACCCCCCAGAGCATGATTTACGGAGGGGACGGCCAGGTCCTCATGGCCCTGGGAGCCCGTGATGCCGTGCCCCTGGATATGGTCTCCCCGGATTTCATCAATGCCATTGTGGCCACGGAAGACCATCGGTTTTTTGAGCACAAAGGGATAAATAAGCTCAGGATCATCAAAGGCTTATACATCACCCTGTTCAAACCCGGTAAAGTCCAGGGGGCTTCCACCATTACACAGCAGTTGGCAAAGAATCTTTTTTTCAGTTTTGAAAAGACCTGGCAGCGAAAATTCAAGGAACTGCTGGTGGCCCTTCAGATTGAAGCGGCAAATACCAAAGAAGAGATCCTCGAGGCCTATATAAACCAGATCCATTTTGGGGCAGGGGCCCAGGGCATTGAAAAGGCGGCCCAGACCTTTTTCGGAAAACCGGCAAAGGCGCTTGATCTCGGGGAGGCCGCTCTTCTGGCCGGGCTTCCCAAGTCTCCCACCCAGTACAATCCCTTCCGCCACCTGGACAAGGCCCTGGTCCGGCGTCGTGTGGTCCTGGGCCGTATGGTGGCTTCCGGTTTTATTTCAGCCCAGGCGGCCGAAGAGATCGCCGGGACTGAACCCCGGCTCCACAAGGGGCGGACCGATGCCCGGACCGGCAGTTATTTTCTAGATGCCCTGATCCGGGAACTGGTTCAGGCCTATGGGGATGATGTGGTGTTCCACGGCGGCATAAAGGTATATTCCACCCTGGATTCCCGTATTCAGACTATGGCTGAAAACTCCGTCCGGGAAGGGCTGGACCGTCTGGATAAATTGATGGGCCTGGCACCCGATGCAAGAGAAAAACCCCAGGCCGCTCTGGTGGCGGTTGATACGGCCAGTGGTGCTGTTAAAGCCGTTGTGGGGGGCAGGGATTATTATGCCAGTGAATTCAACCGGGCCATGAACGGCAGGCGGCTGGCAGGAAGCGGGTTTAAGCCCTTTGTTTATTATACGGCCTTTGAGAAGGCAGGTATGCACCCAGCCACCCTGCTCCAGGACAGGCCTGTCTCCATCCCGGTTGCCGGCGCACCGGACTGGGCGCCCCGGAATTTTGAAAAACAATTCCGCGGTCCCCTTATTTTAAAGCAGGCCCTGATTTCATCTGTCAATACCATCGCGGCCCAACTGGTGGAATTGTTGGGGCCGGATGCCGTTATCGATACTGCCCGGGCCTGCGGCATAAAAAGTCCGTTAAAAGATGTCTATTCAGTAGCCCTGGGCACCTCTGGGGTAACGGTCTATGAGATGGCGGCAGCATTTTCAACCTTTGCCAACCTGGGCGTTAAGCATGACCCCTTTATGTTCTGGCGGGTGGAAGATGCCCGGGGCCGGGTGATTTTTGAACGGATCATAAAGGACACCAGGACCCTGGATCCCGTTTGGGCGTTCCAGCTGGTGGATATGATGAAAGGGGTGGTGGACACGGGCTCGGGCCGGTCTGTGCGCACCCTTGGATTCAAACGCCCGGCCGCCGGGAAAACAGGTACCACCAATGACTATAAGGATGCCTGGTTCACGGGATTTACCCCCTCACTGTCCGTCTCGGTGTGGACGGGGTATGACAAGAAAAAAAGGTTGCGGGACAAGCGGGGTGTGGGCATAACCGGCGGCCGGGGTGCTGCTCCCATCTGGACGGATTTCATGATCCGTGCCATGCACGGGGAGCCGGAACGGGATTTTCACATTCCTTCAGGTATTCGGTTTGAGACCGTGGATATTACCACCGGTTGCCCGCCGACAATTGTAGGGGAGGGGGATGGGGGGAATCCGGTAGCCGTCAAAACCCTCTCCGTTGCATTAAAGCTGGGCCAGCCCACCTGTCCGGAGGATGACAATGCTGCGCATCCTTAGATACCTAAGTCTCCGGTTCTGGCTGGTCTGCCTGTTGTCTCTGCCTTTGAGTTTCTGGGCCCTGCCAAGACTTACAGCCTGGCTGCCCGGGATTCCAGTGCCGGCCATTGTTGCCGGGATTTTTGTTTTAACAGGGCTGGGCCTGGGGCTCGTGCTGGATATTCTGGGGGTAAGACGGATACAGACCCTGATACGGGAAGGTGAGCTCTGGGAGCGTGCCGGCATCCGGCACCGGGCTGAGAAACGATACATCAGGGCCATAGGTATATTTGACAGTGCCTGGATTTCCCCACGGGTTGCGCGGCGGTCCGGGTCTCAGCTCATAGATGCCCTGGCCAGGTTTTATCTGACATCAGAGAGTCGTTACCCGGGATTTGAGATGGCTGCGGCTTTGAATCTGCGGGCCAATCCCGGTGATGAAACCCTGGCACTGCTCTGGCTGGGGCAGGCGGGAGCCGTGGACCGGAACAACGGATTGAGCCAATCCGTATTAACCGCCCTTGCCGATGCCCATTATGCCCATCCTAAAATTGGCCGGCAGCTGATTTTTATATTCTTAAGCCTGGGCCGGATGGATTTTTCCGCCAAACGGCTCTACCGGTATTTTTCGGGTCATGGTGCTGCCTTTACCCCGGAAGATGAGGTCCTCAGGGCTGGTATCATTGAATTGATGGGAGATGATGAGCCCGGGAGTGAAGTGGGGCCGGAGCAAACCCTTGGGGATCTGAGAGACGGCCCGGGGCAAGCGATTTCCGATACAAAATCAAGCCCGGACATCATCCGTCCCTATTTCCGGCAAGGTAGGCGGTTAACCGCCCGGGGAATAAGCCGGGGAGGCAGGCTGCTCTCAGGGCTCGCCAGGGCCGGGGGCCGGGGAATCCTGGTCGTAATCAGGCGGTTGGAATTCCTGGGGGGCATGATATGGGATTCGGTCCGGGAAAAGGAGACACTCCGCCGGTATCTGCGATGGGGATTCATGGGAATGCTGGGGCTATGGCTGATGTTTTTTGTCTGGAATACCCTGTCACACATGCTCAAATCAACGGATCAGCCCGCCCATCGTATTGAGGTTCGTATCTCAAAACCCCTGACCATCCAGGTGGCGGCATATCTTAAACAATCCCATGCTGACCGGTATGTCGGTGCATTAAAGAAAAAAGGAATTACTGCCAGAGTTAAAAAGACCGGAGCCGGGGGTAAAACCTGGTATTTGGTGCGGGTGTCTGAATTTACGGACAAGAAATCTGCTGAAAATTACGGGACCCGCCTTAAGTCTCAAAAAATAATTGATGATTTCTTTGTCAGTAATAAATAATATAGTAGAGCCAGGCTATGGGATCGTTTAAAAATAACTTCCCCCCAATCTGTTTTCAATAATGCCCAAACCGGGTATTTTGAAAACAGAAGGTGAACTAATTTTTGAGCCGACCCTAAACGAACAAAGGAGAAATATTATGATTGTTATTTCAAATGTCCATTATCCGCCGGAAAGCACCCGGGAAGTTGCCAAGCGTTATCTTACGGCAAAAGCTCTGCCCGACTACATTACCAAAAAAGGCCCTTATATCTCTTCCAGCATAAAGATGGGTATCCATTCTCTTACCTATTATGAGATGGAAAACCACCGTCTTCCAGAAGGTCTTGTGGCCATCGGGGAGAGCATGTCCGAATATTTCGGCGTGCCTGGATATACCTATGACATCAAGCCCTATTTTGAGCTTGAGGAAGGCCTGGGCATTCTGGGGATGTGATCCATTGAACCCGGTTGACCTGGTGGTTGATTTTGGCCTGAAACTTTTTTAGCCCAGCCGCAGATATGTTCAAAATCTGAAAATTTCCACTTATGGGGGAAATTTTTGCACTGGATTGGTTTGACCGGCTCAATTGCACATCCCTCATCCGAGAGGAAAATACAGGCCTCGTCAGGCGCTTCGATCAGGGACAGGCAATGCCTGTCCCGGGTCAGACGGGTAAATTTGTCTATAAAGGCATGGATATCCATGCCTAAAAATTTTGCAATTGCATCGGGTTCTTCGGGCAAAAGCCGCACATAACCGGGTTCCCGGCAGCAGGCATGGCATTGGATGCATTGGAATTTTTCAAGGTTCAGTTCTGTTTTGCCATTCATGTTTTTGTTCTCAGGCTGCATTTGTCCTTATTCCTGATTGGTGCTTAAGGGATTCCCCTGTGATCAGGGTCACCAGTTCCGACGGGCTGAGCCGTTTTCTGGACAGCCGGTAATTATTGTTTTCCACCACCACCTCGGCCGGCATGGGCCGCAGGTTGTAAGTTCCTCCCATGGCATAGCAATAGGCCCCGGCAGTCCTGACGGCCAGAAGATCACCCTCCCTGATTTCCGGCATGGTCCTGTCCTTTGCAAAGAGGTCACCGGTTTCACAGATATTGCCGCAGATGTCATAGACCCCGGGCCTGCCCCCGGGATTGGAGATATTATCAATGGCGTGGTAGGCATCGTAGAACATGGGGCGGATGAGTTGGGGAAAGCCCGAATCTGTGCCGCAGATAGACCTGCTCCGGTTTTGTTTGAGTGTGTTGACCCGGACCAAAAGGGTTCCGGCCTGGGCGGTCAGGAATTTTCCCGGCTCAAACCAGAGTTCAAGTTTCCTGCCGTATTCCCTGCAGAATTCAGCAAAGAGTGCTGTGGCCTGCCTGCCCATTTCCAGTAGATCAACGGGGCTTTCACCGGGTGCATAGGGCACCTTGAACCCGCCCCCGAAATCCAGGAACTCCAGGTCCGGGAAATTTTCCCGTGTGGCCACGGACATGATTTGTTTCATGGCCCTGATTATGGAATCGGGTTTCTGGAGTCCTGATCCGGTATGTTCATGGAGTCCGACCACACGCAGGCCAGCGGCCCGGACGATTTTTCCTGCCAGGTCCGTATCTTCCATCAGGATACCGAATTTGGTGAGATCTCCTCCGGTCATGATCTTGTCATGGGCACCGTCTACCACATCGGGGTTGATCCTCAGGCAGACCCGGGTGTTGGGATAGGCTTTGGCATATTTTTCAAGCCGGGAGAGGGAACCGATATTCATGAGCGCCCCTGAACCGGCCACTTCGTGCATTTCCGCATCTGTTATATTGTTGGCCGTGTAAATAATCTCTTTGGTATCAAATCCACAGGAACGTGCCATGGCCAGGTCCCCGGGGCTCACGGCATCAATTCCCGAGCCAAGCCCTTTAAGGCAGGTCAGTATATCTTTGTTGTAATTGGCCTTCATGGCATAGCGGATTTTTAGTTCAGGCCAGTCAAAGGCCGAGGCAAAGGCACGGTATTGGGCCCGTATCCTGTCCAGGTCATACACATAGGTGGGGGTGCCGAACTCCCGGGCTACAGCGGTCAATATCTCAGATGTCATGGTGGATTCTCCTTATTTTATTTAAGGCAAAATATTATCAGTCTCATCGGAGATGTCAAGAATATAATTCTAATTATATCCAAAAGAAAAGAACATAATTCTAATTTTATCAAACAAACAGATTAATATTCGGTATGCTCAGGGTTTCAGGGGGCTGGTCCAGCAATTCATGGATATTCCCGTTCAATTGGGCGATGGTGGCAGCCTTCATCATCTGTTTTAATATGGATAGGGAAAATTTGAAGTTGGCACAGAAATAGGGGGCAAATTTTTTAAACATCTTCACGGCAAAAAAATCTTCGTAACGGCCGGCCAGAAGATCTGTCATACGCAGGGCCGTGCGAAGGTAAATACCGTCATCAGGCTCAAATCCCGCTGTCCACTGGGAAAATATCCAGGGCCGGGCCACGGCCATTCTGCCCAGGGACAGACCCTGGCAGCCGGTCATGTCTGTCATTTTGATCCCGTCCTCCACCCGGAACAGGTTCCCGTTGCCAAATACCGGGATATCCACCCCTTCTGTGACCTGTCCGATGATCTCCCATTGGGGAGCCCGGCTTCTACGGTCCGGTGCCACCCTTGGATGGAAGGTGAGTCCGTCTGCCCCGGCCGCTTCAAAGGCCTTCCCCATGCTCACTGCAAACTCCGGATTGTTTTCCCATCCGGTCCTGTATTTGACAAATACCGGGCAGGACACGGACTGGCGGACAGCCTTAACAATTTCAACACATTGATCAGGAGTTTTCAGCAGGGCTGCCCCTGCGCCTTTTTTGCAAATGGCGGCCACGGAGCAGCCGAAATTCAGATCCACCCCAAAGAACCCCTCAGCCTCAATGCGCCGGGCCGCATTTGCCATGCTTTCCGGTTCATTGCCGAAGATCTGGCATACGGTATGGCCCAGCTCTTCTGGCCGCCAGGTAAAGACGTGGGAGACCTCCGGATTTTCACTGGGCACGGCCTTTGCCGATGCCATGCCGGTAAACAAAAGGCCAAAGCCGCCGAATTCTGTGACCAGCTGCCTGAATGGAAGATGGCCCAGCCCGGCCATAGGGGCCAGTACCATCCGGTTGTTAATTGTTTTTTTGCCCACAGCCAATGGGGTGAGCAGGTGGTCTCTTAGTTCTTCCGGGGAGTTCATCTGCGTTTGTTATCCAATATGTTAAGATATGAAAAAGAGTGTATATAACCGAAATTTAAGGTGATTGTCAATTCCCGGAAAACTGCGGCGGCAAATGTTGATTTTAGTGCCATAACCCGGCTGCGGCGCGGGCGGCCGCTTCCGTTAGGGATGGTTCAAAAATAAATTCCACTAATCTGTTTACAAGAATTCTTAAAGGACTGGGTATTTTGAAAACAGAAGGTGAACTAATTTTTGAGCCGACCCTTAACGCATTTTCGGTTGCCCTGATCCAAAAGGCATCGGTCGGACGACCCTCTTTACCGTCCTGGCCGTGGGAAGTTCTCACGCCACTCCAGCACCACAGCCTGATCACTGAGGTTTACCCTCCTGTTTGACTGTCTACAAGATGGATTCTTGATTTTCAGGTCCTGAAACCAGCCGAAAGAAAAACTTCTATCTCCAATAATTTTGTCTTCATGCGCTGACTTCCAAACCACTACCGCATACACATATGTTGTGGCCGAATGAATTGGGTGACAAGCGACAGAGTATAGACATATCTGTCTCTATTCAACCACTATTTTTTCTGCCAATTTCTGTATGTAAAAGCGATCTAATAATTTCTTGACCCCTCAACAAGCAGTTTGTATATTCTTGATAATTCGCACATTCTTCCTGACCTGACCTGACCTGACCTGACACTGCAATAAATTCCTTTCGAATTGTTAAACACTTTCACCGAACAAGTTCTGTAACAGTCAACCTAAACACCGAGGTATAAAATGGACACAGAACAAAAAGTTACAAGAAAACTCAGAGCTATTCTTAGCGCAGATGTCAAGGGCTACAGTATTCTCATGACCAATGATGAAGTTTCCACGGTCCAAACACTGAAAGAATACCGGAGCATTATGTCAGATAGAATAAAAGATCATTCCGGTCGTGTCGTCGATGCTCCTGGTGATAACTTACTGGCTGAATTTCCAAGTGCCGTTGAAGCGGTTCAAAGTTCTGTTGAAATACAGAATGATCTGGAAATTAAAAATGCAGAACTGCCGGAGAATAAACGGCTTGAGTTTCGCATAGGTGTGAATATTGGTGATGTAATTCAGGATGGAGGAAATCTTTACGGTGAAGGTATCAACATAGCGGCACGGATTGAAGGACTTGCCCGACCTGGGGGAATCTGTATTTCAAGAAATGTATACGATCAGGTGAAGAACAAGCTCGGTCTTACGTTCGAATACGTTGGCGAGGAATTTGTAAAAAACATTTCAGATCCTGTCTATCTCTACAAAATCCTGTTAAATCCGGAAGATTCTGAATTTATTTTCGGTAAAAAAAAGAAATTTGACCTCCCCCAAAAGCCATCCATTGCAGTTATCCCCTTTGAAAATTTAAGCGGTGATATTAATTTTGATCATGTCTGTGACGCAATTACCGAAGAAATCACAACGGGATTGACAAATATACCGCTCCTGTTTGTCATCGCCAGGAATTCCACAAGTATGTATAAGGGGCAGGAAATTGAAATACAAAAAATAGGACGGGAACTCGGGGTTCAATATGTTCTTGAAGGCAGTATCCAAAAATCAGGGGAAAGGATACGTGTTACTGCTCAGCTTGTTGATGCTTTAAATCAAAGGCACCTATGGGCTGAAAGATATGACGGGACAATTACGGATCTGTTTGACTTTCAGGATAAAATTACAATGCAAATTTTAACCGCTCTTCAGGTCCGACTCGAAAAAGGGCATAAATCAAATGTCTGGGCTGGTGCCACTAAGGATTTAACCGCTTTACAGAAATATCTACAGGCTCATGAAGCATTTTTTAAATTTGCAGATATTATTTCGGCACGCAGATTATTTAAGGAAGCCCAAGATTTGGATTCCGGTTTTCCGCTTCCATATGTCTATCTGGGATGGATTCATTTGTTCGATGCATGGTTTCGCCTGAGTGAGTCACCGGAAATGTCTATTCAGAAAGCAATGGAATTAGCCCAAGAAGCGCTCCAATTAAGCAGCAACGTTGCCCCTGCTTATTCCTTGTTAGGTAAAATATACTATACCATGGGCGATGTAGAAAAAGGGATCGCTACAACAAGGCGTGCCATAGAAATCAGTCCGAACGATGCTGACTGTCACGTGCATTTGGGGGGACTTCTTGCATTTACCGGACACCCTGAAGAAGCGCTTTACTGGATTAACAAAGCTGTTCGTCTAAATCCGCAGGGAAGTTGGATTTACAGCGTATACTTCGGTATGACATACAACATCCTGGGCAGATACGATGAAGCTATAAAAGCCTACAAAACTGTTCTGAAACAGAATCCTGATAATATTTTGGGTATAGTCGGCCTTGTTGAGGGTTATTGTTTATTTGAAAAGCATCAGGAAGCTCAAAAAATTGCCATGGACGTTTATAGAGTATTCCCCAGTTTCTCTGCGATCTATCATGTCAATGCCATGGGTTATAGATATAAAGAAGATACGGACAGATTTCTCGAAGCATTGCAAAAAGCAGGATTGAAATAGCCATTTTATGAGCTAATAGATATTAGTTAAGGCTATAACTTCATGGTATTTAACCGGTTTATGTGAGAATCAAATGGCCTACGCAATAACAGATCTAAGTAGCTCCCTGTAAAAACAAAATTCTGGAGTTCAAATTTTTTCTTGCCATCCAAGCGGTAGTCAGGATAATCTCCAAAACTCTTGATTTGCCCAGAATCAACAATATCCGGTATATTCTTTCTTTTGCGATAGGATGGGGGCACCCCAATATATTGTGGTCGATGAATTTCTCAAGAAAGCGGTCAATTATAGACATATTGTGGAGCCTGCTTTGCTTTCAAAATTTTACTGAAAACAAGACATTTTCTGCCCAGAAAATGAAATTCAATTATCATCGTTACAAAGTTAAAAAAGACCTCCTGCTATTGAAATTTCATCAAATAGTATTACAATATCTGCCAAGCTCAATGAAACATTGTTAGGATCTAATAACTTAAAAATAACCGTTTCCCCTAAATCAAGTGGAAATGATATCTATACTCACAGATACAGGAGGTGACATATGATCGCAACTTTTCTGACGGTGATGTTCATTGCCTACCATTTAAATAAATGCTTGGATTCGACTGAGGGCGTTTGCGAACTATAGTTCCATCCAACGTATAATAGCGTGCAGTAACGTACAAGACTTATTGGACGTTGAAAATGGAGGAATTGATATGACTAAACATATGAGTGACCCATGGTGGCATATTTTCTCAGATCATAATTCAAGGACGGACGAAACCTGCCCTGCAGTTCCTGTCAACTCGGGACAAACCTGGCAAAAAGGGCTGGCCTCCTTTTACTGTCCCTGTAAGTCCGATCCCAAGGCAAATGAGTGCCAGTTGCCGCTGATTTAACCTCATAAACTGAACCGAGCGGTAAAAAAACGGCAACACTTTTTATTTACCGTTCGGTTATTTTTACTCCCATGAGCCTTATGGGCTATCCTATTTTTAAAGCAGGAGTCCCTGATAAACAATCCGATAGTCTATTTGCCGCCCTCATCGATGGCATAGTTCAGGATGGTTGATTTGCGTAGTTTCATCTCGACCACGGTTTTGTACTTTATATTGTTTTCCATGAGGTGCATCATCTCTGTGTCAATGTTCACCGAATCCAGATGGTAGATATCCACCTCTTCGCTTTCATCCCCATTCATGGTGTGGGGCTTATCTTCAAAAGGAGAAAGATGGTCTGGATGAGTTTTTTCCAGATAATCAGGCTTTTTTTTCCCCATGGCCCGCATAAGAGCCTGATTAAAGTCAAGATCCTTGGGTATAAATCCTATGGTATCCATATTGGCGATGTTGCTAGCTATTAGATTGTGGCGCCTAGCAGATACATCCAGGGATCTGGCGATCATCTTTGACGTATATCCGAACAGTCGTGAATCAGACATGGCTTCACCTCCGTAAAATCGGTTCTGTTTTCAAGAATTTATACTGCAAATTATATGCCGAACAATGAGCCCCCCTGCTGTATGGGATTTCGACAATCTATCCAACCCGGGACATTCTTTTTCCCCCATTTTCGTCAAGACTTTGACAGGGAGGTGTTTTGCCTTACCTGCCGGGACCCTATACTTATGAATGACATATTGTTTGCGAAATTGGTACCAATGCCGTACTGAATTTTGGAGGAGATATAGTAGAGCCAAAGCGCTCACTTATGGTATCAAAGCTAAGATCTTCAGTATCATGGCTGACAACACTATATCTTGTCTCAGGGAGTATAGATAGACTCCTGCCCTTTTCAGGAATCCCCAAAAGAAAAGAGTTTAATACAAATGTTTTGTGATTAGAATTGCTGAAATCGCCTCATGGCGATCCATCCAGATATGGGGCCCGGCGCCAGGAGCAGAAAGGCATATTCAAGCCCGTAGGTCCTGATCCAGAGTCCTAAAAGTTCAATGGTGAAAATGGTGATGAGGAAGCCCAGGCAGTTGACGATGGTCAGGGCCGATCCCACGTAGGCTTTGGGGGCAAACCGGGCGTTGAGAGAGGAAAACTGGGGGGAGTCCGCAGTAACGGTCAGACCCCAGAACATCATGATGCCCAGAGCAGGGACAAGGGGCATCTCAAGGAGGAGCGGAGATAAAAGGCAGCAGACTCCGGAGCCGGCCAGCCCCCATTTTGCAATCTTACGGCTCCCCAGGTGAACCGAGAGCAGGCCTCCCAGGCTGCATCCCAGAAATCCGGCAAAGAAAAAGGCAACGGTCCAGAGGTCTGCTGCACCTGGGATCAGGGTCTGGAAAAATACAGGGATAAATGCCCAGAGGGCGTAGAGTTCCCACATGTGGCCGAAATAGCCCAGGGATGAGGCCCGGAAACCGGGATGGGAAAAGGCCTGCCCCATGGCTTTCAGATTAAATGCCGATCCCCTGGGCAGTGCAGGACCGTCCCTGACAAGGGCCGCCTGAATGATGCCTCCGGTCATGCAGAGTATGGAGGTGGCCCCCAGAATCAGACCCGGGTCCCCCTGCCAGGAGATCACCCGGATAAAATAGGGAAAGCCCGAGGCCAACACCAGGGCTCCCACCAGCAGACCAAGTGCCCGGCCCAGAGTATTGGGGTACCAGGATGCGGCGATTTTCATTCCCACCGGATAAATACCGGCCAGGCAGATCCCGCATAATACCCTGGAGGTGAGCACCAGCCCGAATTCCTGCCCCAGCAACAGGGGAAGGCTGTTGAACAGGCTGCCGAAAAATGATGAAATAAAAAAGAGCCGGGCCGGAGAAAACCGGTCCGCCAGGTTGAAAAAGGCAAATATAAGGGTGCCGGCAATAAATCCGGCCTGGACCCCGGATAATAAGAATCCCTGTCCCTGGAATGCGGCATTGGCTGCAAACCAGATGGAACCGGACAGAAACTGGGACAGAATAATCAGAAAGAGTCGCATCCAGCCTTGTATCACAGCCCATTAAATATTTACAGAATTTTTCAGGCTTCCGCCAGGGCTAATGATATAAATAGCTTTTAATTATGTTATAAGTCCTGTAAATTTTACGGCTGTTTTTTTAACATAATATTAGGTTGCTACCATGATTGACGTATCTGTTTTAACTATTTTTATACCCACCTTCTTTTTTGTGTCAGTGACCCCGGGTATGTGCATGACCCTTGCGCTCACTATGGGGATGACCATTGGCGTAAGAAAAACATTTTATATGATGTACGGAGAACTTGCCGGAGTCGCCTTGGTTTCAATTGCTTCTGTTGTCGGGGTTGCCGGATTAATGTTGAATTACCCTATTTTGTTCTTTGCCCTAAAATATGCCGGGGGTGCTTACCTGTTTTATCTTGGCTTTAAGATGCTTCGATCTGATGGAACAATGCCCGGGGAGTTTGAAGGGAAAAGAATGTCACATATCAGCAGAAGGTCTCTTGTGCTTCAGGGATTTATTACGGCCATAGCAAATCCAAAAGGCTGGGCATTTATGATATCTCTTTTGCCCCCTTTTATTAATCCGGAAAAACCTCTTATGTCCCAGCTTACTATTCTGGTTGGGATTATTCTGACCACTGAATTAACCTGTCTTCTTTTATATTCCAACGGAGGCAGATCACTTAGTAGGTTTCTCGGGAAAAAGGGAAACGTCACCCTTCTTAATCGTATTTCAGGACTATTGATGATGGGGGTCGGTGTATGGCTTGCTTTTGGATAGTTTGTCCTTGTGAATGGATTATCTGATTTCTTCCTCCCCTATATAATGGAAAATTATCGGATTTTTCTAAATTCTCCGAAAAGATAGGTGCTGCATATATACTGAAATTTCATTGAATTGGAGATAACCACTACCCTTTAAAAAATGCAATAAAAAAGAGACTGCAAAGGTCTTGTTTCCACAAGGGGTTTACCGGGTAAACAGCCGGATTTCTATACCTTGACAAGCCAGTGGACCTATAATATCTTAATACGTTATTTTTAAAGGGACAGAGGCCAATGTTAAACAGACACGAACATGAAAAAAAACAGTTCCGGCGACTTTTTCAACAAGAGGGGCTTGACCGGTTCGATGAACGCTTCCAGGTACTTGAAGCATTCTTAAAACTGGAACACCATGTCAGCCTGGAAGAAATTTCAGAACAGCTTAAGGTTGACGGGGTTGAAATGGATAAAGAATTTTTGGACCGGAGCATGGAGCAGTTGTGCCGGTTCGGTTTTGCCAATCGTGTGGCCTTTGAACAAGAAGATAAGGTTTTGTATGAACACCGGCATTTAGGGGTTCATCACGACCATATGGTCTGCACCAAGTGCGGCTCCATCCTTGAGTTCAGGGACGAGGCCCTGGAAGCACTCCAGGAGAGGGTGGCCAGGGCATATGGGTTTTACATGCTCCAGCATAAAATGGAAATTTACGGTCTCTGCTCCAAATGTATGGAGTTGAGGGAAGACCTGGTTCCCCTTCATAAAGCCAAACCCGGAGAAAAATTGATCGTGAAGACCGTGGAGGCAGGGCAGAAAATGCAACTGCGGATTTCCTCCATGGGGCTTAAAATCGGTGACACCATTGAAATGGTGTCCAACGGTATTGGCGGCCAGGTGGTAATTGCCGTGGGCGATAACAGATTGGTGATTGGCACGGGGATGGCCCAAAAAATATGGGTAAAGTCCGCCGGTGTCTGCGAGTGCGGGCAGATTGATTTTTTACGTTGCCCCAGGAAAAGATGCCGTCGGGGAGTTGTTGCACTCAGTCAGATGAAGGCCGGGCAGGACGCCCGGATTGTCCGGGTGTCCGGCGAAAGTGTTCTGCGGCGGCGACTGCTTGAAATGGGCATTAACCGGGGAACCCGGATTTATATTGAAAAATACGCCCCCCTTAAGGATCCTCTGGAACTGGTGGTCAAAGGCTATCATATTTCCCTTCGGGTGGAAGAGGCTGCCAATATTTTTGTTGAGGATGTTAAGTCCGTAAAAAGATAAATATGAGAAAAGAGATTACCATTGCCCTGGCCGGCAACCCCAATTGCGGCAAGACCACTATTTTTAACAATTTGACCGGGGCCCGGCAGAAGGTTGGCAACTGGCCCGGTGTCACCGTTGAAAAAAAAGAGGGCCGATTAGCCTATAAAGACCATGAGATAAGGGTGGTGGATCTGCCCGGGACTTACAGTCTGACACCTTTTTCCATTGAGGAGGTTACGGCCCGGGATTATGTCCTGAATCAGGCACCGGATATTGTGGTTAATATCATAGATGCCTCCAATCTCGAAAGAAGTCTGTTTCTGGCCCTTCAAATTCTTGAACTTGGGCGTCCTGCACTTTTTGTACTCAATATGGCGGATATGGCCGAAGCCAAGGGGATGAAGATTGATGCAGACAAACTTTCCAGCCTTCTGAACCTGCCTGTGGTATTCACCGTTGGAAATAAGAACCAGGGCACCCATGGCATCCTTGATGCGGCGATCAAGGAAATTGAGGGGTTTGAATCCGGAAAGGCTGCCCGGCAGATCCGGTATGGTAAAGACATTGAACTCTGTATTGAAATCGTCGGTTCCGCCCTGGAATCCGGGGATGAAGATGAGAATCCTGTCCGGACCCGGTGGCAGGCTGTTAAACTGCTTGAGGATGATAAATTGATCAAGGAGGCGCTTCAGGACCGCCCGGGACTGCCTGCAGCCCTGGAAGCCGCGGCGGCTTGCCGCAGCCGGATTGTTGACCTGTTTCAGGATGATTTTGAAATTGTGATTACGGATGACCGGTACGGGGTGATTGAGGGGGTGATCAAAGAATCGGTTCGGTTCTCGGCCCAAAAACGGATTGACATGTCCAGAAACATTGACCTGGTACTCACGGACCGGTTTTTCGGGATTCCCGTGTTTATCTTTTTTATCTGGGCCATGTTTCAGTTGACCTTTTCCCTGGGAGCCTACCCCATGGAATGGATTGATTCCGGCGTCAGCCTTTTGTCAAGTGGTCTGGACAAGGCCATGGATCCCTCTTTGTTCAAGTCATTGCTACTGGACGGCATTGTGGCCGGAATCGGTTCGGTGATTGTTTTTCTGCCCAATATCCTGATTCTATTTTTCTGCATTGCCCTGTTTGAGGATACCGGTTATATGGCCAGGGCTGCCTTTCTCATGGATCGGGTGATGCATACTTCGGGGCTCCATGGAAAGTCCTTTATCCCCATGCTCATGGGCTTCGGGTGTAATGTGCCGGCCATCATGGCCACCAGGGCTCTGGAGAACCAGAAAGACCGTGTCCTGACTATATTGATGACCCCCTTTATGTCGTGTTCTGCCCGGCTGCCGGTGTATATCGTACTCGCCGGAACGTTTTTTGCCCAAAGGGCGGGTACCGTGATCTTTTGCCTTTATGCCATGGGGATCATACTGGCCATTCTGTCCGGCCGGATTTTGCGGACCCTGTTGTTTAAAGGGGAGGAAGCCCCCTTTGTCATGGAACTGCCGCCCTACCGGGTGCCCATGCTCAAAAGCCTGCTAATCCATATGTGGGACAGGAGCAAGATGTTTCTCAAAAAGATGGGTGGGGTGATCCTTGTGGGGTCCATTATTATCTGGTTGTTGTCCACCTTTCCAAGGGATGTTGCATTTTCCGTGGATTATGATGCCCGGATTGAAGGGGCCAGGGCGGCATACCAGACTGAGACCGTATCTATGCTGTCCGCCCAAGACCGAGAACAGGCTTCTGACAGGCTTGACCGGGAAATCCAGAAAATTTTGAATCTGAAAGAACAAGAAAGGGTGGGCGGATCTTATATTGGTATGATAGGGAAGTCTCTGGAACCTGTATTTAAACCCATCGGTATCGAATGGCAGGCCAGTGTGGCTTTGGTGACTGGGTTTGTTGCCAAGGAGGTCGTAGTTTCAACCATGGGTGTGCTATACGGGGTGGGTAACGGGGAAGGGGAGGAACTGAAAAATGCTTTGAAGAATTCAGGTATGACCCCTGTCTCGGCTCTGTCCATGATGGTGTTTGTTCTTCTGTATGTCCCTTGTTTTGCCACTGTGGTGGCCATTTATAAGGAAGCCTCGGCAAAATGGGCATGGTTTAACGTGATTTATACGACCATGGTTGCATGGGGGATGTCTTTTCTGGTATACCGGATCGGAATGATGCTAAGCTGATAAATGAATGGAGATGTCTATGAGCCTTGTGTTGAAAAAGAAAATATGGATTGTTCTTTTCAGTTTTATTCTGCTGGGAATGGTTTCTGAAACGGCTTTTGCTGCCGAACGTATGGCTGTTAAAGCTTCTATCGCAAATCTGAGAAACGGGGCCGGTACCAAACATAAGGTGCTCTGGCAGGTGGAAAAATTTCACCCCTTCCTGGTGATTAAAAAGAACAAGGACTGGTATGAGGTCAAGGATTTTGAAGGGGATACAGCCTGGGTTCATAAATCCTTACTGGCAAAGATTGAAACCGTGATCTCCACAAAAGCAAAATGCAATGTCCGATCAGAACCGGATAAGAAAAGCAGAGTGGTTCTCAGGGTAGAAAAGGGTGTTCCATTCAAGGTCCTCAAGCATAAAGGGAACTGGATTCGAATTAAGCATGCAGATGGTGAGACCGGGTGGATATATAAGACTCTAATCTGGTAAACTCAGAATATATTCAGTGGGTAAATAATATATAAGGAATAATTAAAAATGGCGGAACAAGGCGTATCAAACGAGCGGAAAAAAGAATTGGAACAGATGGATCCTTTTCAGGAGGCCCTTGTCAGGGGGCTGGCCTATGCATCGGATCATAAAAAACAAATCGGATTGGTTATCGGTGCCGTGGTGGCGGTTTGCGTCGTTTTTTCCACCATTATGTTCAGCTTTAAACGGTCAGAAATAAATGCGTCCCAGTTTGTGGCCAAGGCTGTTGCAGAATATACAAAGGTCTATTCCGAAGATAAGGACCCCAAAAAAGGGTTTGAAGCGGTTAAAGACAAGTTTGAAACCATATTTGACGAATATGCCAATACCAGTGCCGGGCGGATGGCCCGGGTGACCTATGCAAAAATCTGTTTTGATGCCGGGGAGTACGACAGCGCCTATACCCATTATTCAGAAGCACTTTCTGCCATGGGAAATGAGGCCGGCATAGAGAATTTTCTTCTCTCCGCCTTGGGCAACCTGTCCCAATTGAAAAAAGACCCGGAACAGGCAAAATCATACTACCTGCGCATTGAAAAAGGAAGTTCAGACCTTTTAAAGGATGAGGCCCGGTTTGCTCTGGCATTAATTTATGAGGCAGAGAACAATATGGTCGCCAGCCTTAAAATGTATGAAAAGATTGTAAATGAAAATGAAACTTCCATTTACAAAGCCATTGCCCAGGCCCGCATCAACGGGGACAAATGATATCTCTTTTTTGCAGAAAAATAAGATCAAACTAAAAAAGGCTGCCAATTGGCAGCCTTTTTCAGAAAAGGAAAAAAAGATGAAAAAACTAACCGCTGGTTAGTGGTATTGTTAAATGCAAAGTCTTTGCCAAAGCAGGTTGTTTGTTTTATCTTTTTTGTAAGCTCTTAAAAATATGCAGAATTCGTCTTTGAATCTGTCTGAAGTCCTGTTTTGAGCTTTCTAAAAGCAGGCTGAAAGTTCAATATTTTGAACTTTTATATTGAAGAAGCCGTCCGGATTATCTAAATGACAATACTTATGCACTCCGCCGGGGTTCAAAATTTTGAACCCGCTGACCGACCCCCTTATTTTCCTAAATTCAACTCTTTGTCCAGATTGAATTTTTTCAATTTCTGGTTCAGCCCGCTCTTGCCGATGCCCAGGATCTGAGCCGCCTTGGTCTGGACATTTCCTGACATTTTCATGGCCCGCTGAATCATCCGTTTTTCAACGGCTGCAAGGGTTTCCGAGAGGCCTACGCCTTCTGGAATGCCGTCCAACTGCAGGGTGTTGGTGGTCGGGTTGCGGATTTGGGGGGGCAGGTCTGATACCGAGATCAGGCTGGCAGGGGAAAGGATGACGGCCCGCTCAATTACATTTTCAAGTTCACGGACATTGCCCTTCCATTCATAATCGCAGAGGATCTGTGCCGCTTTCTTGTCAATGCCCGTCACGGTGCCGGAAGACTCCGGGCCCCGGGTGTATTTTTCTATGAAATGGTTGATAAGCAAAGTGATGTCTTCCCGGCGTTCACGAAGCGGCGGCATGACCGCCTTTACAACATTGAGCCTGTAATACAGATCCTCCCGGAAATTGCCCTTTTGCACCTCGTCTTCCAGGGTTTTATTGGTGGCGGCAATCAGCCTGAAGTCAACCGGAATGGGGGCGGTTCCCCCAACCCGTTCAACTGTCCGCTCCTGGAGGACCCGCAATAATTTGACCTGGAGGGTCATGGGCAGTTCGCCGATTTCATCGAGAAAGAGGCTGCCGTTGTCTGCCAGTTCAAACCGTCCTTTTTTCATATTGGCTGCCCCGGTAAAGGCGCCTTTTTCATGGCCGAAGAGTTCGCTTTCCAGAAGGGATTCGGCAAAGGCAGAACAATTGACCGCCACAAGGTTCCCGTCTTTTCTCAGGCTGTTGTAATGAATGGATCTGGCCACCAGCTCTTTTCCGGTTCCGCTCTCCCCCTCAACAAGGACTGAGGCATTGGTGGGGGCAACTTTTTGGATGACCTCGTACAACTCCTGCATGGGTTTGCTTTTTCCGATGATGTTGTCAAATTGGTATCTGGATCGGATCGCATCCCTTAATATACTGTTTTCCTGAACAATCCGGTACATGGAAAGGGCTTTGGCGATATGGGCAATCAGGGCCTCATTTTCAAAGGGTTTTAGAATGAACGTATATGCGCCCTTGTGCATGGCCTCAACTGCTTTTTCAACGCTGCCGAAGGCCGTCATGATGATGACCGGCAGATCCGGTTTAAGGGCCTTGATTTTTTCCAGCAGATCAATGCCGGACATGCCGGGCATTTTGACATCAGAGAGTACCAGGTCTATGAATTGGTTATTCAAAATATCCAGAGCTTCCATCCCGCTTGATGCAGTAAATGCACGGTACCCTTCTTCTGCAAGCACTTCACTGATGATCATGGGGTAATGCTTTTCATCATCAACAATTAATATGTTTTCCATTCAGCTCAACTCCTTGGCGCCGGTTTCCCGTGATGGCAGGGTAATTTCCACCTGCGTTCCGTTGGGGGATAAATTGGTGATTTGTATGTTTCCGTGGTGGGCTTCTATTATATTTTTAATGATCCCAAGTCCCAACCCCGTTCCGGTTTCCTTGGTCGTAAAAAACGGGGTCCATATTTTTTTGAGCACATCTTCGTCAATACCTTCCCCCGTGTCCGAGACGCTGATGTGCACCAAGCCCGAATCATACCAGGTGGCAATAGTGATTTCTCCTTTTTCTTCCATGGCTTGGAAGGCATTGAGGAAAATATTCAAAAATGCCTGATAAAGCATGGCCGGGTCAGCAAGGATGACCGGCAGGTCGTTTTGGAAATCCTTGATAATCCTGATATTTTCTTCTTCGGCTTTTGGGGAGAGGAACGCCAGATTCTTTTCAACAATGTCCTCAAGTGTACAGGGTCTGAGGTCGGCGATCTTGGGTTTGGCAAAGTCCAGGAAATCTTTAATAATATGATCCAGGCGGGTGGATTCCTCAACAATGATAGCCGGAATTTTACTGGTGGGATCCAGCCTGGCCATTTTTTTTTTCATAAGCTGGGCACTGCTTTTAATGATGCCCAAGGGATTTCTGATTTCATGGGAAACCCCTGCGGTCATTTCTCCGATTGCGGACAGATGTTCAGCCCGCCTCAGTTTTTCTTCAAGTTTCAGGCGTTCTTCGGCCCTGTGCTCTATGATTCTTTCCCCGTGTTTGACCACAAATCTCAGGATTAGAAAAAGAATGCCCATGATGCTGGCACAGCTTGCAACAATCAATCCCTGGAGTTTGAATACCTGCTGGTAATCATGGGAAACATCACGGATGATTTCAATAACCCCTATAACCATCTTGTCCTTTGTCCGAGCCAGCTGGACTTCCTGGACCAGGGGGGCAAAGGTAACAATTTTGGTCTCCTTGGGAAACCAGAACATGAGTTCCAGAAAACTTCCCTTTTGAATCAACTTGGAGGTGGTTTCTCCCTTCATGGCCTTTTCATAGTGGACACCGCCGGCATTCACTTTGCCGATGTCATTGTTGTCAAAGCTGTAGCCTATGATATTATCCGTGCCATAAATATTTACCATATCAACGTGGAAGCTGTGAAGGGTGGATGTGACCACGGCATCCAGAAGACGGTGTTGGTCTTTTTCCCTCAGTTTTATTTCCCCGTGTTTATAAACCACCGGCGCCACAAAGCGAAGAAAGATCTGGTGGTTAAGGTTTTCAACCAGGAGCCGATTGTACTCTTTACTTTTTTCGAGAAGGATAGCCCTGACCCAGTGGGCGTTCAGGGCTGCAATGACAATGGTTGCCGTGAGCATGACAATCAGACTTGATACGGTAAAGGCTTTTACCAGAACAAAGGGACGGGTGCCCGGGGCAGAATTGTTTTTTTGGGTTATTTTTTTCACATTTATGGGGTTTCTAAAGAAAAATATTATATATTTAAAGGGGTTTTAATTTGATATTTTTTTAATTAATTTGCCGCATCATCCTTTAAAAGAAGGATTATACTTGACTTTCGATGCATATCGTATCAATTATATAGTAATATTTTTAAGACATAGCAATATAAAATAAAATTGGATAGTCTGCTCAGACCAATTGCGATAGGCGATTATTAAGGATAAGGGCGTATGGTATTTGGAAAAAAAGATCATCTTGTCGGCCTGGATATTGGATCTGCCTTTGTCAAAGTGGCCGAACTCAAGATCACAAAAAAAGGAAAATTCCTCCAGAAATTCGGTGTAGCCCCGGTCCCCGACGGTGTGATTGAAGAGGGTCGGATCATCGATAGAGAAACCCTTGCACAGGTCATTAGGTCCCTATTCAAATCCCAGAAGATTAAAGAAAAAAATGTTGCCATTTCCACTGGCGGTCATTCAGTGGTGATTAAAACCATTAGTACGCCCACTGTTCCGGAAGGGGAGCTGACTAAGACCATTCGCGCTGAAGCTGAGCAATATATCCCCTACGACATTGATGATGTGAATATTGATTATCAGATTTTAGGCGAAACAGAGTTCTCTCCGGACCAGATGAACGTACTTCTGGTGGCCGTAAAAAAAGATTTGGTGGCTGAATATATCGACTTAATCCAAAAGGCCGGTTTGAATCCCAGTATCATTGATGTGGATGCCTTTGCCCTGCAGAATATTTTTGAAACCCTGCCGGATCAGAAGCCTGGGCGTGTGACCATGCTGGTGGATGTTGGTGCGTCCAAAATATCTTTGAATATTTTAAAAGACGCCAATTCTATGATGATGCGGGATATGATGTCCGGATGCAACCAGGTGGTTGAGGCTGTTCGTGACAGGCTGGATACGGATTTTGAAACTGCTGCCCGGATTCTACAGGGCAAGGTTGATCCGCCGGGTGATCCATCAAGGAATTCATCGGGTGGTAAGGCCATCGTGGAAGAAATATGCAACAGCATATCCAATGGGTGGTGCGCTGAAATCTGTGAGGTGGTTCACACATTTGAATCCGGAACAAATGATGTCAAGCTTGAAAAAGTGCTGCTCAGCGGCGGTGGCGGGTTTATTGAAAATTTAACCCGGAGCCTGTCCATTGAGTTGGAAGTGCCGGTTTCAAATATCAACCCTTTTGAGGGACTCACTTTTGACCCCAACCGGTTCGATGATATAGAACGCTTCAATCTCCAGGCCCCAATAGCATTGGGGCTTGCCATGAGACAGGTGGATGACAAATGATACGAATCAACCTCTTACCGTTCAGGCTGGCCCGGAAAAAAGAAAACATCCGGCGTCAGGTGTCTGTGTTTTTTCTTTCCATTATTTTTATAATTGTGGCCCTGATCTGGCTTACGATGTACGTTGATGGAAAAACACAGGCTACAGAGGACCGTATTACAGCGGTGAAGGCCGAGATAAAACTGTACAAGGAAAAGGCAGGCCGTGTGACCGAGATCAAAAAGAAACTTAAACTTCTCAATGATAAGCTGGATATCGTTGCCTCCCTTAAAACCAGAAAAAATGAGCAGCAGATTCTTTTAGAAGAGGTCGCAGACCGGATAGTGAAGACCCGGATGTGGATTGAAAGTTTAAAGGCAGATGAAACCACAGTGGTTGTCAAAGGCGTTGCCTTTGATAATCCGACCATCGCTGATTTTATGAGAAATCTTGAAAAATCGCCCCTGTTTAGCTCTGTGGATTTAAGACGGTCAAGACTCAGGGCTTTTGAAGGGAATGTTAGACTGAAAGCGTTTGACCTGCTGTGTGTAAAGAAAACAACTGTTCCTGACCAACCACCCAAAAAGGGTAAAAAATAATGGCTGAAGACACTAAAAAAGATCAGTTGGCTCAGATTCGAGCGAGGGTAAATGAATTGTTTGCCGGAATCGGGAAATTAAGCAAAATTCAACGTCTTCTTATTTGTTTGGTCACCTTCCTGGTGATTGGCGGTAGCTATTATTATTTTGTGTTTTCACCCCGATATGAGGCTCTGGGAGCTGCCAGAGAAACACTCAAACTCCAAGAAGATAACTTGGCTTCTTTTAAGATCAAAGCCAGATCCCTTGCAAAATATGAAAAACAAATGGCAGAGGTCCAGGATAAATTCAACATTGCCATGAAAGCCCTTCCCGATAAAAAGGAAGTGCCGGCCCTGTTAACAGGAATTTCCAAGGCAGGTACCAAAGCGGGTCTGGAATTTCGTCTCTTCCAGCCAGAACCTGTTGTCGACAAAGAGTTTTATAAGGAAATCCCTTTATCAATGGTCGTCAATGGGGGGTATCATCAGGTGGCTGATTTCTTTTTTCAGGTGGCGGATCTGAACCGAATCGTGAACATAAGGGATCTGACCATGACAAAAGATGGCAAAACAAAGGGACGGGTTGAGATGAAATGCTCCGCAGTTACCTACATGTTTGCAGAACCGGTGGATGGGCAGTCTAAGGATGAAAAAGGCAAGAAAAAGAAAAAAAGGGGATAATGGGCATCTGTTATGGCAAAATTTTTTAAGCTATTTTGTGTGACAGGACTGGGAATGTTGTTGCTTTGTTTGATCTCCTGTGATGAAAAGCAGGAAGTCATAAAACAGAAAAAGCAGGTCATGGTGGTCTCCAAATCCATTGATTTGCCAAAGAATCCGGTAAAAAAGGCGGAAGAGGGTAATAAAATATTAAAGCCCGGAAAATCTGTTAATGAAGATAAAAAAGAGTTGTTGTCATCTATAGCTAATAAATCGACTGAATCTTCATCTGCAACGATTCCTTCTGTTGTAAAACAGTCCCGTCCGGTAATAGAGGCCAAACCAGATCAAGAATTGATGGCAGTCAAAAATGCCTTGGATGAAACAAACTTAAAGAAAAAAACATATGATACCAAAGGGCGGGTAGATCCCTTCACCCCATTGCTGAGTGAGCAAAAAGAGGACGCGGCTGTGTCCGAGCCCGTTGATAATAAACCCAAGCGCATACTAACACCTTTGGAGAAAATGGACTTAAGTCAGATACGGCTTGTGGCTGTTCTCGAAATGAAGGGCCGGTCTATAGCCATGGTTGAAGAGGCAAGCGGGAAGGGATATGAAGTGAAAATAGGAACCTACATGGGAAGGAATGCCGGTCAGGTATCGGCCATTAACGAGGATGGCATTATTATCACGGAATATGTTAAAGATTTTAAAGGAAGACGCAAGGAGCGGCTTCAGGAAATCAAATTTCAGAAAAATGAAGGTGGAGAATAAAATGGGGAATTATCAGTCTACAGTTAAACAATGTGGGATGACTTTGGTCGCCGGGATACTGGCTGTTTTCCTTATTTCGGGGTGTATTGTCCGGAAGGCTGAAAATACAGCTCCCAAAGATAGTCAGCTTCAGAAAACCCCGGCAACCCAACCCATGGATTCCGTACCACGGGCAATTGAAAACATCACAGTCAACCCGGGTCCGGATCAGCTAGAAGTATGGATTACGGGTACACAGGCTCTGGAATATACTTCCATCAAGCAATCTTTTCCCTTTGCCGTCTCCGTGTACCTGCAGGATACCATTCTCAGTTCCGATTTTGTATTGCCTCCCTTGTCCGATAGCCGGGCTAACAGCATCAAGGCGACTTATGCAGATAAAGACCAGACAACTGTAAAGGTTGAAATCCTTTTAAATCAGGACCTTCCCTATCTGGTGAGACAGGAGGAGAACAGGTTGGGAATTATCCTTCAGGGGCAGGCCAATGCGGAGGTTGCCTCATCCGACGACCAGGCCTCGCTTCCTGCTGTATCTAAAGCCGCAGGTACCTCTCAGAACTTTGCAGCAGATGACAAGCTTGTTATTCCGGATACCCCGGCTAATCTGACGCACATTGCGTTTGATACCCGGGAGATAGGTGATTCCGATATCCAAATTCAGACCAGTCATCCGGTCCGGTACGAGACCCGTCAGGTATCAGAGAATGAACTATATCTGATTTTGTACAATACAAAAATTCCTGTGCACCACCAGCGCCCCTTGCTTACCCGGTATTTCAATTCTGCAGTGGAACGGGTTGATCCCAGGCCAGATCCCGCGAAAAGCACTGATACACGGATTGATATCAAATTAAGGGAACTGGTGCCGTTCAGGGTGGTTCAGACCGGGGCCGGTATCCAGATGTCTTTTGAACCCTCCTCTGTGCAGCCGCCTGAATTTACAAAAGCCCGAAACGTTTTGGATTCCGGTGAGCAGAAAATAGTGGTAAGCCAGGCGTCAGTAGCCGGTTTTTCAGCCTCCAAAGCCCCGTCACAGTCCGGAAGAAATGGAGAAAACTCTCAATCAAATTCAGTTTCGGTGCAAAGAAGAGGCCCTTACACCGGTGAAAAAATTAAATTGGATTTTTATGATACAGATATTAAAAATGTATTCAGAATCCTGAAAAGTGTTAGTGGCCTGAATTTTGCGGTTGATAGAGATGTACAAGGAAAAGTTACCCTCAGCCTGGAAGAACCTGTGCCCTGGGACCAGGTATTGGACCTGGTGTTGAAAATGAACGGCCTGGGCAAAAAAATGGAAGAAAATGTGGTTCGCATTGCAACGGCAGAGACCCTCCAGAATGAGGAAAAAATGATTCAGGATGCCATCGCTACCCGGAAGAAGTCTATGGAACAGGAAAGGGCACTAGAACCGCTGGTGACTGAGTACATTCCCATTAATTATTCTGATGCCAAAGCAGATATAGAGCCCCATCTTACTCAGATTCTTTCTTTGGACAGGGGCAAAATTTCTGTGGACCAGCGGACCAATATGATTATAATAACCGATACCCAAAAGAAAATTGATCAAGCCAATGACCTGATCTACCGTCTGGATAAAGTCACCCCTCAGATTATGATTGAAGCCAAGGTCGTAGAGGTGACCAAAGAATTTTCCAGGACGCTTGGTATGAGTTGGAATTTATCCAACGCTCCTAGCATCACTTCCGGCTTTGTTGATGACTACAATGTTGCCGTGAATGCCGGTTCCACTATCGGTCTTACAGGAGATTTCTCCTTTTTCAGACTATTCGGCTCTTCGGTAAATGCTTTGAATGCCAAGTTGGCGGCCTCGGAAGAAATAGGAGATGTCAGGATCGTATCGTCCCCACGGATTATGACATTGGACAATAAAAAGGCTATGATCAAACAGGGGCAGGAATACGCCTATCTTGAACGGGATGACGCCGGTGGTTCTTCTGTCAAATTTAAAGATATTGATTTATTGCTTGAGGTCACCCCTCATGTTACCCCGGATAATCGAATTTCCATGACCGTGAGACTAACTAAGAATGATGTGGCCAGTCTGACCTCGACAGGTGTCCCAATCCTGAATACCAATGAAGCCGAGACTGAATTGTTGGTAAACAACCAAGATACCATTGTTATCGGCGGTGTCGTAAAAAGTACGATTCGAAAGGATGATGACGGTTTGCCATTTTTAACCGGTATACCAGTATTTGGACTCCTTTTTTCCCAGCAGACGAAAGAAGATAACCGGAATGAGCTATTGATATTTTTAACCCCGTCTATTGTTCAGCTTGAACAAAAGCGTAGAGGGACAAACTGATAATTGATAGAAGAAGTCTCTTTTATTCGATAAACAGGAATGTTTGAATGCTGTTGCTAAAAAGAATTATTATAGGATTCTTTACTGGGGCCGGGATTTTTTCCCGGCCCATTTTTATTGAAGTTCAGCCAGGCGCTCATCGGCTTTTCTGGCTAAAATTGAGTCTTTTGATGACAATTTTAACACCAATTTCCATGTTCTGACAGCCTGTTCCCGATGTCCTTTTTTCTCATATGCCTGGGCCAAGTCTGCGTGGAGAATCGGTGAATCAGGGGTTCGCCTGAGCTTTTTATGAATATATTCGATGGCCCGGTCTGTCTGCCCGGTTCGCAGGTAAACCTGTGCCAGGCCGTGGGTTGCGTTACTGAAGTCAGGTTTTTCATTGAGGGCTTTGAAAAAATAAGTCTGTGCATTGGGAAAATGACCTTTTCCCAGGTAGGCCCATCCGATATTGGCCAAGGGAAAATGGGGGGTGGGGTAGATGAGATTATCCAGAACCCGCTTAAACTGGGTAATGGCTGTATCCCACTTTTCCTGTCGCAGGTAGGCCGCCCCCAGGTTGTTTATTGCTTCCGTATACTCAGGTTTCTTGGAAAGCGCTTTTTCAAAGGCATTGACCGCCAGATCGTAGCGTTTTTTGCCCATATAGGCCAGGCCTAAACTATTCTGGAGATATGGATCATCGGGGATCGTTTTTTCTGCTTCAAGGAGCTTGGTAAGGGCCGCGGTGTATTCGCCCTGGGATTGGAATACGTCGCCCTCCCTTTTGACGGCCTGGGCGATTTTAATTTTTTTACCCGGATCAGTGGAACTGACACAGGCGCAAAGAAGGCATGTCGTGAGAACAATGGAAAATTTTTTTTTCATAGGCCTGTTTCCTCATCGAGTTTCAAAATTTGTATCCCTTCTTGATTCAGAAAGGCCAATGCGTTTTCCAGAGGATCTGCCGCGGTGATGAAATGTCTATCAGCGTCCTTGCTGACATAAATTCCTTTAATGGTTTCTACCTTGCCGTCCGTATAGAAGGACGGGTTTTTCCAGGTTTCGTATCCGAGTTTGGAAAACAAGAGTAGAGTGATCTGGCTGCAGGTCATATCATGGGAGAGGTTAAGTATATCATATCCTTGCTGTTCAAGGGTATCGAGGGCCTGGCCGTATACCTCTCCAGCATTGATCAGGATATCGGGCCGGCTGTCATGGGTGATCCGATGGAGAGAAACGGTCATTTCAATATGCTTCAGGGCAACGGGGAACTTTCCCTTCGTTCCGAAATCAAAAGGAGTAATGGTTAGAAGGGCCTTGATCAGCATGTCCGGGGACGCTGGTTTTTCATTCATTGTTTTCACTGGGAGCAGATTATGGCCCTGGAGTGTCTGATTGAACTGCTGAAGGCGGATCCCTTTCCAATACTCTTTCATGGCTTTCACAAGATCCTGATCCAAAGCTGCCGCCCCGGTATCAGAGGGAAGGACAAGGGTTTTCTGTCCTGAGTTTTCTTCCAGTACCGGCGTTTGGGACAGATCCAGTATCCTGGCCGGTTCTCCATTTTTTCCTGGGAAAAAAACTTTGCCTTCGTGCATGAGGGTACCCTGAATAAGCTGCGCATATCGCTTAAGCCGGTTAATATCTCTGTGAGACAGGATGGGCGTGTGGGGTCTAAGGTCGGAAACGGAGGGGTTGTAATGGCCAGGTTTTGCAGGCCGTTGACCAATGTTTTTGTAGCCTTTGTCAATCAGGGTCTCAAGCCAGGGCTGGGAAAGAATGCCGGGCTCGGGAATCAGTACAGGTGCGCCGGCATAAATCCGGTTTATGTCACTGATATCCGGATTGAGGCTGGTGAATGTTTTTTCCCCCATTTTTGATACAGCGCCGCCTTTTTTTAAAAATTCTTTTCCTAGAAGGGTGGAAACTGTGTCACCGGCCTGGACCATATGCTTCCGGATAAAAGCTTCCACATCTTTTTTTCCGAAACTCAGGGAAAACTCAAGCACAGGAACTTCAACGATACCCTTTTGTTTTTGCACATATGTATCTTTGTCCACCTGCTTTAATGGGATCATGATCTGAATCCCGGGAGCAATAGCGTCAATATTGGAAAGCTGTTGATTCAATTTTTTGAAAATTTTTAGAAATCTGGGGAAATCAGAGGCTGAAATTTCTCCTTTTTGACGGAATATTTTATACAACCAGTCATCTTTTTTAACTTCATAGGGCTCACACAGATAATCCGCATTTTTATAGGTAAAGATGGTATATTCTTTAAAGTGGGTCTTTACGCCTTCTGAAAAAACAGACATGGGCTGGCCCAGAGATAGTATTCCCCAGGTCAGTCCAGTGAGTATGAATGCTCTGACGGGTCTCATTCTTTTTATAAATTCAGCTGCTGTGCGATTTTTTGGGAAACATCTTTTACGAAACGTTGGAACTCTGATTTTTCAAGTCGTTTTTCCTGGGATGGAATGAGATTCGCATCATCAGGTGAAATCAGGGCCGGGAGGTTGATGAAACTGTCTTTGGGCGTAATTCCGTATGACTCAGGGATTTTATTTTGAAAATAGAGGTCCTGAAACCCGGAGAACTTAATGGCATGGGCCGTGGCATCCAGGATGGCTGTTTCATCATTGCCGATGATTCCCTGGGATTTGGCCGCCACCAACCCGGCCAGGCATTCACCGCCCTGGGTGCAGGTGATGTGCCCGTTCTGGTTGGCCGTAAGCTGGCAGTCCATGATATCCTGCTCTTTAACCTGGACCACGAAAACATTCCTGGATCCGCTGACAGCATCGTATTTTTGTGCAATTTTCACAACCCGGGGCATGGATACGGGATTGCCGATCATGGCAGCCTGGGCCACACTGGGACGGGTATCAACGGGTTTAAATTCCCGCTTTTTTTCGTCGGGTTCCAGGTAATACCGATAGACCGGATCTGCATGTTCGGACTGCACCCCGATGATTTTGGGCAGGGTGCTGATGATTCCTGCTTCGTGAAATTTGAGGAATCCGTTCATCACGGCTGAAATATTGCCGGCATTGCCGATGGGTACAACCACCACCTTATCTTTCATATCCCAGTCAAAATCCTGGGCAATTTCATAGGAATAGGATTCCTGCCCCAGAATCCGCCAGGCATTTTTGGAGTTCAGCAGTACAACGGGATATTTCCCGGACAGGTATTCCACCACCTTCATGCAGTCGTCAAAGACCCCTGGGATTTCAAATACATTGGCGCCGCTTCCCAGGGGCTGGGCCAGCTGGGCCGAGGTGACCTTTTTGTGGGGCAGGATCACAGCGGATTTAATGAGTGGGCCAAGATAAGAGGCATAAAGGGCTGCTGCAGCTGAGGTGTCCCCGGTGGAGGCACAAATGGAGATGACATCTGAAACCAGCCCCTTGTCAATCAGAAACTTTATGCTGGACAGGGCTGAAGCCATTCCCCGGTCTTTAAACGAGGCACTGGGATTCTGGCCGTCGTTTTTATAGTAAAATTTAACCCCCATTTTTTCCTGGAGCAGGGCATTTGCTTCCACCACAGGGGTGTGTCCTTCTCCCAGGTAGAGGATGGACTCCAGGGGAATGGAGGGTCCAATAAATTCGTGGTATCTGTAAATCCCCTTAAGGGCCGGAATTTTGAGCATCTTCCGATAGTCAAAGATTCTCTGCCAGGTGGGGCCGTCAATCTCTTTGAGCCGGTCTTTGTTCCGGTCATGGATCAGCAATACCTGGTTGCAGGCTGGACAGACGTAAAGCAGTTTCTCAATGCCGTATTCGGCTTCGCAGCCCAGACATTTGTAATAGAGTTCTCCCTTGGGCTCAGGGATAATATGGGGCCTGATGTCTTCGGGAAACAGATCAAGATTCATTTTCAATTACCTTCCGGCCTCCCATATACGGTACAAGGGCATCGGGCACCCTGATTGTTCCGTCTTCTTGCTGATAGTTTTCAAGAATGGCGGCAAAGGTCCGTCCCACCGCCAGGCCGGAGCCGTTGAGGGTATGGCAGAACTCGGGTTTTTTGGCCGTTTTGCGCTTAAATTTAATGTTGGCACGTCTGGCCTGGAAATCAAGGCAGTTTGAGCAGGAGGAAATTTCACGGTACTTGTCCTGGCCCGGCATCCAGACTTCAAGATCGTAGGTCTTGGTGGCGGAAAATCCTAGATCCCCTGTACACAGGGTTACTACCTGATAGGGCAGTTCCAGTCGCTGGAGAATGGTTTCCGCATTGGCCAGCAGGGATTCCAGTTCATCAAAGGAGGTATCCGGGGAGGTGATTTTCACCATCTCAACCTTGTTGAACTGGTGCTGACGGATCAGTCCCTTGGTATCCCGTCCGTAGGACCCGGCCTCTGACCGGAAACAGGGGGTGTAGGCCGTGAATTTAACGGGCAGTTTGGATTCGTCCAGGATTTCTTTGGCGTAAATATTGGTTATGGGAACCTCGGAGGTTGGAATGAGGTAGTAGTCCAATCCGTCCAGCTTGAAAAGGTCCTCTTCGAATTTGGGCAATTGCCCGGTTCCGGTCATGGTGGTTTTGTTGACGATGAAAGGGGGCAGAGCCTCCCGGTATCCGTGCTCTGAGGTATGGATATCCAGCATGAAGTTTATCAGGGCCCGTTCCAGCCGGGCACCCGCTCCCAGATAAAGAGGGAACCTTGAGCCTGCAAGCTTGGTGGCCCGTCCCAGATCCAGGATGCCTAAATCCTCACCGATATCGGCATGATCCTTGATTTTAAAATCAAATTCCCGGGGGGTGCCCCAGGTTCTTTCCAGCCGGTTTTCGGTGTCATCTTTGCCCTTGGGTACATCTTCATGGGGAAGGTTAGGCAGGGCGATGAGGAAATCGTTTATTCGGGATTCAACCTCTGTGAGCTGCTTGTCAAGTCCTTTGATCCGGTCGGAAACAGTCCTCATTTTTTCAATGCTGGGCTGGCAATCCTGTCCGGATTTTTTCATTTTTGCAATTTCGTCGGATACGGTATTCCGCTCATGCCTCAATTCTTCTATTTCAAGCAAAAGTGCTTTTCTGTTTTTTTCATTTTCCAGAAAGTCTGAAAAATCGATTTTAGCCCCCCGTTTTTCCATTCCTTTTTTAACGAAGTTCAAATCATTTTTGATCAATTTAATATCCAGCATTTTGGTCGTATCCTGCCTGATTAGTGGGTTGAAATGTCGATGGTTATAAGATTTTTCACAATTCTAATCAGATAACACGGGCTATGTAAACAGTCAATGATTATTGGCGGTTGACAATTGGGCTGGCGTGTATAATATTTTTCAAAACTTTTTGCTAAACCAAAGGAAATACGATTATGGATGAGATGAAGAGCGGAAAAAGTAGTGTACTGGCCCAGGTGGCTGCCCGGATGGATGCTCTGAGCCCTGAAGTCTTGGAAGAAAAGTACCAGGCCATTGAGAATAAATTGTTTGAGTTTGCCAATTTCCTGGAATCCCAGCAGGCGTTTTTGTACACCCCGGTCAGCACGGAAATTCCCACAGAGGCTATTATTCGGAAAGCATTGGAAATTGAAAAGGGTATTATTTTACCTGTATTCACCGACTCAAAAAATGCCTTTTGCCTGTATAAAATCAGCAATTATGACAAGGATCTTGTGGTCAACGCAAATGACATGCTTGAGCCTAATCCGGAGCGGTGCAAAAAGATTGCTCTGGATGAAGTGGATATCGCCATTATTCCGGGGCTGGCATTTGACGACAAGGGTGGCCGCGTGGGATTCGGAAATAACTATTATTCAAAGCTGATCACAAAGCTTCCCGAGACCTGCCGCAAGGTTGCACTGGCCTATGAGGAGCAGATTGTTGACCAGGTCCAGATGGAATCCAGAAAATTTACCGTGGATATTATTATCACAGATACCCGGGTGATTTATAAGATCTAATTATTGCTCTTCCTCTTTTTTTAACCGGATTCACCCGCTGCAAGGGCGGGTAACTCCGGTTTTTTTTTGGTCATTTTATTTATTGTCCAGGGCGCGGCGGAAGGCTTTTAAATCTTCGGTCTTTCCCATGACAATCAGGGTGTCGCCGGGCTGGATAAGGGTTTCGAAGTGGGGTGCAAAATCCATGTGGTCCGATGCATCTTTTATGGCGATGATGATGAGATTAAAATCCTGGCGGATGCCCGAGTCTTTCAAGGCTTTGTTTGCATAACCCGAAGAGGCGGGGACAAAGGCCTCCTCGATCTGAATGGCGTCGCTTTTTCTGGATACAGCCGTATCCAGGAAATTTGAGACTGTGGGCCTGAGCAGTTTCAGCCCCATGGACACGGCGCCTATGTCATAGGGGGATTCCACCCGGTTGGCGCCGGCCACAAGGAGTTTTTTGTGGACTTCAGGGCTGGAGGCCCGGGCCAGGATATAAATATCCGGATTCAGTTGCCGGGCTGTGAGAACAAGAAATACATTGGCCGTGTCTGTGGCAAGGGCGGCCACCAGGGCTTTGGCTTTTTCGATGCCGGCCTTCTCCAGCACTTCCTCATCCGAGGCATCTCCGATAAGATAATGGATCTTGTCTTTATCTAAGATGGGGGCCATTTTTTCATTTTTTTCCACCACCACGATATCAGGAGTATCTTCCCTGATAAAATTGCAGAGCACCCGGCCAATCCTGCCGTACCCGCAGACGATATAATGATTTTTCAGTTTTTTGATTTTATTATCCAATCGGTGCCTCCCCAGCAACGTTTTGATTTCTCCTTCCACAACCGAACCGATGATGACCCCACCCAGGTAGAGGAAGTATCCCACCCCGGTGAAGATCAGGAAAATGGTGAATATCCGGCCGGCGTCGGTCTGTTCATGGACTTCCAGAAACCCCACCGTGCTCAGGGTGATGGCGGTCATATAGGCTGAATCCAGAACACCCCACTCTTCAATGATCATATATCCCAGGGTTCCGCCCACAAATATGCACACCGCGGTAAAAACCGCCATTTCCATTTTCAAAATTTTATTCATGTCAGGTATAATTATAGGTCCCGGCCTTAAAATGCAAGGACAGATTACACCCATTGCACGTACCGTTCAGCTTGACTGGCATGGTGGTTGCTGATATTAAGGGAACATGAATGATGAACCCAAAAAATTTTCCCGGTGGCGCAGGGATATGGTGGAGAACCAGATCATGGCCCGGGGAATTACTGATCCGCTGGTTATCCGGGCCATGAATCATGTGCCCCGGCATCTGTTTGTAAGCGAAGCCCTTGTGGACAGCGCCTATGGAGATTTTCCCCTCCCCATCGGAGAGGGGCAGACCATTTCACAGCCCTTTATTATTGCCGAAATGACCCAGAGTCTGGGGCTGACCGGATCGGAACGGATCCTGGAGATCGGAACCGGGTCCGGATACCAGGCTGCCGTATTATCCAGGATCGTTTACAAGGTGTATACCATTGAACGGAATAATACCCTTTACCTCCAGACCCGGAAGCTGTTCGACCGTCTGAGGTACCACAATATCGTAACCCGGTATTCCGACGGTACCCAGGGATGGAAAGCTGAGAGCCCCTTTGATGCCATAATGGTCACGGCCGGCGGAAACCAGATCCCCACCCCCCTGGTGGACCAGCTTGCCATGGGCGGCCGTCTGGTCATGCCCGTGGGCGGTCTGCATTCCCAGGAGTTGCTTCGGCTTGAAAAGACCAAGACCGGAATCAAAACCACCAATCTGGGGGGCTGCCGCTTCGTTAAGCTCATCGGTGAACACGGATGGCAAGAATAAATATCATATCAGGAAAAATCACTAGCATGCCCCCAAAATTTATTCTGCTTACCACTATAAAAGAATTGCTGATGGGATTTTGCCTGGGGGTGGCCAATATTATTCCCGGGGTGTCCGGCGGCACATTTCTATTGGTTTTCGGCATTTATGAAAGGGTGTTTTCCATCCTTAATCAGATTAATAAAGACTTTTTGATCCGGGCCGTAAAATTGTTATGGGCCTGGATTGGCGCTATTGGGCTGAAAGGGACGACAACGGATATTGCCCGTTTTTCAAGAGAAACCGGATTTCTCTTTCTATTCAAACTCGCAATAGGCGCTTTTTTTGCCATCCTGGCCCTGTCCGGCTTGATGAAATTCCTTCTGCTTAACCATTTTTCAATAACCTATGCATTGTTTTTGGGACTGATTCTGGTGTCGATCATTATTCCCATAAAAATGGTTAAGAAATTTACCGGGTTGACCCTGTTTTTTGTTCTGTTGGGTATGGGTCTTACCATTTTTATGACCTGGATGGTCAATCCCTATGACAAGATAAAAATGAAATCAGATTATCTTGAGCAGCAGTATGCCGCAGGCCAGTTCCTTGCACCTGAATCCGGACAAAAGCAAAAAGGGGAGGCCAAGGCCTTTGCCTTTACGGGCAGGTACACCGTGGATGAATATATTTACACAGGAATTTGTGGTGCCCTGGCCATTTCCGCCACTGTACTCCCAGGTATCAGCGGGTCCCTGGTCCTGATTCTTCTGGGATCATATTTTGACGTGATTTCAGCCATTTCAGCTCTTAAAACCCTGAACCTGGATACCATTTGCTATTTGGGGATTTTCGGCCTGGGTGTGGTATTGGGAGGCCTAATGTTTGCCAGGCTGGTCAGTTTTGTCATGTCTCGGTATTACAACGCCACCATGGGATTTCTCATGGGATTGATGGCGGGTTCTCTCTATACCCTGTGGCCCTTCAAACAGGCCATTGTTATGGCCAGGCAGTATGTAAAGCAGGCCGGTGATATCGTGGCCCTGGAAAATGTGACAATTCAGACCAATATCAATATACTGCCGGGTAAGGATGACCCCCTGGCCGCGGTATTTTTGTTTTTTTTCATAGGCTGCCTCATCATGATAGGATTTGTGCGGGCGGAATTTTCAAAATCTTAAATCATTATTGTCTGCACCTGAGACCGTCAAGAATCAGTCCAACTGCAAAACGGGTATCTTCCTCAATTATTTTAAAATCAGATTCATCTGGAATCAGCTCAGGATTATGCCTTCCACTTTGTCCATTTTTAAGGCTGTTGGCAAGGGATAGAATTATGGATGCTGTTTTTTTTGTGTCCACCCGGCGGATGTGCCCCTGCGCCAAAGCTTGGGCCAGGATCTCGTTTATCAGGTCTGATTCACGGTTTGCAAATCGGTCTGCCAGGGTCCTGAACATGGGCTGAAATTTCAATTGTTCTGCGGTCTGGATGGGTAGATTGTTAAGATTCATTGTCTGCCGGAAATAGCGGTGGCGTTCAAGAAGGTAGGCCTGGATTTTTTTATCCCATTCAGGCGGGTCACTGATTTTTTCTTTCAGAGCGGCAATAAAGTTTTCCCCCTCATCATCAATGATTTCACAGAAAATGGCTTCCTTGTTTTTATAATAATAGTATAAGGAGGCCTTGTTCAACCCCACCATGTTTCCGATATCATCCATGGTCGTTTTGGAAAATCCGAAACGGGCAAAACATTGGCCGGCTGCCTTGATAATTTTTTGTCTTTTTCCTAAATCTGCCATATCCTTGTTTCCAAATGATTTGATTCAACTTATTTTCTGCCGGGGGAGGTGTCAAGAAGTATTAAAAAGCCGCTGGGAAAAAAACGGCCGGACATTTTTGCCCGGCCGCTTGGCAAGAAATCTGGGGGTTAAAAAAAGGTGTACCGAACGCCGATGGCACACTGGTACAATACTTTGTCATAGGTAACTTCCGGTGTGATCGTCGGGTTTCCCGGAATTGGTGTCGCGATTACTGCTGGTGCTGTATCGTCCTCATAAAAATAACCGGCCAGGCCAAGGGTGAAAGCGAGGCGTTCGCTCCATTTATATTTACCTCCTACAGCAACGGTATGGCAGTCCAGGGCGGGACTCATTTTTTCGATGATCCCAAAGTTTTCAGGCTTCATGTCCACATCGGTGTACATATATCCAAGTGTGCCGGTCCATTTTTTGTTGAAATCGTATCTAAGGCCCAGGGACAGATCATAGGAGTTGCCGTCCACAGAATCGTTCTGGTCGCCCCAGTCCGCATCCTTTTCAAAGTAAAGGGTGTAGGAAGGGGTGAGGGTCAATTGGGGGAGGATTTTCCACTCAACACCCAAGGCCAGAACCGCCGGGAGATCCCTGGCATAACTTTGGCCGTCTTGCCTGCCGAAAACACCGAGGATTGACTCTCCCACCGTGCCCTTGCTGTCATCTGCCACGGTGGTTTCCCAGTCCAGGTTGACCCTTGTTTCATATCGGATGCCGATATTCACGGTGTCAGAAGGGTGGATGTTGATGCCCAAGATTCCGCCGAATCCGTCTGCTTCCTGGTCATACTTGCCTGCGACATGGGTGGTGTTTCCTAATGGGTCTGTATAGTCGCCGTGGATATCCACATTCTTGTCCGTGGTCACGTACCGGATTCCTGCGGCAATGGAGAGCATATTATTGACCTTATAGGCCACCCCGGTGGTAAAGGTATAATCATAGCTCTCAACATAGGCATACTCATTGGACAGGGTTCCACCAGGCATATTCAGTCCGGGAGCACCGGAAGGGATTTGAGATGTGGGGAAACCATCTGTGAACATTCCCAGAGCCCCCATGTTCCCGATTCCTTCGGTAATGATGTTACCGTTGCCGTATTCACATTCACCGCCTCCGCCGTTGATGGTAAAGGCACCCCAGAATGCCCAGCTGTCTGATTTGTGAACGGCAAATGCCGTGGGGGAAACAAGGCTGGGGCTAGCCGTATTGGTTTCATCCCCATAACTGTGGTCATAATCAAAGGTAAAGGGCTGTATATTAAGTTCGACGTGCAGTCCATTTTTCAGCATTATCATGCCGGCCGGGTTATAGGCGGCTATATCGGGCTCGTCGATAGCTGCATTCCGACTCAGGCTACCGGCAAATGCCGCAGAAAAATTCTGTTTGTTGTCAATACCGCCCCCAAAAGCCGGACCCGCTGAAATTGCCGTTCCCAGAATCAATACCACCAACAGCACGGGGTTAAACCACTTTTTCATGAATGTCTCCTCCTAAAAAATCGGTGAATAGTTATCCTATATAATAATTTATGGGCCAAAGCCCGTTTGCCGACATTATAATGCCCGGTCTCATTATATCCGCCCGGGGAGTACTTTTGGTGCGAATTGGAAACGGCGTTTCAAACTGTCAAACAGACATATGTTTTGTTTGAATGGTTGTCAAGTAAAAAATTAGAGTTGGCTAATGAATAAGTGTAAGAGTGAAAAATTATTTTAGAATTAATGCTCTATTCGAATCAATATGATATATGAAGGCCTGAATTTACCAAACCTTTAACCCTAGGCGTCCCATGTTCATACAAACCGGTATCACGGTGTTCAGCGCCGTGTTTCAATTGTTTTTGATTTCCCTTGCCGCAGGCATTCTCATCCGTCGGCAAATGATTTCCCCGTTGCAGATCCAGGCCCTGTCCATGGTCACGGTGAATGTGTTTCTGCCCTGCCTGATTGTGGCCAAAACTGTAACCGGGTTTCATCCTGAGGCCTTTTTAAACTGGTGGATTCTGCCACTGGCCGGGGTGCTCATGGTACTGATCGGCCTGTTGTTCAGCGGGGTGCTTTTTGGGTTTAAGCCTGAAAAAAGGTCTATGATGACCCTGGCCGCCATGCAGAATGCCATTTATATTGTGCTGCCCATCGGCCAGATTCTTTTTCCTGAACAATTTGACCGCTTTGCCCTGTACTGTTTTCTTCTGGTATTGGGCTTGAATCCCTTGATGTGGAGTTTAGGGAAAGTAATGCTTTCGGGAGATAAGGAGAGCGGCATCCTGTGGAAGGATTTTCTTTCCCCGCCCCTGGCTGCGATTTTCATCTCTGTCTCTCTGGTCTTTTCAGGTTTGGTTGACTATGTCCCGGGTCCGGTGATCTCCTCCATAGACCTGCTAGGCCAGGCCACTGTCCCGGTTGCTGTCTTTATCCTTGGGGCGACCATGGGTTCCATTTCATTGGAAGACTGGCCCGCCAAGGAAGATATTCTAATTGTAACCGCGGTTAAATTTATCCTGATTCCCCTGGTGGTGTTTGCAGGTCTCTGGGTTACGGATCTTAACACCACCATGCCCCTGGCCTGCACAATGCTGATGATTCAGGCGACCTCTCCGCCAGCCACCAATCTCATTCTCATAGTGAAAAAATATGGGGGCGACGTGCAGACCGTCAGCACCACGATGCTGATTCAATACCTGGTCTGCATTCTGATCATGCCTGTATGGATCTCTTTGTGGCAGTTTGTTGCCGGTTAGCCCTTAGGGACAATTTTATAGTTCTTCAGGGGTAAAGGCAACCACCTCGTCAATGGCGGGAGCATCAGAGAAGAGCATCACCAGGCGGTCAATGCCTAGGGCAATGCCAGCGGCTTCTGGCATGAGATCAAGATCTGAAAGAAATTTTTCAGGAAGCGGCAGGGCCGGTCGGCCCTCCTTGGTCCGGATCAGGTTTTCGCCGATAAACCGTTCTCTCTGGATCTCCTGTTTTGTCAGTTCTGTGAATCCGTTGGCCAGTTCAATTCCGGATATATACAACTCAAACCGCTGGGCCAGATCTCTGTTTTCCGGGTGGAGCCGGGCCAGGGAGGCCAGGGAGGCAGGGTAGTCGTATAGAATGCAGGGCCGGTTATTGCCCAGGTTGTGCTCGATTTCAAAACTGATGCGTTCATCAAATTGCCCTGTTTCAAGTGCTGTTTCAACGGAAAGGGAGGTGAATTTTTCAAAGGCCTGGTGTACGGTGAGTTTTTCAAAGGGGCCGGCCAGGTTGATCTGTTTTCCCTGGTACCTGAGGTTTTTCATTCCCAGGCCCTTTGCAATATGCCTGAGCAGGCCCTGGCACTGGTCCATGAGATCTTCATAGGTCTGGCCGGTGCCGTACCATTCCAGCATGGTGAGTTCCGGCAGGTGGCGGGGCCCCCGTTCTCCTTTCCTGAAGCATTTGCAGATCTGGAAAATTTTATCCGCCCCCATGGACAGGAGCCGTTTCATGCAGAGTTCCGGGGACGCCTGGAGAAACCGGGCACCGGACATGACCGGGTCTATATGGGCTTCGGGGATCACGGCGGGGCACAGGATGGGTGTCTCCACCTCCAGGTATCCCTGGGACATGAAAAAATCCCTTGTGTAATGGAGCACAAGGGATCTTGTTCTAAGGTTTTTTAACCGGACCGCACTCTCTTTCATTTGACCTAAGCGGTTCTCCTATTCTTTGATCTCATAGGTATCCTTTGGGCGGTCCTGGAGGTAAATTTTATGGTATTTGGTCTTGTCGGCCTTGTCATAGAATTCATAGGCCTTTTCCTTGCAAGCGTCACAGGCATTGATGGGAATGTGAACCCCCAGGATGTGATGGCCGGGGGTGGCTTTGGAATCCACCTCAAAACTGCCGCCGCAATCCCTGCATATCCTGACTTTTTCCTTTTGCCGTTCAAAGATGTTATCGGTGTCGTAAAAGACTTCCCTGTGTCTGACCGTTATGTCGCCTGGTTTTCCGGCCTCTTCTCTCATCTGGTGCCGCTGGGCCCAATAGCCCATGATCTGGTCCGTGGTTTTTTTGATCTTATCAGTGATGCTCACGGACTGTTTGAGCTTCTCCGGGTTGTAATCCGGCTCCACCACCCCTGAATAATCCAGGCCGGCCATGGCCAGGATGATCCCCAGATTGACGTAGGGCAGGGCACCCTCTATTGAATATCCCCCTTCCAGAACCGCAATGTCCGGCTTGAGCATTGAGGTGAGCTTTGCATAGCCCTGGGCGGAAAAATTCATGTTGGTGAGCGGATCTGTGTAATGGTTGTCCTGGCCGGCTGAATTGACAATGATATCTGGCTTGAACTCTTCCAGCACCGGCAGGACGCAATGTTTGATCACATAGAGATACCCTTCCGTAGAAGTCCCCGGCGGCAGGGGGATGTTCAGGTTTGACCCCTTGGCATTGGGGCCACCCAGTTCTCCTGGAAATCCTGTGCCCGGATACATGGTTCTGCCGTCCTGGTGCAGGGAGATGAACAATACATCGGGATCATGCCAGAATATATCATTGGTACCGTCCCCGTGGTGGCAGTCCGTATCAATGATGGCGATTCTTTTCAGCCCGTATTGGGACCTAATGTATTCCACCATAACGGCTTCGATATTGATATGGCAGAACCCCCGCCCTCCGTGGGAGACCCGCATGGAATGGTGGCCCGGCGGCCGGACCAGGGCGAATCCGTTTTTTACCTCTTTTTTCATCACAGCATCTGCAATGGCTTTGGCCCCGCCTGCGGATATGAGATGGGATTCCGTGGTTATGGTTTGCTCGTCGGGCACGCAGAAATGGGTGCGCCGGATATCCTCCGGGGTGACAAGTTCGGGCTTGTATTCAACAATCCCCTGGATATCAAATATCCCTTCTTCGGTGACCTGGTCCTGGGTATAGAGGAGCCGCTCCTCCCGTTCCGGATGGGTGGGATCAATGGCCCAGTCAAATGCAGGAAAAAATACCAGCCCGGTATTATGAGACGATTTTAACATGATTTCCTCATTCTTTCTTGCTCACCTGATTATTACTGAGAACAGATTCGTAGCCTTTGATCAGGCCGGGTTTCAGTTGCATTTTTGTCCTGAAAATTTTCCCTCTGGGAGAGAAATTTCTGACAATATTGAATTCCTGGAATTCTACCACCTCCACCTCTTCGAGGTTATCCGGGGCTGCGCCGGCGTTTTCCGCCTTTTCCTTGAGCAGGGTATAGGCGGTTTCCACCAGGTTGTCTTCGGAATAGGATTTGGAGATGGGCTCGGCAAAATCCTCTTCATGGGCCGTGACAATGCCCTGCTCTGTATCCGCATTCAAGGAAACTTCGCAGGTGGTCCGGGCCAGGGCAGCCCCGATGGCATTGGCTACTGAAGACTCGGGCACGGACAAGGTCTCTATTTTGTACATGTCCTGGATTTTGTCGGCAAAAAACCTGGCCGGCCCCCCTAACAATAATATTTTTGCCGGACTCAGCTTGTATCCTTCCAGAAAATCATGGACTGTATACACGGGTTTGGAGTTGAGCCGGTCGATCATTTCAAAGGTCTTTTTCAGGATAACGTTGCAGCAGGAGCGGAAAATATGGTCGGCTGCGTCCATATCGGTCATGGATAAGGCGTCTGCGATTGTATGAACCCCTTCCAGGGCTTTTGCTTTATCCCCTTCATCCATGAGGCCCAGGGTGACCAGGGCATCTGTGGGGGTGGGGACAGGACCCCCGAATGCCATGGCAGGTCCCTTGCGGTCCGGGCCGATGGTGAGTTTGCCCTGTTCCACTCTCAGGGCAGAGTCCCCGCCGATGCCTTTGGAGTCTGTTCTCAGCGACCGGATCAGGCTTTTATACTGTCCGCGTTTGATGCCCACAGGCTCTAAAAGAGGGGTCTTGTCCACCAGGAAGGCAATATCCGTGGTGGTTCCGCCGATGTCCAGAACAATGGCATCCTGGCCGGCCGGGGCATAGGGGATGGCCCCCATGATGGAGGCGGCGGGGCCGGATAGTACGGTCTGGGCCGGGAAATTCATGGATGAGGCCAGGGTCATGGTACCCCCGTCGGCCTTGAGGATCTGTATGGGGATGGTGAGGCCCATCTCCTCCAGGGAGTTTTTAACGGCCTGGAAAAAATCCTTGTGAAGGGAAAATACGGCCGCGTTCAGGTGGGTGGTGGCAATGCGTCTGGGAAAGTTGAGGTTCCCGGATACATGGTGGCCCATAAATACCTTTTTAAAGTACTTATTCAGAATCCGCTTGATGAGAATTTCGTGGGAGGGGTTCCGCACACAGAATTTGCTGACCACCCCCACATATTCGATGCCGTCTTTCTGCATGGCCCTGGCAATGTCCTGGATTTCCATCTCATTGACCGGGGCCTTTTCTCTTCCCCTGTGGTTGATGGAGCCCCCTACGGCATAATAGTGTTTTCCGGTTCTGAAGTGTTCGGGATCAATGCCCGGGCCTGCGGAAACGATCATGCCCGCCGGTGCCATGGTCTGTTGTACAATGGCATTGGTGGTCAGGGTGGTGGAGATGACCACCCGCTCTACCTGACTGGGATCCGAGTTTCTCAAAAGCGCTGAAATTCCTGAGAGTACGCTTTTAAAAAGGTTGTCGGGATCAGTCGGTACCTTTACGCGTTCTTGAATCCCTGAACTGCTGAGGAGAACAGCATCCGTGTGTGTGCCGCCGACATCTAAGCCTAAAATCATGGCGTTTTCCTTGGCATAATGATTGAAACAAATTGAAGTCAATTGAAATCAAGTGATACCAGGGTATCTATAATAAAGCGGAGCTTGTCAGAAAACAAACCTATTGTCAATGACGTTTTAGGGCCTTGAAATATAGATGGATTTAATTTATCGTTCGATAACAGTGTTAACTTGAGCAAATTGAAATTCAATACCAGGAGAGAACTATGTCAGTTATTAAATGGAGAAAACAGGACAATATTGCAATCATTGAAATGTGCAACGGTCCCAACCGGATGAATCAGACCTTTTCAGACACCATGAACCAATGCCTGGACCAGGTGGTTGAAGATACATCAGTCCAGGCGGTGATTCTCACCTCAACCGATGAGAAGAACTTTTCCCAGGGCATTGATGTGGAATGGATCGGGGGGAAACTGGGGGCAGCCGATAATGAGGCCGTCAAGTCATTCATGTACGGTATGAACGAAGTGTTCAAGCGGTTGCTGCTTTTTCCCGTTCCCGTGATTGCCGCCATCAACGGGCATGCCTTTGGAAACGGGGCCATTATTTCTTGTGCCTGTGATTTCAGGTTCATGAGGAAGGACAAGGGGTTCTTCTGCTTTCCAGAAGTAGATGTGAGCATTCCCTTTCTGCCGGGTATGATCGGGTTTGTTCGCAAGGCTATTCCCGAATACCGGTTCAACCAGATGCTGCTGTCGGGACAGCGCATGACCGCCCCGGAATTAGAAGCCGCCAATGTGATTGTCAAGGCTTGTGAGAATCAGGAAGACCTCATGGAAGAGGCCCTGGCCTATGCCGCCTCTTTTGCTAAAAAACGGGGGATTTTCCAGGAGCTGAAAAAACGGATTCACAAGGAATTGGTGAGGATCATTGATGAAGAGGATTCTGAATTTATTGATACGTTGAATCTTTTTGTTGCCGATTAACTATGCTTAAACCGTCTTTTTAATGAACTCGATGAATTTTTGGCAGATGGGGGAGCGGCTCCGCTTTTTGGACAGGGTCAGGTAAAAGTGCCGGGTCAGGTCCAGACCTTCTACACTCAGTGCAGACAGGCGACCGGTCCGCAACTCCTCTGCCACGGCAATGGTGGACAGAATTGAAATGCCCACCCCGCTGAGCACCCCCTGGATCACGGAGATTGAATTGCCCATGGTCACATTGGGGACCAACGCTGTTGAGTCAAAACCGGCCTTATCCATGCTGGAGAGAATGGATTTCCAGGTGCCCGACCCGCTTTCCCTGGCAATAAAGGGCTGGGTGACTAATTTGTCGCAGGATACAGCCGCAAGCTTGGCCCATTCATGGCCGGCCGGCACAATGAGTTTCATCTCATCTTCCACCAGTTTTTCCTGCTCAATGGCCGGGTCTTCGGTCTTTGCACCCACCACTCCAAGTTCAAGGGTGCCCTGTTTTACTGCCTGGATGATCTGGCTGGTGTCACCTGCGGAGAGGGAAATTGCGACTTCAGGATAGATCTGCTTAAATGCCCCCATGAGCTTTGGGAAAATATATCCCGCAGGAACGGTGCTCCCCCCCATGATGAGTTTGCCCTTGGTGCGGCCCAAAAAGTCCAGCATGGCGGACTGGGTCTGCTCTTTCAGGGCAAGCATCTGTTTGGCATAGTCATAGAGGATGAGCCCTGCCCGGGTGGGTTCGGTAATTTTGCCCAGCCGGTCAAGCAGACGGCATTGAAAATGTTCTTCAAGTTCTTTAATGTGGGTTGAAACCGTAGGCTGGGATAGGTTGATCATTTCCGATGCCTTGGAAAAACTTTTTTTTTCAACCACGGATACAAAAATGTGAAGCTGCCATAAATCCATTGGGTATATTTATTCTCCGATATCAGCCATTCAGCTTGGGAAATTTTTCAAGGAGTTTGAGTCTGACCGGCTCCGGCACCATGTCTGAGATATCTCCCCCGAACTGAGCTGCCTCCTTGATGATGGATGAGGAGGTGAATATCCAGCGCAGACCGGTCATGAGAAATACCGACTGGACATCTTTGTTCAGCTTTCTGTTCATCAGGGCCATCTGGAATTCACTTTCAAAATCGGAGATGGCCCGCATCCCGCGGATCACGGCAACAGCCCCTTTCATCCTGGCATACTCAACCAGCAAACCGTCAAAGGTGTCCACCTGGATCTTGGTATTTCCGTTGAGGCTTTCGTTGATCATGGCAACTCGTTCTTCGGGGGAAAACAGAGATTTTTTAGCCGGGTTGTGAAGCACCGCCACGATGACAAGGTCAAAGATTTCCTGGGCCCGGTTGAGGACATCAAGATGGCCGTTGGTCAGAGGGTCGAAGGAGCCGGGGTAGATTGCAATTTTCTTTTTAGTGTCAGCCATACTCATCCTTTTTGCTTAGACGGGATTCCCCATGGATTCCCGTAGAAATGAAACAAGTGTCTTTGAGTATTTTTTTTGGCGGTAAATGTCAAGCCCGTTCAGGGGGGGGGACAGGGTTTCCTTGAAATCTTGTTCCACAATGATTGTGGCACCGGGGCTGAGAAGGTCCATGAAACCCTCTTTTTCCAGGATTTTTTCAGGATACCCTTTGTTGTATGGGGGGTCCATGAAAATGAGGTCAAAACTGTCCAGGGAGGTGGGCAGGGGATGGTTCACCAGGTCATGGCAGACGATGGTGGCCTGGTCGGTCATCCGGCAGAGTTCAATATTTTTTTTGATAACCTCGCAGGATGCCGGGGCTGCATCCACGAACAGGGCGGACTGGGCCCCCCGACTGAGGGCTTCCAGGCCGAATGCCCCGGTGCCGGCAAAGAGGTCCAGGACCCTCTGTCCCCGGATGGCAGGGCCGATGATGTTGAACAGGGCCTCCCTGACCCGGTCTGAAGTGGGCCGAATATCCCGGCCCTGAATCTGTGTAAGTTTTCTGCCCCTGTTCAGGCCACTGATGATTCTCATGCTCAGCCGATTCTCTTTTTAATATAGGCGGCGCTGGTGCCCAGTCGTTTGGCCGCCGCATTGATATCCCCGTCATCCTCTTCCACCTTGCGGCGGATATATTCATGTTCAAATGCGGTGCGGGCCTCCTCCAGGTTGTCCAGGGTATACAGCCATCTTTTTTCGGGCTGGATGTCCGTAGTGAAATCCGGGTTATAGGGCTGGGGAATATCTTCCTTTTCTATGGCCTCACCTTTGACCATGATGGAGAGCCGTTCCACTATATTTTTTAATTCCCGGACATTGCCCTGCCAATGGTATTGGCAGAGAAGATCCATGGCATCCCGGGACAGGCTCTTTTTGGGGGCAGAGGATTTTTTGGCCAGTTTCTCCAGGAAAATATCCACCAGCATGGGGATGTCTGCCTTTCTGTCTCTCAGGGCAGGCACATGGATGGGGATCACATTGAGGCGGAAGAACAGGTCTTCACGGAAATGGCCGTTCCTGATTTCCGTTTCCAGGTCCTTATTGGAAGAGGTGATCAGCCGTACATCCATGTGGAGTGTCCGGCTGGAGCCGATGCGCTGGAATGTTTTGGATTCCAGTGCTCTGAGCATCTTGGCCTGGGTTGTGATGTTCATATCTCCGATTTCATCCAGGAACAGAGTCCCGCCTGAGGCCAGTTCGAATTTGCCCTTGTTTTTGGAGGTGGCCTGGTCAAAGGCGCCTTTTTCATGACCGAAGAGTTCTGACTCCAGGTGCTCTTCGGGGATGGTTGCGCAGTTGATTATGATAAATGGGCCCTCGGGCCGGGAACTGAACTGGTGAATGGTCCGGGCCACCATTTCCTTGCCTGTTCCGTTTTCCCCGGATATCAGGATGGAAGCGTCCGAGGGGGCGGCTGCCATGATTTCTCCGTACAATTTCTGCACAGCCGGGCTGGTGCCGGTGATGGAATTTTTTTCAATGGCTTTTTTTCTCAGGTAGGTATTCTCTTCTTCCAGCTTTCTGAAATTCAGGGCATTGTTGATGGTGACCATGACCTTGTCAATGGACAGGGGCTTTTCAAGGAAGTCAAAGGCTCCGGATTTGGTGGCATCCACAGCGGATTCAATGGATCCGTGTCCCGTGATCATGACCACGGGCAGGCTGGGGTTGTCTTTTTTGATTTCCTTGAGGGTGTCTATTCCGTCCATGCCCGGCATCCAGATATCCAGAAGTACGATGTCCGGGGAATGGGTTTCAATTTTTTTCAGGGCTTCATACCCGTTGTAGGCATGCATGACCTCAAATCCGTCATCGGAAAGTATCCCTTCCAGAGAGTCGATAATGGTGGTTTCATCATCAACGATTAAGACCGCAGGGTACATGGTATAATCCTTTCATATTTTTAGGCCGGGAGTTCAATGATGAACTTGGCTCCCCCGGGCTGGTTGTCCTGGACCCGGATTACTCCGTTGTGGTTGGATATAATCGAGTTTACAATGGCAAGCCCTAAGCCCATGCCTGATTTCTTGGTTGAAAAATAGGGTTCGAATAATTTGGTTTTTTCCTTGTCTGAAATCCCCTTGCCCGAATCTGCAATTTCAATGCGGACAATTTTAAGAATCCCGTCATAAGAAAGATTAATGACGATGGTGCCGACATTGTTTACGGCATAGACGGCATTGTCCACCAGGTTGATAAATGCCTGCTTCATGTGCTGGTGATCCAGCTTCAGGGTAGGGATGTCGTCGCTGAAATTGGTCTGGAAATCCACCCGTTCCAGGCCTTCCCGGTACAGGGCAATGGTCTCCAGAATAATGTTGTCGATGCGGGTTGGAGCGAAATTGGTGTCCGGGAATTTGGCAAAGGTGGAAAACTGGTTCACCAGGTTCCGGATGAGATCCACATGCTCCACAATGGTATCGGCGCAGCCCGTAAATATTTCGTCGTTGATCTGTTTGCCGTATCTGCGTTTAAGGCGCTGGGCCGAGAGTTTGATGGGGGTCAGGGGGTTTTTTACCTCATGGGCGATGCGGCGGGCCACCTCACGCCAAGCCACCATACGCTGGGCTTTTTCAAGCTCGGTGACATCATCAAAGACCAGTACCGCGCCAAGGTTGTGGCCGGCATCATCCTTAAGGGTGGAATAGTGCAGGGAAAAATGTTTGGGTGTGCCTGATACCGAGGCTGAAATGGGTACTTCAATGGACTGGGCCCCCTGGGTGGCCTGGTCGTATATTTTATCCGCCATTTTCAGGTAGTCGTCGGAGAGGACCTGTCTGAAATTTTTTTCCAAAATGTCGGCTCCATCAACGTTGAGCATGGATTCCGCAGCTTTGTTGATGGTGGTAATCACCCCTCTGTTGTCAATGGATATGACTCCGGCGGAGATGTTTTTCAATACGATTTCAATGTATTGGCGGCTTTTTTCCAGTTCAGTGTTCTGTTGCCTGAGCATTTTTCCCGACAGGTCGATCTGTTCCCTGCCCGCTGCCAGCTGCCGGGTCATGGAATTGAAGGATTTAATCAGGGTGCCGATTTCGTCATCGGTCTGGAAATCAATCTGGTAATCCAGGTCCCCTTCGGAAATGCGCTGGGTCCCTTCGGCAAATTTCATGATGGGAATGGTAATGGATTTGGCAATCTGGAATCCGAACCAGATGGCGCAGAATACCACCAGAAGCGCCACAATGGACAATGCAATATAATAGGAAATCTGGGCCGGTTTTTTGGTCAGTTTGAGCTGTTGGTATTCTTCCACCCCCTTGAGTATGGCTTTCAGGTTTTCAGAAAGATCCGGGGATACCAGGGTGGTAATTACGATAAATCCCTTTGCCTTTTCAGGTGTGGTGCCGAAGGGAATGGCACAGACCGTTCTTAAAAATTCCCCCTCTTCAATGGCCTGGTAGACGGTATGACTGGTCTTGCCGTCGGAAATCCGGGTCAGATCCGTGGTGGTGAGCAGGCCGAAGTACATGGCTTCCAGTTCATTGGCCAAAGAGAGGCTGACCCGCTTGGCATCAGGGGTGTAGACTTCCACGGCATTTCTGTTGAATGCCCGCTGGATGACCTGGGTGTACCGGGTCAGTTTTCCCTGGTTTTCAATGAGTAAAAGATTTCTGGAGTCAATCTGAAAGGCCCCCCGCTTGGCAAAAAAAGCGTTTTTTTCTTCAATGTACTCATAGAGTTTCTGACCCACAGCCAGGGAGGAGTCCAGGGTCTTTTCCACCGGGGCGTTGAACCAGAAGGCAATGGAAGTGGAGATAAACTGGATGGAAAAGAAGAAGAGAACCGTGGTGGGCAGCAGTGCCAGAATGATAAAGGCAACGGTGAGCCGGGTCTTTATCTTGGAGCCCAGGATATTGTTTTTCTTTTCATAGTAGAGTTTGGCCAGGTTCCTGAACACCAGGAGCAGCAGACTGAGCAGGAGCAGCAGGTTGATATTGATGAGAATGAACATCAGCACCGTAGAAGAGAGGGGGAAATCGGTTCCGAATGGGGTGATCCGGGTTTCCACGACGGTGAGGCCGCAGACGATCAAAAGAATGATCAGGATGAGGATACCTTCTTTTTTTCGTTTGGACTTGTCCTGTCCTATGTGTGGGGCATCATCAGTCATGGGGCACAAATGTATATATAATACCGGGGTTAATAGGTGAAATTGATCACGTACCAGTCGGTTTCAAAATCCCAGAAAGAGACAAAAAAGAGAATATGGTGAAGGGAGAGGGGGAGGGTGACCTTTTCCAGTTCCGCCTTGATTCGGATCTGATATTTATCCCCTTTGACCAATTCTCCCAGAGGGGTTACTTTGAGATTGTCCACCTCTGTCATCCATGTTTTTGCCTCGTCAAAGGATTTGGTTATCAAGGGGGGTTCTTCTTTCCAGGGCCGGGTTACGGTGTATTCTTCTTTCAGGGAATTATACTTTATCGTGGATTGAATCTGAGCATCGACTATTTTTTTATCAAACAGGGAGGAGGTGGTTTTATACAGGGAAACATAAAAGGTGAATGTGGTGGGTATTCCGTTTTTTACTGCCTGAACGGTTTTGTCCTTGAATGCGTTTTCCACTTCAAAATAGGTGAGCAGGTCATCCCGGGTATTGGCCAGTTTGATATTGGTCAGGGTCGCATTGATGTCAGCAAAGATCTGTCCCGGCACCATCATATTAAAGCAGATGACGGCAAACAGGAGAATATAATATTTTTTAACCTCACCCTTTGGTTTCATTGTCTCAGTATCAGCTTATAGTTTTGCCGGGCCGGTTTCCCAGGCATCTTTTTCATCAAGGAACTTTTTTATGAACAAATGGTTCAGGGTGTGTCCGGATTTATGGGTGATGATATGGCCCTGTATGGGCATGCCCAAAAGGGAAAAATCACCCAGGCTGTCCAGAATTTTGTGTCTGACAAATTCATCCGGATAGCGTAATCCGCCCTCGTTCAGAATTTTATCATGATCAATCACAATGGCATTGTCAAGACTTCCCCCCTTGCCCAGGCTGAATTTCTTTAAGAGTTCAAGGTCTTTTATGAATCCGAATGTCCGGGCACCACTGATGTCGTTTTCAAAATTATTATGAGCCCGGTCATAGATCAATTCCTGGCGGCCGATGAGGGGATGGTCAAAATCAATGGAGCAGGAAATTTTGAAACAGGGCTCGGGCATCACCCGGACAAATTTATCTGCCTCCCGGACTTCAATGGGCTTTTTGACGATGATAAAGTGTCTGGGCAGAGCCTGTTCCATTATCCCGGCCGCTGACAGAGCACGGGTAAATTCCCTGGCAGATCCGTCCATGATGGGCATTTCATAATCATCCACTTCCACCAGGGCGTTGTCTATCCCCAAACCTGCAAAACCGGCCATGAGGTGCTCAATGGTGGAAACGATGGTGCCGTCGCTGGTTCCTAGAACCGTGGCCAGGCTGGTGTCCACCACCAATTTGAACAGGGCGGGGATATCCTGGGTCCCGGGTTGGTCCACCCGCCGGAATTTAATGCCGTGGTTTTCCTGTGCCGGCCGGATTGTCAGGTTTGTCTTTTTACCGGAATGAACTCCGGTTCCTGACAGGGCCACATTTCTTGCTATGGTACGTTGACTATAATATTTATTCATAAATGCATTGTGTTTCACATAGGCGTATTCAAAAATTGTATTACCCGAATATTTCATGAATCACACCATGAAATATTCGGGTATATATATCTGATTTTAATATACAAAGCAAAACAAATGAGAAAAATCTTTGGTTTGTAAGGAATCTTTGGTAGATAAAAGTAAATCGGTTCGAATTAATTTCGTTTAAGATAAACAGCTTAGGGCCTCGGATGAAAATGATCGTTCCAATGTTGCGTCGGATTCCGAGGCCCCCACCCTCAACGCCCTTTTACCCGGAATACCCGGGGGAGGTGGAATATGATAGCAAAAATGTACTCCTGCGCCGTCCAGGGAATTGACGCCATTGTGGTGGATGTGGAGGTGGATATTTCATTGGGCATGCCTGTGTTTCATATGGTAGGGCTTGCGGAAGCGGCTGTACGGGAGAGCCGGGAGCGGGTGAGGTCTGCCATCCAGAATGCCGGATATACCTTTCCCATGGACCGGGTGGTGGTAAACCTGGCACCGGCGGATGTGAAGAAAGAGGGAACCGGCCTGGACCTTCCCGTGGCCATGGGGATTCTCTGCGCTTCAGGTCTGTTTGACGGGAAAATTTCTCTGTCCTGGGTATTGGCCGGAGAGCTTTCCCTGGACGGAGGGCTCAAACCGGTGAAGGCGGCCCTGCCCTTTGCTCTTGCCGCCCGGGACAAGGGGTGCAAGGGGATTATCCTGCCCAGGGAAAACGGGCCTGAGGCTGCTTTGGTGGAGGATATAGAGGTGCTTGGGGTTTCTTATCTTTCAGAAGTGGTGGAATTTTTTTCCGGACAGGCCGACCTGACTCCCATTGCCTCTCAGTCGGACTGGTTTGACCGGGATCGCGGGGATGATTCTGCACGGGATTTTGCCCATGTCCGGGGCCAGGCCCATGTGAAGCGGGCCCTGGAAGTCGGGGCCGCAGGAAATCATCATCTCCTGCTGAACGGCCCGGCAGGCAGCGGCAAGAGCATGATGGCCAAGTGCCTGCCCGGCATCCTTCCTTTACCCACTTTTGAGGAGGCCATGGAGACGGCCCGGATTTATTCCATTACCGGGGCAGACCCGGGCCGGCTGCTGGGGGAACGACCCTTCCGTTCACCCCACCACTCCATTTCCGATGCAGGACTTGTGGGCGGCGGCCCTGGTCCTGCGCCCGGGGAAATCAGCCTGGCCCACAACGGGGTGTTGTTTCTGGATGAACTGCCTGAATTCCGGCGTAATGTCCTTGAGGTGCTGCGCCAGCCCCTGGAAGAGGGGGTGATCACCCTGGCACGGGCCAAAGCGCGGGCCACCTACCCCTGTCGCTTCATGATGGTCGGAGCCATGAATCCCTGCCCCTGCGGTAATTTTACAAATCCTTCAAAGGCATGTACCTGCACCCCGGCCCGGATCAGGCAATACCGTTCCAAAATTTCAGGTCCTCTCATGGACCGCATGGATATACAGGTGGAAGTCCCCCGGCTCTCCTATGATGAATTGTCCACCCCCGGAAAAGAAGAGTCCAGTGCAAAAATATGTGACCGGGTGTCCGTTGCCCGGAAGATCCAGGCAAAACGGTTCAAGGCCGTCTCCTGTTTCAGCAACGGAAACATGGGCCCGGATCAGATAAGGAGCCACTGCGCCCTGGACCGGGACGGGGAGGAAATCCTTAAGCAGGCAATGGACCGGTTAAACCTGTCCGCCAGGGCCTGGGCCAGTATATTGAAAGTTTCCCGGACCATCGCGGATCTGGACGGTGAAGACCGGATTGCCCGGCCTCATATCTTGGAGGCAATCCAATATAAATGCCTTGACCGGGAAGACGGAATTTAGTGATACAGCAGATATATTGTATAAATTTATCTCATATATGAGTTTTACTTGGGCGAATTGTCTTTGATGGTAAATAATATTATTGTATTATTTTGCAGAAAGAACAAAAAAAAGCAGAGTCAAATAAATGACTCTGCCTTGTTTGTCAGTTATTTTATTTTGCATCTACTTTTTTCTATTGACTCCTGCAAGACCGATCAGTCCAATACCGAAAAGGAGCATAGTTGCCGGTTCTGGCACTGGAGCACCTGTTGAAGTCGTTATTTGAAACTCTGCTATCCCTGCCGTAAAATTAAACGTATCTGAATAGTCATAGGAAATATGGATACTATTTGAAGTAAAAGACAAAGTTGGGATAATCGTAGGGGTCGTAAGATTATTTGAAATCATACTAAGACCTGTTATCGCATCAAGGCCATCAAAAGCAATGTTATAGATGTAAGCATCAAATGTTTGAAAATCCCATTCATCCTGTGAATTGAGTATCAGCCTGTTTGTTAGCGGATTATAGTCCATAAAAACAACACCACCACCCCAATCACTCGGGTTTTCGACAAAATCAGCGTCGGTAAGTTCAAAACCAGCACCAATAGCTGCAGCGATATTCTCGTGAACCAAGGGGCCTAGGTCACTTTGATAAGGCAAGTCGCTCTCCGTACGAAAATCACCAGTGATTAAAGCAGCATTCGCAAGTCCGGTCATAAATAAGAACATCAGGCATAGAGTTAGAACGTTAATCTTTTTTACCATTTTGAGCTCTCCTTTAAAGATAATAAATATATTTTAATATAGAGACCATCTATACAGACATTGGAACACATGCAAATGTCACACCGACTTTTAAAATATCACTAATAATTTTTTAAGTTATAGTAAAGTATAGGAAAATTTATTCATTTAGAATAAATATTTTTTTACGGAATGAGACAAATTTTACATAGTTTTGGTAATATTTTTTCAATGATTTAAAATAAAATTTATACATTGGTGTCCCGGCTTTTCCATGAGTCCCAAAAAGAAAGATCTAATAAAATACCCCTTTGATCGTAGAGTTCTGGAAAAGCGGAATGAAATTGTTCAAGGCCTGGTTTTTGGCATTTCCTTGGGTATGCCGTGGCTTGTTTGGCGTACACGGTTTACATTTTAAATTAAGACCTTATAATATTCAGCTTGATACCTGAAAACCTTAAATTTGAGAAAGCCAATGATTAAAAAAGATATATTCAACCATGATGTAAAAGCCCAGTTCAAAGCCGCTGCCAAAGACCGGATCCACCGGTTCATGATGGCCGGCGACCAGATTAAGGGGGCGGTGGTCCATTCCACCCGCATGGTGAACGAGATGCGGGCCAACCATGAGTTAGGCCCCCTTGAAACTCTGGTTCTGGGCCAGGCATATATTGCAGGGTCTCTGATCTGTTCCGGCCTCAAGGGCAAGGACCGGGTCAGCATGAATATCCAGTGTTCCGGCCCCATCCAGGGACTTGATGTGGAGGCAAATGTATTCGGAGAGGTGAGGGGTTTTTTAAAATCTAATCCCATTGAGGTGAAAGATCCGGAGCAGATCAAACGTTTGTCCACCCTTTATGGTGCAGGATTCCTCTCCGTAACCAAATACCTTGAAGATGCCAATATCCCCTATGCCGGTCAGATTGCCCTGGTCCACGGCTCAATTGCCGAGGATCTGGCCGAGTATTTTCTGAAATCCGAGCAGATCCCCACTGGGTTCAAGCTCAGTGTATTTTTTGATGAAAACCAAACGGTTACCGGCGCAGGAGGGATCTTTCTCCAGGCCCTGCCCGGGGTGGATCCGGAAAAAGTGGCTGAGGCGGAACAGCTTATACAGGGAATTGATTCTCTGGGTCAGGCCTTTGCCAATGGGGAAAATCCTGAGGATATCGTTAAACAGGCCTTTTCAAGCCTGGAGCCCCGGTTCCTCAACAGCTCGAGAGTGGAATTTTTCTGCCGGTGCTCCCGGGAGCGGATGGAAGGTTACCTCAAAGGCCTTGCCAAAGAAGACCGGGCCGATATTCGTGAAAAAGGACCCTTTCCCCTGGAAATCCGGTGTCATCACTGCAATTCAGTTTACCGGTTCACCCAGCCGGAGCTGGAAACACTATTGTAGCCAGAAACGCGTGAAAAGCAAAAAAATGAAGGAAAAGCAGGAGAAAAAAGCATTTCTCGGTTTTGACTTTTCTCGCTTTTTTCTTGCAATCCAGCTTAATTTCATTTTAAATTCAATGTTTAATTCAAATTATAAATTAAAGAAAGGTACGGACCATGTGTAATAATTGCAGTGACCATTCCCATCATCATCACCACGATCATCCTGAAATCGTTCAGTTGATGCCGGTGCAGAATAATCTTTATGCCGTGTACCAGACCGATGCCCCCCTGGATTTCAGCGTGGAGTCGGGCAAAGCTGGCATCAGCCTTGTACCGGTGCTGTTCATGGGGCTGATCCGCCTGGGGGATAAAACCATGGTGGAGGGCTTTTTTGCCTCCAGTTCCATAAATTCTTGTGAAGAGACCGAAGGGTTCAAGGGATATGCCTCTTCCCTGACCCATGCTGAAAAATTATACGCTTAGGATTGAAATTTTATACCAAGGAGTACACATGCATAAATTGTTAAAGGACAGCCCGGGTGAGACAATCATGCTTCTGGGTAACGAAGCCATTGCCAGAGGGGCTGTTGAAGCGGGCGTGGCCTTTGCCACCACCTATCCTGGCACCCCCTCCTCTGAGATTTCACTGAACCTCTTTCAGATGTCACAGGAATCCGACCTTTATTTTGAGTACAGCACCAATGAAAAGGTGGCTCTGGAAGTGGCCGCGGCCGCGGCCAATTCCGGCTTGAGAACCTTTTGCATGATGAAGCATGTGGGCCTGAATGTGGCGGCAGATCCTTTGATGACCCTTTCCTATGTGGGGGTTACTGCGGGCATGGTGATTCTATCTGCAGATGATCCGGCCATGTTTTCCAGCCAGAATGAGCAGGATAACCGCTACTATGCCAAATTCGGCGGGCTTCCCATGCTGGAACCGTCGTCCGTGGCCGAAGCCAAGGATATGATAAAAGAGGCCTTTGAACTCTCGGAAGCGTTGAAGCAGCCGGTGCTGCTCCGGACCACCACCCGAATCAACCATTCCAATGCCTTTGTCACCTTCGGCCAGATGCACCCCCGGAATACCCAGGGCCGGTTTGAGAAAGATCCCATGCGGTGTGTGACTGTGCCTGCCGTGTCCCGGGGCCTTCATGTGAAGCTCCTTGAACGGCTGGAAGCCGCCAGGGAAATTGCTGAAACGTCTGAATTCAACTTTATCCGGGGCAATGGCAGTTTAGGCATCATCGCCAACGGTGTCAGCTTCCACTACGCCGAAGATGCGGTCACGGATCTGGGCATTGAGGATAAAACAAAAATTTTGAGAATGGGGTTTTCCAACCCTATGCCCGCCGACCTGATCAAGGATTTCCTCAAGGGGTGTGAAAAAGTCCTGGTCATCGAAGAGGGCGAACCCTTCATGGAAGAGGCGGTGAAATCCTTTGCCCAGGAAGAGGGAATTGTCATTCCAATCCAGGGCAAGACCCCGGAACTCTTTTCACGGCTTTCCGAGTATGATCCTGCCATGGTCCGGAAAAATGTGGCAGCCTATTTTGGCATTGACTATACGGCTCCTGAAAAAATTGATGTCTCGGATGTGCCAGAGATTGCCAACCGGCCGCCCAACCTCTGTTCCGGCTGTTCCCACCGGGCCACCTTTTATGCGGTACAAAAGGCGGCCAAGGGTATGGATATCGTCTGCCCCAATGACATCGGCTGCTATACCCTGGGGTTTATGCCGCCTTTGAGCACCGGGGATTTTGTCATCTGCATGGGGTCTTCCGTGAGTTCTTCCTGCGGATTCAGCAAAGCCACGGACCAGAAAGTGGTCTCTTTTATCGGGGATTCCACCTTTTTCCATTCAGGTATCACAGGGCTTGTCAATGCGGTGTTCAACAACCATAATTTCACCCTGGTGATTCTGGAAAATGATATTACGGCCATGACAGGTCACCAGCCCCATCCGGGTGTGGATATGGAACGTATGGGATTGTCCGGCTACGGACGGGTAAATATTGAAAACCTGGTCCGGGCCCTGGGGGTGGACCACGTCTCCGTGATCAAACCCTTTAAGGTCAATAAAAGCATTGAAACCATAAAAGAGGCCCTGGCATTCAAAGGCGTGTCCGTGGTTATCTCCCAGGAGCCCTGTATCCTCTATGCCAAGAGCATTAAGCTGAAAAAGGCCAGACCCTTTGAAGTGACAAGCAAGTGTACGGATCATAAGGAATGCATCAACGGCATTGCCTGCCCCTCCTTTTATATTGAAGAGGGAAGGGTAAAGATAGATGCAGACACCTGTGTGGGATGTGCGCTGTGCGCCCAGATCTGTCCTGAAAATGCCATCAGGCCCCTAAAGAAATAAAACAAAAGGAAAGACAACATATGGAAACAACCAGACTGGTAATCGTAGCAGTGGGCGGACAGGGCAATCTTCTGGCTTCCAAGGTCCTGGGAGAGGCCGCTCTCATCGAAGGCGTGGAAGTGAGGATGAGTGAGATCCACGGAATGGCCCAGCGGGGCGGAGTCGTGGAGTCAGCCATTGTGTTCGGGGATGCCCATAGCTCAATTATTTCCGACGGGGAGGCCGATATCCTCCTGGGGTTTGAACCGGCCGAGACCCTCCGGGCCATCGGCAGATGCTCTGCCAGGACCCGGGTTATCACCAACACGGCCACATTGCCTCCCTTCACTGTGGGCATCGGTAAGGGGCCCTATCCTGAAGTGGATACTATCAAGCAGGTCCTCAGGGAAAAGACAGCAGGTCTTGTGGCCATTGATGCCATGGCCCTGGCCAAGGAAGTCGGCAGTCCTATGAGCGTAAATATCGTGCTTCTGGGTGCCCTGATTCAGACCGGCGCACTGGGCTTTGCCAAGAAGAGTGTGATTGAGGCCATAAAAAGAAGAACCAAGGCCGCCTTTCTGGACATGAATCTCAAAGCATTTGAGCTGGGATTTGATGCAGCGGCAAAGGCCGGCGCATAAATTAGTCGTATTGCCCGGCCGGTTCTTCGGCCGGGCACCAAAAGAGGAGTTTGACATGGGTGAAAGTAACCTGCCCCTGGTCCATGTAATCAACGGTCCCAATCTGAATATGCTGGGCAAGCGGGAGCCCGAAATTTACGGGAGCATGAGTCTGGATGATATTAACCAGGGCCTTGGGAAGCTGGCAGGGGAACTGGACCTGGCCCTCTCTTTTTTCCAATCCAACCATGAAGGGGCCATTCTGGATCATATCCATGCTGTTTTTGAGCAGGAGCCCGCAGGTATCATCATCAATCCCGGTGCCTTCACCCACACTTCCGTGGCCCTGCGGGACGGTCTGCTTTTGCTCTCCTGCCCCATCATCGAGGTTCATTTGTCCAATATCCACAAGCGGGAGCCCTTCCGCCATAAATCCATGATTGCCGATATTGCGTATGGGCAGCTCACGGGTTTCGGGTATTTTGGTTACCATATGGCCCTGCTATCTATCCACAATTATCTCAATAATTAACCGCCCATGTCCGGACTTCTGATTCTTAGCGCCACTGAATTTGAGGTGGCCGGTTTCTTGGGTGAATTCCCCGGGGCCGGTAAAAGGGTTCTGAAATCCGGAGGGGTTCTCCATACTGGTACAGCCTGGCATTGTCTGGTCACTGGCCCGGGCGTACTTAATACGGCCATGGGGCTGGGGGCATATCTCGAACACCATACCCCGGAGTTGATTCTGGATACAGGCATTGCAGGGGCCTTTGAGTCTTCCGGTCTGGCCATAGGAGATATTGCAATCGCCGACCAGGAGCAGTATCTCAACACCGGGGTGGGTAATGATCCTCTTTCTCTCTCTCCTCTTCCCTTTGAATTGATTCCGGGCTGCCCGGAACCCTCCAGGGGCATCTATCCCTTTGATCCTGAACCGGTTGGTCTGTGGCAGGCCCGCATGGAAAGAGAACTGGGGGGCTGCCGGACTGAAATTATCAAGGGGCCCTTTTTGACGGTCTCTGCCATTACCCGGGGCCGGGATCGTGCTCACATGCTCTATGACTGCTTTTCCCCAATTATGGAATCCATGGAAGGGGCTGCTGCTGCGCATGTCGCGGCTTGCTGCGGGCTGCCCATGGTTGAGATCCGGGCCGCATCCAACATGGTGGGAGAACGGAATAAACAGCTATGGGATTTTGATCTGGCCCGTGAAGGGGTTAAAAATATCTGTCTGGCCTCTCTGGCATAGATGATCCTTGGCTGATGACATTGTCTGAAGCCTGTCTCTGGGGGGACAAGACCTGCCGAAAAGTTGACAATTCAGGCTGTAAACGGTATTTACCACCTCTGGTGCCGCAGGTATCGGCATCAAGAATGTACAACCTATAAGAGAACGTATTTATGAAATCGAAGAAACCGGCAAAATCGACCAGTATTTTAGTTTTAGGCCTTGGCGGGGTGGGATATTACCTTGCCAAACGGCTGGTGCACGAAGGCTATGCCATTACAGCAATTGAGCCGGATGGCCAGATGATCCGCCATGCAGACGGGGACCTTGACGCCCGGATCATCCAAGGCAATGCCATGAGTGTGGAATGCTGGAAAGAAGCCGGGGCTGACCGAATGGATTACCTGATCGCAGTTACCAACAATGATGCGGTGAACATGATGTCCTGTCTCCTAGCAGACCGGTTTGGAATCTCCCGGAAGATTGCCCGGGTCCGGTCCACTGAGTTTGGAGGGGAAAATTCCATTCTCAAGGCCGAAGATCTGAAGATTGATCTTATCATCCACCCCGAAGAACTGGCTGCCCAGGAAATTTTCAGGCTGATTAAGCTCAGATCGGGGAATGATATCCTGGACGTGGCCGAAGAGCAGATCATGGCCATGGCCAGCCGTATCCATGAAAAATCCCCCCTGGCCTACCGGAAAATGAAGCACATCACCGGAGGATACGCCGGGTTCCCCTTCAGGATTGTTGCCATTGCCCGGGGCATAAAAACCCTGATTCCCGGTGGGGAAGACGAACTTTTGCCCGGGGACCAGGCATTTTTCATGGCTGAAAGCCGACATCTGACAAAATTAATGGAGCTGACAGGCACGGAACAGCAAACCCGCCATAAGGTAATGATTATCGGCGGCGGCCTTGTGGGCAGCCGGGTGGCCCATCTTCTGGGCAAAGCCTTTGATGTCAGGCTCATTGAAAAAGATGAGGAAATCGCCAAATCTCTTTCCCATGACCTAAGCCATGCCGAGATTCTCCACGGCGACGGGTCGGACTCCAATATCCTGGTGGCAGCCGGACTCCTGGATATGGACACTTTTATCACGGCCACAGGGGAAAACGAGACCAATATCATGAGCTGTGTCCTGGCCAAGCATCTTATGACCTCCCAGGAGAGCCGGACCAAACAGCGGAAATGTATTTCCCTGGTGACTAAAGAAGATTATGTGGTGCTGGCCTCCGCCATGGGCACGGATATTTCCCTGAATAAGAAGATCCTGGCCTCCAATGAAATCCTGAAATTCATCCGCAGGGGAGAGTTGCTGTCCGTGGCCCATCTCCACGGCTTTGATGCGGAGATGGTGGAAATTGTGGCGGCAAAGGGATCTCCCATTACCAAGACGCCTCTGTCCAAACTGGGTGAATATTACAACGGCAGGATCATGATCGGGGGTATATTCAGGGATAATACCTGGCAGGTGGCTGTGGGAGATACCCAGATTCAGTGCAACGAGAGGGTGATTGTGGTCTGTATGTCGCAGAATCTGAAGGATGTGCAGAAGTTGTTTTTGGCTTGACCTATATTAGGGTTCCGGGAAAGGATATCCTTATCAAGGTAAACAATGTCATTGACCATGAAACCAAAGGTGGCCGGCAACTGGTCCCCTTAAAAAACCGGCTGACCAAGGATGTGGCAATAAAAGACATTCAGGCCGGGCTCCCAGGGCGCTTAAGGTTTCCGATACATTGAGAGCGTCTTTTGATTGAACATCATTACGGAGATTGAGCACGGTGGTAAAATGCATCACACGAATTCTATTGGTCCTATGCTTTACCTTTCCCGTTAGTTCAGAAGCCAGGGATTTTGAAAAAATAATCCATCTGGATCAAGGCTGGGAGTTGTATTGGCAGAAACTTTTAGATCCGGTGGCCCTTCAGGACGAGAAAAACATCTTTGATGCAAAACAATCCTTTCCTTTTTTCTGGAGTGATATTGAAATAAACGGCCAAACATTACCTCCCAAAGGGTTCCTGACACTACGGAAGGTGGTTCGCCTTCCCAAATCCTTTGAGGGCAAAAGACTTGGGGTACGTGTTCCTGAAATGTTCAGTGCTTATGCACTCTTTGTGAACGGAGATCTAATGGCCGCCAACGGCACCGTTAGTGCTGATCCATCCGTGTACCGGCCCCAATGGCGTCCCCAGACCGTCACTTTCACCCCCAATGAAAATAAAATTGAGTTTATACTTCAAATTGCCAACTTTTCCTATGCACTAGGGGGGAGTTGGCGGAAAATCGAGTTTGGCCTTGCAGATGAGATACTTAGCCGAACGCACATGACCATCTTTTGGGATATCTTTTTATTTGCCTCTGTATTAACCATGGGGCTCTACCATGCCGGGCTTTTTACGAAACGGAGAAAATCATTGTCTTCTCTCTTTTTTTCTATATTATGCCTGGTCGTGGCATTGCGAACGCTTGTTTCCGGCGAAATCCTCATCTATGACTTTTTTAACCCGTCGTGGGAAATGTTGCTGAAGCTGAATTTTCTTACCGTCGCATTATTGGCGCCACTATTTATAAGTTTCCAGGCCCATCTTTTTGCCGGGTGTTCTGATAAACGCATTGTAAAGGGATTTTTCATTCTTGGTGCAGTGTTTGCTTCTATAATTATACTTTTTCCGGCCAGGATACACAGCCTCTTTCTTGGTGTCTATCATATTGCAGGACTACTCGGTTGTGTGTATATTCTTTTTGTTTTTACCAGGGCGGTAAGAAAGAATCTGGATGGTGCTTTAATCAGTCTTCTCGCTTTCCTGGTTCCTTTTCTGGCAGCCTTAAATGATATGCTCACCGTAAACAACTATATCAATACCGAGCAAATGCTCCCATATGGTTTGATTGTCTATTTTGTTGGCCAGTCTATTATGCTGGCGCAAAAATTCAGTCGGTCCTTGAATCGGGAAGAAATACTTTCCAATGAACTGGAAGAGCTGAATGAAAAACTTGAGGACAAAGTTGAGGAGCGTACCAATGAATTAAAACAGGCCATGTCAGAGATAAAACAATTGACCGGCATGCTCCCCATTTGTGCCCATTGTAAGAAGATCCGGGATGATAAGGGCTATTGGAACCATGTCGAAGAATATGTTTCCAAACACTCTGATGCTGTTTTCTCTCACGGCATTTGTCCCAGCTGCGTTCGAGAATTATACCCCAATTTTAAAGGGAAACGAAAGTCAAAGTGATTGAAGCTATGTGGGGTGTCGTCGCATAGCAGACCCCAGGGCCCCTCAGAACCGGAGGTGAAACTTTCACCTCATCCGGCTCAGGCATTGACCGTGTTAGAACACTTATGGCCTACACCCATACTGTCATATCTGAGATTTTGAAAGAAACCAAGCGCCCTCTTGATTTATAAAAATGTTCAATGCAAGTAATTATTTTTTCCAGAATGACGGGTAGAAGATCACCAGGGCTGAGAACATCTCTAGCCGGCCCACCAGCATGAGCCAGGACAAAAACCATTTGCCTGTGGTTGAAATAAAGGCATAGTTCTCGCTGGGCCCCACGTCTCCAAAGCCCGGGCCGATATTCATGAGTGTGGCAATAACCGAACTCATGGCCGTGGTAAAGTCCATGTTATCGGACAGGACCATAAAACAGCCCCCCCCGAGAATCATGAAAATATTCACGATAAAGTAAAAAACGGCCAGTTGGCCGATCTGGGCTTCCACGGGCCGTTCATTCATCCTCACTGAAATTACGGACATGGGGGAGAAAAAGATCTGCTTGATTGTGGCGACGCCGAATTTCCATATCAAAATATAGTGGACCACCTTGATTCCCGAGGTGGTGGAACCGGCACAGGCCCCCACAAAGCAGATGGCATACAAAAACATCTGTGAGGCCTGGGGCCAGAGTTCATAATCCGCAGTGGTAAATCCGGTGGTGGTAAGCAGGGAGGTGACCTGGAAGGCTCCGTACCTCAATGCATCCCAGAAGGGATAGGTGTTGTTTTTCCAGAGGACCAGGGTCACCATGCCGCAGAAGATAAACATGAATCCCAGATACCACCTGAACTCCGTGTTTTTCCGGATCTGGCGCCAGTTGCCCATCATGAGATGGTAGAAGAGCATAAAAGTGACCCCGCCCAGGAACATGAAGATGGTGATGATCCAGTCAAAATAGGCGTTGCTGTAATGGCCGATGCTGGCGTTATAGGGGGAGTATCCCGAGGTGGATACCGTGCCGAAGGCGTGGCAGAGGGAGTCGAAAAGGGACATGCCACCCACACACATCAGGACGGTCTGGAGCAGATTCAACCCGATGTATATCCCCCACAGCCAGACCATGGTATCGCGGTTTCTTGGAATGAATTTTTCCCGGGTAATGACCTGGCCCGGGCTGGATTCGGCCCTGAAGATCCTGACCCCGCCCATGCCGTGGGGAAGGAAGATAATGGTCAGGGTGAGAAATCCCATTCCCCCCAGCAGGTGGGTCTGGCTCCTCCAGAAAATCAGGCCCCGGGGGAGGATTTCAATATCCGTGAGTATGGTTGCCCCGGTGGTGGTGTATCCGGACATCATTTCAAAAAAGGCATCTGTAAAAGAGGGGATGGAGCCGTGGAAAACAAAGGGAAGGGCAGAGACCCCGGAAATCAATATCCATCCGAAAAAGGCGATAAAGAACCCGTCTTTTATATTCAGTTCGTGGTGCCGCCGGAAGAGTTTCCACAGGGGGAAACCAAGTGCAATGGTAAGGGCGGCGGTGGCTACCAGGGCATTGAGGTCATCCTCCCCGTATATGAGGGAGCAGGTAATGGGGGCCAGCAGAGAGGTGCTGGTAATGATTAATAATTTGCCCAGGACATTGGTAATGGCTTTATAATTCATTTATATTATTTCGTAATTTTTTAAGGTTAATAGCACCCTTATTTACCTTAAACCGTGTACGGGATCAACCGAAATCAAAAAATTGATTTGTTCCGGCCTCTTAAATATTCTGCACTTAACAATTACTATTTTGTTCTTTTTTCTGAACAGGACTCCAGCCCTTTAACCCTCTTCGATCCAATGCAAAAATGGATTAAATGGATGGTGAATGGTAGCTAAGCCAGCGAATAAACCAAATTATGCTGAAAAGGAAGTCAGGAACCCTTGAAAACGCCTGGAAGACCGTGGCAGGATTGAGGTTCAGCTACCAGCGGTTCAGGATGCTTTACGGGTGCCCATGCATACCAGACATTGAAGAAAAGAAGGGAATCATATGGAGGTAAATCCGGCCAGACTGCCCTTCAGGATATCTTTGTTTTATTTGAACCGGACATGGAAAGAGCCATATGCTGGAACAGGTCCTTGACAACAGTTATTGGGTACACAGATGAGCAGATGGCCCAAAAATCTCTGGTTAAAAACCCGTATTGCACCGGAAGATCAGGTCGGACCGGGTGCTTTTCTCTGAATGTGGTCCTAAAAGATTCTAAAAAACAGGGGTTGAGTTCTCTTTAAATAAGCTTTAAGCTTGGTTTAAATAAATATTCAACCATATTGAGAGCTTTTTTCTATGCGGAAATTTCCGGATACCCTTGTGCGGATCATTGAAGCCAGTGAGATGAATGTCAACCAGATTTCTAAAATATCTGGGATCTCCAATACCTATCTGACAAAGCTGATCCGGAATAAAATCAACCATCCTGGCAAGGATAAGATTGCCTCGGTGCTCCTGGCCCTGAACTATAAAATTTTTGATATCAACAAAACCCTGGCTCAATATGACTATATGCCCCTGAATGCCCATGATGTCCCGGGCATTCTCAAGAATAATCTGCGAAGGAAATTTGAGGGCCGCATTGTTCCCCATTATGATTATATCTATTTTGAACTGCTCATGGCGGCCCTGGAAAACTTAGGTGGAACTAAAATTGTTGTGAAAAACAGGCCATCAGGTATTTTTATTCCCATGGCCCTGTATATGATGAAGGAATTCCCCCAGGAGAGTGATGATGAGGCGGCCCGGTTTTTCATGACATTCTCCCGTGATGTGGTCATGGAACGCAAACGGCTGTTTCTTGAAAACTGCGACAGAGGATTCCGGTATGAAAGTTATATGTGTAAAAGCTGTCTGGAAGAGAGCCTGGATCGTCACATCGGGGCCCGGGCCCAGGCGGCATCCATGGAAAGGGTGGCCCTCTATGGCCGGTATTTTGCCAATGCCGTTGCTGCAACTTTGAAATTTCCGGACCAGCATCTCCACAAGGTGGTGCGGCGGTGCACACATTTCCAGTTTCAGATTCAGGATGCAGACAGCGGTACCCCCAAGGTCAATTTTACCTCGGGCCGGCGGCATTATTTTCACAAGGAATGGGAGCAGTTGAATCTTGAGGGGTTTTTGTCCGATGCCCCGGGCATTACAGATCTCTTTTTAAAGGAGGTTGAAAAATGCCGGGCCGGTCTGGATGAAACCCAGGCCATTTCAACCCCTGAAGGCTTTGCCGATTATATCCGGTCCCAGTTTAAATTGCACAATGCATTAAACCTGTTTGACCCGGTCCTGGATGAATTGATGAAAAATCCAGGGGTGGATCTTTAATAATTATGGCTCTTCGGTAGAAGTTTAATGTTTATTTAAACTTTATATGGAATTTTAATTGACCTTGAAGTTAAATTTGTGTTAACCGGATAGGAACTATAATCATTTAAGGGTATTTTCAGGATCTGATGCATGGTAGATAATTTTTCAGCTCCCCTTCTTTCGGTCCGGGATCTGAACACCTGGTTTTTTTCCAGGAAGGGCACGGCAAAGGCAGTTGAAGGGGTCAGTTATGACCTTAAGGCCGGTCAGGTCCTGGGGGTGGTCGGGGAATCCGGATGCGGAAAAAGCGTGACCGCCCAATCCATTATGCAATTGGTGCCCGATCCCCCGGGCAAAATTGTTGATGGAAAAATTCTTTTTCACGGCAAAGACCTCATTCCCATGTCCCGGGAGGAAATGCGTCACATCCGGGGCAATAAGATTGCCATGATTTTCCAGGAGCCCATGACCTCTCTGAATCCGGTGTACACAATCGGGGACCAGATTTCGGAGATGTTTACCCTGCACAAGGGATACGGGAAAAAACAGGCCATGGAGGCTGCTGCGGACATGCTGGAAAAGGTGCAGATCCCTTCTCCCCATAAACGGGTTCACGATTATCCTCACCAATTGTCCGGGGGCATGCGCCAGCGGGCAATGATTGCCATGGCCCTGTCCTGTAATCCCGAAATTCTCATTGCCGACGAGCCTACCACCGCCCTGGATGTGACGGTACAGGCCCAGATCCTGGATCTCATGTCCGCTCTTAAGGAAGAGTATCATACCGCCATTCAAATGATCACCCACGATCTGGGGGTGATTGCCGAGATGGCGGACCAGGTGGTGGTCATGTATGCTGGCCGGGTGGTGGAAACCGCAGATACCAGAGCACTATTTAAAAATCCCCTTCATCCCTATACTCTGGGATTGATGCGTTCTATTCCCGTTCTAGGACGGCGCACTGCAGGGGAGCACACCGACCTGGCCGAGATTCAGGGCATGATTCCCAGCCTTTACGATTTACCCCAGGGCTGCAAGTTTTCCAACCGCTGCTCCCATGCTTCGGATATCTGTGAAACAGCTGAGCCTGAACTGGCGGAAGTCGAACCAGGGCACAAGGTGAGATGCTGGCTTCATTCGTCTCCCAAGCACTCTGACCGTCGGGAGAAAAGATCATGACATCCCCCCTGCTGCAGGTAGAAAATCTTAAAGTTCATTTCCCCATTAAAAAGGGAATCCTTGCCAGAACCGTTGGCCACGTCCATGCCGTGGACGGGGTCAGCTTTGAGTTGGAAAAGGGTGAGACCCTGGGAATTGTCGGGGAATCCGGCTGCGGAAAGACCACGGCGGGCATGGCGGCCATGCATCTTACCCAGCCCACAGCGGGCCGGGTTTTCTGGAAGCGAGAGGACATGGGGAAAATGAGTCCGGCCCGGTTTCGGGCCCTGAGAAAAGAGATGCAGCTGATTTTTCAGGATCCCTATTCCTGCCTCAATCCCAGGATGACGGTAAACCGGATTTTGTCCGACCCCATGGATGTCCACGGCCAATACCGGGGAAAAGAAAGAAAAGAAAGGCTTGCCTTTCTGCTGGAGACCGTGGGCATGAACCCGGACTTAGGCAGCCGCTACCCCCATGAATTCTCAGGGGGACAGCGCCAGCGCATCGGCATTGCCCGGGCTCTGGCCCTGAATCCCAGCCTCATCATCGGGGATGAACCGGTGTCTGCCTTGGATGTCTCCATCCAGGCCCAGATCATCAATCTGCTTAAGCGGCTGAAAAATCAGTTTGATCTTTCCCTGGTTATTATTTCCCATGACCTGGCTGTGGTGGAATACCTCTGCGATAGGATTATTGTCATGTACCTGGGTAAAATCGTTGAGGAATCAGATTATGCTTCCCTTTACCGTGATCCCAAACATCCCTATACCCGGACCCTGATGTCAGCCATTCCCGTGCCCGATCCCTTTCGGAAAAAAGAGCGTATTATCCTTAAAGGAGACGTGCCCAGCCCCATCAACCCGCCCGGGGGCTGTAGGTTCCATACCCGGTGCCCGGATAAAATGAAAATTTGTGAACAAGGAGAACCCCGGATGAGGGACTTTGGTCCCGGCCACAGGGCTGCCTGCCATTTATACGGGGACGCCTGATGTCCCTGTAAAAAATACAACACCCAAATTAAGGAGACAAAGAGAAGATGATGACCAAACAAAACACCTTGATCAGCTTCATGCTGATGATTCTTTTGGCTTTCCCTGCCTATGCCATGGCCAAGGCCGATTTGACCATCGCCGTGGATGCCCCGCCCAAGAGCATGAATCCCCACAGTTACAACTCCGATGCCAATTTATCTTACATGTCCAACTTTTTTGACGGCCTGCTCCAGCGTCCTGCACCCGAAGGCAAGCTGGCCCCGGCCTTGGCAACTGACTGGGCCCGCATAGATGCCCTGACCTGGAAGTTTACCCTCAGAAAAGGGGTGAAATTCCACAACGGTAACGACTTCAATGCCGCAGACGTCAAGTTTACCTTTGAGCGGATGAAAGACCCCAAGTTTTCCAAGTTCCTGAACATTGCCAATTCCATTGCCTCCATTGAAACCCCGGATGACTACACCGTGATCTTTAAAACCGGCAAACCCGTGCCCTGGTTTGCAGAAACCATGCACCAGAACTTCATCGTGGACAAGGAAAGCTCTGAGATCAGAGATTCCGGCGACTACAACACCCGGGCCATGGGCACCGGCGCCTATAAATTCGTTGAGTGGGTCAAGGGTGCCTATGTGCGTATGGAAGCCAATGCCGACTATTGGGAAGGCGCACCCCAGTTCAAGAGTGTTGAGATCAAGCCCATCACCGAAGATGCCACCCGGTTTGCCGCCATTGCCGCCCGCCAGGCCGATATCCTCTCCGGGGTTCCCGTGCCCATGATCGACCGGATTAAAAAGACCCCCACCATTGACCTGATTTCCCGGCCTTCCCGCCGGTGCATCTACATGGACTTAGGGAATAAGGCCGGCACACCCTATGAAGATATCAGGGTGCGTAAAGCCATTGCCATGGCCATTAACGAAGACGAGATCGTGAAGACCATCATGAGGGGCCAGGCCACCCCGGCCGCCCAGGTGCCTGATGTGGCCACCATCGGATATGATCCCTCTCTCACCCGTCTGCCCTATGATCCTGAAGGCGCCAGGGCTCTTCTTGCGGAAGCCGGTTATCCCGACGGATTCGAGATCACCATTGCCGGCCCCAACGATCGGTATATCAATGACAAGCAGATTTGCGAAGCCGTGGCCAAATACCTGGCCAAGATCGGCCTCAAGGTCTCCTTGGATGTGAAACCCAAGTCTATTTTCTTTGACGAATTGACATCACACAAGCATTCTTTTTATCTCATCGGCTGGTTTGACGGGTCCTATGACTTTGGCAGGTCCGCTCAGATGCTGGTCCATACCGTGGACCCGGATAAGGGCATGGGCACTTATAACGGCGCCATGTACTCCGATGCCGTTTTGGACGAGGGCATCGAGTCTTCAGCCAATATCCTGGACCGGACGGAACGTGAAAAGGCGCTGCAGGCCGTCAACAAGAAGTCCGTACAGGACGTTGCCTGGATTCCCCTGCACTACCAGCAGGATGTCTATGCCGCCCTTAAGGCCTCCAAGCTGAAATTCACCCCCCGGCCGGACCGGTGGATCGTGGTAAAAGAGATTACAAAATAAGGATACCCAAAGGGCCTGCCCCGGCATCTACCGGGGTAGGCCCTGATTGAACCATGGCCAGATATATATTTCAAAGATTGGTACAGGGCGTTATCGTTCTTTTGGCGGTCTCCTTTATCTGTTTTCTTCTTTTCCGGTTTACCGGAGATCCGGTCCTCATGCTGGCCGGTAAATATGCCACCCAGCAGGAGAGAGAACAGGTCAGGGTTGCCTACGGCCTGGACAAACCTTTTTATGTCCAGTATACGGTTTTCTTGGGCAATGCGATCAAGGGAAATTTTGGCAAGTCCTATGTCTCCCAGGTGGATGCCCTGGATACCATATTGGAACGGTTCCCGGCCACATTTGAGCTGGCCCTGTCCGCCATCATGATATCATTTATCATCGGGGTGTCTATGGGGGTAGTGGTTTCCCTGAAACCGGGGGCTGCCCTGTCGCGAATTATCATGGCAGGGTCCCTGGGAGGGATTTCCATACCCACCTTTTTGATGGGGATCATCTGGGTGATGGTATTTGCCGTTTACCTGGAATGGCTCCCCCCCTTCGGCCGGGGAGATACGGTTCAGATAGGGTCCTGGCGTACCGGTTTTCTGACCCTGGACGGATGGAAGCATCTGATCATGCCGGCCCTGACCCTATCCGGTTACCAGCTGGCCGTGCTCTTGCGCCTCACCCGGGCCGGGATGCGGGAAGTTCTGGGCGAGGAGTATATCAAGACCGCATGGGCCAAAGGCTTGTCGCCTTTTAAGGTCATTGTCAAGCATGCCCTGCGTAACGTCCTTATTCCCGTGGTCACCATTGCAGGACTTTCCTTTGGGGAGCTCATCGCCTTTTCCATTGTCACGGAATCCATATTCCAGTGGCCGGGCATGGGCAGCCTCCTTCTGGTTTCCATTTTTGAAACCGACCATCCCGTGATTGTCACCTATATCATGCTGGCCGCCTTTATTATTCTGGCCATCAATATTCTGGTGGACCTGCTATACGGATGGCTTAACCCAAGGATTCAATATGATTAGGAATGATCAAGCGAGAACGGCAAGAACAGCTCGAACAGTGAGAGCAGCAGTTGATCATCGTCTTCTTGCAATTATGGACAGGGAGTGGCAATGATTTCAAGACTTCAGGAAAATCAGTTTGTATACAGTTTTTTACGGGACCCCTCGGCCATTTTAGGAGCAGCCCTCATGGTGGTCTTTGCCTTTTGCGCAATCTTTGCCCCCTTGATCGCCCCCATGGACCCTTATGACCTCACCTCCATTGATCTGGGTAATTTTTTGCTGACCCCGGGCTGGATGGATGGTGGGAGCATGAATTTTCCTCTGGGCACCGATGACCAGGGCCGGGGGATATTGTCCACCATGCTTTTTGGGTTGAGAACCTCTCTGCTGGTTGGGTTCACTGTGGTGGTCGTCGCGTCCATCTCAGGCATTATTCTGGGAATGGTGGGGGGATACTACGGGGGAATGTTGGATGCCATTATCATGCGGTGTGCCGACACGGTGTTTTCCTTTTCCACCACTTTGCTGGCCATCCTGTTGCTGGGGGTGTTTGAGAGCCGGAATATCTGGACCGTGGTCTTTGCCATTTGCATTGCCGGGTGGGTGAAATATGCCCGGACCATCCGGGGTTCTGTACTGGAGGTGAAGGAAAATGCCTATGTGACTGCTGCAAAAGCCAGTGGCGCCCGAGATTTTCGGATTCTTTTCCGCCATATTCTGCCCAACGTGCTTCCCCCGATATTTGTACTCATGGCCGTGGACCTGGCCGTGGTCATCATGCTGGAATCCACCTTGAGCTTTCTCGGGGTGGGGGTGCCCATCACCGAGCCCTCTCTGGGCATGATGATCGCCATTGGTAAAAATTATATCTATGCGGGAATGTGGTGGATGGTTCTTTTTCCCGGCATGACCCTGATCCTTCTGGTGGTGGCCATCAATCTGTTCTCCGACTGGCTCAGGGATGAGATGAACCCTAAACTGGCCAGACAGGCCTGATGATGAAATACCTATGAAAGAATTTATATCTTCCCGCTACGACACCTTTGTTGAAGATCTGAAAACCATTGTAAACCTGGACTCCAGTTCCGGCAATTCCCAGGGCATAGCCCAGGTGGCCCGTTTTTTTGAAAATAGGTTTGCCGGGCTGGGTATGGTCTGTGAACTCCAGTTTAAAGGGGAAAACCGGGTGCCCTGCCTCAAGGCCGAAACACGACCCGGTCATGACTCTTACGATCTCATGTGCCTGGGCCACATGGATACGGTATTCCCTGAGGGAGAGGCGGCCAAACGCCCGTTTTCCACAGACGGGAAACGGGGATACGGACCCGGGGTATGCGATATGAAGGGGGGGCTGCTGGTGGCACTCCATGCCATGGAAGCCCTCCACAATCAAAGGCTGTTGGATAAACTATCCATCTGTGTTGCCTTTAACGGGGATGAAGAGACCGGATCCGATGCCTCCAAGGCCTGGATCAAGGAGACTGCGGCACAAAGCCGTCGGGTTCTGGTCTTTGAACCCTGCCGGCCCGGATACAATATGGTACGCCGGCGCAAAGGGGGCGGATGGTTCTATGTCACGGCAAAAGGCAAAGCCGCCCATGCCGGGGCTGATCCGGAAAAGGGGATCAATGCCGTGGTGGAATTGGCCCACCAGGTAACCCGGATTCACACCCTCAATAACCCGGACAAGGGCACCTCGGCCCAGGTTACAGTGTTCAACGGCGGTGACAAGGTCAATATCATACCCGATAAGGCCATGGCCTCGGTGGATGTCCGCATTGCAAAACTTCAAGAGCAGAAAACTGTTGAGGCATTTTTTGAAAATCTGATTCTCACCCCCCATTTCCCGGACGCCGTGATTGAGGTGACCGGCGGGATTGACCGGCCTCCAATGGAATCCACTCCCGACTCAGACATTCTTTTCCAACAGATCCAAGAGAGAGCCAAAGACTTGGGTATTGAGCCTGGAGGAATTTCAACCGGCGGATGTTCAGACGGAAATTTCACCGCTGCCATGGGTACCCCAACCATTGACGGTATGGGGATCGTGGGCGCAAACTCCCACCGGGAGGACGAATATGTGGAATTATCCAGTATCCTCCCCATGGTCAGCCTGGTTGCTCGGCTCTGCGAATCGTTCATAACACCAGTCGTATAAATCACTTTTTTCTATAAATGGACCATGTTTTGGTGTATCCTGATACTTATACGCATCCAGAATAATATCACCGAAACCCAGACTTCCTGTGAAAAAAGGTATTCGAAGCCATGCATATGCGAAAGCGGTTTACATCGTTTAAACAGGCCTGTTTAGGCATCATCTGTGTTTTAGTTCTGATCCCCGACCTCTGGGCCGCAGGGCCGGTAAGGGTGGGGATTTTTCAAAATAAACCCATTGTCTACTACGACAAGGGGCCCAGGGGGCTGTTTGTGGAGGTGATGGACCATGTGGCCCGGGAAGAAAATCTGGACATCTCCTATGTACGGTGTGAACTCAAAAACTGCCTGGAAATGCTCAGAGCCAATGAACTGGATGTAATGACCTCCCTGGGGCAGAACCCCGGCCGCCTTGACAGCTTTATTTTTTCCAAAGAGCCGGTCTGGACCTTCTGGGGAACGGTGTACGCAAGTGATAGAAGGATTAATACCGTCCTTGACCTCAAGGGAAAAACCATCGGGGTTCGTCGGAAAAATAAAACAACGGCAGCCATAAAGGACTTGATCGCCAAATTTCAAATACCGGTCCAGTTTGTGGAATTTAGTAATTATGAAATGGCATTTCAGGAACTTTCGAACCGGAGTTTGGATGCCGTGGCAGCCAATAATTCCTATACATTTACTGAGTTTAAAGGCAATGCCGCCTTTCATAAAACAGGGATTGTTTTTAACCCTTTTTCAGCTTATTTTGCCGTATCAAAGAACGGAGTACATCCTGAACTCCTTGGGATAATAGATTCGCATATTAAAAAAATGAGGACAGCACCTCCCTCTTTGTTCGACAGGTTTAATGAAAGATGGTTCGGGGTTTCAGATTCCTTCTGGACCACGCCCCGTGTTCTTGCACTGGTTGGGGGGCCGGCCTTTTTCATTGTCCTGGTCATGGCATTCTGGCGCTTCAGGACAATGGCGGGGCTCAATGCCCAGTTGAAAAAGATCATTGCCAAGCAGGAAAAAACCGAGGCCAGTCTTATAAACAGTGAACAGCGGTTCCGCCGGGTGTTTGAAAATCCTCATTCGGTGATGCTTCTCATTGAGGCTGAAACCGGGCAGATTCTGGATGCCAATCTAGCAGCCGAGAATTTTTACGGGTGGACCTGCCGGGAACTGCAGCAGATGAAGATTCAGCAGATCAACACGATGTCAGAAAGAGAAATCACCCGGTATTTTCAGGCTATAAAACAGGAAGAAAGAACTTTTTAACCTTAACCCACGAATTGAGAAACGGTGAAATCCGGAATGTTGAGGTCCACACTGGTCCCATCGAAATCGATAACAAATTGATCCTGTTTTCAATTATTCATGATATCACGGACCGGGATCGTATGGAAAAACAGCTCAGGCCCCTGTTTGAAAAGGCGGCGGATGCCATTTTTGTCAGCCGCATGGACGGGTGTCTGGTACAGGTTAATGAAAAGGCATGCAAGTCAACGGGTTACACAGAAGATGAATTGTTGAATATGAATGTGATGGATGTGGATGCCCATCATAACTCCCCGGAGCGGGTCAGTGAATTCAACTCAGATCTTATCCCCGGTCAGGGAGTTACCATTGAATCCGCCCACATGCGTAAAGACGGTTCTGTTTTTCCCGTTGAAATTACCATTAACATGCTTGATATCCCCGGGGGGCCCTTTGTCATGGGGCTGGCCAGGGACATCACCGCCCGAAAAGAGGTCGAGCAGGCCTTAAGGAACAGTGAGAAAAAATACCGGTCCATGCTGGAATCAATGGATGATCCCATTTATATCTGTTCAGAGGATTTTAGGATCATGTATATGAATCCGGCCATGGAATCCAGGACAGGATATAGTGAAAAAGAGGCTGTGGGCGATCCCTGCTATAATATTATACATGGCCAGGAGGGGCAATGTCCCTGGTGTCAGTACGAGGCCGTGCAAAAGGGTGAATTTATAAAAACAGAGTTTACAGACCCCCGGACCCACCGTATCTATAATGTCTCTGATTCTCCTATCCAGCAGCCCGACGGAACCGCATATAAACTCACGGTTTTCAGGGATATTACGGATGTAAAGAACATGGAAGCCCGGATTATACAGTCCCAGAAAATGGAATCCATCGGCAATCTGGCCGGTGGCATTGCCCATGATTTTAATAATTTATTGTTCCCCATCGTGGGGCGGGCTGAGATGCTTATGGAAGACCTGCCTCCCCAAAGTCCTGAGCATGAGTCTGCTCAGGAAATACTGATTGCAGGCACACGGGCACGGGACCTGATCCGCCGGATACTTTCCTTCAGCAGGCAGGATAGCCATCAGGTCAGACCTGTTTCATTCCAGGATGTTCTGAGGGAAATTTTGAGACTCAGCAGGGCTACCATCCCTTTAAATGTTGAGATCATCGAAGATATCCAGTCGGACTGCGGTCGGGTCATGGCCGATCCTTCCCTCCTCCATCAGGTCGCAATGAATCTGATCACCAATGCCTTTCATGCCATTGACAAGACAGAGGGGCGGATCAGCATCCGTCTTGCTGAAATCGTTCTGGAGGCAGAGGAAAATAAGGAAGTCCTTTTGGCGGCCGGAAAATACCTGGTCCTCACCGTTGCTGACAACGGCATGGGCATGCCCCCGGATGTGATGAAAAAAATATATGATCCCTATTTTACCACCAGGGAAAAAGGCCGGGGAACAGGCCTTGGCCTTTCAGTGGTTTTTGGCATCGTAAAAGAGATGGGAGGGGAGATAAACCTCACTAGTGAGCTTGGTAAAGGCTCTGAATTTACCGTTTATCTGCCGGTGTCTGCTGACACCGGAACCGTTGACCCTCCTGAAACAAGGCTGCCCCCGGAGAAGGGCTCAGAGCGAATTCTATTGGTTGATGACGAACCCGCAATTGCCAGTTTGGAGGCCCAGATTCTGGAGCGGCTGGGATATAACGTCGATGCCAGGCTGGACAGCAAAGAAGCCCTGGCCGTATTTCAGGATAACCCCATGAACTATGACCTGGTCATCACCGATATGACCATGCCCGGCATTACCGGGGACCAGCTGGCCCGTGCCGCAATGAAGATCCGGCCCGGGATGCCCGTGATCATATGCACGGGGTTCAGTGAAAAAATGGGGCAGGCTGAGGCCGAAGCAATTGGGGTCAAGGGATATCTCATGAAACCTGTGGTGGGCTCTGATCTGGCAACGACGGTCCGCAGGGTACTGGACGGATGATATGGATTTTATGGATGTCCACACCCACCTTCATGATCAGCGGATTATAGGGGATATTCCCGGGATCATCACCCGGGCAGGGAATGCCGGCCTCCGGCTCATGGTTACCTGCGCCACCATGGAGGAAAATTTTCCGGCAACCGCAGAACTGGCCGGGGCATATGATTCAGTTCTCCCCTTTTTCGGGATACACCCCTGGTTTCTGGAAACCCTGACCCCGCATTGGGAAAATAATCTGGCTTTTTGGCTGGAAAAAATGCCTTCTGGAATTGGGGAGACCGGGCTTGACTTCATGATCAAAGGAACTGACCGGGATCTTCAGATTCAGGTGTTCAAGATTCACCTGGCATTGGCAACGGCCTTGAATCGGCCCATGAATATTCATATCAGAAAGGCTTGGGACCCCTTTATCCACATTTTGAAAAAAAATGGTCCTCTCAGGGCAGGGGGGCTTGTCCATTCTTTTTCCGGATCCGCCGATCTGACCCGTGTCATGGAAAGGTTTAATCTTCATATCTCTTTTTCAGGATCCGTAACCCGTGCCAATGCAAAAAAGACGGTTCGGGCATTGAATGCCGTATCCCGGGACCGGATTCTGTTTGAGACAGATACCCCGGATATTTTTCCAAGCTTTGGGGAGCCCCCCGGCAGAGAAACTCAACTCAACCAGCCCTCCAATCTGCCCGGTATTTTGAAAATTGCAGCCCGCCACAGAAAAATGAGGTTTGAGGAATTGGCTGGTTGGGCGTATACTAACGGGCTGAATTTATTTTTACCCATAATGTAACAGGACCTATTCAAACCCTATGGATCAGTTTTCACGGATAGAACAATTGCTGGGCAGGGATGCCATGGAAAAATTAAAAAGTGCAAGAGTGGCAGTTTTCGGCCTTGGGGCGGTGGGGTCTTTTACGGTAGAGGCCCTGGCCAGGTCCGGGGTGGGCTATCTTCGTCTGGTGGATTTTGACCGGGTGGATGCGTCCAACATCAACCGTCAGCTCTATGCGCTCAATTCCACCATCGGCCTGGAAAAGGCCTGGCTCGCCCAAGAACGGGTAAAGGACATCAACCCGGCCTGTGAGGTTGAAATTCATTCCTCCTTTGTCAATGCCGATAGCCTTACCTCCCTTTTGAGCGAAGACCTGGACATGGTGGTGGATGCCATTGACGGCCTTAATTCGAAGGTCAATCTGATCCTGGATACCAAAGCCATGGGCCTGGACATTGTCTCCTCTATGGGGGCGGCCGGGCGGGTGGATATTTCACTGATAAGGACCGGTGACCTGTTTGAGTCTTCTGTCTGCCCCCTGGCCAGAATGGTCCGGCAGCGGCTGCGCCGCCGGGGCCTGGATAAGGATGTCCCTTGTGTCTACTCCATTGAACCCCCTTTGAACAAGCAGCCTTTTAAGGAAGAGGATGCCGTGGATGCCCTGGACGGCCACGGCCGTCCCCGCCCCCCCATCGGCACTATTGCCTGGGTGCCCGGGGCTTTCGGTCTGGCCATTGCCGGCCTGGCGGTGAAGACCCTGACCGAGAACAGCCATGCCTCTGGATAACCTTACCCCTATTGATTGGTTGGCTACAGGACAAAATAGTCCATTTTTAACAAAAAAAAGGCAGAGCCGTTTCCGGCTCTGCCTTTGAAAAATTCAGATGCTGTTAGCGGATTAGTTCTTTTTTCTGGATACTCTGGCAAGCCCTAATAGGCCAAAGCCCAGAAGGAGCATTGTGCCGGGTTCAGGAGTTGGTGAAAATTGTAAAGATACCTGATCAATGTGAGCCCCGCTGCCGCCACCGCCAACACTGCTGAACCACAGGCTGAAGGTTTCATCTGCAAAAACTGAAAGTCCGGTATAGGCTATGGTCTCCCAATTGTTGGAGGTGAAAGAATGTATCCCAGATGCAAGGAGCCCGGAAGAGGATCCGGTCAACGAATATTCAATTCCGGATGCATCTCTTCTCCAGGCATCAAAACTAAAATCAAGAAGACCGTCAGATATCGTCATCAATGAATCTTGGGTCGTGAAATTTGATGCACCGTTAAACGCAACCTCATGGTGCTGGCCTGTTGCTGACCCGTCACTGCCGAAAATGGGTGAACTCAGAAATCCTTGTTTCCAGATTTCTATAAATTCTGTATTGTTTGACCATCCTGAAACACGGGATTGAGGAACAGGTTCCCAGGTGGTACTTCCAATGACGGGCTCCTCAAATTCTCCATTTATGACCAGTTCCATGGTCGTGGCAAATGAAGGTGTAGTCGTGCATAAAAAAGATAGACCCAATAAAAAAGAAATAAAAATGGGTTTTAGTTTCATAAATCATTCTCCTAAAATTTGTTAATATAAGTGAAACATTAATTGGATGATAGCAAATTGTATGCCATTTTTCTTATTTGCTGTGTGATGAAGGATGATGCATTGAAAAAACCTTTGAAAACAAGTTGTTTGACAGGAAGGTGATGTGTGATTTTTTTATGAATAATATTCATAAAAATCTCTTTTTTGAAATGGATAAAAGTATACAAATAAATTATATAGTTAATACCTCATTTTTATGTAAAAATTTACTTATTAATTCAATAATTGTATTGCTTTTTCTAATGTAGAGATGTTGATCCTATAATGGGAGTTGGCCCATTTGACCGCATTTCCCACCGGAGTTCCAGTTTGGTTATTTTTATTTCCGAGAAGCTGAAAAAAGCTGATTCTGTTGAAATGGACATGAGTTTGGAGTTGAACTCAGTCTTTCTAACTATGCTGAATATGCAAGCAGCACGGGGGGCTGTGTCGTATCCTGTGGTGGTGCCACCTTCATATTTCAGGCTCTATGTGGAGGTTGCCGCCCTCCCGGTTCCAGTAGGCAATGTGTCTGCCGCTATCGTCATGGCCTTTTGTCCCTTGGAATTCTTCATCCCGCCCATCCAGGGCCAGGGCAGTTTTCCGCGTAAACCCAGTTTCATGTTTTCCCCCCGAATTATAATTATGGCAACAGGTAATTCCCGGTCATTATTTTTTAAAGTCGGGGATAATAAGCCCTTAAAGAAGGAAAAAAAGTGAATTTATTGTATAGACAGAAATAGTAAAAGAGGATTGAGTCTTTTCTCAATCCTCTTTATAAATATTTAGTTTTCGTTTAAATACAGATCAATCAAAGGCCATGTCCGTGGTCCACTCCTTCCAGACATTGCCCACAAGGTCCGGTCCCGGTTTAAGGGTCTTTTTGCCCGGTCTCCATCCAGAGGGGGTGGCCTCGGTCCCCTTGGACTCCCTGACCAGCTGGAAAGCCTGGAGCTGCCGTAGGGTTTCGTTGACATTCCGGCCTACGGGCGGGGTCAAAACTTCATAACCCTGGACAATGCCGTCGGGATCAATGATGAACCGTCCCCGGGTTTCTACGCCGGCATCTTCATCATAAACGCCGTATATCTCTCCGATCCTGCCGCCGGCATCTGAAAGCATGGGGAAGGGAACCCCGCCGTTTACCATTTTAGAAAGTTCATTGTCATCCCACATTTTATGGACGAACATGGAGTCGATACTCATGGACAATACTTCCACGCCCAGCTTCTGGTATTCAGGATATTTTTCAGCAACTGCTGAAATTTCAGTGGCTCAGACAAAGGTGAAATCACCGGGATAAAAGCAGAGCAATACCCATTTCCCTATGTAGTCAGATAAATTTACATTGAGGAAACCGCCTTTCTGGTATCCGGCCGCCGTGAAGTCCGGGGCTTTTTTTCCAACTCTGATCATTTTTTCTGCCTCCTTTTCCTGAACGTGAATCTCAGTTGCCTGATCATCGGTTTTTTCTTCCACAGGCCCGCCTGTGGGGCGGGTGCATCCGGGATTTACTTCTTGGACCATAAAAAACCTCCCTTATATGTTCGGTTCATTGAGACTGTGCCGGAACAGGTTTGCGCTACCTGGGCCGGTAATAAAAAAGAAACATGACATTTGTTGCTGATGGATCGTATGTCACGGCGTTCAACTGATTATTTTAAAAGCAATTTTTAAAAAAATAAAGAATTAAAAAAATCAATACAGGCATGAAAAAGGTATCGGAATTTTGAATAATGGTGAGGTGCTGGTTCTGCCGGCGATGATGCCGCCGGCAGAATTCAATACTAAAAAGGAACTATCCGGAAATTTCTTCGTCCCGCAATACCCGGCGTAATACCTTACCGATGTTGGAGACCGGAATTTCATCTTTGAACTCAATGGCCCTGGGCCGTTTGTACCCTGCCATGTTTTCTTTGCAGAAATCAGTGATTTCGTCTTGGGTGGCTGTTTCTCCCTCTTTGAGCTTTATATAGGCCTTGACTGTTTCCCCGCTTTTGGGATGGGGTACGCCCACAACGGCGCATAGCTCAACCTTGGGATGGGTATATAGAATATCCTCAACATCTCTGGGATAGACGTTGAATCCGCCCACGATGATCATGTCTTTTTTCCGGTCCGTGATCAGGATATACCCGTCTTCGTCAATGTGACCGATGTCTCCGGTGAGAAAATACCGTTTCCCTTCAAGGGTGATAAACACCTCCGAATTCGCATCGGGCCTGAGCCAGTATCCTTTCATGACCTGGGGGCCGCAAGCCGCCACTTCACCGTCCTCGCCCCTGGGCAGTTCTTTTTTGGGGTCTTCAATGTCCAGGATTTTTACATGGGAGCCGGGAAGGGGAAATCCAATGGATCCTATTTTCCGGGTCTCCCGGTTGGTGGGATTCACAGAGATTACAGGCGAGGTTTCGGTAAGGCCGTATCCCTCAAAAATGACGGCCCCGGTTTTTTTTTCAAACTGCCGGCAGACTTCCGGGGGCAGGGGAGCACCGCCGGAGAAACAGCCAATCAGGGAAGACAGGTCATATTTATCCACATGGGGATGGTTGGTAAAGGCAACAAAAATCGTGGGAACAGCCGGCATGACGGTTGGCTTATAGGTCTGAACCGTCTTTAGTACCTCTGTGAAAGGGGGATTTCCGGCCCTTGGGTCCGGGATGCAGATCAACCGGCTTCCCGTGGCCACAGCCGAGAGCAGGGCAACGGTGATCCCGAAGCTGTGGTACCAGGGCAGTACCCCAAGATAGGTATGGAAACCGCCGGGATATAATTTTTCCGGGGGCTTGCCTTTACCATGGGAGAGCCTGATATACTCAAGGCCCGCCATCACGTCATAGGTGAAATTGGTATGGGTCAGTTCAGCTCCTTTGGGGACTCCTGTGGTGCCGCCTGTGTAGAGCATGACAGCGGTGTCATTTTCCGGGTCAATATCCACCCGGGGCGGTTCCGGACGGGATTGGGCCACCATATCATCGAACATGATGTGGCCGGGCTCATGGGCATTTGCCTTTGGGATTTTCCCCAGAATTCCGCCCAGGAAGGCCTTGAATGTCGGCAGGTAACTCTTGATATTGCAGATCACCACGGTTTCAACCTGGGTCTCTTTAATGGCATTCACTGTGTTTGGATAAAATACGGGATGGTCCATGCAAAATACCATCTTTGATTGGGAATCCCGCAATTGCAGGCTCAGTTCTGCCGGGGTGTAAACGGGGTTGCAGTTGACGGCAACGGCTCCGGTCTTGAGGATACCGAAGAGAATTTCCGGGAACTGGGGCAGGTTGGGCAGGAAAATAGCCACCTTATCCCCCTTGGAGATACCCTTTTGGGATAGAAAAAAGGCAATTCGGTCTGCCGTGTTCCTGACCTGTGCAAAGGTTTTTGAGGCCCCGTTAAATAAGGTGAAAACCTTATCCGGGTATTGTGATGCCGAATCATTCAAAAATTTAAAGATGGGGAAATGATAGTCCTCGGCCAGGGTGTGTGACACATCTTTGGGCCAAAAGTCTGTTTCCCAGGCGAGGTTTGCTTGATTGGTCTGATTCATGGGGCCTCCTTGATTATTCAGATTGATAGATCTGTGGGGATGCGGAACCTTGATCTTTGATCTATAGCCTGGATTATATTCGTTTGGAAGTGTTTTTTTTTGCCGGGAGGTTTTCCTATTTCGGCTTGATCTTGGGCGGGTCCGGTGATAATGGATACTAAATTAAAAATATGAGGAATATAAGATGAGATTGAAGGGTATAAAATATTTGATTCTGACGGGTTTGATTGTTGGGTTGTTGGCCGTTCCTGTGTGGGCAAAGGATATTTATGTCACTGGTGTAACCAAGATCACCATGCGTACCGGGCCCGGTACAAGCCATAAAATCGTGGTTATGCTGACTTCCGGCACCAAACTGGAAATTCTTGAATTCAATGATGACTGGTCCATGGTCCGTGCGGCTGACGGGAAAACCGGATGGGTTTTGAGCCGTTTTCTCACAGAAGAGGTGCCAAAGACCCTGTTGGTTATTCAGTTGAAAAAGGAAAATAAAAGGCTGGTGACAGCCCTTGAAACGGCCCGTGAAAAGGTCGGGGAACTGGAAACCAGGAACGATTCCCTCACGGGAATCGAAATAAAATATAAGCAATTACAGCAGGCTTCTGCCGATTATCTGAAACTGGATGCCGAATACAAGGAGCTTTTGAAGACCTCTGAGTCCCAGAAGGAAGAGATCCAGACCCTGGAACAGAGTCTGAATGACGAGGAAAAACTTTGGTTTCTTTCCGGAGCAGGCGTCTTTATTGTGGGGCTGATTCTGGGGTTAAGTGCCAGAAAGAAGAAACGAAGCTCTCTTTTGTCCTAAAGCCATTATTTAAAACTCCCCGGTGTTTTCTAAACTTCGCCGGTATTTAAAAAAATCGCAAGTGAAAGACGGTCTCAAATGATTAAAACGGATTTCCTGGTTATCGGCAGCGGTATTGCAGGTTTAAGCTACGCACTCAAGGTCGCAGAATTCGGCAGGGTCGCCATTGTGACCAAGAAAAAAATTCAAAAAACCAATACCGCCCTGGCCCAGGGCGGGGTGGCCTCGGTATTCGGCAAAACCGACTCCTTTGACCTTCATGTGGAAGACACCCTCAAGGCCGGTGACGGACTGTGCACCAAAGAGGTGGTGCGAATGGTGGTGGAAAACGGCCCTGACCGGATAAAGGAATTGGTGGAGCAGGGGGCAAGGTTCAACAAGGACGGAGAGGGCAAGTTTGATTTTGCCCTGGGCCGGGAAGGGGGGCATTCCGCCAAACGGATTATCCATTCCCACGACCTCACCGGAAAAGAGATCGAAGATTCCCTGATTGCCAATGTAAAGGCCCACCGGAATATCACCATTCTGGAGAATCATATTGCCGTCAATCTTATTACCTATTCCACCAGTATCCGAAGCGGCCTGGTCAGAACCCAGCATGAAAATATCTGCTGCGGGGCCTATGTCCTGGATAACGACATTGGAAAAGTCGAAACCTTTTACGCAGGGGTGACACTCCTGGCCACAGGGGGCGCTTCCAAGGTCTATCTTTATACTTCAAATCCGGATATTGCCACAGGGGACGGGATTGCCATGGCTTATCGGGCAGGTGCATCGGTTGCCAATATGGAATTTGTCCAGTTTCACCCCACCTGCCTGTTTCATCCGGAAGCCAAGAATTTTTTGATTTCAGAGGCTGTACGGGGGGAAGGGGCCTATCTCATTGATGAAAACGGTGAGAGGTTCATGGAAAATTATTCCCCGGACAAGGAACTGGCCTGCCGTGACGTTGTGGCCCGGGCCATTGACAATGAGTTGAAAAAAACAGGGGCAGACTCGGTGTTTCTGGATATCACCCATAAAGATCCGGATTTTATCAGGACGCGCTTCCCCAATATCCATGCCAAATGCCTGAGTTTCGGCATGGATATCACCAAACAGCCCATCCCTGTGGTGCCGGCCGCCCATTACATGTGCGGGGGGGTGGCCACGGACCTCAACGGCCGTACCGATGTGCAGCGCCTTTATGCCGTGGGCGAGACCGCATGCACAGGGCTACACGGGGCCAACCGCCTGGCCTCCAATTCCCTGCTGGAAGCCTTGGTCTATGCCCATAATGCAAGCACGGCATCCGTGGAAGAGTTCCGGGCCATCGGCAATAAGGTGACCGTTACCCTGGAATCATGGGATGAAGCCGATACCCTGGACAGTGACGAGGCCATAGTGGTCACCCATAACTGGGATGAAATTAGAAGGCTCATGTGGAATTACGTGGGGATTGTCAGATCGGATAAGCGGCTGATCCGGGCCCGGCGCCGTATTGAAAATATTCAGCAGGAAATTGACGAATATTATTGGGATTTCAAGATTACTGCAGATCTCATAGAATTGCGCAACCTGGCAACCGTGGCCGAACTCATCATAAAATCGGCCCTGATGCGCAAAGAAAGCCGGGGGCTGCATTACAATATCTGGTATCCGGAGCGTGATGATTTGAACTGCCTGCAGCAGACTATTTTACAAAAAACGTTTTAGGCGCCGGGATCTTCTTTTCTGCAGGAATCGATGAATTTTTTAATGGGTTTGAGATAGGGGATTAGCACCAGCACACAGATGACAGCAAAGATGTATTGAACCATCTGGAAGCGCTGTTCTAAAAATTCAAACCCATAACACCATATAACCGTGGCCGTCAGTGTTCCAAGGGCTGTGGCAGTGAAATTGCTGAACAGTCTCATTTTGAGCATATACCCGATGATGGAGCCGATGACCGGGCCGGTCACGGGCAGAGGCGCCATTACAAAGCTGAAAATACCGATCCAGCCCCAGCGTTCTATTTTGTCCTTCTTTTCCATGGCCTTATCGGCCAGCTTGTCCATGAATCGCTTGATCCATTCCACCTTGAGGTAATTGGTGGTGCTCAGGATAAATCCGGCGTAGGTGAAGCAGACAATCAGGGTTTCCACGTAGAAATTATAGGCAATGGTGGCTGCCGGGCTGAAACCGTTGAGGATGCAAAGCCCGATGCCTCCGGCACGACTTCCCACAAAATGGGCCAAAAGAACCAGCACGAATACCTTTGCCGTGTCAAAATCAACAACAGCATAAATGCCCGTAAGGATAACAAATATGGCCGCAAGAAAAACCCCGAGTATAAGCAGTTTACCTTCAACAGTGTTTAAAAGAGTGTGTTTCATATCTTATTTGTTTTATTCATTATTTCAAGCAAGGAGTTTATAAAGTAAGCCATGGCGGATGTCAATATCATCTCCTGGATGCGGAACGGCTGCAAGTGGGTTTGAAAGTGTATAAAGTCCCGGTTTTAGAGGGTCTGCAGTGAATATGTCCTGAAAAAAAATTACGTTTTTATTACAAATAATCCGCCGTTGTTCTCCCTTATTCGGGCTTTCTGTCCGCTGGCTTTCTGCCCACAAAGAGGGTCACGATGCCCAAGGTCATCTGCTTGAACCGGATGTCGGTAAATCCGGCCCCTTTCATGATTTTGCAGAATGTGGCGGCATCAGGGAATTTGAGTACGGATTCGGGCAGATAGGAATAGGCATTGTCATGTCTGGAAAACACAGAGCCGATCAAGGGGAGGATTTTTTGAAAATACCCCAGGTAAATGCCTCTGAAAATTCCCTTTTCAGGGGTGGTAAGTTCCAGGACCACCAGGCGCCCTCCGGGTTTCAGGGTTCTGTAAAATTCCAGAATGGCCCGTTTACGGTCCATGATGTTCCGGATGCCGAAGGCAATGAAGCCGGCATCAAAGAGGCTGTTTTTCAGGGGCAGGTTCAGAGCGTCTCCGTTGACCGGGGCAATGGTTTGGTTTTCTTTGCGGGTGAGCTTGGCTTTTCCAAGCCGGAGCATGCCCAATGAAAAGTCCAGACCAATTATCCGGGCCCTGTTCCCGAGGCGGGAGCTGACTTCCAGTCCAACGTCACAGGTACCGCAGGCTACGTCAAGAACCCGGGCGCCGGGGGTGAGTTCAGCCGCCTTAACCATTTCCCTGCGCCAGATGACATCCTGGCGCATGCTGAGCAGCCGGTTCAAAAAATCATAGTTGGGGGCAATCTTGTCAAACATCTCTTTGACAAAATCCAGTTCTTCATTCATCGTTGACAACCTGAGAATCTGAGTTATTTTATGTTATTTTCCAGGGCAGATTGGAAAACTATCATACAACAGGTAGAAACACAAATATAAACAGCTGGAGTTTAAGCGGACATAAAATATGAGTGATAAACGTGATTATTATGATGTGCTCGGGGTGGCTAAGGATGCTGGAAAAGCAGAGCTGAAAAAGGCGTACCGGAAACTGGCCATCAAGTATCATCCTGATAAAAATCCGGATAATAAGGAAGCCGAAGACAAATTCAAGGAAGCTTCCGAGGCCTATGAAGTCCTCAATAATGAGAACAAACGCCAGATCTATGACCAATTCGGTCACCAGGGTCTGGAGGGGGCCGGCCATTCCGGACCCAGCGGATTTGAGGATATTTTTTCAAGTTTCGGTGATATCTTCGAGGACTTTTTCGGGTTCGGCGGCGGTCGTGACAGCAGGGGCAGCCGGGTTCGGCGGGGATCGGATCTGAGATACAATATGACCATTGATTTTATGGAAGCGGCATTCGGCACCGAAAAAACCATTTCCATTCCCAAGATGGCGACCTGTGACACGTGTGATGGTTCGGGGGCCAGCCCTGGAACTTCCTCGGAAACCTGTTCCCATTGTCATGGGACTGGCCAGTTTATCCAGAGTCAGGGCTTTTTTAAGGTCAAGACTACTTGCCCCTATTGTAAGGGCAGGGGGACCATCATTCCCAATCCCTGTTCAAAGTGTCGGGGTGTCGGCCGTATAGAGGTTACCCGCAAGGTCCAGGTGAAGATTCCGGCCGGCGTGGATGTGGGCTCCAAGCTGAGACTCAACGGGGAAGGGGAGGCCTCTCCTGCACCCAGCGGTCCTCCGGGCGACCTATACGTGGTCATTAATGTTAAACCTCATAAATTTTTCCAGCGGGACAAGACCGATATCATCTGTGCCATTGATATCTCCTTTATCCAGGCAGCTTTAGGGGACGAGATCACCATTCCCACCCTGGTGGGGGAGGAGAACTTCACCATTCCCAAGGGCACCCAGTACGGGGACTCTTTCAGGCTTAGGGGGGAAGGTATTGCTTCTTTGAGGACCGGTCGCAGGGGGGACCAGATCATCAAGGTGATCATTAAAACCCCCACCAAGCTCAGTTCTAAACAGAAAGACTTACTCCAGGAGTTTGACCGGCTGGATTCCAATAAGATATCAAATAAATTGAAAAATCTCTTTAAGAACCTGTAAACAGCAGGGTCAGGCGGAAGATATGTTTGAATTAAAGGTTAAAACCCGGTTTGCCGGAGCCCATCAGCTTTCCATGGTGGGACAGAAATGTGAAAATCTCCATGGCCATAACTGGTATGTGGAAGTCCATGTGCAGGGGCAAAAGTTGAATTCAGCCGGGGTTCTGGCGGATTTCGGAGATCTCAAGCGTGCTGTCCGGGCCGTTGTGGACGGGGAACTGGATCATAAATACCTCAACGAACTGCCGGCCTTCGAAGGCGGCCAGCCTACTTCGGAGCGGATTGCCGTTTATATTGCAGAACAGGTCCAGTCGTTTCTGGATAAGGACTTGGCTGAAAAGGTGGTGGTTTCAAAGGTCATGGCATGGGAGTCTGATGATGCCTGCGCCATTTATTATCCGGAATAGTTAGAAGAAAGAAAAGTCAAAAGCAAGAAAAGCCGTTAACCACGGGTACCCGGTGTTAACGGCTTTTGGTTTTATTGACGTTCGATGATGCGTTTGGCGGGAATCAGGCCGGTGGCTGCGGCCGATACAATGTTTCCGGCCACGCCCGGACCGTCTCCGGCCACATACATGCCTTTGATGGGGGTTTCCAGGTAGTTGTCCGATTCTACCTGGGTGGCGAAAAATTTGATTTCAGGGGCATAGAGCAGGGTCTCGTCGTTGGATACCCCGGGGACCACCAGATTGAGTTCTTCCAGTCCCTCAATGAGATTGGAGAGAATCCGTTCCGGCAGGGCCATGGCAATGTCCCCGCAGACTACATTGGTCATGGTGGGTTCGATATATCCCTTATTGACCCGGTTCCAGGTGGAGCGCCGTCCCCGTTTCAGGTCTCCGAATCGCTGGAGGATGGGCTTGCCGCCGCCGATGAGGGATGCCAGGCGGCCGATGGCTTCTCCATAGGCCTGGTTGTCCGTGACCGGTTCTGTGAGCACCACCTTGGAAAGGAATGCAAAGTTGGTGTTTGAGGATTTTTTTCCCGAGTAAGCATGGCCGTTGACGCAGACAAAATCCTTGTAGTTTTCCAGGGCTACAAATCCGCCCTGATTGGTGCAGAATGTCCGGGTCTGGTCGTCATAGGTCTGAGTCTGGATGAAGAATGTGGGGTCATAAATAACGTTGCACAGATCGTCCATGATATCGTTGTGGACCTCTACTCTTACCCCCACCTCAATTCCCCGCTGGCTTAAAGGTATCCCGTGTTTCTGGGCCACGGAAGAGACCCAGTTTGCGCCGATACGGCCAGGTGCCAGGATGACATTGTCAGCCTTGTAGGTCTCCTTGTCCGTGATTACTCCCTGTGCTCTGCCGTCCTTTTCAATAATATCGAGCACATTTTCTTTTGTGCGGATTTCAAGTCCTTTGGATTTGATGTGTTCGGCCATGCCCGCAATATATCCGGGCAGATTGTCCGAACCCAGATGCTTTTGCTTGATGAGAAGAAGATCAACTCCGAAACGTTTTGCCTCTTTCCGGATCTGTTTGGCCTCATCCATGTTGGTGGGAAATACCTGTCCGTCCATGCCGAACCGGGTAAAGATTGTCTCGGTTTCGTCGATAAGTGTCTGGGCCTGGCCCAGGGGCATGAACTGGGTCAAGTCGGTTTTGCCCAGTCTTGGGATGAAGTTGAGTTTTCCGTCGGAATACAGGCCTGCCCCGCCGATGCCGGAGAGAATGTTGCAGGGATCGCATTGGACGCATTTTTGGAGTCGGTTGTTAGGGCATTTTCGTTTGAGGGAATCTTTCCCCTTTTCAATGAGTAACACCTTGAGATTGGAGTGCTCTTTTAAATGATAGGCCGCAAAGAGTCCTGCCGGCCCGCCGCCTACGATAATCACATCATACGTCATAAATCACCTTGAATATAAAATTTTATGCAAACCTTCCACTTTTATAAGATTATTAAATATAAGTCAATACCATAATTCGAGGAAAAATAAATTGTAATTTGTCCGGAACTCGGATAATTTCCCGAACTGAGACCTAAGGCACAAAATTAAAAATAAACCGTCCATCGATAATAATGATTTTGTGCCCGGTTTGAGCTAATATTGAGTTTTATTCAAGTTTTGGGTGGTTTTAATTTGATACCGAGCCTAAATCAATGACTTAGATTAATAAGAACAAGGAGGGTATATGGGTAAGATAAGGGTGGCCGTGGTTCAGGCGGCACCAGTGCTGTTTGACAAGGCCGCATCCGTTGACAAAGCCTGTGGTCTGATCCGGGAGGCCGGAAAAAAGGGATGTGATCTGGTTCTTCTGCCCGAGGCCTTTATCCCGGCCTATCCTAGGGGATTCAGTTTCGGCATGAAAATCGGGAGCCGGAACCAGAGGGGGCGGGAATTATGGAAACGGTATTGGGAGAACGCCATGGACGTATCCGGGCCTGAGACGGCTCAGTTGGGCAAGGCTGCTAAAGAGGCCGGGGTTTACCTGGGCATAGGGGTGACTGAAAAGGACGGAGCGTCCCGGGGAGAGACCCTGTATTGCTCCCTCTTTTATTTCTCACCCGGGGGAGACCTTCTGGGTGTACACAGGAAACTGAAGCCAACGGCATCGGAGCGGCTGATCTGGGGCCAGGGGGATGGGAGCACTTTGCCCGTATTTTCTACACCCCTTGGAAAAGTCGGAGGGCTGATCTGCTGGGAAAATTACATGCCAATGGCCCGCATGGCCATGTACGGCCAGGGTGTGGAGATCTATCTGGCACCCACGGCGGATTCCCGGGAGACCTGGCAGGCCACCATGCAGCATATTGCCTGTGAGGGCCGCTGCTTTGTTCTGGGGTGCAACCAATTTGTAACCAAAGATATGTACCCTGCAGACCTGCCCACCATAGAAGAGCTGTCCGACCAGCCTGATGTCATGTGCCGGGGCGGAAGTGTGATTGTCTCACCTTCGGGCGAGGTCCTGGCCGGACCGCTCTGGGACAGAGAGGATATCTTGTATGCAGACCTGGATATGGATGAGATCACCCGGGCCAAGGTTGATTTTGACGTGGTGGGCCATTATGCCAGGCCGGATGTGTTCCAGGTTAATGTAGACACCAATCCCAGGCCACCGGTTTCATTTGTCACGGAATAATCCGGCCTGTCTTTTATGTATTCTTTGGCTCCCTATGGGGGGATATTTGAAGGATTTTTCCATGGAATTCACCTTTTTTGCCAATGTTACAGATTACATATTGATTTTATAAGCAACAATTAATATACAAAGAGCAATTATTGAAAGTTTAAATCGATATAAGGGGAAGACTATGTGACATCAAAGGGTGAGCAATACACGCCATCGTCACAACCGGTAAATTCTGAATAACAGCCTTAATGGAGAGAGACCATGAAACGATTTTCCATTGCAGTATCTTGCTTTGTTATCTTTTTAATGACCAGTGATACTTTTGCCCAGGACGCTCCGCAAACACTTGTACTGCCAACGGGTACCATGACGCTGAAAGCGCCGGAAGGGGCTGAGCGAGAGGCAAAACGTTCTCCGGTCCTCTTTCCCCATTCCCTCCATTTTTCATATTCATGTAAAGAGTGCCACCATAAGTGGGACGGGGCTGAACCCGTACAGAGCTGTGCCACTTCCGGATGCCATGAAAATTTATGGGCTTCCCTGCCCGGTGCCTCCTCCCCGGATGAAAAAAAGGTCAAATCACTTACAGGCGCCTATCACCAGGTATGCAGGGATTGTCACCGTAAAGAGGTTACGACCCAGAAATCCGCTGGTATAAAAAATATTTCCACCGGGCCCATTGCCTGCGACGGCTGTCATCCCACCCCCCATTCCGAGGTCGAGAATTCCGAAGAAGCCCTCTCCATTCCCCTGGGCGACCTGACCATTGAGCCCCCCGAAGGGGTTGAGGCCAAGCGCGGCCCAGTGAAATTTCCCCATGGCCGACATTTTGAATTTGCCTGCCAGTCCTGCCACCATGACTGGGACGGGGAAAGTGAAGTCCAGAACTGCACCACTTCAGGCTGCCATGAAGAGACCGAGCCCTCCGGCACCCGGGACATCAAGCATGAAGACAATGTGCTATATTATCTGGCTGCCTATCACAATGCCTGTCTGGACTGTCACAGGGATACGGAAAAACAGCGCAAAGATATGATAAAAGCCGCTGCAAAGGAAGATCGGACAATAAAAGAGGTCGATCTGCCCAAAGCAGGACCTGTGGGTTGCATCGCCTGCCATTCCTGATTTGATTTAAAATGCTGTATAAACCTGGCCAGCCCGGTTGATCGGGCTTGCCAGGTTTGTTGCGTATTGGTATAAGAAAGTTTTTTACCCTTAGGAAGGAACGCATTGTGGAAGAACGGCCCCAAGGACGATTTTTGGTGTTTGAAGGTATTGACGGGTCAGGGAAGACTACCCAGGCAGGAAAGCTCCATCAGCGGCTAAGCGCATGCGGTAAAGATGCCGAGCAGACCTTTGAGCCCTCGGACGGACCCATCGGCCGACTCATACGCCAGATGTTGTCAGGGGAGCTGCCCGTTGACCAGAGAACCATTGCTTCCCTCTTTGCTGCGGACCGGACCGACCATCTGATGAATCCTGAAACCGGCGTCAAAAAACAGGTGGACCAGGGGAAGATCGTGGTCTGCGATAGGTATTATTTTTCCTCCTATGCCTACCATGCTCAGTATATTGATATGGACTGGGTCATCCAGGCCAATCGCCTCAACGCAGATATCTTAAGGCCCCATGCCACCCTTTTTATTGATGTGGATCCAGATGTCTGTATTGAGCGGATAAGGGCATCCAGAGAGGCCCTTGAAATTTACGAGAAAATAGATATTATGAAACAGGTCAGGGCCAATTACTTCAAAGCCTTTGAGCAATTAAAGGACCAGGAAAATGTTATCGTTATTGACGGTAATGCCCCCCCGGAAAATGTGGAAGAGGCGGTGTGGGAAAAGGTCTGTGAATTGGTATAACAGGAAGATAAATGAAAAAAGTATGTATTATCGACGGCCAGGGCGGGGGCATCGGCTCTGCAGTGATTAAACGGCTCAAGGAGCGGTTTGAAGAGACCATTGAGGTGATTGCCCTTGGGACCAATGCCATTGCCACGGCCCAGATGCTTAAAGCAAGGGCCAATAAAGGGGCTTCGGGCAGCAATGCCATTGTCCAGACCGTGAAAAAAGCCGATGTGATCATCGGACCCGTGGGCATTATCATGCCCCATGCCATGATGGGGGAAGTATCCCTGGAAATGGCTGAAGCGGTCTGCCAGTCCGATGCCAAAAAGGTGTTGCTGCCCCTGACCCAGGAAAATATCGCCATTGTGGGGGTGGCAGGTTTTCCCTTGCCCCAGCTGGTGGATGAACTTATTGATACCCATTTGGGATTATTGAACCCATAGACAATATAAAAACGCAGGAGTCCGGTTATGTGTGAAGCCAATGCATATCTCGTGGAAGAAGACGGTGAAGAATCATTACTCATGGAAGCAGTGGATAAGGTGGAGCCGGATGAAAACGGCATCCGTCTGATCTCAATTTTCGGGGAGCAAAAATTCATCAAGGGGCGGATTCAGGCACTCTCCCTGGTGGATCACAAGGTATTTATCACGCCTGAATAGATTTTTTTTGCAGGATAAAAAAACGAAAAGGCAGATAATGGACTGAAGTTCATTATCCGCCTTTTTTACGTCTTGGAACGCCCGGAGACTTAGGCGGCGTTCAAAAATAATTTCCCCTAATCTGTTTGCAGCCCCCTAAAAGCGGCGGGTATTTTGTAAACACAAGGTGAATTAATTTTTGAGTCGACCCTTACCAGCCCAGGGTCAGGTAGTCATGCATGGAGTCGGCTGCAGCACGTCCTGCACCCATGGCCAGAATTACCGTGGCAGCACCTGTAACGATGTCGCCGCCGGCCCAGACTCCTCTTTTGGATGTTTTTCCGGTTGATTCATCTGCAACAATATTGCCCCAGCGGTTCAGGTTCAGGTTGGGGGTGGTGTTGGTGAGCAGGGGGTTGGCGTTGGAGCCCACAGATACCACCACCAGGTCGCAGTCAATGCGGTATTCGCTGCCCTCAATAGGGACGGGTCGGCGGCGGCCTGAGGCATCGGGTTCACCCAGTTCCATCTTCAGGCATTCCATTCCCGTGAGGCGTCCATTTTCATCCTCGAAAAATTGGGTGGGGTTGGTGAGGAGGACAAATTCAATTTTTTCCTCTTCTGCATGATGGAGTTCTTCTTCCCTGGCCGGCATTTCATCACGGGATCTTCTGTAGACCACCTTGACGGATTCGGCGCCCAGGCGCATGGCGGTGCGGGCAGAGTCCATGGCCACGTTACCTGCCCCGAGGACGACCACATTTTTGCCACGGGCAATGGGGGTGTCGTATTCGGGGAAAAGATAGCCTTTCATGAGGTTGGTCCTGGTGAGATACTCATTGGCGGAATAGATGCCGATGGCGTTTTCTCCTGGCAGGTTCATGAACCGGGGAAGGCCTGCACCCACACCAATGTATGCTGCATCATATCCCTCTTCAAAGAGCTCGTCAATGGTAACGGAGGCCCCTACAACGTTGTTGCATTCGATTTTGGCACCCATTTTTTCCAGAGTGGCAACCTCAGAGGCAACGATTTCCTTGGGCAGACGGAATTCGGGAATACCGTATACCAATACCCCGCCGGGTTTGTGAAATGCTTCGAAAATGGTGACGTCATGGCCCTTGAGCAGCAGGTCGCCTGCAACGGTGAGCCCGGATGGACCTGAGCCTATGACGGCTACTTTCTTCCCTGTTTTCTCTGCTACATCAGGCACTTCACCGGCACCGTTCTTACGTTCCCAATCAGCGGCAAACCGCTCAAGGTAACCGATGGCAACGGGTTTGCCTTTTTTGCCGATAATACATTTGCCTTCGCACTGCTCTTCCTGGGGGCATACCCGGCCGCAGACGGCGGGGAGAGCGTTTCTTTCCCAGAGTTTGTTGGCGGCGCCGGAAAAATCACCCTCGGCGATGCATTTGATGAAATCCGGGATGAGAACGGAAACCGGGCATCCATCCATGCAGGCTGGTTTTTTACACTGAAGGCATCTTTTGGCCTCAGTAATTGCCATTTCTTCTGTGAGTCCCAGGGGTACTTCTTCAAAATTTCTCCGTCTGACATCCGGATCTTGCTCCGGCATGAGCGCGCGGTCTGCTTTTACTTTTTTATCAGCCATTTATTCCTCCATATATACACGCCGGAGCGGTCTATTCTGCTTTGCAGTTGTTGTATGCATCCATGGATGCTTTTTCATCTTCAAGATAGGATGCCAGACGTTTGGCAAGCTCATCAAAATCCACCTTGTGGGCATCGAACTCAGGCCCGTCTACGCAGGCAAACTTGGTGTCTCCACCCACGGTTACCCTGCAGCATCCGCACATGCCCGTACCGTCCACCATGATGGGGTTGAGGCTGACCAGGGTTTTCACCCCTTTTTCTTTGGTGATAAGGCTGCAGAATTTCATCATGGGAATGGGACCGATGGCCACAACCATGTCAATATCATCCTTTTCAAGGACATCTTTGAGTACGTCAGTGACAAATCCATGATGGCCTTCGGACCCGTCATCGGTACAGATATGGAAATTGGTGGAGGCGGCCCGCATCTTTTCTTCCATGATCAGCAGATCATAGTTTCTGGAGCCCAGGATGGTGGTGACATCATTTCCAGCCTCTTTTAGTGCCCGGGTGATGGGGTGAAGCACAGCAATTCCGGTTCCGCCGCCCACACAGACCACTTTACCCACATTTTCAATATGGGTGGGTGCGCCCAGGGGGCCGATGAGCGCATAATACTCATCCCCTACGGCAAGGTCCCTGAACCGGGCCGTGGATTTGCCGATCACCATATAAATAATGGTGATGGTCCCTTTTTCCGGATCTGTGTCCGCCATGGTCAGGGGGATCCGTTCTCCGGTTTCGTCGGCCTGGAGAATCACAAACTGGCCGGGCTTGGCCTTTCTGGAAATGCGTGGTGCTTCTATTTCATTGAGAATAATGGTCCCTTGGGCCATCTCCTCACGGCGTATAAGTTTTGCCATTCCTTCCTCCTGTTATGTATTGATAAGGATATCTATCCTTTACCGTTATTTTAAAACAATCGATGATATTCAGATTTGCTTATAAAATCAAGGAGAAAAGTAGGAATTTGAACAAATGAGCCCAGCTTATGTTCGGAAAACGCCGGGCTGAATTGATAATTGTAAAAAAACACGGATTCTGGTAGATTTTCCGGTCATGACATCTATATTCGGGGGGTATAATGAGAAGAACCATATACACGGCAGTGCTTGCCTGGGCGGTCATTGCATGGGCGCCGGCAGCGTTGGCGGCGGGTGAGGATGCTGTGGCCGGTGGGCCCCAGGTTAATGTGGAGAAAAAATCGGAGTTTACCCGGCAGATGTCCTATGCCCTGGGCCATGATGTGTTTAGCCATGTCCGGGGGCAGGTCGACCTGGATATGGACGCTTTTATCAGAGGGGTCCGGGATGCACAGAAGGGAACCTGTGAACTTGATATAGACCGGATGCGGCAGTTGCTGGCAGCTTACCAGCGCCTGGCCCGGAAGGTGGCCATGGAAAAAGCCAGGGCCATCAGAAAAAAAAATCTGGCCCAGGGAAGGGTGTTTCTGGAGGGGAACAAGCTGCGCCGTGGGGTGGTGGTACTCTCTTCCGGGCTCCAGTACAGGGTAATAAAAGAAGGGACCGGCACGGTTCCCGGCCCTGACGACAGTGTGGAGTGCCACTACCGGGGCCGCCTGGTGGATGGTACCGAATTTGATTCCTCTTATTCAAGGGGACGGCCGGCAGTGTTCCAAGTGTCAAAGGTGATTTCCGGATGGACCCTGGCCCTGGCCCGGATGCCAGTGGGGTCAAAATGGGAACTGTATATTCCGCCGGACCTGGCCTATGGGGATGAGGGGGCCGGAGATCTTATCCAGTCCGGCCACACCCTGATTTTTGAGATAGAACTTTTAGGGATTTTAGATCCTTTATAGGTCTAATTATTTTTCTTTTTGGAACCTGCTTTTTTGGCATCCACTCCGAATTTCTTCTTGTTTGCATTTAGGCGCAGGGCTGTGAGCAGGCCTTTGTCTTTGATGGTGTATGAGATAAGTTTTCGTTTGTTCATGGAAAAGGTCTGCCGTCCGTACCTCTGAAGTTTGGCTTCATCAATTTCAAATCCCAGTCCCGGATCGTAGGTGGGGTGGAGGACCCCGTTGTCGTGGTGAAAAGGATGGCGGAGGATGCCGTCCCGTTTCTCAACGGTCCATGAGGGGGGATTGATGGGGTATTCCAGGGGTTTTATCCCGTTGAACCCCGAGGCCAGGAGTACGTGGAGATTCACGGCAAACCCGATGCCGTTGGTCCAGGTGTGTGGGGTGAACTTGAGGCCGTATTTTCGGCAGTGTTTGGCCACCTCAAGGGTATGGGCAATGCCCCCGGTCATGACAGCATCGGGCTGGAAAATATCATAGCAGCCTTTTTCCACCATGTATTTGAGTTCGGCCTTGCCGTTGGTATGGATTTCTCCGCCGGTGATGGGGATTCTGCTGTATTTTGTCAGTGCGGCAAGATCTTCATATTCGTCCATGGGAAGGGGTTCTTCCAGCCAGGCCACCCCCATTTCCGCACAGGCATCGGCAAAATATTTGGCCCGTTCCAGGTCCCAGAGGGGGGCGTCGTTGATAATGGTCACCCGCCAGCCCTGATTGGCATCCACGCCAACGGCCATCTCATTTCCCACGGCATCCACAACGGCCCGGACATGGTCGATGTCTGTCTGGACATCAAAGTCATGGACCCGGACCTTAATGGTTTTGAACCCCTCGGAAAGCCGCTGTTTGGCTTCAAATACTCTGGACGCAGGGTCCTTGATTTCTCCGGTGGAGGCGTAGAGTTCCACAGGTTCGTTCCGGCCGCCCAAAAGTTTATACACGGGCATGTTTTCTTTTTTACCCTTTATGTCCCAGAAGGCCGGTTCAATCCAGTTGGCCCGGACCCCCAGGTAGGATACCTCCCTGAGCCGCTGAAGCATGAGGTTGATGTCCGTGGCGTCATGGTCAATGAGGTAAGGGGCAATGAGGTTGCCCAGGCCTTCCCGCTCCGATGCAATGGCGGGCCCAGCGGCATACCCCTGGATCCCGTCTCTGGTCGTGATCCGGATCAGGTCGAACCGGTTGTCCGTTGAAGGGTACCCCGGAATCCAACTGGGGTAGAAGGGTTTGTCCAAAGGTATTCTTACATGGAATAATTCAACCTGGGATATGATACTCATTTACCCATCCTCTATTGGTTTTAGAGACCGTTACAAAACAATTTGATCTAAATTGTTTCCAAAAGCCCTTAAAAAACTGTGTATTGTTGAATAACAAAAGGTCAAGTCGTTTTGGAGCCGATCTTTAGGGTTTATTTTAAAAAATAATCAGGTAAAACAATCTCCCCCTGTTTTTCTCTGAGTGCGGTCAACTCTTGTTTCTGGGAACCCAGAATATCAAAGAGCCGGCCCGGGATATTTTCTTCCTTTGCATAGGCGCTTTCCTGGAGGTCAATGCGCTGGATGATATTGTCTGTGTACAAGGAGAACTGCTTGTTGTAGAGGGCCTTGGGATATTCTTTGTCAATGATGTCGCTGAACAGCTGCTTTAGATCCTCATACCTGGGCAGATTGCCGATAGGCGTACACAGGGATTTCATCTCGCCGTGGGCATACCGTTCCAGCCACGCCAGCCAGACTTTAACGTCTTTTTTTTCGCCCAGAAGCCTGCCAGTGTCCCCACCCCGGGCCCGGTCCGTGAGGAAATAATTGAGCCCGGCCATGACCGGCTTGTTTTCGTCCGAGATGTCGGGGTTTCCGAAAAATTTAAACTGGGCATCCATATAATCGCCCAGAGCACCCGGAATAAAAGGGGCGTTGGCCCAGGGGGCACGTTTTACTCCAGAGGCCCCAACCTCTGTTGCTGTGGCCGCAGATACGATGCAGGCCCCGATAACCACGCCTGCATCAGAGGTCTTGGCCACCCAGACCGGAGGCATGGTGTCGGCATCCCTGCCTGAGTAAGTAAATACCCGGGTCAGAACTCCCTGAGGATTGTCAGCTTCAGGGGAGAAATTTTCCAGGGATGAGGAAGCCAGGGTGCAGCGGGAATTGGGATGGGACATGGGGATCGGATCTCCCTTGTCATTGGTTTTACCTTTATTCCATTCTCCCTGGAAGTTGATCCCTTTTGAAGGAGAGGGTTCCATGTTGCCTATCCAATGGGGTTTACCCTCATCATCCACAAGGACATTGGACCAGATAACCTCATGGCCCGGCTGTCTGAGAACCTTCATGAGCAGAGGATCTCCCTCCTGGTTCACATCTTCTACAATACCGAAAATTCCGTTTTCAGGGTTGATGCACCGGATGCTGCCGTCAGCTGCGATCCACATCTGGGCCAGGTCGTCCCCGACAAATACGTTGCCGGCCATGGCTGTGGTGGTTTTACCACAGCCTGAAGGCGCCGCACCCGCACACCAGGTGGTCCGTTCTCCCGGGCCCTGGATACCTGTAATAAACATATGCTCTGACAATTCATTGCCCCGGTTGGTGTACACGGCCTTGTCAACGGCAAAGCGGTGGTTTCCCTTTTTTAAAAGCAGGGTGTTGCCGGCATAGGTGCATTTGTATGAATAGGTGGTCTGGTACTGCCGGTCCATGAATACCCGGGCATCGGGCAGGTCCTGGGGCCGGTTCAATCCCTCGGAATGGAGGTTGGTGAAAAAATGACCTTTATCTTCCACCTCTTTGTTAAAATCATCAAAGGTGTTTCTGTATAAAAGTTCCGCAGAGTGGGCCACATAGGCGGATGAGGTGATTTCCAGGGCCGGATTGGATGCCGGTGCCCCCACAGGCCCCCTCATGTAGAATCCCACGATCATGGTCATGCCTTTCATGATACCTGCCATACTGGACCGGATGTCTTCCAGTGCTTCTTTTCTGTCCATGCGGTTGGCCAGGGATGAAATATGGTCTTCCGGGTTGGCAATATAAAAGGTGCGGTCCACGATTCTGCCCTGTTCGTCGGCCAGGTCAAAATGGATGGTATGGTTTTCCATGGCAAGGGCACGTTCTTCTTTCTTTTCAAGGGCCAGGGCTTTAATCCAGGCCTTGTCCTCAGGCGAGCCGGTATTGATAAAGACCCTGTCAGGGCTGCAGAGCACGACGGAATTGGCGATCCTGACCAGGATATCCGGGTTTTGGATTTTCGAGATCCGGTCCAGGTGGACGGCGTCCATCTTCTGTTTGAATAGGTCAAGGGCCTGGGTCGGAGAATCAATCTTTCCAAGGGTGTTCAATACGTCCATTTTATTTTCCAAGATTTAAATTATGTAGAGTTAACCTTTATTAATTGATAATATACAGAATTAATTATAGAATTTTCTTCTAACATTTAATCCATAAAAATCAAATGGAATCTTGGAAAAAAATTAAAAAATCTGAATTTGTTTGTCAAAGCGAAATTATATGAGAACAGGTCCATACATGATTCATGGCCGTAAAAAAAGGAAAATGACCAATGCATCACAATATATTTGCGGATTTACACAATCACACCCAGGCATCTGACGGGGATTTTTCTTCGCAGGCATTGGTGGCCAAGGCAAGGGAACAAGGTATAAAGGCACTGGGGGTGACAGACCATGATACACTGGGCGGTCTCGTGGCGGCCGTGGCGGCCGGGGACAGGGCCGGGGTGGAAGTGGTTCCCGGGGTGGAAATCTCCGTCAGGTTTACCAGGTCATTTTTCACGGGCACCCTCCATGTCCTGGCGTATTTTTCCCGGCAGCGGCTGATGGACAAGGGCTTTTATCGACGGTTTACGACTCTTTTGTCCGAAGGGCGGGGAGACGGTCTGGTATATGCCAGAATTCAAAAAATCAACAGGATCTTTGGCCCCGGGGGACAATCTCCCCTTCTTGAAAGGGAGCTGACATTCGAAGATATTGCCGCATATTCGGCCAATGCTTCCCGCAGGCATTTTGCCCTGGCCCTGTCCCGGGATCTGGGCATGACAGACAAAAAAACCATCAACCAGATCATCGGTAATGATAGTCCGGCCTATCTGCCGTCTGGGATTGAACTGGAGAAGGTGGGGCAATTTCTTAAAAAAGAACCGGTGGTGGCTGTTCTGGCCCATCCGGCCGCTGGATCCTTCCCGGAGAAGGGCCATTATAAAGAGGTACTGCCCCCCGTTGAAACCGTTGAACAACTTCTGCCAGAGTTCCTTTCCGCAGGTATCCAAGGGCTTGAAGTCTATTATCCGGGACATTCGGTGGAGCACCGGGCATTGCTTCTGGATTGGACCAAGCGATATGACCTTCTGGTCACCGGCGGGTCGGATTGCCATGATGCATCGGAGCGGCCCAGCGGGGCCTGCGGGATCGGGGAGGTTGGTTTTAAAAAGCTAAAAGAGGCCATTGGATCACGGGACATGGAGGTCTAAGCAGCTTCTTTCTTTTCGAGGGTATAGAGTATCAGCAGTGCGATTATTCCAGTGAGGGTCACCAGCCCGCAGGCATTAAAGGATGCCATATAGGCGTATGATTCGGTTTTACCCATGGCCAGGAGGCCGTCGGTAATGGGGCCGGCAATGAAAGTTGCACCGATCCCCCAGCTCAGAAAGAAGGTGGCATTGAACAGGGCAAAGTGCTTTCCCCGTGTTTCAGGGGGAATATAGGCTGAAGCCAGTTCATAGGATGAGGCGATGATCAGAACTTCGGAAACCCCCATTAAAAATGAGGATATGCAGATCCAGGTGATGTCGCCGGTAGCGCCGATGATAAAAAGGGCAAGGGAGGCTGCTGTGGAAGCGAGAGTCAAGGTTTTTCGATCACCAATGCGCCGGCACAGGGGGCCGGCCATAAGGCCCGTGAGAACGAGGCCCAGGGATCGAAGATTGGTCACATGGGCCAGGGTCATGGCGGACATGTTCAGGCCGGTGTCCAGGGTCAGGTACTGGGGTAGGGTTACGGCAACGGCATTGCGGCCGAAGTGAATCAGGGTCATGGCGCAGATGAACACAAAAAAGATTCTGGAAACAGGGAGAGTCTTGCCAGAGGGGGGGGGCTGATGGTCAGGGGAGGAGGATCTACCGCCTTCAGGCACCAGGTACATGGGTAAAATCGAGAAGAACATGATCAGTCCCGAGTACCAGAACAGGCTCCCTTCATAAAACCCCCATCCCTCATAGGATGTTCCCATGCGGTCGTAAAGAAATCCTCCCAAGAGAATGCCCCCCATTCTTCCCAGGCCCCCCATGCTTTCCAGCAGCCCCATGATACGGCTGCGGTTACCCTGTTTATAGATATCTGAAATCAGGGCACTCCATCCGATATTGGACATGGACCAGAAAAGCTCGATAAGGGACATGCCCAGAATGATAACCCACCCGGCAGTTGTCAGCTCGTCAGGCCCCCTGTGGGCATAAAATAGAAGAATGGTGCCGGCACCGCCCAGCAATTCTCCCCAGATGATCAGGGATCTTCTTTTCTGGAGCCTGTCGGACAAGACGCCCCATATATAGCGTTGGGCAATCACATTGACAATCATGGGCAGTGTGGCGAACAGGGTGGTGGCTGTGACCGATAGCCCCAGGAAATGACGCAGGTATATGGTCAGGTAACTGTAGAAAAGTCCCCGCCTGAACACGGCCATAACCTGGAAGGATGATATGCCGATAAATATTTTCAATCTGTCAGCTTTTTCTCAAATCGCTTAAGCAGCAGGGAGTTTCCCACAACAGACAGGGAAGACATCCACATGGCAATGCCGGCCAGTTCCGGTTTCAGAGTCAGACCGTAATGGGAATATAATACCCCGGCGGCCACGGGAATCATGAGTAGGTTGTAGAAAAAGGCCCAGAAAAAATTAAGCCTGATGGTTTTCAGGGTTTTTTGACCTAAGCGAACGGCCCGTTCCACATCAAGGAGGTTGTTTTTTACCAGGACCACGTCTCCGGTTTCCTTGGCCACGTCCGTCCCCGACCCGATGGCAATGCCGATATCGGCCCGGGCCAGGGCAGGTGCATCGTTTATTCCATCCCCCACCATGGCCACTTGCAGTCCTTTTTTCTGCCATTTGATAACAGTGTTGATTTTATCTTCGGGCAGCACCTCGGCTTCTACACTGTCAATGCCGACTTCCAGGGCAACCGCCCGGGCTGCCGCCTCATTGTCTCCCGAGACCAGGGCGGTTTTGATGCCGGCCCGGTGGAGACGCCGGATGGCTTTTTTAGAATCCGGCTTGATCACGTCTGCCAGTCCGATGACCCCGATAACCCGGCCGGCCATGGAAATATAGATAGTCGTCTTCCCGCACCCGGAGAGTTCATCGCCTTTGGCACTCAACTCCGGAGAGAGGATATCCTCTTTCATGAATTTAAGGTTCCCGGCCTTGAGCGGCTGTCCTTCCATAATGCATTCCACGCCGTGGCCGGATAATTCCTTTGCCCCGGTGACAGGTGCGGGTTGAATACCCCAGCCTGCGGCAATGTTCACCACGGGAGCCGCCAGGGGGTGGGAGGAATGGGTTTCCGCTGAAGCGGCAAATTTCAACAGTTCCGCCTGGGTGGTGCCCTCTGCCGGGCGGATGTCTGTTACTTCCGGCCGGCCCTTGGTGAGGGTTCCGGTTTTATCAAAGAGGACAATGTCCAGTTTGGATATGTTTTCCAGGACAGACCCTTTTTTGAAAAGTATCCCCCGGTTCAGTCCCACCCCCGAGCCCACCATGATGGCCGTGGGCGTGGCAAGGCCCAGGGCGCAGGGACAGGCAATGACCAGCACGGCAATCATCCGTTCAAAGGCAAAGAGAAGGGGAAGGCCGGCCATGAGATACCACCAGCCAAAGGTGGCCAGGGCCAGGGCGACCACCACAGGTACGAATACGTTTGAGGCCGCATCAGCCACGCGCTGGATCGGGGCCTTGTCTGCCTGTGCGTCTTCCACCATTTTGATGATCCCGGCCAGCACCGTGTCGTTCCCTGTTTTTGTGGTTTTCACGGTGATAGTGCCTGACTGGTTGATCGTGGCGCCTGTGACAGTCTGCCCTGGTGATTTTTGAACTGGAAAGGATTCCCCGGTGAGCATGGATTCATCCACCTGGGTCTCGCCGTCAAGAACCTCGCCGTCCACGGGTATTTTTTCTCCGGCAAGCACCCTGACCACATCCCCGGTTTCAACCATGGACGCGGGTAGAATCTTTTCCTCACCGTCTCTGATCACCCTTGCCGTGTCTGCATTCAGGGCAAGCAGTTCTTTCAGGGCCTGGCCGGTTCTGCCCTTGGCCTTGGCCTCAAGCATTTTTCCCACCATGATAAAGGTGATGAGCATGGCTGAACTGTCAAAGAAAACCGGTTTGGAAGGATCAATGAAAAACAGGGAAAACAGACTGTAAAAATAGGCGGCTGAGATGCCCAAAGAGATGAGAACATCCATGTTGGCCATACGGTTTTTCAGGGAATAATACGCCCCTTCGTAAAAGGCCCGGCCTGAGACAAGCTGGACCAGGGTGGCCAGGATAAACATGAGATAGTGGGTGGGGGCCGGAGCCAGAAGTCTGGAATGCATCAACACCATCATGGGCAGGGTAAGGCCAAGGGCGAATAAAAACCTGAATTTTTCTCTGCCTGCTGTTTTAATCTCCAGCTTCTGCTTAAGGGAGGCTGAATACCCGGCCTGCCTGACAATATCAAGGACCCCCTCATCATCCAGAATACCGGGATCATAGGTGACAAAACCCTTTTCCAGGGGCAGGTTGATGGTGGTAGATAAAATTCCCTCTTTCTTTTTAAAGGCCTTTTCTATGGCCAGAGAGCAGTTGGCACAGCTCATGCCGTGAATATTGAAGGAAATATCACACAAATTTTTAGTTCCCGGTTTGAGCGCTGGCTGTTTTGTTTTTGCAGGTTCCGGATTTGCCTCATCGGTTTGGGGTTCCAGAAAATATCCTTCATCGAGGATGACGGCCTTAAGATCTTCCGGACCGGTCTGCCCGTCATCCAGGTTCAGGCTTACCCGCTTCTGCTCAAAAGAGGCTGTGACATCCGTAACCCCGGGAAGGTTCTCCAGCGCAGTGGTCACGGCTTTTTCACAGTGCCGGCACATCATGCCGTAGACCTTTATTTCATGGTGTATACTCATTTTGGAATCTCTGTTTCAGTGTGTCGCTCTGCGAGGGTTCAGCTCTTTTCTGCTGCGGTGAAGCCAAAGTCATTGACGGTTTTGATGACGGCGCCCATATCAAGGCTGCCGTCTGCAATAAACCTGGCTTCCTTTGCCTCCAGATCCACATGGACATCCGATGCAACGGACTCAAGATATTTTTTGACCCGACCCACACAATGCATGCATGACATGCCTTCGATATTCAGTTTTTTTTCCATGGTACTCTCTCCTTATTTGCGGCTGTACTTGTATACGGTCTCAATAAGCTCATTTATCTTATCCTGACCTTCCCCCTTTTGGATGGCAGAGGTGACACAGGATTCCACGTGGCGTTTCATGATGACTTTGGCAACACCGTGAAGGGCTTTTTCTGCAGCCGTGATCTGATTGATGATATCAATGCAGTATTTTTCACTTTCAACCATTTTTCCAATTCCCCTGATTTGTCCTTCAATTTTTTTCAGGCGGGTGGCGGCATCTTTTTTTATCTGCTCGTTAATCAATGGGGCTCCTCTAATGTGTTTTATACCATACCCCCGTAGGGTATATGAGAAAGTGTGTCTGATTTTCGTCTTGTCAATATCAGTTTCCTCCCCCAAAAGGGAATTGAGATTTGATATCGACTATCAGTCTGGAATTGTCTCCGGATTAACTGATTATTTTTTTTCTTGAAAATTTTAATTGGCAATGCTTATCTTCAGGATCGTTGCCCGAAGTCAAAAGGACGTTTGGCACAAAACCCTTAGGGATCCAGTTAAAAAAAATGGTGATAAATCCCCTGCCCAAGCCCATATTTATTAAAGGTGAAAATAATAGCCGTATTGCATTATATCGTTATGTAAATTCATCAAGTGAGTCTCCCCCGATAATATTGACACATGGCACATTTTCCAATGCATTGATTTGTGCGAAATTGGCAGAGTTTTTGAACTCCAACGGATTTGACTGCTGGGTTTATGAATGGAGCGGCCATGGCCTGAGTGAATACGGGCAGTTATATCCTGATGCGGAAGAATTTGCGCTTAATGATGTACCCAATGTCATTGACGCTGTATTGTCGGAAGCAAAGACGAATGCATGCATATGGGTCGCCCATAGTGGCGGCGGTTTTTTACCCCTTATCTATATGGCAAGAAATCAACACCTGCAACATGAAATCAAAACCATTGCCGGGATAGGGTCCCAAACCACCGGAGCCGGCGGAACATGGATGGGCAAGCTGACCACAATAGTGGTTCCCATGCTCATTCAAATTCTTGGCAAAATGCCTGGGCCATTGTTTGGGTTAGGACCGGAAGATGAGGTCTCAGGTTTTTTAAGTCAATGGTGCCGATGGAATCGTTCCGGGCAGTGGATTGGAAAAGATGGGTTCGACTATGACGCAGCCATGAAGAATATTCATATTCCCACTGTTTTGATTTCAGGAGCCAAGGATGTAATCGCTCCGCCTCGTGGGTGTCAAAGAATGTTTGAGTCATTGGGGAGTATTGAGAACAAATACTTTGTGTGCTCAAAGGCAACCGGTTATATGGAAGACTATACCCATCCAAGGCTTATGGCCAGTCAAAATGCCAGAGCCGAAATCTGGCCCATAATACTGGAATTCATTCGATCCCAAACCTTTTATTCTTAGATATTTTTATTTTGAGGTGCGTATGGCCATAGACCCAGTCAATTTTTCAGATCTTGCAGCCCGTGATCCCCGGGAAATCATTCAACTCACCCGTGCTGCATGGGATTCACACAGCCGTGAGTACCGGATAAAAATTTGGGGATGCAATTATTGGGTGGATGCGGCGCATGGCCGAATCAGGACCGAAAACAAGGGTGAGCGGGTGCTTGCTGACTACATGGATCTTTTTATTGTCCATTATCTCATGGGTACCGGAAGTGCGGATCCGGCCAATGAATGGGTTTCTGAAAAAGATATCCCGGGGGGTAGCGCATTCTTCCGGGGACCCCATACCCTGCCAACCAAAGATATTGCCCGGGCATTCGGGGAAGATATGGAGGGGTTTGCCGCCGTCTGCACCCGTTTGGGGGGGCGCCCCCTTGCCTTGGCAGATGCCGCCTTTACCTTTGACATTACCCCCAAACTCCCGGTGGCTGTATTGCTCTGGCAGGGGGATGAGGATTTTGGGCCAGATGCCGGGCTCTTGTTTGATAAAACAATCGCCCGGCATCTGGCACTGGATATTATCTGGGCCCTGGCGGCTCTGGTCTGTAAAACCCTTACCCGCACCGGGGGCGTGGACTGATTCTTTTTTTAGGAATCGTTACAAAATTACTTGATTTAAATTGTTTCTAAAACTGGGTGTTATTATAGATGATTAACTAATTTTGGAGCCGATCCTTAGCAAATGCCTTTGGCCAGGTCCTCCATGGCCAGACCCACATCTTCTGGAGAGAAACAATACTGCATCTCCAGGAAGGGGCGGCGCAGGGCAACGATCTCTTCCCGGATATCCGATCCTTTTAATATGTGGTCGGCCATGAGTCCGGCAAGATTTTGAAAATCAGGTTCTTTCATACCGAACCGTGTCATTTCAGAGACGCCCATACGCAGAGCCCCGGATGCGGTGAACCCCTCTTCTTCCGGGGTGGCCTGGTAGTTGACGATGATATTCTGGGCCTCCAGGTTCTGGGCGATCTGGGCACCTCGTCCGTAGCCTACATTCAGGATGACCTGGTGGGTTTCTGTGAATGAGATATCCGGGTCCCCGGCCACAGAAAGTCCCTGTTCCTTCAGGGCTGCGGCAAAGGCTTTGGCATTGGCAATGGTCCGGGCCTGGTATTCGTCCTTGAACTGGTTCATCTCATAGGCGGCAAACAATAGGCCGGTCATGGTGCCTAGATGGTGATTGGACACGGAGCCGGGAAAGGTCCGCCGTTTTACCGCTTCCCAGAAATTATATTCTGGGCTTCCCAGGGCATCCTCACCCAGAAAGTTGCCGGCAATCACCCCCCGCTGGGTGCCAAAAAAGGTCTTATGGGTGGAACCGGTGACCACGTGGGCGCCTTGTTTCAGAGGTTCCTGGAAGTGGGGGCCGTAGAGTCCCAGTACATGGGCCATGTCATACATGACCAGGCACCCCGGTGCAAATTCATCCACCAGTTTTCGGACCTTTTCCACAGGCTCTTTGTGGATAATCATACTCTTGCCCAGGATGATCAGTTCGGGCTGGTGCTCCTTGATGAGATCTTCACAGGCGGCTATGTCTATTTTATAGGGGTTGTCCGCCAGCACCGGAAAGTTGACTACTGCCGGTTTTTCAGTCTTTGGGTCCCTGGCTACAAAATCCCGGAGCGCACCCATGGGCTGGGCGCTTAGATGCCCTCCCCGGATGATGTGGTTGTTCATGACTTTGGCAAGGCGGCGCTGTTCGCTCTTACGGTCGGACCGGTTGATATGGTCCACCAAGGCGGAAAAAAGGGCGGTATTGGCCATCTGGCCTGAAATAACCCTGGATTCCACGGCATTGCAGTCAAAGAACTTCATGAATTCCCGGTTGAGCCGGTTTTCGATTTCCTGGATAAAGGCGGTTCCCTGGTAGTAGAATACATCCTCCCCTGAGAAGGCCTTGATATCCTTATGCTCGGCATACCGGTTCACGGGATCTGAGATGGAGAGCATCCGGGAGACAATGGACTGGCTCATTTCCGATGGGATGAGGTTGATGCAGGACTGCTGTCGCCAGCCATGGTTGCCCATGGCTTTTGCCACCAGGGCTTTTGCTGCCGGAAGTATGCCCGGGGCATTGTCCTTTTGGGGGGGCTGCTCTAATTGATCGTAAGGAATGCTTCTAACATAGGGCGGGGCATCGGAGCGCATATGATAGGGCACCACCCGGGCGGCAACCCTTTTTTTCCGTATTTCTATCTCAAGATCTTCCCCGTCGCCGATACTTGCATCAATGAGCCCCAGGGCCAGGGACCGTCGTTTTGGTTTTTCTTCAAACTGTCCGAATAGTCCCTGGCCGGAACCCTCAAGAAAGGGAACCATGGTACCTGAGGTGACATATCCCACATGGATATCGTTTTTGAATATTTTATATCCTTCACGGGCAATTCCCTTTCCGGTTACGGCAATTGGCATGACAATCCTGGGAAGTGCCGCCCCGGGTTCCTGTCCTTCCATGGCCGCAGTGAATGCAAGAAACTGTTCGTAAAGGGCTTGTTTTCCGATGAAATTCCCTTTCAAGGGCGAAAAGGATACGGCGAATTTGGAGAGTTTTGAGGCAAAGATGGGGATCTCCTTACCGTCGTGGTCCGTGCCCAGTTCATGGCCGTATAGGGGGAGCCCGGATTCCAGGCGCAGGGTATCCCTGGCCCCGAGGCCCACAGGTGTGGCACCTGCATCTACCAGGGTGTCCCAGATTTTTGTGGCCCGGTCATTGTCCACAAAGAGTTCGAATCCCAGGGGTTCTCCGGTGTATCCGGTCCGGGCCAGGTCCACTCGGGCATCGTCGATGGACACGGTTGACAGGTTGTTCCGTGCCGGTTCCGGCAGGCTGCCCCGGGTAATCAGGGGGAGTAGGATTGATTTTGCCTTGGGCCCTTGGAGGGAGATCATGGCCTTGTCATAGGTTTTGTCTTCCATGACTACCAGAGGGAATTTATCCAGATGGTGCCGTAAATGGGCAACATCCTTTTTCCGGTTAGAGGCGTTGACCACCAGAATGTATTCATCCATGTTAAACCGGTAGAGGTAGGCATCGTCTATGGCGCCCCCGGCTTCGTTTTGGATCAGGGTGTACTGGCTTTCCCCCACCCCAAGGGCGGCCCCGTTGTTGGTCAGGACATGCTGGAGAAAATCCAGGGCCTTATCTCCTCTAAAATAGAGACGGCCCATGTGGGAGACGTCAAAGAGTCCCGCCCCGGTACGGCAGGCAATATGTTCGGTAATAATACCCCCGGGATATTGGATTGGCATTTCCCACCCCCCGAATTCTACCAGTTGAGCATCCAGTTTTTGGTGATTTTCAAGAAAAACAGTCTGTTTCAAATCGCTCATCTTTCCCCCTGTATGGTTTGTGCATTTCCACCTGTTTATTTTGTTTTGGTTCTTGTCTGTAGTCCAAAACCTATGAGCCTGTCAATGTGTATCCGTTGTGTTCACTTTTTTGAACCGGAAAACCCGGTTAAAAGGGCGGCCAAAGCCAGAGTGGTACAGACACCGGATACAAGGCTGATGCCCTGGATGCCATAGCCGGACCAGACCATGCCCCCGCTGAATGCCCCGATGACCCGGCCCAGGCCGGCAATGGCAAAGAAGGCCGCCATGGTGGACGCCCTCAGCTCTGGGACCAGTTCCGTGCCCAGGCTCATGGAGGTGACATAGGTGAATTCAAAAGAGAAAAAAACAAGGAACATTCCGGCCAGGGTCCAGCCAAGCCCCGTATCTGCTGCGGGCAGAATCATATAAGCTGCGGCACTGAGAACCGTTCCCCCGACTACGGAGCGTTTCAAACCGATACGATCTGAGAACAGGGCGGTGGACCCTTCCCCCAGGATTTCCGACAAGCCGATGAATATGGTGCCGAATCCGATGGCGGCCAGGGAAAGGCCGTAGGACTTCTCCAGCCAGGCCCCGTAGATCACAAAGAGATTGTCATTGGCCAGTGTCATGAAAAATCCGAATCCGAACAGCCCCAGTGCCTGGCGGTTTTTGAAAATCGTTTTCCAGTTGGCCGGGGTGACCTTGGCGGCCTGATCCGGTCGGACTGACCGGTCTGATGCCTTATCTTTGGGCATGAATTTTAAAATAAGGAAAAAACAGACCAGGGAGAGGATGCTCAAAATCCAGAACGGGACCTGCCAAGAAAATCGTTCAATAAGAATTCCGGCCAAAGGGATGCCGGCCAGGGTGGAACCGGCCCAGGAAATCTCAGTAATCCCGATGACCTTTCCTCTTTGGGAAATGGGAACATACTTCCCGATAAAGGCCTGGAGAGTGGGATCAAATATGCTTTTGGCCATGGCGGCCAGAAATAGACTGACCACAACCACCGAATAAACGGGGATGAGCCCTGCGGCAAAGGTGCCGATGGTGAGCATGGCCACGGCTGCGAGCATGATGATCTTATATCCGTACCGGTCGGCAAACCAGGCCCCCACCGGCCCCATAAATGAGCTTGCCTGGGTCATGGCAATGAGGGCGGTGACAGCGGACAGCTCTACATTGAGTCCCCGGGCAAATGCCGGAGCAAATGGGTATGCAAGCCGCCGGGTGATGTTCAGCACCAGTTTGGTAAAGGTGGTGATGCCGATGATACCGTTGAAAGAGGAGATGTCTTTTGCCATGGTGGCTTTCAGGACGGGGCCAGTATCCGGAATTTGTCAAATATGAGCAGCAGTCCGATGACAATCAGCAGGAGGCCGGCACACCTGTTGATGATGCCCATGAGCTTTGTGGCCCGCTTCATGAAACTGAGCATGGAATTGATAAAAATGGAAATCAGGATAAAGGGCAGCGCCATGCCAGCTGAGTATACGGCCAGAAGCCAGACGCCTTCAAGAATGGTGTCCTGGTTTCCCGCCACAATGAGGATAGAGCCTAGCATAGGGCCGATACAGGGGCTCCAGCCGGCCCCGAAGGCCATGCCGATTAAAAAGGTGCCAAAGAGGTGAAAGGGGGTTTCCTTGACATGAAACCGCTTTTCAAACTGGAACCCTTTAATGTTGATGATGCCCAGAAGATGAAGGCCGAAAACCAGGATGGTGCCGCCGCCCACATATCTTACCACCCATGAATATTGGGAGGCCAGACCGCCCAGAAAAGAAGCCGACGCCCCGAAAAGGATGAATATAAATGAAAATCCGGCCACATAGGCCAGGGTGGAAAGGATGACCTTTTTACGGATCGCCTTGTTGTCTGCTGTGAGTTCATCAACGGAAAGCCCGGTGATAAACGAGAAATATGCTGGAATAAGGGGCAGGACACAGGGGGATAAAAACGACAGCAGGCCAGCAGCAAAGGCGGCCGGGAAGGTTATTGTTTCGGTGAACACGGATTTTTTCCTTTCATCAAGTCTTATGGTGCTTTCAATGAGTGACCTCAAGCTAATCATTTTCCCGGTTCTTTGCAAGGGCGGTATCGGAAGGATAAAAAATAATTTTAGACCGGTTGCAGCAGTATCGGCGGGGTTTATGGGGGATGATTTGGTAATTTCTCAATTTTTGGATTCTGTTTTGATGTTTTTTGTATCAGACTTGACAAAGGGCCTGTCCTTGGGTAGGAAATCTCTTTTAAACGGACTATCATTTTTGTTTCGACTATTATACTATATGAGGCAATTATGCAGCAGTGACGCAGCAGGATAAACCCTTAAGGGATTGACCTTGGGAAACCACCCCGGGCAGTCCGAATCATGGAGTAAAAAGATGGCAAAAAAGAAAAAAGAGTTAACATTGATGGACAAAGTTGTTTCCCTGTCCAAGCGGAGAGGATTTGTATACCCGGGTTCCGAGATTTATGGCGGGCTGGCCAATGCCTGGGATTTCGGCCCCCTGGGGGTGGAACTTCTCAACAACCTCAAGGCGGCGTGGTGGAAGAAATTCGTCACCGAGCGGACCAACATGGTGGGCCTGGATGCCTCCATCCTCATGAATCCAAATGTCTGGGTGGCCTCGGGGCATGTGGGCAGTTTTTCCGATCCCCTCATGGACTGCAAAAAATGCAAGTCCAGGGAACGGGCTGACAAGCTGGTGGAAGCCTGGCAGTTTGACAATGATTCCGAAGAGACCCCTGACAACTGGGCCGGGGAAAAAACACCGCCCCAGGATATGCTGGATTTCATCAATGAAAAAAATATTACCTGTCCCCAGTGCGGTGGCCTGGACTGGACCCTGCCCAAGGCATTCAACCTGATGTTCAAGACAGAACAAGGGGTTGTGGAAGGTGAGGGGAAAGATATTTATCTGCGGCCCGAAACCGCCCAGGGTATTTTTGTCAACTTTAAGAATATTCAGACCACTTCCCGGAAAAAGGTGCCCTTCGGCATTGCCCAGATCGGAAAGGCCTTTAGAAATGAAATTACCCCCGGCAACTTTGTATTCAGGACCCGTGAGTTTGAGCAGATGGAGATTGAGTTTTTCTGTAAGCCCGGTACGGAGCTGGAACACCATGAATTCTGGAAAGAATTTTCCATGGCCTGGTACAAAGGGCTTAATGTTAATCCTGACAACTTAAGATTCAGGGATCATGACAGCGCCGAGCTGTCCCATTACTCCAATGCAACCTCGGATATTGAATACCGCTACCCCTTTGGCTGGGGTGAACTCTGCGGCATAGCCTCCCGGACCAATTATGATTTGTCCCAGCACATGGAGCATTCAACCAAGGATCTCCAGTATTTCGACGAGGCGGCCAAGGAAAAATATATCCCCTTTGTCATTGAACCCTCTTTGGGGGTCCAGCGGTCCGCTCTGGTTTTCCTCTGTGATGCCTATGACGAAGAAGAGGTTAAGGAAGGGGATATCCGTGTGGTGCTGCGGCTCCATAACCAGCTGGCCCCAATCAAGGTCGCGGTCATGCCTCTGTCCAAGAAATTGAGTGAAGGGGCACAAAAGGTATTCACCGAACTGGTACAGGAACTGGGTCTGAACATGGACTTTGACGTCCAGGGCAGCATCGGCAAGCGGTACCGTCGCCAGGATGAGGCCGGCACCCCCTTTTGCGTGACCTTTGACTTTGATTCCCTGGAAGACGGGTCCGTAACGGTGCGGGAACGGGATACCATGGACCAGCAGCGGATGAAAATAGACGAACTGGTTGATTTTTTCAGAAAACAGTTCAAATACTAAATATGATTTTAGACTGTGACAAGGCCGGGCAGGTGGACACGGCCCGGCTGAGCCCGGAAGAGCGGCATATTATCCAGAAGATCATGGCTTGGCAGTCCCTGTCGACTTCCATGGCCATGTTTCGGGAGAAGACTGCGGCCGCCCTTGAAGCGGGGTGGAATAATTCCGGCCCCGTGGCCCGGACCCGGGCACTGTCGCAGGTCATTGATCATTATGAAAAAAAAGTCCGGCACCGGCTGGATTCAGCCAGTGCCGGACTATGAAGCGTTACAAAATAACTTGATCTGAATTGTTTCCAAAACCCCTTAAATGGGTATTTTGAAAACAAAGGTTCAAGTTATTTTGGCACCGATCCTTAGAATAAAAGATTCTCCGGATTAGAAATCTTTAAAGCCGCCTTCCTCATCAAAGGGGATCACCTGGTCAGGCCGGACTTCCTGTCTGGCTTCATGCCTGACAGGACTAAGTTTTTTTGGGTGCCGGGACGGCGCCGCCAGTGACCTGGCAGGGGCATGCCTGATCTGCTTTGCCTTCAGTTCCCGTTTACCGGTCACCAGCATCATCAGATCCCCCACATAGTCTCTGAGCTGTTCTGCCTGGGCATTCATCTCTTCAGAGGCAGACGCGGATTCCTCTGCATTGGCGGCATTCTGCTGGACCACCCGGTCCATCTCTGAAATGGCTGTATTTACCTGGTCAATGCCGTCGGATTGCTCCCTGGAGGCTTCAGAAATTTCCGCCACAAGTTCCCCCACTTTTCCGGCGCTTTTCGCGACCTGAACAAAGGCCTCATTGGTGGTGGAAACCAGTTGGGAGCCGTTTTCCACCTTTTTGACCGTGCCTTCGATGAGTTCAGAGGTGTTTTTGGCAGCCTCCGCCGCCCGCATGGCCAGGTTCCTGACCTCGTCGGCCACCACGGCAAACCCGGCACCGGCTTCTCCGGCCCGGGCCGCTTCCACAGCCGCGTTCAGGGCCAGAAGATTGGTCTGGAAGGCAATTTCGTCTATGGTTTTAATGATCTTGGAAGTCTCTTCACTGGCCCTGGTGATTTCTTCCATGGATCGGGTGAGTTCGGACATGGTCTGATGGGCGGTCTTGACGACCCCGTTGGTTTCCTTCATCAGAGTGTCGGCATGGATGGCGTTTTCGGCATTTTTCTTGGTCATGGAAGACATCTCTTCCATGGATGATGAGGTCTCTTCAATGGAGGCGGCCTGCTGGGAAGCCCCTTCGGCCATGGATTGGCTGGAGGATGATACCTGGCCAGCGGCTGAGGCGACCTGGCCGGCCCCTTCTCCCAGCCCCCCGGAGATGCCGGTTAATACTTTAATGATGCCCCTTGAGATGAAAAAGGCCATGAAAAGGCCTATGAACACTGCTGCCGAGACCAGGATAATTACGGAAACTTCTGTTCTCTGGGCCGCCTTGAGCATGATATCATCGGTCATGATATTGGCCTTGGCCTCTTTGCGCAACTCATCCAGAATGGATTGAACCCGGTTCAGGGCCGGAAGGGTCTGGGTGGCATAAATCCGGCTGCTTTCCTGCATCCCTCTGAGTTCATGTTCGGCTTCCGCTTTAAGTTCCCCCAGCCGTCCCATGGTTTGGTTCAGGAGCGGAATGGTGGTTGTGTTATACAGGGACAGTGCCTGGGCGATGGAGGCTTCTGCACGGCCTTGGGTCATGATGGTGCTGTGGTAGTCATTGGCTTGTTCTATCCATGATTCGCCAATCTGGTTGAGTTTATCTACAGCTCGGTTCAGGGCGGGTATGCTTTCTGCCGTGGCCGCGTATTCACTGAGGCCTGAACGGAAAATTGAAATTTCATTTGCACATAGGGTCCAGGCGTTTTCTTCTTTTTTGTTCTCAAAATCCGCCATGGCCACCTGGGCCTTGAGAAAGGGCTGGATTACTTTTTCATTCAGGACCATGTCGATGGTGCTCCACCGGGATAGTTCAGCCACATTGCCTGATTTTTCCGCCCGGGTTTTGGCAGGATCAACGATTTCTTCCATGGCCGCCTCAATGGTTGAGAACAGGGTGCCACTCACCTTTTCAAAAGCGTTGTGAAGGGTTTGTTTTTTTTCGGCCAGTGTTGTTAATTCCTGGTATCTGAGGTTGGCTGCGATGCCCACAGCCGACTGGTGAAGCTTTTTATGGGATTCGATCATGTCGTCCCAGGCCCGCTTGAAGTCGTTGTCCCCACTTTCGTATGCAGCCTTTGCTTCATCTGAATTCAGCCATTTTCCCAGGCCGCATTGGGTGGGGTCGATCTGGACGCCCAGCTCATCCTTTTTCTGAATAAAGGCATCCCGAATTTTTGCCGCCCATTTCAGGTGGTCCACTTCCCGCTGGACAAAGATGGTGGGAAGATTGGGGTTGGCCTGTTTGAACACTTTACCGATGGCAATGGCTGAATCGTGGAGGGATTTGTGGGGATCTTCAATATCCTTGAGCAGAGGGGCCAGGGACGGCACCAGGTATTCGGCTTCTTTCCGGCCTTCTCCGTACAACCATTTACCGAATGCGCATTTCTGGTGGTCTGTCTGCACCATAAGCGCGGTGACCTTATCGTCGGTGAGCAGGGCGTTTACTTGATTTGCCCAGTTGAGGTGATCCACCTCTTTTTGGGCCAGGCTACCGTCCAGTTTATTGCCGTGGATCACCTCTTCGGCATTACCGACAATCCCTTTGGTGCCGGTGTAGGACATGATGCCCACACCGGTCAGAAGAATGAGAACAATACCGAATCCGGCTCCGATTTTTTTTCCGATGGTCATCTCTTTCCAATTCATTGTGCCTCCTTAGATATTCGCTGACCGAAAACCTGTGTTTGGATTAAAATTTGTCCATATGCAAGGCGCAAGCAAATTTGAAACCTGAGTGTATTGTATTACATGAGGATTTCAGGTCTGTGAAGCAACGCGGCAGATGGGTGGGTTTTCGTTCAACCGCTATATATTCGCTTTCTGTTTTATGGTGGATATTTCGGCTTGGTTCAGGACCTGGTCAATATTGAGCAAGATTTTTACCCCGGTCTCGGTTTTGGCCATGCCCAGGATATAATCGGTAGACAATTTATTGCCGAAGGTCGGCGGGGGCTCAATGGCTTCCGGAGGGATGCTGAGGACTTCCGATACCGCATCCACAACAATACCGATGAGGACGGTTTCATCTTTGGTGTCAATCTCCACCACAATGATGCAGGTCCGCTCCGTATACGGGATTTGCCCCATGTTGAATTTCAGTCTCAGGTCAACCACGGGAAGGACTTTCCCCCGCAGATTGATTACCCCTTTGACAAAGGTGGGGGTCCGGGGGACCGGGGTAATGGGGATCATCCCTATGATTTCCTTGACCTTGAGGATGCCGATGCCGTACTCTTCCTTGGCCAGGGTGAAGGTCAGGTACTTGCCTGTCTCCACCGTGGTGGCCCGGATGGCCTGGTCCAGGGCGTCTTTGCTCATAGTTTTTGCCTCCTGTCAGTCTTTAGGTCGGTTGTTTGGTTATTCTTTTTGTGAGTTAATGTTCTCCGTCCAGAACGGCGCGTACGGTCCGGGTCAGGATTGATTTGCTTACCGGCTTGGTCAACACCGCTTTAACTCTCAGCTCTTTGGCCCGTTCCTGATTGATCCGTTCGCTGAAACCCGTGCACACGATGACGGGGATATCAGGTGTAATCTCCCTTATTTTTTTCGTGAGCAGGTCCCCTGTCATTTCAGGCATGGTCATATCTGTGATGATGAGATCAAATCGGTCCGGGGTTTTGGTGACAAGATCCAGGGCCTGCTTACTCGAGGTTTTTGATTCCACCCGGTATCCGTGCCGTTGCAGTATTTCATGTTCCAGTTTCAGCACCTGGGTTTCGTCATCCACCAGGAGGATTCGTTCCGTTCCGCATGTTGTATCCGGCTCCTGATCCTCGATATCAGCCTGTTCTGCCCTCTCCTTTGCCGGGATAAACACATCAATCCGGGTGCCCTGTCCCGGAGCTGAGTCGATTTTTATCTCGCCATTGTATTTTTTGACAATGCCGTGGACAAGGGACAGCCCCAGCCCCGTTCCTTTGCCCTTGGGTTTTGTGGTGAAATAGGGCTCAAATATTTTTTCCAGAACGGTTTCATCCATGCCGGCTCCCGTATCTTCTACTCTGAGGCGGACATGGGGGCCGGGGTGTTGCAATTCATGGTCCCCGCCTGTGACGTTTTCAAGACGGATCACCAATTTGCCGCCGGTCTGCTCCATGGCATGAAAAGCGTTGGTCACGAGGTTCATGGCAACCTGGTGGACCTGGGTGGGATCTGCCATGATCATTTTGCAGTCCGGGGCCACATATTTGTCTATGCGGATAGTGGAAGGGAGGGTGGACTGCAAGAGTTTGATGACTTCCTTGACCACGAGATCCGGTTTCAGGGGGGCAACATCATGTTCTGTTTGCCTGCTGAAGGTCAGGATCTGGTCCACCAGTTCTCTTGCCCGCTTGGCCCCTGTCAGAATTTCATTAAGGCTTTTTTTATGGGGGTTGTCCTCTGAAAATTCTTCGTTGAGCAGTTCTGCATAGCCGAGAATCGGAAACAGGATATTGTTGAAATCGTGGGCAATGCCGCTGGCCAGGGCGCCGATGGCCTCCATCTTCTGGGCCTGGCGGATCTGATTTTCATACTCCCGCTGCCTGAATTCCATCTCTTTGAGCCGGGTTACATCAGTGGCAATCTGGAGTCTTGCCATTCTGCCGTCAACCCATTGGATGGCCCGGTCATGGTAAATGTTCCACCTGCGGGTCACCGGGTGTTTGTCTTCCCATAGGTGGATCCCTGTGGATACAGCGTTTTCATCAAGGAGAAATTGGTTGGTGCAGTGGGGGCAGGGACCGTCTTCGTGCCTGAGGGCTTTCCAACAGATCTGGCCGGTGAGATCCGCTTTGAATAATGTCTTCATATAATCGTTCATGAACAGGATTTCATGAGTCTCCATATCTGATACATAAATGGTGGATTCAATCCCGTTAAGGATGGTCAGGAATCTTTTCTGGGTCAGCTCAATTTCCTCTTCCGTCTGTTTTTTCAGGATAATTTCCCAGGCTGTATCTGCCAGTTCGCTTATGATTTCAAGGTCGGTATCCGTGTAATCACCGGGTTTGCCTGAAATCTCCAGTATTGCCGCTATATCATTATCCCGGACCACGGGAACGGCCATAGCTCTCTGACCCCGGGCTTCGGGCATATGACTGCCTGGGCTGTTGAGGTCATTGCTGACCACTGGTTTCCGGTCTTTGACGCATTTTATCCAAATTGGGGACTGGGCCGCAGGCGCTACAGGGAAAGGTTTTCCTGCCTGTACAGGGGTACGGCTGGACCGGGCCCGGGTGTCCAGAACGCTTGGCCCTTGAACACCATCTTGATTTGGGGCAAGGATATGAAAAAAGCCCATGCAGCTCCGGGTCAGGTGTTCAGCCTGGTCCAGAACATTTTGAAGCACCAGATCCAGGGAATGGGTTGCAGAATACCGGCTTAATTCCAGCCTGGCCCTGAGGAGCTGTTCATGGCGGTATCGCTGGGAAATGTCTTCCAGAAAGCCCTCGTAAACAGGACCGTCATCTTTTTCATCCCTTTGCCTTATATGGAGATTACCCCAGATCCGCTGCCCGTCTTTGGAGAGAAATTCCATGGGTTTTCCCTCTACGGCACCAGTTTTTTTTATTTCTTGGATAAGACTGTCAAATTTGGTGCTGTCGCTGAACAAGGACCGTATACTGTCATTCTCCCTTATAAAATCCTGCTCTGATTCGTATCCGAATATCAGGGCCATCCTCTGGTTGACCAGGATCAGTTTTCCCTGGCCGGTGATCTGGTAAATCCCCACCAACGCTTTTTGGGAAAGGGTCTTGTATTTCTCTTCGCTTTTTTTCAGGTCACGGGTCCGGCGTCTGACCTGTATGCCCAGCAGCCGGTTCCAGACAAACAGAACCAATGCGATTCCACCGACCAGGCCGGCAATAATTCCGATCCATTTTAGTGTCCTGTCTCTATTTTGCCCAGAATTTCCGTGCCAATGGGATAGAATGGTGTAATACACAGAGTTTTTATCCTTTTTCCATTGTCCAAGATTTTTATCAATGGCTGAAATAAGAGCCCGGTTTTTGCCTTTGGGAGTTGCAAAATAGATGTCAACCGGGTTGAATACAATGGATGTGGGGTGGAGATCGTACTCGTGTTGAAAAAGGGCGCCGCTGATATTGCTCATGACCACGGCATCCACCGTTGACGAAGCAACGGCCCGGCACAGGTCCTGGTATAAGGGAAACAATGTGAAGTCGGCGCTAATTCCGAATTTTTGGACCAGGTTTTTAAGATTCCGGCCCGTGATATCCCTGTCCACCACACCGATATTTTTGTCACCAAGATCGAGGATATTTGAAATATCATGGTTTTTGCCGGCAAAGACCTGGCCCCAGACCGTGACCACGGGAACCCTTGAAAAGTCGTATATTATATTTCGTTCCCCGGACTGGGCAATGGAGACGACGAGGTCAATTTTCCCCTTTTCAAGGCGGTTGAGGCAACCTGCCCAATCATCCAGGATAAAGTCGATTGTCCAGTTTTCCTTTTGAGCGATTTCTTTGAGCAGTGCCGGATAAATGCCCCGGGCCTCCCCGTCGGCGTCTGTATAACTCAGGGGCTTATTTTGAAATATGCCGACCTTAACCCGTTTGGTTTGGGTTTTTCCAAGGGCAATCTGGTCGCCTGTCCCACAGACCAGGCAGATAAGGATGATAATTATTCTAATATACATGGTAGCAAACAGGTCTGAATAGACCCACGCCCCTTTTCCAGGTTTTTAACGAAATTAGTAAGACTTTTTTCTCAGTTTATATTAAAGAACTAAACAAAGCCCGTAAATTCTTTCATGTTTGGTTGTGCGCAAGTGACTGGAAGGCCAAACTGCGCATGGCTGTTATACTGAATAGCTACGAAACACCCTATAATATCTTGTCCTATAAGGCAAACTATTTCCCTGGAAGAAAGTAGGGCTTTATCCCATAAAAGGGTTCAGTGGCGCAGGAAATTTTTTATGATGGCGTCAACCTTGCCCCGGGAGACCAGTTTTGATGTATGCGAATTGAATAGGGGAAGCTGGGCTGCATATTCTGATTTTTTGCTCAGTGCCATGTACACAGGGATTTCATAGTTGTATCGATATTTGGATTTTTCTATGCCCTTTGCCAATTCCGGCTCGGTTTTCAAGCGGAAATCCATGCTTGATTCAGTATCGATAAAGGCATCAATTCTGTCTCCTAAAAGTAGTTTTGGCAATTGTTTTGATCCGTGGGTGATGATGTGCTTATTGATCTTCGGATCATCATCAAAGGGGGGAAAATATTTGGTCCCCCGTTCCACGCCGATGGTTAATCTGTAAAGGTCTTCATATCGGCGGATGTGGTTGGCCATTCCCTTTTTCAGGTAAAAAGCCTTGGCTGATTTTGTTTTATAGGGCGGGGCGATATAATCCATGTAGACTTCCCGTTCCGGCCGTTTCAGCAGGCTGGTCATGATATCGGCCTGTCCTGTCATCATGTGGGAGAGGCATCTTTTCCAGGGGCAGATTTTATATTTAAGGGTGAGGTCGAGCCTGAGGGCCAGGGTTGTTAGGACTTCAATGTTTATGCCGGAAACTTTTTCGCCCTGGATAATGGTCCAGGGCGGGAAATGATCCACCGCAACGATAAGGTCTTTGCTAAAGCACTTATTCGGGAACGAGATAAGGCCGACAATTACTATGTAAAAGATCAGACGATATTTCCCCGGATAATACATTAACAAAATTTATATCATAGTCGAAATGTCTGTCAAGGCCTTGTCCAGCCTTTTGGCAGACACCTTAAACCGGGTTTTTAATTCCTGGGCATATACGGAGATTTTGTATTCCTCCAGCATCCAGAAAAATTCTTCCACGGCATGGGCCTTCTGGCTGGATGCCTGGTCTGTGAGTCCGGATACCAGAGCATTGAGCCTCCGTTCAAAGGGGGCAACGAGCTCCGCCTTACTGCCTTCCTTCACCGGATTGTCCACAGCTTTTCTCGCCCGGATTCCCAGGCAGGAAATATGGCGGGGCAGGTAGATGATCCGGTTTAAATCGTAGAGCTCAGGGAAATTGGGGGGGCAGATATTTTTAAGCTCATTAAAAATGGCGGTCAGGGCCTCAAAGAGGGCGGGCCTGTCCTTGTATTGGAGGGAAAGTTTCTGGATCAGGGTAAAACAGTCTTCATATGCTTTGCCCACGGCCATGACGGCCCGAATGATCTCTTGTCCCTTTTGGTAGAGGATGGGACGGGTTGCCTGGATATGATTCTGGAACTCTGTCTTCGTTCGGATATTTTTTTCAAGGTGTTCCCGGGAAATCGCGGCATACACCATCTCTTGAAACGAGGATTTCTCTTTGAAATAAGGGGCGATCCGGGTAAGATCCCCCGTGGCCCTGATATCTTTTTTCAGAGCACGGACATCATCGGGAAAAGTGATTTCAAACAGCCGGGCTATCCCTTTTTTATGACCTTCCAGGGCAGTGGATTCGGATTGGGTCAGCCTTAGGTTTAACCGGTTTTCCGGACCTTCCACCTTGAGCCCAATGAAGACGTTGCGGGTGAATCCGCTTTTCTGGTCCAGGGGGATGGCGGGCAAAAGATTCGGAAAATCCCAGGATGTAATGTCTGTCTTTTCATATTTTTTCCGGGCCAGGTCAAGGGCATTGCTTTTTGCCGCTGGCCTGTTTTTGGCAAAGTCTCCCAGCTTTGACAGGTCCCTGAGGGATTTGATTTCTTTATCCTTTTCGTCCCGGATGGAAATCCTCATTTTCAAGTGGTCGGGGAGGTCTTTGTCTGACCAGATGTCCGCCGGGATGGTAAGGTGATAATGTTCCCGGACAAATTTTGACAGCCGGGTATAGAGGGGGTCGTCAGTTCTCGGCATCTGTTCGGTAATCCGTGCGGCCGTGTCCCTGGCCGGCACCAGTTTTACCCTGAATTTTTTGGGCAAGGCCTTGATCAGGGCCTCGATTTTCTCCCGGAACAATCCTGGCACCAGGGTATCCACCTGGTGCCGGGAGACTAAGGATGCCGAATCTGCCGGCACCTTGAGGGTGACCCCGTCAGTCTTGGCACCGGGGTTAAATTCATAGGTCAGGGCAAATTCCCCCTGATCCATGGAAAGCCGATCCGGGAACTGGGAGAGCAGGGCCTCATCCACCCGGTTTCTCTGGAGATCTTCAATGGTCATGCGTAAAAAGTCATCGTCTTTCTGGTCTTTGACGAACCGGGCAAAGGTGCGGATATTAAAAAAAGGTTTGGGCAGCCTTGCCTGGTAAAAGAGAAAAATATCCTCCTCAGAGACCAGGATATCACGCTGACGGGTTTTATGTTCCAGGTCTTCAAGTTCCTGGATGAGTTTTTGATTATGGGCCATGAAGGCAAAACGCTGGAAGATTTCACCCTCCACCAGGGCATGGCGGATAAACAGCTCCCCGGATTCTTCGGGGTTGATTTTTCCGTAGGCCACTTTCCGGTCGTTGACTATGACCAGGCCGAAGAGGGATACCTGTTCTTTGGCCACCACCTCACCCCGTTTTTTTTCCCAGCGAGGATCTGAGTAAGTCCGGGTGCACAGGTCGCCTCCGATTTCCTCCAGCCAGGCCGGGTCAATATTGGCCACGCCCCGGGCAAAGAGCTGGCTTGTTTTGACATATTCCGATGCCATGATCCAGTTCCCTGCTTTTTTGAACAGGCCGGAGCCCGGGAAAATAAGGACCTGCTGGCCTTTGGCCGCCATGAATACATTTTTCTCCTTTTTATGGGCGATGCCGGCCAGGTATCCATGGAGAAGCGCCTTGTGAATAGAAATATACATGGGGCCGCCGTGTTCAAATTCACCGGACTTTAAGTTGCCTGGGGGGGCAGCTGGGGGCAGGGGCTTCGACTGGACGATGTCATTGTCCTTGAGCATCCGGGTGACCTGGCGGTGGATATCCTGCCATTCCCTGAGGCGCTTAAAGGACAGGTAATTCTCAATGCACCACTTCCTGACCTTGGACCTTGATTTCAGTCGTTTTCCGGCATCATGGCAGGCGTTCCAGATGTTGAGCAGGGTAATGAAATCCGAGGACGGGTCTTTGAAAACCCCGTGTTTTTGATCAGCGGCCTGGGCCTTATCTGCCGGACGCTGGCGGATATCGGATACGGTCAGGGCCGTGGTGATGATGCAGGCTTCCCTGAGGCATCCTAGGTTGCCCGCCTCAATGAGGATTCTGGATAATTTTGGGTCCATGGGAAGTCTGGCCATGATCCGGCCCATGGGGGTCAGTGCATATGCCTTGCCCGTTTTGTTATGTCTTTCTTTTCCCGGTCGAGCCTTCTTCCTATGGTTGGAGTTCCCGCGGATAGCGGATAATTCCAGAAGGGTGTCAAATCCGTCTTTGATGCTTTTGGGGGTCGGTGGATCGATAAAGGGAAAGGTGGATACCTCCCCGAGGTTCAGGGAAATCATCCTCAGGATAACCTCGGCAAGGTTGCTTCTCAAAATTTCAGGGGCCGTGAAAAAGGGGCGGCCATTGAACTCGTCTTCATCGTAGAGCCGGATGCAGATCCCGTTTTCCACCCGGCCGCACCGGCCCATGCGCTGGTTGGCCGAGGACTGGGAAATGGGGCTGACGGGAAGCGCTGTGGTCCGGGTCCTGGGGGAGTATGCAGGTATCCGGGCAAGGCCGGTATCCACCACATATTTGATCCCCGGTATGGTCAAAGAAGTTTCCGCCACATTTGTGGAAACCACCACCTTTCGTCCGGCACCTGTGCTAAATACCCGGGTCTGCTCCTTGGCGGACAGCCGGGCAAACAACGGTAAAATATTTACCCCGGGATGGTTTTTCCCCCTGAGAATTTCCATGGTTTCCCCGATATCCTGCTCCGTGGGCATGAAGATCAGGATATCCCCGATCCGGGTTTTGCTCAGGATGTTGGCTGCAGCACTGGCCGCAGCTTCCACGTAGCCCTGGTCATCGGCGGCCGTGTCCTTTGCCTTGGGCTTTTCTCCGGATTCAGGAGCAATGATGGGGGCATAAATCAATTCCACGGGATACATCCGTCCGGAAACCTCGATCACCGGGGCATTGTCAAAGGCTTTTGAAAATTTCTCCGTGTCTATGGTGGCCGAGGTGATGATGAGTTTCATATCTTTTCGCGTCTTGACCAGCCGCCTTAATATTCCCAGGGTGAAATCGATGTTGAGGCTCCGTTCATGGGCCTCGTCCACGATCAGGGTGTCGTACTGGGTTAAAAATCGGTCCTGCTGGGTTTCCGCCAGGAGGATGCCGTCGGTCATGAGCTTAATGTGGGCATGGGCCGGGGTATGATCGTCGAAGCGAATCTTGTATCCCACGGACTGCTCCAGGGGCTGGTTCAGTTCAAAGGCGATGCGTTTGGCCACGGTCATGGCGGCAATACGCCGGGGCTGGGTGCAGCCGATCATACCTGATGCGCCACGTCCAGCTTCCAGGCAGAATTTGGGGATCTGGGTGGTCTTGCCGGATCCGGTTTCCCCGGAAATGATTACAACAGGATGGTTCTTTATGGCCTGGATGATATCTTGTTTTTTTGCCGTAATGGGCAGATCAGAATCATAGGTCACCCGGGGAATGCTGTCGGCCCGGGACTGCCGCAGGGCAGCCGATGCTTTGACTTTCTTCAATAATGCTCCGGCACCTGCCGGATTTCTTGATAGTGATTTTAACCCGTTGTATATGCTGTTTCGGTCTCTGCACATGGCTTTGGAGGCCAGCTTTTTTATCTGGTTCAGTTCATTCATAATACCGGGAATAGTAGCTCAGACAGCAAAAATGTCAATTGACGGTTTATAATTGGATTAAAATTTTCATTGACAAGGTCTTTAGAATATAAGAAAAATAGAGCTTTGTATTTGAAAATAATGGGGGTATTAGATTTAAATGCAAAATTAATTAACGTATGATTATTTGATTTTAATCAGTTTAATTTTAATTCATAGATAGGGGGAAATAATAGCATGACAGATTCCGCTATTAAAATCGGAGGCGCCCGTAAGAGTGTCTTCAAAGATAAGGTCATGGAGATTCTGCCCGACGGCGGAAACCTTAATGCCTGTCTCACCTGCGGCGCCTGCGCATCAGGCTGTCCCGCCACCGGCCTGGATGGAATGGATCCCAGAAAATTTCTTCGCATGGCAGCCCTTGGAATGGATGAAGAAATCCTGAGTTCCAACTGGGTATGGATGTGCTCCATGTGCACTCGGTGCATGTATGTCTGCCCCATGCAGATCAATATTCCACAATTGGTGTTCAATGCCAGGGCCACCTGGAAAAAAGAAGACAAGCCCAAGGGGATCATCGGTTCCTGTGACATGGCTTTGAGAAACGACACCTGTTCCGCCATGGGCGCCAATGAAGAAGATTTCCAGTTTGTTGTGGAAGACGTACTTGAAGAGTACCAGGAAGCCCAGCCTGAATTTGCTGAAATGAAGGCCGATGTCAACCGGGAAGGCGCCTACTACTTTTTGAATCAGAACTCCAGGGAACCGGTTACCGAACCCGATGAAATGGTACCCCTGTGGAAAATCATGCACCTGGCCGGGGCCGACTGGACCTATGGGACCAAAGGCTGGGCCGCAGAAAATTATTGCATGTTCTCTGCAGACAATGAAAACTGGGAAAAAATTGTCAGAACCAAGGTAAAAGCGGTGGAGGATTTAGGCTGTAAGGTCTGGCTCAACACCGAGTGAGGGCACGAACTCTTCGCAGTCCTGGCAGGACTGAAAAAATTCGACATCCCTTACAACTTTGAAATTAAATCTATTATCCAGCTTTATGCCCAGTGGATCAGAGAAGGCAAACTCAAACCCTCTTCAGACTGGAACAAGGAACGCCAGATCAAGTTTACGGTCCAGGACCCCTGTCAGCTGGTCAGAAAGACCCTGGGAGATCCGGTTGCAGACGATTTGAGATATATTGTCAAAGCCGTGGTCGGTGAGGAAAATTTCATCGACATGACCCCCAACAAGTCCAACAACTTCTGCTGCGGCGGCGGCGGTGGGTTCCTCCAGTCCGGTTTCCAAGAGCAACGCAGGGCCTACGGCCAGACCAAGGCCAACCAGATTCTGGCCACCAAGGCAGCCTATTGCATAACACCCTGTCATAACTGTCATGCCCAGGTTCACGACATGTCAGACGTCAATGACCATGCATGGGAAACCGTCCATCTCTGGACTTTGTTGAATCTGTCCCTGGGCATCCTGGGACCCAATGAGCGGGAATACCTGGGAGATGACCTCAAGGAAGTGGATGTATTCCACCCTGAGTCTGCCATGTAAATTCTGCATTCCTGTCTGTCTGGGCAGGGGAGGCTGATTTTAAACCCCGGTAAAGCGTCTTCGTTTTGCCGGGGTTTTTTTTATCGGCTTTAATGTTGAGATGCGCCAAAGGGTTGTGCATATCCATTGTAAATCTTTTTCCCATGCGGTATCCTGTTTCCCATAAACTTAAAATTGGATCATTAATTTATGGAATTAGCCTCGTTTATTACGAATTTTTTAATATTCACCGGTGCCGTGATCATGGCACTTAATATTAAAAAATTTAAGGACATAACAGATCTGCTTAACCGAACCGAGACGACTCAGTACGATACCTTAAAACCTGCCCTTTTATTTCACCATTTTTTGATCATTTCTTTTTTCCTAGGCTATATCATCGTATTAATTGCACTGAATTCAACGGAAATGTCTGTTGGTAATTTGTTTGTCAGCCTCATTTTTGTTTCCGGGGCAGTTTTTGTTCTTTTGAGTATTTTTCTTCAGAAAAAAATGATCAGATCCATGGAAAAGGCATACTGGGATGAGATTGCTGCAAATAAAAAACTTTCCAATAATGAAAAGACATTGACCGAGACCAATGTCTCTTTGACCCAAGAAATTGAAAGACACCAGATTACAGAGGCGGACCTGAAGCGGAGCCACGATACCCAGACCGTTGTGAACCAGATACTAAAAGAATCCTTGACCGATACGTCAATCATGGAGGTGGTCAATCACAGCCTTGATCTTCTGCTTTCCCTTCCCTGGCTGGCCTTTGAATACCAGGGAAGCATTCATCTTGTGGATGATGTGCCGGATGTACTTGTACTGAAGGCGCAAAGGGGGTTTTCAAAAGAACTTGAAGAAAAATGCAGGTTTATACCTTTTGGAACCTGCCTTTGCGGACTTGCTGCGGCAAATCAAGAAACCGTTTATGCAAGCAATATCGATGAACGCCATGAAATTTTATTTCACGGCATTCAGGATCATGGTCATTATTGTGTTCCGATATTGGCCAAAGGGGCAACCATCGGGATTATTAATATTTATTTGAAACCGGGCCATGAAAGGAATGAATGGGAAGAAGGATTCCTTAAGGCTGTGGCAAACACCCTGGCAATCATTCTGATTCAGCATAGTGGGGAACAGCAGAAAAAAGAGATTGAGCAGCGTCTGCAGCGAACCCAGAAAATGGAGTCCATAGGGACTCTTGCCGGAGGTATCGCCCATGATTTTAATAACATTTTGTCAGGAATTTTCGGATATACTCAACTGGCGGAACGCAACCTTGATGATCCTGAAAAGGTAAGAGACAAGCTGGCTCAAATTCATAAAGGTGCCAAGAGGGCATCTGATCTGGTTCAACAGATTCTTACTTTCAGCCGGAAAACAAAATATAAAAAACTGCCTGTAAAATTATATCCCCTTGTACAGGAGGCCACCCGTTTTTTACGCTCATCCATACCCGCATCCATTAATATCACAGAGGATATATCCTCCATGGGCTATGTGATGGCAGAACCGACAAAGATCCATCAAATTGTTATGAACCTATGTACCAATGCCGCCCATGCCATGAAAGAGGGCGGGGGCGATTTGTCTGTTAGTTTATCAGATGTCGAGGTCGATGGGGGGGAGACACCTGACCCCTCTCTACGGCCCGGCTGCTATGTCAAGCTGGAAATTCGGGATACAGGAACGGGTATGACCCGGGAGATTATGGATAAGATTTTTGAGCCATATTTTACAACGAAAACAATTAAAGACGGCACAGGCCTGGGGCTTTCCGTCGTGCTTGGGATCGTCCAGGAACATAAAGGGTATATAAAAACCTCCAGCAAGCCTGGGCAGGGAACTGTATTCCAGTTGTATTTCCCAAGGATATTTATTGAAAATGACGCTGAAATGCCCCTAAAAAAGAGTATGGAAATCAGGGGGGGAACTGAACGGATCCTGATTGTTGATGATGAGCAGAGCATCCTGTTCTCAATATCAGAGCTTTTAAAGGAGTATGGCTATGCTGTAACTACTTTTTTGAGCGCCAAACGGGCTTTGGATTCATTCAAAAAAGATCCGGCACAATTCGACCTGGTGATTACCGATATGACCATGCCGGAGATGACAGGAGAAGAATTCTCTCTGAGTATAATGGCTATTCGCCCTGAGCTTCCCATTGTTCTTTGCACGGGCCACAGTGACAATATTTCAAAAAACAAGGCATTGAGAATAGGCATCAAAAAGTATTTTCAAAAACCTGTTGATGGAAACGATATCCTGATTTTTATCAGGAAAATATTTGATGAAAATAATTAACTATCCTGTGAAAGCCTCCGGCTTTGCCGGAGGTTGTTGACTGCGTTTATAAGCCGTTATCCGTCAGCACTATTCTGGCTTATTCGCTGTATGATTTTACAAGAAGACTTCCAAAAACCTGGCTGCAATAGTCGATTATCCGATTGTAAAAAAAAGTTGTCACAGGGTTAAATGTTATTTATTTTATAAACGCCTATGCAAAATTTCTGAATCCATGTAATATTAATTAGCCGAGTCTTTAGTTCCTCTGTTCTTTTTATTCACATCTGAATTTGTTCCAGGCTTTTTTTATCCCATTTTTCTAAAAGGAGAGTGCCATGGAATCAAGCGTTTACAAAATCATCGAGGTCGTAGGATTTTCTGAAGTTTCCTGGGAAGATGCCGCTAAGGTGGCCGTTGCAACCGTTGACAGTTCTGTTCGCGATATGCGCGTTGCCGAGGTTATCAAAATGGATATGCGTCTGGAAGATAACAGAATCATCGGGTATCGGACCAAATTAAAAGTCTCTTTTAAACTGGAATAGATTTTTTCCACAGGGTAAACGCATTAAACTTAAGGAATCGTTACAAAATAATTTGATAGAAATTATTTCCAAAAGCCCCCTTTAAGGGGTTTTTGGAAACAAAAGGTCAGGTGATTTTGGATCCGATTCTAACGCTTTTAACAGCGTTGGCCCTGATTTATCCCATTGGATACGGCTACATTCCCATGTCCTGCAAAGGGCGTTGCAGCTGCCCATGACATGGGTGTAGCTTTCCGTGGTTTCAATGTCTGCATGCCCCAATTTCCTCAAAAAAAGTATACTGCTCTACCCACCGGCAATCGCTTTACCTGGTTTTGTCGGTAGTCATTGCCTTTGCCCGGGCGTAATTTAAGAGAAAACGGCCCTGTATATGTTTGCCTCCACCTTCTAATTGTGATAAGAAAATTGGATTATGACTCAGATTATCAGTATTGCAAATCAGAAAGGCGGGGTAGGCAAGACAACCACAGCTGTGAATTTATCTGCTGCCCTGGCCAAGTTGGGTAAAAAGGTGCTTCTTGTCGATTGTGATTCTCAGGCCAATGCCACCACAGGTTTGGGCATTGACAAACCTTCCCTGTCCGCATCCCTGTATCAGGGACTCATTGGAGAAGCCTCGGTTGAAGAGATACTTTTGCCTACCATGCTGCCCAAGCTTATGCTGATTCCGGCCAATGCGGATCTCATCGGGTTTGAGGTGGAAATGATGTCTGCCCCGAATCGGGAGGCAAAACTTAAAGAGCTGCTGGCACAGGTGGAAAACCGGTTCGAGTACATTATCATTGACTGCCCGCCGGCATTAAGCCTGCTGACCCTCAATGCCTTTGCCGCCTCTGAATCCATTGTAATTCCCCTTCAAAGTGAATTTTTTGCCCTGGAAGGACTGGGGCAGTTGCTGGATACCATAAAACGCGTGAAACACTCTTTTAACCCGGGTCTGACGATTAAAGGCATCCTGTTGACCATGTTTGACAAGCGGACCAATCTGTCCCAGAACGTGGTGGATGATGCCCGGCAATATTTTCAGGATCTGGTCTTCAAGACCAAGATTCCGCGGAATGTAAAGCTGGCTGAGGCCCCGAGCTACGGCCTGCCCGTGATGCTGTATGATAAATTGTCCCAGGGATCAAAGAGTTATGTGGCTTTTGCAAGGGAATTGCTAAAACGATGATGAAAAAGAAAAAGAAAAACACCGGCCTGGGCCGGGGAATCTCTGCGCTCATTCCGGACCTGGATCTGGAAAAACCTGAAGCCGGCTCTGATTTTTTCTTTTGTGCTGTGGAGGAAATCCGTCCCAACCGATACCAGCCAAGGACGCGGTTCAGTGAAGATGAACTTGAACGGCTGAAAGTTTCCATCGCCCAGCAGGGCGTACTCCAGCCCCTGCTGGTGCGGAAAATGGACGGGGCCCACGAACTTATTGCCGGTGAACGGCGCCTGAGGGCGGCCAAGGCAGCCGGGCTTGAACAGGTCCCGGTGATTGTTCTGGATCTCACCGACGAGCAGGTTCTTGAAGTTTCCATTATTGAGAATATCCAGAGGGAAAACCTTAATGTTCTGGAAGAGGCGGAAGCCTATTTCAGGCTCATTGATGAGTTTGGATATACCCAGGAAAAGGTGGCCCGGAAGATCGGGAAAAATCGTTCCACCATTGCCAACCTGCTGAGACTTCGCAGTCTTCCCCAGGAAATCAAGGAAAGCCTTATTGCGGAGAAAATCAGCATGGGCCATGCCAGGGCGCTTTTGGGGGGCGGTTCCGAGGAAAATCAACTATATTTGTTCAGACAAGTGCTTGAACGGGGGCTCTCTGTCCGGGAAACTGAAAAGCTGGTGAACCGGGCCAAAAAGGAGCCCACACAGCTGGTTCAAAAAATGACGGCGGATGAACGGCAGTTTCTTGAACAGACCTCCTCCGTGATTGCCGGTCGGATCAACAGTCAGGTCAGTATTAAAAAGACCGGGGACAAAGGTAAAATAGAAATAAAATTCAAGTCCGGCCCCGAATTTGACCGCCTTGTGGCACTGTTAATCGGTATTTCATGAAAATTTCCATTGCTAAAACAGCTGGTTTTTGTATGGGGGTGAGGCGGGCCGTTGATATGGTTCTGGATGCTTCAAACCTGGCGGATGACCCCATTTTTACCTATGGCCCATTGATCCACAATCCCCAGGTCCTGGAAATGCTGGAAGGCAAAGATATTTTCCGGCTGGATACCATTCCGGAGAAAGGGGAGGGCATTGTGCTTATCCGTGCCCACGGCGTGCCCCCGGAGGATGAAGCCGCCCTTGCCCATGCCGGGTTTACGGTGATCAACGCCACCTGTCCCCGGGTGGTCCGGGTTCAGGTCATTATCAATAAATTTGCCAAAAAAGGCTATGCCACCATCATCATCGGGGATAAGAAACATCCTGAGGTGGTGGGGCTTCTCGGGTATGCCAGAGAAGAAGGGCATACCGTCACCTCCATGGAACAGCTGGAGGCGCTTCCCCAATTTGAAAATGCCGTGGTGGTGGCCCAGACCACACAGAATACTCAGTTTTACGACGATATCAAAGTCTGGTGCCAAACCCATGCCCCCCACTATGAAATATTTGACACCATTTGCGGGTCCACTGAAAAACGGCAGAATGAAGTCAGGGACCTGGCCAAAACCCATGACGCCGTTATCGTGGTCGGGGGAAAACAGAGCGGCAACACCCGGCGCCTGGCCCAGGTCGCCCGGGAAACCGGCACCACTGCCATCCACATTGAAGATGCCTCAGAAATTGATTATCAGACCTTGTCCTCGGCCCAATCCATTGCCATCACAGCCGGGGCATCCACCCCCAACTGGATTATCAAAGATACCTGTCAGAAGGTGGATCAGGCCCTGCGGAAGAGACGGCCGCTGACGGGAAAACTCACCGGCATTCTGGATCTGCTGCTGAAAACCAATATCCTTCTCGCCCTTGGGGCGGCCTGCCTGACATACGGGTCCACCCTGATTCGGGAGGGCAACGGTACGGGAATCCATGCAGCCGTTGCCATGCTTTATGTCCTGTCCATGCAGATCATGAACAATATGATGACGGTTAAATCCGACACCTACAATAAACCGGACCGGGCCGCTTTCTATAAAAAACATAGGGCCTGGCTCCGGGGCCTGGCATTCTCTTCAGGTGCTGTAGCGCTTTACCTGGCCTATACCCAGGGGCTAGTGTATTTTTGTGTAATTTTTTTAATGACCCTGTTGGGGCTTACCTACAATCTGAACATCATTCCCTCTTTTCTGGGCATGCGGCGGGTCCACAGGATCAAGGATGTGCCGGGGTCAAAGACGATTCTGATTGCCGTGGCCTGGGGCATTGTCACAAGCCTACTTCCGTCCATGGCAAGCAAGGGACCCTGGATATTAAGCGCCATTGCATTTCTATTTTCCACGGGACTGGTGTTTTCCAGAACCGCTTTTGTGGATATCCTGGCGATTCAGGGTGATAGGATCGCAGGCAAGGAAACCCTTCCAATTCTTCTGGGCGAAGCCAAAAGCCTGGGATTGATCCGGTATGCCCTATGCCTGACCGGTGCTATGCCCGTTATTGGGTTTTTGTTTTCGTCCTCCGGGCATATGGTGTTCGGGCTTACTCTGGTACCGGTTTTTATGCTTTTACTAATCAAATTGTACCGGGAAGACAGTTTTTTGTCGGGCAGTCCCTATGAGTTTTTATTTGAGTCATCGTTTATATTGGCCGGCATGCTGGCCGCTGTAATCTAATGCGTTTACCGGAGGTGCTATGACGGGCGGGCCCCAAAAAAAAAGTACCATTCCTTTAATCGGGATGCTGGCCGTAAAAAACCAATTGATCACCAAATCCGAACTGGAAGCAGGCCTGACCCAGTGCCGGGATGCCGGTGATGTCGGTAGCGCCTTAATAGAATATTTTCTTTCCAGTGAACTCATCTCCAAAAAGAACATCCAGCGCCTGACCCTGGCTACCAAGGCTATTTCCATCCGCCAGAAAGAATATAAATTCGGGGCCATCGCCATGGCCAAAGGGTTTATAAACAAGAGTGTTCTGGATTTGGCTCTTGAAGACCAGGAAGAGGATATCAAAAGAGGCCGGAAACCCAGGCTTATCGGTGACATGATGGTGGAGGCCGGCCTGCTTACACAAAAGCAGCGTGACTATATTCTTAAGATGCAGAACCGGGATCGCAAGCCCTTAAGCCGGGACGCTGGACAGGACAAGATCTTTGCTGCCGAACCTGCAGCTTCTGGGAACCCGAAGGGGGACGTCCTGGATAAAGAGGACAGCAGACCCGAGGCCAAGCCCCAGGTAACTGAACTTTTGCCCCCCGTAAATATCAGAGGAGGAATCCAGCTCCAGGTATCCGGGGATTACATGGGGGCGTTTCTGACCAAAACAGATGATTTTGACGAAGATATAGCCGTATCGGACATCAAGGAGGAGCTGTTTGACAGGGGGATTGTATCGGGCCTGATGGCCAATGAAATGATCCATGGCTTTATCGAATCCAAGGGATTTAAAACCCAGGCGTTCAGGGTGGCCAAAGGCATGCGCCCCATTAAGGGGCAGGATGCGAAACTGGAGTTCTTTTTCAATACCGATTATCTGAAAGCCGGGGGGATGGATGACAACGGCAATATTGATTTCAAGGAGCGCGGGGAGATTCCCCTGGTTGAAAAGGGTACGGTATTGGCGGAAAAAACGCCCCAGGTAGAGGCCCGGTGGGGACTGAATATTCAGGGCGAAGACGTGCCCGTGGAAAAAGGGGCGGATATGAGTCTGAGGTTCGGCAAGGGGGCGGTACTTTCGGAAGACGGCTTTAAACTTCTTGCCGCTGTCCGGGGATATCCCAAATATTCCCTCAACGGCATGGTGTATGTCCATGAGGAATATACCACGGGCGGTGATGTGGATTTTGAAACCGGCCATATAGAGTTTGACGGCAATGTGAATATCAAGGGCTGTATAAAGTCCGGGTTCAAGGTAAGGGGAAACGATATTTCCACCATCGAGCTGGACGGCGGTATCATAGAGGCGGAAGGTGATCTCAAGGTGGCCGGGGGGATAAATGAAGGAAAAATTTATGCCCGGGGCAATGTCTACGCAAAATTTATCCACGCGTCTGAAATTGTATGCATGGGGGGGGTCTATGTACAAAAGGAAATTGTGGATTCCACCATTGAGTCTTCCGGTTCCTGTTCCATTGCCAATGGAAAACTGATTTCATCGCAGGTTTCGGCCAAAATGGGGGTCTTTGTCCGGAATATAGGAACAGAGATGGCTTCTCCTTCTGTGATAAAGGTGGGGCATGATGCCTTTACGGCAAAAGAACTGGTACAGAACAGGGCTAAAACAGCAGAAATCAAAGAAAAAATTTTCAAACTCAAACAGAAAAAAGCAGATGAAAAAGCCAGAAATGTTGAGCTCCAAAAAGAGATCACCGAGTTGGCCCATCTCCAGGACCGGGCCCAGTTGGAACAGCGGGAAATAAACGAACAGAAAAAAGAATCGGCCCTTTCCGGTGGTCAAACAGATCTGGAAAAAAGGTTGGGGGAGTTAAAAATCATTGTTGAGGATGCCGAGAAGAATTTGGATTTCTGCTTTGAAAAAAGTGAAGCCCTTGAGGCTGTCATTAAAAAGGCAGACCGTGATATTGAAAATCTGAGGCAGGAACATGGTGAGCTGGTTGAAGAAAAAAATAATCTGATCCGGTGGTCCAAAGAGAATCCCGGAAAAGCGCAGGTGGCTGTGGATGGTGCCATATTATCGGGGACCACCATTATCGGAAAACACAGCGAGTATACCGTGGATGAAATGATCCGCCACGCCAGGATCACAGAGGTCCTTTTCCGGAGCGATGAAGGGGACGGGGAACGGACCACCTACCAGATGAAAGTCGGCAATTATTAACCCGGTTTTCGCAGGTTTTTTTCATCGTCAATGACCTTATACATGGTCGGTCGGCCTGTTTCTGGAAATCGGATGCCTAAATAATTATATTGCGAATCCGCGTTTTCTCAGGTACTCAAAAATATATCAGTAAATTATAATCGGTTTTCCAAAATGAGTTTGCTCATGAGATTCCTTGGTCCGTGGTGTTTTTCCAGGCAAATTTTAATTGAGAACAAAAATGAAAATCAAATTACTCCTGATCGCATGTCTTTCCTGGAGTTGTTTTGGATAGAACATTTGAGGAGGCCATGCGCAACAGCAATGACGGCACCCTTAAAATGAAAGATGTGCAGGGAAAAGAGATTAACCTGCGCTTTTCCCTGAACGGCTTTACCCGGGCAATGCAAAAACTTAAGATCGAGCAGGAAAAATAAGCAGGCGGGGACCAATAAAAATTTTACCCTGTGAGGTTCCTACAGGGGTGCCGATGACGGCCATTATTCCATTGTGACCCATGATTTGGCGGGAGGCCCGGCCCGGTTGGAATAACAGCCATGGGCAGATCGGGGCTCTAATTATGGATGGTCTGTCCGCGTCCCTTTGACTCCAGAAGGGTCAGTTTTTCGTCCTTTTCCTGCCAGTTGCGGTTCAGCCAGTCGCAAAAGCCCTGCCTGAACTCAGGGTCGCCGAAATAATCCCCCACCAGATCCTGGTGGACCGGGCTGACTTCAATGTCCACAATCACCTCTTTGACCCTGCCTGAAATAAAATTCCAGAACGAGGGGATTCCTCCCGGATAGACAATGGTCACGTTGATGATGTTGTGAAGATAATCACCCATGGCACCCAGGACAAATGCAATGCCTCCGGCTTTGGGGGTGAGTAGGTGGTTAAAGGCGGAATTTTGTCGGGAGTGCTTTTCAGGGGTGAAGCGTGTGCCTTCCACAAAATTCATGATAGAGACGGGGTTATGCTTGAATTTTTCACAGGCTTTTTTGGTGCTTTCCAAATCCTTGCCTGCCAGGTGGGGGTGAGCAGCAAGGAATTTTTTTGAGTACCGTTTCATAAAGGGGTAATCAAGGGCCCACCAGGCAAGCCCCAGAAAAGGGACCCATATAAGTTCTTTTTTCAAGAAAAATTTGAGAAAGGGAATTTTTTGATTAAATACTTTTTGAAGGACCAGGATATCCACCCAGGACTGGTGGTTGGAGATTACCAGGTACCAGTCTTCTTTTTTTACCCGGTCAAGCCCTCTGACATCCCATTGTATCCGGTTGAACAGGGCCGAGTTCAGGCCGTTGATAGTGATCCAGAGGGTGGCAATGCCGATGAGTACCTTATCCAGAATCACAATGAAGCCCTTGAACGGAATGATAAACTTGATCAAGGATAGGAGAATAAGGGGAATGGTAAGCATAATGGTATTCAGCATGTAGCCGAGGAATGAGAGTACCCCTTTCAGGGGGCCGGGAAGAAAATTCAGCATGAGTGTCCACTCCTTTCAATACTATGGATTCAACAGGGCATAGGACTATTGATAAATGTTTCATAGGGCCGGGTCAATATTTCTTTTTTTTTCCGAATATCCGCTGATGTGTTTTTTTACAGTCCTCCGGTCCAGTCCTGTTCTGCGGGCGGTTTTTTCATAGGTGCCCAGGGTGTCGTAGAGGAGTCTGCAATAGCCCGATACCAGATCGGGCACGGCAATGGTGCCCTCTTTGATTCCCCGGGTCAGGACCCCTGCCGGATCCGTTTTTCGGGGATTTGCGGTCTTTTTGCCATTATAGTCCCGCCGGAGGAGGACGCTTCTGACGCATTGTTCCAGTTCCCGGACATTGCCCGGCCAGGGATAGTCCTGCCCAAGGTTCCGGTCGATGATCCGTTTTACCTTTTCGATGAGTTTCGGGGTATGGGCACCGGTCATCCGATGGATGACAAAATCCAGAAGCCGGTCCAGTTCTTCGGGTGTTTCCCGGATTCGGACCCGTAGGGGCGGCACCTCAATGATATCCGAACAGAGTCTGTAATAAAAATCATCCCTGAATACTTTTCCTTCCATGATTTCCTGTCTGGGGCGGTTGGTTGCGGCAATGACCCGTCCGTTGAACCGTTCGGCTCCATGGGCGCCCACCGGAATGAAGTGCCGTTCCTGGAGGACCCTGAGCAGCTTGATCTGGACATGGTTGGGGATTTCCCCGATTTCATCCAGAAGGATGGAACCGTAGGGACTGCATCGGCCAAAGGCTCCCTGGTAGTTTTCAACCGCTCCGGTAAATGCACCCTTGGTGTGGCCGAAGAGTTCTGATTCCAGAAGGGTTTCCGGGTACTGGGACAGGTTCAAAGAGGAGAATGCCTGGGTAAAGCTTTGGGAAAAACAACTGGTTTTGGGATCAAAGGGAATGAAACCGCTCCGGCCGATGGCCATGGCTGCAGTGCCTTTACCCGTACCTGTTTCCCCCAGCAGCAGGGTGGAAAAATCTTCCATCCGGTTCCAGAGAAATTTATCATAAAGCCCTATATTATAGGTAAAGACATTATACCAGAGGTGTTTTTTCAACGTCCGCATGGATGGGCTGCTCCCCACAAGGCCGTGGGAAATAAAGTAAAAGGCCCGGCGCAACTGAAAAGAGAGGGCAAGATAATGGTAAAACACTCCGGTATCAAACCCCTTGGCCGCCCACAGGGCCATGGCCTCATCTGCAAAATCCACCCGTACCGGGCTGTCTCCGGCTGCGATCTGCTCATTGATGTGCAAATCGAACCGGTCCCGGAATTTATGGAAGATATCAAAGAGGTAGACGACCCGGAGCAATTCCCTGTCCTGTTCCCGATAGGCGTCGATGTTGCACCTGTGCACCTGCTCAAGCATGGTCAGGCGCCGGTCTATCTCTTTGTAGCACATGTCCTTGCTCTCCCTGCGGGAGGCGGAGGGAAATAATCCTGCAATACGCTGGTCCAGCCGTTCCCTCAGCCTGGAAAAGGGGTTGGCAAAAGCGGCATTGTACACGGTTTTGAAAAAGTGCCTTTCTTCGGCGGCCAGTTTCAGTTGAGGAGGCATGGGCATCTTCCTTTAAATTGATTTTTGGATAGCACTGTGTAGTTTTGTACATTGGGTGTTCATAAAATGCAAGGCCGTTCGGAAGTTCGGGTCGTGGAATGAATATAGTCTTTTTTTAGAAATCAAGTTATATCAAATAGTTATTGATAATTTTCCATAAATGTTCAGTGTGGCACGCTCTTTGATGTGTAAGTTGTGCTGAATGGAATCCGGTCTGTACCATAGGGCTGTACCGGAATAGTTGTAAACATTAGACGGAGATTTTAAATGATTAGAAGAATACTGAGTTCAAGATTGCCTTTGATGGTGTACACCCCTGTTAAGGTTTTTGATGTCAGATATTTTCATGCCGTTTACCGGGCAGGTGCATTGCCGGTATTTGATACGGAGTTTTTAAGCCGGGACGATATCCTTCAAAAAGCGCTTTTGCTTTCCCGGGAAAACCTTCAGTTCGGCATACGGCTGGCCACCCATGATCAGAATATTATAGAGACCCTGAAAAGGGAAAATATTAAAAATCTGGATACATTGACGGTTTGTCTGGAAAAAGAGGATGAATCGGCGGGGAAACCATCGGACCTTAAGCATTTCAACGACACCAAAATTATTCTTGAACTCAGGGATATCCATCTTACCGATCAGATTAAAGCCATTGAGCCCCACGGCCTGGCGGTCAAGGGCAATGAGGCTGCCGGCAGGGTTTCTGGATATTCTTCATTCATTCTCATGCAATGGTATCTCAAGCATTCATCTTTACCCCTGTTTGTCCACGGCGGTGTGGGACAATATACGGCTGCCGGAATGATGGCCGCAGGCGTTTCCGGTTTTGTCATGGACAGCCAGTTCCTCCTTGCCAAGGAAGCCCCGGTGTCGGAGAATTTCAAGCAGCTCCTGGCCAATGTGGACGAGGGGGATTCCACTGAGATTATTTTCAAAGAAAAAGAGATATACCGGGTGTTTGCCAAACTGGGCACCAAAATTGTAAAAGACCTCAAGGAAGAGGCTCTGGTCCGGTCCAAGGAAACGGACGGGGCTATCTATCCGGCCATTGCCGAAAAAATAATCGCCCAGGACAACCCGGATGCATCCTTTATCCAGTCCCTGTTCTACCTGGGCCAGGACGGTATTTTTGCCAAGCAGTTTGCAAAGGAATCCGATTCCCTGGCCGAGATGATTGATCGGTTTTTCACCACCCTGGGCACCCATCTTGATGCTGTGGACCGGCACGACCCGGTGAAAAAGAATTCCGCCTTTGCCAAAGACCAGAACACCCCCTATCCCCTGATCCAGGGACCCATGGCCAATATTTCGGATAATGCCGAATTTGCCGCCCAGGTTCTTGAGGCCGGAGCCCTGCCGTTCTTTGCCGTGGGAAGCCTGCCTGAAAAACTGGCCGATGATATGCTCAAATCCGGGGTCCAAAAACTGGATAATTTCGGTGCCGGCCTGGTGGGGATCGAGGCATTCAACCCCCAGGTACACCTCCACCTGGACATGGTTAAAAAGTATAGGGTTCCCTATGCCCTGTTTGCCGGGGGGATTCCCTCCCAGGCCGTTGAACTGGAAAAAGCAGGTACCAAGACCTATTTGCATACCCCCTCGGTTTCCATGATGGACAATGCCCTGGATAACGGGTGTACAAGATTTATCTTTGAGGGGGGGGAGGCCGGGGGCCATGTTGGGTCTCTTACTTCCATGGTGCTCTGGGATGCGGCCATTGCCAGCCTTCTCAACAACAAACGGGATTTTTCAGACCTGTTTTTGGTCTTTGCCGGGGGCATCACTACCAGCTTTGCCTCATTTTTCATCTCCGGCATGACCTCATTTCTGGCTGCCCGGGGTGCCAAGATCGGCCTCCAGGTGGGCACGGCTTATCTTTTTTCCAAAGAGGTAGTTGACACCAAGGCCGTGCACAAGCAGTACCAGGAGATCATCATTGAGCAGGATGCCACCGTGGTCATCGGTAAAACCCTGGGGCTGGCCTCCAGAACCGCACCCACCGCCTTTGCCCAGATGATGACCGACCACGAGGCGCAAATGGTCCGGGATAAAATGCCTTTGGGCGAACGGAAACGGTCCTTTGAAAAGCGGAACATCGGGTCCCTGCTCATCGGGGCTAAAGGGTTTCTCCCTGATTTTAAAAACCCGGGCGAGGAAAATTACACCTGGTTTAAGGGGGATGACCACAGGGAAAAGGGCAACTTCCTGGTGGGGGACAGTCTGGCATTCTTCAAGGCGCCGGTCTCCATTCAGGAGATCCACGAGGCCTATTTCACGGGCAAGTCACAGCTCTTCCGCCACCTCAACGGCCTTGAGGTATTTTCAAGTTCTGAAAACAGAATCCGGGACGAGATCGCCGTGGTGGGATTGGGCTGCACCCTGCCCCATGCAGACACCCCGGATGAACTCTGGGCAAATATTATAGACAAACGCTACTCCATTGCCCCCATGCCCGAGTCCCGCATGGACAGGGAACTCTACTATGATACAAATCGGAAGGCCGAGGACAAGACCTATACGGACCTGGCCGGCCATGTGGACCATTTTGTATTCGACAGTGAGCGGTTCGGATATGGAGAAGGTAAAGACAAACGCCTTTCCCGGAGCCAGAAAATGGTATTGGCTACTGCTTACAAGGCCGTGGAAAGTGCCGGACTCCTGGACGAAAATGACCATATGATCTGCGAAGATCCCAGGCGAACCGCCGTGATCATCGCCACCTGCCTCTCCAATGAGCTGGGCAACGACCTTCAGCTCAAATACTGGTACCCGGAGCTTCTCTCCATGCTGGAGAAGGCGCCTGCCTTTACGGCCCTGACCGAGGATGAAAAGGAAAATGTCAGACAGGCCCTGCTGGAGGGCATGGAAGGGGAGAATAAGGGGTATGACCCGGTTCACGGCATTCTTTTGAATATCGAAGCCTCCCGGGTGGCCCGCCATCTGGGTGTGAGGGGTACCAATTATATTGTAGATGCGGCCTGCGCCTCTTCCATCACCGCCATTGAAGAGGCCTGCGGGGAACTGCTCGAAGGTTCCCATGACCAGGTGGTGGTGGGCGGGGTCAATACCCATCTGGCCCCTGAATCCTTTATCGGCTTTGCCAAGATGGGCACCCTTTCGGCCAAGGGGTCTTTTCCCTTTGACGGCCGGGCCGACGGATTTATCCTAGGCGAAGGCTCGGTGGTCTACGTGCTCAAGAGGATGAAAGATGCGTTAAGGGACAATAATAAAATTTACGGTGTGATCAATGCCATTGGATCCAGTTCCGACGGCAAGGGCAAGGCCATTGCCGCCCCCAACCCCAAGGGCCAGATTTTGAGCCTGGAACGCTGTTTTAAATCCATCCGCCCGGAGATCAAACCCGAGGATATCGGGTTCATCGAGGCCCATGGCACCTCCACCATTGTGGGGGACCAGGTGGAACTGACCACACTGGATACCATGTACAATAAGTCCGGGGCCGGGGTTTCCTCCATCAAGTCCCAGATCGGGCATCTGTTGGGCTGTGCCGGCGCCGCGGGAATGCTCAAAGCCCTTCTGGCGGTGACCAAGGGTATACTCCCTCCCAACGGCGGGTTTGAAAAATTATCAGACAAGCATGATTTGAGCAATTCCTCCATGTACATTGTAAAGGATGCCCAAGAATGGGCCCCTGAAGAGGGAAACACCCGGAAAGCCGGTGTGTCCTCCTACGGGTTCGGCGGCATCAACTACCATGCCGTGGTGGAGGAGATGACCGATGGCTATCTGCCCCTGAACCGGGATATTTTTTCAGATACTGCTTACGATTTTAATGACGATCGAATTGTGGTGGCAGGTCTGGGCGTCTTTCTGCCCGGAGCTAAAAATACGGATGAATTCTGGGAAAAATTGACCACAGGTGAAAAGCAGCTCAGTCGGATCCCGGCGGACCGGTTTGACAATGATCTCTATGCGGCCCAGGGCAAAAAGTCTTTTTATTACCTGCCCAAGGTCAAGGCCGGGCTGGTCACGGATCATAAATTCAACAATCTCAAGTACCGCATGCCCCCCAAGATGGTGGAATCCATTGAACGGGGACAGATTTTCGGCCTTGAGGCCGCTTCGGAAGCACTGGCTTCCTGCGGCCTTCTGGATGTGGAGGGGGCTGCAGCCCGCACAGGTGTTATCCTGGGCACCATTGCCGGGGAGCGCCAGAGCCGGAATATCATCCGGGTGAGAAAAAATTATATCGGCCGCCTGATCGAAAACTGCGGAGGCTTGGATAAGGAGACCGGAAAAACCCTGGCCCGCGCCCTGGTCAACACCATCCGTGAGACTGTGCCTGAAAATAACGAAGACACCACCCCGGGCCTTCTGTCCAACATCATCTCCGGACGGATCGCCAATTTTTTCGGCCTCAACGGGGCCAACTACGTGGTGGATGCCTCCTGTGCCTCTTCAACCATTGCACTTCGCAACGGAATCCGCCATCTGAAAAGAAAGGACCTGGATTTTGTTCTGGCAGGGGGGGTTGACTGCAACCTTTATCCTGCCGTACTCATGGCCTTTAAACGGCTGGGACTTCTCTCCGAAGGGGACTGCAACTTCTTTGATTCCCGGGCAGACGGATATGTCATGGGAGAGGGGGCAGCCGTCCATGTGGTCACCACCTTGAAACAGGCCAGGAAAGCGGGCATGGAAATTTACGGGGAAATTAATGCCTGCACGATGAGATCCTCTGTGCCCGACCACCTTCTGGCACCCTCGGAGCAGACCTTTGTGGATGTGATCAACGAGGCCTATGACACCGCCGTTATCCGGAAATCCGATGTCAACCACCTGGACCTCTTTGCCTTTTCCAATATTTTCGGGGATATGGTTGAAAAACAGGTTACCCAGGCCTGCTTTGACCATGAACTGCACTGCGGGAACGTCAAGCCCCAGTTCGGTTATTTCAAGGCAGCCAACCCGGCCGTGGCCCTGGCCAAGCTCATGCTCATGAACCGGAAGGGCAAGATTCTGCCCGATTACAATTATGACGAGGAACATTCCATTCTCAATGAATGCAAAATTCTTAAACCGGCCCGGGAAATCATTGACCGGACACCGGGAACCCCTTTGCGTTTTGCCGCCAATGTCAACGGCATCGGAGGCAACCACGGTCATCTGATTATGGGGTGCCTGCCCAGGATGCTTGAGGCCGGGGCCGGAGCTGATCGGATTGCCGGGCCCGCCGTTATTGATGCGGAATTTAAGGCTGCCTCAGGGGACGACATCGTGATTGCCGATTCCGCTCATTCCGCAGGCCCCGGAGGCAAAAAACTGCGTATGGTGGCCCTGCTCTCGGGCCAGGGTGCCCAGCGGCCGGGTATGATGAAAGAACTCTACGATTCCGACGACCATATCCGAAAGGTTTTGGACAAAGGGGAGGCCATCTTCAAAGACAAACGGGGATATTCCCTGTTGGATCTCATGTTCGGTGAGGATGATGCCCTCAATTCCACCCAGAATACCCAGCCTGCAGTATTCCTCTCTTCGGCGGCCGTGTGCAGCCGGTTGTCCCTGGAAGGGTTTACCCCGGATTATTTTATCGGTCACAGCGTGGGGGAATATACGGCCCTGTTCTGTTCGGGTATCCTGGGATTTGAAGATGCCATGGGCCTGATCATTAAACGGTCGGATCTTATGTTCGAAAGCACCCTCAAGAATCCGGGCAAGATCATGGTGGTCTTTAAAAACGAAAAAGAGACTGCCGCCCTGATCCGCAAATCCTTTGTTTCCAATATCTGGATCACCAATAAGAACAGCGAAAAACAGACGGCTGTATCCGGAAAGGCTGAAAGTATCGAAAGCTTGTGCAAGTTCCTGACTGCCGAAGGCGCGGTTTACAAAAAGCTGAATCTCACCGGCGCCTTCCACACCCCCATGCTGGAGGGAGCGGCCAGAGAGCTTCGGGCCTACCTGGATACCCTGACCTTTAACCGGACCCGGTACGGGAGGATCATTTCCAATAGCCTGGCCCGGCCTTATCCTGAAGACCCCGAAGCCATCAAGGACCTGCTGGCCCGGCAGATCACAAGCCCGGTGGAGTTTATAAAATCCATCGAGCATGTTTATGTCTCAGGCAGGACCCATTTTATCGAGATTGGTCCGGCTCGCCTGCTGGTCAATTTACTGAAAAATATCAATATCGGAGAGTTCGGCACGGCCGTTACCGTGGACGGACGGAAAGGCGAGGCAGAATCCTTTGAGACCTGCCGGGAGTATTTGATGGGCTGCAACAGCCTGTTCGAGCCTCGGCCGGTAGTTACGACACCGGTTGTGGTGCCGCAAACCCATAAAAACGAGGAGCTGCCTGAAATTCAGATGTCAGAAGATTTTGAGTCATTTAAAGAGAACAATAAGTCCGCCATAGACCGGATCCTGTATAAGGAATACCAGCAGCGGAAAAAACAGGCGGCCGTGGACGCCATGGAACGGTTTGAGTTCAACACCAATAAGGTGCTGATCTCCGGTGTTTCCGTGGGCCTGCCAGGAAAGGCCAGGCGGGTATTTGCCAAGGACAACTTTGATGCCATCCTCAACGGGAGAAATTTCATCGAGTCCCTGGATACCGACGAGATGCACAAGATTGCAGACAAGAACATCACAAAGCTCTTCAAACAGCCCGACGGCAACGCCCGGTTCGTCCAGATCACCAAAACCGAAGATGTCATCCATCTGGCCGGGCAGCTGGGGTATTTCAACCTCACCGACGAATACGGGATCAAAGAGCAGTACGACGTGGCCATGGCCATGGGTATTGCCGCGGGTATCGAAGCCCTCAAGGATGCCAATATCCCTCTGGTCATGCAGTATAAAAAGATGAAAGACGGCAGGACTATGATTCCGGACGGGTTTGCCCTGCCCGAGGAGATGCAGGAAGAGACCGGTGTCATCATCACCTCCCTCTGGCCCAACGGCGAGACCCTGATCTCCGAGCTTGAAAAGTACTTTTATGAAACACTCTTTCTCAAACCCTATGAGGAATTTGAAAAAATTTATTACTACCTCATGGAAAAGGTGGAGAACCTGGAGATTAAAGAAGAGCTCACGGACTGGTTCTTCAAGGCAAAATCCCGGAAACGGACAGACATGAATACCTATAAGTTTGACCGGAATTTCCTGCTCAATGCCTGTCCTCTGGGATCTGCCCATCTGGCCCAGATTATTAAAGCCAAGGGCCCCAATACCCTGGTCTCCTCTGCCTGCGCCTCCACTACCCTGGCCATGGGTATTGCCGAGGACTGGATCAGGGTGGGCCGGTGTAAGCGGGTACTTGTGGTCGGCGGTGAAAACGCCACCTCGCCCCAGCAGAACCAGTGGATTGGTTCCGGGTTCCTGGCCCTGGGTGCGGCCACCATCAAGAAACGGATCTCCGAAGCGGCCAAGCCCTTTGACGAAGACCGGAACGGCACCATCCTGGGCGCCGGTGCCGTTGGTCTTGTGGTGGAAGACCAGGCCTCTGCTGCCAGACGCGGCATGAACGGCCAGGCAGAAGTCCTGGGCACCCATATCGCCAACTCAGCCTATCACGCCTACAACATCGATGTGCCCCATATGTCCAGAGAGATGCAGAAATTCATCAACAAGGTGGAACGCCAGACCGGCCTGACCAAGGATGAATATGCAGACAAGCTTTTGTTCATGTCCCATGAAACCTATACCCCGGCCCGGGGCGGTTCCGCCGATGCAGAGGTACAGGCCCTTGAGAGCACCTTTGCAGGCCACCTCAAGAATATCTGCATCTCCAACACCAAGGGCCTTACCGGTCACACCCTGGGGGCGGCCATCGAAGATGTGGTGATGGTTAAGGCCCTCCAGAAGAGAAAGGCCCCGCCCATCGCCAATCTGGCCAAGATTCCCAAGGCCTTCAGGAAACTGACCTTTTCAGGTCAGGATAAGATTGATTCTGAATACGGCCTCCATCTTTCCGCCGGTTTCGGTTCCCACTTTGCTTTTATGTTCATTAAACGGGTGGAGGAAAATCCTGTTAAAGGTAATATGGTCTACCAGAAGTGGCTCAGGAAGATTACCGGCACCCAGAATCCGGAACTCAAGGTCATAGACAACACCCTTTGTGTGGTGGCCGGGGATCAGGACGCAAAAGCGTCATCAGAACCGGTCACACCGGAACAGATTCAGGCGCCTGCGGCAGCGGTCGTGCAGGCCTTAGTCCCTGCTGCCGGAAATCCGGTCCTGGAAGCGGCCGTCCGGCCCGTGGCCAAAGTAAAGGCCATCATTGCCGCCCAGACCGGGTATGCTGAAGACATGCTGGAAGACGATTTGGATCTGGAAGCCGATCTGGGCATTGACACGGTGAAACAAGTGGAGATTTTCGGCAGTATTGCCGGGGCCTTTAACTTTCCGGTGCCCGACGATCTTAAGCTTAGAGATCTGAATACCATTGCCAGGCTGGGGGCTTATATTGCAGATAAAACCGGTATTAGCGATACACCGGCTTCTGCGCCATTACCCGCAGCATTTATTGCCGCCGATCCGGCACCGACTGCCGGCGGTGCATCCGTCGTGGACCAGGTCAAGGCTGTGATTGCCGAGCAGACCGGGTATGCCGAAGATATGCTGGAAGACGACCTGGATCTGGAAGCCGACCTGGGAATTGACACAGTGAAACAGGTGGAAATTTTCGGCAAGGTGGCATCGACCTTTGAGTTCGCAGTTCCCGATGACCTCAAACTCCGGGATCTGAACACCATTGGTAAATTGGCCGCTTATGTTATGGACAGGGCCGGCCTTGCCGCTGGCCCTGCACCCATAGCCCAACCGCCTGCCCAGGGGGTCCTGGAAGCCGTGAAGACCGTGATTGCCGAGCAGACCGGGTATGCCGAGGATATGCTGGAAGCCGATCTGGATCTGGAAGCTGACCTGGGCATTGATACGGTAAAGCAGGTGGAGATCTTCGGCAAGGTGGCCTCAACCTTCGGCTTTGCCGTACCCGATGATCTTAAGCTCCGTGATCTGAATACCATTGCCAGGCTGGGTGCCTATGTGGCTGAGAAAACCGGTGCCTCGGCAGCACCTGTGAAAATTGTTCCGCCGGCGCCCCAGACCGCAGCCCCTGTTCCGGGCAATGATGTCACCGATACGGTGAAGGCCGTCATTGCCGAACAGACCGGTTATGCTGAGGACATGCTGGAAAACGACCTTGATCTTGAAGCGGATCTGGGCATTGACACGGTGAAACAGGTGGAAATATTTGCCAAGGTGGCATCTACCTTTAGTTTTCCTGTGCCCGACGACCTCAAGCTCAGGGATCTTAACACCATTGCCAAGCTGGCGGATTATATACGGAATAAAACCGCCGCAGCCCCGGTTGAAGCGTCCGAGGTCATTCCAGCCACCGGGTCAGCCTCTGAGGCCGCGGCACCTGCCCCGGCTGAAAAGGCCCCGGGGCAGACAGCACATGTGTTTCCGGCATCGGAAGACCCCTTTCCTGATCCGGCATCGCCCATTAAGCGGCTGGTGGTCCGGGTGGATGAGGCAGATATGCCCGGCCCCGGAATCATTGACCTCAAGGATAAAACCATCCTGGTCTCCCTGGACAACCACGGCTTTGCCAAGGCCGTCATTGGGAAAATTCGAGCCCTGGGCGGTAAAGCCTTGACCCTGGGCCATTGCCCTGAAGGGGAGACAGGGCCCAAGGCTGATATCAGCCTGGATCTCTCGGATGTGAAGACCCTTGAAAATCAGATGGATACCTTGAAACCCAAGCTTGCCGGTATCAACGGATTTATCCACCTGGCCGGCCTGGATTATTATTTTGCCCGGGGGCCTGAGTTTGCCTCGGACGCTGAACTGGCTGTTGCCGTAAAATCCGCCTTTGTCCTGGTCAAACATCTTTTTGAGGACCTGAACCGGGAGGGCAATATCATCGGCACCCTGGGGTTTGACTCCGTGGTCTTTCCCTATATGGAAGGGTTTGGTGAGATTCATCCCATGTTTGCCGGGCTCTCCGGCCTGCTGAAGACCGTAAACAAGGAGATGCCGGACACCAGGGTGAAGGTGGTGGATTTTTCCTATAAACAGCCTAAAAAGAGCATTAAACAAATTGTGGACCTCTTCATGGGAGAATTGATGTCCGATGATCCCAGGTGCGAGGTGGGCTTTGCCAATAAGAAACGGTATGTCCTGTCCATGCACCAGTCCATTGCCCATAAGACTGAACGGGTGGTGTCCGATAATGACACCCTCCTGGTCACCGGCGGGGCAGGGGGAATTACCTATGAGATCCTTAAACAGGTGGTGGCCACTTATAAAACCAATCTGGTGATCCTGGATATCAACGATATCTATGCCACTGACCCCAAGTATCTGGATAAAAATGCGGGCCAGACCCAGCTCATGGGTATGCTCCGGGAGGATATGCCCGGGGTGAAACCCGTTGAAATAAAACGTGCCTTGGACCGGATCATGCGGGTGCGCCAATCTGTTGAAAATATCGAGTTTCTCAAATCCCAGGGCGTAAGCGTTGAGTACATCTGCACCGATGTCACGGACTACGCTGCCGTGAAAAAGGCGGTGGATGCCTGTGATCGCATCGACGGCATCTTCCATGCCGCCGGCATGGAGATGAGCCAGTTCATTCCCAAAAAAGAACTCTGGTCTTTTGAACTGGTAGTGGACGTCAAGGTCAAGGGCATGCGGAACCTGCTCCGGGCCACCCGGGACAGGGAGTACAAGTACTTCTTCACTTTCTCTTCGGTCACGGCCAGGTTCGGCAACCAGGGGCAGGTGGATTATACCGCGGCCAATGACTTTTTGGGCAAGACCCTGTTCAGGGAAAAGCAGAATTATCCGGAGCGGAGTTACAAGGTCTACGCCTGGACCGCCTGGGGCGGTGTGGGTATGGCCACTAACCCCACTGTGAAAAAAGTATTGGAAGACCGGGGCATTCAGTTTCTGCCCATGGACCAGGGTGTGAAGTTTTTCATGGCCGACCTCCTGGACAAAGCTGAGTCTGAAATGGTTTTCTCCGGAATGGATTACGAGTTTGACGTGGACGGCCTACTGGGCCACCCTTCGGACAAGGCCTATCCTTTCCTGGATGATATCATGGAACAGACAAAGGATGCAGTCACCTACGGCCGGACCCTGGAACTTGAACGGGATCTGTTTCTTCACGACCATACCATGGGGGATGTGCCCCTGTTCCTGGGCTCCACCGGAATTGAGGCCATGGCTGAGGCGGCAAGGATTCAGTCTGGTGCCCGCCCCTGTTTTACAGGCTTGTCTGAATTTCATATTCCTTACGGGATCAAGCTGCTCAAGGGGCGTCCCAAAGCGTTGATGATCTCAAGTAAACGTGCAGATGCGGGGCAGTTCAAATGTGACATTTCCTCGGTGTTCAAGAATCCAAAGGGCATGGTCATGGGTGATCCCAAGACCCATTACCAGGGCATCTACAGGTTTGAGAAGACTCCCCTGGATGCCAGGGCTGTTGACCTGCCTGAATTTTCTCCTGTAACCTGGGAAGGGGATTTAGAGTCCCTGGTATATCATCCCAGGCGGCTGTTCATGTTCGGTCTCTTCGGCACCATTGTGGACATCAATTCCTTTGACGGAACCACATTGATCACTACCCTGGAGGATAAAAGCGATGCCGAGTTCTTCAAAGGGGTGGCCGATCCCAGGTTTGTGGCGGCCCCTGTATTGGTGGATGCCATGTTCCAGACCGGCGGTCTTCTGGAGTTCTTTTCTTCCTCCAGAACCGTGCTGCCATACAAGATTCAAAATATGGATTTTTACGGTACCCCGGAAAAAAAGAGACCTTACTACTGCATCACGGAGAAAAAGGCGTCGGGCAAGGAAACCAATACCTATGATCTGACACTCTGTGATACCCAAGGAAGTGTTCTTGTCAGCATTCAGGGGTTTGAAATGGTCAAACTCAACCGGCTGGAGAAGGAAGACCGGATTGCGGATAAGGTGTCCTTTAGGCAGGCATCCGCAAAAATTGAAACGGTATAATTTTCATACCCTAAAATAAGGCAGAAACCAAAAAGGCAGTTCCTTCAAGGGGCTGCCTTTTTTGTTTCCAGACCCTGCCGGTGCGCCGGTTAGCCGCTCTGGATCTGGTTATGGTTTTTGTGTAGGTCCGTGAACCTACAGGTTGAGAGTGATTCCACCTATGAAATACCACAAATAAGACCTACATATAAAATCAGATTTCAACCGATTGTGGAAAACCCGCAGCTTTATAAGACTATAAGCCAAAACATCCCCGTTATCTGACGTGAAGATGGGGAGCTGGGGAAAGGGGAATTCAAGAAAGGCAAGTAGGCAGTATCTGGTAAATATCACTGAAATCTAAATCGGAGGAAGCAATGTCGTTGGAAAACACCTACAGAGAGGCAATGGCCCTGAATGAAATCCAGGATATGGCACAGCGCGAAGTCAAAGCACAGGCGTTTTTCGAAAAGCTGAATAAATCCGAGCTGCCCGAAAAATTCAACTGGGCCGAAGAAATCTTCGAAGGCATACATGTCAAGGAACGCGGCGATCAGCTGGCCCTGATCTGGACGGATATGGATACGGATGCCGAAGCCCAGTATACCTATAAGGAAATGGCCGCAAACGGTAACAAGCTTCTTAACTTTCTGCGGAAAAACGGCGTCGAGCAAGGCAATAACCTCTACATGCTGACCCCCATTGTTCCGGAAACCTGGTTTGCCACCTTTGCCGGAATCAAAGGCGGCCTGGTATCCGTTCCCACGGCTACCTCCATGACGGAAAGAGAGATCCAGTTCCGGTTTGAAGCCTATAAACCAGATGTCATCGTTTCCTTTGAAGGGCTTACCGACCTGGTGGACGATGCTCTGAAAAAAGCCGACTGCAGCCCCAAGGCAAAGATTGTCCTGGGACAGAAGGAGGGATGGGTATCCTATTCCGAAATTGCCGCAGAAGCCGCAGAGGCCGAAGCTGCAGAGGTCAAAAGCGAAGATATCCTGTTCTGCTTTTTTACCTCAGGGACCACAGGGCTGCCCAAACGGGTTGGACACAGCGCCGTATCATACCCCTTAGGACATCTGTCCTCCGCCGTGATCATCGGCCTGGAGCCAGGAGACGTCCACCATAACCTGAGTGCCCCGGGATGGGCAAAATGGGCGTGGAGTTCCTTTTTCTCCCCCTTTAACATGGGCGCCACAGCCACGGGTTTTAATTTCACGGCTCTGGATATTAAAAAATATATTTCCGCCGTGGCCAAGTATAAGGTCAACTCTTTTTGTGCACCACCAACTGCATGGCGTGCCTTTGTCGGCCTTGATCTTGCAGAATACGACCTTTCCGCCATGAAATATTCCATAAGCGCCGGCGAACCTCTGAATCCCGAGGTCATTGACCAGTGGAGAGACGGGACCGGTACTGAAATCCGTGATTTCTACGGCCAGACCGAATCCACAGCCATGATCGGAAATCCGCCCTGGATGGAAAAAAAGATGCGTCTGGGGTCCTTTGGGTATCCTTCATACATGTACGATGTCATCCTGGCCGATGATGACGGCAAGGAGATTACTGAACCGGACGTCACCGGTCACATTGTGGTTCGCCTCAGCAACTGGCGTGCCATCGGCCTGTTTCAGGAATACATCGATAATGAGGCAAAAACCGCAGAAGCCTTCAAGCACGGCCTCTACTTTACCGGTGACAAGGCCACCTTTGATAAAGACGGATACTGGTGGTTTGTGGGCCGTTCCGATGATGTCATCAAATCTTCGGATTTCCGTGTGGGTCCCTTTGAGGTGGAAAGTGCGCTTATAGAACATTCGGCAGTCATGGAAACTGCTGTTGTGGGGGTTCCCGATCCAAAACGTCATCAGCTGGTCAAGGCCTTTGTTATCCTTGCTGCAGGCCAGGAACCTTCCAAGGCACTGGCACTGGAATTGTTTCAGCACACAATTGAAGTGCTGGCCAAGTTTAAGATTCCCAGAATCATTGAATTCGTAGATGAACTGCCCAAGACCATCAGCGGTAAGATCCGCCGCATCGAGCTGAGGGAAAACGAAGAAGGACAAAAGGAAGAAAAATCCAATGAATTTTTCTACCATCAGTTCCCTGAATTGAGTTCTAAGAAAAAATAAATAAAATCCCGACCTTTTAGTCCCATCTGGAAATGGTGCTGCCTGCTCGGCAGCACCATTTCCAGATCCCTCCCTTCTGCAATTCTAAATTCATATCAGGTTGAATTAAAAACTGTTCCAAGATTGAAAATCAGGATATAGTTCCCATCTATCTATTTTTTTATCTCAAAAGGAATTTTCTAAATGCTGAAAAAAACTTTGTTTCAGACGAGGTATCTGATTCCGGTTATAATCGTGGGTGCGCTGATTTTGGGGGTGGCAGGCCGCGGTATTGCTCTGGCCGGAGACCGGCCTGATATTATACTGGTGGCTCCCCAATCCATAGATAAGATACCCCTGAAGGCCGGGTGTGATGTTCGGTTTTTCATCGTGTTGACCAATGGGGGGACCGGAGCTGTGCCGGTTCCTCAGAGAATAAAATTGACTCTTGGAAAGGAATCCGGGGAAACCATTGATGTTTACGCCCGGACTGTGAACGCCGGGGACGCCCCCACAGTACCTGGGAAGGGGTTTTTAAAGCAGGCGTATCAATTCATTCTCCCTGTCGCTATGACGGGCACCCTTTCCATGTCTGCGCCGGACAGGAATACCAATACCGCTATGTTCCATGCCGATCCAGCAGTGGCGACAACGGAGATCTTAGCTGCTGGGGTGGGCGGGCCCGATCTGAGTCCTCAGCAGTTCCAGCCTTTTTTTGTAAATTTTTCATCCTATAAACCGGTCTATTTTCTGTTTGGCATGGATCCGGGAATTCAGAAAAGTAGTTTTCAGATTTCCTTTAAGTATAAATTATTTAATTTTGAAGCCAACAGTTTTGGAAAACAATACTTATCCGGGCTGGAGAATATTCGCCTGGCCTATACCCAGCAGTCTTTCTGGGACCTGAAATCCGATTCCGCCCCGTTTGAGGATTCCAGGTATATGCCTGAGCTGTTTTATGTTCACAACAGCCTTGGGCTGGATCTGCCGTATCTGATTCAATCCGGTTTCCAGACAGGGCTTCAGCATGAGTCCAACGGCAGGGACGGGGAGAGGTCACGGTCCACCAATTACGGGTATATTCAACCCTTTCTGGCATTTAAGTTCACGAATCATTTTTACTGGAAGGTTGCTCCCAAGGCATGGGTATATGTCCGCAATGAACATGAAAGCAACGGGGATATTGCAGATTACCGGGGCTATTTTGATATTGAGAATAAGTTGGGCGATCCCACGGGTATTGTCCTGGAAAATCATTTCCGTCACGGCAGAAAAGGCGGGACCTGGCAGTTTGACCTGTCTTATCCCCTGAATCAAATTCCCTGGCTCAAAGGGTTTGTGGATATGTACATCCATGCCCAGTACTTTTCCGGGTATTCGGATCAGCTCCTGGAGTATGACCAGAGAGAGGATGTGATCCGGCTGGGATTTTCCCTGGTAAGATAGGCGGCCGGGGGGGCTTTAGGGCAGAAAAGCGCCCCGGCCGGGAATTAATTTGGGAGATTGCCCGTTAAAATGTTATAACCGCATACCCCTTGTCCATGAATTCCCCCATTGAGGGGTGGCCGGACATATCCCCCACCAGGGGAATCCCCTCTTTTTCAATGGCATCCAGGGCCTTGAGTTTGGTGGCGCAGGCCTTGCAGGCCCCGTAAATCAGGTCCAAAGATTTTGCCTTCGCATAAAGGGTATTGAGGAAGTGGCCTGGCTGTGACATCTCGCCCACCAGTTTTACGGATTCGCCTTCCAAAACGATGAGGCCTTCCTGGCCCAGTTCTTTCATGTGAATGCTGTTGAGCAGCACATGGATAAAGCATAGAGGATCTCCCCTGAATGCAAACAATACGGTTTTAGCCATTATTAAATCTCCTTTTTAGATAAAGCAGGTAAAGCCCAAAGGGAGAGCCTTTGGATGATTTTTTTGCTGGGTCGTTATTTAAACATGGTATCGGGTATGCGAACAGCCACTACTTTTCCCTTTGCGCAGAGGTTGCCCTCGGCCTTGACCTCTATAGCCACAATTACCTTTTTGGGTGTAATCTCTTCTACCTTTCCTCGGACTTCCAGAGCCACTCCCAGGGGGGTGGGGGCCGTAAAATCCACATGGAGGGAGGCGGTGACAAAGCGCAGCGTCGGCTGGGAACCCATGGGCCGTCCCTGTTCCCTGTAAGAGGCTGCCGCAGCCGTGCCTGTACCGTGGCAGTCCACCAGAGATGCGATGAGGCCGCCGTATACAAAGCCGGGCACTGCCGTGTGATAGGGTTTGGGCGTGAAAAAGGCCACACTTTCCTCCCCGTCCCACCGGCTTTTGAGCTGGTGACCCTGTTCATTGTGTTTTCCGCAGCCGTAACATTGGTTGAACTCGTCGGGATAAGAGTCCTGAAATGCATTTTCAGACATAGATAATCTCCTTTGAAAGTCGGAATTACGTATCAAATGATTTTTCGCAACCCTGATTGAACGGGTGGTCAACGGCAGGAATAGTAATATTTTTCGGGGGTGAAGGCAAATTAAGTTTTTTTAAAAAAGCAGACAGATGATCAGGCCCGGTCGCATGTTTGGACAAGGTCTGTTCAGGTATGGTATGGAAAGATAAAATAAAAGGAAACAGCCATGAAAATAATTTTATTGTTATCTGCCCTGGCAGCCGGAATGCTGGCCCCCCTCCAGGCCGGATTGAATGCCAGAATGGGGCGGGCCCTGGGGGATTCTGTGTATGCGGCATTGATCTCTTTTGCCGTAGGAACGGCATCTTTGCTCCTCTATGCCCTGGTGGTGAGGATGGATTTTTCAGGTATTCGCCAGGCCTCGGGGCTTCACTGGATATTCTGGGCGGCGGGCTGCCTGGGGGCTGTTTTTGTGGCCGCCACCATTATTCTGACACCAAAGCTGGGGGCGACCCTGACCTTTGGCCTGGTGGTGGCGGGCCAGTTAATCATGGCGATTCTTATGGATCATTTCGGTATGTTCGGAATCCAGGCCCAGCCGATTTCGTGGATGCGTCTGGCCGGCATCGGCCTGATCACTGCCGGTGTGGTTTTGATCCGCCGGTTTTAACAGCGCATTTCTTTTAAAATCCGGTCCAGAACCCGTACAAACATGTCTGCGTCCGCCCGGGTAATCACCATGGGTGGTTTTATCTTGATTACATTTGAAAATGGGCCGTCCGTGCCCAGAAGAATGCCATGGTCCCTGAGGTGGTTGACGATCTGTCCAGCCTCCCTTGTGGCCGGGGCCAGGGTTTCCCTATCCCGCACCAGTTCAATGCCGATGAACAGGCCGGTTCCCCTGATGTCGCCTAAGAGGGGGTGGTGATCCTGCAGGGCAACCAGGGCTTCCAGCAGGTGAGTTCCCACCTGCTGGGCATTTTTCTGGAGTCCTTCGGTTTCGATAACGTCCAGGACGGCCATGCCCACGGCACAGGATACGGGGTTCCCCCCGAATGTGGCGAAAAACTCCATGCCGTTGGCAAATTTTTCAGCAATGTCTTTTCGGGTCACCACGGCGGACATGGGGTGGCCGTTGCCCATGGGTTTGCCCATGACCACAATATCCGGGATCACATCCTGAGCTTCAAAGGCCCAGAAATGGGTGCCGGTCCGGCCGAATCCGGTCTGGACCTCATCACAGATGCACAGGCCGCCGTACTTTCGCACATGGGCGAAGGCTGTCTTAAAATACGCTTTGGGTGGAATGACCTGCCCCCCGCAGGAGAGCAATGATTCGGTGATGAATCCTGCCACGGGCCGGCCCAGATCCGCTATGATTTTTCCCACTTCATCTGCGTAGGCCTTTCCTGTTGAGGCGCCCTGCCCCTTGAAATCCCCCCGGTATCCGTCGGCCACGGGCACCACATGTACCCAGGGCTCAGGGCTGCCCTTGCCCCCTTTGCCCATGAATTTATAGGGGCTGATATCCACCATGGCCTGGGTGTGGCCGTGGTAGGCATTGTCCACCACAAGCATGTCCGACTGCCCGGTAACGGTTTTGGCCATTCGCAGGGCCAGTTCATTGGCTTCGCTGCCTGAGTTCAGGAAAAAGCAGGTGTCCAGTTCAGGGGGCAGGGTGGCGGTGAGCCGCTGGGCATAATCCACCAGCCCGTCGTAAAGATAGCGGGTGTTGGTGTTCAGCTGGGCCATCTGTTTCTGGCCTGCCCCCACCACATGGGGATGGCAGTGGCCTACATGACAGACATTGTTGTAAAGATCGAGATAGGGGCGGCCCGATGCATCATGGAGAAACTGGGCACGGCCCTTTACCATTTTTATGGGGCGGTCATAGGAGAGTGACATGGAGGATCCCGTGCATTGCCGCCGTTTATCAGCCAATACCTCTGTGGGCCGGCCATTGGAGGAATATGGCTTTAGGTCTGTGCCCGAGGCCAGTATCCGGGCTGCGGCAGCCGGGGAAATTTTTGAAAACTCTTCAAGTTTTGTCCATGCCCGTTCCTCGGATACGAACCAGGATTCCCTGTTGGCATCAATGCTGCGGCGCTGGGCTGATATGATAACGGACACGGCCAGCCGGGCGCAGATCAGGGGAAAGAGGATCTCGAGTTCATCAAGGGTCAGGGGCCGTTCCCTGTGATAGGCTGCAACAATTACGGCTGCCGCCTCCAGAGGATCGGATTCGTCCAGGATATGGTAGGCCAGGGCAATGGCCAGCTCACATACCAGGGGGTTGTCCAGACAGTCCCCGAAATCAAGGATGCCGGTCACCCGGTTTCCCTGGATCAGCACGTTGTCATCATTGATGTCCCCGTGGATGGGGCCCCTTGGTAATGCCGAAAATTTTGGCAGGGCAAGGGCATCATACTGGAGGAACACCTGTTCCAGGATCTGTCTTCGGGCCAGGTTTTTAACGATATCAACCCAGGGGCGGTGCTGGTCTGCCCGGGCCAGATCCCAATGGTGGGTCCGGGATGTGTCCGGGTGGACAATGGCGGACATGGCCCGGGTCATTCTGCCCATGATACTGCCCAGATCTTCCAGCCGCTCCCGGGAGGCCGGGGTGTCCGAACACCAGGGGGCGCCCTCAACAAAGGCCAGGAGCCGTCCCCGGATGAGATTGCCGTCCAAGGCCATGTATCGAGCCTCAATCTCATTGGCTCTGGTGGGAATCACCCTGGGCAGGTTCAGGGGCAGTCCTGCGTCAATAAGGGCTTCAACAGCCAGGTGTTCAATTTCTATCATGCCGCAGCTGGTGTCCTGGTCTGCCAGCTTGAGTACATAGGCTGTGCCGTCACAGGATGCCACAAGGTAGTTTTCATTTTCCCCGGCCAGCCGGGTAAGGTCTGCATCAATTCCGTATTGTGTGGTGAGAAGTCTTTTGATCGCTGTCTGGGGTTCTGTCATTTATCGGTTCCTGTTTTTATATGTGTTCCCTAGGGATCGTTCAAAACTAACTTCACATAATCTGTTTAAAATATCCCCTGAAATATTGGATATTTTGAAAACAGAATGTGAGCTGATTTTTGAGCCGGCCCTTAAATGAAAAATCCTTTTTGATGGTCATGTACATAGCTGCCGATCCGGGTAATCCTTTCCATCTCTTCCGGGGAGAGGGGACCCTTTTCCAGGGCGGTGAGGGCATGGGCCATCTGGCCTTCGTCCTTTGGTCCGCACAGGCAGATATTCACCTGGGGCCGGGACAGAGAAAATCGGTAACAGTCCCTGGCCAGAAGCGGGGACTCTTTTTTGGGCATATGTTTTTGTTGGAGCAGGTGCCCCCACCGGGTGGCCGTATAGGTGACAAGGCCCGGGGGTGTGTCGGTTTCAAAGGCCGAAAAGCAGTCCTTTTCCGCTCCCCTGTGGGCCGGGTTGTACCGTATCTGGAAGAGGTCAAACCGATTATCCCGGGCAAGGTCCTTGAACAATTTGCGGTTGTGGCCGGACATGCCGATGAACCGTGCAAGCCCCTTTTCCTTCATGGACAGGGCAAAGTCCATGAGCCGGCTGGACGGGGGGCTGTTATGCCAGCCCAGCATGAGAATGTCTGCATGGTCAATGCCCATGGAGGAGAGGGCATTTTTAAAGAAAAACTCCGTCATCATGCCCATGCGGGCATAGGTCTGGATGCTGATGACCATTTTGTCCCTGTGTCCCTGGGTCACAAGGTTTTGGACTGCCTGTTTCATCTGGGACCTGCGCCTGCCTGATCCGGAATAAAAATAGTTGCATCCCCTCTCAAATGCGCTTTCATAGGCCCGGGCCGGTGCCCCGTAACTGCCGGCAAGGCCCAGGCGGCCGACCTTAAGCCCGGTCCGGCCCAGGGTGGCTGTCAAATAATCAGACTCCATCTGCTCCTCCTGAAAATGGTTCCGCTGATATTACCACGATTGCGCCGGAGGTCAATACCTGGTCAATCCATGTCAATTATCGAACTATAGATTTCAAACATTTTGGGTAAACGCAGTTAAAAAGATGCTGAACACATAAGTGCTTTCAATCATATGAAATCGAAAAAACATGCCAGGATTATATGCGTTTCCCCAGGAGGTTAATGCACGGGGTCAAATTCCAGGCTCAGACCCACCCCCACCTCTTTAACCGGCGTCACAGCGGACAGGGCGATTTTAGAATTGAGATCCGTGCAGTGGCAGGCATGGACAGCTTTTGGCGCCAGGGCTTTGAAAAAATCCAGGGTGCCCCGGAGCTGGCCCCGGGCCGGGTTCATCAGGTGGAAGCCTCCGATGATATCCGCCACCCGGATCTCATTGCATACCTTCTGGGCGTAAGCTATGGTGTTGCAGACCCCGGCATGGGCACAGCCGGTAATCACCACCAGTCCCTTATCCGATTCATAGACCAGGGTGGAATCATCCATGACCAGGTCCGGAAGGTTCGTGCCTTCCTTACTGCCGAATGCGGTTTTTCCTTCAAAATTATTTTCCCTTGGAATCTCCCCCAGAAAAACCAGCCGTTCCGAGAGCCGGACCGGTTCCCGGCTCAATTTCAATGGAAGGTGGCGACCGGTTTTTTCCCGGGACATGAGGGCACCGAATTCAGGGAACCCCTCCATTCCCGCAGAGGTGAATATCTCCGGATGGCCCACCAGTTCGGGCCGGTTGAATGGCCGTTTTTCAATCTCCAGCTCTGCCAGGTACCGGATGAAGGGATCCAGTCCCCAGGTGTGATCCAGATGGCTGTGGGAGATGACCAGGTGGGTGAGATGGGAGAGGTCCTTTCCCATTTTCTGGGCGTTCCGGATAAAGAGATCCGAGTACCCCGTATCAAAGAGGACCCGGGTGTCGTTATCTTCAATAAGCAGGGAAAGCCCGGGCTCCGCCGTAAAATACCTGTCTATCAGGGTGTTGTTGTCCACTAAAACACTGAGTTCCATGGTTCCTCCTATAAGGACGTCAGGGCCTGGTCCAGATCGGCCATGAGATCCTGGGCATCTTCAATGCCTGTGGAGTAGCGGATAAGGCTTTCGGGAATACCCATGGCGGCCCGTTCTTCTTTGGTGCATTCCACATGGCTGGTGGTGGCGGGCGGTCCCACGATGGTTTCCACGGCCCCCAGGTTGGCTGCGGCGTGGGCCAGCTTAAGACGGGGAATAAACCGTCTCACGGCATTGAAATCATTTTTCTTGAGCATGAAACTCATCATCCCCCCGAATCCGGTCATCTGCTTTTTGGCAATCCCGTGCCCTGTGTCGGACGCAAGTCCGGGATAGAAGACCTGTTCCACTGCCGGGTGGGATTCCAGAAACCGGGCAATCTTCAGGGCGTTTTCATTCTGGCGCTCAACCCTCAGGGCCAGGGTTTTCATCCCCCTGAGCAGCAGATATGCGGCCATGGGGTCAAGGGTGGCCCCGTTGATTTCCCTGAAATGGTAGACCTGTTTGATGAGGTCTTTGGGGCCGCAGATGACGCCTCCCAGGGCATCGGCATGGCCGCCCAGATACTTGGTGGCCGAGTGGAGGACCAGGTCGGCGCCCAGGGCGATGGGGTTCTGGTTGATGGGGGTGGCAAAGGTGTTGTCCACGATTACCGTTGCCCCGGCATCCTGGCCCGCCTTTGCCAGCCGGGCAATGTCCATGATTTTCACCGTGGGATTGGTAGGGCTTTCCAGGTAGAGAATTTTACAGCCCAGGGCCACTTCCCGCTCAATGGCGTCATGGTCAATGGTGTCACAGAGGGTCACGTCGATGTTGAAACGGGGCAGAAATTCCTGGAAAATCCTATTGGTGCCGCCATAGGTGTCCTTCACCGACACGATCCTGTCTCCGGGGGAGAGCAGGGCAAAGAGGGTACTGCTGATGATCCCCATTCCCGTTGCGGCGCTGGCGGCGGCCTGGGCCCCTTCCAACTGCCGGATCTTGTCCTCAAACACCGCCACCGTGGGGTTGGTGTTCCGTCCGTAAATGTGGCCGGGTCTCTGCTCCAGGGCCACCTGCTGCCATTCATCCACATCCTTGTATCCGAATGACACGCTGTGAACCACGGGAACCTGGGTGGCTCCCTGCATCAGGTAGGCTTCTTCGCCGGACCAGATGCACTGGGTGGCTTTTTTAGTATGGTTTTCAGTCATCGTCTGTCTCCTTTGGGGTATCCTTTGTTATCATTGGTCGGTTGGCAGGGGCAGGGGACTGCCTGCTTTGATTTCCGAAAGCACCAGGCTGGTGATGACCTGGGTCACCCCGGGGATGGTGGACAGCCGGTGCCGTAAAAAGTGTTCAAGGTCATGGCGGTTCTGAAAAACGGCCTTTACCAGGTGGTCGAATTCGCCCGTGAGGTAGTGGCATTCCAACACCTCTGGAAAGCCTGCCACGGTTTTTTCAAACCGTTCTATACCTTCTTCCGAATGGTCCCCCAGCCGGGTTTGGAAAAAACAGGTCAGTTCATATCCCAGGCACTCATGGTCCAGCCGGACCGTAAACTCCCGGATAATGCCGGACGCGTGCAGCCGTTTGAGCCGGGTATGGGCGGCGGGTTGTGAGAGATTGATCCGCCTGGCCAGTTCGTTGTTGCTGATCCGGCTGTCTTTCTGGATCTCCCTTAAAAGGGTGAGATCCGTTTCATCCAGTTTGATCCGTTTTTTTTTCATGACAGCTTTGTTTGATAATCTATAGTTTTTTTGTTAAAAAATTCATGTATATTTTGAATATTTCATAAAATTCAAAATTATTCAAATAATTAATGGTAAATTAATTGAATTGTTCCCCGTGAAGCCGGCGGTTCCATTTCATCTGATGTTACCCTTCACCAATAAGAGCACGTATTAAACATACGCATTTTTATCTTGTTTTTATCGTGTTGCGTAAATTAGTAAATTTAAATAAAAATCATTTTTGCTGATATTGAAAAAGAACATCGCATTTTCATAGTGGTTTGATTGTTTTAACCGGCAAAGGGACAAACACCATGAGAGATACCCCGGAAGAATTCAAAGCCAGGACCAGACCTGAGATTTTCAGAGAGCTTGCCCCCCGGAAAATTAGGGAGATACTTCTCATTTCAAGTGCGTACAATATATACAACATGGAAGAGGACGGCAGCCTTACTTCAAAAATGATTAATGAGTATAAGGGGCTGAACCTCTCCTGTCCCCCCAGAATCACGGGAGCCTTTTCCGTTGAGCAGGCCCTGCTCCTTTTGAAAGGAAAATCCTTTGACCTGGTTTTTATGGTGCCCCATCTGGATGGGATGGACCCCTTGCGCCTTGGCCGGCGGATCAAAGAGATCTGTCCTGATATTCCGGTTATCCTTCTTCTACCCGGCACCCGGGGAACCCTGCCCGAATTACAGCAGCAGAAAATTGAGGGTGTCGACTGGACCCTCACCTGGTCCGGAAACCCGGACATGCTGCTGGCCATGGTGAAGCTGGCCGAAGACCACCTCAACGTCAGCCACGACACCGGGCTTGCCAATGTCCGGGTGATCATCCTGGTGGAGGACTCTCCCGAATATGCGGCCTGTTTGTTGCCTATGATCTACAGGGAGATCGTCTGCCAGACCCAGGCCCTGGTTAAAATCGGATGCACCGACTGCCTCAAACTTTCGGCCATGGGAACCAGGCCTAAGATTCTTCTGGTAACCACTTATGAAGAGGCCATGACCCTCTATGGCCAATACGGCTCCCATCTGCTTTGCGTCATCTCCGATACCCGGCTTCCCCGTGCGGGAAAAGAGGATGCCTGTGCCGGTATTTCCATTCTGTCGAAGATCCGGATGGATATCCCTGAGATTCCGCTGCTGCTGATGAGTACTGAAACAAAAAACCGGGAAAAGGCCCAACAGATGCCAGCGGTGTTCATGGATAAAAATGATTCTGACCTGAACCGGGAGGTCCGGCATTTTTTTCGAAACCATTTGGGATTTGGGGATTTTGTATTCCGCACCCAGGGGGGCTGTCACATTGACCGGGCATCCAACCTCAGGGAGCTTGAAAAAAAGCTGTCCACCATCCCGGATGAATCCGTTCTCTACCATGCCGCCAGAAACCATTTTTCAACCTGGCTCATGGCCCGGTGTGAAATTGGGACTGCCCTTCAGGTCAGGGCAGTAAAACCATGGGATTTTAATACGGTTGATGGGCTGCGCCACCACATCCTTGGACAGATCCGTGAACTGAGAACCCAGCGCCACAAAGGCCTCACCCTCCCGTTTGATTCTGATCTCTTTGACGCCGACGTCATGGGCTTTTCAAAAATCGGCAGCGGTTCCATGGGGGGCAAGGCCAGGGGGCTGGCCTTTATGGCCGATCTTTTGAAACGCCACCCTGACATCCGGGAGCGTTATCCCCAAATAAAGATTAAAATCCCAAAAACCCTGGTGCTCTGCACGGATATTTTTGAAAAATTCGTGGCGGACAACCAGCTTAAGTCCATTGCCCGAAAGGGGCTTCCGGCAGAAGAGGTGGTCCAGGCGTTTTTGAACGCCCCTCTGCCCGGCCACCTGACCCGGAAACTTGAAATTTTTCTTGATCAGGTGAAAGTGCCCCTGGCCGTAAGATCGTCAAGTCAGCTGGAGGATGACCGGTTTGCGCCCTATGCCGGGCTCTACAAAACCTACAAGATTCCCAATAACCATGATGATCCTGCAGTCCGGCTGGATCATCTGGTGACAGCGGTAAAGCTGGTCTATGCATCTACATATTACAAACATGCCTGCACCTTTTGCAGGAACACCTCCTCTCTGCCCCTTGACGACGCCATGGCCGTGATGATCCAGGAGCTTGCAGGCCACCAGTACGGGGATTATTTTTATCCGGGACTCTCCGGTACGGCCCAGTCCGTCAATTTTTATCCCTTTTCACACATGGCAGCTGAAGACGGGGTGGTCCATCTGGCTCTGGGGCTGGGCAGAACTGTGGCAGAAGGGGGGAAAAGCTTGAGATTCTGTCCCCGGCATCCCAGGATCACGCCCCAGCTGTCAACGGCCAAAGATTTTTTAACCCACACCCAGGACAGGTTCTATGCTTTAAAGATCAAAGACTATCCCCTGGAACTTCATTTTTCCACCCGGTCCAACCTGGAGCACCGTCACCTTGCCGATGCACTGGAAGAGCCTCCGGTGAAGGCTTTTACAAGTACCTATGTTGCCGGTGAAGACCGGATACGGGATACCTGGTATTGTCCGGGGCCGAAAATGCTCACCTTTGCCCGGGTGTTGAAATATGATGATCCGCCCCTGGCAGGGCTGATCAACGACCTTTCATGCCTGGGAAAAGAGGGGATAGGTGCGGCTGTGGAAATGGAATTTGCAGTCAATCTGCCGGAACAGGCAGATGATCCCTGGGAGTTCTTTATTCTCCAGGTCCGCCCAATGGCATCGCCAAGGGATCAAGGCTTGGTAAGTATTTCCAGTGAAGATGAGGACCAGGCCCTATGTGTATCGGCCATGACCCTGGGCCACGGCACCCTTGATACCATCCAGGACATTGTTTATGTGAGGCCGGACAGGTTTAAAGGGGATAAAACTCCGATGATGGCCCACGAAATCAGCCGGATTAATGCACAGCTTGTCCGGGAGAAGAGACCCTTTCTCCTGGCAGGCCCGGGAAGGTGGGGCAGTTCGGATCACTGGCTGGGCATCCCGGTCAGCTGGCCGGATATATCCGGTGCCGGCGCCATTGTGGAAATAAGAAATGACACCATCCACGCAGACCCATCCCGGGGCTCCCATTTTTTTCATAACATCACCTCCATGGGGATTCCCTATATTACGGTAAATGAGACCCACAGCGGGGATCGGTTCAGTTTCCAGGGGCTTGAGGGTGTGGAGAAGGATCATGGATCCGAGTTTATCGGCCATCTGCGCCTGCAAGACCCCTTGGTCATTAAGGTTGACGGAAAACACTCCCGGTGCGTCATACTGGTCAAACAGGCAGATACCAATACAATTGCAGCTTAGGGTAAATTCATTTTCAACCGTTTACAATTTTTATGAAAGGCAAAGAGATGTCAGAAGAATTACAGCGAATCATTGACAAGGATCCGGAGCAAAAAGAATTTCACCAGGCCGTCCAGGAGGTCATCGAAACGGTACAGCCGGTTCTCGACCGCAATCCTGAATACCGCCAGGCCAGAGTCCTTGAACGCCTTGCCGAACCCGAGCGCGCCATTATGTTCCGGGTACCCTGGATGGATGATATGGGACAGGTCCAGGTGAACCGTGGGTTCAGGATTGAAATGAACTCCGCCATAGGCCCGTATAAGGGCGGGCTGCGGTTTCACCCTTCCGTCAACCTGAGTATCCTCAAATTTTTGGCATTTGAGCAGGTCTTTAAAAACGCTTTGACCACCCTGCCCATGGGTGGCGGCAAAGGCGGCTCCGATTTTGATCCCAAGGGCAAATCCGATAATGAAGTCATGCGGTTCTGCCAGGGGTTTATGTCGGAACTCTACCGCCATATCGGTCCCAACACGGATGTGCCGGCCGGAGACATCGGGGTGGGCGGCCGGGAGATCGGATATATGTTCGGCATGTACAAAAAACTGACCAACGAGTTTGCCAGCGTTCTCACGGGCAAGGGGCTCAATTGGGGCGGCAGCCTGATCCGGCCCGAAGCAACGGGTTACGGCTGTGTCTATTTTGCGGCGGAGATGCTGGCCACCCGTGGGGATACCCTGGAAGGGAAGACCTGTCTGGTCTCAGGGTCCGGAAATGTGGCCCAGTATACCGTGGAAAAAATTATTGATTTAGGTGGAAAGATCGTGACCCTTTCGGATTCGGCCGGTTTTATCTATGACGAAAAGGGCATTGACAGGGAAAAACTGGCCTGGGTGATGGATCTTAAAAATATCAAACGGGGCAGAATCAAAGAGTATACAGAAAAATATCCGGAAGCGGTTTACACAGAGCTTGATGGATCCCTTGATCACAATCCCCTCTGGGATATAAGGGCGGACTGCGCCTTCCCAAGCGCCACCCAGAATGAAATCAATGAAAAGGACGGGGACAACCTGATCCGAAACGGGGTATTTGTTGTGGCAGAAGGCGCCAACATGCCATCCACCCCCGGGGCCGTGGATCTTTTCCTGGATAAAAAAATTCTCTATGCGCCGGGCAAGGCTGCCAATGCGGGAGGCGTTGCCGTATCCGGTCTTGAAATGTCCCAGAATGCCATGCGTATCAACTGGACCCGGGAAGAGGTGGACAATAGGCTCAAACAGATCATGAAAAGTATCCATACATCCTGTGTTGACGCATCGGCCGAATACGGACACCAGGGCAATTACGTTGCTGGCGCCAATATTGCCGGCTTTGTCAAGGTGGTTGACGCCATGCTGGACCAGGGACTTGTATAGGGGGAGAAATCCTGGTATAGGATTCTTCAGCTTTTAACCAGATAATCGCCCCTTTTTCGCATGCCTTGCGGAAAAGGGGTAAACAGACGGAAGCACGATGGATACCGATACCACAGGGCAGCCTGACATGGAAAAGCTCCTGGAGAGGAACCAGGAGCTGGAAAAACTTGAATATGAGCACAGTCTCATGGAGGTTACCCTCAAAAAACAGGCCCATGATCTCAAGGAACGGATAAAGGAGATCAACTGCCTGTACGGGATTTCAAAAATTCTGGAGCAGACCGGCCTCTCCCTTGAAACCACCTTTCAGCAGGTGGTGGACCTGATACCCGAATCCTGGCAATACCCGGAAATTACCTGTGCCCAGCTCCTCCTCCATGACCAGAGCTTTCGGACCCGCAACTACAAAAATACCTTTTGGAAGCAGCAGGCCCAGGTAGTGGCCTACGGTAAACCCATCGGCGTATTGACCGTCTGTTATCTGGAAAGCCGTCCCGAACAGGAAGAGGGACCCTTTTTAAAGGAAGAACGGTCCCTTCTCAATGCTGTTGCAGAGTTGCTGGGCAGGACCAGCGAACGGAAACAGGCAGAAAATGAGTTAAGCCAAAGCAAACAGAAACTCAAGGCCCAGAACCTCCTGTTAAAAGAGAAAAATATTGCCCTCAGGGAGGTGATGAATCAGATTATAGCAGAAAAAGAGAGCCTTGAAACAAAGGTCATGGCCAATGTGGAAAACCTTTTGCTTCCCCTGATCAAAAAAATGGATAACAGGGGATCTGAGATAGAAAGAGAATATTTGGGCCTGCTGGAGGAAAATATCAAACAGCTGACCTCATCCTTTGGCAGCCGGATATCCCGGCCAAGTCACCGGCTCACCCCCCGGGAGAACGAGATCTGCACAATGATACGGGGGGGACTCAGCTCCAAGGAAATTGCCAGATTGCTGAATCTCTCCTATCGAAGCGTTGAGACCTATCGGAATCACATCCGCAAAAAACTGGGGCTCACCAATAAAAAAGTTAATCTGGTCAGCTATTTGACAAATCTATAGGTTTTTACCGCCCCAGGTGCCGGGGATTGAGGATATTCCCATGAAAACCCGCTTTACCGAAGTCGTTTCCCATCCCCCCCACATCATTGACAAGGCCCAGAGTGTAAACCTGGATATCAGGGTGCTTTATGAGGCTGTTATCGATCTCTCCTCCGAAGGCCTGGTCACGGCAAACTGCATCAACATGGCCGCCGGAATTCTGCTCAACGACCTGGGGCTGCCCAATTATTTTTTTGAAAACATCACCAAAGCCTCTCTGACCCATCTTTTGGCCTCCATCGCTTCGAGCATAGCGATTCAGGACGGTAAGGTAGTCCTGGTGGGCCGGGTGGCCCACATCGACTTTGACCTGGCCCGAGGCAGCGATGTCCAGAGGGTGAGGATTGCCACCCGTGAAACCCGTGACAGCATGGAAGACGTGATTGAGAGCCTTATTTCCGGTCACAGGCGGGAGTACTATTACGGCAGGGGGACCGGGGGTGAGGGGTATTACACCTATATTATCCGGCCGGAAACCGTGAATGATTACACCAAAAACGAATTTAAGGCCTCCAGGTTCCTATTTAACCTGGCCGGGGATTACACGGTGACCCCGGCGTCCACCCGCCGGCGGTATGAAAAATTTTTGATGGACGCCAAGGCCTCGGTCACCCCTCTGGTCGAGACCTTTAATCTGCCGGAGACAGGGGAAACCCGTTTTATGTTTAACTCGGATTTTGCCTCCCCCCAGATTCCCATCTTCAGGCAATTGCTTAGAGATCACGGCCTCACCCTGATGCGGGCCTATTGGGAACCCTACTGGGACGGGTCGTCAGTCCCCTCATCCATCTGTTCCCTCTATATCCGGGAAGAAATTTCAAGGGGCCGGGAAGTTGCTGTAACAGATGATATCCGCGCCTTCCTGGCCTTTGGTATCACCCCGGTCACAGACCTCTATGTGCAGAAAAAGCTTGGCTTTAAGGAGATGCTCTTTGCCGGCAATGCCATGGATTTTGCCCGCATGTTTATATTTGCCGAGGGTGAAGATGCAACGGACAGGCAGATCATGGCCATGCTGGGGAGCCGCGCCCATGAAGATGCATTTGCCCAAAGGGTCCACAAGGCCAACCGGGCGGCCTTTGATCCGGAGATGATCCAGTCCACGGCCATGGCCCATCCGGATCTGCTTAAATATTTATACACCCAATTTGAACTAAAATTTGACCCGGCCCAGGCCTCCCTAAGGCCTTACCCGGATCCCGGGGAGAGGCAAGGTGAATTTGAACGGCTCCTTGCCACCCGGTTCATGGATTTTGATTTGGGCAGACAAATTTTTCTTTTCATGTCAAAGCTGGTCTCCTCAACCTTAAAAACCAATTTTTACAGGCCCAAGAAGCGCTCTTTCAGCTTCAGGCTGGACAGCAATGTCCTGGATCCCCTGGTCTGTAACGGGCCTGTATTCGGTATTTTTTTTGTAAACGGCCACTATGGCTGCGGCATTCACATGCGGGCAGCCAACATTTCACGGGGAGGGATGCGCCTGTTAAAGATTACGCCTGCCAACCACACAGCCAAACTGGACAATGCGGTATTGTTCACCTATGCCCTGGGTCCCAGGGCCCAGCGTCTCAAGCACAAGGACATCTGTGAAGACGGTTCTGCCGGCGTCATCATTCCCCATGCCGTCTACGGGGAATACGCCAAAGACGCTGTTTCTGATTTCACTGAAGGCATCCTGGACCTCATGCTCCCCCATGATACAATTCTGGATTACCACGGACGGCCCGAGATGCTTTTTTTCGGTCCGGGCCAGGGAACGGCCGGGTTCATGGATACTCTGGCTCTCAGGGGAAAAGAACGGGGATACCCGCACTGGCGGACCCTGGCCACGGGCAAAAGTTCAGGCATCCCCCACAATGCCTACGGTATTTTGAACAATGGAAATATGTTCAGCCTGACGGCCGCAGGCGACCAGGGCGTTGATCTTCGGATAAACGGCAAATCCCTGGTCATCACCCATGATGTGGATAGGATTCACCGGGAGATCGGGGGTGAAATACAGTCCTGCGGCATGGCAGGCACCGGCATCATGGCGGCATTCAGAACCCTTATCTCTCACTATAATTTAAGGGAAAAAGAGGTTAATCTGGCGATCCTAGGCGGCCCGGGCGGTGTCCTGGAACCAGACCCGTTCATGAGCTACCAGGGAAGGATTTGCCTTGTCATGGATAATACCGGCCTTGTCTTTGATCCCCAGGGACTGGATAAAACAGAACTTGAAAGAATTGCCTTCCAGGCCCGTTTGGGTTTCGGATCAAATGCCCAGGCTTTTCTCGTTGAAAAACTCTCCCCAGAGGGATTTAAAGTCCCTGCCACGGAAAAATACTTAACCCTGCCCGATGGCAGAGTGGTTGAGGACGGGGCGGTATTCCTTCACAATTTTATTTTTGATCCGGCGAACCGGACCTGTATCCGTGAGGCCCGGATTCAGGCCTGCATTCCCTGGGGCGGATTCAAGGATATGGTCACCCATAAAAACCTGCCCCCCTTTCTTGACAATTTCCAGGAGCTTGAGTTCATTGTCGAGGGTAGTGGCCTATTCTTTAACGATGCTGCAAGATTCGGTATTGCCACAGAGACCGGGATCAAGCAGATCAAGGAATCCACTGCAGACAAAGGAGGTGCTTTTTCCAGCGCCATTGGCGAGGTTCTGCCCGGATTTCTCCTGAACGATGCTTATGAAACCCTGTTCGTGGACGACATTAAAAATCGCTGGGATCTGATCCGGGAAATTCTGGTGCTGGTTGACGCCTATTCTTCTGCCGAAACTAGGATGCTCATCAGTCTCCATGAAAAGAATCCCGAAATTCCGCTGTTCATCCTCTCGGACAAAGCCGGGGAAGATGTGCTGGCCCTCCAGGCCCGCATTAAAGAGACGCTCAATTTAATTTTGAAGAAAAAGGGGCTTGTCTGGCAGATCATGGAGGCTTACCTTCCCAAGACGCTGATCACAACCCTTGGGAAAAAACGGATCATGGCTCTCTTAAATTCAGACCCAATGCAGGAATACAGAGATGCCATCATCACCAAAAAACTTGCATCCATGGCCTTTTACCGGTTCGGCCTTGAGTGGGACAGTTTCCTTGACAGGGTGCAGGTTGATTTTTCAGCAGCAGTGAACTCTTTGCTTGACCATCATTCCCCAAGGCCGCCGATTTGACATAACCGGGTTAGACGGGTTCGCCCTCTTTTGCCGTCAGTTCACCGCCAAGAAAGGTCATGGTCACTTTGATATGTTTTAGTTGGTTTTTATCAATGGTTAAAGGGTCTTGATCCACAACGATCAAATCGGCCAGTTTTCCGGCCTCAACGGTTCCTTTGACCTCTTCTTCAAAGGCGGAAACAGCGGCATTTACGGTATACATTTTAAGGGCCTCATACACATCAACTGCCTCATCGGGCAGCCATTGCTCCCGGTTGACAATTGAATGGATGCCGAGGAATACATTGGCGGCATCTTTGCTGTAGGTGCAGGGAACATCCGAACTTCCCGTGACATTGATACCGCAGTCCATACAGGTTTTCCAGGCATGGCAGGTGGATGCCCTCCCTTGGCCGAGCCTGTATTCTATCAGCGGAAAGTCCGTTGCGGTCTGAAGGGGTTGAATGTTGATGGATAGGCCCAGGCGGCCGATTCTTTCATATTGGGAATGGGTGCCGATCTGGCAATGGACAATCCGGTGTCTCAGGTCTTTGCCACTTGAACGGATCTTTTCAAAACAATTGATGACTTGTTCCAGAGAGCCGTCACCGATACTGTGCACACAGGCCTGCATATCATTTTTCTGGGCAATTCCAAGGAGTTCTTTGAGCTCATCGTCTTCATACAGATACATCCCCCTTTGACCGGGTTTGTCTGTGTAGTCTTCACACAGGGCTGCTGTCCGCGCCCCCAGAGTGCCGTCGGCCCAGAGCTTCACGGGCCCCATTCTGAAAAAATCATTTCCCTGGCCTGTGCGAAGGGGTTTTTTTAAAAATTCCAGGAGATCTTCTTTTCTGGGCAGGGAGACTTTCTGATATACCCGCACCGGCATGTTGTTTTCCATGATCAATTGCCGGTAGGCTTCATGGACATCGGCCAGATTTCCGGAATATCCAAGATCATAGGAGTCTTCGGTGTGGACGGATGTAATGCCGAACCGGGCCAGGGCCTTTCCTCCGGTTTGAACGGCTTTTTTTAAATCTTCTATTTTTCTGAAACCGGAAATCTTCTTTTTAAACCACTCAAGGGCTGCCTCCCGGATGACGCCGTTGGGTTTTCCATTTTCATAGGTGTCAAAGCAGCCCCCCCGGACAAAGGTGGTCTCATCCACACCGGCCAGGGAGAGGGCCAGGTCATTGGTTATGCCGATATGGCCGTCTGTTCTTAAGAGCAGGATGGGGTGGTCGCGGGATATGGAGTTTAGGACATGGGTGGTGGGAAAATTTTTTTTATCCGTGAATTCATTCTGGTTGAACCCCCGCCCGAGTACCCAGTTGCCCTTTGGAATCTCATTGTTCCGGATATATGCTTTACAGGTCTCAACCAGTTGGGCATGGGACCTTACATTGAACAGATCAATGGAGGAGAATGAAAATCCAAACCCCAGGATATGGGTGTGGGTATCAATGAAGCCGGGCAAAAGGGTGCTGCCCTGTAAATCAATAATATGGGTCATTTGATTGAACATGGCCATGACCTGTTCATTGGTTCCGACCCCTATTATCCGGTCATTTTTCACGGCAACGGCTTGGCTGATCACCCTGTGGTTCATGGTGATGACATTCCCGTTGATGAACCCCAGTGTGGCTTCCATTTTCAGTCTTTTTTCTCCGTTAAAATGATTTGAGCCCCAACGCTCTTTTTATCATAATCAATTTCAAGGTCAATGTATCCATGGGCAAAACCGGTGATACAGTATCCGGCAATAATTTCTTCCAGCTTCAGGGCCTGGACGGCCAGGGGGGGGAACAGGCTGGATTTAAACGCGTATTCCACCCCGTGGGGCGGTCCGTCACTGCCGAAGAAAAGGTCCCGGCCCGGAACAAAACCGGCCTCATCAATGAGCATTCTAAAGGGGTTGTTCCTCTCCCCATAGCCTTTGGGCAGACGGTCCAGATACTGGATGGAGTCTTCACTGAAATTGGGCTGCATGGAGAGGATCATGCCCAAGGATCTGGCCCGTTCGGCCATGTCCAGGGTGATAAACTGACAGTGCTCCGCCCGGATCGCTGGGGGTCTATCCTCTTTTTCAAGCCCTTCCAGAACACCAATGAGCTGCTCGGTGGAACGGTTGCCGATGGTGTGAACACAGACAGGCTTTCCAAAAAAAGCTGCTTTCTTTAATACGGAGGACAATTCCTCGTCGGTTTTCAGTAACAGCCCGGTTCCCCCGGAAAGGTAGGGATCATCAAGGGCCGCGGTTCTTGCCCCAACCGCCCCGTCAAGAAAGAGTTTGATCCCGCAGACCCCCTGCCGGTGCTCAGGGGGCATGGCCTCAAAGGAATCCATATCCGCCCAGAGACGGGTACGCTCATAACAGCCGGCCTCTTTGTACAGGCCGATAACCGGGTCTCCGGGCAGCAGCATATCCTCGGCATACCAGACCCCCTCTTTGGCCAGGCTTTGATAGTATCCGGCAATATCCCTGGCCGTGATTGCCGAGGCCCCTGCAATGAATTTTAAAATCTGATGAAGGTTGCGCTCCACCCAGTCCGTATCATCGATATGTTCCATGACTTCGGGATAGGTTTGGCCGAACATTTTTCTTGCCGGCGTATTCACCAGAAATTCATGGAAAGAGACATTGCAGATGAGCACCGGAGCAAGGCTGTCCAGTTCATCCCGGGTGAAGGTGTATCGGCTGTTATTCCATCCCAGGGCCAGATTAAAGTCTTTGTTTTGCCCGGCAAGGGCGACCATGGCGTCGCTTTTGGTCTCAAGGGTGCTCAGATCCAGGCCGTACTGGAGTGCGGCAAATACAGAGGGGTGGGTATGGTGATTTTTCAGCAGGGGGATTTTGTGTGAGATCGGCATTGGATGCTCCTTATATATTCAATGTATTACTCAGTCAACGGAGTCAGTGGATGGTGGCAGGAAACCTCATGGCCCTGCCCCAGATTCGTAGCCCTGGGATACGCCTGGCGGCACAGGTCTGATGCCTGGCTGCACCGGGGATTAAAATGGCAGCCCATGGGCGGATTGATGGGGCTGGGCACATCTCCCCCCAGCAGGATGCGGTCCGGCTGTTTTCTCGGGTCGGGGATGGGCACCGACGAGAGCAGGGCCCGGGTATAGGGATGCCGGGGATAACTGTAAATCTGTTCACAGGTGCCGGTTTCCACGATTTTTCCCAGGTACATCACCGCAATCCTGTCGCAGATATGCTCCACCACAGCCAGATCATGGGAGATGATGATCATGGAGAGTCCCAGCTCTTCCTGGAGATCCATGAGCAGATTGATGGTCTGGGCCTGGATGGACACATCCAGGGCCGACACCGGTTCATCACCTATGATGAGCAGAGGATCCAGGGCCAGGGCCCGGGCAATGCCGATCCGCTGTCTCTGGCCCCCGGAGAATTCATGGGGAAACCGTTTCCCGTGTTCCGGGGGCAGTCCCACTTTTTTCAGCAGTTCAGCCACTTTTTGCGCCTTGTCTTTTTTGGTGCACAGCCCGTGTATCTCCATGGGATCACCGATGATCCGGTTGATGGACATCCTGGGGTTTAAAGATGAAAAAGGGTCCTGGAAAATCAATTGCATTTCCTTACGCAGGGCCGGACAGTCCGCGCTTTTGTTATGGGAGTAATCCCGGCCGTTGAACCGTATCTTTCCGGCCGTAGCATCAATGAGCTTAAGCATGGCCAGGCCGGCCGTGGTCTTTCCACAGCCGCTTTCCCCGACGATTCCCAGCGTTTCTCCTCTTTTAAGGGAGAGGCTGACCCCGTCCACGGCATAAACGAATTGGGATTTGCCGGAAAACATGCCCCTGGGAAGGGGAAAGTGCACCTTTAGGTCTTCCACTTCCAGGAGAAGCTCGGTATTTTGATTTTTATTTACCATGGGGGTGTAATCTCTTCTTGATTAAAAATTAGTGCCAGCACCTGACCCAGTGTCCCTTATCCCGCTCCGTAAAGGGCGGCATCCGGGTTTTGCAGATATCTTTGGCCTGGCTACACCGGGGACAGAAAAAACAGCCCCGGGGCAGATCCGACAGGCTGGGCACCATGCCCTGGATCTCCTGGAGGCGTGTTCTGGGTCCTTTCCGGGGATTACCGGCCCGTCTGCCCAATATGGGAACCGATCCTAAAAGCCCCTGGGTGTACGGATGGCTGGGATTCTCAAATATCTCCATGGTTGAGGCGGATTCCACGGCTTTACCGGCATACATGACCATCACCCGGTCGGCAATATCGGCAATCACCCCAAGATCATGGGTGATCATGAGAATGGCGGTGTTGAGATTCTGTTTCAGCCGTTTCATGAGATCCAGGATCTGGGCCTGGACCGTGACATCTAATGCCGTGGTGGGTTCGTCTGCTATGAGGATTTCAGGATCACAGGACAGGGCCATAGCGATCATGGCCCGCTGGCGCATGCCCCCGGACAATTGGTGGGGAAAGGATTTGACCCGTTTGGCCGGTTCCGGGATCTGGACCTTGGCCAGCATTTCCACGGCCATCTCCAGGCTCTCTTTCCTGTTTGCATTCCGGTGGAGGCGGAACATCTCCCCGATCTGCCACCCAATGGTTTTCACCGGGTTCAGTGAGGTCATGGGCTCCTGGAAAATCATGGAGATCCGGTTGCCCCGGATGGATTTCATCTCTTTCAAAGGCAGGTTTGCGATATCCTTGCCGTCAAACAGGATCTTTCCCTCTTCGATTTTCCCCGGCGGTTCCGGTATCAGGCGCATGATGCTCTGGGAGGTCACGCTTTTACCGCACCCGCTTTCCCCCACAAGCCCCAGGACCTCTCCCTTATTCAGGGAAAAGGAGACATCGTCCACGGCCTTGATGATTCCCCTGGGGGTATGAAAATAGGTTTTCAGATGTTCAACGCTCAACAGCATGTTCCGGTTCTCCATGGGGGCTGCCTGGTTAATGAAAACCGCCCCTGTTTGGTTTAATCCTTATGGTACACAATCTTACCTTCCACCACCGTCATTTTTACCCCGATCTTGCGGATTTCCTCCTTGGGAACTGCAAAGGGGTCTTTTTCCAGAATGGTCAGGTCGGCCTTTTTTCCCGGGGCAAGGCTGCCGAACCACTTATCTTTGCCCGTGGTCCATCCGGCATGGGAAAAGTAGGCCTTCAGGGCGGTTTCCAGATCCAGGCAGTGTTCCGGGTGCCAGGGGCGGTCCTCCGGGGCAAACCCTTTGCGGGTAACTGCCGCCTGGAGGCTTTCCATGGGGTTGATGGGTTCAATGGGAGAATCCGAGGAAAAAATAATGCGCAGGCCCATATCGGCCATGGTTTTCCAGGCATAGCTGTTTTTGCACCGCCTGGTCCCCCATATTTCGTCTGCCACATACCAGTCCGTGAGAATGGCCATGGGCTGGACACTGGCGGCAATCCCCATTTCTTTCATTCGTTCAAGGTCCTGGCGCCGGGTGAGCTGAAGGTGTTCGATGCGGTCCCGGTGTTCACCGGGATAATCCTTCCGGGCCGCTTCAATGGCATCCAGGCACTGGGTCAGGGCCCGGTCCCCGATGGCATGGAAAATCACCCCCCGGCCGGTGGAATAGGCGTGTCTGATATTCTTCACCATCTGGTCCGGGCTCATGCAGCAGATGCCGCAATTGACGTCAGATCCCTCATAAGGTTCATGGAGATAGGCTGATTTGGCCCCAAGGGACCCGTCTGCAAACATCTTGATGTGACCGTGCCAGAGCATGTCGCTTGGAAAGGGGTTTTCTCGGTTCCAGTCATCAAAGGCATCCTGCTCATCCTCGTGTACCGTATGGTAAACCCTCAGTTTCAGGTTTCCCTCTTTTTCCACTTCCCGGATCACCTTGTAATCGGTGAGGGTTTCAAAACTGTGGACACAGGTGATGCCGTGGCGCAAAAAGATCTCCTGGCAGTTGAGGAACCCTTTTTTGCGCATGGCCATATCCGGAACCGGTATGGCGTCCTCCACCACTTCCCGGGTCTCCCTGACCACACCCGCAGGCATGTTGGTGACGGGTTCCCGGTCAATCCTGCCCCCAAAGGGTTCCGGTGTCTCAGGCGTCACCCCTGCCAGCTCAAAGGCACGGGTATTGGCCCAGTTGGCATGGCCGCAGATGCGGATCATTACGGCCGGATTGTCGGGGCAGACCGCGTCCAGGTCATGGCGGGTGGGATCCCTTTTTTCCTCCCAGATGTTCTGGTTCCAGTTTCGCCCCAGAACCCAGACCCCGGGTCCGGCCTTTTGGGCGGCAAGGGAAATGGCTCTCTGGCAGGCCTTTAAAGAGGTTAGCCCCCTTAAATTCACCATGGTCAGGGCCTGCCCCATGGACCAGAGATGGATATGGGCATCCACAAACCCCGGGGTGATAAAGCTACCGGGTAGATGGTGTTTTACCGTGCCTTCAGGACATTGTTCTTCAATCTGGTCATTGGATCCCAGGGCCACAATGGTATTGTCTTTTATAAGCAGAGCCTGGGCCCAGGGGGAATCGGCATTTCCGGTGAAAATACGGGCAGAGAGAATAGCTAAATACATATGGGGTTCCTTGATTATTTTTGATGTTTCAATACCGAGTGGGGATCCAGTACGTCCCGCAGGCCGTCCCCCAGCAGGTTAAATCCCAATACGGTTAAAAAGATGGCAATGCCCGGAAAGATCGAGATCCAATAGGCGGTGAAAAACTGTTCCCTGGCATTGGAAAGCATTCCCCCCCAGCTTGGGTTGGGAGGCTGGGTGCCAAGGCCCAGAAAGGACAATGAGGCTTCAATTAAAATGGCGTAGGCAATGCCCAGGGTGCCGATGACCAGGATGGGGCCCAGGATATTGGGCAGAATCTGTTCAAACATGATCCGGCCCCGGCTGTACCCCAGGGCCCGTGAGGCCGTCACATAATCCAGGGACCGGGCCGAGAGCACCTGGGATCTTGCGATACGGCAGGTATAGGCCCAGTTGGTCAGCCCTAGGGCAATGAACACATTGACCAGGCCCGGGCCCAACAGGGCCATGACCGCCAGGGCAAATACCAGAGAGGGGATGGAGAGCATGATGGAGGTCAGCCCCATGATCAGATCATCCCATAACTTTCCGAAAAAACCGGCCGTCACCCCCAGAACAATGCCGATGATGGTATTGATCAGCTGGGTCACCAGGCCGATACTCAGGGATATTCTGGCACCGTAAATCACCCTGGACAATATATCCCGGCCCTGGCTGTCCGTGCCGAACCAGAATTGGGCATCCGGAGCCTGCTCCGCCACCATGAGGTCGGCATCGTCCACGGGGTGGTAGGGGGCAATGACCGGAGCAAACACGGCCATGAGCACAAAGCCCAGGACAATGGTCCCGCCAATGAATAAATTGATTCGATTCCGAAAAAAAACATAGAGCGATTTCATTGGTATTTGATCCTCGGATCAATGACGGCGTATAAAAGATCCACCACCAGGTTGACGATGAGAAAAATAAGAATAATCACCAGAATGCAGCCCTGGGTCACAGGGATATCCCGCTGATAGATGGAATCCACCAGAAGAGAGCCGATGCCGGGCCAGGAAAATAATTTTTCAACAATCACGGTGGAGCCGATAAGGGAGCCGAACTGCAGCCCCACCGTGGTGAGCACCAGAATCATGGTATTTTGAAACACGTGGCGGTAGTTGACCAGGAGTTCGGAAAGGCCCTTGGATCGGGCGGTGCGGATAAAATCCATGGTCAGTACATCAATCACTGCCGCCCGGGTTGTCCGGGCGATGAGCGCCATGTACCCCACTCCCAGGGATATTGCCGGCAGGATCAGATTGATGATATTTCCGTCCCCGTACCCGGAGGTTGGGAAGATACGGATCTTCACCGAAAAGAAGAACATGAGCAAAATTCCCAGCCAGAACTGGGGTACAGATATCCCTGACACCGCCCCCACCATGGATAGGGTATCAACCCAGGTGCCCTGTTTCAGGGCCGAAATAAACCCCAGAGGCAGCCCCACGGCCACGGCAATGATAATGGAGGCAAATGCCAGTTCCAGGGTGGGTCGGATTCTGTCGGCCAGGATCCGTGATACATTCTCCTTGCGCAGAAAGGATTTGCCCAGATCGCCTGTGGCAATCCCTTTTAGGTAATTCAGGTACCGGATATGGATGGGCTTGTCTAGACCCCACTCTTTTTCAAGCTGGGCAATGAGTTTGGGATCAGGTGCCTTGCGCTGGTCAACGGCCAGGTAGGCTGCGGAACCGGGCAGGATGTTCAGTAAAAAGAACATGATAAGAGTGATAAAAAATATGGTGGGAATAAACTGCAATACTCGTTTGAGTGCATACGCATGCATTGTCGGATTTCCAATGTTTGGATTGGGCCGGGCAGGCCCTCAAAGAACGCCTGCCCGGCTTGTGCATAAAAGACTAATTGTCTGCCTTAGGATCGGCTCCAAAATTACTTGATCGTTTGTTTTTAAAAGACCCTGTCTCTTAATGGGTTTTGGAAACAATTTAGATCAAGTCGTTTTGTAACGATTCCTTAATTATTTTGCATTTGCCCGAGGAGAGCTTTCATCCAGCCAGAGGTCGGTAAAATCCTGAAGCATCATTTCAATGGCCACGGCTTCTACGCCATGGACCCAGGGCTGATAGGCAATGATGGCCTTGTTGTAATTGAAAAACCACAGGGGGGCATCTTCGTGGAGGAACCGGTCTGCCTTTTTAACCAGTTCCAGCCGCTGTGCCGGATCCTTGGTTAGTTTGGCCTGGTCGATGAACTTGTCAAATTCCGGGTTGGCATAGGCCAGATAGTTCCCTGATGTGGGAAGGGTTGTGGAATGGAACCGGTTCATGGAGGCCAGGGGGTCGGGGCCGGATTCCAGGGACCAGATATAGGCCTGGTAATTCCCTTTTTTCAGGCGCTGGGACAGCATGCCGCCCTCCAGTTGCTGGGGTTTGACCCGGATGCCGATTTTCTTGAGAAAGGGGATGATGGCTTCCACCACCCGGACACCGTAGGACTGGCTGTTGGTGCCGATGACCTCAAGGTCGAATCCGTCTTTGTAGCCGGCGGCAGCCATGAGTTCTTTGGCTTTTTTTACATCATATGCATAGGGGGGCAGGTCGGGATCAAAGGCCGGGGAGCTTGTGGGCAGAAAAGAGGTCGCTTTGAAGGCTTTGTTCTTGATCAGTTTTTTAATGATCAATTCAGAGTTCAGTGCGTGGTTGATGGCCTGGCGCACCCGTTTGTCGGCAAGGGGTTTGTACTGCTGGTTGAATCCGATGTGCCGGGTGAACATCTCAGCCACTTCAATCATGTTTTTGGAAATTTCAGGATCATTCTGGTAGACGCCGTACTGGGCGGATCCCACAAGGTTGGCATCCAGTTCCTTGGCCCTGAAAGCCATATCCCGGGCCGATCCTTCGGGCATGATCTTGTAAACCAATTTGTCGATATAGGGTTTTCCAGGTTCAAAGTAATCGGAGAATTTTTCCAGGACGATTTCGCTGCCTTTGACCCATTTAACGAATTTAAAGGGACCGCATCCCACAGGCTGGGTGCCGAAGGCATCCCCTTTGGCTTCCACTTCTTCCTTGGGCACAATAGCGGTTTCAATTTTGTACAACTGGTACCCCAGATCAATGGCATGTTCAAGGGTTATTTTCAGGGTGAAATCATCGATTTTTTCCAGACCTGAAATGGAATCTGCCTTACCTGCCTGAACATCGGAAGCCCCTTTGATGTTTTTAACATAGGAGGCGGCTGAAGATGCCATTTTGGGATCCATGATTCTGTTATAGCTGTAAATGATGTCATCTGCGGTCATGATCCGGCCGTTATGGAATTTAACGTTTTCCCTGAGTTTGAGGGTGTAGACCATACCGTCTTCTGATACATCCACCTGGGTGGCCAGGGCAGGGACGGGTTTGTTCAGGGTGGCATCCCATTTGTAAAGGCTGCGGAAAATATTGAGCCCTACAATATAGTCCTGGGTGTTGCCTGTACGTTGCATATCAAGGGAAAACACATCCCCCCCGTAAGGCGCACAAAAGACAAATGTTCCACCGGGTCTGGCTGCCCAGGCACCGGCGCTGACCATCAAGCTGATCAGAAGAATTGACAATAGAGCAATTAATTTTTTTTTCATTTTCGATCCTCCGTTTGATAAAGATGTGAAACTAAATGGGGACAACATTTATCCAAAATTTCCACCATCCTTTTGGGAGAGCGGTAAATAGAGGCGGCTACTTTAAAAAAAACTATGCATATGAACTTAAAACTGTTTTGGTATATAAAGGCTATTTCTTCTTGTCAAGAATATTTTATTTGTAGTCGACCTTGGAAAAATAAAAAAATATGCATTAACTGCAATTCAGAGTTTCATATTCTTGTAATCAGATATAAAAATGATAATAAATCCGGTATGTGCTCCCAATATATATGTCTGAGTGATCCCTTTTGATCTGTTTCGGGGAAAATATTCTTGACAGGAATTTTCCTGACGTACTATGTTGGAGGTGCAATGTTTTCAGTAAAAAAATATATGGACAACCTTCAATATAAAAAGATCCTATATACCGATGGCAATGATTAAATCCGATCGCATTGAACAGGATATCCAGGAGAGTGTCGGCCAGAAGGTCAGAGAGCTTCGCAAAGCCATGAATCTGAATCTGACCCACCTGTCCAAACGGACAGGGATATCCCAGGGCCATTTGTCAAAAATTGAAACCGGGAAAACCACCATCTCAATCAAGACCCTGTCCCAGATCTGTCAGTTTTTCAACCGACCATTGAACTATCTGTTTCACTCTGAGGTCTCCACCCATATCATCGGCACCCTTAATGTGGGTGACGGGCCGGAAAAGGATACCATTATCTGGTTTGCCAGACAGGTACAGAAAAACACGGACAACCTCATCTCCCTGGTCCGGCTGGAAGCCGATCAGATGGGGACGGCAGTCAATCCGGTTGAATACCTTCATAAAGGGGCCATCCATATGTTCATGGATGATCTGCTCTATTTCAGGGCCTATGTCCCTGATTTTGATGTATTTGCCCTTCCCTATGTATTTGCGGATATGGATCACCAGATTCGATTTCTGGAAAGCCGGTTTTTTGAAGAAAAATTAAGGGCCCCCCTCCTGAAAAACGGAATACGGCTGATCAATCCCAAATGGAATTGGTTAAGGGGGGTTGAGCGGGTCCTGGTCTCCAGAAAACCCATATTTTCACCGGCAGACGTCAAGGGCTGCAGGGTCAGAATATTTGATTCAGAGGTCTTGAAGGCGTATTGGAAGTACCTGGGTGCCATACCCGTATTCGTTCCCTTTGAACAGGCCAATGAGGCCCTTGGGTCAGGGGAAATCGATATCATGCCCAGTTACAAGGCCCATGTCTATCCCATGGGATTCTGCAGGAATGCAAGGTTTGTCACTGAGGTCGGTGATGTGGCTTCAGTGGTCTGTGTGGCCATGAATGAAGAAAAATACCAATTGCTCCCCCCGGGGGCTCAATCCGGCCTGATATCCTCCTGTGACCGGGCCGGGGATAAATTTTCCACCCTGGTAATGGCCCAGGCCCAATCCGGTGAAGCCAAAAATATAAGCGAAAACAATGCCGTGCATATCAAGGCTGACATCCGCCCCTGGCAGGCACCCCTGGCCCATATAAAAGAAAAAATGATCCTGGAGGGCAGCCTGGCCCGGGAACTCTGTGGCGCCATTGACGGCATGCACCCATCACGTTTCTGATTAAATATAGCCGCTTTTGGTATCTGTCTTTTTTCAGGCGATTCCGGCCTGTCTCTTTTGCTCCCTATATGTAAATTCAATATATTGAATATTATTCGGAATTCATGTATAACCTGCTGCCTGAATTTAAATTAACCCCAGGACAACCAGGAAACGAAAAATTTATGGATGCAAGCACCCAGATGACAGATACAAGCGCATTAGATACCCGGGAGCCTTTTGTTTCCCTTTTCCCCATCGGACAGGAGACCCTGGCCGCAATCCGCCAGGATATGGAGACCAACGGGTTTGACCCGGTATTCCCCATTGTGGTCTGGGAAGAGGAATCCGTTGTGGTGGACGGTCATACCCGTTTCACTGCGGCCAGGGAACTGGAGATGGAAAAGGTGCCGGTTGTCCTTAAGTCATTTGACAATGAGGATGATGCCGTGCTCTACAGTTTTCACATCCAGCGGAACCGGCGGAATATGTCCGATGAAGACATCCTTAAATGTCTGGCCTTGCTGGACAATATCCATGGTTCAGACGAGGTGGATGCCCCCAGAAAGACCCGCAAGGCTGTGAACGAAGACCGGGCAAAGGAATTGGGCATCAGCCCCGGCAAGGTGGATAAGGCCCGTAAGGTATTGGAACACGGGAATGACGAAATCCGGGATCAGGTAAAGACCGGGGAAAAGTCCATCAACCAGGCCTTTAATGAAATCCAGGAGACCAGAAGAGAAAGTGGTGAAATCAAGGGCCGGGAGACCGACGGCCTTGGAAGTGCTGCCAAGTATACCCAGACCCTGGGCCGGTTTCTCAAGGAGCTGACCCGGATTAAGTATGAGGGCTGGGAAGATGTGTCCAAAGAAAAGGTCCTGGCCGATATCGACTCCATCAGGGAGCTGGTTGACAGCTAAGGACTGGCTCCAAAATTACTCGATCTTTTGTTTTCAAAATACCCTGTTTTTTAAGGGTTTTTGGAAACAATTTAGATCAAGTTGTTTTGTAAGGATTCCTAAGGTCGGCAAATTTTATTAGTTGAACCAAAATAGGGCACTATTTTTTCACCTTATTTCATTCTCGGTCTTGAGCATTCAAACCCCTCAGCATGACCTGAGTCGGCAGATGTTTCCCACCGCAGTCCGTATAATTTCTTTTAATTGGTCTTCCGCCATTGTGACATAGGCATCCATTGGCATGGTATTATCATCTTCGAGCAGGGCCATGAGTTCGTTTTCAAAGGTAAAGGCGGCCTCTGCAAGCTCTGCCCGCGTATGGGGGGCAAGCCCCGGGGCTGTCAAATCCCCCAGGTCCAGAAGGGATACCTCTTCGGCCGTCATCAGATGCAGTCTTTCCGGGGAGCGAACGGGTGCAGGGCCCGGTCGGTCAGTGAGCTGTCCTGCTGTTATTTTGAGCAGAGGAATGAGTTGGGCGGCCCTGCGGACAAGTGGATGATCATCATCACATCCACTTAAATGAAGTTCCATAACCATGTCGGCCAGCAATGCTGCGGCCCGGGTGACAACCTCTGGCTTATCTGTTGGTTTATCCGACATTTATTACATCATCTGTCTGAATCGGATCCCTGACCAGAATGGTATAGGAAGATCCGGTAAGGGGTTCGTCAATGGTTTTTGCTTTTCTAAATCCCAGTCCCAGGTAGAACCTGAAGTTTTCCGGGGTAAAGCTTTCTGCATAACAGGCAGCATTCATTTCATCGATTTCCCGGAGCACCGGCGCCATCAGGTTTGTGCCCAGGCCCCGGCTTTGGCAGTCCGGGTCTACGCCAAGTATGGACAGGTACCAGGCGTTTTCAGGCACCACATCCCCGGACTGGCCGGACATAAACTCGACAATCCGACTATAGATATCCAGGCTGCTTTGCCCCAATTGTTCTCTGATAAAGTCTTTTTTGCGCCCGGACAAGGTTATTTGGGTCTGCCGGTCCAGAGGCGTTGACCATATTGCCGCACCTGAGGCCTGGTCGGGTGTGAAGACCACCCGGCCATGTTCCCGGGCTTCCTGAAGCCCGTAGTCCATATATCTGAACATGGCTTCCCGGGCGGTTTCCGGATCAGAGGCGCTCTCTTTTTCCAGGGTAATATAAAAGGGGTCACGGGTCAGGGCGAAATACAGGGCCTTGGCGGCAGGACGGTTCATGTAAGTGTATGGGGTCATCGGTCCGTCTCCATGGCGTGGGTTACAACTTGGTTTCGGCCCTTTTTTTTTGCATTGTACAGGGCCTGATCGGCATGTTTGAGAATCAGATTCAGGCTTTGGGGTTCCACGGCCTGTGCCACCCCGAAGCTAAGGCTGATCCGGGTTTCGCTCCCGGGGCAGCCGGAAATTTTTTTCCTTAATTTTTCCGCGGTGTCAGCGCCCTGTTTTTCTGTGGATTCGGGTAGGAGGATGAGAAATTCCTCTCCCCCCCATCTGCCGGCCGCATCCTCGGATCTGATGTTCTGTTTCAGGATATCTGCCACCGAAATCAGGGCTCGGTCTCCGGCATCATGGCCTTTGGTATCGTTTACCAGCTTAAAATGATCAATGTCGCAGATAATCACCGAAAAAGGGCAGCCGTAGCGCTGAAATCTGTAAAATTCCTTTTTTAAAAGGGATTCCATTTTTCTTCGATTGTACAGGTTGGTGAGCCCGTCCCGTGAGGCCAGTTCTTCTAAGGCCCTGGCATGACACTCCGTCTGACGAACCAGTTTGCCGTTGATCATCAGATGCAGGGACAGGGTCAACAGAACCGTCAGGCACAGCCCAAGAATATGGTGAAAGGTGTCGGGCATAGGTGTGTTGAAATAGGTGCCCGGTACCGGGTCGAAATAGGCGCAATAGATCCTGGACAGGTATACCAGGCCAAATAAGGCCATGGTGATTCCGGTGTTCAGTGCATACTTACGGTGGGCGGCATCGGCTTTGAAGAAAATCAGATAGACAATATGGATGAGCATGGGAAGGGTCATGGCTGAAAAGAGCATGATCCGCATGCGGATGTCCGGATCGGAAAAGGTGAACCAGGCATAAAGGCTGATGAACCCAAGGCCCAGAATAAGGTAGGGCGCTTTATTCAGAGGGATGCCCAGGAAACGGCCCATGCCCCACACCAGCATGGCATTCCCGGTAAACATAAGGCTGTTGGCCAGTACCACGGTCAGCAGATCAGGCAGGGCGCCCCTGAACAGGGCCAGGGAGACGCCCAGTGCCAGGCAGAAAAAATATAGTATAAAATATCCAATGCCCTTGAACCGCTTTCGGCTTTGAATCCAGGTCACGGACAGGACATAGCTGGAGATGTATAATACCAGCAGATAGATGAAAATAGAGGTTTTCATGTCAAAGGCTTTAAACCAGTCTGTGAGTCCGATGGGAGACATGGGCAGGGGGATACCCTCAAATTTGAAAAAATGCAAGGATTTTAATGACCCTAATATTTTCCCGGCATTGCATCGATTACATATTGATCGTATCTGCCGGAGGCTTTTAATCGGTTAAGGCCCCGATTAAAAAGGTTTACCAGCTCTTCGTTCTCCGGGTTGGTTTTAGACAAAATTAAATGATAGTGGGGTCTCTGTACAGGGGTTGAATGATGGGTGACTAACGAAGCAGTTTCAGGTTTAAATTTCCGGTATAATATATCATATCCCACCACCTTGTTGGATGGAAAAATCTGGATTCCTCCAAACAGCAGTTTCCTGAAAATCTGGATATCTGATGACACCCGGGTGACATTTATGTCCCCATTCTTCTCCGCTTGCAAAAACGTTTTGCTGTATGCAAAATAGCCTATGGTTGCCCCGATCTGTATTCCTTTAAGATCGGCCATGGTGGCCCAGTCAAACCCATAGGTTTTTAGGTGGAAAAAGACCATTTCTCCTGAAAAGACCGGTCCGCTGAAATAAAAGTCATTGGTTCGTTCCGGAAACTGAATCCAGCCCAAAGATCCGTCCCATTTCCCCTTTTGCGCATATAAATAGGCCCGCTTCCATGGGAACCATCCGTATTCCACCTGGATGCCGGCAAGGGCAAAGGCCTCTGTTACAATGCGCCTGGCAAGTCCCCGTGTTTCAATTCTTGGGACATATAGGGCGGCCAGTTGCCGTTTGTCAGGCGGACCGTCTCCCGTGCAACGCCGGACGAGGGAATAGTGAAATAAAACATGGCGAACACCCACAAGATTATCCGCAGGAGGACGGTTACTGGTTTTCCTGTCGGTTTGGCGATTGTTCTGGCCCTTGTTTTTTTGGGGTGATTCGTTTTACCTGGATCTGAACAGAATAACAGAAAATCTGGGTTTGTAAAATTAATGGTGCCGGAAAAATCGCCTCGGTAAATAAATCTGCCCTTTTATTTCTGCCGCCATTGAAAGCCTCTTTTTTTGCTTTTCTGAAAAAACGTCATTGTCTGTTTTGATATCAGTATGTTATTAGACCTATACAATTTGTAGAAACAAATCCCTTATGATATTAGGGTAAGCAATATATATTAATGATGTAATGTTTTTTACGTTTGACACTAAATAATAAAAGAGGAGACATTATGGGACTCAAAGAAGAGCTGGAAGAAAAAGCCGAAGAGTGTGATGCACCGGAAGAATATATTGGCGTTGCCAAAGAAATCGTAGAGGGCCTGGACGACAAGGAATGGGCGGCCGAGCTTCTTGAAGAAGGCGCGGAATGGGCTGAAACCTATGCGGATGCAGTGACCTATGCCACGGCTGCCAAAGAGATCATCGGGGATGATGAGGTGGTGGGCACCTTCCTTGAAAATGGAAAAATGCTCTGCGCCACCCCAGCCGATTTTCTGGCCCTGGGCGCTGCCGCCGGAAAACTTGGTCTTGCTGACATGGCCAAGGATATCGGGGAAGCCGCCATGGGCAAATGCACAAAGCTCACCGATTTTCTGGAGCTGAGCAACCACCTGGCCACTGAAGCCAATGATCCGGAAATGGCCCAGGCCGTATTGGATAAGGCCTTTGACAAATGCAAAACCCCTGCGGACTTTGTCTCCTTTGCCAAGTCCATGGTCGAGATGTTTGATGACAAGGCCAAGGCCAAGTCCGTATATGAAAAAGGCATGGACGCCGCCAAAACTGCTGCCGATTTTAATGTCCTGGCCGCCGGTGCCATTGCCGACCTGGCTGATAAGGATCTGGCCCGGGCAATTTTCGAGAAAGCCCTGGGTTCCCTTGAAAAAGGGGATGAATTGCTTAAGTTTGCTCAAATCGTCAAAGAACAGCTGGATGACAAGGACTTCCTTTTGTCCGTATACAAAAAGGCTGAAGACCAATACTCTGCATTCTCCGACTACCTGAAACTGGCCAAGGCTGGTTATGAGAATACTGAAGATAAGGCCTTTGCCTCAAGCGTCTACCAGAAGGCTGCCGCCACCAACCCGGACTGCGGACAGCTGGTGGCACTTTCCCTGGCCCTGGCCAAGGATCTGGGAGATACCGCTGCGGCCATACCTGTACTTAAACAGGCCGAAGCCGCCATCAAAAACAACGATGACTTTATCAAAACTGCCGAGGCCATCATTGAAGTCGCTGCAGATGACAAGGAGTGGGCCAAAGCCGTTGCATTCCAGAAGGGAAAACGCGAAGAGTTCAAAAAACTCTATAACGATTTCAGCCTCAGGGAAGCCGAATATATCTCCTGCTTTCCCATGCGTAACCTGGCTGCCGAAGTTGTCCGGGAAACCGGTGATACCTATTATGCAGCCAAACTGTACAAACTGGCCCAGGGGTTCACCATCCATTTTTCCGATTATCTCAAGCTGGCTGCCGCCGTCCACGAAGACCTGGGTGACTCTGACTGGGTCAAAGAGATCTACACAACCCTGGTTGATAAATGCAAAAGCTTCGGCGATTACAACACATTGACCGCTGCCATCTCAGCCACGCTCAAGGACGATGCCTGGGTCAAAGAGATCTACACCGGACTTGGAAACAAGGCCGCGAATAACGGTGACCGGATCAAGCTTGCCGCTGTTGCCATTGAAAAATTCAATGACAAAGACTGGGCAGCAAGCCTTGTGGATGCCTCTGAAAAAACCTGTACCACCCTTTATGACTATACCTTTGTGGCTGGTGCCGTACTCAACCTCCTTGAAGACCGTGACCGGGCCATGAAAATTTATGAAACTGCAGAAAGCCTGTGTAACGACAAGAGCGAATATGCCCGTCTGGTCGGTGTGGTAAAGGAGCAGACCACGGACAAGAGTATTCTTGTTTATCTGCTGAACCTGGCCCGGAAAAAGCTGACCAAATTCAATGATCTTATTTTCCTGGCCGAGACTTATCTTCTGGTGGCTGACGATGCCCAGGCTGCTGCTGCGGTTTATGAAGAAGCTGAAAAAAAGGCATTGTCCAATGAGGCCCTGTCCCAGCTGGGCACCAGTGTTGCCGGCCGGATGAACGATGCCAAATGGGCATCCAGAATTTTGGCTAAAATCAGATAGTATAGAAAAAGTTATGCACTGCCAACTTTTTCTATTGACAGAAGATGTGATTGTGGGGTAGGTTGTATTTAATGCCAATTTTGATTCATTGAAAAATGGCGACATAACCTCCTTAATACCGTCAAAAGCGGCTGCCGGATTTGCCACCGACAGCCGCTTTTATATTTGTGGGGCAAGTGTACAATTTTCATCTGGTATCCAATTTCGGGCGCCAAATAAAAACCTATAGGCCTGATCTGCCCCCTCACTGGGGCAGCCCGTGCGCATGGTGTCTGTTTTCTGGCCCTGACGGGGGAGCAGGAGTTCAAGGTATTATCTTTCAGCTCGTATTTTAGTGCCATAACCCGGTTGCGGCACAAGCGGACGCTTTCGTTAAAACAATTGCCGGTCTGACCGGAAATGCAGCGTGGAGCCCCCCCCCCTTTTCCGTTATGAGCCGGGTTTGTGGCAACCACTTATGCATTCCGTGGTAAGTAAAAACCAGAAGTGGTTTTTATCAAAAGGACTCTTCCTGATTTAAATCAATTCCCAAACAGAGTCCCATTATGAACTATTTTTTGAGTACCAGGTAGTAGGCTCTACCATTTCTGTATACCAGTAAAAGCGTATCTCCGTTTGGTGATCTTTTATAGGCTTCCTTGAAATCATCAACCGAGTTTACTTCCATTCGGTTGATTTCAAGGATGATATCACCAGGCCTTAAATTTGCCGTTTGAGCAGGGCTGCCTTCTTTGACATCTGCTATGATTACACCCTGGTTAACCTGATCCGGTATTTGAAATTTAGCCCTATTTTCATCGTTCAAAGGTGCGATCGTTATACCGCTTAATGCACCATAATCCTTTTCAAAAAATGAATGTTCTGCGATATTGTCAGGCAGCTGCCCTAACTCGACAGGACTGGTTTTTTCCTTTTTGTTTCTTCTGTATACGACGGATACTTTTGTTCCTGCGCCAAGTGAGGCCACAGTACTTCTAAGTTGCCCGGTACTGTTAACCTGCTTACCGTTGATTTTTAAAATAACATCCCCACGTTTGATTCCTGCTTTTTGTGCGGGGCTGTCTTCCACAACTTCAGAAACAAGAACACCGCTTGCCTGATCCAAGCCCATAGCTTTTGCAAGCCCCTGATCAAGATCTTGAATTGAGACTCCTAACCATCCCCGTATGACCTTGCCATGTTTGACCAGACTGTTCATGATCGAATGGGCCATGTTGGAAGGAATCGCAAATCCGATTCCCTGATATCCACCGGATCGGCTTATGATAGCAGTATTGATACCTATCAGCTCTCCTTTCAGGTTGATGAGGGCACCACCTGAATTGCCTGGATTAATGGCAGCATCTGTCTGGATAAAATCCTCATAGTCGGTGATCCCTACGTTGGCTCGCCCTTTGGCTGATACAATACCCATGGTAACCGTATGCTCAAGACCAAAAGGGTTTCCCATGGCAAGGACGATTTCTCCAAGCCGAAGTTTGGTAGAATCCCCTATGGGAATGGGTTCAATTCCTTTAAGATCCCCTTTAAGCTTTAACACGGCAACATCACTTTTGGGATCTGTCCCGACAATTTTGGCTTCCATCTCTCGTTCGTCAGCCATTGTGATTAGAATTTCCTCAGCATTTTCAACCACGTGATTGTTTGTCAAAACAAGCCCATCTTTTGAAACGATTACACCAGATCCAAGACTTTTTTCCCTTCTTTCCCTGGGAATATTAAAAAAACCCTGACCGAAGAAATGTTGAAAAAGCGGATCATTAAAGAATGGGTACTGCTGCCCTTGTTGGGTTTTAATTACTTTTGTCGATGATATATTTACAACACTGTTGATCCGCTTTTCTGCAATATCTGCAATGATATCGCTGCCTGTACCGAGAAGGGCGCTTTTACTGACAGCAAATGAATTTGTTGCGTTAAAAGCTATGATCTGGAATGCAAGAACGGTCAACAGCATCAATTTCAACATGATATTCCTGTGCGATCTCAGTGTTAAAATTTTCATTGTTATCAACCTTTCGTTCATTTAGATGTTTAAGGATGGAAAGCCACCCGGATAAAGCTTCCCATCCTCGGGTTGATGTTACAGTCTCTAAGGAGGATACGATTCTCCGGGTAAGTTTGACATATTTTATGTTGTTTTAATCTCTATCTGTCGGGGCTTGGCCGCTTCAGATTTAGGCAGGTGCAATCTTAACACCCCCTCTTTCAACTCAGCTTCAACTCTATCAACATCAATGGTCTGGGGAACGGAGAAGCTTCTGACATATTCTACATCTGAAAACTCTTCATATGTTGCGGCTCCTTCTGTCTCAAGTTTTCTGACACCGGATATTGATAGTGTCCCGTTATCAATATCAACTGAGATATCTTCCTTGACCACTCCAGGCATGTCAGCGTGGAGGAGGATCTCATCCTCATTTTCATAAATATCTACCGCTGGGGTTGCTTCATACATCTCACGGGTTTTCTCTACGCTTTTTTCTTCTTGTTTTGCGATTTCTTGTGCCTTATCCATGTCGACCTCCTTTTAGGGTAACTTCCTTTTCAGGAATTTATCTTGAAGTTTAACTGATGCTTATCTTTTTGGGTTTTGCTGCCTCATGCTTGGGAAGTGTTAGGTAAAGCACCCCGTTTTTGAGCGTGGCTTCGACTTTTGTTGAGTCAACATCTGCAGGCAGCGTAAAACTTCTGGAAAAAAATCCGATCCCTCTTTCAGTTTTATGGGTTTTATACCCCTCAGGCGCGTCTGATTTCCTTTCACCGCTGATCTCAAGATAGTTCCCCTGGATTTTTACATTCAAGTCATCCTTTTCAAGTCCTGGGACTTCAGCCCTGATTTCAAAATTATCGCCGTGCTCATAGAGATTTGTTCTGGGAGCGGCTGATTCTAATTCCCATCTATAACCAGATGGTCTTTCGTAGTCGCCGTAAAGATTGTCCAACTTCCTTTGAAGAAGATTCATGGTCCCGAACAATCTGTCGATGTCACTAATTTTTGTAAACATAATTCGTCTCCTTGTGATAGGTTGTTTTAAATTGTTGCGGGAACCGTTTGGGATATTAGAATCGACGTTCTCATGAAAGGTTTAAGGTGTCGTCTATCCTATCTGCAAAACCTTTGCTCCCACAAAATCATCTGTTGTTTTGGCCTAATTTAATTCCGGTTTTTTTCATGTCAATAGGGTTTTAATAAAATTTTATTCCGGTAATGGTTGCAACTCTCTCAGGTTTCTTTTTATGCTAAATATCAGTATGTTAGACACATTTAATTTCGATCTGCTTCGCCTTGTTTTCTGGAATTATTATTCTTGGGATAGTGACATTCAGCACACCGTTTTTAAAATCAGCTTTGATATTTTCTCCATTGGCATCTTCCGGTAATGACAAAGTACGCTGAAAAGATCCGTAAGATCGTTCAAGCCGGTAAAAATTTTTATTTTTTTCTTCTTTTTGTTGTTTCTTTTCCCCTCGTATGATCAAGGAATCATGAACAAGTTCGATGCTTACATCTTTTCTACTTACACCTGGGATTTCTACAGATACTGTGTATTCATTTTCCGTTGATCCAAGATCAAGACTGGGTTTCATCAAAGTGCCGGTTATCCCCTCACGCATGAATGAACGGGATCTATAAGGAGACAAAGCAAATGTGTTGAAAAAATCATCAAAAAGCCGGTCCATTTCATTCTGCAGCCCTCCAAATGAACCTGGGGAATATCTGTTACTTGATTTATTGCCGTACTTTACTGGAACGATATGTCAATTTTCCTCATTTTCTTTTTTAAACCAATTCCATGGTGCTAATTTTTTAATATCCATTTTTCATCTCCTTTATTTTGAAGCTTAACTTTTCGCTTAGGAAGGCTGCGAGAGATTTAATTGGCTTTCGCAGCCCTCCATTTCGTTATTATTGGCGACAAGAGATGATGCCCTTTTCTTTACGCAGCCTTTATTTCGATCATTTTAGGTTTGGCCGCTTCAGATTTGGACAGATGCAGTTTGAGTACGCCATCCTTTAATTCTGCTTCCACACGTTCGACATCAATACTCTGGGGTATTGAAAAGCTTCTGACATATTCAACATCAGAAAATTCTTCCCAGGTTGAAACTCCTGTTTTTTCCAGCCGTCTAACGCCTGAAAGGGAAAGGGTTCCATTGTCGATATTTACTGAGACATCTTCCTTCTTTACACCGGGCATGTCTGCATGTAGAAGGATCGCATCTTCATTCTCATAGATGTCAACAGATGGGATCGCAGTCCTTAACTCTCTGGTTTTTTCGATGGCTTTATCTTCTTTTTTGGCAATATCTTTTCTGTCACTCATGGTAACCTCCTAACCAATTTTAAATAGTTATTGATTAATTGATTGTAATCTGTTTGGGCGTTACAGTTTCTGACTTCGGCAGTGTCAGGTACAAGATACCGTTTTCAAGCGTTGCCGCAACGTTATCAGCATCTAACTCATCAGGCAGTGTAAAGCTGCGTGAAAAGGTGTTGCCACCTCTTTCATTCCTGTGAACTTTGTACCCATCCGGAGTGTCCACAGAACGTTTACCGCTGATTTCAAGGTAATTGCCCTGAATTTTGATGTTCAGATCATCTTTTGAAATACCGGGGACTTCGGCCTGGACTTCAAAGTTATCACCGTTCTCAACAATGTTGGTTCTAGGAGAATTAGAGTTCAAGGTAACGGCAGGCCCAGAAAGAAATGACCTGTGAATACCATCAAACAAATTGTCCATTCTGTTTCGGAGCAGATCCATGGCTCCGAACATTCTGTCGATGTCACTCAATTTTGTAAACATAGTCTAACTCCTTTTTATGGTGTTTTTATTTGAGAAGTTGGGTTTATCCCAGCCTCTGATTTTGATTTAAAACTAACATAGACACAAAAAATATCATGTCAATATAGTTTTCATTACGATTAACATTTTTATTGACAAAGTAATGATATCGGATTATTTTTTCATCATAAAGGAGGCCTGATATGATGAATGAATCGAATTCAAAAAAAAAGAATTTTTCTTTCGATACACTAAAAGGGATGCAATCGGTTCGGGCAACGTTTTCACTTCCTAAACATACCATCAACCTGCTCTCTACGGTTGCAAACCAGCTTGGTGTAAAGCAAAAGTCAATATTCGATCATCTGGTTGAAGACAAGGAAACCTTAAATCAGATTGCTGATGCGGCTCAGAATTACGAGCCTAAGAAACAACAACGGAAACAAAAAACTTTTGTTTTAAGCCGGAATTGCTTAAGTGCCCTGGATACCTTTGCCAGGGAGTATAGATTACCAAGAGATGTACTGGTGGAATTTTCCATAAAACAGTTACACCCGGTTATTGCCCAGGAAAAGAAACGGCATGAAAATCGTAAAACACTTTTAAATGAAATGGAAAACTTCCGCAGGTTGGGTTCACAATTTATGAACAAAGCCCGGTCTCTTGCTGGTGATGATGATATTGTCCAAAAACTTGAAGGTTTTTTCAACCAGTATGATAAAGCCAAGGATGAACTTAAAAACACCATTAAAAAGGGGAAATGCATGGAGGAATTTCAATAACAACTTATACTGATCACAAGACATATTGTTTAGATATTTTTTTGATTATTCGGCATCAAAATGCCTGTTTAATCTGATGGTTGTATTTATTCAAGACATTCAAATATGAATCTTGATATTGTTGGATAGAAGAATTTTTATCAGGGGGTGATATCATGCCAAAAGACTATTACCTTGTTTTAGGAATTACTTCCAAGGCAACACTTGATGATATCAAAGATGCATACCGACGACTTGCCAAAGCGTATCATCCAGATCGTTACGGAGATAATCATTCTCCGTTTCTTGCCATCCAGGAGGCGTATTCTGTGCTGTCTGACCCAATTAAACGAAACGTCCATGACCTTGAGGTCCAAAGGCAAAAAAGGAAACTAAAAACTCACTATGGACAAAATATAAAATTCAATTCAAGAAGACAAGTTGAACCTCTCATACTTGAACAGGAACAACCGGCGAATTTAGGAACTGCAAGCCTTGCCCGATCATTTCATACATATCGGCCATCATATGATGAATTGTTTGACAGAATATTCAGCAATTTCAGGCAGACATCCAAACTTAAAAGGGACCATCCTGAGAATCTCAACCTTGTTATTAGATTAACACCTGAGCAGGCATTTCGGGGCGGCCAAGTCAGGGTTTCCTTACCAGCTCAACTAAATTGTCCATCCTGTTCCGGCCAGGGATGGGTTGGTGCATACGAATGCTGGCGGTGTAATGGTGAAGGTCTTTTGCCTGGGGAGTATCCGGTCATGATCAATTATCCGTCCGGCATATCAGATAATCACCTGGTTCGAATGCCGTTGGACAGATATGGGATTAAAACCCTTTATCTGACAGTGCATTTTCGTATTAGTGAGATGCTATAATTTACGCCATAAACCGGAGAAAAAACAGCACTCTTGACAGGAGAAAATGAGAATTTATTTTTAAGATCTTAAGGATTTGACGTATTTAAACTGTTCAAATTCAAACTAAAATTCTTGTTAAGGAGGAAACAATGTCTAAAGATTTTTGCGACGAATGCGGAATACTGTTATCTCCCCACACAAGCGTCTGTTCTGTTTGTGGGTATGATAACAATTATGATGATTATCCCGATATCACGTTGGATATTGATCAACTGGTCAATTTGAATGACGATTTTGTCCCTGATCATTACCCAGGTTTTTAGTTATCCAAATCAGAACAAAGGTTTTTATCAGGTGTCCTCAAGCAAGTATTGATTTGATGAGGACACCTGAAACCTTGTAGTTTCTGGTTGTCAATTTGTCTGATTGAATTTAATCAAGGAGACCTTGTGTGATGATTGATAAATTCATTGAGCTAAAAGATAACCTATAACTTCAAAAATATGTTAAAAATTTGGATTTCGATAAAAAAAGCTGCTGTTCTTTTTACGGTTCTCCGAAAAAACATCCACATGAACAAAATCGGGTCATCCTGTTTGCAGATCCCTTTAGTGAACACACCTTCTATTATGAATTTAATATGGAAGATATCCTTTCATTGGAATAACAACCAAACATAACAAACATGGAAGGCGAATCTGCTTCTATGGTTCGACTCTGGGTAAAGAAAAAAAGTATAGGGCTTCAATGTACTCCTTTTGTAGTTGGTAATGTCGCTAAAATGGGCTAAAAGTAGAAAAATTTATCCAATAAAATCGGGCGACGCATATGTCTATAATTGACCGCTTTCTTTAAGATTTTCTCGACCACAAGATATAGGGGTGGTCCCTTCCTGTTGAAAAGGAAAGAATGTACCGGATAAAGTTTATAGTAGGCGAATCAACAAAATATATTATAATCCATTGTCTTCCTGGGTTTTCACGGGGCGAAATTCAATACCCACCCCTTGATCGGCTCCGGTATTTCACCAGGTTATACCCGCGTGCCGGATTTTCGGAGATTGTTTGATTGTGGGTGTGCCATAGTTTTGGTATAACAGCCATGTGCAGCCTGGTCTTATAGTCCCTTGCACACAACAAAATATGAAATATGCTACCCATACCGGAGCCGTATTTCATATATAAAGAGGTTATTGCCCCGGGGCCATAACAGAAAATGAAAGGCGGGGAACGACCATTTCCGCTTAACCCAACACCGCAGGTGACCCTATGGATGTGTGCTCAGGAAAATGTATCAACCCGGAAGAGGTGAATGAGACGGTTGGGAAGATGCCGTCCCAGGAACGCATTACCGGTATGGCTGAGATTTTCAAGGCCCTGGGCGACCCTTCCCGCCTGAGGGTTGTGAGCGCGCTTCTGGTTCAGGAACATTGCGTGTGTGATCTGGCAGCCATCTGCGGCCAGAGTGAATCTGCCGTTTCCCACCAGTTAAGAATCCTGAGAACCCTGAGGGTGGTCAAAAACCGGCGTGATGGAAAGACCATCTATTACTCCCTGGATGACGATCATGTCAGATCCCTGATTCAGATGAGCCTGGACCACATTACCCACCAGCACCTTTAAAAATTTAAAACCAGTCTGTTGGGATTCAGGTCAGGCCTGAAATCTCAGGGCCCGTCCCCCCCGTTCCGGGGTGTGAACCCCGTCCCTGATTCCGTGGACCCCGTTGATGAACAAATGGCTTATGCCACCGGCATATTGGTGGGGCGAGGCATAGGTGGAATGATCTTTCAGCCCTGCCGGGTCGATCACCAGAATATCCGCATAGTAGCCGGGCAGAATCCGGCCCCTTTTCTGGATTTTGAATTTTTCACCCGGGAGCCCGGTCATTGAATAGAGCGCCGTTTTCAGGTCCAGGCAATTTTCGGTCATGGCAAATTGTTTCAGTTTCCTGGGGAAGGTGCCGTAAGTCCGGGGATGGGGCTGGGTCATGTCTTTGGGTACTGTCCATCCGTCCGAGGCGGTGATGAGGAAGTCCTGGTGCATCAGGGACCTGACCACATTCATGTCCTGGGCAAAAAAGACTGCCATGGGCGGGGTGTCCTGGATAACCAGTTCCACAAAGATGTCTGAAGGAGCCCGGCCTTTAAGTTCAGAGATGTCCATAATCGTTTTGCCTTCAAGACCATCATCGCTGTCATTCATTGTGATGAGAATTTTTTCCGGGGACAGGTGTGTAAAGGTCGTCTCAATGGCCTCCTTGATCCGGGCCCGGCCCGCCGCATTTTTATATTCATTTTTCAGGCCGGCGCCTTTTTTCATTTCATGGGGTACCAGATAGCTCAATACCGTGGAGCCTGCGTCATAGGGATATTGATCTGCATGGATGGACAATCCCCTGTGCCTGGCCTCTGCCACAGGTTCAACGATCTGCTCTGCGGTTAATCCGTTGAAGGGACTTGAGATTTTGAAATGGGAGATTTCCAGGTTGATCCCAGTTTTATCGGCCAGGTGCACGGCTTCGGAGATGGAATCCAGAACAGCCGGGTTTCCGGACGGTCCTGGGGCGCCGCTTTCGTCCCGCATGTGAACGGTGAAAATCCGGTTCTGTTTTTCAATTGCCTGGCACAGGGTGTCAAGTTCTTTGAACGGGGCAAAAAGTCCGGGAGCATATTCCAGTCCGGCAGAGAGGCCAAAGGCGCCTTTGTCCATTTCGTCCTTTACCCGGCCGGTAAGACGGTCCATCTGGGCAGAGGAGAGCAGCCGGATATTGGGATCGCCACCTTTGAGCACTTCTTCCCTGAGAATGCCGTGGGGGGCCAGGTGGCCCACATTGGTGCCGAATCCCAGGTCATCCACCATGGACAGCCAACGGTCTGTGTCCGTATATCCCCAGCCGCAATTGCCGGTGATCACCGTGGTCACCCCCTGGTACAGGTAATTGTGGTTCCCTTTCCAGGACGGCATGAACCGGGCAAGATGGCGCTTGATCCCGGATTTTTCAAAGGTAAGGTCGCAATGGGTATGGACATCAATGAATCCCGGGGTGATCATCATGCCTGCGGCATCAATGATTTGGACAGCATTGCCCTCAATTTTGCCCACCTTTTTGATTACATCGTTCTTAATGCCGATGTCCCCTGTAACCGGGTCCGCCAGGCTGCCGTCATAGATGGTTCCGTTTTTGATGATGGTGTCATATTCATGGCTGCTGCCGGTGGGGCTGCATCCGGTAGTTGGAAGGATTATTGCAGTGGTGAGTGCTGCTGCGGCCTTGGCCGATGTCTTAATGAACAGTCGGCGTGTGGTAAGATGCGGGTCTGCCATGCCAATCTCCTTTCAGGAACCATGGGCGGTTGAATAGATATATATCGACTACTATATTCAAAGGCTTATTTCAAGGAAGAGTATTGGTTTTGCCAGGCCTCCTCCTATATCCCAAAAGCAATTGCCCCAATAATTAAGATTTGATCAGAGTCGCGACCTGCGACCTTGGGTGTCAATTCTGCACAATTATTTTACTTCTCCATTTTTTAAAGGAACCAGTTGTCCCTGTCCCCAGGCCTCTGGGACAACCCCGTTAGGTTTTTTTTGACGGTATGTATTTTGCTGTGTTTATATCTGGAATACAAAAAGAGATTCAATTTAAATTCAATGAAGGAGAACTTTTATGCGCGTATCAGAATTATACCGGGAAAAACAGCCAAAGATTTCATTGGAATTTTTTCCCTTTCGTGATGAAAAGACTCAAGCATCCTTTAACCGGGTGATGGATGAATTGACCCCGCTGGATCCGGATTACTATAGTGTGACATTCGGGGCAGGGGGCTCCAACAGGGAGGGCTCTTATGCTACGGTGAAAACCTTGATCAAGGATAGGGAACTGCCTGCCGTCGCCTATATTGCCGGATACGGCCTGGGCCCCGACGAGATCCGGGAGGTGCTGGACCGGTACTGGGATCTTGGTGTGGAAACCATCTTTGTCCTTCGGGGTGACAAGCCTAAAGAAGAGGGGTTTACGTCCCATCCCGGCAGTTTTGTCCATGCCTCGGACCTCATCGCCTTTATCAAGTCCAATTATGAGTTCTCCCTGGGCTGCGCCGGCTATCCCGAGGGGCATATCGAAGCCGCGAGTCTTGAGGCGGACATTGAATGTTTAAAACTCAAACAGGACAACGGGGCGGAGTACGCAGTGGCCCAGTATTTTTACGACAATGATTATTATTTTTCATATGTGGATAAATGCAGGAATGCGGGGATTGACATCCCCATAATACCAGGGATCATGCCGGTGTATACTCTTAGGCTGACGAAAATTCTTTCCCGTGTCTGCGGGGCTGCCATTCCTTCCGGCCTCCAGGGAAAATTGGATGGGGTTGATCCTGAAAATGCCGATGCTGTGTTGGATCTGGGCATTGAGTATGCCCTGGAACAATGCCGGGGCCTGCTTGAAAAAGGCGTTCACGGGCTGCATTTTTACACCATGAACCGGAGCCGTTCCACCCGGACAATTATAGATACCCTGAAACGGGAAAATCTGATTTAACCCATCACTAAGGACCGGCTCCAAAATAATTTGATTTTTTGTTTTCAAGATACCCATTTAAGGGGTTTTGGAAACAAAAGATAAAGTTATTCTGTAACAATTTCTAAAAAAAGTCTGGCCCGGAGAACATTCCCCGGGCCGATCTTTTGTAAGTTATTTATTTTCAGACATGGTATTTAACTGGTCTTTGACGGCCTTAAGCTCGTCTTCCAGTATCCTTGCCCTGTCCTGCAATGACGCCTGGGTATCGGTGTACGGAACCGGTCCTGCTCTGAATCCCTGGCCCGGGCCGCCTTTTCGGCAGCCTCTGCCGCCACCGCGCCCCCCGCCAAATCCACCGGCTGCAGGTCCCCGGCTCATACCGCCGGTCTGGCAGGTTCCCTGCCGCCGCCCGGTCATTGCGCCTCTTCCTTCAGGTCCTCTCTGGTCTAATCCTGGCATGGTATCACCTCCTTTCTGGATAAGTGTTTTATTCGGTTCTGCCCCGTCCTCTGCCGCACCCTCTTTGGTTTCCCCGGCCGTGGCCCCGTCCTCCGATCTTGTAGCAACCCCCGCTCATCCTGAGGCTTAAGCCTTCCACGATGGCCGTTGCCACCTTGGCCCGGCCCGCCTTGAGGATGCGCCCCACGGTCTGGCGGGAAACCCCCATGACTTCTGCGGCCTGGCTTTGATCCATGCCGTCATAGTCAATGAGGCGGACGGCTTCGAACTCTTCTAAAGAGAGGAGGATTTCTCCCCCTGCTTCTGCTGCCTCCGGTCCGAATGTATCCACTTGGGGCCTGGCCATGATGCGTCTGCGTCGTTTGGGTCTGGGCATTTATTCTCCTTGTTTTGGTCATTTGATCAAAATATATGCGTTGAGAGGCAGGGTGTCAAGAAAAATTTTGGTCAAATGACCAAAACTATGTTGCAACCGATACAAATTCCCAGTTTCAGCCTTGTTGAATCAGCATTGATTCCCTTGTAATAGATACGGTGTAATGATATAAAATGTATTGTAATCATTATATCTTGCGCATTTTATAACCATCTTCTTATGAAAACACCCACTATCATTGCAGCAAGGAGGCGGCGATCCTATAGATGAAACTTTTCCATGGATCTATCAGAAAAAAACTGATTATTCTTGTTCTGCTCGCCACAACCCCGGTTTTTATCGTACTTTTGGCCACTGAGTGGGTTAACCGACAGAATGCTGTCTTAGAGGCGGAAAAAGAGGCTGCCACCTTTTTGAATGGATTCGCAGAGGTCCAGAGACGGGTTACAGGCTCTACCCGAATTCTGCTGCGAACAGTGGCTTCTATGCCCGAAATTCGAGAGGGGAATGCTGAAAGATCACATGTGATTTTGTCAACTCTGTTGGAGACCAATCCAATTTACACGAATGTCATTCTTGTGGACATTAAGGGAAATGTGGTGTCAGCCGGCAGGAATCATGATAAAGCAAAGAAATTAAATTTTTCGGACCGGAAACAGTTCAGAGATGCCATTGTTTCCAAAGGATTCGCATCCGGAGAATTTGTGCTGGGTAAATCATCCCGGAAATCAATTTTTCCTTTTGGCATGGCTGTTCTTAATGAGGATGGTGCGCCAAATGGCGTCATTATAGTCGGAGTTGACCTCAACCATTACGGCCGATTGTATGAACGGGGTGAGTACCCCCGGGACACGTTTTTTGGTCTCTGTGATCGCAACGGGCTGAGGCTGTTCCGGTATCCTGTTTTAGATAAAATTGAAATTGGAAAACCCATTAAGAATACAGTATTTCAGGCCGCCAGCAATACCGTGGGGGAAGGATCTGTTATGGCAACGACTTCTGACGGCCTGAAGCATATCCTTGTTTTTGAACCCATTGGTTTGGGGAGTGGTGAGGCCCCTTACATGTATATGTTCATGGGCTGTAATTATGAGCAAATTCTGGAAAAGGGCGATTCAATTTTATATCGTATGATATTTTCAGCACTTTTTTCCCTGATTATTGCCCTGGCCATTGCCTGGTTTGTCGGCGGTCGCAGGATTGCCCTCAGTGTCGAGCAATTGACCCGGAGGACCCAGGTTTTTGCCCGGGGCGAAGAGAATGTGACCAGTGACATAGATTATGGTGACGGGGAAGTGGGAGACCTGGCAAGGTCCTTTGACAATATGGTTACCTTGTTACGTCAAAGAGAAGATGAGCGCAGACAGGCCGAAAAAGCCTTGCAGATATCCCATGAAAGGTTTCTTTCGGTCCTGGATGGTATTGATGCCACAGTTTATGTGGCTGATATGGAGACCTATGAAGTCCTGTTTATGAATAAATTCATGATTAAGACATTTGGGAGGGATTTGACCGGGGCAAAGTGTTGGTCTGCCTTCCGGAATGAAACCGGGCCATGTGAATATTGCACCAACGATCAAATCGTCGATGAAAACGGAAGGCTGTCTGACGCCGTTATATGGCAGGATAAAAATCCTGTTACAAACAGATTCTATGTGAACCATGATCGGGCGATAGAATGGACTGACGGACGTTTGGTCCGGTTGCAGATGGCAACGGATATTACGGATATGAAAAGAATCGAGGCTGAACTTTTACAAACCCAGAAAATGGAATCCATTGGCACCTTAGCCGGCGGTATCGCCCATGATTTCAACAATATTCTTTTTCCTATTATGGGGCACACGGAAATTCTGCTAGATGATATCCCCCATAACAGTCCGTTAAGAGACAGCCTGAACGAAATTTACCTCAGCTCACTACGGGCTAAAGATCTGGTCAATCAGATCCTTACCTTTTCAAGGCAGGAAAAAGCCGAATTCAATCTGATCAAAATCAGCCCCATCATCAAAGAGGCGCTCAAACTTATTCGGTCCACTATCCCCAAAAGTATCGATATCACAGAGCATATTGAAGACGGTGATGGTTTGATCAAAGCCGACCCCACACAAATTCACCAGATCATCATGAATTTGGCGACAAATGCCTATCATGCCATGGAGGATACCGGAGGGGGGATGCTCGTAAGGCTTACGGAAGTTGAATTGGGTAAATACGATTTGATGAATCCGGGTATGGTGCCGGGGGCGTTTGTATGCCTGACAATTGAAGATAAAGGAATAGGAATAGATAAAAAACTGGAAGATAAAATTTTTGAGCCTTTTTTTACAACCAAAGAGAAAGGTAAAGGCACTGGGATGGGGCTTGCTGTCGTGCATGGCATCGTTACAAGGATGAATGGCGGTATCCAGATTGTCAGCAACCCCGGTAAAGGAACCAAATTCTTAATTTATTTTCCAATGGAAAAGAGTTCTCGTGAATTGGAAGCACGGGCAAACCATTCAATCCAAGGTGGGGACGAACATATATTGCTTGTGGATGATGAGGACGGTATCATTAAAATGGAGGAAAAAATGTTAGAGCGCTTAGGATATAAGGTCTCTTCATACACAGACAGTATCGAAGCGCTTGATCAGTTTCATACCAAACCTGAAACATTTGATTTGGTCATAACCGATTTTGCAATGCCAAAAATGTCAGGGGATGAATTGGCCTTTAAGCTGTTGGATATACGCCCGGATATCCCCATAATTTTGAACACCGGTTTCAGTGATAAAATGACACCTGAAATCGCAGAGGCAATCGGAATTAAAGACATCCTGATGAAACCAATTATAAAAGCCGAACTGGCCCAGACCATAAGAACTGTATTGGGTGAACGAGAATCTTAGGCACGCCGGAAAACGACACTGGGGTGTGGTCTGTCAATGACCGAGGCCCAGTGCAATACGGATTCGTGTTAAATGCCAATTTGGTCTCCGGTTGAAATCGTAAACAATTTATTTTTTATTCTTTTATTAAGATACGCAGGTGCATCCGGTCCGGTGCAGTGGCCGGTGTAAAACCGGGTGGCGGGGTGCAGGCAAAGTTCCCGTGCAAGGCTGTCCAGTCTTTCATTGGATTCTGTTAGCCGGGCGACCGGGTTGTACAGGTGGAAACCGCCGATGACCATATCTATTTTTTCCAGGCCTGTGCGGTCCAAAACGGTAGCGAGCATATTGCCGATGCCCGAATGGGAACAGCCTGTGACCAGAACGGTATTTTTGTTTTCACGAATCAGCAGGGCCAGTTCATGGGAGAACCCGTCTATCTCTTTTTTTTTGTCACTGGATTGGGCATACAAGACGTTGTTTCCCCGGGGGATGAATCCCGATGAAGAAAAGCCTGTGAAAAGATGAAGGGAATCTGAGACTCCATGGTCGGTGGTGATAAATTCGCATTTCTCCGGATTGATTGCCCCATGATCCAGGCCGATATACCTGGGGGCAGACCCGGGGGCCATGGCATAGAATTTGCCCATGGCCTTTTGGGTCATGAAGATCCGGGCGGTTTTATTGATTTTCTGGAACCAGGGGATGCCGCCGCCGTGGTCGTAGTGGCCGTGGGAGATAAAGGCTGTATCCGTCTTTGCCGGGTCAATGCCCAGGCACCTGGCGTTGTCCAGGAATGTTCCGTCCGGACCCATGTCAAAGAGCAGGGTATGGTCCAGGGTTTCGATGAAGAGGCTGAGCCCGTGTTTCGGGGTGAGATCTTTTCGGGCCGTCGTATTTTCAAGCAAACATGTTATTTTCATTTTTTTCTCCGGATCAAGGTCTGCACTGGAAATGGAGGTTAAAGGTGTCATTGGGGATTTCTTCCACCGAAATCCGGGTGAATCCGGCCTCTTGCAGGAGGGTTAACGCCAGCTCTTTGCCCCACATCATGCCCAGGCCCTGACCGTTATCATTAAGCCCTATGGGCATGCAGTGCATGAGGCTGACCGTGTAAAGAAAGGGAGCCATGGGATGTTCAATGTTGTCCTGGATACGGGTGCCGGCCTTGATATCGATCATGGAGAAAATCCCGTCGGGCCTGAGCATGAACAATACCCCTTTTACGGCTTCCAGGGGGTGGGACTGGTCATGGATGGCGTCAAAGGCGCAGATATAGTCAAAACCGCCGGCCAGATCTTTTTCTTCATGTACACAAGCGGCATCCAGGACCCGGTATTCCACATTGGACAGTCCCATGGCGCGGGCTGAAGCCCTGGCCGTTTCAATGGCCTGTTCATGGGTGTCGATGCCTATGAATGCTGATCGGGGAAAGGCGTGGGCCATGAGGTTCAGGGCCACACCCTGGCCGCATCCCAGATCACAGGCACGGATACCGGCGGTCAGCCGTGTCATCAGCCTGCCCTTGTCCACGGAGGGGAGGAATTCGTTGATCAATACCTGTTCATGCTTTGCATCGGAGAGTTCGGACATGAAGGCCTGGAATTTCGGATATTGGGAAAAGGGCACCCCTTCCCCCGTGGTGAATCCCTTTTGAACCGCTTCCATGGCGCAGGATGTCAGCAGAGGGATTTCCTGGGTATAGACGCCCAGGTTGTTGCTGCCCGCCCGTCTGCAGAGCAGATCTCCGTGGGCCCTGGGCAGGTGAAATCTGTCTTGGCCTGTTTCACCTGCCAGGAGTTGGATGATTTCTCCGGTGACCATGATGCCCAGCCATTCCCTGAGATACCGGGCATTGAGCCCTGTGGTTTCTGCAAGTTCCTCCAGGGTAAGGGCGGTGGGCTGTTCATCCATGATATCGAAAATTTTATGGGCATAGCCTATCCCTATGGCCAGGTTCAGGGATCCGTGGTTGAGAATTTGAATGAGTTTACGGGAAAAATCAGTCATGGGGATTTTTATCTCCTTTTAAGATAAATCCAGGCCCCGATGCCGCTTCCTATAACATCGGCTATCCAGTCCCAGATGTCGGCAAATCTTTCCGGCACAAAGGCCTGGTGGATCTCATCCGAGAGCCCGAACAGGATAGTAAAGCCCATGGCCAAAAGGCAGATTTTGAATTTGCCCATTCCCGGGCGTTCACAGGTGAGGGCCCGGGCGGCCAGAACGGCCATGAGGCCGTATGCCATGAGGTGGAGCAGCTTATCCTGGTGGGGGAAGAGGGGTTCATTCTGTATTGAGGGAAAAGAGGACTGCCAGATAATGGCCGCGCAAAGAGAGACAAGTGGGAACCAGTAAAAAATAAAACGCCCGGCAACAGGCATTTGTCCGCCGCCGGGCTGAATATTCAGGGCCTCGGGTTTAGAGGACGATTTCATCCAGAACCCTGTCTTTGATATGGGCACAGACCGTTGTCAGGAAATCCTTGTGGCTCATGCCCATTTTGACCTTGCCGTCCAGGGTGCGGACGGAGAGGACCTTACCCTCTTTTTCTTTATCCCCGATGGTGATGATCAACGGGATATAATTGAGCTGGGCTTCCCGGATCTTCTTTTTCAGGGTTTCGCTGCGTGGGTCCACTTCGCACCGGATCTTGTGGACATCAAGCAGGTGCTTGATCTCCTGGGCATACTCCGCCAGGTCCTGGTTGATGGGCAGGATAATGGCTTGAACAGGGGCCAGCCACATGGGGAACCGACCTGCAAAATGTTCCACCAGAATGCCGAAAAACCGCTCCATGGAACCGTAGATGACCCGGTGAATCATGATGGGGCGGTGCTTTTCGTTGTCCGCACCTTTGTAAGTCAGGTCAAAGCGTTCGGGCAGGGCCATGTCCAGCTGAACCGTGCCGCACTGCCAGGTCCGTCCCAGGGCGTCTTTGATGTGGATATCTATCTTGGGTCCGTAGAATGCCCCGTCCCCTTCATTGATCACATAGTCCTGTCCGTATGCTTCCAGGGCGGCGCGCAGGCCATTTGTGGCCTCTTCCCAGAGTTCGTCCGTGCCGATGGATTTTTCAGGGCGGGTGGACAATTCCAGGGTGAAGGTCAGGCCAAACCGGGCATATACCCGTTCTGCCAGTCGGAGAACCCCCAATACCTCTTGCACGATCTGGTCTGGCGTCATGAAAATATGGGCATCATCCTGGTGAAAGGCCCGTACCCGGAACAATCCGGAAAGGGCGCCGGACAGTTCATGGCGGTGGACCAGGCCGATTTCCCCGGCTCTTACCGGAAGGTCTTTGTAGGAGTATGCCTTGGTTTTATAGAGGATCATGCCGCCGGGGCAGTTCATGGGCTTGATGGCGTATTCTTCCTCATCAATCACCGAAGTGTACATGTTTTCCCGGTAGTTTTCCCAGTGCCCGCTCTTTTCCCAGAGTTTTCTATTGAGCATGACCGGGGTCTTGGTTTCCACATATCCGTCGGCCTTGTGCTCGTCCCGCCAATAGTCCAGCAGGGCGTTCCACATCTCAATGCCCTTGGCATGGAAAAAGGGCATGCCCGCAGCTTCGTCATGGAAGGAGTATAGATCCAGCCGGGTGCCAAGCTTCCTGTGGTCCCGCTTTTTGGCCTCTTCGATCATGTGGATGTATTTATTGAGCTTCTTTTTGTCGAAAAAGGATATTCCGTATAGGCGCTGAAGCTGTTCCCGGGTCTGGTCCGCACGCCAATAAGCCCCGGAGATTTTCAGCAGCTTCACCCCCTTGATCATTCCGGTCTGGGGAATATGGGGGCCCCGGCAGAGATCCACAAAATTTCCGTTTTTGTACAGGGATATATCCTCGCCTTGGGGTAGTTCATTGATCAGCTCCACCTTGAATGGATTGTCCTTGAAGAGCTCAAGAGCCTCTTCCCTGGATACCACGCTCCGCTCAAACCCGGCCTTGGCCTTGATGATTTTTTTCATCTCCGCTTCGATTCTGTCCAGTTCATCTTCTGAAATTGGGGCCATATCGATGTCATAATAGAACCCGTCTTCCACCACAGGCCCGATGGTGAGCTTGGCATCGGGATAGAGGTTGAGGACGGCTTCGGCCATGACATGGGCCGAGGAATGGCGCAGGATATCCAGCCCGTCTTCGTCATTGGCCGTGATAAAGCTGATGGCTGCATCCGCTTGTATAACCCGGCTCAGGTCCATGAGCTGCCCGTCTATTTTCATGGCCACGCAATTTCTTGCAAAGCCTTCGGAAATGCTTTTGGCAACATCCATGCCTGTGGGTGGCACGTCAAAGTTTTTTACTGCATTATCCGGAAATGTGATTTGAGTCATTGATTTATTTTCCCGTTATCTGATTAACCATTGTATTTCACTGCATTTAAATATAAAAAAGGAATTTTAAAAGAAGTGGTCTAAACAATCAAGGGAAAACTAGTGAATTATCAGTTTATTACATCGGACGGGGACTTGGAATCAGTCTGTCAGGACCTGGGCAGGGAAAAAATTATCGGGGTGGATCTGGAAGCTGACTCCATGCACAGCTTTACGGAAAAGATTTGCCTGATCCAGATTTGGGGCGGCGGCCGGGCCTATCTGGTGGACCCGTTCGAGATTTCGGATTTTTCACCCTTTTCCCGGGTGCTTGAAAATCCGGACATCATCAAGATTTTCCACGGGTCCGACTTTGATGTCAGAAGCCTGGACAGGGAACTTGCCGTGCAGATCAAGAATCTCTTTGATACGGAGATTGCCTGCAGGTTCCTCAATATCAAGGAACGGGGCCTGGGGGCACTGCTTAAGTCCTATTTCAATGTGTACGTGGACAAGCGATTTCAGAAGGTGGACTGGTCAAGGCGGCCTTTAAAAGAGGATATGATTGCCTATTCCGTGGGAGATGTGGCCAAACTCATCGAACTCCACGACCGGCTTATGACCCAATTGGAAAAGATCGGGCGAGTGGCCTGGGCCCAGGAAGAATTTGAAGCCCAGTCAAAGGTGCGGTACGAGTCCAACCATCAACTGCCGCTGTTTAAACGCTTCAAAGGTGCCGGGAAAATGGACAATAGGAATCTGGCTGTGCTGGAAAATCTTCTCCAGGTGAGGCTGGAAATTGCCCGGAAAAAAGATCTGCCTCTCTTTAAAATCATATCCAACCAGTCCATCATGGCCATGGCACAAGAAAAGCCCAAAAGTATCAATGAAATTGTAGACTCCCGGCTCCTGAGCAAGAAACAGGCCGGGATGTACGGGACCCTCTGCGTGGATGCCGTCAGGTCCGCACTGGACCTGCCCCACAAGGACCTGCCTTCCTATCCCAGGGTCCGGATGCCCAGAAAGACCCCCAAGGTCCTGAACCGCATCGACCAATTGAAGAAGATGCGGGAAAAAGCCTCGGTGAGTATCGGTATGGAACCGGGGTTTCTCATTAATAATAATATGATTTCAGCCATTGCCCTGGCTAATCCGGCAACAAAAGAGGAACTGGCCCAAATTGAGTCCTTCCGGCGCTGGCAGATCCTGGCCCTTGGAGATGACATTTTAACCATTCTAAGCCGCTGTGCTTGACGTTAGGACTCGTTACAAAAGATCAAGTGATTTTGGATCCGATCCATAGAAGCAAGGAAAGCGAGGACAGTTATGGAGTTGAATTTTTGGAAGATGGAAGGTCTTGGCAATGATTTCATCATGCTGGACGACAGGGATGAATCCATTGTCAATCGTATCCCATACTCAGATCTGGCCATCCGCCTCTGCGACCGGCATTTTAGCATCGGCGGAGACGGGATCATCCTGGCCCGGCAATCCCTGACTCATGATATCAGATTCGTCATCATCAATTCCGATGGCACAGAACCCCAGATGTGCGGCAACGGCATGCGCTGTTTTGCAAAATTTCTCTATGAAAAGGGGATACTGGTTAAAGAAGAGATGACGGTCGAAACCCTTGCCGGCACTGTCATCCCCAAGGTAATACTTGACCGGGCCGGGCGTGTGACCACGGTACGGGTGGATATGGGGCCGCCGGAGCTTGTGCCTGCAAATATTCCCTTTGTCTGCGACCGGGAAAGGGCCCTGGAAGAAATTGTTGAAACCCATGAGGGGGCAGTGTCCGTGACCTGCGTGTCCATGGGCAATCCCCATGCCGTGATCTTTGTGGATGACCTGGAGCAGGTCAATGTGAAGAAAATTGGTAGGGCCGTGGAATGCCATGACCGGTTCCCGGAAAAGACCAATGTGGAATTTATCCGGGTGATCTCGGGTAATGAACTGGAGATGAGGGTCTGGGAGCGGGGGGCGGGCATCACCCTTGCCTGCGGCACCGGGGCCTGCGCCAGTCTTGTGGCGGCCCATCTCACCGCCAGAACCGGGCGGCAAGCCGTCATTCATCTGGCCGGCGGGGACCTGGATATCCTCTGGGATGAGAAGACCAACCATATTTTTAAAACCGGCCCCGCCTGCCTGGCCTTTGGGGGCCGGGTGACCATCTGATCCCCCCTGCCGGATAGGTTATTTCTTATTGCTCTGCCGCCAGATTCCCTGGGCCTGGGCCGCTTTGACCAGATCATCCCTGAAGTCCGGATGGGCCAGTCCGATGACGGCTTCGGCCCGCTGCCAGGTGGGAAGGCCGTGCATCCGCGCCATGCCGTATTCCGTGACAAGATAATCCACCATCTGCCTTGGGATGGTGGTGATGGAACCCGGGGCAAATGTGGGTACGATTCGGGATTTTACCTTTCCCTCCTTGTCCGTAAAGGTTGAGGCCAGGCAGATAAAGCTTTTGCCGTTTTTGGACCATTGGGAACCCAGCACAAAATCCCACATGCCGCCGTTGCCCGATATCTGGGTGTATCCGTTGCTTTCCGCATTGACCTGGGAATAGAGGTCAACCTGCAGGGCATTGTTGATGGATATGAAATTGTCGTGGCGGCTGATGATTTTCGGATCATTGGTATAGGTGACCGGGTAGGAGACAATTGCGGGGTTGTTGTCCATGAAATCGTACATCCTTTTTGATCCGATGGCAAAAGTATAGGCCACCCGGTTTCTGTCAAAGGCTTTTTGGGCACCATTCATCCGTCCGGCTTCAATCATGTCCACATAGGCATCCACAAACATTTCAGTGTGGCCGCCAAGGTCTTTTAGATCACTTTGGGCGATCATCTTGCCCACGGCATCCGGCATTCCCCCGATTCCCAATTGGATGACGCTTCCGTCTGTGATCTGCGCCATAAGCCGCTGGGCAATTTTTTTATCGGTTTCACTTGGCTCGGCTGCCGGGGCCTCAAAAGGGGCCTGGTCTTTGGGCGCTTCCACGATAAAATCCACAGCAGAGATATGAACCGCCTCTTCTGCCCCGCCAAGGCAGACGGGCAGGTTTTGGTTCACTTCAACAATGACCTTTTGGTTCACTTCCATCTTGGTCAGGGTTTCCGAATTCTGGGGTCCCAGATTGAACCAGCCCTTGTCATCCATGGGGCAGACCTGGTAAAATCCTACGTTTCTGGTTTCAGATTCGCCGTTTCTGATCAGCCTGGGCACCAGGTGGTACAGGACCGGCATGTAAAACAGGTTCTTGTTTTCCAGTGCGAGTATCCGGGTCAGTTTGCTGAACTGCAGGTCATTGTAAGTGAAGGAGTCGGGTTTGGTGGCCACCATGGGTACCGGCGGCAGGGATACGGCACCGAAAACCCTTACATCTTCAAGTTCATCGGCCCTGTCCGCCAGGGCCTGGTCACAGACTGCCGGTTTTCCGTTGAAAAATCCGTAGTCCACATTGTCTCCGGATTTTACAATTTTAACCGCATCTTCCGGGCTTCTGAGTTTTTCTTGGTATTCTTTTTGATATAATGACATGACAAGGTCTCCTTTTATTCAATCAATAGTCCGTTAAAGAAAAATTTTTCAATCAGTTCAACACGTTTTTCCATTGTCATTTCTTGTTCATTGGCAAGGCAGTTCATGAAAAAGCCGTTGATAATGCTTCTCAGACACATCATGGGTGCCCCCTGGGAAAAGACCGTGAACCGTCCGTTTTTTTCCCCTTTTTTAACGGCCCTTTCAACATGGTCCCCGCAGGCCCTGTAGCGGGATGCAAGGGCATCCGACAGTCCGTATCCAAGATCCAGGCCCACCCCTGCTGTGTCCCTCAGATACATGGCCATCTGTTTGGGATATGCGTCATACACAGCTGCCGCAGCCCGGATATACCGGCGGATGATGTCAATTTCATCCCCTGCATCTGCCATGAATCTTTCTATTTCATTTTCAAAGGCCTGTACCACGATCTTTTGCATGGCATGGTAGATTTCTTCTTTGCCGCCGGGGAAAAGGCGGTAAAGGGTGCCCACACCAAATTCGACAGCCCGGGCAATTTCAGGAACCGTCACCCCCTTATATCCCTTTTCATAAAACAGGTTCACCGTGACCTCAATGACGGCCAGGCGGTTCCGCTGCTGGTCCTGTTTTTTTCGGTAGGCTCTTATTTCACCCATATTTTTCCTTTCCAGTTAAAAGCGGAATAATTATTCCGATTCCGAATAATCGTTCCGGTATAGCGCTTTTTTCAAAGAAAATTCAAGGGATTTATTCAGGAGGCCGGGCAGACCGGGAAGGCGGTGTCCATGGATCGGTTCCAAAATACCCTGTCTTTTAGGGGGGCAATTTAGATTAAATTGTTTTGTAACGATTCCCAACCGGTGGAAAACGAGGGGAGAAGGACATAGGATTGGTATAGTTCGGGGTCAAAGTTCCGGGAATATTCATTCATAAACCCGTGTCGCCCGGGGGCTTTTTCACAGCTTACCTTGGGTGTTGAACTAATGGCCCGGGCCAGCACGTCCACGTCGAAGTGGGGCTCGTAATCCGGAAAGATGAGATGAACGGGAAACCCTGGGACAATATCCGGATAATGCCGGATCTGGGACCCGTAAAATCCAAGGGCACAGGAAACGGGAGGGGTGTTGTCCTCCCCTGACAGATGCCAGATTGCAGACGCACCGGCACTGAATCCCACCAGGGCCACGGGATTGGTTTCCCTGTTCACCTTGTCTGAGATTCGTCTGCTGTATTCTGGAATGCCTGACCAGGCTTTAAAGTAATCATAGGCCGCTTCTTCCCGGCGGAAGAAGCGTCGGTTGCCGTATGAATCCATATCATAGGGATCAATGATCTTAATCTTGCCCGGCCGGGTGCGGCCTGCTATCTTTTCGGCCAGTCGGTCCAGGGCAGGGGTGTGGCCGAAAATATCCGGTGCAATGAAAAGGGTGTCTGTCAAATTCATAAGCCTGTTCTATAAAATTAAAGATTCCGAGGCCAGGGAGGCTACCGTATCCACCTTCATGCCCAGTTTAAAGTGATTGGACAATTCCCCCAGTTGCCTGTGGCAGGAGAGGCAGGCCGTGGCAATATGAGATAGTCCTGTGGCCTTCATCTGGTCGGCCTTGGGTTTGCCCGTGATCATCCGTTTTTTTGTGGACCCGGAGTCCTGGAGGATGCCGCCGCCTCCGCCGCAGCAGACCCCGTCCTCCCTGCCTGGAATCAGCTCCACCAAACCCTCACAGCAGAGGTTCAGCAGTTTTCTGGGGGCGTCATAGCCTCCGGATTTTCTGGCGATGTTGCAAGGATCATGGTAGGCGATTTTATAGGGGTGTACGGCAGCGTCAAATTTGAGCACCCCTTTTTGCGCATATTCCACCACCAGTTCGGGGATGCTCATCACCGAAAATTCAGGTTTCCTGCCGATGATTTTTGGCAGCAGGTATTTGAGTACATGGTATCCGTGGCCACATTCGCTCAGGACCAGGGTTTCTATCCCCATCTTTTCGGCCGGTTCCACCACCATGAGGGCGATTTTCTCGGCAATATCCGCCTTGCCCACAAAATACCCCCAGTTGGTGACATCGGTGTGAAAGGCGGACATGGTCCAGGTCTCCTTTGTGGCATAAAAGAGTTTGGCCATGGCCGTGAGATGGAGCAGATTGATGCCCAGTTCCCTGGGGTTTGGCAGGTAGAGAAATTTTGCCCCTTCCTGGTCATGGGGGATTTGTGCTGTCTCGTCGTCCACTTCATCCACAAATTCTTCGGATACCCATTCCACGGTTTCCACAAATTCTTCCCGGGTCAGGCCGTTGACATCCCCCAGCTCCAGCCGGTTTTTGATGCCTTTTTGAATATCCAGTGGAATGAGGTCTGCCGCCTTGGCCAGGCCTCTGGCTTTGCGAACCACCACATCCATCTGAATGCCCATGGGGCAATCTTGGGTACACCGGTTGCAGACCAGGCAGTCCCAGAGCATGCCGCTTTGGATGAGCTGGTCGTCAAGCCCAAGGGCGGCCATGCGGACCATCTGCCTGGGCATGGGGCCGCCCTGGCCGTCAAACCAGGTACATCTGGAGTTGCAGGCCCCGCAGGTCAGGCATTCGGATATATTGCCGCCCAGCCCCATGTTATCCAGAAACCGGGCCAGTTCAGAGTCTTTGTTCATATGTAATTGTGTCATTTTCCTCTCCCCCCTTCTCAGTCTAAAGCCTTGGATAGCTTTTTGGCCAAAACGCCGGGTTCGTTGGCAGCCACTGCCTGCCAGACCACTTTGCCTGGGGTGATTCCGGGCAGACCCAAGACTTTGGCTACCCCCTGCCGGGCAATGGTGCCCCCTTTTTCGGACCGGCAGTTGCCCTCATGGCAGCCACTGACAATCACCCGGTCGGCCCCCCGGACCAGGGCCTTGAGGAGCAGATCCGGACTGATGCGGCAGGCGCAGGGAATGGAGGCCAGGTCCGTGTCCGGAGGCAGGTTGTCTGCGGCCAGGGCCGCGGAACGTTCACAGGCAAAAATCAGGGTTCGGCCCTTTTGGGCCTGGGCCGCAAGATCCGTATTGCCCAGTCCTGGGGACTCAATGGCACAGGCCGGACAGTTTGATATACAGGCCTGGCATTCAAAACAGGCCTCAGCAATGATCTGTGGCTGGTGTTTTTCATCAATGATAATGGCGCTGTGGGGACAGACCCGGTAGCAGGTCAGGCATCTGGCACAGTCGTCTTTAATGATGGATACCCGGGCCTTTGCCGTTGGGGGCCTGTTGTCCAGGTCTGCCAGGATGGCCCGGATTTCAAGACTCAGGTCGGTGTCGTCACCATCGTCATGGCAGGGGCCTGCAAAGTAGATTCCCTTTCTTGGGCTTTGGACCAGGCGGTGCCGGACATTGGCAGGCTGGAGAAAGCCTTCTCGGTCCAGGCCGGTCTTGAGAAGTCTTGCCAGTTCCTCAAATTCCGGGGCAGGCGCCGGGGTGTCCGGCACCACCAGGACGGCCGCTTCCAGAAGAAGGTCCGTGCCGGGCAGGGTGGCCTCTTTCAGGGAGATCCGAACCCCCTTGTCCTCTGTCTGGATATTGATATCAGAGGGAGATTCGTATCTCAGGAACCGGATACCGGATTTTCGGGCCTTGTCATATAACTGCTGACCACGGGGGCCGTGGACCAGCATTTTGTTCATGAGCACATCCACCTGTTTGCCGGCGCTCCGGGTTTCCATGGCCCCCAAGAGGGCTTGTCTGGCCCGGAGTTTGGATTCCGGCCCGTAATAGTCCAGAAGAATCAGGCTGTTGTCCGGGCGGTCTGCCGGGGCAAGTCCGGTAAAGGAGGTGAGGGTTAAATTTTCGGTATGGGAGTGTTTAGCCGGTTCCGGGGCGGCTATTATGGCATTGCAGGTCAGTGTCTTTTTGGCGCCCTGAGTTTGATTGAGATCCTGGTAGAGGATAGAAAAATTATCCATAGTGCCGTTAATGGAGAGAATTTTGGCCTCCCCCGGATCAAAGACAAAAGCCCCATGCCCCTGCCCGAAAACGGCCGCGGCAACGCCTGCTGCCAGGGGACCGCTGCCCAGCACCGCGATGCCCGTCTCCGGAGAGGGGGCGATGTTCAGGTCTTTGAGGATCTCTGCCGCAGCTATCCGACCGTCTTGGATGGAGGACAGAATATCCTTGGGACCCTGGGCACATCCTGCAAGATAGAGGTCTTTACCCGGATTCGAGTCCGGGGTATTGAAGAACCCCCAGGTATTGGAGGGGACGCCCAGGCCGGCAGTCTCCGCTCCGGCTGTCATGCCCACGGACAGGACCACCAGGTCAAATGCAGAAGATATTCTGGATGAGGTTGCAGGATCTTCGGTGACCATGGTCAGCCGTCCGGTCTCCGGGTCTTTCAGTATTTCCGCCGGTACTCCCTGGATGAGATGGACTTGTGTGGACAATTGTTCTGCCATGGTCCGTATCTCTTTGCCGATGATCTGTAAATCCATATAAAAGAGGCTGATGTCTGCATCCGGTATCAGATGGCGGATTTTCAGGGCGTGGCGCATGGAAATTTTGCAGCAGACCTGGGAGCAGTAATCCCTGTTTTGTTCCCGGTCCCTGGAGCCCACGCATTGAAGAAAGGCAATTTTCGGTGCCTTGCCGGCGAGTTGGTCCAGACGGTCTTCCCGGAGCAGGGTGTTGAGCTGGACCGTGGTGATGACCTTGTCCAGAGTCCGGGTATGGTATGAGGGAATGGTGGCTGGATCAAAGGGGGTGAAACCCGTGGCAAGCACCGCCTTGGCCGCTGTCAGTGTTTTGCCCGAGGAGAGGGATGCCGCAAGACCTTGTGCCGTTGTGTTCAGGGCCGTTATTTCGGTGTTCAAATGGATGGAAATATTGTCGGCCTGTCTGATCTGGTCCACCATCTCCGGCCCCAGGCAGGCCCCGCAGTTCTGGCAGCGGTCCGTGGCCATACAGGCCCATTCTGCAGTATTGCCGCCAAGCCGTCCATGTTTTTCGATTAAATGAACCTGTACAGGCCTGTTGTTCAGTGCAAGGGCTGCAGACATGCCAGCGACACCACCGCCCAGTATCAGGATTCCGGGGGATGTTTCATTCATAGATGCCCTCCTATTTCTGATTTTTCGGTTTGGTTTTGTCTGTTTGAGGTCTGATCTGTATTATAGCGCAAGGGGTAATTCAAAAATTACTACCACACTATAATGGGTATCAAAAGAGATTTATGAATTATTAAAAATATAGGAATTCCATTGTTAGGCTGTGAGTGGAAATAACTTTTACAAATTGCGCCGTATTTTTACTCACTGCCTCAGATGCCCTGGACCAGGGCTGTGAGGGTTATGACAAGGGTCAGGGCCAGACAGATCCGTTCTATCATCCTTCCGGAAAAGACAGAGAAGAAAGGGAAAAATAAAAGTCCCAGGCCGAGCCCGGAACCGAATCCGAAAAAATGGGCAGAGACATCGGTATTTTCCCCATGGCTGAGCATGGCCACCAGAGTGGCTGCCGCTGCCATGGGGGCAAGGGGTTTCAAGGCTGAGCCCCTGTTGCCTTGTGCCTCCCGGCGGGCTGATATCATCTTGCCGGCCGCCAGAAGCCCTGCTGCAGCCATCACCGCGGTGGAAGCCCCGATGGAGATCCGCAGATCCCGGCCCAGACCCCCTGCGATCAGATTGCCCGTGGTGCCGGCGCATAAAAGGATAAAGGGGCCTGACCCGTACCCGGTCATCCGAACCAAGGGACTGCCCAGCACCAGGAGGCCGGCCATATTTCCCATGAGATGGCGGAAATCACTGTGAAGGAAGAGGGCGGTAATGGCCCTGAATGCCTCTCCCTGCCTGAGAAAATAGGCAGAGGCCCCGAACCGGAACACGGCCTGGTCATGGGAGCCTGTTTTAATGCAGAACCAGTGGACAAAGCAGAGAATAGCCATGATAACCAGGATGGCTGGAGAGAAAAAGGTTGAGCCTGACAACTTTTTGAGCTGCCTGATCAGGGGGCGGTTTTCACGGTCATACCTTCGTATATGGGCCTCGGCTTCCCCCACATCCCAGTCATGGACCCGGATTTCCCAGGTGTCGTCTTCCAGCTTTTCTACTTCTGTGTCAATAAACTGGGAAGCCAGCACCACCAGGATGATGTCGGCCCTTTTCCGGTTTTTGTCTTTAAAAATGCTTTTCATTTTTTACGGTATAAAAGTATAAAGCGAGAAAAGCAAGTATAGTCATAAAGCAGGAAAAGCAGGAGGCGAGATATGAAAATTATTCGGTTTGTGGATGAGCAGGGGGGGATTGTCCGGGGCACGGCCTGGGACGGGGAAAGTGCATCTCTGGTGGAAGGTGACGGAATGTCGGGGTTTAAGGAAACGGGACCCCGGGTCAAGGTCGGCCGGGTACTGCCGGTGGTGACGCCTGCCGCCGTTATCTGCATCGGGCTCAACTACAGGCGCCATGCCCTGGAGACCGGCCTGGACCTGCCCAAGTATCCGGCCGTGTTTATGAAAAATCCCGGGGCCGTTACCGGCCACAATTCTCCCATTGTGATTCCCCGATGCTGCGCCCAGCCGCCTGAAACGGATTTTGAAGCGGAACTGGGTGTGATCATCAAGGCACCAGCCAGGAATGTGACCGTGGAAGAGGCCCTGGACTTTGTTCTGGGATATACCTGTGCCAATGATATATCGGCCCGCAGGTGGCAGAAACATGCCGGGGCCGGCCAGTGGGTGAAGGGAAAAAGCTTTGACACCTTCTGCCCCTGCGGGCCGGTGATGGTGACCGAAGATGAAATCAATGATCCCCAGGACCTGGAGATCCAAAGCCGGGTTAATGGTGAGAAAATGCAGAAAAGTAATACCGGCGATATGGTCTTTTCCGTGGCCCGTATCATATCCTATCTATCCCAGTCCTGCACCCTGCTGCCCGGGACCCTTATTCTCACGGGCACCCCCGAGGGGGTGGGCTTTATCCGGAAGCCGCCGGTGTATCTGATGCCTGGAGACCGGGTTGAGGTGGAAATCAGCGGTATTGGTGTGCTTGAGAATCATGTGATTCAAGAAGAACCGGGTGCTTGAGAAGGAAAAGCACCCGGGAACATGTCCCGGGTGCAGTGCAGTGGATGCAGGGAGGATAGATAGGAAGGGTGTGCGGCGATTATTCGGTGGTTTGCTGATTGTCATTGTTCCAGGTGCAGGGGCGGTTGCCGCCTTTGCCCATGCCGGGGCATCCGCCGTTTCCGCCTCTGCCCATTGAGCCGCCCTGGCGGCCGAAGGCCATGAGGTCGAGTTCAGGTGCGATCTTTTTGGCTTTCATGGCAAAGTCGATCCGTTTGTCAGCCATGGCTTTTTTCAGGGCCATGACTTCATCTGAAAGGGCCTGAACTTTGGCTTTTTCGGGGGCCGAGGTTTCCATGAGCATCCGGAGCTGCTGGTGCGTGGTCATCATGGCCGACCGGGTTTCATAGGTCTCGTCCACAAACTGCTGACGAAGTGTCTGGAGTTGAGTTTTCTGTTCCTGGGTCAGGTTATTGTACATGGCCTGTCCCTGTCCGTTGCAGCCGCCCCTACGTTTTCCGTTGCCGTGTCCCCAGGCAAAGGCGGAAGCGGCCATAAATCCGACGATAAGCAGTGCGGTGAGTGTGATCATTGTTTTTTTCATGGTAGGTCTCCTTGAGTCTTATGGTTAAGTTTGTGATCTTCATTGATCGTGGAAAGACTAAATAGCAAGGGGTGTGCCAAAGTAAAATTTAATTTATAAGTATCTTAAATTTTAGGATTAAATTTTCTTTAATGATTCTTTTGTTTCCAAGGGGCAATTGCGGGCCTGTTTCTTTTTTACCCGGAGGTTCTACCCAGGTGTGTAAAAAATACCCGGATGTGATTCCTCCTGTCTTTAATCACTGGATTCTCATGCAATGGTGCATAACCGTGCTATCTCATACTATTTTTAATTAGCGTGGGTACCCCCGGGCTCTGCCGGAGAGACTGCCCAAGTTATACATTTACAGGAAGTTGCTCTTCGCGTTCTTCGTGGTAGTATCTGTCACAACGAAGTTCACGAAGGTTTTTAAGACCGCTTTTAGCAAGCCGCTGACTCCTTGGCCAAAGCGTTGTAGTTAAGTTCAGCAGGGGCATGCCGCTTCAAAACGCCTCTCTATATATAGGGCTTTCTTTTCTGGATTTAAGCGCGATACTATAGATAGATACTGGGATATCTTTGGTATCCTGGAATCTGTGCTTTTCCGACAATGCTCTTGCAATCTGCCTGGAAATCAGCTTAATTTCCAATAGTTGATTTTTCAAAATGGAAAATATGGAGGTTTTTAAATGGCGAACCTGTTTGATGATCTTCCCGAGGACTTATCAAATGAAAACTACACTGATTTGATTAAAACAGATAATATTCGAATCGAACGTATTGTTTCCTTAGGGCAAACCTCACCTGAATCTGGTTGGTATGAGCAAAATGAGAATGAATGGGTAATTGTCTTAGAGGGTTCAGGTACAATTTTGTTCGAAACCGGTTGTGAGCGAATACTAAACAAGGGGGATCATCTCAATATTCCTGCTCGGACAAAACACAAAGTCAGTCGAACTGATCCAGATAACGTAACAATTTGGATAGCTGTTTTTTATTAATAATCGATGGCATAGTTAAAAGGTACATTTATTACATCTCCTGCCTTCATGAAAAAAGGATTTAATAGAAATTGGGGAATAAAGATATTTTCCAAATATAATGATCGCTAACAGGAAGAAAATCACATGCTGCAGAAACAGAAAATTGTCGAAGTAAAACTCAAAGATGGTTCGAGATCAAAGGGAATAGCAACTGGTAACAATGCCGCATGGATGTGTATTTGTGGTCGTATGGAGCCGATTTTAGGCCGGTCGGGTTTAATGGTGGAGGGTGTTTCGGATGGATTGGGTATTGAATGCCCTGATTGTAAACGAAAATACTTTGTAGTGCCAGATGGAAAAGATCAAGCCAGTGTCTTAAACATTGTCGAGATTGACTAAAATCATCATACTTACAATTACCCTGTAGGCTGAAAAACGCATTCTTTAGCTATTTTTATAATGGAGATCTTTTGTATCACGGAATTCAGAAAAGGTGCTTGCAATATCAGTCAGAATCAGTTTAATTTTCAATAAAGTTTACAATTTATAAATAATAATTTACGTATGGAAATGTCTACACCATTCCAATACTGATAATCTGGATATTTGCCATGGGATTTGATGTACACGGAAAATATTGTTTTTCTATACAGGGACAAATCATTAAAGTCAAAGCTTTCCAAACATGGAACCTTGAATGCAGCCAAAAATTTTTTGAAGACTATCAATTATTTGTACTGGCTCATAAGTTGCAAAAATTTGGGGCCATAGCAGACCTGAGACAATTTGAAGGCGGCACTCCAGAAGCCATTACCGATTTTGGAAGAATTTCGCAGTGGGCCTATGACAATGGACAAATTGCCAGGGCACAAGTCATTGATTCTCAGTTGAAAGGGTATACCCTTGAGAAACCTAATGATGGTAAAACCATCTTTCCCATTCAAAATTTTGACAATGTGTCCCAGGCAATGACCTGGCTGGCAAGCCTGGGTTTAGCTGTCAACTGATTCTTCAATAATGCTGGTTTTTGTTTAATATCCAAGTTTCGATCAATCCTATTTTTTTCAGGGCTGAAATGAATTATCATGGTGAATTTGAAATAAAAATTGTTGGTCATGCTGTCGAGCCCAAAGTTAAAGGCTCTGGAACGAAGACACTGCAAAGAAATAGTGGAAGGTTTTTAAAATTTTCGTAGAGAAGCTAAAAAAAAACCTGGGGTGTAAAAAACAACGGTATGAAGCAACAGTTATTGGTGACAGCCAATTAAAAAAATAGTTTCCATTTTTTTGATCACTCTATTCCCCGGCAGTAAGTTTCTTTTGTAAAGAATAATAGTACAACAGACAGAACAACCCATCCTATCATAGGAATAAAAGCATATTCATAAGCTGTAAGAGAGTATGATCTTACCCCGTTGGCCATTTCTCCGGACCAATATGTATCCAGTATTCTTCCAACAATAGGTTGAAGCAGCATTGGGCCCATCATCACCCCCATGTTGGTCAGGCCGGAAACTGTTCCTGATAAATATATTGGGACAGATTCCATAACAAAAGCAAAACTAATAATCATGCAACCAGAAGAAAAGCCAGTAATCCAAAAGGTTATTGCCATGGAATAAAAAGAAATATCTTGTTTGAAAAGCAAAATCGCCCATCCCATTGTTAGAACCATACCGCCGACAGCGTAAATCGGTTTTCTTTTCCCCAAACGATCGGAAAACCATCCGAAAAAAGGACCTCCCATTGCCCAGCCAACAAGCAAACAAGAAGTGAGTGTTGCCGCTTGATTCGGAGTTAGACGGTGATGGGAAATCAAATAAGGCACTCCCCACAGTCCTGAGAAAGTCAGCATGCAACCTACAATGCCCCCGGGGATGATAAATAGCAACAAGGTATTCTTGTATTTGACAACTTCGAAAAGATTGTTCCATATTCCTTTGAAAGATAATGCTTTTGTTTGGACTCTGGTATCTGAAAATCCATTGTAACCCTTTTCCTGTGGATAATCCCTTACAAATATCCAGATCAGGGCTCCTACACAAAGTGTTGACAACCCTGTAATAGAAATGACACGTCTCCAATTAAAAGCATCGACGAAAAACCTTAGTGGCGGGCCTGCACTGATAGCTCCGATTAATCCTATGGACAATGCATTACCCGTAACAAAAGCATAGAATTTCCTGGGAAACCAAGAAGAGGATAATTTTAACAGGCCTACAAAGGCAACTGCTACAGACCCACCAATTAGGAACCTGCCGAAAGCCGCCCCCACAAAACCTGGCGAAAAAGAAAATAAAAGGGTTCCGATTCCAGCCACTATACATCCGGCAGTTAATAGTTTTCTGGGGCCAAGTGTATCTGCCAGAATTCCTGTAGGGACCTGCATTGCCACATATGAATAAAAGTACAAAGCAGATAACTGGCCAAGGCCTGAAGCAGAAATATCAAAATCCAGCATCAATTCATTAGTTATGACAGCCGGGGCGACTCTCTGAAAAAAACCGGCCAAGTAAAAAAGGGCTCCAAGGCCCCAGATAAACCATGATAGGGATAAAGGCGGCGTGCAATTTTTATCTTTTATATTAATTGTATTTCTCCTGTTCTGATTCAAGCCCTTAATTTACAAAACTGGGAGCTGATCAATATTAAAACAAGGAATGTTACTATGATCGCTAAATTTGTGCTTTGATCCATCAGGTCCCATATTTTTTGGGTTAGATTTTCATACAGACGCTTTTTTTTCATGAGGCTCCCTGTGGGGATGGGACGTGCTGCCAATTAAATTTGAAGATAGAGCAGTTGGTTTTGGAACCCATGGAATGATTCCGGCCAGGCGGTTTAAACCTGTTTTTATCTCTCCAATGGAGATTTTTTTCATCATAAACAGGTTCCCGGAAAGAATCAATCCGACCCCTGCAAAGGCTTCGCCGCTCCAGTGGTAACCTTCCCAGATTGTCGAAATGATAAGGGCCACAATGGGGAAGAGCAGTGTGGCGTATGCAGCTCTGGCAGCTCCGATTCTCCCTAAAAGGGAAAGGTAGCAGCCAAAGGCCACAATAGAACCGAAAACGGCAAGATAGATCAGTGCCCCGACATATTCCAGGGATAGATCAAATACAAATGTCCTGCCGGATATGGCTGCAATGGTTAGCATGAGCAAGGCACCGTAAGTCATGCCCCAGGCATTGGTCTGGACAACGGGAAGGCCGTTTTTTTGATTCCGTGCCGAGATGATGTTGCCGAAGGATGCCAGAAGGGTCGCGCTAAAGGCTGTCATAATGCCGAGCACCGCTTTGTCTTCCCAGTGAAATGCATTGAGCTCCGGTTTGAAGACCAGCATAATGCCGCATAATCCAAAGACCCCGCCCACAATTATTTTAGCGTTAAAAGGGGATCTGAGAAAAATTGCTCCGTTGATTAAATTCAAAATGAGAACCAATGAAAAAATCACCGCCGCAAGGCCGCTTGTTATGTATAGTTCGGATACGTAGAAGAGCCAATAGTTCAGGGCAAACAGAAAGGTGCCCTGAAGTGCCATAAATAAATGATCTTTTATGGTGAAGCGCATGTTAAGCCGTCGAAGGGTGCACCAGAGCATCAGCACAATAGCGGCAAGGGAGAACCGATAGGCCACCGATACGATGGGGTCAACGCTTCCCAGTTGGAATTTTATGCCAATCCAGGTAGATCCCCATATCAAAACGGTCAGAGTATAAAAGAGGATGTTTTTCATGGCTTTGTGTTTCCTTTTTTTTGTTGTCTTTCAAATACAGCGTTATATCAGGGATTCTATATTGTTTGGGAGAAACTGCAAGAAACAGTTCTGTATATAAAATTGGGATACAGTTTTAGAAAAACAGGCGAGTTGTATACTTTTTACCCGGTGTGGGGTATACAGTCGGGTATAAACTACACACCCATGCCCGGGGTAAAGGGCGGTTTTTTTGTTCTGGTATTGAATTTGCAAAATTGTTTATCCTTATGAAAATTTTAAACAAAAAGTTTGGGAACCTGGTTTCTCCTCTGATGATGGTGGGGGTCCTGGCCGTGCTTCTTCCGGTATTCACCTTCATGACCCTGGACCGGATGAAGCGGCAGGAGGAACATATCCGGGACAGCCTGCTGGCCAGGGGGATTTCTCTTATCCGTACCTTTGAGGCCGGGACCCGGACCGGTATGCTGGCCATGGGGTGGGGATTCAAACGGATTCAGTCCATGCTGGTGGAAACGGCGGTTCAGCCCGATATTGCCTATATTATGATTACCGATGATCAGGGCCGGATCATGGCCCATTCCGATGAAGCCCGTGTGGGGCAGATGTTTGAGGGCTGGGGAGATATGATGACCCTGCCCGGTGAACCCTTTGAGGTGTTTCACCGGACACGCCAGGTGGGCGGGGAGCCGGTGTTTGAGGTGTATAAGCGGTTTGTCCCTCTAAGAGGCGGATTCCGGGGCCGCCATGGCCGGCATGGCGGAATGGACAGAATGGCGGACCAGGACTCCCATAAGCTCAAAGGGCCTGATTCCTTTGTTTTCAGAATTAAGGGGCATTATATCTTTGCCGGCCTGTCCATGAGCCGGATGGAAAAGCTTCAGAAAAGGACAACCCGGTGGATCATCGGCCGGGGCATCCTCTTTTTTGTCATGGGGGGGGCCGGGATTATTGCTCTTCTTGCCTTTCAGGCCTACCGGTCAGCCAAGGCCTCTTTAGACCGGGTCAAGGCTTTTTCGGATAATGTGGTCCAGAACATGCCCTCGGGCCTGGTGACCCTGGACCTTGAATATCAGGTCAGTTCCGCCAACCGGGCGGCCCGGGATATCCTGGGAGATATTCCGGAGAGCGCGTGGCCCCAGATGATTCAACTGGCATCAAAAATGTCCGGGAGCCGGGCGGTGATTACCCGGGAAGTGGTGCTGCGGCCTTCGGAGGCCGATGAACTTCGCCTGGATATGACGGCTTCTCCCATTCTTGATGACACAGGAGAGGTCCAGGGCTTTATCTTTCTGTTCAGGGATCTCACCCAGCTCAGGGAATTGAAAAAAGAGGTGGAGACCAACCGCCGTCTGGCCGCCATCGGGAAACTGGCCGGGGGCGTGGCCCACGAGATCCGCAATCCATTAAGCTCCATCAAGGGGTTTGCCACTTATTTTGCCAAGCGGTATGAAAATGAACCCGATGATGTCCAAACCGCCAGGATCATGGTTCAGGAGGTGGAACGGATCAATCGGTCTGTGACCCAGCTTCTGGAATTTGCCAAGCCCATGGCCGTTGAAATCAAACCGGTGGCCCTTGAACCCTTGATCCGCCACTCCCTGAAACTGGTCTCCCATGACCTTGACAGAAAGAATATCGGTTCCACAGTGAATATCCATACCCACCGTGATCAGATATCCACTGATCCGGACCGGGTGAATCAGGTGCTGCTTAATTTGTATATGAATGCGGTCAATGCCATGGCAGACGAAGGTGAACTGACCGTAGACGTGGGGGATACGCAGGACGGCCGGGGGATCGAAATCCGGGTTAGAGACACGGGATCCGGCATTGATGTCAAAGATATGGACAGCATCTTTGACCCCTATTTTACCACCCGGCCCAAGGGGACCGGCCTGGGGCTATCCATCGTCCACAGGATCATTGAAAACCTCAGAGGAGAGATTCGGGTGGAAAGCGAGCCCGGCCAGGGGGCCTGTTTTATTGTGGCTCTGCCCGTGTATGACACTGAATCATAAAGGAAAGATGAATGACAGCCAAAACCATTCTGGTTGTGGATGACGACGCCGCCCATGCCACCATGCTCAAGACCCTGATGAAGGGCTGGGGCTATGGGATTCATGTGGCCGATGACGGGGATGTGGGCGTGGAGATGGTCAGGACCCGGTCCTTTGACCTGGTGCTCATGGACATGAAGATGGTGAAAATGTCGGGCATGGAAGCCTTGCAGAATATCCATGCTTATAACCCCTCTTTACCGGTGATCATCATGACGGCCTATTCTTCTGTGGATACAGCGGTGCGGGCCTTGAAAATAGGGGCTTATGATTACCTGACCAAGCCCCTGGATTTTGACAGGCTCAGACTGACCATTGACCGGGTCTTTGAGCGGATTCACCTGAAGTCAGAGAATAAATCCCTGAAAAACAGGCTGGCAAAGGAGGGATTTACCCACAATATCCTGGGGAAGAGTCCGTCCATGAAAGCGTTGCTGGACACCATCAACATGGTGGCGCCTACGGATGCCAATGTCCTGGTCACCGGGGAGTCGGGCACGGGCAAAGAACTGGTCTCCTCGGCCCTCCATTACAATAGTCCCAGAAAGGACGCCCCCTATATTCGCATCAATTGTGCGGCCATCACCGAAACCCTTCTGGAGTCTGAGCTGTTCGGCCATGAGCGGGGGGCCTTTACCGGGGCGGATAAAAAGCGGAAGGGCAAATTCCTCCAGGCTGACAGGGGCAGCATTCTTCTGGACGAAATCGGGGAGATGAGCCTGGCCATGCAGGCCAAGCTCCTCCGGGTTATCCAGGAAAAGGAGATCACCCCTGTGGGATCGGATAAAACCATTGCAGTGGATGTCCGGGTCATTGCCGCCACCAACCGGGATCTCAAGGAAATGTCTGCCAAAAAGGAATTCAGAGAAGACCTCTACTATCGTCTCAATGTGGTGAGCATTGATATTCCCTCCCTGAGACAGCGGCCCGAAGATATTCCCGAACTGGCCTTACATTTTCTGGACCTGTTTGCCAGAAAGAACAAGCGGGATATAAGGGGCTTTACACCCAATGCCATGGATACCATGATACGGTACGGCTGGCCGGGCAATGTCCGGGAATTGATGAATGCCGTGGAGCGCGGGGTGGTCATGGCCAGGACCGACTATATCAGTCACCAGGATCTGGCCTTTATTCCGGTGGATGAGGATGGCGCCTCCCTGCCGGAGCAGGGGTTAGAGAACATCAGCCTGTCCAAGGTGGAGGAAAAGGCGATTTTATCCACCCTGGCGTCGGCCAAGGGGAATAAGAGCGAAACTGCCCGCCGCCTTGGAATTACCCGGAAAACCCTGCTGAAAAAACTCAAACAATATGGAGAGGAAGAATAATCATGAGTCTGAAATCAGAGGAAAAACTGGCCCCGGAAGTGGTGGCGGCCGTCCGGCGGATAGAGGATTATATCACCCAGTCCACCGGGCAGGCCCCTTCGTCTGAAGAACTGGCCAATTCCATGACCCGGTATTTTGTGCTCAAGGAGATCCTTGAGTTTATCAGGATGTCCAGGGGGGAGGATCAATAGGGATTTACATTATTGTTCATGGCAAGCTTGAGCAGTGCAAGCTGGTATTCATAGCTGGGGCCGGTCTGGAAGTATTTAAGGGGCTGGGAAAGGGCATGACCGGCGTATAAAAATACAAAGACCAGTACAGGGTAAATTATTTTTCGATTCATTTTTTTCCTTGCGGATTAAAGCGATTTTTCCGTTTATTTGACACCAAGTTTTAATTTAAAGGATTTGAAATTTAAACTAACAGGAAAAAAAGCAGAAAATAAGCATGCACGGAAAATGTGAGGGACGGAAAACGGCCTCCGGCCGGGATAAAATCAACCGTCCGGAGGTCCGTTTTTAATGTTTTATTTTGGCCAATACTTCGGGTGTTGGTTTGGGCAGGCCCGCTATTTTCCAGGCAATGATGGGGTCGGGGAACTGTTCGTACTGGCAGGCCTTGCCCTGCCCTACATTTTTGCACACGGCCCGGATGATGGGAAAGGCTTCGAACCGGTCATAATACTCCCTTACGAATTTTAAAATATCCATCCGTTCTTTGCTCAGGGGACATTCGTCGGATATCCCTTCGCGGTCCGCCATGGTGCAGGCGATTTCTTCGGTCCAGGTGCTTGAATCCGCCAGATATCCGTCTGAATCAAGGTGTAAGGGGATGGTGGATGAAGTGCTCATATCGGCCCTCCTTTATATCATATCTGAATTGTTTAGGGGGAATCCGGACAGGGCCCGGATTTTCCATGGAATTAAGATAATACATATTGACGCAAAGTAAATGTTAGGGAGGTAAAACAATAAGAGGGCGGGTCAGAATCGTTCGATCAATTTGTTGATGATGAATGTACTTTCCCGCATGGCCTGTTCGCTGAATGGGCCGAACCAGTTGGCCAGGCGGTTGAACTGCTTAATGAATTCGGTCTTGTCGTTGCGGTCCAGCATGTCCAGATGTCGGCCAAAGGAGTCAACATATTCCCTGAGCAACTGCCGCCTTTCCGGGGTGGCAAAGATGATTTCCGCATAGAGGTTGGGATCCTGGGCAAAGAGCCGGCCCACCATGCCCAGTTCCAGGCGGTAGATGGGGCTTGAAAATTCCAGGGTCCGTTCCAGGGGGATCTGGCGCTGGTAAAGAAAATCCCCGAAGCAGAAGGTGGCAAAATGTCGCAGGGCCTGGACGATTTCCATGATCTGGTCATGTTCTTCTGCTGAGGCTTCTACAATCACGGCCCCCCATATGCCCATCTGGTCTTTGAGCCAGAGGCAGGATTCTTCATCCCGGCCCGGGCAGATCACCACAATCTGTTTGTCCAGGGAGTCCGAGGTGGGACCGAACAGGGGGTGAAGACCCATGACCGGTCCTTTGTGGGCCCGGCACATGTCTGCCAGAGGGCCCTGTTTGACAGAGGTGAGGTCTGCCAGGATCGTGCCCGGTGAAATCATGGGGGACAGGGTGTTGATCACCTCGCCGGTTTTTTCAATGGGCACGGAGATCAGTACCAGGTCGACGTCTTTGCACAGGGCCCTGGCATCGTCCCAGTCGTTTCTGTCCAGGATACGGACCTCGTAGCCTGACCGGATAAACAGTCCTGCGAAGAGGCTTCCCATCTGGCCGGCCCCCCCCACCACCAATACTTTGGCATCGGGACGGATGGATTTGAGTTCCATTTTCCGGGTCTGTTTGAGTCTGGACTGGCGAAGGATGACCCGGTAAAGGTCTTCCATGAAATCCGGATCAACCCGTGCGCCGACAGCCTGGGCTCTGAGCCGGGAGATGAGATCCTCTTCCCTGGCCGGGTGGTATACGGGCATTTTGTGCGCCTTTTTCAGGGACACCACCTGTTCCACCTGGGCCTGGCGACGGGCCAGCAGCGACAGTATTTCAGAATCGATTCGGTCTATCTCGTCCCTCAGGGGGCGGATTTTATTAAAAAAAATTGTCTTGTCTTTATCCATGATATATGTTCTTTTCAGGCTTTTGGTCCCGGCATATCGGTACAGATATTAGCATATCTGTACTAACTATCAATTTCAGGAATAATTGACAATATAAATATGGATACCAAAACCACACTGGGCTGCCTGGCCGTATTCGGGTCTGCCTTCTTTTTCTACCTGGGCACGGTGGTGATCAAATGGTCGGCCATGGCCGGCCTCTCCATTGATTCATCCCTTTTTACCCTGGCCCGGTTTCTCTTTGGATTTCTGACGGTGCTTATTGTCATGGCGGTGAGGCGTCGCGGGATTAAAATCGTGAAAAAACGATATCTGGTTGGCCGCGCATTTGGCAATGCCATGGCCGTTTTCTGTTTTTTCAGGGGGGTGGAACTGACCTCTGTGGGCCAGGCCAATATTCTGAATATGACCTATCCTCTCTTCATTGCCCTGTTTTCCTGGCTGTTTCTCAAATCCCAGAGGGACGTCGGGGCGCTGGCAATCGTGGGGGTGGCCTTTGCCGGGGTCTGGTTGATTCTTTCCCCCGGGGATATGGCTTTTAACCATGATTCCCTCTGGGCACTGGCATCGGGATTTGCTGCAGCCGTGGCCATCATGTGCCTGAATATGTCCCGGAAAGATCATGATACCCAGACCACCCTCTTTGTCATGTTCGGCCTTGGGGGCGCTGTGGTGTTTGGTCTATTTTTTCATGAGATGCGCATTCCCAGTTGGGAGGAGGCCAAGTACCTGTTCTGGTGTTCTGCCATTGCCATTACCGGCCAATATCTTCTGACGGTGGGATTTAAATATGTCACCTCTATTGAAGGCAGCATTATTTCCTCCACCCGGATTCTTCTTGCGGCTGTTCTGGGGCCCCTTATTGCCATGGATCCGTCCCTGTCATTTTCCGGGTGGATCGGTGCCTTTTTAATTTTCTCGGGCAATGTGGTGCTGACCCTGAGAAAGGCCAAAAATTGATTCTTGTGCAGCTTTCTCGCATATAATCAAGGCCGGCGCCATGCAAATTGGCGAACTCAGGATTTCAGATGCTTACATTGCAGGGTAAAGGCAGATGAAACGGTTCTATTGATATAAGTGTTTATAAATATTGAAATATCAAAAGGTATGTCAGGCTTGTATTGGGTTGTTCCGGGCATACAATTTTTATTGTAGATTTTGATGGATAAATGGTGTAGAAGTGAAATTCACGCCGTACCAAATTGATTTATTCGGATCTGTTTCGGTGCAGTCTGAACACGGTTCGCAGGTGCAAAAGAGTCTTATTTCCCGGCAGCAAACTGATGTGCGTCCGGAAAGCGCAAGTCGCGCACGGCTGTTATCGACAGGATACTATAGATGACTGAAAACTCCCAATGGGAAGAATTGACGAAACAATTTGCCGGATCTGAGCCCATATCCGGACTGGGCAGTTCATTTTTTCAGGTGATGATGGATAATGCACCTGATTTGATCTGGGCCAAGGATATGGATGATAAATTCATATTTGTGAACAAAGCCGCCTGCCGGATTCTGCTCAAGTGCGGCAGCACTTCGGAAGCCATTGGAAAAGGTGACCTGTATTTTGCAGCCCGGGAAAAGGAACAGGGCCATCTGCATACCTTTGGTGATATCTGTGTGGATTCAGACCAAATCATTAAAGAGACTCTCGAGCCGGGCCGTTTTGTTGAAGAGGGGTTTGTGCGGGGCCGTTATCTGGTCCTGGATGTACGCAAGGCCCCTTTGTTCGATAATGACGGAAACATGGTGGGCACGGTGGGGTCCGGCAGAGATATTACGGCCGACAGGGCCGTTGAACGGAAGCTGAAACAGAGTGAAGAGCGGGTCCGGCAGATGGCAGATTTTCTTCCCCTTCCAATTGCGGAATTTGATTTTCAGTTGAATCTGTCCTATGTCAACCGTGCCGGTCTCGATTATTTCGGGTACACCCGGGAGGATTACGAAAGGTACCCAAATATCAGTTATCTGATCCCGGAAGATAAGGCTGTTGAGGTCCGCTCATGGCTGGAAAGGCTGCGTTCGGGAGTTGAATTCAAGCCCATTGAAACCCGGTTTGTAAAAAAAGACAGCAGCCATATTTTCGGAGTGGTCAATGCCGCACCCATTACCGAAGACGACCAGGTGGTGGCTGTTCGGGCCTGTTTTACCGACCTTTCCCGGCGAAGAATGGCTGAAATTGCCCTGAGGGAAAATGAAACCCGGTTCAGAACCCTGTTTAATGTCATCACAGATGCTGTGTTTGTTCATCCCTTTGTTGATCATGGATTCGCTGATTTTGTGGAGGTCAATGAGGTGGCCTGCCAATGGTACGGCTATACCCGTGACGAATTGCTTAAAATGAGTCCCCAGGACCTTATTCTTGACCCTGAAGGCCAGGGCCTGGGTAGTTTTGAATCCAGGGAAGATTTTAAGGACCTAGGTGAGCGGACCATTGAGACTTTAAACAAAAAGAAAAATAATGAGATTTTTCCCGTTGAAATTTCCTCTTCTTTGTTTGAATTTCACGGGGAAAAAATGGTGATCTCGGCCGTACGGGATATCACCGACCGCCGCCATAGCGAAAAAGAGCGGGAGGATGCCGTGAAATTCGCTGCTGCCCAGGAAAAATATGCCCTGGTGGGCCAGGTTGCCGGAAAGATGGCCCATGACTTTAACAATATTCTGGGCGGGATCATGGGCAACGCAGAATTATCCATCATGGACTGTCAAGACCATGAGATAAAAAACACCCTTGAAATGATCCTTGATCAGACCCAGCGGGGAAAGAATCTAACCAAAAATCTGGTGGCCTTTGCCAGGGACCAGGAGCCCAAGGAAGAATATTTCAATATTAATAGAAAACTGGATTTGGTGCTGAACCTCATGAGAAAAGATCTTGAGGGGGTGGCTGTGAAAAAGAATTTTACCCCGCAGCTTCCCGACCTTTTGGCTGATCCGGGTATGATTGAGCATGCCCTGGTCAATTTGATCCAGAATGCCGTTCATGCCATGAGCCGGCAGGCCCATCCCAAGCTTTGTATTTCAACTATCCGTTCCGGCAACAGCCTGGTTATTGAAATCCAGGACAACGGCTGCGGTATCCCCACCCAATTTCATGACCGAATTTACTCCCCCTCATTTACCCTTAAGGGGTCAAAGGATACCCAGGGGAATTATGACAAAGGCATAAAAGGAACCGGATACGGCATGTCCAATGTTAAAAAATATATCCAAAAGCACAGGGGCAGGATTCGTTTTTCTTCTGTGGAAGGTGAGGGTGCCTGCTTTTCAATTACCATCCCCCTGGTTAATAAAGAACTGACCCGGAGGAAAAAGAACCCCATGGAAAAGACCCGGGTGGTTCGTGGCAAGAAAATCCTGCTGGTGGAAGACGAGGCGTCCATATCCGGGGTTCAGAAAAAAATCCTGAGCCAGGCTCCCTTTCATCATGAGGTTACGGTGGTCGCCAGGGGACAGGATGCCATTGAAGCATTTGACCGGGGAACCTTTGATCTCGTGAGCCTGGACTATCTTCTGCCGGGTCGCCTCAACGGTATGGACATCTATACCCATATCCGGCGGGCTGATCCTGATATACCTATGGTCTTTATCTCTGGAAATATGGAGTTCATCGAATCAATCAAAGAGATCAGCGCCCGGGATACCCGGGTGACTCACTTGACCAAACCCTGTGAGAACATTGTCTATGCCGGTACCATCAATGAATGGCTGGTCCGGTCCCAGCTTTAAAGTTCCCTGGCCCGTTTCAGCATCAGCCGGGTGCAGTTCATGATATTGTTTTCCGTATACAGGGTGAATTCATCCCGGTAAGATTCTTTAAACAATTCCTGGATTAAATCTTCATCCCCCGGCCGGGCTTCCTTTATTCTCCGGATCATGGCCCGGGCTTCATCCCCAGCCTGTTGGATTCCCTTGGCGGCATCCTCTCCTATAATCGGTCCCTGGTGGGCCGGGCAGATGATTATAGGGTCGGAATTCCGGATTATCTCAATTGTTCCAAGGTAATCCCGGGCATTGGTAAAGAACAAGGGCCAGAAGGCCCGGCCCGGATAGTGAAATCCCAGGGAATCCGAGCAGAACAGGGCCTGGTCCTTTTCCACCCGGGCAATAAGGTTGGCAGGGGAATGCCCCTTTACCGGAATCAGGTCCAGGCAGGTGCCGCCCCCAAGGTCCAGTCGGGTATTTTGGCCTATTTCCCGGGCATCACTGAGGTCCGGAATGGCCTCAAGGCTTGGCCGGCCCGGAACGATTCCCATCTTTTCCAGGCCCAGGGACATGAACCTGTCCTCTTTGATCATTGCCGGTCCGGCCTTGGGATGGGAAACAAAATCCCCGGCACCAAGGCCGGCAATGACCTCTGCCCCGGGAAATTTGTCCATGAGGCCGGGCAGACCCGTGATATGGTCTGAATGTGGGTGGCTGACAATCAGATAATCCGGGGAAATTTTCAGATTATCCAACTGCTCAATCACCCCGTCCACTATCCCGGAAATTCCGGTTTCAAACAGGGCCGATCTTTCGGTTCCGGTCACCAAAACCAGATTGAAAAAATAATTGCCCAGCAACCGAATCCGCGGCGTAATTTCTATGGGAAACCGGTTTTCCGGGATATAATGAGTTTTCATGCCTATGCCTGAAGTACTTCTTTAAAGGAATTTAGCCCCACCCGTTCAATCATTTTGCCCAGGCGTTCTCCTTTTTTGGCATTATCCTTGTAATATTCAACAATTCGGTCACAGGCGTCCAGGATCTGATCGTCGCCCAGCCCCGTTGCCACTTCTTTTGCAATCCTGGGGATCATGCCCACATTACCCCCGATGACCAGGGTCCAGCCTTCGGGAAAGCCGATGAGTCCGATATCCCGGACCCAGGATTCAGAGCAGCTCAGCTTGCACCCGGATACAGCCATCTTGAATTTTCCAGGAAGCTCATAGGCATGGTATTTTTCATCCAGTTTCATGCCGATGCCAAGAGCATCCTGTTTGCCCAGCTTGCAAAAGGTGGTACCAGGACAGGCCCTTATTGACCTGATGCACATCCCTACGGCCGCACCTTTGTCCAGGCTCAGGTCTTCCCAGGCCGAATCAATGTCTTCTTCCTTCAGCCCTACGATGGTCATACGGGCGGCGCCGGTAATTTTAATGGCATGCGCATTGTACTTTTCAGAAACATCGGCTATTTTTCTGAGCAGTTCCGGGGTGACGATTCCGCAGGGGATGTGGGGGGCGATGGCATAGGTTTCATTGTCTTTCTGGGGGATGGCTCCCTTTTCTCCAAGTTTCAGCATTATGACCTCCATGGGTTGTTATTAATAATGAGACGTATAACTTAAAAACCTGAGGGGGTGTTGTCAAGTCCGATACATATGGTGAGCAGGGCAGGGGATATGAATACACCGGTCCGGGCAGGCCGGCTCCCTGCATTTTACATTTAAAATTTCTTCTTGCATTTTTAAAGTGGAGGTGATTATACCTCAACAAAATATCCTGGGTTGTTCTGTTCAGGACTGATTTTATAGGCGCTCTTTGAAAGAACTACTCAAAGTTATACCATATTCTGGCATCTATTTTCTTACGCTGAATTTAGGAGATGAGAAAATTCGACTTAAAATACCAGTTAATCAATGGAAAAAGGAAGGGAAATGGTGTTTAAAACCATAAAAAAAGATTCTGCCCCGGATCTGGTGGTCAGGCAGATTCTGGATCAGATTGATAACAATACCCTGTCCCCGGGAAGTCAACTGCCTTCCCAAAGGGAGCTTGCAGCCTTGCTCGGGGTGGGGCGTTCTTCCATCCGGGAGGCGGTGAATGCATTGGTCGTGCTGGGGTATCTTGTTCCCATCCAGGGAAAGGGTACCTATATCCGGGAGGATCTGCCCGGTTCAGATGCTGGCATGGAAAAGCTGGCAGATGCATTCCGGGCCGGGTCTATTTTTGACCTCATGGAGGCGCGGACCATGCTGGAGTGCCAGTCTGCCGCACTGGCTGCCGAACGGGGCGAGGCGACCCAGGTTAAGAAAATACGGGCGGCACTCCTGGAGATACCGGATAATGATGAGGGGTATACGGTCTTTCTTAAAGCGGATCTGGCTTTCCATTATGCCGTGGCCGAAGCTGCCAACAATGTGGTCATCCGGGAAATGACAAAGCAGGTTCTGGATAAGCTCAAAACCCACCATGCCTCTTTGAACACTGATCTGCTGAGCCGGTCCTACCGGCAGGAATCCATTCAATCCGCAGCAAAGGTGACAGAGGCGGTGGAGGTTGGTGATCCGGATTCTGCGGCACTATGGATGGCCCGGCACCTGTCTGCCATTAATGTGGAACTGGGCAAGCTCATATAAAATTTTTAACCCAAGTGGTCTGAAGACCTGGAAACCTGTTGACAATTTCCTGCAGCCTTCATATAACAGCCATGCCCGGCACGGCCTTCCATACAGCAGACTGCGCACAACAAAATATGAAAGGGCCTAAGGGGTTTTACCGTTCTTTCATATGAACCTTTTACGGTCAAAATTCCTGGGTTAAATATGTCTTGCGCAGGGTGGGGAATCCGTATAATGTCACAATTAAGGATCACCGGACCCTAATCAGGGCAGATCTGTCCTGTGGGTGTCAATATTGAATTTCTAATCATTAACCCGAAGGAGAGAAAACAAGATGAAATTACAAAGATTTGTCTTAACATTGTTGTTTGCAGCATTGCTCGGCCTCTTTGCCGCTTCGGCCCAGGCCAAAACCCTGGTCTATTGCTCCGAAGGCAGCCCCGAAGGCTTCACCCCCATCCATTATACCTCAGGCACCACCTTTGACGCTTCATCCCGGCAGATCTTTGACCGCCTGGTCCTGTTTGAACGGGGAACCACCAAGATCATTCCCGGCCTGGCCACCTCCTGGGACGTATCCGAAGACGGAAAAACCTATACCTTTCATCTGAGAAAAGGGGTGGATTTTCATAAAACCAAGTTTTTTACCCCCACCCGGCAGTTTAATGCCGATGACGTATTGTTCACTTTCAACCGCGCCGCCGATAAAGATCATCCCTACCACAAGGTCTCCGGCGCAAGTTACGAATATTACGAATCCATGGGCATGGGCGAGCTGATTGAATCTTTGACCAAAACAGACGATTACACTATCGTCTTCAAGCTCAACCGCCCAGAGGCCCCCTTTATCGCCAATCTGGGCATGGACTTTGCCTCCATCCATTCCGCAGAATATGCCGACAATATGATGAAAGCCGGTACTGCCGAAAATTTTGATCAGCAGCCCATCGGTACCGGCCCCTACGTATTTGTCTCCTACCAGAAAGATTCCATGATCCGGTATATGGCACACCCGACGTATTGGCAGGGCAAGGCCGCCATTGACAAACTGGTATTTTCCATCACCCCGGATCCCTCTGTCCGGTATGCCAAACTCAAGGCGGGTGAATGCCATGTTATGCCCTATCCCAACCCGGCGGACCTGGCCCTCATGAGAAAAGACCCCAAAGTTAATCTCATGGAAAAAGAAGGGTTGAACGTAGGCTACCTGGGATTTAACACGGAAAAGAAACCCTATGACAACCTGAAGGTCAGAAAAGCCCTGAACATGGCCGTGAATAAACAGGCCATCATCGATGCCATCTATCAGGGTGCGGGCAAGGCCGCCATTAATCCCATCCCCCCGACAATCTGGTCCTACAATGAAACCATCAAAGATTATCCCTATGATCCCGATGCCGCCAAAAAACTGTTGGCCGAGGCCGGGTTCAAAGACGGGTTTGAAACCGATATATGGGCCATGCCGGTCCAGCGTCCCTACAACCCCAATGCACGCCGCATGGCTGAAATGATCCAGGCCGACTGGGCCAAGGTGGGTGTGACCGCCAAAATCGTTTCCTTTGAATGGGGCGAATATTTGAAACGTTCCAAGGAAGGGGAACACCAGACAGTCCTCCTGGGATGGACCGGCGACAACGGTGACCCAGACAACTTCCTGAACGTCCTTTTGGGTTGCGACGCCATTGGATCCGCAAACCGGGCAAGATGGTGCTACAAACCCTTTAACGACCTTCTGGTCCAGGCCAAGACCAATGCAGATGTCAAGGTCAGGACCCAGCTTTACAGGGAGGCCCAGAAGATATTCAAGGAACAGGCCCCCTGGATCACCATCGGTCATTCAGTGGTCTATGAACCTGTGAGAAACGAAGTCGTGGATTACAAGATTGACCCGTTCGGCGGTCATATTTTTTACGGCGTTGATTTAAAGTAAACGGAACAATGGAAGGGCCGGGGCGAACCATCGTTCCGGCCCGGCACTATTCATGAACCACCAAAAACGATTGAGACTATGATTCAATTTATCTTCAGGCGGTTTCTCCATATTTTCCCGGCCTTTATCGGCATTACTCTGCTGACATTTTCCCTCATCCATCTCATTCCCGGTGATCCCGTGGAACTGAGGGCGGGGGAGCGGGGAATCGATGCGGTCCGCCATGCCAGGCTCAAGGCGGAGATGGGGCTGGATGATCCCCTGTATATCCAGTATTTCAGGTATATCAACGGGGTCTTTCACGGGGATCTGGGAAAATCCTTTGTGACCAAAAAGCCCATTCTCAAGGAGTTTTTTACCCTGTTTCCAGCCACCATGGAATTGTCCATCTGCGCCATGACTTTTGCCGTGGGCATTGGCCTGCCCGTGGGCATCCTGGCCGGGGTGAAGCGGGGCTCGGTGTTTGACCATACCGTCATGGCGGTATCCCTTACCGGGTATTCCATGCCCATTTTTTGGCTGGGGATTCTTTTTATCCTTTTTTTCAGCGTCCACCTGGGCTGGACCCCTGTGTCCGGGCGGATCTCAGCCTTGTTCTGGCTGGATGCGGACACCGGCTTCATGATTATTGATGCCTGGCGGTCCAATGAAAAAGGGGCCCTGATTTCAGCCCTGCGCCACCTGATTCTGCCCTCCATTGTCCTGGGGACCATCCCTCTGGCCGTGATTGCCCGGATGACCCGGTCCTCCATGCTGGAGGTCCTCCAGGCCGATTATGTACGGACAGCCAAGGCCAAGGGGCTTACGCCCTCCCGTGTGACCATGATCCATGCCCTGCGTAACGCCATGATTCCTGTGATCACGGTCATCGGTCTTCAGACCGGGGTACTCCTGGCCGGGGCCATATTGACGGAAACCATATTTGCCTGGCCCGGGGTGGGAAAATGGATGGTGGAATCCATTTCCCGGCGGGATTACCCGGCGGTCCAGGGCGGTATTCTCATCATTGCCACCATGATCATCCTGGTGAACCTTTTTGTGGACATGCTGTACGGGGTTATCAACCCCCGTATCCGGCACACCTGATGGGAGGCAGTATGAGTGAAAATATCCTTGTTTCAGCGGCGGACGGACCGGAACATCCGTTTCGGGAATTCTGGAAATATTTCAGCGAAAATTCAGGTGCCGTTGCCGGGCTTTATTTTATTATAACGGCTATCCTGGTGGCCTTGTTTGCCGATCTTCTGGCTCCCCACAGCCCCTTTGAACAGTACCGGGACGCCATCCTGGCACCGCCTTTCTGGCAGGACGGGGGAAGCACCAGGTTTCTGCTGGGCACTGATGACGTGGGCAGGGATATTCTTTCCCGTCTCATTTACGGTGCAAGGCTTTCCCTCTTTGTGGGGGTGATTGTGGTGACTCTATCCCTGGGCACGGGCATCCTGCTGGGGCTCATTGCCGGGTACTTTGAAGGGGTTGCAGAAATCCTGATCATGCGGCTCATGGATATCATGCTGGCCCTGCCCAGCCTGCTTCTGGCCATGGCAATCGTGGCCATTCTGGGGCCCAGTCTCCAGAACGCCATTGTGGCCATTGCCGTAATCATGCTGCCCCATTATGTCCGGCTGACCCGGGCCTCGGTGATGTCGGAAAAGGCCCAGGACTATGTGACGGCCTCACGGGTTTGCGGAGCCGGGCGGCTGCGCATGATGTTCATCGTGCTTCTGCCCAATTGCATGGCTCCTCTTATCGTCCAGGCCACCCTGGGATTTTCATCGGCCATCCTGGATGCTGCTGCTCTGGGGTTCTTAGGCATGGGGGCCCAGCCGCCCACTCCCGAGTGGGGGGCTATGCTGGCCAACTCACTGCAGTTTGTACAGCGGGCCTGGTGGGTGGTGACATTTCCGGGGCTTGCCATTCTGTTCACCGTTCTGGCATTTAACCTGGCAGGCGACGGCTTAAGAGACGCCCTTGATCCCAAGATGAAAAGATAAAATTATGAATGCATTGCTTGAAATAGAAAAAATGTCTGTGGATTTTGACGGGTTCAAGGCGGTGGATGATGTGAGCCTTTCCCTGGAAAAGGGACAGGTGCTGGGTATCGTTGGGGAATCCGGGTCCGGAAAGAGCGTGACCCAGCTGGCCCTCATGGGGCTGATTCCTTATCCCGGAATCATTGAATCCCAGACCCTGGCTTTTAACGGCCGGGATCTTGCGTCCATGGATGCCAAAAAGCGGCGGGCCATTACGGGCAAGGATGTGGCCATGATCTTCCAGGAGCCCATGACCAGCCTGAACCCCTGTTTTACCGTGGGATTTCAGATCAAGGAAACACTCAAGGTACATGAAGGCGGCACCAGGGTCCAGAGAACCCACCGGGCCCTGGAACTGCTCAGGCAGGTGGGGATCCCGGCCCCGGAAGAGCGGCTCAAATGCTTTCCCCACCAATTGTCAGGGGGCATGTGCCAGCGGGTGATGATTGCCATGGCCATTGCCTGTAACCCCAGCCTTCTTATTGCCGACGAGCCCACCACGGCCCTGGACGTCACCATCCAGGCCCAGATCCTGGATCTTCTCCTGGACCTCCAGAGAGAGAAGCAGATGGCGTTGATCCTCATCACCCACGATATGGCCATGATTGCGGAAACCGTTGATAATGTGGTGGTCATGTACGCGGGCCAGGTGGTGGAGATAAATACTTCGGATAATATTTTTAACACCCCCGGGCACCCATACACCGAAGCCCTGCTCAGTTCCCTGCCGGAACGGAATGAAAATTCCAGGCGTCTGCCTGTGATTCCCGGGGTGGTGCCCGGGAAATTCGACCGTCCCGGGGGCTGCCTCTTTCATCCCAGGTGCAGCCATGCCAAAGAGTTATGTAAAACCATTGCCCCCATCCTGGACAAGGCCCCGGACGGTTCCGCCATCCGTTGCCACTACCCCCTGAACTAAGGAGTTACCCCATGGACAACAATCCAATTCTTGTTTCAAATAAGCTGGCCCGGTATTACACGGTGAAGCAGGGGGGGCTGATCAAGACAAGGACAGAGCTCAAGGCCCTGGACGGGGTTTCATTCACCGTTCGAAAGGGGAAGACCCTTGCCGTGGTGGGAGAATCCGGATGCGGCAAGTCAACCCTGGCCCGGGTGGTGACCATGATTGAACAGCCCACCTCAGGGGACCTTTACATCGGGGGGATCCATTTGAATACCTGCTCCAAAGAAGAGCGAAAGAGCCTGCGGTCCAGGGTCCAGATCGTGTTCCAGGATCCTTACGGATCCTTGAACCCCAGAAAAAAGGTCGGTTCCATCCTCCAGGAACCCTTGACCATCAACACCAATCTTAGGTCTGGTGAAAAAAAAGACAAGGCCATGGCTATGATGGAAAAGGTGGGGCTCAGTCCCGAGCAGTACAGCCGGTATCCTCATATGTTTTCCGGGGGCCAGCGCCAGCGTATCGCCATTGCCCGGGCCCTGATGCTCAATCCGGATGTGGTGGTGGCGGATGAACCGGTGTCAGCCCTGGATGTATCGGTCCAGGCCCAGGCCCTGAACCTGTTCATGGATCTCCAGGAGGAGATGAATCTGGCCTATCTCTTTATTTCCCACGACCTGAGTGTGGTCCGGCTGATCTGCGATGAGGTCCTGGTCATGTACCTGGGCCGTCCTGTGGAGCAGGGGGATAAAAAGGTGATCTTTGAAAAACCCCTCCACCCTTACACCGTAGCCCTCATGGCCGCCACTCCCCATGTGGATAAGGCCCGGCGTATCGGCCGGATTAGATTGAGCGGGGAGCTGCCCTCTCCTCTGGATCCGCCTCCGGGCTGCACTTTTCACCAGAGATGCAGATATCAGACAGAGCAGTGCCGGGTGGAAGGGCCTGAACTCCGTGAACTTGAAAACCGGCAGGTGGCCTGCCACAATGCAGAACAATTAATGTAGAAACCAGAAGATAGAAAGCAGGCGATATGGAATTTTCAGATAAACTTGACCGGCTCACCAGGGCCATGGCAGATGCCGGCATGGACGGCATCATCATCCCGCCTTCGGGAGATATGAATTTTTTAATCGGATTCAACCCCGGCGGCTGTGAGCGGTTTCAGGCTGTATTTGTTACACGGAACGGCGGTTTGTTCTGCGTGACCAACCGGCTCTACCGGGAAGATATGGCGGCTGCATTGCCCCACGGTACTCCGGTGTATGTCTGGGATGATGCCGGCAGTTTCCATGCTGCTGTCTCCACAGGGTTTTCAGACCATGGCCTGGCATCCAATGTGATCGGCATCAATGATGCGGTCCGGGCCGTGGATCTCTTGGGTCTTCAATCCCTTTTCCCGGGTTGCCGGTTCATGGACGCAGGTGCGGTGCTTTCCGTCTGCCGGATCATCAAGACCCCGGAGCAGATAGGATTTATGAGAGAAGCAGGTGCACATGCCGATGCGGTCATGGCGGCGTTGAAAACCTTTATCCGGCCCGGCATAACCGAGCAGGACATCAAGAACAAAATTCTGGACAGTTTTGCCTTAAAGGGGCTGTCCCCCTCATTCACTCCCATTGTGGCTTCGGGCGCCAATAATTCAAAGCCCCATTACAACAAGGATTCCCGGGTGATCACGGATAAGGATGTGATCATTCTGGACTTTGGATGCATGGTTAATGGATTCTGTTCAGACACCTCCAGGACCTATTTTGTGGGCGAGCCCACTTTAAGGGAAAAAGAAATTTACGGTATTGTTAAACAGGCCTATGAGGCGGCCGCGGCCTCAGTCCGGCAGGGCGTAACTGCCGGTGAGGTGGACAGAGCTGCAAGAAAGGTGATTGAAGATGCAGGGTTTGGGGACTTCTTCCTTAATCGTACCGGCCATGGCATAGGCATGGATGTCCATGAAGAACCCTTTATCAAAGGCGGCAGTGATCAGGTCCTTGAACCGGGCATGGCCTTCAGCATTGAGCCCGGCATTTATATCCCCGGGGAGGTGGGGATGCGCATTGAGGATATTTATATTGTCAATGAAAAGGGCGAAGGGGAGTCCTTGAATCTTTCAGACAGGGATGTCACCATGGTTATATAACGGGTGGCCCGTAAAGATAGTAGAAATGACAGGACGCCCGTGGTGAGAATGAATTTCTTATAAAAAGCCAATGACCTGGGGATGCGTATGAATGACATAGACGAAAATGAAGAGACCCGCTCAATAAATTTAAACCGGAAGATGACCCGGGAAGAAGTCATTAAAGCGGTGACAGAGCCTGGGGCAGCGTTGGATGACCAGAAAAAAATTGTGGTGATACACTCTCCGGAATCTGAGAAAGCTGATTTTAATGAAATCATAGAAGGTATGGATGTTCAACCCGACTCAAAGAGATATCAAATTTTAAAAAAATTCTGTGGTGGGACAAGCGCCTCAATGGCCGATATTAAGGCATTGATTCACAGAATTGAAAATTTGAGTGCAGCCCAGCTCAATATTGTTGAGCTGCTGTGTGAAAGCCCGGCATTCACTGCAAAGCCCATTCTGAAAACCATCCAGCTTATTAAGAAATTTGGAAGCGACAGGATTCTGGCCCTCCGCGCCTTTGTTGATCTGGAAGACGGGGGGCCGGGCCCTTTGAACCGGTTTTTCATGGCGGCCTTGCCCCAGGGCAGCCTTAAGGCGCTGGGGAAAGAGGCCTGGGAAAATGAATTGAAAGAAAAGGTAATCAGCCCAGACCAGGTGATTGTCTTTTATAATATGTGTTCAGTGATCACAGGGATTACCCATAGCACAGCCATTACAGCATTGCCGAAAATCAGACAGCTCAGACCCCAGCACACCCAGCTCATCAGCATTTTTCTCAAAGATGGAGTCGTTTTCGGTAAAAAGACCCTCAACAACGACAACATTGTGAGCCTTATCAATCTGTTTTTGACCCTGCCGGAATTGACCGAGCCCAAAAGGCTGCAAAAGCTGATCAAAAAACTGTCCCGGCAACCGGATGAGAAAAAGAAAGATTTTCAATTTCTTATCCACGCGTATAAAACGGAAATAGAGAATGAAAAAGGCAAAGGCGAAAACAAACTTGTTTCAGGTATTCGCGGTTTTTTCAGCTAAGGATCGGTTCCAAACTTGATCTTTTCCCGCCGTTTGAAGCCGTTTTTTAAGGGGGAAAAATAATTAATATTAAGTTGTGTTGTAACGATTCTTAAGCCCTGGGCCTGGATCAGGGACCCACATACTTCAGATGGGCCATGAAAAAAAGGCTCAAGGCCAGGAGGCATGAGATCACCGGGGTCAGGAACCAGGCAAGCAAGATACCCTGCAGGGTGGTCCGGCTGACTGTATGTGTACCCTTGATGGCACCGATACCCAGCAATCCTCCGATAATGGCCTGGGAACTGGATACGGGAACCCCTATAAAGGTATAAATGTGGATGGTCAGCCCCAGGGAGATGGAAACCATGAGGGCGGAAAAGGGATCCAGTTTCACCAGTTTGTTGCCCACGGTTTCCATGACATGCTTGGAAAAGGTCAAAATGCCCAGAGCAATGCTGGCCCCTCCGATAAGGGCAGCCTGGAATACGGTGAGTTTTCCTGCTCCCACAAACACGGCCGTGACATTGGCCACATTGTTGGCCCCCAGGGCATAGGCCCCGTATGAACCAAAGATCACAAAACAGATTTTCATGAGCCGGTCCGAGGTGAATATGCTCATCTGGATCCGGTTGTAGAAAAATGCCAGGATTTTGTAGAGGGAAAACGCGATTATTGCCCCGCCGATGGGAGTGGTAAACCAGCAGATCAGCACCTTTCCAAGGCCTGAAATATTGAGCTGGTGGTTCATGATACCCACCCCGATAATGGCTCCCACCACTGCCTGTGAGGTGGACACGGGCCATCCGGCCAGGGTCATGGCAGTGACACTGATGGCGGCGGCAACAGAGGCAATAACGGCCTGGGATAATTCAAAGGATGTCAGCCCCTTGAGGGTTTCGATACCGGCCTGACCTGAGATCACCGCCCCCAGCAGGACAAATCCGGCTGCCAGGAAAGTTGCGGTCCAGAATTTGACCATCCGGGCCCCCACGGCAGCTCCGAATACATTTGAGGCATCATTGGCTCCCAGGGCCCAGCCCATGAAAATACCGCCCAAAAGGGAAATCATCTATACCTGCCTCTTTAATCCCAGAATATTAATCAATTTGGAAACCCGGTCGGCCTGATCTGAAATATCGCCCAATTTCAGGATGAGGTCTCGGAGCTGGAGTTTGATATATGGATCTATGTCCGAGTTAAAGACGGCCTTGATCATTTTTTTCTCGATGTGGTCGCAATAGCTCTCTTTTTCATCCACCTGGTTCATAAAGTCCCGGATGCCCTTTTTCTTCTGCACCAGGCAGATGACCTGCCGCGGCAGGATGCGGCAGGATGCCATGCTTGCTTCTACCAATTCTTTAAAATCCGGGATCAGTGTGTCCGGTAGCACCAGGTGCTGGTATTTGATCATGGATAATACGATTTCAAGGACACCGGGAATCTTGTCAATGGCCAGAATCAGCCCCATGATGTCTTCGCGGGAGTCCGGGATCAGCACCTTGCCGTACATGAGATTGTTGATTTCATTTTTGATGTCGTCTGCCTTGGATTCGTATTTATGGGTCTGGTCTTTTAGAAAATTGAACTCCTCGCAATAGGGGTCGTTGATGCATGAAAATAGGGCTTTTTGAAAGGCTTCACAGCTGAGCCTGAAGTTTTCCAGGTACGCATCAATCAGCTTTTCCACCTGTTTTTCTTTTTTGAAAAAAAAATTAAACATTTATAGTTCCTGTGTGCTGAATTAATAAATATGAAGAAGGATTGTATGCCCTTCAGGGGCAGGGATCAAGAGTTTTTACTCTACCCTGGGAATGGACTGCATGAGACTCTAACGATAAGGGGGCAGTCTATACCGGGATCAAGTGGATCTTGGGGCAAGGTTCGGGGGGCTGCCTTTGGGTGGGCTTTCAGGGCGCCAGCGGCAATCTGGGAAATTCCTCAATTCATGTTCCTCAATTGCTCCAACCTGTTTTTATGATACCATCGTCCGGATGCCATTACCCCGATTATTTTTTTGATGTTGCCAACATCTTTTAGAGGATTTTCTTTCACCAGAATCATATCCGCTTTTTTGCCAGTTTCGATCGTTCCAAAATTACCGCTTCCATTCATATTCTCAGCCACTATGGATGCATTTACCGTTCCTGTCTTGATGGCCTCATAAGGTGAAAATCCGTTCTCTGTCAAAATTCGTAATTCATCGTGAATCGAGTACCCCGGTACCATTCCCATCCTTCCGGAACCAGAATCTGTTCCTAAAACAAAGCAGACATCCTGCTGTTTGAGATAACGCAGCAGCAGTAGATCCAGCTTTTGCTTGAAAAGTGTAAAATCTGCTTTTCCTTTAAACATGACCAAGTGCTTTTCTTTTCCCTTTTTGAATGCCGCAATATATTTTTCAGGTAAATATTTATTTTCCGGGAGTGACAAGAATTTGTCAGGTTGTCTCAATTTTTTATTGATCACTTCATCAAGGTACAGGGTTGTACAAATAGGGACCTTTGCAGATTTAACCATTTGGGAAAGCGATATCATCTGATTTTCAAAAAATGCTTCAAGTTTTTTATCATCAAATGCCGAATACACATTTTCATACTGCTTAAAAACCATTTCCTTAACATAGGATATCCATTTTCTGCCTTTCAGGTTTTTATTTCTGTCAAAAGAGAACAATTCCCATGCCAGTTCCTCTATATGGGCTATTTCATTCATCCCTTCAGCAAGGGCATCTTTCAGGCCCACGGGGAAAGGTATGTGCCCGGCAGTATATATGCCGTTATGTCTTGCAGCCGCAACTGCCTCATGAAATTCTGTTTTTGTCAGATAAGAATAAAGTTTGATAAAATCAAAACCTGCAAAGGCTTGATCCAGGATTATTTCACCTGGATTATCCGCGGGACCGAATAATATGGGGCCACAGGCATAAATGCTCGGCCCGGTGAGCAGACCCTTATTTATTTTTTTCCTCCATTCGAGCGCAGATTTTTGGTCCCCGCCTTCAGGGCCAAAACACCGTATCGTTGTCACACCATTGAAAAGATAAAGATTCAGGGGTGAGGTTCTCCAGACATCGGATCCATCATTCCAGTTAAAAGCCGTATGGATATGCATGTCACACAACCCTGGCATAAGATACGCGCCATCACCATCGATCACTTCTGCTCGCTTCGGTATGGTTATTTGGTTTGAAAACCCTATTTCTCTGATTTTATTCCCTATTACAACGACCGTTTGATTTTCAACAATATCATCATTCACCATAGGAACAAGAGTCACTTTGCGAAAAATGATTATATTCATGTTTTCGTTTAATTCCTGTGAGCCTATCGCAAAGGAAGATATTATGAGCATAAAAAAGAATATGAAGATGTATGGATTCAGTAAACGCATAATTAAACTCGCAGGTTAAATCAAGTTTTGTTTACATGTATTACATATCATTGAATCCGATAAGATTGTAGTTGTTTTTGTCTAAAAGTCAAAAGGTTAGAATTGATTTTAGCAAAGTGGACAATCGGTATGAAAGAAGCCTGGCTGTGATTTTAAAAAAGGTCTCGAAGATCAATTGGTTGTTTATTTTTTTTTGACTTAAAGATAATCCCCTGAGGTACTGATATATTGTTTTGTGCATATCAGGGAGGGCGGCACCTTAGGTGTCGTTATAAAACATTTGACACTTTGTTAAACAAAAAGTAAATTCCTACTCCTTATAGATACAATGAATGAGGTCCTCATTTGTCTATCATCGGTGATAAGTGTCTCACCGCATGAAAATAATATTTTAAACCAGTTTATACGATCAACCAGGAATTTTACTATGCCAGATGAACAAAATATATGTCCCAAATGTAATTCACCTTATGCCTATCCCGATAGACTTCTGTGGATATGCCCTGAATGTGCTCATGAGTGGGTACCTGATCAGGCTTCTGATACACCTTCGGAAGCTGCACCTCGATTCCTCGATGCCAATGGCACTCCGTTACAGGATGGAGATACTGTCACCACTATCAAAGACCTTAAGGCCGGGAAAGACACAATGAAATTGGGTACCAAGGTTAAAAACATTAAACTCCTTGATGACCCTGTAAATGGTCACGATATTTCCTGTAAGATTTCAGGTTTCGGAGCCATGTACCTTAAATGTTCTGTTGTTAAAAAGGCTTAAAGGAAGAGGTTAAAATATAGGAAATGTAAGTTGCTCTTTGGTTCTGCGTCTTGATGGCAAGATGTCTATGCATTTTCATGAAACCTGTTTCGAAAAATTCGATTTACCAGAAAATCACCCCTTGCTTGCATTCTATCTGACACGCCCGGGTGCGCGTTAATGTTATCTAATAACCCCCCAATTTATTGAAGTGGTATTGACTGCTTTTGTTATTGGGGGCCCGCTTTAAATCGGCCATGGCGACAAGTAATACCATAAACGCTCACCCTAAAAAAATTTAAATTGGTAGGTATTATAAATTCCTTGATACACATCAATATGGTCGCTGCCACCTATATCTTTTGGAACCTGTCACCTTATTAGAAATTCTATTCGTCTAAAACAGTTTGGGTTATGATTCGAATAATATAAAAATCCGCTTGCTTTTTATCTTTTCATTTTCTATAGCTAAACTTACTTCAGGTGCCAATATTTTGGCCGAACAGGGAATCCGGTTAGAATCCGGAACGGGCCCGCCGCTGTAATTGGGGACGAACGCTGCAAAGAACCACTGTCTGGAAGGTATAGACGGGAAGGTGCAGTCATTAGGATGATCCAAAAGTCAGAAGACCTGCCTGGAGGAATGAACTGCCCTGCGCGGAAAACAGGAGTAGACACATGATCTTGGAAAAAAAGGGATGCCCCGGATCGATTGAGATATCGAGCCGGGGCTTTTTTATTTTGTCATCGGCATATCTAATAATCTTTAGGAGAAAAAGGAAAAGTTCCCTTATGAAGAAAGGCTTGCTGATGGTATTCACCGGTGACGGTAAAGGAAAAACCACTGCCGCTTTGGGTATGGCAATGCGCAGTGCAGGACACGGTCTTAAGGTTTGTGTGGTCCAGTTCATCAAAGGGAGTTGGAAATATGGAGAGCTTGAGGCAATAAAGCGGTTTGATGCGGAAATTGATTTCCACGTAATGGGAAGAGGGTTTACCTTTAAATCAGACGATATGGAAAAAGATAGGAAATTGGCTCAGGAGGCCTGGGAATATGCGCAATTGGCAATGTTCAGCGGGAAATACCATTTAGTGGTTTTAGATGAATTCACATATCTGCTCAACTACGGAATGGTTGAACAGGCAGATTTTTTAGATGTGCTGGCTCAGAAACCTTACAGCCTCCATGTGGCGGTCACAGGCAGATCAGCCCCCCATTCAATCATCTCAGCAGCAGATCTGGTAACGGAAATGCGGAAGATAAAGCACCCTTTTAAAGAGCAGGGTATTCTGGTGCAAAAAGGTATTGAGTTCTAACTGAGACACCCGTGGTTTGACATACAGGATTTGCTCTATAGGAAGGGGGGATTGCCCCTTCCTTCAGAAAAATATTTATTTGGGTTCAATACAAACATTCCAAAATATTTACATGCGTTTGCCCTGGGTTTTACCACATTGCAGTTGACAATAAGTTCAGCCAAAATAAAAAATGTTTTTTATTTACAAGTGTTTCTGAAGCCTGGCTTTAGGACCTTAATAGGGAAAACAGTGAAAATCTGTTGCGGTCCCGCCGCCGTGAATGGGGACCTGTACTGCTTGTATGCCACTGTGAGATCATGGGAAGGCGCAGATACAGGAAAGATCCTGAGCCGGAAGACCTGCTTGTGAATACAGTTTGCTGTACAGCGCCGAACTGAGCGGAGATGAACAGGAGATTTTAAAAACGGAAGATCTCGGGGGGACATGCCCCCGAGATCTTTTTTTATTCAACCCAGCAAAAAAAAAGGAAGAGGTAATGAATTTGCTAAAGCTAAAATTGATGGGTGTGCTCGCCGTGCTGGCTTTCTATGCAACAGGGTCTGCACAGGATACACAAACACAAGCCAAAGAACCTTATGAAATGGATGCCATGGTCGTGACAGCTAACAGAACTAAGGAGAGTTTGAGAAATGTAAGTCAGAATATTACCGTGATTACAGAAAAAGATATCCAGCGTTCCGGTGCGGTTTTGGTGACCGATTTGCTAAAAAAAGTCGGAATTCAGGTATACTCTGATGGTGCTGCGAGCTATGGAAACGAAGGTGTGGTCATTCGCGGGGCCCGTACATCCATGCATGGGTTTGATGTGGCCGGTGATATTCTGGTACTGGTAGACGGCCATCGTACCGGCTCGGATTTCTTGGGAAATATCGGTCTGGAAAATGCAGAACGTATTGAGGTCATCCGTGGCCCAGGCGCAGTTCAGTATGGTGCTGCTGCCATGGGTGGAGTCATCAATATCATCACTAAAAAAGGCGGAAAAACAACCAAAGGGTTTGCCGAAGCCGGTGTCGGCAGCTGGGATGAACAGCGTTACAAAGCCGGTGTCTCCGGCCAACAAGGCCCTGTGGATTTTGCCGTATCCGCTGCCTACTACTCCAGAGACGAATATGAACTGGGGAATGGTGAAAAATATAAAAACAGTGATGTGGAAGACCGGATCCGCTACAATCTCAATGCAGGGTGGAATATAAACGCCTACAACCGCCTGGGCCTGATTGTCCAGGGATCAGATACCAACAATGCCGGTAAAGGTGAAGATGCGGCAAGATCTTATAATTATTATACCCGTCAGGACCGGGACAACCATACCATTGACTTCTCCTACGAAGGAAAAAATGAATCTCGTTCCACAACCTGGCTTGCCCGGTACTTCATGGGCGAGGTCAATTACGATCTGAAACGGTTCACCAGGACCAGCACCACTCAACTGCCATTATCCGAAAACAACAACGAATTCCAAGGCTCCCAGCTCCAGGTCAGCCAAGAGTTTGGCCTGTTTCGCGCCGTTGCCGGTATGGACTGGATGTCCTACGATTTTGACCAGCGCCAGGATGGTGAGGCTGCCAGTTCTTCAACCCAGAACACCGCACAGAGTGATTATGACAATATAGGGGGATTCTTTTTGGGAGAAGTACACCTCTTAGAAAAGAAAAATCTGACCTTATCTGCCGGTATCCGGTATGATGATTTTGATATTTCGGTAAATGCCCGAAAAATCAAAGATGACCTGACCGTTTCCAGGGACGTGGACAAAGACAACTGGACCCCATCGCTGGGTATAGCCTTCAGCCCCATGAATATTCTTAAACTAAGGGCCAACTATGCCAAGGCTTTCAAAATGCCCATGCCCCGACAGCTGACCGGGTATACCATCATGATGTCCACCCCATTTGTGGGCAACCCGGACCTGGAACCGGAAAAAAGCGATAATTTTGATATAGGTTTTGACTTAGACTGGAAATCCGTGTTCATATCCGCCACCTGGTTTTACAGCGATTACAAAGATATGATCGGGTATGAGACCCACAATGATGCAGATGAACATTACGATGGTAAACATTATTGGTATTATAACGTGGATTCAGCTGAAATTCAGGGGATTGAACTGGGCTTGAAATATGATATAGCCAAGGCGCTGGGATATAATGTTCAGCTGGAACCCTATTTCTACTGGACTCACCTGCTGCGGTTTGAAGATGGTAGCGGCTGGAAACTGCCGGACCGTTCCCGGGACAGCCTGTCCACAGGCCTGGCGTTTGCCGCCGGCAAGATCGGCCTGACCTCCAGTCTGGATATCACCTACTACGGCACCCAGTACGGGGTTGATCGTGTATCCGGAAGCAGCGAAATTGAATCCCAAGATAAACTGGAGGATGTGGGAGATGCATGGGTCGTAGATTTTAACTTTAGCCAGCGACTTACTCGATTTGAAAAAAATGGAGAGCTCAGGTTGAAGGGCTTAATTCACAACCTGTTGGATGAAAACTATTCCACGAACGAGGACAGCTGGATGCCGGGTCGTTCTTTTTATTTAGGTTTGGAATATCGGTACTGATCTATATTGAAAAAGTAATAGTATGGAAGATAAATCCGGCCTATCCCCAAAGCAGGCCGGATTTATTACAAACTCGGCCACAGCATTGCACCCTTACTGTGTCTGGTATCTGGACACTTAAAGAAAGCAAAACTCGGAATTATAGCTATGGTCACTATAAGCCTTTAATGAAATGGTGTTGCCTTCTTTTGCCAGTAGTGATTACAAACTAAATCCAATCTGTGGGTACTTGTATTCATATCGAGGGGTCTGGTTTTCCTTATTTTTTCCATTTTTGAAAATCGGCATTAAGAGTTTACTTTGTCTATCATGTGTCTCTGAGAGGTTCCCCAGTAAAAGCGTTGGTCCGTAGAAGCCGTCCTACCGAAAAACAGAGCCTGGCCGATGGGTAGTCTTCACCTCAGAACCTTTATTTGATCTGCCAGATTTTCGATCCAGGTCACCAATAACAAAAGTAGTCAACGCCGCTTCAATAATGGCCTGGGAATCCTTAAATACCATAATTGTGGGGGGCAATTTACTGCATTTGATAAGAACATTGTTTTTTTAAGTTGGTTTGTGTAATGTGGATATAATCCTAAGAAAAAAAGTTTGGTGGTATTTTGCTATATGAAAAGGCGAACGATTATATCCTAAAGGGTGCTATCGACATAAAAAACCAATTCAAAATATGAAAAAAGATTTTCTTAAAAATGTAAAAAGTAACGACGAACTTTTTTTCAACGCTTTTCAGTATGCGTCCATTGGAATGGCCTTAGTGGCACCTGATGGAAAGTGGCTATTGGTCAATAAGTCATTATGCGACCTCACAGGTTACAACGAAGAAGAGCTAATGGAGACAACGTTTCAAGATATTACTCATCCCGACGATTTAGAGGAAGACCTTGATTATGTAAACAGAATACTGTCTGGTGATCTGGAAACCTATCAGATGGAGAAACGGTACTTCCATAAGGATGGAAGAACGATTTTTATCTTGCTGAGTGTATCCCTTGTAAAAAATAAAAATGGCTCACCGCTATTTTTCATTTCTCAGATTCAGGATATTACAGACCGAAAACTCCTTGAAAAAGAGCTTGTCAGGCAGGCGACTACAGATCTTTTGACCAGTATAAATAATCGAAGGCAATTTTATGATCTCACTGAAAGGGACATATTACGCAGCGCTCGTTACAATGAGCCTTTGGTTTTACTGATGATTGACATTGATCATTTTAAAAAGGTGAATGATACATATGGTCATGGTGTTGGGGACGAGGCGCTCAAAAAAATGGCTGATGTTTGTAGATCCGAGCTTAGATCCTTTGATATTTTCGGAAGGATTGGTGGAGAAGAATTCAGCATACTGCTTGCCAAAACCGATGTAACTTTAGGATTTAAGATAGCTGAGCGGTTGAGAAAATCAGTTGAACGGAATCGCCTCATAACCGATAAAGGCGTTGTGAAATTTACTATCAGCATTGGGGGTATCGCTTTTTCCGGCGCCCGTCTCTCTTTGGAATCCCGTATGAAACAAGCCGATCAAGCACTATACGAGGCAAAAAATTCGGGCCGAAACCGAACAGTTATAGAAAACAATCTGGCGGAAACTGAATTGAAAAAAGAGAGTCCGCAAAAAGGGTTTGTTCGTCTTGAATGGGATAGAGCATACGAGTCTGGTCACAAATTGATTGATGAACAGCACCAGGGTCTGTTTAGGCTTACGAACATGTTGCTCGCAGCTATGATTGAACCCCAGGAAAAAACAGTTTGTCAGCAGCACATGGACGAACTTATTTCTGAGGTTTCAGAGCACTTTAAGACAGAAGAGAGACTTATTGAAACTGCAGGATATCCATACGCCAGTGAACACAAAAAACTCCATCGGAAATTGATAAATAGAGCTGTTGAAATTGCACGACTCCATAAACGAGGTCAGATGTACATAGGCGATGTATTTCATTTTCTCGCCGTACAAGTGGTAAGCCAACATATTATTGATGAGGATAGAAATTTTTTTAGTTCTCTCCAGAGCCATTCAAAATCGCAATAATTTATTTAACACCAATTTCGTTCAAAAATAAATTGCAGATAGATAAGATTATAGCAATTTTCTCTGAGAGATTAGAGAAATAATAAATTCAAGGTATGTCAAGGAGGCGTATAATATGAGTTTAGATTCGCGGTATAAAACGGGATTGTTATGGCAAGATCTTCAGCATAAAGAACTAATTGATCTTTTTAACAAGCTTTCTGATCAGAATCTGGAAAAGACGGATCCAGCATTGTTTACACATACGATTGGATTTCTTGTGATGTATGCCAATCAGCACCTGAGCCTTGAAGAAGGATATATGGATGAATATAAATATCCTGATTCAGAATATCATAAAAAAGAGCATAAAGAATTTATCAAAAAATTAAAATATTTCAGGAAAAGCCATAATTCGTTCTCCCCAGATGCCGTTGAAAATCTATTAAATAACATCAAAGAATGGATTTTAAATCATATTGCAGAAAACGATAAAAAATTAGGATTGTTTATCAATGAGAAGGAGAAATATGATTTTGCCAATAAACCATAATGTGTTAAGCCCTTAGCTTTTAATCAGAATATTGACTAATCAGTGAACGACAGATATGCCCATCATTGATTTTGGCGTATTGTCGCCAGATGTCAGAAATATCTTGCTGTCTAATATCCGCCGAGCATTGAAACCAGGAGGACTTTTTCTTTTTGATGTATTAAATGACAGCCAATTGGATCAAAAGGTTGGCGATATAAATTGGGATATTCCGGAACAAGGTTTCTGGAGGGATAAGCTATCTGCTACTTTCAAACTCATTCTTATATCTTGAAAATAAAGTCATCTTATTTCAACATTGTGTCATTGATGAGGATCAATATGAAACGTATCGATTTTGGAATCATTTTTTTTCTCATGAAGATTTAAAAAACATTTTAACAGAAAATGATTTTGGTCACATTGAATTTTATGAAAATGTTCTGCCTGAAAGTGATATTTGGAATGGCCGCAATGTGACGTTCTGTATTGCATCAAAAAATTTGTGAGCATATCACACAGCATTTATAGAGATTAAAAGAATCAACACCCTTCTTAAACTGAGGGGTGTTGTGAATTTGCCAGAGTTAAAATATTTTTATAGAGTGGAATACTTACAAGACAAACTACGTTTTTTAATTGGGTGAACACCCCGGAATTTCCCTTTCAGTATACACCTGCCCCATAAATTCTTTTTATCACCAATAATAAAGGATCTTTCTAACAGGACAGTTTAAACAGCGGTTCTCCGGTTTTAATTTCAGAACCGGGCGTCAGCAAGGGAGTTGCCATGTCCCGGGGCAGGAGGATGACAATGGTGGATCCCATTTCAAACCGGCCCATTTCTTGGTTCTGGTTTGCTTTGCAGTTCATATTGACGGTCCGACCCGGGGTAAAGGGGGCAGGATGATCTTTCATTTTAATGGATCCCACAAAGGTGGCGCCCACAGCCACAAGATGAAAATTATAGGATCGGGCCGTAAAGCTGGCTGTGACCCGTTCGTTGCGGATGAACAGATTTTTTATGAAGGTTATCCCTGCTCTGTTCACGGGAAAGAGCCGGTTGCCCAGGTGGGTAAATGAGTCCAGGCGGCTGTCCATGGGGTAATGGTAACGGTGATAATTGGAGGGTGACAGGTAGATGACGGCCAGCCACCAGCCTTTTTTCCAGTTTTCCTGCTTTCCGGTGAGTTCAGAGACCCTATATTGCCAGCCTTTGACCTGGGCTGCGCTGTCTTTGTCAATCTCCTGGAGATCGGCCAGGACCCCGTCGGCAGGGGATAGAAAGCTGTCCGGGTCATTTTTCAGGGCCCGTGTTTCCGGGTTCAGGGGACGGACAAAGAAGTCCAGCAGCGAGGGATAGTCCCGGACCGAGCCGGGATAATCGGCCATATCAATATTGTAGATACGGGAAAATTGCTTGATGATTAAACTGATCAGGGGGCGGGGTCTGCGGATCCGGACCAGGCAGCCATAGGCACGGCTCAGTATTGGAAAGGATAAAATGGTTAATAAGGTTTTTATCATGGTTGCTTCCTTGGTGGTTAAGTTTATCCGGAGGGATTAACTCCGTGTAAACTTATATAAGCTTGATTGCCAAAAAAATCAAATATGACTTATTTGATTTATTGGGGAGCCAGGATGCAGGAAAGCCGGTACAGGATGGCGGCCACGCCTGGACAATAGTGAAGGGTACAAAAAAAAACCTCATCCGGGTGTTCTTTCTGGTTTATGAATGGTCCTCAATTTATTTTCACATTAAAATAGTATTGGTTATTTAAACTTTTTACATACGAATAGAATCAAATGGTTAGGTGCTTATACATTTTCATTGACAGGATATATTCGAGTATATTATGAATATGGCTCAAAAATTATTATATCTATGAGTTTATTTCATATATGTGCATTTTTTGGAGATCCAGGTGGGAGAAAATAAAAAATCAGCAATTCTTGAGTCCGCTATACAGGTTTTTTCAGAGAAAAGTTTCACTGAGGCCACCATCTCTGAAATAGCTGATGGCGCAGGTATGGTCCCGTCTGGTATCTATACCTACTTCAAAAATAAGGAAGGTATTTTTTTTGCCATTATCGAAAACTTTTTGAATGAGAATTGTTCGCGCCTGACCAAACACCTGGAAGGAATCCAGGGGGCAGAAAATAAATTGCGCAAGGCGGTCTGGTATCACTGTAGCGAATATGCCGGTAATAAGCAGACCATAAAAATTATCCTGGAGGCCAGGTCCTATCCACGGTTTTACACCTCTTCGGCCTATGCTCCCCTTAAAGTCTACGCCGGCATCATCAACCGGATCATCAAGGAGGGGATGGAACAGGGCGTTTTCTGTGGTATATCATCCCCTGCGATTCTCCGGGATATGATTCTGGGAACCGTGGATCATATTGCCATCGATCAGTGTTTTAAGGACGGAACCGATGCTTTGGGGCGGGATCAGACCATCTATGAAATGGCTGTCCGGGCAGCCACGACACCGGTCAGGAAAGATGAATGCGAAAATAAAAAGGACCGGAAGAAAAAGCAGATTCTCAATGCCGCCACAGAGATCTTTGCCCGCAAGGGTTATGACGCAAGCATGATGGAAATCGCCAAAAGTGCAGGGGTGGGAGAGGGGACGGTGTATGAGTATTACGGGACCAAGGAAAACCTTCTGATTAATATCCCCGGGGAAAAGCTTTCGGGGCTTTATACACGCATCCGGGGGGATGCCTTTGAAAAACGGGTGAAGAACATCATCGTGGAGATATTCAAATTTTACAATGATGAAAAGCAGTACACCAGAATCCTGGTTCTGATGCTCAGAACCAACAGGCAGTTCTATAAGTCCCGGACCAGCAGGATTCTGGATGATCTTTTTAATGAAATTAAGGATCTCATTGTGAGGGGTCAGGCCTCGGGCCTGTTCAGGAACGATCTTGACCTTGGTGTGTGTATGGATTTTCTTTTCGGTACCATAGATCATATTATTATTCCCTGGATTATTTTTAACCGGGAATATGATTTGATGCAGATCGGCCGGGAAGTGGGGAATATGTTTTTAAATGCCATAAAGGATGAACAGTCCTCGGAAAACAGCAGATCCAATGAGCCATGCTGATAAGGATATAAGTCTAAGGGGTGAAATTATGGATAAGGAGTACAGATGTCCGGTATGTAATAGACTGATTCTGAAAGGAAAAATTGTTGAAATTCAGACCCGATGCCCCAAGTGCAAAAGGATGATCACCCTCAAAGGATAGTTGGACAATAAAATCAAGAGCGCCGCAGAGCGCCTGGATTAATTATGAACAGAGCTACCCGATAGCCGGTTCAAACATCGCAGATGTTTGAACCGGCTTTTTATTTTTTAGGGCAGCAGCCGGGAGAATGATCAATGGAATCCATTAAAAAAGTGTTAATTGCCAACAGAGGAGAAATTGCCTGCAGGATAATACATACCCTGAAAAAAATGGGCATCAAAGCTGTGGTTGTGTATCACGGAGCGGACAGGGACACCCCTGCCGTGGCCATGGCGGACCAGGCCGTTGAAATCGGGGGATCGACCCCTGTGGCTGCCTACCTGGATATGGACAATATTATGGCTGCCTGTCTGCAGACCCAGGCCGATGCAGTGCATCCGGGATTTGGATTTTTATCAGAAAATCCTGAATTTCCCAGGCGCCTGGCAAAAGAGGGCATCATCTTTATCGGTCCTCGTTCCGGAACCATCCGGCTCATGGGGGATAAGGTGTCGGCCCGGTCTTTCTGTATTGCCAAAGGCATACCCATCGCCCCGTCAGTGACTGAAGACGAGAACGGTAAGGCCTTTGTGGCACGGGCCGGGGAACTGGGTATGCCCTTGCTCATCAAGGCCGCAGCCGGGGGCGGGGGTAAGGGGATGCACATTGTCAGGCAGACGGCTGGCCTTGAGGAAGCAGTGGCACTGGCCCGGGGAGAAGCCTTACGGGCATTTGGAGATGACACCGTTTATGCGGAACGGTATCTTGAAAATCCCCGGCACATAGAGGTGCAGATCCTGGCTGACCACCACGGCAACGTGATTCACCTGGGGGAGCGGGACTGTTCCGTTCAGAGGCGGTTCCAGAAAATCATCGAAGAGAGCCCGGCCCCCGGGTTGTCAAAGCAATTAAGGGACCGCATCTGTGCCACGGCCGTGGACATCGCCAAAAAAGCCGGCTATCGAAATGCCGGGACCGTGGAGTTTATCCTGGCCCCTGACAATGCGTTTTATTTTCTGGAGATGAACACCCGGATCCAGGTGGAGCATCCGGTTACGGAAATGGTGACAAAAGTGGATATTGTTGAACTGCAGGTGCGAATCGCCCGGGGCGAACCCTTGGGACTGACCCAGGAAGATGTAAGGTTCAATGGCCATGCCGTTGAAATGCGCCTCTATGCAGAAGATCCGGAAAATGATTTTTTGCCGTCCACAGGCCCCCTGCTGGTCTATGAAATGCCTGAGGGTGAGGGCATACGCATTGACAACGGGTTTGAACAGGGCATGCAGGTGACTTCGGCCTTTGATCCCATGCTGGCCAAAATCATTGCCTGGGGCAAAGATCGGAACCAGGCAGTTGACAGGGCAATCCGGGCATTGAACGATACCGTGGTCCTGGGGGTGACGGTGAATGCCGATTTTCTTTCCCGTATCCTTTCCCACCCGGTATTTGCCGCAGGGGCGGTCCATACCGGCTTTATCCCGGATCATGGTGACGATCTCACCCCAGCTTCCCTGACCCAGGAGCAATGCCGCCTGATCCTTGGGGCTGTCGCCTTAAGTGCCAGGGTCTTCACCGACAATGCCCTGGACATTCCTCAACCCCATGCCGCCATGGGCCAATGGAGAAATTGATATGAGCTATCAGATTAAATTATCAGACCGACAGCATAAGGTGAGGGTCTCGGGCTCCCCGGACAACCGATACCTCACCGTGGACGAGGGTGAGCCATATTTTTTGAAGCTGGATTACCAGGGAAATAATACCTTTTCAATCGGAGGCAAGGCCTCCAAAACAGATATCCGGATGGTATCCAAAGGGGATATGAATTTTATCCGTGCCTTTGGCAGAACCTTTACCCTTGAGATCATTGATCCCGTGGACCAGGCCTCCCGGGATGCCGGAGGTGTCCGGAATTCTGCCCGGGCCCCCATGCCCGGCACAGTGGTGGCGGTGACTGCCGGCCCCGGGGATGATGTGGACAAGGGCCAGGCCCTGATCACCATAGAGAGCATGAAAATTCTGACCACTATCAAGGCACCCCGCCGGGGCCGGGTGGAAGCGGTTCATGTTAAGCCGGGCCAGTCCTTTGACAAAAACGGGCTCCTGGTCACCCTGGAAAAAGAGGAGGAAGATGTATGAGACGTATCCGTACCAGTATTGATATCAATTCACCGGAGTTCAGGGCTCATGAGCGGTATAACCGGGGGCTTGCGGATAAACTTCACAAGGATCAGCAAAAAGCTCGGTTTGACCGCCCCCAAAGGGATATCGACCGGTTGCGGCGGCAAAAGAAACTCTTGGTAAGGGAGCGGCTGGATTTACTCCTTGACCCGGACACCCCTTTTCTTGAATTGTCCACATTGGCAGCAAACCTGGACTATGACGGAAAGGTTCCCGGTGCCGGCCTGGTGTCTGGCATCGGCATTGTATCGGGGCGGGAAGTTATGGTCATGGCCAATGACTCTTCCATCAAAGGCGGGGCATGGTATCCTCTTACCGTGAAGAAAATGGTCCGGACTCTGGACATGGCCATTGAAAACAATCTGCCCGTGGTCCACCTGGTGGACGCGGCAGGCGCGTTTTTACCTCTGCAGTCGGAACTTTTTCCGGACCGCTATGAAGGGGGACGCATATTCCGGAACCAGTGCCGGCTCTCCGCCCTGGGAATCCGCCAGGCCGCCCTGGTTCTGGGCCACAGCACTGCGGGCGGGGCCTATATCCCCACACTGTGCGATTATTCCGTCATGGTCAGGGGGACGGGCGGGGTGTTCCTGGGCGGTCCGCCCCTGGTTAAGGCGGCCACGGGTGAAGAGGTCTGTGCCGATGAACTGGGCGGGGCCGATGTCCATGCCACGATCAGCGGCACGGCGGATTATGCCGTGGATACAGAAACAGAGGGTATTGCCCTGGTGCGGGAGATTGTGGGTACCTTTCCCAGGCCGGAAAAGGCCCGGGTGGAAAAACGGGATACCGAGGAACCCTGCTACGGGGCCCAGGAGCTATACGGCATCATCCCTGACGATGTGAAAAAACAATTTGATATTCGGGAGGTCATTGCCCGGATTTTTGACGGTTCAAGGTTCCATGAGTTCAAGCCCGGCTACGGCACCACAGCGGTCTGCGGATTTTCCTTTCTCTACGGCTGGAAGGTGGGGATCATCGGCAACAACGGGGTATTGTTTTCCGACAGTGCCAAAAAATGTGCCCAGTTCATGCAGATCTGCAACAGGGACAGAATTCCTCTGATTTTTCTCCAGAATATCACGGGCTTCATGATCGGCAAGGAATATGAGCACGGGGGCATTACCAAGGACGGGGCCAAGATGCTCATGGTCCAGGCCAACCTGGATGTGCCCAAGCTGACCCTGATGACCAACGGTTCTTTCGGGGCGGGTAATTATGCCATGTGCGGCCGGGCATATGATGCCCGCTTCCTCTTTTCCTGGCCCAATGCCCAGATCTCGGTCATGGGCATGGAACAGGCTGCCAAAACCCTGGCCCAGATCAAACGGCGTGCATTGGAGCGCCAGGACAAAAGCCTGAGCGATGAAGAGTTCAGGGAGATCCAGGATGAGATTGCAAAGGATTATATGGAAAAAAGCAGCGCCTATTATTCCACCTCCAGGCTCTGGGACGACGGGATCATTGATCCGGCCCATACCCGCCAGGCCCTGGGCATTGCCCTGTCCGCAGCCTTGAATCGTGAGTTTGAACAAACCCCCAGCGGAGTGTTGAGAATATGATGAAAAATTTATGCCAGGACCTGACAGATGAGTACCAGGCCCTTGATGATCTGGTATCTGGATCAGACTCTGAAATCTGGCAGATTGAGACCCCCTTTTACGGATGGACGGTGTTTGATGCGGTGGCTCATCTGGCTTTTTTTGACCATGAATCCGTCCTGGTCATGGAAGATCCGGAGGCCTTCAGGCAGCGGGCAAAACAGATCATGAAGTTGATGACGGCAGGTAAAAGTCTATCCGCCCATACCAATCACCTATTGCCGGTAAGCTCTGGAACAGAGCTTCTGGATTTCTGGCGGGAGATCAGGGAAAAGATGATTTTGGGGCTTGAAAAAAGGGCGCCCGACCACCGGCTGTGCTGGTACGGCCCGGACATGGGGGCCTCTTCCTTTGCCTCGGCCCGGCTCATGGAGGGCTGGGCCCATTCCCAGGATATTTATGATGCACTGAAAATAAAGCGGGAAAACCGGAGCAGGCTTTTTCATGTGGCCAGGATGGGGGTGATGACATTCAAGTGGAGTTTTAGGGTTAACGGCCTGCCCATACCCGATGGCCGGCCCTGGGTGAAATTGTCCGGTCCGGCGGGAGAGTCCTGGGAATGGGGGGATCCCAATGCAGAGGAAAAGGTCTGGGGCAGGGCCGAGGAGTTTTGCCTGGTGGTGAGCCAGCGGCGGAATCTTGGGGATACAGCCCTCAGGTGGGAGGGTGAGATTGCCGGCCAATGGCTGGACATTGCCCAGGTCTTTGCCGGAACGCCGGAAAAAGGCCCAAGACCCGGAGAGCGTCTTATTGAATAATACCAAATAAAACAGGTGGAGGAACAATGGATTTCGGATTAACCCAAGAACAGAAGATGATTGAAAAAAGTGTCCGGGAGTTCATGGAAAAACAGATCGCCCCCAAGGCAGAAGAGATCGACCGGACAGATAAATTTCCTGCCGGCATCTGGAAACTGCTGGGGGATATGGGGTTTTTGGGCATAAGCGTTGACGAGGCCTACGGAGGGGAAGGGTATGACACCCTCACCTTTACCCTGATGATGGAGCAGATGGGCAGGGTCTGTCCGGGGCTGGCCCTGTCCGTGGGCGCCCATGCCAATCTCTGTGCCCATAACCTTGAAAAAAACGGGAATGAGGACCAGAAAAAAAAATACCTTCCCGGACTCTGTTCCGGTGATCTGGTTGGGTGCCTGGGCCTTACCGAGCCCGATGCAGGTTCTGATGCCGTTGGCATTCAAACCACTGCGGACCGGGACGGAGATAATTATATACTCAACGGCAGCAAGATGTTCATCACCAACGCCCCGGAGGCGGACATCGCGCTGGTCTATGCAAAGACCGACATGGAAAAAAAGGCCAAAGGCATCACCGCTTTCATTGTTGAAAAGGGCTTCCCGGGATTTTCTGTATCCAAAAAAATAGAGAAGATGGGCAACCGGGGATCGGCCACAGGAGAACTGGTCCTGTCCAATTGCCAGGTGCCGGCCGAGAATATGCTGGGTGATGTGGACATGGGTGTCCGGGTCATGATGAACGGCCTTGATGTGGAACGGGTGGTGGTGGCGGGTATGGCTCTGGGAATCGGGCAGGCTGCTTTGGAGCACGGCCTGGCCTATGCCCGGAACCGTCACCAGTTTGGCCGGCCCATTTCCGATTTCCAATTGATAAAGGCCAAACTGGCCAATATGTACACGGAAACCGAAGCGGCCCGGGGCATGGTATACCGGGCGGCCCGCCTGGCCGACCAATCTTGTGACGGCGGCAAAGGCACCCAGATTCATAAACTGGCTGCCGCTGCCATCCTTTTTACGGCCGAGGCCGCATCCAGGGCCGTGAACGATGCCGTTCAGATCCACGGCGGATACGGCTACACCCTGGAATATCCGGTGAACCGGCTCTACCGTGATGCCAAACTCTACGAGATCGGGGCCGGTACCTCGGAGATCCGCCGGTTGGTCATTGCCGATGAGCTGTTAAAGCGTTAAGTCACAAAAAGCATCTCATTGGGATGGAAGGTGTATTTATGTGCCTTAGCTGACTAGTTATAAATTTGGCAAACCTATTTTAGACGGACGATCAGCTTGTCCTCCTGTTTTTCAACGGCAAAGGTCTCCACAGGTTTGCGGTTGGGGCCGTGGATTTTTTTACCTGCAAAGGTATAGGTGGACTTATTGATGCTGCAGCATTGGACTGTATCGGTTCCGGGCACATAGTCCAGCCGGCGGTGTCCCAGGTGGGTACACCGGTTGTGAAAGGCTTTATGGTCTCCATCTTCACTGCACACCACAAGGACTCTTTGGGGCAGGTTATCACCTTCAAACCTGACAGCTGTGCCGGGTTGTGTCAGTTCCGGTGTCCTGGAAAGGTCTATGGTCAGGATTCCTGATTCATAGTGCCAGCTTTTTTCATTTCGGGGCTTATCCGTTGCGCTGATACCTAAAATACGCTGCCAGAGGCTTCTGTTCAAAAATTTCGCTGCCATGTGGATTCTCCTTTGCGTCAGTGGTTGATTTTTTCATGGGTGTTTGAAGTAAGCGGGCTGGACATGCCAGGCCGCTGCTGAACCATGGATGAAAATAAGTTGCGCTCCTGTCCTCCTTGCCTGTCAATATAATTGCAAATGAAGATGTAAACAAGGGGATACCGAGAAAGGTGTCCCCCGAGGCTGTCTTCCATCTGTTGATGCGCCCCCCCGGCTCCTGGGGAAATTAGTTTGGTTTTTTTACAATAATTTTGCCAAAATCATATTGGCAATGGCGTATCCCATGTGATAGTTTTTGGCGTTGCCCATTTTCTATCGGACTCAGAAAGGAGATACAATGGATATTCTGGAAGCCATTCGCACACGCAAAAGTATCAGGAAATTCAAACCCGAGCCTGTTTCAAAAGATGTATTAAGAAAGATTCTGGAAATCGCAGCCCGGGCCCCGTCTGCCGAAAATACCCAGCCCTGGGAGTTTCACGTTCTTGCAGGAGAGGTTCTGGAAAATGTGTGCAGGGGCAATGTGGAAAAATTAAGAAATTTTGAAATGCCGCCCCAAGAGATGCACCATATACTTGTGGAACGTCCCAAGGGCAGTGTTTACCGGAACCGGCAAATTGAAATTGCCAAACAGCTTTTTTCACTCATGGATATTCCCCGGGAAGACAGGGAAAAAAGAGCGAGCTGGATGGAGCGGGGATTTCGCTATTTTGATGCCCCGGCAGCCATTATTATTACAGCCGACAAAAGCCTGCCCATTGAAGGCACCTATCTTGATGTGGGATCGGTGATGCAGAATATCTGCCTGGCCGCCCTTGAATTCGGCCTGCATACCTGTATTGAAAATCAGGGCATCACCTATGCCGATGTGGTCCGGAAATATGCCGGTATTCCGGAAACCCGGCGACTGACAGCAGCCATTGCCATTGGTTACCCGGACTGGGATTTTCCGGCCAACCGGGTTGAGAGCCCGCGTGAGCCCATTGATACTCTGGTGACCTGGCGGGGGATTGAATAAAAAAGGCTGAAGATGGTCGGGGCTGTCTGCTATGAAATCAACCAGCCCCTTCAGGTTATTTCAGGAAACGCGATTGTTCTATGGGTGATCCTATGCCCTTTGATCCTTAACTTCAAAGGCCATGTTTTTATCCCGGCGCAGATCAAATAATCCGATTGATTGAATCAGGTCGCTGAGCCGGGAATATCCATAGTTCCTGGGGTCAAACGATGCATGATTTGAAATGTGGGTGCCTACACTGGAAAGTTTTGCCCAGCCATCTTCATTTGAAGTGGCTGAAACAGCCTCCCGGATCAGGTTCAAAAGTTTTGTATCAAACCGGAGTTCTTTTTCTGTCCGTTTTTTATCTTTCGGGTCAACTTCCTCGTCAAGATATAAAAAAGTAGAGCAGGCATTCACGAATACGGAAGGGGCTTTACGCTCCCCAAACCCGATAACGGATTTGCCCTCGGATAAGATCCGGGTGGACAAAGGGGTGAAGTCACAATCGGAAGTCACGATGCAGTATGTATCAATTTCCTTGGTATACAGCATATCCATGGCATCTATAGCCATTGCCATGTCCGTGGCATTTTTCCCCTTGATGAGATCATATTGCTGGATGGGCTGGATGGCATGGTCATGGAGCACGGACTCCCATCCTTTCAGATTTTGGGACGCCCAATTACCGTAGGCCCTTCGAATGGTAACCTTCCCCTGCCGGGCCAGTTCTGAAAGTATGAATTGAATGGATTTGGAAGGTGAGTTGTCTGCGTCGATCAGCAATGCAATATTCTTTTTTTCTGACATCGGTTATTCCCCGTGGATTTATGTTACATCCAGCTTAGCATCAGGGCAATGGCATGTAAACCTGGCACACTTTTTTATATTCATAATTTTGGCGCTGATCCTTAGTAGAAATTCACCCGCGATCAGTGGTTGAGTATCTGCTCCAGAAAATTGCGGCAGCGTTCTTCCCTGGGGGAGGTGAAAAATTCATTTACAGGGGCGTATTCCACGATCTGTCCCTTATCCATGAATACCATGGTGTCGGCCACTTCCCGGGCAAACCCCATCTCGTGGGTGACGCAGATCATGGTCATGCCGTGGTCAGCAAGTTCCCGCATGGCGTCCAGCACCTCTTTAATCATTTCGGGATCAAGGGCTGAGGTGGGCTCGTCAAAGAGCATGATTTTGGGCTCCATGGCCAGGGCCCTGGCAATGGCAACCCGCTGCTGCTGGCCCCCGGAGAGCTGGCCTGGAAATTTGGCGGCCTGTTCGGCAATCCCCACCCGTTCAAGGTAGGTATAGGCGATTTTTTCTGCCTTTACCCGGGGCATTTTCCGGACGTGGATGGGGCCTGAGGTGACGTTGTCCAGGATGCTCATATGGGGAAATAGGTTGAACTGCTGGAAAACCATGCCCACATCCCGGCGGATCTGTTCGATTTTTTTTACATCGTTGGTCAGGGGGGTCCCGTCAACGACAATGGTGCCCTCCTGGTGCTCTTCAAGCCGGTTGATGGCCCGGATGAGGGTGGACTTGCCCGAACCCGAAGGTCCGCAGATCACCACTTTTTCCTGCAGGCGTACCTGGAGGTTGATGTCCTTGAGCACGTGGAATTGATCGTACCATTTATTTAATCCCTGGATATCAATGACCACAGGGGAATTTTCCAGGTTGGATGCCGAATTCATAAATTTTACCTCTATTTGCTTTGGGAAGGCATTTTACGTTCAAGATGCTGGCTGTACCTGGAAAGTCCGTAACAGAACACCCAGTACCATAATGCGATAAAGACATAGGCCTCTTCAAGCCGGCCGAACCATTTGGGGTTGGAGGTGGTGGCAAAGGCGATCTGCAACAGATCCACCAGTCCCACAATCCCCACCAGGGAAGTATCCTTGAATATACCGATGAAATTATTGACCATGGGGGGAATCACAATGCGCAGGGCCTGGGGCAGGATCACCACCCTCACCCTGGACCAATAGCTCATCCCTAAGGCATCGGCCGCCTCATACTGTCCCCTGGGAATACCCTGGAGGCCGCCCCGGATGTTTTCGGCCAGGTAGGCGGAGAAAAACATGGTGATGCCCACCATGGCCCTGAGCACCTTGTCCAGCTCGGTTCCCGAAGGTAAAAACAGCGGCAGCACCACAGATGCCATGAAAAGGATAGTGATCAGCGGCACACCGCGGATGAGTTCGATATAGGCCACACAGAACTGCCTGGCAATGGGCAGGTCCGATGTCCTGCCCAGGGCCAGGAGGACGCTGATGGGAAAGGCCGCAAGCATGGCCACCACCGCCAGGGTGACGGTGAGCATGAGCCCGCCCCAATAATGGGTGCCAACGACAGGCAAGCCCGTAATGCCCCCGCCGTGAACCAGGCCGAAAATAATCACAGGAGACAGCAGCCAGATGATACGCAGCCACCGGGTGCCACGGTATTTATGCACCAGTGAGAGGCCGATAATGGCAACCACCAGGACAAGTGCTACAAGGGGGCGCCACCGTTCCTGGGCCGGATAGACGCCGGTCATGAACACCGGCCACATTTCCCGGATAAATCCCCAGGCCGCACCGGACTTTGCCTTGGCCGCTTCGGGGTCCAGGGTGATGCTGGCGTTTCGCACGGACCAGTCAAAAAAGGGAACCGCAGCAGACCAGATGAGCCAGCAGGAGACAAGGGTAAGCAGTCCGTTATACCAGGGGGATAACAAATTTTTGCGAATCCATCCCACCACACCGGTCCGGGTGCGGGGCGGAAGCCGATCGGGAATCATCTCGGTTTCACTCATTATTATCTCTCCTTGAGGGCAATTCTGGCGTTATAGATATTCATGCCCAATGAGATGGCAAGAGAAATACAAAGGTAGACCCCCATCCATATGCCCACAATCTCCACGGCCTGGCCCGACTGGTTCAAAATGGTCCCGCCCACGCTCACAAACTCGGGATAACCGATGGCCACGGCAAGGGAACTGTTTTTGGCAATGGCCAGATATTCGCTGGTCATGGGGGGAACGATCACCCGCATGGCCTGGGGCAGTACCACGATGCGCATCACCTGTCCCTCGTCCATGGCAATGGCCCTGGCCGCTTCCCGCTGTCCCAGGGAAACCGCCTCTATGCCTGCCCGGATGATCTCGGCGTTAAAGGCGGAAACGTAGACGGTAAGCCCCACCACCAGGGCCGTAAATTCAGGGGTCAGACCGGTGCCGCCTTTAAAATTGAATCCTTTTAATGCGGGTATGTCCAGGGAAAAAGGGGTGCCTGCGGCCATCCATGCCAGGGCGGGCAGGCCGATGACAAGGCCTATGCCCGGAAGAAACCAGCGTCCTGCCCTGCCGGTTTCATCCCGCAGCCGCATGGATCTTTTAAAAAGCAGCCAGATACTGCAGAGGCCAGATACCAGGGCACCGCAGAAAATCCAGGCCCCCTGCTCGGGGACCAGGGCCGGCAGAAAGAGGCCTCGTTTGTTGAGGAAAAGCCAGCCCCCGACATCAATGGACTGACGGACGCCGGGCAGTTGCTGGAGAACAATGAAATACCAGAAAAAAAGCTGGAGCAACAAGGGAAGGTTTCGGTTCAGCTCTACATACCAGCGGCACAGGGTCCGCATCAGCCCGTTGGGCGACAGCCGGCCCAGGGCGATCATCAGCCCCAGGATAGTGGAGGCCACGCAGCCGATGACCGTCACCTTGAGGGTGTTGGCAAGTCCTGTGGCAAGGGCTGAGATATAGCTGGAACTCGCGGTATACCGGGAAATCTCCACGCTGTCCCGGAAAATATAGAGGGTGAGCAAAGGCAGGCCTATGCCCACCGTAATACAGGCGGCCAGGCCGGCGGTGGACATGGGATTACCGCCCTTTTTCAGCTGTTTTGCCATGACCCGGCAGCTCCCGAGCCCGACCCCGAGACTGATGAGAAAATACAAAAAGCCCCCCCGGGGAAGGGGAATCCCGGTGGCCTCACCGATCTTGAACCCGGCTTCCGCCGTAAGAAAGCCGAATCCCGAACCAATGCCCCGGGTTTCAAGATTTTCCAGGGTGTTGGTATAAACCGTGACGGCCAGCCAGATAAAGGCGGCCATCATGATCAGCTGGAATAACCATGCCCGGCCTTCAGGACTTCGCCACAACGGGACCTTGGTTTTCGGGGGTACTGACATCATCATCTGAACCATAAAAATAATTTTTCAACATCTCCCTTTGGAATCAATACAAAGGGAGATGAAAGCAAATTTTCTTTCTTTAATTGCCTGAAACCTGGATTCGGAATCATTACAAAATAACTTGATCTGAATTGTTTTCAAACCCCCTTAAAAGACGGGGGCTTGTTGAAAACAAAAGATACCTAATTTTGGAGCCGATCCTTACCTGAAAGGCGGTGCGTAAATCAGGCCGCCGTCGGTCCACTGGGCATTGAGTCCCCGTTCGAGGCGCAAAGGCGTTGCAGGGCCGAGGTTGCGGTCAAAAATCTGGCCGTAGTTACCCACCAGTTTAAGTACACGGACCGGCGTGCCCTGGTCAAGCCCCAGGTCTGTCCAGAGGGTGCCTGTTTTACCCAGCATACGCTGTACTTCCGGATCCTGGCTTTCTGCCGCCATTTTTTCAGCATTCTCAGCGGTGATCCCTTTTTCCTCGGCCGCCATTGTCAGCCAGATGGTCCAGCGGACAATGTCTGCCCACTGGTTGTCGCCATGGCGGACAACCGGTGCCAGGGGTTCCTTGGAGATGACCTCGGGCAGGATCAGATGTTCGGCGGGATCTTTCATGAGGGAACGCTGGGCCGCCAGGCCGGAGATATCCGTTGTGTGAACGTCGCAGCGGCCGGTATCATAGGCCTTCCTGACGTCTTGCTGTTTGTCGAATACAACCGGGGTAAAGTTCATGCCGGTTTTGCGGAAATAATCCGTGATATTCAGCTCTGTGGTGGAGCCAGTCTGGAGACAGACAGTGGCGCCGTCAAGTTCTTTTGCGCTTTTAACACCTAGGTCTTTTCTGACCATCATGCCCTGGCCGTCATAGAGGGTGGTGACGGTAAAATCAAGCCCCAGTTTGATATCCCGGCTCATGGTGTGGGTGGTGGTGCGGGAGAGCAGATCGATCTCACCGGACTGAAGGGCGGGAAGACGCTCCTTGGAGGTCAGGGCGGTGTATTTGATTTCGGGTACATTTACAGCGGCGGCAACCGCCCGGCAGACATCGACATCAAATCCGATGCGCTGTCCCTTGCTGTCCAATGCCGAGAATCCCGGGTTTTCAATGTGGGTACCGCATTTAAGGAACTTGTCTTTCTGAACATCCTGCAAAGTTCCGGCCTGTACAGAGGCCGCCATTGCCAATACAATGATTCCACTGATAGTGGTCAAAAAAGAACGCATAAGAATATCCTTTTAATTTCCCTGAAATTAACGATACATCTCCCCAGGGCATTCGGATGTCACGGCGGGGTTCACCGCGTATGTATCGCCACTTTACAAAATAAGGTTCTGGTTTAAACCAGTTTTATATCTGTCGTCCTTTTTACACCATCAAAAAAAGAATGACAACTGGTTTAAACCAGTTTAATATGATTCATATGTAATTTCAACAATTGAGGAAAAAACCCGGCTCTGATATACCTGGAAGGAATCCATTCATGCAAAAAAACAACAGCTACCAGATTCTCCGGCAGCTGATTTTAAAACGTATTAAAGCAGGCGAACTGCTGCCGGGAGATAAACTGCCCTCGGAGCGGGAGCTATGCTGCGAATTATCCCTGAACCGCAATACGGTCCGCCATGCCCTTCTCATGCTTCAGCGTGAGGGAAAAGTATTCCGCCTTGAGCGGAAAGGGTGGTACGCCAGCACTATCCGGTTGATATACAACCCTGTGGATCATGTGAATTTTGCCAGGCTGGCTGCATCCCAGGGACTCAAGGCCCACTGGACCACAGAAGACAATGGGGTCCATATCGTTGACCAGGGCCCGGATGTGGCGGGCGAAGGGTTTTCCAAAGGTGAGTCCGTATACAAGATGGAAAACACCTACTTTCTTGAGAATCAGAAGGTCGCCTACACCCTCACATATCTGAACGCAGAACAATTACCGGGAATTGTCCCGAAAACCATTGACCGGGCCATGACCCAGGTCATCGAAGACGACTACGGAATAACGCTTGAGCAGCGCAACCTGCTCATCCGCCCCCTGCTTCTGCCCAGGGAGGTGACTGTTTTTCTCAATATATCCCTTGGTTCACCGGGTATTTATCTGAGACGCATCAAGACCGACAAGCAAGGCCGGGTCTTGACCGTTGAGCACGAATACTGGCGGTTCGACGCCATCGAACTGCGGGTGGACGTTCGCGGATAGGGAAAAATACGGCTGAACACCCGGAAAGGTGTTTTTCCTTATTGTTAAACAGCGCCGAAATTTGATCCCATCAGCGTGATATTGACCCCATTTGGAGTTTATCCAAGCAGTCAGCCTTTTTATTGAAAATCTTGTCACCATAGGCGTACTGGCTTTCAAAGATGATGTTTAATTTCTGTCGAAGAGGGTCAAGGTTGGATGCTGATGGGGGGCAATATTCAACGCTGTTTAACATACTAAGTTTGGATACCTAATATAAATTTTATGCAAATGTTTGAAAGAATCAAGAACTTTATGCGGGTTAATTTCGCATAAAGGTCAGTAATCATCACATGATGCAATAGAAATATAAATGTGTCTATCATGTTTCTCTGAGAAGTTCCCCAGTAAAAGCGTTTACTTCTTTTTCCAGTTCTTAGGGTTATCCAAAATCCTATAGTGAGCTTTTTGTATTTACCCTTTTGTTTTTTTTTACATCCTGATTCACAGGGAAAGTCTGGGGTATTTTGCCACCTCACAAATAGAATATGTTTTGAGAATAGTCCTCGCTGTCAGCTGTCTTTGATCACCTGAGCCTTTCTTCTGGTATCCCTGCCTGAAACTCAGGCAAAAAACATCCGGAAAAATACCATTAGTGTTGACTTTGATATTACTCATTTCCTTTGCGGCTACCGTCCGAAAATATGATTTTTTGAAAATGCCCGATTGCCCCTTAGCTGGCTGAGCATATGCTCTTTCTGACGGTGAACAATGCCAGAAGGAATCAACCCCACAAAAAATTCCTAAAAACGGAGGAGGAATACCATTCTTGCGCACCTCGGGATCCGTTCCCGGTTCCCGAGGTGCGTAAAAATAATATTCCATAAGGTGTAGTCTTTTTACTCCCTCTATATATTGTAATTAAAACAGGTTTAAGAGGCTGAACTAAACGATAAAGGTGTCAACTATTTGCTTGAGTTCTTCCGCCATTGTTTTTAGTTCCCCCGCACTGGTTTCAATTTTCGTACTGCCTGAAGCCATCTGTTCTGCGGAATGATTAACTTCTGAAATGTCCCGGGTAATGTCGCCTGCCACTTGGTTACTCTGGCTAACATTCTCATTGACCTCCTGAATACCCATAGATAGTTGTTCCACATTTCCTGCAATCTCCTTTGTTGCAGCAGACTGCTCTGTTACGGCTGTTGCAATGCTTATTACCATCTGTTTGACATTGTCAATGACATCGATAATTTCAAAAATGATTTTACTCGTAGAGTCCGTCGTAGTCTGGACATTATTAATCTTTGCCTGAATGTCGGATGTGGCGTTGGCCGTTTGCGAGGCCAGGTCTTTAATCTCATTGGCGACTACTGCAAACCCTTTCCCGGCATCTCCGGCTCTTGCCGCTTCAATAGTGGCGTTCAACGCCAGTAAATTGATCTGGTCCGAAATATCATTTATAGTGTCGGTGACTTTACCGATGGCTTTGGCTGCATGATTCAACTCTTTCATGCTTTGTGACGCTCGGTGTACCTTCTCATTTGCTTCCTGTGATACGCCCCTGGCGGACTCTGCTGTGCCGGATATCTCGTTGATAGTTGAATTCATCTGTTCCGCTGCGGCTGCCACAATTGAGGCATTGGTGGAGGATTCCTCCATGGCGGAGGCTACGGAATTCATATTGACGCTCATCTCTTCTGTAGCCGCTGCAACCTGATTTGCCCGTAACGAGGTTTCAGAAGCGCCGCCTGACATCTGGGTGGCAATGGATGCCAGTGTATTTGACGCATCTTCGACCCCGCCAGCGCCTTGAGCTAATTTTTTTATGATTTCTTGCAACCGTTCAAGAAATAAATTGAGCCACCCTGCAAGCTCTCCAAGCTCATCTTTACTATCGATATCTACACGTTTAGTTAAATCCCCTTCACCTTGAGCGATATCCTTGACATTCCCAATAATCAGGCCCATCCCTTTTACGACACCAAATACGATAAACATGCATAGGCCGATAATAAATGCAAAAAGAATTCCGGAAACAGCGACCATTCTCAGTGTGGATGCCTTTACTGTGTCATTGATCTCCCCAGACATTATTGTCTGGTACTGGTCAATATTATCAATATAAACTCCTGTACCGATCCAAAATGCCGTTCCAGGTATCATTTCGGAATAGGAAAGTTTCGGCACATCTCCGGCACCGGGTTTCGGCCAAATGTATTGAACGAATCCGCTTCCCTTATTTGCATTTTCCTTCATCTCTTTTATGGGAAAAACACCGTTGGAATCTTTAAGGCCGCCCAAGTCTTTTCCCACAAGGGATTTTTTGGCCGGGAGTGCGACATTCGTTGTGCCTTCATAAATAAAAAAATACCCGGAGTTATCTTCTTCAAACCGGATATCGTCAACCAATGCCCTTAAAATATTTTTCTGTTCTTCGATATCTTTTGTTTTTTCTATGGCATGCCCCAAGCTGACAGCCATGGAATGGGTGGCGATCTGGAGCTTGGCTTTTTGGTCTTTGAGCATCACAACACCGGTTTTTTCAATGGCCAGATCCCTGACCATGGTACTTCCGGATACGGCAAACCAGATCATGCTGCCGAACAATATAAATATTGCACCTATAATCGTGAACATTCTCATCTTGATGGAAATGTTATTCATCTGTTTTCTCCCTTAATAAGGTGTAACCGTTAATTTCTTCTTGTTTCGTTAACTTTACCCTTATTCTTTGGGGGATGGAGGTTAAATGGTCTGTTTTTATGGCGAAAAAAACTTTTTTATCATCGTTCATTAAGGTTTTGATATCTTGAAACGAGGATAATTCTCCTGCGCTTCCATTGGAATAAAACTCTGCGGAGAACGGCCGCCACTGAAAATAGTGCAGGGTTTCATTCTGTCGTATCCTATTAAAATGATGTATCAATTCTTTTTGGCTGTTCTGGCTCGGTCCGACCCCTAAAGAGACAATAAATGATAATAGTAAAAGAGCCGGCAGCAGTCCTGTGGCCGTTTTTTTGATGCCCACGCAAGCAGAGTCCGAATCAAGAAATGCTGCACAAAGCAGGGCAAAGGCAGGGATACCCGGAAGCACATACGCCCACAGGATATTGCCTGCCAGGGTAAAAAATATCATCGGTGCTGAAGCCCAGAAAATAAGGTAAAGATACCAGTCGTTGGCCTCACGATATTCTGCCGCTAAAGATCTACGGGTTTCTTTTTTGAACAAGTGATAAGCAAAAAACAGTGACCAGGGCAATGCACATACTATCCAGAACATCCAGATCATTCCCTTGGGCTGGTCGTGGGCGGATCCGTATAGATCCCCTTGCCATCCCGGCACAAGAAAGCGGTTCAGGTGTTCTCCGACAATAAAATATTCTAGGAATCCCGGGGTTTTGATTTCTGCGACAATATACCAGGGAAGCGTCAGTACCATGACCGTTAAAATTCCCGTTTTCCATGGTAAGTGTTTTAAAACTTCCAACGGGGCCTTCCGTAAGATTCCCCATGCCAAAATGGGAAAAAAGGTTAAAACAACAGCCACAGGCCCCTTGGACATCAGTCCGATGGACAATCCAATAAAAAACAGCCATCCCCATATCCGGCGGCCCAGTCCCGATGATGTTGTGCACCGCCAAAAGGCAGCCATGCTCAAGGTTGTCCCTGTCAGCAGGCAATGATCTGTCATGACAGCGCCGCTGCTGACCCAGAATATAACAGATGAAGCCATAATTAAGCAGGCTGTCAGTGCCCGGGTGGAGCCGGCCTGGTAGCGGCCAAGGGAGAACACCGTCAGGAGCACAGCTATAGCAAGGATAAAAGAGGGCAGTCGGGCACTGAACTCATGAATTCCCAGTGCTTTGAAACTGATTGCCGTAAGCCAGAATGATAACGGCGGTTTTCCCCAGAAAGGCACCCCTTTTTCAAACTGCGGGGTGATCCAATCACCGGTATCGATTATCAAACGCCCCATTTCTGCGTACCTTGCTTCTGTTGTATCCGCAAGGGGATATGCCCCGAGAAAGATGAGCCTGAGGAGCATGATGCCGATCAAAAGAAGCCATAGCCAGGTGCGATGGGATAAATGTGATGCTAAACTCACTGGATGATCCTTTGTTTTTTATCTGTAAGTGTAGAAACAGGCTGGGACGATTCTGAGTAGCTGTCTTTTATAATGTACAGCGGGCGGTTTTTTGTTTCCATAAATGTCCTGCCGATATATTCTCCGGCAATCCCGATGGCAAGGAGTTGAAGGCCACCAAGAAAGAGGATGGTGATGATCAGGGTGGGAAATCCCTGTACGACTTCACCAAATATAAGTGTTTTAAAAAGTATGAATCCCCCATATCCGAATGCCGAGGCTGAGACCGCCATTCCAATATAGGTTGAAAGCCGCAAGGGGGTAACCGTAAAGGACGTGATCCCTTCCACCGCAAGATTGAACAACCCCCAGTAATTCCATTTAGATGTTCCTGCATATCTGGGATCACGCTGGTACGAAATTTCTTTTACAGGGAAGCCGATCCATGAAAACATTCCTTTCATAAAACGGTTGCGCTCGGGCATCTGTTTCAGTGCTTCTACGGCCCTCCGGCTCAGCAGGCGGAAATCGCCCACATTCTCGGGCATTTTTACAGGACCCAGCCGGGCCATCAGTCTGTAAAACCACTGGGCCGTCTTTTTTTTAACAACGGTTTCTCCAGCTCTTGACTGGCGGCGCATATTGACAACATCGTAACCTTGCTGCCATTGAACAACCATCTCCGGTATCAATCCAGGAGGGTCCTGAAGATCAGCGTCAATGATTATGACGGCGTCCCCGGCGGACTGATCGATCCCGGCAGTCACGGCTGCTTCTTTGCCGAAATTACGGCTGAGGTCAATGAGCCGCACCCGGGTGTCGTTGCGGGCGATTTCCTTTAGAAAGTATATGGACGGATCACTGCTCCCGTCGTTAACATAGATGATTTCAACCCGGCAGGCAGGTGTTCTCGCCAGTGCTTCCCTGAGAGCGTCATGGAAGAAACCGATTGCGTCGGCTTCATTGTAGACCGGTACAACAATACTCAGTAATTGAGTTTTAAGCGTCGGTGTAAAGGGAACCATACCTTTGTAATTATTTTTGTACATGACTTTTCCTTAATATACCCACAGCCGGCTGATGAAAAAACCAAACAAAAACTGTCCTGCCGTTGCACAAAGCTGAGCGGGAACCAGCGGAAACGATAAATGGGACATTGCCCCGGATAAAATCCAACCGTTCAGAAAGAAACCTGCTACGGCCATGGGTAAAAAGCGTTTAAGCGCATCGACATGGGGCCGGGCACTTGAAAATGTGACGTAATAATTGGTCAGATAAACCACTGCTGCTCCTGCAACAACCCCGCAGCCTGAGGCTATAACCGGATCGACATGCCGGCCAACCATTCCCCAAAGTATGAGATAGTGGCAAATGGTGCCGGCCAGTCCGCCGCCTGCAAATTTTTTCAACTGGTGAAACATGGAAACGGATCGCCCCTGCCCTTACTTGATTTGGGACTGGAAGAGCAGGTCCATGATATCGTGGATATCAATTTTGTTTGCTTGAGCAATTTCAACCATGGTCATGTCCGTCCGGTCAACTGCCAGGCCCATGGATTGTAATTGGTCGCTGACAAAGCCGGGATCTCGCTGGAGAACAGCGCAAAGAGTCTTCATGTCTGCATTGCTCAACAGGTCAAATGCAACCGCTGAACCGTAAATATCATTAAAGGAGGTTGCGTATATGACGCCTCCAGCCAGCAGGGTGCCAACGATCACAATAACCCTGGCGGTTTTAAAATAATTATAAAACGATTTTTTGTGTGTCAGCAGATGTACCACTCCGGAACCTGCAAACAAAATCCCTATCCATTCATGGGTTGCCCTTATCCCTCCTATTCCCAAGTCGGCAAACAGGAGGGCTCCTGTCAGGAAAACCACAGCGAAAGAACCGATTGTCACGGCCGTTGCCGTTTGCCTAAGTTTCATAATAGTTTGCCTCGGTTATTAAATCAGGGAAAGAATGATCCAGGTGATCAGGTAGTAGACGGGGATGGCCACTGCCGCAAACCAGATTGGACTGACCTTTCGTCCCAATACGCTCAAACTCATGGCATTGGCCTTTGACGGACAGGTTTTTTCATCCACGCAATTGTAGCATCCCACACAATCCCTGCCGCTGATGGTTTCCATATGCGAAATCTGGATATCCATGGGGCAGCCTTTGTCGCAGCGGCCGCAACTGATACAGTGGTGCATATCTCTTTTGAGCGTGACGATGGGCAGGATCCGGTGGATGATATTATAAGCAGCTTTCTGGAAACAAAGATATTTGCAGAAAAATCTGGGGATCAGTAGCGGAATGAGAAGGACGGCATACTTCTTAAATTTAATAAAAAAAGTGGTAAATTCTGTGGAAAAATACATCTCCATGTGGTCATCCAGGAAATAGTTGATTTCATGAGCGATCAATGCATAAACAAAGACGCCCAGAAGCAGGTATTTTAGATAGCGCAGGAGCCTGTCAAAACTCTGCGGGATTTTGATCTGGGCTTTTGGAAAAAGCGCCTTCCCGATTTTTGATACAAAATAGGAAAGATTGCCAAAGGGGCAGATCCATCCGCACCAGAGAGAACCGAAGATGATAAAGGCTATCATTACGGCGATTTCAGTTTCAAACTCGGCCTCAAATCCGAATATTTCGGTTGTAAACGCCCCAAACCATGGAATAAATAAAAGTACGGTCAAAAAACGTACCACATCTCTTGTGTCCCTTAACCGGGTGTGAATCGTTTTCTGGGGTTTTAAATCTTTATTTGCCATTGTTTACCTCATTTCGCTGCTTTAAGCGACGGATCGCCGGCACAGCATTTGTGTCTGTTATTTGCCAAAATACGGACACCATCATAACAAAAGGGAACTTACAGGATTCTTTCAGGAAAATTACAGTTTTGAAAGGAAAGGCAGGGGGAGGGCAATCAGTTCTGGGAAAGGGGGAAATAAAGGCAAAAGACTGACCCTTTTTTGAGGGTGCTTTGCACTGAAACATGACCGCCATGGGCCTGGACAACAGCCCTGACAAGTGACAGCCCGAGGCCCGAGCCCTTGGTTTGCCGGCTGTGGTCGCATCGGTAAAGGCGCTCAAAAATCTTCTTTGTCTCCTCTGGAGCGATCCCAACGCCTCTATCTGTTACACATATTTTAAGAGTGTGGCCCGAAATTTTAGCGGCAATATCCACCCTGGTACCTGACGGGGAGTATTTGACGGCGTTATCCACCAGGTTGCACATCACCTGCTTAAGCCGGCCCTGATCTGCTGTAAGGTAGAGTCCCGGTTCGGTTGAAGCCTTCATTGATACGCCCTTATCCCCGGCAACATATTCATAAATATCGATAACCTCATGGAAGAGGGTATCCAGATTAACCTGGGCAAAATTGAGAGCCATGACACCTGTTTCCGCCTCGGAAATATCCATGAGTATGGTGAGCATCCCGGATATGCGCTGGGATTCTTCGGCGCAGTCGAAAAGGGCTTCCCGCAATTTTCCCGGGTCATTTTTCATGGCGGTCTGTTCAATGGCGATGCCCATGCGTGTGAGCGGTGTTCTAAGGTCATGGGCTACATTGTCCAACGCATCTTTCATGGCTTGGATGAGGCTGTCATTGCGATCCAGCATTATGTTGAATTGCCCGGCCAGTTCCGAAAGTTCTCCCGCTCTTCCGTCCAGGGGAATTCGTGCTTCCTTTCGCCCGGCCAGCACCCGTTCTATGGTCTTTTTAAGGGCCCTGACCGGGGCCATGGACCGCCATGACATAAAGAGCCCGATGGCCACATTGCTCACCACGACCATGGCCATTACCCAAAAGAAAGTATCCCTGATGGACTCAAGATACTCTTCTCTGAATTCCGCCGATTGGCCCATCCATAATCGGATCTGCCCAGACAACTCTCTTATCCGAAATTCTACTTCGTCCCTTCCAGCCATGCCTTTTATATCATCGGCATATCTTGCGGTTTTCAGATAATGCCATGAGTTGTCCGGCTTATGGGAAAACAGGGATAGGTGATCATCAGTATTAAGGTCCGGCCAGCCATAGGGTAATGTAATACTTAAAATGTTGTCGTTTCGGTCTGCCAGCATCACGAATCGCCCTCCACTGATGTGGGCCGGAGTTTCCTTTTTTAATTCTCTTATAAGATGATCTATACCCTTAGTTTTAACGGCCAGTGCGTATCTATCCATCAGGCCTGTTACAAGCTGCCTGTCTTTGGTTAATATTGAATCCTTCAGAATGGTAAATCCGGTTAGGAAAAGGCACAGCCAACTGACAATGAAAATCAGGGCATACCAGAAGAGCAGTTTGAATTCTATACGGCGACCGATTTTAAGAGTTTTATTTAAGAACGTATTCATGTGTTAGAGTCCTGAAGAATTTTTGTTGTTTGGAATATAGGCCGGCGGTTTTCGGGAAGTCAATCCATATCTCCCTACCTTTCAAAACTGTAATCTTGGTGTAAGCATGTTGAAAGAGTTTCTCTGATAATATCCTGGAAAAAAGAGGAAAAAAGTAAGCAAATTTAATATTTTAAGGTCTTTTGCATCTGGCAATTTGCAATTGATGTTCGGGTTTATGATGAAAACAACAATTACACATATCAGAGTGTTGTCCTCACCTTTAGGGTTCACATTGATAGAACTGATGGGTTCAATGGCGATCATCGCCTTGATGACAGGGTCGAGCGTTTCCCAATATGTATATCTTGAGAATAGATATCGGAACACTGCTTATGCCGTGGGTACGGAGATCAGCGAGTCTGTCCGCATGTGGAAATGGGATGACGGGGCCTGGCGATGAAATCTCAGACCGGATTTACCCTCATTGAGTTAATGATTACCCTGGTTATTGCCGGTGTTATCATTATGGCCGCCTATTCTGCCAGCGTTTCCCAGCAAAAGGTCTATTACGCTCAGGACCAGGTGGCTGAGATGCAGCAGAATCTTCGCTCGGCCATGGCTCTGGTTACCTCCGATGTCCGTATGGCCGGGTATGACCCTTCCGGCAGTGGAAACTTTACCATCACAGTCTTTGAATCCCATCGTATGGAAATGACCGCTGATCTGGAGGGCGAGGGAAATGGCAGGGTGGATGCCATCGCCGGGGAAACCGTTAATTATACCTTTGCCCCCGGCCCAATGGAACTGCGCCGGCAGGTTGACGGCAGGCCAGCCGCATCTTCAGCCATTGCAAAAAATGTTGAGGCCGTTGACTTCACCTATCTGGATGAGCAGGGAAATATCACCGGGGCCGCCGGCCATATCAGAACGGTTCAGCTTACCCTTCTTGTCAGGGCAGGCCGCCCTGACCGTGAGTTCAAAAACACCCGGACATACAATACCCCTTTGCCTTCCCAACAGACCTGGGGGCCCTTTAATGACAATTATCGTCGCCGGCTGCTCGTGATGAGCATCAAGTGCCGCAACATGGGATTATAGCTGCCATGAATCATATTAAAAATAGTTTGGGTTTCACCCTGATCGAATCCCTCATCGCCATGCTGGTATTGAGTATCGGCATCCTTGCCCTGAACACCATGCAGATCAGCAGCATCAAGGGGAATGCCACGGCCAGCAAATTGACCATTGCCGATACCGTTGCCACAGACTGCTACGAGCATATCCTGAACCTCCCTTACACCCATACCGCTCTCGATCCTACCGGAAATCCTCATTTTATCAACGATCTGCCTGACCCTAAGCCCCAACTGCCATCGACGATCAGCAGGGTTTCCTGGGAGGTGACAGAGTGGATTCATCCGGACCTTTTAGACAATGACGGAGACGGAGAGGTAGATGAATCGGATGAGTGGAATATCAAGGGCGTACGTCTCACTGTGGACTATGTGGATAAACACACTAAAGATTTCACTGTAATTTTTATCAAGACGGAGCTTTACCAATGAAACCTTGCTTTTTTATAGAAACAGGCCGCTGCGGCCAGGAAGGGTTCGCACTGTTAGCCACTTTGCTGATCCTGTCCCTGCTCACGGTCATCGGCCTTGGTGCCATAAAAACCACCAGCTTTGAATTGAAGCTTGCCCGTAACGATAAAATTGCCAAGACACGGTTTCTGGGTGCGGACAGCGGATGGCAGCAGGCCGGCCCCTATCTGGATGCTTTCTCAAAGCAGCCGGATCTTGTCAATCTTTCTCCCAAAACCGGGGATGCGGAACCAGACTTTCTCAATGACGATTATTATAAAATTGTTCGTAATTTCGGTAACGGCGGTGATGGAGAACTTAACGCCTCCTTTTCCCCCGGAACACAGGACGGAAAGATCGGTACTCCCTATTGGTACCGGCTCATCCATAATGCGGCCGGCAAAGATAAAGGCTCCGGTCCACAATACCTTGAGCATGAATATAAAGTGGTCTGTAACGCCGGCGGTTCGGCTGAAGTCGAAGCACGGCTGAAAAAAACGTTTCGGCACGGCTACAAATAATCTGCAGCAAAAAAGTCGTTTTTTAGAAATTCATTATGGATAGATACAGGGGATCCACCATGGCTATGAAGCGAATCGGCCTTACATTAATTATAGTATTGTTCCCGTGGATGGGGTATTTCACCGGCACACCCCATGCGTCGGTATGTCCGATCAATCCGGGAGGCACTTATATAGATGCGGAAAATTTTTCTGTTCCCCCCCCCCGGTAATCCACCGTTTCCAATTCAATTCTCAGTACAGGCGGAGGCGGGGGCCAACGGCGGCCAGGTGCTGGTAAGCGGGAGAAGCCCGTCTCCCGTTGGGGACACGCCTTACGCCAGTACTGAGATTAAAGAGTATCAACTGAACTTTACCCAGGCCGGGATCTATTATTTCTGGGCCAGAGGCAAGGGGGCCAATAACGCCCAGAACTCCATATTTTTTACCGTGGATAATCAGCCGTGGAAAGCCTGGTACTTAAACGTCGGGGCTTATACCTGGACGAAAACCATGCAGGTAGGGACCACCAACTCACTGGAAATCACCACCCCCGGTATCCACACCGTTAAGATCGCCATGCGTGAAAAGCAGGCCAGGCTGGACGGATTCTATATCACAAGTGATTCCTCCCAAAGACTTAACAATAACAAGATTCCCCAGGGGGCAGAAATTCTGGACCCCAGTGCCGACTGTCCCGGGGCATTTTGGATTTTTGAGCCGAACCTTATTGCCCCTTCCTGTTTCCAGGGATACAGCCCGGAATCCACCACATTGACCATTACCAATGCCGACCTTGTTACCGGTTCAGGGGCTGCTGCCGTTGCGGTGAATAACGCCTGGGTATCGGTCTCGCCGTCAACCATACCTGCACTGGGTCCCGGTGAATCCGCCACCCTTACTGTTCGTTTCAATGCTACGGCCCTGCCGCCGGGGATACACCAGTCAATGATCTCCGTCACCGGGAACGCCAATAACTCGCCCTTGACCGTCCAGGTAAACCTTTTGGTAAAGGACGCTCCCCAGACCGCCGCCTGCGGGGAAGTGCCCCTTTATGCACAAAGCATTATCAACCCGGCCATTATGGTCATGCTGGATACTTCGGGCAGTATGGGAGGCTGGATGACGGTAGACGGCACCTATCGTAAACAAATTGATGTGGCCGAGGATGCCATTAAGGAGGCGTTTCTGGATCAGAGCATCGCCTGGGGGTTTTCGACCTGGGCAGGCTCGGACGGTGTTGGAGGACACTCCTTTGATAATAATTATACCAATATCAGAATCGGCGTCCGCAATCATGACCAGGCCCACCAGGCGGCCCTTCAGCAAATTGCAGACGACGGCATTCACGGCGGGGGAACTCCCTTGTCCAAAGCCCTCAATGCCGGGGTGGACTATTTTACCGGGCAGAGGACTGACGGGTACTACAATGAAATTTATACTCAATTGGACTGTCAGCCTAAAATCGTCCTTTTCATCACCGACGGATTCGGTAATTGGTACACCACCAACCAGACCATTGATTATGCCGTTGACCGGTATATTTCTAAAAAAGTCAGTATTGTTACCGTCGGTTTTAATCTGGACAATGAGATTCAGCTAAACAGGATTGCCCAGCGGTTTCAACGTGCGGTGGAAACCAGCAACGATAACAAGCTTTACGACCTGCATAAGAAAGTGAACGGGTTAGCTGTTCCTTACATGGTGCAAAACCGCCAGGAGTTTATCGATGCACTCAATGACATTGTTTCCAGCGTCAAAGCACAGATATTCCATGGCGCATCTCCCGCCGCAACCACTTCGGCTGATAACAAGTCGGTTCTACTAACTTCATCTTTCAGCGCAGCAGATTGGACCGGCGACATCACGGCGACCGAATACGATCTGTTCACCGGGGTTCTTAAACCTGCTTCAAAGTGGAGTACCTCGAAAAAACCACCTGCCGACCCATCCAAGTGGTTTATTTTTGACCATACCGTTGCAGGCAAGGTGGCCAACTATACCGACGCATCCATCAACGGGGACAGCTACGGATGCAGGCCCCAGATGGGTGATATCATCAATTCCACCCCGGCAATTGTGGGCGCCCCGCCCTATTTTTACCCCTTTAATAATTATTTCGGTTTTAAATATGACCAGGCTGTCCGGGGTCGGGAAGAAATGGTCTATGTTGCAGCCAATGACGGTGCCCTCCATGCGTTCACCCTGGCCGACGGCATTGAAAAGTGGCGGTTTTATCCCGAAAGCGTAAAGGCCGGGCTGGCCGCAGCCGGGACCGCACCGCAAAAGGACCGGTGTGCATCGGCCTATTGCCATGAATTCCTTTTAGACGGTTCGCCGGAACCCACCGATATTTATGTCAACGACAGCATCGGCTGGCGCACCATACTCACCACCGGCCAGGGCCGGGGCGGGCCCAGTCTCTTCGCTCTGGATATTACCTACGGGGAATCCTTTGATGCGCCCGATAAAACCGTCGGGGGCACCTCGGTGGATGTAAAAACCAAATTTTTATGGGAGTTTACCGATCCTGAGCTGGGAATGGCCACGTCGCCGCCTACGGTTGCCCGGGTCCATGCACCTCCCAACAGCAGCGGCTGGGCCACATTTTTCGGCTCGGGCAAGGCCATGGACCCAATAGAACAGGCCGGCAAAGAGGCGTATTTGTTTGCTATTGATGCCTGGGATAAAAGCCATGTCTGGGTAGGCAGCGGCAACGCCCCTGTCAACAAGATAAAACTCTCGTCCACCCCACTGGGCAATGATGCGTGCGGACCGGTTCTGGCCCTGGATACCCAGAACGACAGTTTTAAAGCAGACCGGATTTATGCCGGCAATCTTTACGGGAATCTTTACCGGGTGAAAGACATCGGATTTGACCAGGCACCGGTTGCCGAACTGCTTTTCAACGCCGAGAAATCGGACCACAGTACACCGGTTACAGGAAAACCGGCATCGGGTTTTGCCGGTGCCAATAATTATTGGATTTATTTCGGTACGGGCCAATACGATAAACAGATCGATAAATTAACCGATTACCAACAATATCTCTACGGCCTGTATGATGAAGGTGCCTCAAGGTCCACTCCCTATAACCGATCCGACCTGGTTTCCTATACTGCCGGATATACCACCGGTTATGCCGTGGGGCTTGACGGAGAGGCCATCGACGCCAACGGAGACGGCATTGTAGACGCTGCCGATATTCAGACCTACCGGACCCTGACCTGCGATGCCGGGGGGGCGGTGGAGGACTGCAACCCGGGCAAAGAATCCTGGATGATAAAATTGTCACGCCCCACAGGCAAAGCCAGCGAGCGGATTATCAGCCACCCCCTGGTCACATCGGGCATCGTTACTTTTACCACCTTTATACCCGGCGAAGATGTTTGTGAAAGTGACGGTGAAACCTGGCTTTTTTCCGTGGATTGGGAAACCGGAGGTCCTAAAGCTCATGAAGTGTTCAAGGACAAAGGCGCTATGGTCCTTCCGCCCAACGGGGAGGGCGATCCTGATGAAACAGCTACGCCTGTCTCTCTGGTGGGGTTTTCCATAGGGAGCGGCCGGCCGGCCGGAGACCTTGCCATCGACAATAATAATTTGTTCGTGGACACCACCGACAGCGATATGCCCCCACAGCTTCAGCTTAACCTGCCGGACAACAGGGCACGGCTCAAGGCGTGGCGGCAGAACTTCAAATAAAAGGAAATATCATTGTGTTATTGAAAAAAAGAATATGTCTATTCGCTTTGGCCGTCTTGATCTCCATACCGGGCCCGCTTTTGGCCCAGGGGGAGGGATACGACTATAAAACACTGGTGGACATCGTTTATGAGGCATCCCCCCAGGGTCATCTTATGGTGCAGCTTGGCAGCCACTACACTATTTCCCAGGTAAATACCCTTCTGCTTTATGGAGGCGAAAACGATGACCATGGAAAACCGGTGCTGCACAGGGTGCCCAGACGGTATTTGAAAATCGGAAAGCCGGCCAAGGCCTTTTTGAAGGAACAGGATGAAAACGGCTTCTGGATTGCAGACCGGCTGATTGTCTTTTCCGGAGCCGGCCTTGAATGGGCCAAAGACCGCTTGTCTCCGGGTAAAAGAAAGGAATTGGCGGATTGGGGTGAGAGATAAGAAGCCTTTCATTTTTGTAATCTTCTTGTCAGCGTTCTGAAAGACCTGCCTTTGTATACTGGTTAATATTATCAATTAATATCTTAAAGGGTGTGTTATGAAAGTGATTACAAGCGCTTTATACGTGTCAGTCATACTTCTTTTTTGTTTTTCCGATGTATACGCAGGCAAAATCGTGGGACAGTTGGAACCATTTGCAAGGACTACATTGAAAAGTCAGATAGAAGGCGAAGTACAACAGATTTTTTTTAAAACAGGGGACGCCTTAGAAAAAGGCCGGCAGGTTATTCAAATTGATAAAACCGACTATACCCTGGAGTACAAATCTGCTTTGGAGAACCAGAATCTAAGCAGGATCAATTACGATTTTTCAAAAACTGAATATAAAAGATACGAAAAATTGATTAAAACCCGTGTCGTAACCACACAATTGTTTGATACGCAAAAGAATAATTATCAAAATTTCAAGTATAAAAAGAACCTTGCGCACATTGCCGTAGCCCAGGCCAAAAGAAAAATTGAAAAGACACGTGTGAAAGTTCCATACACCGCATCAATCAGTGCCAGATATGTTGAAGTCGGAGATTATGTTCGTATCGGGGACAATCTATTGGAGATAGTTGATCTTACCAGGATAAAAGCTGTTTTTTTTATATTGCCGGAAGATTATCGGTCCTACACCCTTGGTATGGAGGTCCGTTTAACGGTTCCGGATCTCAATGAGGTTGGAATTTTGGGGACGGTATTTTCCATTGCGCCGACCATCATTGGAGCCGATCCCGGATACCGTATGGAAGTGTTGCTGGACAATAAAAATTACCGGCTTAGCCCTGATTTTGATGTAGAATTATCCACCCCGTCAAAAGAAAAGAAAACCCATGAATAATTTTTTAAGATTTCTCATTAACCGGCGGCTCAGTGCCAATATCCTAAGCTTTTGCGTTCTTGGTTTGGGCATCTGGGCGGTTCTTACTCTGCCCCTGGCTGAAAAACCATTGGTTGAGTTGGGCAAAGGTACCATAACAACCTCCTATCCCGGAGCATCAGCACAAGATATTGAGGTAAATATCAACTCAAAACTTGAAAAAGAGTTGTTAAGTGTCCCCGGCATTAAAACCTTTAAATCATCGGCAGAGATGGGGCGTTCCTCAATTGAGATTGAACTCAAACCCAATGTCCGGGATATAAAAGGCGTTTACCAGGATATCAGGGATGCAATCAACCGGGTTTCAGATCTGCCGCCAGGGGTAACAGACGACCCGGTTTTAACGGTTAAAAAGTCCTCCAATCTTGATTTTATGGTGGTGGGAATTTCTTCTTCCTTACGTCCCTATTACGAACTTCGCAAAAAAGCCAAGTTAATGGAACTGGGATTGCGGCGGATTGAAGGGGTTGGTGAAGTTCATCTCCAGGATATGCGGGATTTGGAACATATCATAAAGGTAGAGCCTGAACAGATCAGGCGATACGGCCTGACATTGACTCAGGTTTCAGATGCTGTAGCCAAGACCAGTATTCTTTCAACGGGGGGAAGTCTTAAGGGGATCGGTTCCCAGGCCGATGTTATCGTTTCCGAAGAACTCAAAACCCCGGAACTGCTTGGTGACGTTATTTTAAGCAAAAATCCGAAGATTAAGTTAAGTGACGTCACCGGAGAAATTAAAGCCGGAACAATGAAAACCACGGCCTATTCCTCACTGAACGGCGAACAATCCATCGGTTTTGATTTACGAACCTCAGACGGGGCTGATGTCATCAAAACAGCCGAAAGGGTAAAGGCCTTTTTAGCCAGTGAACAAGATAATTTAGGCTCGGAGTATAAACTTCATATTGGATTTGATCTGAGTGAAGAGATTGCTCAAAAATTCAGTATCATAAAAAACAATGGTATTGTCGGCCTGGTTCTCGTGGTGTTATCCTTGGTCTTTCTTTTAAATAAGAGAATTGCGCTCCCCGTGGCCATGAGTATGCCGTTTTGCATGTTCGGAGCCATCGCCGTATTGCCGCTTTTAGGCCAGATATTAGACAGCTATACCATGGCCGCCATCCTGCTTATCATGGGAGTTATTGTGGATGATGCGGTGGTGGTCAGTGAAAAAATATCTTCACGGTACCGCAGTGGGGAAAAGTTGATGGATGCAGCTTTGAACGGGTTAAGGCAGGTTATCCCGTCGGTTTCAATTAGCATTCTAACGACAATGGTTGCGTTTTTACCTTTACTTGCCATTCCGGGAAATACCGGAAAAATGCTGTATGTCATGCCCCTTGTTGTCGTACTGGCGCTGCTTTTTTCCTTTATTGATGTCGTATTCATTCTACCTTCCCACGTTATACACGGATTGAAGAATGACACTGCCAAAGGCAAAGCGCAGGGGGACGTTTTCTGGATAAAATGGCTGGAATCCTTCTTATTGATCCTACTTAACCACAGAATAAAGGTTGTCATCAGCTTTATTCTGGCAGCGTCTTATATCGGGTATTTATCTTTTCAGAATCTTCCTTACATTTTTTTCCCTTCCTCCGGGGCCTACCTGGTTGAGGTGGCGGTTGAGGTTAACGGCGAGGCCAATCTGGAAACAGCCTGGAAAAATACAAGGGCGGTTGAATCGGTTTTCGAAAAGAATACCGAGGTGAAGCGCTGGTATGGAGAAGTGGGGCTGCCCTATAGCACCTGGACTCTGACCCTGACACCGGTTGCAAGCAGAGATCTGAGTGCAGAAGAGATCGTCGCTGAAATGGAAAAAGAAATCAAAGGCCTGGATGGAATTATTGATGTGGAGTTTGATATTGATACCGGTGGTGCTCCCGTGGGCAAACCCATTGAGGTGGAAGTGGCCGGTGGCGAAGATGAAAACAGGGAAAGGCTTATCGCTGATTTGACACAATGGCTGGAACAGCAGAACGGAGTGATTCGGGTTCACAAGGCCAGCCCGGAGATAAAACCCCAGATTGTGACCAATATCAATCACAGTCTTCTAAGAGAATACGGCATTGATGTAAGTCATATTTCCCGTACCCTTAAAATTGCAATAGACGGAGAACGGGCCGGCAGGGTCTTTTATGATGGAGAAGAGATCTTTTTAAGGGTAATGGTTGGGGACGCTCATAAAGATTTGAAAAAGCTTTTGACGATTCCCATCCTTACCCCAGACGGAGAGTTTATCAAGCTGGATCATTTTATCACCTGGGAACGCCGCAACGTTCCTTCGGCCATTAAACACTATAACGGCCAAAGGTCCACAAAAGTAACAGCCGGAGTCGTTTTCGGGGTTACCGACCCCATTCGGGTCGAAGCTGCCATGAGGAATTATTTTAAGAATAAAGACTATGGCGGTGCCCGGTTGATTACTACGGGGCAAGCTAAAAGCTCAAAAGAGGCCCTGAACGGCCTGACTATCGCTTTGGTGGTGGCAGTCGGAGGAATATTCTGCCTGCTTTTACTTCTTTTTGATAATATCTGTGAAAGCCTGACTGCTTTGAGTATTATCCCCTTTGGCATTGCGGCTTCTGTTTTTTCTTTGTGGATACACAATGAATCCTTAAGTTTTTTTGCCATCGTCGGGGCAATCGGCTTGGTTGGAATTATGGTGAACAATTCCCTGGTTCTCATCAGTTATTATAAACAAAATGCCCCACCCTTAAGTCCGGTAAAAATTTCAACGGATGAAATTAAGAAATTTGCTGTGTCCGGTGCAACAAACCGGGCAAGAGCTGTTATCATAACCTCAATAACCACAATACTGGGCATGATTCCCTTGGCTTACGGATTTGGAGGATACGATAACTTTATGGGCCCCATCGCCCTGGTCATCGGCTGGGGGGTGTTCATCAATGCCATCTGTGTATTGGTATTTATCCCCTCATTATACTCTCTGGTATATCAATGGCAGCACAGGCTTTCTGTAGAAAGATAACTCAATTTAGGTGAGCCGATATAATCATTAAAAATGACAATTGTTGTTCAACTTGATTTTATCTCTCATTTCGTTCGTGATTATGGCTTGACATTGATCAGGGAAACGTGGTTGCGTTAATTTGCTTAAAAAATAATAGGTTGTTTATGCGTTACATAACAAAACGATTTCGTGTGTTTCCGGTTTTTATTTTGATTGGATTATTACTCACTTCATCCCAGTCTTTGGCAGGGGATCAGGTTATATGGTACCATGCGGACTTCCCTCCCTATGTAATATCAAACGGTCCATACAAAGGGCTTGGCATTGAAGAAAAGATCTACCGCTACATCGAACAGCGTCTGCCGGAATATACATTTACACACCGCCATGCGAATTATGACAGAGCACAAGTCGAATTAAAAAAAGGACAGCATGTGCTGGTTTCCCCTTTGTTGAAAACCAAAAAGAGGGAATCATTCATCCATTACTCATCCCATCCCAATTTTTTATTGCTCCCCAATGCCCTGTTGGTGAACCGATCCGGGAAGGACCGGTTTATACCGTTTTTAAATTCGGAGGGTTCACTGGATATTGATGCCCTTTGTGCATCAGGCGACTTTAAAATTGGTATTGCCGCCGGCAGAGTCTATAAAGGGATACTCGATACATTGATCCATAAATATAAAACCAGTGGCGTTTTTCACGAACGGAAAGGCATGAAACAGTCCGGCCTGCTGGCCATGCTCCACAAAGGACGCATCGATGCCGCTTTTGGATATCCCGTTGAAATCAAATATGCCGGGTATGCAGATTCCATGATTTCTTTGAGGGTATCAGGGGCTCCGACTTGCCTTGCCTCGTATCTCGGTGCCCCTAAAAATAGGTGGGGAAGAGACTTGATGAAAAAAATTAACACCATTATAGCAGATCAAAGCAGCTTGAAAACGTACATAAAATACTATGAGTACTGGCTGGATGAGGGTGACAGGAGGCATTATCAAAAAATTAAGAATGGACACTGCAATTAGATGATGCCTATTATCCTTTCTCAAAGCAGGGATGAATTATTCTGGTGGCAGGGGTTCAAGCAAAAGATCGTTCGGAATGAACGTTTCGTTATCTGCGTTACTGTTTTTTCGTTCATGGAAAAAAGATGTCACCGCTTTTGCAAATAGAGGGTTTCTTTTGGTTATTTTGGTCATTAATGGAGACGCTGGCCGAACATAGGTGTTAACAAAGATTCGAAAAAAAAGGTGCCTGGGACGGAAATGACAAGAATAACAGTATAGAATGTGGCTGATAACGCTTTGCATCTGTTTAAAGGGCATTTCTTTTTTTGCACACCCGACAAGTTCAGTAGCGGCGGAAAGCATTAAAATACGTCGGATTCCCTCCGACACCTCACCGGTCTTATCGCAGGTTAACCTGGAGATGTCTTGTGCAATGGAAGTAACGGCAGCCAGATGGTTGGCCGGCGATTTTGCAACAACATAAAAATAATGCCTTCGAAGTTCCCTTTTATGCTGGAGTAATTCATCGGCTTTAAGGTCCAGGCTCTTTACCGCTACCACAGTGTGGGCTAAATGTTCTTTTACCCGGTTGAATTTTTCAAGATCAAATTCCGGGGCCAAATCTGAAAAATGATGGTTCAGATCTTCCAGCAACACCCGGAACATATCCATAAAATGTTCCCTGTAGACGACATCGGATTTGACACATCTACAGAAAAAAGCCAGTTTCCTGCGGGCTATAATTGGATATAGGCGGTACCAAATTGTGTTGGGAGAAAGAAGCTTGGGATCGGGGAGAAGAAAATTTGAGGTGTCGAAAAGAAACCTAGCCACTTGCTTTTTTACAGCCGCACCCTCAGTGCCGAGAAACTTTTCAGAGGTCAATCCAAACAGGGATATAATCAAATTTACCTCCACAAAATACTGATCCATTCTATCCAGAATCAGGTGGATTGCACGGCCAAGTCCCATCGTGGCATACCGGGGCCGTAGTGAACCTGAAGCTGCTTTCTTTTTCAGTTCGACTGTGTTTAAAATTTTTTTAAGCATTTGGGTCAGATGCCGGATTTCCTTTCTGGCATCATAGATAATTGGGGCCAAATATTTATTTTCCAGGCGTGGAAATTTAATCCCCATCAAACGGAAAAGAATAGCCGCCTCATTGATTTCACCCAACCGGTCACGCCAGTTTCGTTTTGAAGACAGGGCCTGAAGCATCTGATCACGGATTCCTTCACTCAGGCTTTTCTGGTCACAACCGTCGGAAGCTGCTTCTATAACCCGGGATAGATCAGGTGTGAGCAGGCTGTATTTTTGAGATGCTTTGGAATTTAAGCTGGTGAAAAAAGCAATGATCAGATTTTCCGTTGCATAGGCTCTTGCCGTCTTTATATCCACAGAGGGAAACAGATCCTGTGGAATCGGTCCCAGGGATACAAATTCAAATTCTTCTGCCCCATGCTTTGACTGATTAAAAAGCCTGAAAAGGGATGATATATATTTATCGGGTCCTTCAAATGGTGTGTTTTGAACAGCACCAAGGAAAAAAGAGGTAATTGTACTGACCTCAATCTGAATTTTCTCATTTTCGTCTGGGTTATACTTTTTCAGGGCGTTAAGACCCTTGCCACCGTGGATAAACAGACCGGGGGTATGTCCCATATAAAGTTCGGACCGGAACTCTTCCAGGGTAGCGTTATCCAGCATGATCAAAACTCCTGATTTCATATGGTTTAGTATTGGCTTGGGAGGGCCAGGTCCTGACTTCCTTGAATGTTACCTTTGATACATCCCAATCAATTCGCCTTGAAGCCTTCGGACTTTCAATATGATTTGTTCCGTTGAGGTGTCCATTCACTTTAATCATGGGAATCCCCGGATTTTCAACCTGCCACTGGATATAATCATCTAAAAGGCGTGTCAGTTGAATTACCTGTTTTTCCAGGATGATCAATTTGTTATCCAGCTCATTAATTTTGTTGTTTTTCAAGCGCAGTTGCTCCAGGGTGGTGTCCTTGGCTGGTTTTAAATTTGACTGCCCGCCGAAAACGATCTCTGTGAATGGGTCCTTTTGTTTCATCAGCAAATTTTTGGCATTTTTAATTTTTTTAATTTCTTTTTCCCCTGCCTTCAATTGTAGTCCTATCACCTTGATTTCCTCTAAAGAAAAATGATCAACACCCATCAGGATTCTATTGGGCGAAGAGCGGTGGGTACCAAGGTCCCTCACCGTCACCCCCTGGTTAGCGGAAATTCTGGAGGATATTATTTTTCCTTTCGGGATAAAACAGGCCCCGGATGTTTTTACCTCCGAATCCACAATTTCTCTGGACACCGTCAGGTTGCCCAGGCAGGAAATATCAGAGTGATGGACATAGTTTGCGCTAACGTGTCCGCCACCATGGATGGTACCTCCATTGATTCCACCCAAAACACAGATGTCCCCTTTTGAAACAATGGTTCCGCCGGCAAGCTCTCCGACAACAATATTGCGCCCTTTTATTTTAGCTCCGGGCCTAAGTTGGCCTTTAATAACAATATCCCCTTTGAACTCCAGGTGACCTGTTTTAACCCCTGCATCTCCATTTACGGTGTATGTTTCGCTTACTCGAATTTCCCCCGAAAGATCAAGGACCGGGGTGCCGGGACGCTGTGCGTAGAGCTTGAGTCCGTCATCGTCTATGCTGCACCCCTGGCCGCAGAGCAGAGGGACGTCTGTTACTTCTTCGGACTCGAGTTCATCGTTAAATACATTTCTGCCTTTCCTGCCGGGTTTACAAGGCGATTTGCAGGCAAGCAAGGTGCCGGGCAGCACCCAGGGCAGGGGAGTGCTTTCCATGAAATCAACCGTATGGTTGTCATGCCGGTATATGGGAGGAAACCGGTCGGTTTCAAAAAAGTAATCCACACGGGCATCGGTGCCCTTTTGAAGGGCTCTGCCCTTGGCTGCAAGAAACGGCCGTGCCATAAATTCGGGGGAACGGATAAATCGTTGGAATTGAGCTCCTGGTTCAAGCCCGAACAATATGCCGTTATTTTTTAGAATGTCCATTATTTTTTCTGGAGACAGGCGGATTTCAAAGTGGCGCATTTTTACAAGATAGGCGTTAAGCCCCGGGCCATCTACGACCAACAGCATTCCGCCGGCAATTTCCCTTGACAGGCAGACATCGTCCAACCTTTCCCAGTACCGGGAAGACTGTAATACATTTTGGGGGTGTGACATGCTGGGTATTCCAAATAATTAAAAAGTGAATTTATACACCTTTCTTTCTTTCATTTTCCTTTCGGCAACATTACATTGTTGAAAGACGGATTAGATTGGGGATAGAGTTGAAACAATATAGAGCACTGGCCCGTATACTTTTCCGGATTGAAAAATGAGGAAGCCCCCGGCATGTTTTAGCCGAGGGGGAAGGCGTGAATATTGTAGTGAGGGTGGGCAATGTTGTTATTGGTGGTAGTTAAGAATAGTTAAGGCTATCGGGAGGCGTTTTAAATTCCGGGTGCAATTTCCCACGCAAGGTGAACCTAACCTAATGTTTTTAGAAGCGTGGTTCATAAATTTTAAAATTCTCATTTTTAAAACAGTAAAAACCATTCGGGAAGAATCTTTTCAGTATGCAGCCGGGCCAGCATGGAAACCAGTCCGCATAGCCATATAAACCAGACAGCATCCATCAGATGCCGCTTCAAAATTCTTGGATTTACCGTGTAGTGTTCTGGTTCAAAGAGTATCCCGGGCTGAGGAATAAACGCCGGCACCGCCTCAACATAGTTTTGATATTCTTTGGAATGCATTTGAGAAAGGTTTTTTTCTTCATTTCGAATCACAGTCGGATAATAAACCATGAAAAAGATTAGTACTACCAATGGGATCACAAGGGTTTCAGTAGCGAGTCCAACGCCTACCGCCCCGGCCATACTGAAAAAATATAAGGGGTTCCGGCACATTGAATAGGGCCCTGCGGTGACCAGAGTGTTGTTTTTGTATCCGGCAATGTATACAGCGCACCAGATTCTGCCCAGAGCTCCGATTCCGTTGAGAATCCACCCCAGGATGGATAGGGTTTTCCCTATGAGAGGATGGTGCAGGTTCCAAAAACTGGTTGAAACCAAAAGTAAAAGAAGGCTTGAAAGGCCAATACACTGCGAGAATCCGGTACGGTGATTTACCATGAACGACTTTATCATTGTTGCTCCTCATCATAATAAATTATTTTTTAACTGGTCTTCTTTTTACCAACCTGAATCTTTCAAGACTCTTACCCAAGGATTACATTTTTGAAAGGAATGTGAAGTAAGTTGACAGAAATGAGGCGAACTTTCTATACTTGAAAATCAGTAAAATAAAAGGGATATAAACCATGCGAATTCTTGTCATTGAAGATGATAACACCATTTCTGAATTTATAGCCAAGGGGTTGAAAGAATCAGGATTTACAGTAGACCGGGCGGACAATGGGATTGACGGCTTACATCTGGCACTCACCGAGCCATATGATATCGGGATTTTTGATATCATGCTGCCTGGGATCAGCGGGCTTGATATAATAAAAAAAATAAGAGCATCAAGCATCAACTTTCCGGTGCTGATTCTCAGTGCCCGCCGTCATGTTGAGGACCGGGTCCAGGGCCTTGAAACAGGTGCTGACGATTACCTGACCAAGCCCTTTTCCTTTTCGGAACTTTCGGCCCGGGTCCAGGTTCTGCTCCGGCGTACCGGAGGTGGGGCCGCTCCCACGGCGATCAAAGCCGGAGACCTTGAGATGAATCTTCTCACCCGGGAAGTCACCCGGGGCGGGAAAACTTTGGAACTTCAGCCCAAAGAATTTTCTCTGCTACGGTACCTAATGCAGAATATGGGGAGGGCAGTCTCCAAAACAGCGATTTTGGAGCATATATGGGGCTACAATTTCGACCCCCAGACCAATACTGTGGATGTCCTAGTTCATCGTTTGCGGGCGAAAATTGATAAAGATTTCGATCATAAACTGCTGATCACCCTCAGGGGGGTGGGGTATGCCCTTAAACCAAATTCGTAAGCTCAACCAGCGCATGGAATTCAAGCTGACCTTTTGGTATGCCGTGGTTTCTATTATCAGCAGCCTTATACTATTTGCTGCTGGGTTGGCCATTCTTAATTATTCCATTTTATCCCGGGACCGGCAGGTTGTTTTAAACTTTTTGGACAATTACCTGCTCACAGCCCAAATAAAGGGCAATGACCACCTGATTCAGGAGCTTGAACGGGCCTCCCTTTCCCATATCACCTCTGCTAAGTTTGTCATGGTGGCTGACCGGGAGGGGAAAATACATCACCTGACCCTGCCCGAGGGGTGGCCTAAGCCTACAGAAAAAGCAATAAAGATCCTGCTGGGGTTTCCCGACGGAAAATCATGGAGCTATCTGGCAACAGATCGGTATATCCGTCCTGAAGGTGGAGAAATCGGCAACGATGAACTTGAAATAAGAGCCCAAGCTCTGCCCGGCGGGTTTCGGATCTGGATGGGGCATTCGGCGGAGTCAAGGGAAGAACACATCGAAGCCCTTGATCTTTTTTTTCTGCTTATGGTGCTGGCGGTTGGCGTCAGTCTGGGGGTCGGAGGCTTGATGGCCTGGCGGTTCACGGCTTCGGTGCGTGCATTGGAAGCCACTGTGGATCGGGTGGCGTCAGGGCGTATGGCGGCAAGGATTCCTTTGACCGGAAAACAAGGTGAACTGGCAGGGCTTGCCGGCCGGTTTAACAGTATGCTGGACCGCATTGAGGGGCTGATCACGGCCATGAAAGAGGCGTTAGACAATGCAGCTCATGACCTGAGAACCCCGTTGACCCGCATGAGCATCGCCATTGAAAGGAATGCAATGGAGGGGGATCCGGAAAAACTCAGGGAAGCCCTGTTTGATTGTGCCGAGGAATCCCAGCGTATTTCCCGGATGCTTAATACTTTGATGGATATTTCGGAAGCGGAGACAGGTGTGATGGCCCTTAATTTTACCCGTGTGGACCTGGCTGCACTGTTTGAAGAAGTGTTGGATATCTATGAATATGCGGCCGGGGACAAAGAGATTGCCCTGGTGGCCGACTGTCCTGATGGCTTGTGCCTGGAAGGGGACCAGGACCGCCTTCGCCAGGTGTTGTGCAATTTGGTGGATAATGCGGTAAAATATTCACCTGATGGTGCAACCGTGAAGATATTCGCTGAAAGGTCGGATAGTAAGATTAAAATCAACGTTTCTGATAAGGGAATGGGGATTTCATCCGGGGATATTCCACATATCTTTGATCGCCTGTACCGTTGCGACCGAAGCCGGACCACCAAAGGCTCGGGGCTGGGCCTGTCCCTGGTCCAGGCGGTTGTCCAGGCCCACGGGGGGAGTATTTCAGTTAAAAGTAACACGGGGCAGGGCTCATTATTCACCCTCATGTTTACCGATGATTGAATTTAAGGAATGGCCGCCGGACCGCTTGCCTGTACTTCGAAATTAGGTATTTTTCCGGAACTGGCGAGCTGGTCATAGGCATTCTTTATTTCTAAAAACAGGGTGTTGGATGTTTTAATGCTCATCGCCATGCTTGGGCTGCTTTTTTTTACAAACCAGACCGGCTCAACGATACTGAAATCGTATCCATGCGCATTGAACTGCTCTCCCAATAATTTTTCGCTGCCGGGAATCAGGTCAACCCGCCGGGCAAGCAGCATTTTAATCGTTAGCTCAAGTTTGCTGACCGGAAATATATTCAGAAAGCCTCTTTCGGCTAACAGTTCATGATTGGCCCCATCCCTTAAAACTGCTGTATTCGCCATCCTGATGCTTTCAACGGTGTTTGTTTTTATGCCGTTGCCTTTAAGCTTAAACAGATGGGTTATATTGGTGTGATCCACAAGCCCGACCCATTTAAACAATGCTTCACGTTTAGCGGTTCTGTTCATGGTGTAAATCAGGATATTTTCATATTTCATCGCCATTAGGTATGCCCGGGCCCATGGAAGAACCGTAATTTTGTAATCTACTCCGGCCTTTTCAAGTACTTTTTTTACAATCTCTGTGGCCGGGCCCTTAACGATACCGTCTTCGACATATTGGGCCGGAGGGAGATCTTCGGTTATCACTTGAATGGGTTCCCTGGCAAGGACTGGAGTCAACATTAAGATCCAGAGAATTAAAACTATGGTACCTTTCATTTCAACCCCTTTATAACTGCAAAATTTAGATGTCAGACCCAAAATTTGGGATAGAACAGTAAAAACAGTAACAAAGCCTTTGCTTCAATTCGTATTTCGTTGCACACATTCAAATTCTTATAGCCAGAGGGAACGATTAAAACATAACAAAAAAGCTACAAGGAGACAATCTTGGAGCATCAAAATAAAATTGCAGGCCATCAAGGCCTATGATAGAGTTATTTCCAAACTATCACCAATGTCATTATAACGTAGCCGCCACCGGCAGATATCGTTGCCGTCTGGCAGAAAGCCTTCGACGAGATAAGAACAGAGAGTATCCTGGCCCGGGTTCAAGCCAAATTGTTGGGGAACTATTGATCGTAAACTCAAAAATCAGATACTTTTTTACCGCCAATGGGTTACTCATCGGTAATTTGATTGCAAATTTTATCGGCGGCACAATGGCTGATGAATTTCTTTCCTACGGAACGATTGCCGTTGCCCAGGATAAAATCGCATTTTTGAATAAACTGGATGATGTGATAAACATGGTCTGGCTGGTAACCTGTTTTCTTATTATCTTATGGTACGAGAGGCCCGTTCGCACCTGTCTTAAAAAATTTCAAAAAGGGGACAAACAAGAGCCCGAGGTGATCGACAGGGCAAGGAAAAGAATTCTCAATGCACCGTATTTTGTGGTTTGTTTGAATTTTATAGTCTGGACAGTTTTTGCCTTTGCATATTGGTGGATGGGGATACCGCTTGTCATGGGAGTGGGCCTGGCAACCGGCTTGATTACCTTGGCTCTGGCTTTTTTCTGGGTGGAGTACGTGGCCCAGGCCCTTCTGATTCCTCTGTTTTTCCCTAATGGGGGCCTGAATCAGGTGTCCGGCGTATGGTCCGTAGGGCTTAGGGGACGGCTCGGTGCTTTGGTGTTTGCGGTATCCATCGTCCCCCTTGCTTTTATCCATCTTACCATCAGCAGATATCAAAGCATCCAGGAACAGGGAATACTGAACGACGCCGACCTTTTGATGCTTCTTGAGAACGTGATCTCCATGGAAAGTTTGGTTTTTATTGCCGTTGCAATTCTTTTGTCCTTTACGGTATCACGGGCCATGGACCGGCCGCTGACAGAAATTACCAAAGCCTTGAACAAAGTTGTGAAAGGGGATTTGACAGCCAGGGCCAGGATTTATTCCAGAGATGAGATCGGATTTGCAGGTGAAACCCTGAACCTTATGGCCGAAGGCCTCAAAGAGAAAGAATTCATTCGTCGAACCTTCGGCCGATATGTCGGGGAATCTGTGAGAGACGAGATACTCAAGGGGGACATTCCCCTTAACGGGGAACTTAAAGATGCTACAATCCTTTTTGCTGACCTCAGAGAGTTTACCCCATTGGTGGAAAATACACCGCCTGCGATCATGGTTTATATGCTCAATGCCTATTTGGACGAAATGACCCGGTGTATTGAAAAGCATAAGGGCCTGGTCCTACAATTCATCGGAGATGAAATAGAGGCGGTGTTCGGCGCTCCCAAAAGTTTACCGGGACATCAAAAGGCCGCTGTCAGTGCTGCATTGGAGATGAGAACGAAGCTGGAATTATTGAACCGGCAATTTCACAGCCAGGGATATGCCCGTCTGCGCCATGGTATAGGCATTCATACAGGACAGGTCCTGGCTGCAAACATCGGCAACCGGGAACGGACCGCATATTCCCTCATCGGAGATACGGTGAATACGGCATCCCGGATCCAGGGGATGAATAAAACTTTTAGGACGGATATCCTTGTTTCGAGCGATATTGTTGCCAATACTGGAAAGGTTTTTAAATTCACCCGGATGCCTAAAACAACTTTGAAGGGCAAGCTCAAATCAGTCTCTATTTTCAGCATTTAAATCAATCTCAACACTTGTGTGACAGATCCAGGCATTGAATCTGTTTGAGCAAAGAGCTTATTGATGTTATATTCACCTAAATAACAGCCATTTAAAACTTGAATACCATAAAAAATCGTTGCACCCATAAAGAAAGCGAAATATATGTATTTGAATTGCACCCGATTATGGACTTTTCGCAGGCAATGCGATTTTCGGTCAATAGCTGTTTGTTGTAGCTATCATATGCTCTGCAAGCCCATAGGGAATTTCGTAAATTGTCTTGAAAAGAAAAAATTTAGCTTATACCTTTCTTTTTTGTTAATTCTCCTGTTTTCATTTGTTCCCGGGGGCGGAGCAACAGAAAATCAAATTAAGTTCAGCCATCTCACCATTGATAACGGTTTATCTCATAATACGGTGACGTCAATAATACAGGATCGCAAAGGATTTTTATGGTTTGGTACACTGGATGGACTGAATAGATATGACGGACATTCCGTTAAAATATTCCGGCATGATTTTGATGATCCAAACAGCCTGAGCGATAGTGGGGTGAGAGTGGTCCATGAAGATAAATCTGGGCTTTTATGGATCGGAACGGAATCTGGATTAAACCTGTTTGATCCTGAAAAAGAACAGTTTATCCGTTACCGGCATAACCCGGAAGATCCCACCAGTCTTTGCGGAGATTTTGTCAGGAAGATCATAGAAGATAAATCCGGTTTCTTGTGGATGGGATGTGAAGGCGGACTGAACCGATTTGACCCAAGAACAAGGCAATTCACCCAGTTTAAACACAACCCTGATGATCCGTCCAGTTTAAGCCATAACAAGATCTGGACCCTGCATGAAGACAAATCCGGATTTATATGGGTGGGAACCGATGGCGGCGGACTCAACCGGTTTGACCCGGAATCCGGTATTTGTATCCGTTATCGGCACGATCCCCATAGCCCCAACAGTTTGAGTAGTGACAGGGTTCGAACGATATATGAGGATTCCTCTGGTAATCTATGGGTCGGGACATCCGGCGGCGGACTTAACCGGTTAGATCGAAAAACCGGAAATTTTTTCCATTACAAACATCAAAAAAAGAATACAAACTCAATCAGCCACAACAGAGTCTATAGTCTATATGAATTTCCCCGGGGAGTCCTTTGGATTGGAACCTACGGCGGGGGGCTCACCCGGTTTGATATCGAGAAAGAACAGTTTACCCGCTTTAGCCACCATCCCCATGATGCCGATTCCTTAAGCCAGAACTCTGTATGGTCTATATATAAGGATCGCTCCGAAGTGCTCTGGTTTGGAACATATGGGGGCGGCGTCTGTAAATTCAACACACAGCAAAAGCCCTTCATCCATTTTCGGAAGAGACCGGATACACCCAATAGTCTGAGTAATAACAATGCCTGGGCCATTCGTGAAGATCGAACCGGTAATCTATGGATCGGGACCTTTGGGGGCGGGCTCAATAAACTTGATCGAAAAACCGGGACGTTTACCCATTACCGCCATATTCCCGGAGACACCAAGGGGGTGAGTTCAGACCTTATCCGTTCTTTAATGATAAGCCGGTCCGGTGAAATATGGATAGGAACCGATGGTAGCGGGTTGGTTTTATTTAACCCTGAAACCCAGACCTTCACCACCTACAGGCATGATCCGGACGACCCGTTTAGTCTCAGCCATGGCAGAGTATTCTTTGTATACGAAGATCGTTCCGGGACAATCTGGGCGTGTACCTTCGGCGGAGGACTCAATAAATTTGATCGGGAAACAACCCAATTTACCCGCTATCTGCATCAACCGGGCAACCCCGAAAGCCTGAGTCACAACAGGGTATTCTTTATTCATGAGGATCAAACCGGAGTGCTGTGGGTCGGTACAGACGGAGGGTTAAACAAGTTCGACCGGGCATCGGAGTCTTTTATCCGATATCAGCATGACCCTGGCAATCCGGACAGCATAAGCCACAACACAGTGGTGAGCATCCATGAAACGCTTTCGGGAGAGTTGTGGCTGGGAACATACGGAAGTGGGGTGAATAAATTTGATCCTGAAAATGGAAAATTTATCCGTTACGGAAGAAAACACGGGTTACCCAACGAAATGGTGCCGGCAATTCTTGAGGATGATCAGGGTAATCTCTGGATCAGTACGTTTAAAGGGTTATCAAAATTTGATCCTAAATCCAGAATCTTCAGAAACTATTCCCCCAGTGACGGAATTCAAAGCAGTGAGTTTAACCGCAATTGCGCTTTGAAAACAAGAAAAGGCGAGCTATTGTTCGGTGGCAATAAAGGCGTCACATTATTCGACCCCGATAAAATTCAAGACAATACATTGCTTTCCAATGTGGTGTTAACCGATTTTCGACTTTTTAACAGGCCGGTTCCTGTTGGAAGAACTTACGAAAACCGTATTATTCTGGATAAATCCATTACTTTTACCCAAGAGCTGGAGTTATCCTACAAAGACTATGTTTTTTCTTTGGATTACGCTGGGGTTCATTCTGTTACACCTGAAAAAAATCGATACGCTTATATGATGGTAGGACTTGAAAAAGAGTGGAACTATGTGGGAAATAAGACCTCGGCAACCTATACCAATCTCCCTGCCGGCAAGTTTGTTTTTAAGGTTAAAGCGGCAAATAATGATGGGATATGGAATGAACAGCCAACCACTTTGACGATTGTTATAACACCACCATTTTGGAAAACCTGGTGGTTCCAGATGGCTGTTGCTGCGGCTATTATGATTCTGATATTTAAATTTTCAGAAGTCAGGATGGCTGCAATGAAAAAAAGAAGCATGGAACTTGAATCGTATAACAAAAAATTGAATAAGGAGATCAAAGAACGAAAAAAAGTCCAAGAAAAACTTATAGATATGCGTAATTATTTGTCTAACATTATCGATTCTATGCCTTCAGTTTTGGTGGGGGTTGATGTTCAGAAAAACGTCACCCAGTGGAACAGTGAAGCCCATCGGGTAACAGGCATTGCCCCGGCCAATGCTCTGGGCAGGCCCTTTGAAGAACTTTTTCCCCGTATGGAGTCAGAAATCAGCCTGGTACGGGAGAAAATGCGGACTGGCGAAGTTTACAAGAAAAACAGGCAGGCATGGGGCGTTAACAACGAGATTCGCTATGAAGATGTCACCGTTTATCCTCTCACCAGTAACGGGGTGAAAGGCGCTGTAATCCGCATTGACGATGTGACTCAAAAAGTTCGAATGGAGGAGGTGCTGGTTCAGTCGGAAAAAATGCTCTCCATTGGTGGAATGGCAGCAGGAATGGCCCACGAGGTTAATAATCCACTTGGCGGTATTATGCAGACAGCCCATGTGATGATTAACCGATTGACGGACACAGATCTGCCTGCCAATGTTCGGGCGGCTGAAGAACTCGGAATATCTTTGCAATCGATTCGGGCATATATGGAAAAGCGAAAGATCATAGAAATGGTAAACACAATTCACGAATCGAGCAAACGAGCCGTCCGGATTGTGCAAAACATGCTCGATTTCGCCCGCAAAAGTGACTCATCCTCTTCTCCTTGTGATTTGTTGAATTTGCTTGATCAAAGCCTGAATTTAGCTAAGACCGACTATAATCTCAAAAAAAAGTATGATTTTCGTCAAATTAAGATTGTCAGGGACTTCGAGGATGACATCCCCTACGTCCCTTGCGAATCCAGCAAAATACAACAGGTCTTTTTGAACATTCTCCGTAACGGTGCCGAAGCCATGCAGGAAATCGCCGATGGACCTGCCCCCTGTTTCACCCTTCGGATGAGCTGCGATAAAAAAGCCGGTATGGTCCGTATTGAAATTTCAGATAATGGTCCGGGTATGGATAAAGAAACCCTGGAGCGTATTTTCGAACCTTTCTTTACTACAAAATCAAAGGGGCAGGGCACGGGGCTGGGCATGAGTATTTCTTACTTTATTATAACTGACACCCACAATGGAAAGATGTGGGTGGAGTCCGAGCAGGGAAACGGTACAACATTTTTCATTTCATTGCCCTTAAACAGCAAGTCGTGAGTTCGTTCGCAGCTTATCTTTAGGGCTTGAATCTTAGGTCCTTGACTGAGCTAATATGGTATGGAGCTGGTGTTTTCCCAAAGATTGGCCTAACAAGAAAGCCAGAAGAATTGAACTCCTTGTGAAGAATTCTCAAATTCCCTTGCCATCCTGGCAATAGTCAGGATATTCTCCAATAATCTTGATTTTTTTGAAATAGAATAGGGGTACCGGGGATGACCAAAAAAAAATTGATAAACATTTGCCTTCTTTCCGGGATCTTTACAGAATTAGTATTAGGTCTTCTCGGTTTGGGCATGATTGGTTTTAATGGCATCTCGGCAGCTATTACAGTTGGCCTGTTTTTATTTTTTAAACATGGAATCGAACCCAAATAGGGGAATGAATGAACTTGCACTCAGATCAAAACTAAACCTAATCTCCAATTAAATTTTCCATTTAATCCATGTAAGGTGAAATGCTGAATGGATGAATCAAAGCAAAAGATTGCATTATTTATAGATGCAGATAACGCTCCGGCATCTAAGTTCGAAGATGTGCTAAGTGAGGTTGCAAAATATGGCGTTGTATCGATTCGAAAAGCATACGGAAACTGGAAAAACCCATCTTTAAAACCATGGGAAGAGCTACTCCATGAATATGCGATTCAACCAATACAACAATATGATTTGACAAAAGGCAAAAATGCTTCCGATATTGCGCTTGTGATAGATGCCATGGATGTAATGTATACAAAGGACATTGATGTTATGTGCTTTGTCTCGTCTGACTGTGATTTCACCCCAATGGTAACACGGGCTCTCGCTGAGGGTAAGGTCGTGCTCGGTTTCGGTGAACGGAAAGCTCCTTCCCCATTTGTGAACGCATGCTCTAAGTTCTTATTTTTAGACCAAGAGGAAGAAAAAAACGGTGCTGTTCCCCCAAAGCCTCAAAATCTGAAATCCGATACTAAACTTATAAATTTATTACGCCATGCGATTGAATCTACAGAAGATGATAATGGTTGGTCAGCATTAGGGCCGGTAGGCTCTCATATATCGAACAAAACGTCTTTTGATAGTAGAAACTATGGATTTAAAAATTTAAGCAGCCTTTTCAAAGCTATTGATTTATTTGAACTCAAGCGTGGACCCGGAAATTCTTTTTTAGTTAGAGACACCCGCAAAAAGAAATAAATTTAATACATTAAAAAATGTTGTTTTTTTGATCTGAGAATCTGAAAATTAAGGCGAGCAAAGATGGTATCGGTCCTTGCTTCCTGCGGGAAATTCCCACCGAGGAAATCCAGAACATTTACACCCTATAATAAATTATATCCTTGCCATTCTGGTAGCCAATAGGATAATTTTTCGATACTGAGTTCTACATAGAAATTGTTTTCACGAAACTATGGGTATTTTAGGTTTGGTTAACGAAATTGCAAACAAGGCTTTTATTGCATTAAAAAATACTTTAGATGGGTATACAACGATTTCTGATGAGACATGGCTATCGTTAAAATCAATCTGTAAATTTAGAGAATTGGAAAGAAAGGCCATTCTCTATCAAATGGGTGAGATTCCAAACTCCTTTTCGTTTGTCTATTCAGGTTTGTTAAGAAATTTTATTATTGACGAAAATGGCAATGAGTACAACAAAATTTTTTTCGATGAGGGTACTTTTCCGGGGGCAATGGTCGCTCTACTGAAATCTGAACCTTCTGAGTTTACTATTGAAACGTTGGAACCATCATCAATTATAGAGATCAATTTTAGAGAATATCGAAAACTTCTGATAGAAAAACACGATCTAAAATTGTTCCAGATTTATTATTTAGAAAAAAACTGGTTAATAGCCAAAGAAGCCAGAGAGGTTGATATCGTTCAAAACGATGCTACCTATCGGTATAAGAAATTTCTGAAGGAATATGCTTCATTGGAAGATCGCCTTCCCCAGTATCACATTGCATCGCATTTAGGAATCACTCCAACACAACTGAGTCGAATCCGGAAAAAAAATTAGTGTATCAACCTATGTAAATGATTTTGCATCGGTTTCCCTATATTCTTTCATAAGGAAATGTGGTTCAGCGATTTTGGTACAATTATCCCTGAACCTTCGATTTGATTGAATAAGGAGGTTAACCATGACAATAAATTACTTATCCCTGTTATCGTTATTGGCAGGAGCGGCTATAGCAACTCAAGTCAGTATGCACGCTCAGCTTGGTGTATTGCTTAAAAATTCGTTAATTGGAACAACTGTTGCTTTTTTGTGTAGTGCTATTTTTACCTTGATTGCTGTTATAGCATCGACCAAACACTATCCGCAGGCAGAAGCGATCCGATCTGTACCAATTTATTTATGGTTTACTGGTGGATTATTCAGTGCCTTCGGGGTCGCCATGTTTTATTACCTGACGCCTAAAATGGGTGTGGGATCAATGATGTCCTATGCCCTGACTGGGCAGATCTTAATTGCTATAATATCCAGTCATTTTGGTTGGTTTGACTTGCCAATTAGACCTATTACTTATGTCAAATTTGCTGGTGTGCTGTCTATGATCACAGGAATTTTTTTAATCAACTGGAAATAACCACATTAAAAAGTGATCTTATTTCAGTGGAGGAACGTTATGGATATAAAAGTTAAATATAGCTGTAAAGAAATAGATTGGAAACTTGTGGCTGCCACCTTAAAAAAAGTAGAAATGGGATACCATGAGCCTCAGGTGCATAGAAAAGCTTTTGAAAATAGCTATGTTACGATCTTTCTTTATTGTGACAATCGTATGATTGGGTTCGGTAGGGCAATTTCTGATGGTGCATACCAGGCTGGCATTTATGATGTTGCAGTTGATCCTGAATTTCAAAAAAAAGGCTTAGGGAATATGATCATTGAGATGATCTTGAAAAAGATACCTGAATGCAATGTCATCTTATACGCTTCCCCTGGGAAAGAAGGCTTTTATATTAAAAACGGTTTCAGAAGAATGAAAACAGGTATGGCACTTTTCACCAATGCTCAAAAAATGTCAAAAAAAGGGTTTACTGATTAAGGTTGTGGATAATCCAACAATGGTATGAATTGAATTACAGATTTTAAATTTTAGCCCAACTTCAATATATTGTGGTTGGGCTTTTTTTTTGAAAAGTTATTTAGGCCCCCTCAGGCACCTGGAACTTTGTAGGCTCATAGGTGCGCAAATATAGATTGATCTTAAAAAATATCACTATTTTATAGATGATTACTTTTGTTTATGAGGAGCTTCACTATTTGACAGTCGAAATTTAAAATTCACATGAAAAAGTGAAGCTGTTATCTCAAAATGATTGAGTCGTGACTCTGTGTGAGATGGAATGAAATTCTCTCACAAATTCACGCCATCAATCATTTTGTAATGTACCGGTATCCGCATGCTCTATTTTTCATTTTTTACCCCTGAGCAAAGCCCTTTCCATTGTTGGGGATTGGGATAAGGCCAATCCCCAACTCATTTACCTGTAAATATTTTCAATCCAGTACATTGCTTCAGTGTCACTGACCTTTCCAAGATATCTCTGGGTTGTCGATAAATTCGAATGCCGAAGAATTATTTTTGATACAATCTCAATTGGGACACCTGAACGGCTGGCATAAGTGGCGGCGTGCCTTCGGAGATCATGTGGTTTAACATGCAGGCCAATCTTATTTCCTGCCTTTCTGACTATTTCCCGGGCTCTCGTGTACCCCAATGGGAAAATTCTATTATCATCCTGAATATCGGCCGTCGAAATATACTCCCGTAGACGGTCTGCGACCTTTTGTGGGATGAATACAACTTCGGCAACCCGGCCGCTTTTGGGGCTGGATAGATTAAGCTTCCGATCCCGAACATCTTGGGGTTTTAATCTCAGGACTTCACCGATTCTCATCCCACCTCTTGCCATCAACTCAAGCATCAACCTGTTTCGAGGGTTCTTCGTTCTGAAAATAAACTCATCAACGGCTTCCCTTTCCAGGATGGTCCAAGGCGGCAAAGCGCCAACTCGAAACGTTTTGGTCAAAATAGCAGAATTGCATGGGTTATGAAAATCAGGATCTACGGTGTTCTTTATAAAATTGAAGAGATTTTTAAGAAGGGAATATTTGTTTTTCTTTGTCGTTGGCTTTAGGCCTTCTGTAACTTTTACCAGGAATCCCATGATATCATCTGAGGTAATCTCAGACACATCTTGGTTACCGAATTCCTCGTCGAATACCGACAGGAAGTATGAATAGTTTTTAATCGTGGTTTTTTTTTGAATTTAATTTTTGGTACGCAATAAAATTTTTGATTGCCTGGGAGATTTTCATGATTCGGTCCTCCGTTAAAAATGTTTGAGCAGCCCCCAAAGTTTCAGGGTTTTGATATTATACGACTTTAACGATATATTGCCCAGAATTTTGAAGGGGTTGAAAGCTATATTGTTGACTTCAAGATATAAGGAAAAGCAAATCCTTATCTTGACAACATCATTCCAAAATCATAAACATCACTATTTAAAACAAGCAGATATAAGATTTAGATAGGAGCCCGTCCCTTTGTCAGTTACCAAACAAACGATCATCGAAACAATTGAAGAAGAACTTGATTTTAAGCCATCCAAAGCAAAAGATACCATTGAAGAGCTAATTGAAATAATAAAATCTACGTTGGCCTCCGGGGAAGATATCATGATTTCTGGATTTGGAAAATTTGAGGTCAATGAAAAAACGCCAAGGAAAGGACGTAATCCTGCCACTGGGCAGGATATGATGCTGAAGGGCAGACGAGTTGTTACCTTTAAATGTGCCGGCAAGTTGAGAGATAGGATCAATAATGGCTGAGCAAAAAAAGGAACTTGTTGCCTTAGGAGCAGATAGATTGGCCGATGCATTGTTGGAACTCGCAATTCATGTGGAGGCCGCAGATGATTTGATTGAGCGCCTGATAGCTTCTCCCAGCGAAAATTTACAAAAAATAAAGAAAAAACTGGGAAGCCTAAAGCGTTCGAGACGATTTGTCCGTTGGGGAGCATCTTCTCGCCTTGCTCAGGAACTCGAAGACCGGCTTCTGGATATCAAAGCCAGTACCAGCGATCCTTTAATGGGGGCTGAACTGGTCATATCATTTTATGAAACCGATAAAGGGACTTTAGGAAATTGCGATGACTCCAGTGGCTTTGTTGGGGATGTCTACCGCATTTCAGCACAAGAACTATTTGTGGAATACGCTTCTGGTTGCACAGATAAAAAGCCAATCCTCAAAAGACTGATAAAATTAAGTAAAAAAGACGATTATGGTGTGCGGGATAGCCTTATTCACTGTGCAAACCAATACCTGCTGGAATCGGATATCCGTAAACTGATAGCCGAATTTCAAAAACTGAGTGACACAGAGAAAGATGAATATAAAAAGCGCCATTGGCTACTTCTTATTGAATCTTTGGCCCGGCAGGTTAAAGATGCCAAACTTTTTGAACAAACCCGGATTGCGGCATGGGGGAAGTTATCTACTGCTGCATATATTGATATCGCCCGTGTATATTTCGAAGCAAAGGATACTTCGACCGCTTTATCATGGCTTGAAAAAATTTCTAAAGACGATACATATCAGGCTCATGAACGAGATAATCTATTCATTGATATCTACAGAAAACTTGGGGACGATGAAAAGTTAACAAAAATTTTGTATCGTAAGTTTAGAAATTACCGTTCCATGGCTACCTTAAAGGATCTTTTGGCAGTTACCGGTAAAGAAAAGGAAGATGAGATTCTTTCTGATGAAATTTCTGTAATCTTATCCCAAGATCACCTAAAAGAGTCGGATGCAACGTTTCTCATTAATATTGGAAAGATTGATGAAGCTGAATCCTACCTTATTGAGCGGGCAGATCAATTAAACGGAATCTTTTATGAAACATTACTTTCTTTGGCTCAATCTTTGGAATCAGAGGAACGGTTTTTGATCACCAGTTTAATCTACCGGAGTTTGTTGATATCAATTCTGGAAAGAGGTTATACCAAAGCATACCCCCATGGTATTCGATATTTGAAAATATTGGATAAATTGGAAACATCGGTCATAAACTGGGAGAAATTCGATAGTCACACCACGTTCAAGGAGACCATACATACGGCCCACGGTCGTAAGCGAAGTTTTTGGTCAAAGTACGTGACTTTATAACTGTTATCTAAAATGTCTGTACAGGTCATAAAGAATCGAAGGGGTCAATTGTTCTGGCTTTCCTCGGTGGAATTTCCACTCAGAAAGCCAGGACCGATACCATATTTGCGCACCCAAGAACAATAATCCAAGCAGCTTATTTTCTTTTTATTTTCTGAGGTGTATACTAACAAGCCAAGCATCCCAAGAAATGGAAATGAGATGAGAAATTATGAAAAAATTTTATGTTTTTTTTATATCCATCGCCTTGCTATTAGGATCCTATACGGCAATTGCTTCAGAAAATTCACTCATTATTGCAACAGCAGACTGGAAACCTTATATCGGCAGTGACATGCAGAACAACGGTTATGTTGCGGATATTGCAGCAGAAGCAATGAAACGTGTAGGGTATGATGTTGTATACAAATTTCATCCGTGGAAACGAGCATTGCTTTTGGCAGAGAAAGGAAAAACTGACGGGGTACTGGGGGCTACTTATTCGAAATCCAGAGCTGAATATTTAGAATTTCCTCAGCCTATAAGTAAAATACATATACACTTCTTTCACCGGAGAGAAAAAAAGATATTATATACAACATTAAAAGATTTAGAGCCTTATCGCATAGGAGTTATCAGAGGTTCCATGCTTGAAACCAAATTCCGACAATCAGGATTAGCAACCGATGCGGCGGTGCATCAAGAGCAGAATCTGAAAAAATTACTGATAGGCCGTATTGATCTTATAATTGCAGCAGCAGAACAATCCATGTATATTTTGAAAAACAATTTCCCGCAAGACAGACGGAATGAAATATCAATTGTGAATCCGCCATATAAAAAAAATGATGTATACCTGGCATTTTCAAAAAAACATCCCCTGCATAAAAAAATTGCGAAAGACTTCAGCAGAGGACTGAGTCTTATTCATAACGACGGGACATACAAAAAAATTATTGAGAAACACGGTATATCGATTCTGTGAAGAGAAAATATCAATCTTGGTCAAGTTTTTTGATTATATTCCGGTTTAATTTTTGAAGCGTTTTAAAAAATGATTTCTTTTCACCGACACTGACACCTTCAAATAGCACTGAGTTTATGAATCGAAGGTCATTACTCATGTCATTTTGAATTGCACGGCCTTTTGCAGTAACAATTACAATTTTCTGTTTTTTATAAGTTTCATCGGGAATTCTTTTTACATACCCTTTATTTTCCAATTGGGCAACAGCTCTTGCTGTTGCCCCTTTATCACAGTTCATTGATAGAGATAATTCTTTTTGGCATACACAATCCTTAAAAAACAGCTCCATCATGAATCCCATTGTACCTGAACTCAAATCATATTTTTTCATGATAGTATTCATGTACATATTAATTTTCCGGTTCAGTTTTGCTATTTCTATATCAGCGGCAAATTCTCTCATCAATTTACCTTTTAGTTAATGCATAAAAGGTGCTGACGGGATCGGTTAAGTGTTTTCATATTTTTCCACCCAAGGCTTTCATGGTGTGAAAGACCCGGTCTAATTCAACGGTGCTGAATTCCTTGGAAACAGTATTTGACCAAGCAATCTGAATTTCTTCAAGCTGATCAAGTACTTCCCGGCCTTGTTCCGTTGGCACGACAAGCTTTGCTCGTTTGTGATCCGGATTGTCCTCAAACCGGACAAGGCCTTTGTCTTTTAACACATTGGCCGATCTCCTTACCCCTTGCCGGCTTAATCCCATATTCCGGGCAATTTGTGCCATGGAAATAGGTGATTCCCGAATGGCACCTAAGACTTGCCACAATGCGCTTGTCAGGCCTATCTCCTTTGTTAATTTATCACCTGCCGCTATGAGGCGGCCGTTGAATTTAAATGTCTCAAGAACAAGATCGGTGAATATTTCTGCACGTTGTGTTTGTTTCTCTTTTTTCATGATAATTAGTTAACAACTTGACAACGTATTGTCAATAGGTCGAGCCATTCGCCATTTTCCCGGGCAGGATGACAACTCAATCCTCCAGTGTTGATCAAGTGGCTGTTACGGTGTCTTTCGTCCGGTGTTTCTGCCATATGGGATCCTCAGTTTTTTCATTCTGTTTCTCAGGGTACTGTGATGAATCCCTAAAAGTGCTGCGGCCCCGTTTTTGCCCTGTACCTTTCCGCTAGTCATCTTAAGGACCTTTCGGATATGGTTTCCCATAACCTCATCCAGCAGAAGGGGAGCAGACGCATGATCGGACAGGCAGGATGGGGTCTTAGGGGGTACGGTGGGTTCCGTTCCGCTTTTCGGGTTTAAAGGTTCAAATTCCAGGGGGCGTTCAGAAGAACCTGTCATGGTCCGGATAATCGTCCGTTCCACCAGGTTTTCCAACTCCCTGACATTCCCCGGCCAGTCATAGTTTTCGAGTGATTCAAGTGCGCCCGGGGCAAGGACGGGGTGCCTGCTTACGTTCATTTCCCTTGTTTTTTTATCCATGAAATACCGGGTCAGGGCCGGAATATCCGATTTGCGCTGCCGCAGGGGGGGGATGGTTATGGGAAAAACATTCAGCCGGAACCAGAGATCTTCCCTGAATCTGCCTTCCCGAATCATCCTGGGCAAATCTCTGTGTGTGGCTGCTATAATCCTGATATCCATGGGTATGGGCCGGCTGCCGCCTACCCGTTCGATCTCTTTATTCTGTAGCACTCTGAGCAGGCGGACCTGGACCTGGAGGGGGAGTTCCCCGATTTCATCCAGAAAAAGAGTGCCGGTATGTGCCCGCTCAAAACGGCCCCGCTTTCTGGCAAGTGCCCCGGTAAAGGCCCCTTTTTCATGGCCGAACAGCTCGCTGTCTATGAGATTATCCGGTATTGCCCCGCAATTCACCTTGATAAATGGCTGTGACGCCCTGGAGGATGAATAATGGATGGCATTGGCAATCACCTCTTTGCCCACCCCGGTTTCCCCTAACAGCAGAACCTGGCTTTTCTGAGGGGCAATCTGCCTTACCGACTCCATTACATATTTTAATCCGAATTCACCGCCGATGATTTCATCTCCCGATATATGACGAAGTTGCCGGTTCAAGTATCGATTATCATCCAGGAGCAGGTCTTTGAGCCGGAGTACTTCCTTGTGTTTCAGGGCATTGGACATGGCCATGGCAAAGGGGTCATGCACCATCTCCAGCAACCGGGCATGCTCTTTGGTATATTGGTTGTTTCCCCAAGTCAGGAAAACCACCACACCCAGCCGCTGTGCGTCAATTTCCAGTTTGAGCACCATAATTGATATATCGATTTCACCCAGGGCCTTCCAGAAAAACCGCCCCGGAAAATGTGTTTGGGGCAGGTTGACTATTTCAACATTGACTCCGGTGTTTTTTTCAATAAACTGCCCGACTTCAGGGGAAAGAGGAATGGAATTTATTTCAGGGCTGAATATCTTTTGGCCTGCGGTAGCTATATTCACGATACTCTGTTTTTTCGGGTCGTATACGTTCATAGCGATGTTATCCAGGGGCATTGTCTTTTTAAAAAAAACCAGGCACCGGGCCAGAACCGTCTGAATATCAATACTGCCGCAGATCTGCCTGGTGGCCTGGTGAAAATAGGTCATGTCTTTAGTGGTCATGGGCCTTCCTCTTATAATGTGCCGTATTTGGCAGTTTTATATCGACTTCCGGATATGGCAGATAATTTATCTCATATTCGGTAGTTTTTCAATGTCACATTTCTAAATAGCTTAAATCTAAAGGCCTTTTACCCTGGCACGGTTCTGGCTATATCTCTTCAAAACCGAATCAGGAGAAATGCAAATGGCAGATTATAAATGGGTTGAGATTATTAGTGTGAGGCTGTCCGGCCAGGAAAACAAGGCCAGGGTCAAAGAGATGCTTGATCATATCCGGTCGGGCAGCGTTCATGAAACTGAAACAAAAATTGAGGCTGAACTCTATGTAAATCAAAAATTGGATTCAGACTGGTCCATCCACCTGGTCAGGAGCCAAAAGGACAGGACAGTGGAAAAAACTGTTCTGGGATCATGTATTGCGGAAGCCTTTTCCTCACTGGGGCTGGTCAATCACACGATTTGGGAATCCGTCTCCAATCCTAAGGTAAATACAAAATAAGGCGTAAAAGAATATGTATAAACAAAGATGTACTTCAAAAGCCGTCCAGGCGGTGGAAATTATTGCCGCAGTGTTATGGCTGTTTCTTGTTCCCGGCCTTTCAGCACAGGCCCGTACCATTCATGTGGCAGTGATTGAAGCCGAATCAGTGCAGCCAAGGGATGCCAAAATCTACAGGCTGTTCAAAGACGAACTGACCACCCTGTTAAACGGTGAGCATCAGGTCAATTTTACGACCTACCCCATTGGAAAGGCGGAAGGCATGGCCCGGGCCCACGCCCTCCTGGATCAGGCCTTTGCCGATCCCAAAACCGATATGGTGCTGGTTCTGGATATGGTAGCCAACCAAATTTTAGGCCACCATCCCGGGTTTGCCAGGCCCACATTCCTGCCCCTGGTCCTTAACGGCCAGGTTCTGGGCTATCCTCTGAAGGGAGATGCCAGCGGCAAAAAAAATCTTCATTATGAAACCCGACAGGTTGACCTTGAAGCGGAGTTCAAAACCCTTGCCCGTGTAGCCCCTTTTAAAAAAGCCGTTCTGATCCCTGATGCCTGGATTGCCGGGAATATCGGCAAGGCCATGGCAGTTGAAGCCAGACAGGATGCCAAAAGAGCCGGTGTGGATCTGACCATAATCCCCTGGGACGGCGATGTGGATTCCCTTGCCCTTAAAATTTCGGCGGATACCGAGGCTGTGTTTTACGCAAGTTTCCCTTCAGTCCGTCCGGATCAGGTCCAGGGCCTCATTGACATGGTGAACGCAAAGAGATTGATAAGTTTTTCCCTTGGGGGTGAAACCCTGCTGCGCATGGGAGCCCTGGCCGCCAACTCTCCGGATACGGATTGGAAAAAACTGGCACGCCAGACCGCCATTCACATGCAGGAGGTGTTTTTGGGCACCCCGGCCTCGGATCTTCCCGTGTTTTTTAAGACCGAAGACCGGTTGATGATCAACATGGAAACCGCAGGAACCATCCATTTTTCTCCGGGATTTGAGGTGCTGGCCCAGGAGGCCGTACTCATTAACCAGGGCAAAGTGCCTGCCGATGCCTCCTATTCCCTTGAACAGGTGGTCCGAAGGGCCGTTGACGTAAACCTCGTTGTTGCGGCCCGACGCCTTTCAGCCTTAAACTCCAAAGAAGTGGCCACTGAGGCCAAATCGGCGCTTTTGCCTAAAATTTCTTCAAAGGTTACTTACTCAAGGCGAAAAGAGACCCGACAAACCCGTGCCGGTGCCTATGCCGAAGATTCCACGGATGGTGCACTGACCTTGACCCAGCCTCTTTTTTCAGAGGCTCGCTGGGCAAACTGGGCAGTCCAAAAATATTCCCATCTGTCTGAACAGGAGATAGTGAAGGAAACCGAGCTGGATATCACCCTTTCTGCGGCCACAGCCTATTTGAATGTGCTGGTGGAGAAGACCTCTCTGGACCAGGAACGGTATAATCTTAAGATTACCCGGCATAATTATCAACTGGCGAAAAATCGGGTCAGCGTGGGGTCACGTAATGCCACGGATCTGTACCGCTGGGAAAGTGAGTTGGCCAATGCCAAAAGAGGGGTGCTGACAGCCCAATCCCGCCTTGAGCAACAGCGCCAGGTATTGAACCGGATTCTGGATCGGCCCATCACGGAGTCCTTTTCCACCACCGTGGAAACCCTTGACAACCCGGGCCTGTTTATCTCCGATCCCAATATAGAAAATCTTATCACGACCCCTGAGTCCCTTGGCCGACTTACGGATTTTTTCGTAAAAACCGGGGTGAAGCGGGCACCGGAGTTAAAGCAGCTTGAGGCTCAGATCGCCGCCGGCCGGCGGAGCCTTGAAAGCGATCAAAGGGCATTCTGGCTGCCTGAATTGAATCTGACCGGCGAGTATACACGAAATTTCGATGAAACCCGTGCCGTCGGTGGGATGGCGGCAGCCGATAACGACTGGTCCATTGGCCTTCAGATAAGCCTGCCCCTGTATGAAGGCGGTGCAAGGTCAGCCAGGCGGGCCCAAAGCCGTCTGACCCTGACCCGGTTGAATATAGAGTACCGGGATACAAAAAGCACCATTGAACAGGAGATCCGCAGCGCTGTTGAAGCCCTTCATGCTGCCTACTTTTCCATTGACCTGGCAAGGACATCGGAACAGGCCTCCCAAAAGAACTATGAATTGGTTGAGGCATCCTATGCCCAGGGGCAAAACTCCATTGTGGATGTCCTGGACGCCCAGGATGCCTTGATCCAGGCCCGGGAAGATTCATTGAATGCCGTCTACACTTTTTTGCAGGATTTGATGTCCCTACAGCGGTCTCTGGGCGGCTTTGATTTTTGTCTGCCCCAAAGGGCACAGGAACAATTCATCAAAGATCTCACCGCATATATGCAGATAACAAGTGAAAAAATAGAGGAAATGTAAAAATGACAAAGAATCTAAAATATGGTTTTAAGTTTGTCTTCCCGGCCTTTTGTCTGAAGTTCCTTGTGGCAGCCGTCCTGATAATGATGATTTTGGGCTGTACTGAAGAGGAGAGAAAAGACCTCAAGGCCCCACTTCGTCATGTCCGGACCATGGTCCTGGATTCGGGTACCCATATGACGGAGACCAGCTTCTCGGGAAGACTCCATGCCGGAAAGGAGGCCTCCCTGAGTTTTAAAGTGGCAGGATCCATCCAGAACATTGCAGTAAAAGTGGGTGACTCTGTTGAAAAAGGGGCTGTGATTGCAACCCTGGACCCATCTTCCTATGCCCTTGAGGCCCAGAAATCCAAAGCCTCTCTGGCTGAAGCCCAATCCCAACTGTGGAATGCAAGATCCGAGTATGAACGGATTAAAAAGCTGTATATCGGCGGCAATGAATCAAAAAGCGCCCTTGACAATGCCAGGGCGGCTTCAGACTCGGCCCAGGCCGCTGTACAGGCCAATCGTAAAGCCTTTGAAATTGCCCGCCTGAACCTTTCCTACACCCGGCTGGTTGCTGAAGGAAATTGTGCCATTGCCTCGGTGGATGCTGAAGCCGGGGAAAATGTGACCTCGGGTGCCCAAATTTTTTATACCACCTGCGGCAGGGAACTTGAGGTAAAACTGGATATCCCGGAGAAAGTTATTTCAAGCATTAAAAAAGGGATGGTCGTGTCAGTGGCCTTTCCAGCCTTTGAAAACAGGAGCTATGAGGGCATGGTTAATGAAGTGGGGGTGAGCCCGGTGGGAGAAGGCACCACCTTTCCGGTTACCGTCATGATCATTGATAAAAATATCCGGGATCTTAAGCCCGGGCTGTCTGCAGATGTCCGGTTTGCCATTGCTAAAGCCCGGGAAGGCCTGATCGTCCCCTCCTTTGCAGTGGGCGAAGACCAGGACGGCCGGTTCGTATTTGTACTGAATCTAACCGGTGAGGGCCGTGCCCTTGTCAAGCGGCAACCTGTTGGTGTGGGCCATGTGCGCCAGGATGGAATTGAGGTGACCGAAGGGCTTAATCCCGGCATGCATATTGTGACTGGCGGGGTTTCCGTTCTTCGGGAAGGCATGGAGGTGCTTTACAATGACAACTAACAACAAATCTGAAAATCCTGACAAATCCGGAGGCGGTATCACCGGTTTTGCCGTTAAAAATCACATCACGGTACTGGCCCTTACGGTCCTTCTGGTCCTGGCCGGTATTCAAAGTTTTTTTACCATCCCTAAACAGCAGGACCCGGGATTCATCATCCGGGCAGCCGTCATAACCACAGTATTTCCCGGGGCCAATCCCGCCAGGGTGGAGCAGCTTGTCACGGATCGAATCGAAGAGGTGATCCAGGAGATTCCTGAACTTGATTATATTGAGAGTGAATCCAGGACCGGCATCTCCATTGTTACTGTCCACTTTCTGGACAAGTACAAAGATATGCGGCCGCTGTTCAATAAGGTTCGCCGGAAAATAGATGATCTCAGAGACGACGGAACCCTGCCCTCAAGGATCGTGGGGCCCACTGTTAATGACGAATACGGGGATGTGTTCGGAATTATTTACACCCTTCAGGGGGATGGGTTTTCCAATGCGGAACTCAAGGAGATGGCCGATGAGATCCGCAACGATTTGCTGAGCATCAAGGATGTGGCAAAGGTGGAAATCCACGGAGAGCAACAAGAGGTGATCTATGTGGAGTATAACGGGGCAAGGTTACAGGAAACAGGCTTGACCCCAACCGCATTGAGCCAGGCCCTGACCTCTGCCAACATACTGGAAACAGGAGGGGATATCCGTATGGGCCCCGAACGGATCGTACTGGAGCCCACGGGGAATTATGAAACCCTGGCTGCCCTGGGCAATACCGTGATCAGTCTGCCCGGCAGCCGTGGAGTGATTTATCTCAAGGATATTGCAACAATTTTTCGAGGCTACAATGATCCTGCGGATTCAAAAGTCCGGCACAACGGCTCTCCCGGTCTTGCCCTGGCCGTCTCCCTGATGAAAGGCGGGGACATCCTGGCCCTCAACGAGAGGCTGGATGAGGCTGTACCCATGATCGAAGCCTCTTACCCCTACGGTATCACCTTAAAAAAGGTGTTTTCCCAGCCCAGGTATGTGAAAAAATCCGTATTCAACTTTATGTCCAACCTGGGCCAGTCTGTGGCCATTGTCGCCCTGGTCATGTTTCTATTCCTTGGGTTTCGAACCGGCCTTATCGTGGCTTGCCTTGTACCCACCACCATTTTGGTGACCTCGGCATCCATGCCCATGTTCGGGATTACCGTCAACAAAATTTCTCTGGCCGCCCTGATTATCTCTTTGGGACTTCTTGTGGACAATGCCATTGTCATGGCCGAGGCCATCATGATCCGCCGGGAAAACGGAGAGGACAAGTTTGCCGCCGCCATCCATGCGGGAAATGAAATGTGCATCCCTTTGCTGACCTCCTCACTGACCACGGCTGCGGCCTTTCTGGCCATGTTTCTTGCGGAAAACGCCGCCGGGGAGTTCAGTGCTGATATTTTCAAGGTGGTCACCATCTCATTGCTTTCATCCTGGTGCCTGTCCATGACCTTTATCCCCATCATGACCATTCTCCTCATGAAGGTTAAACCTCAACCCCATGGCGGCGGCTTAAAAAAAACGCCCTACAGCGGGATTCTCTACCGGGCCTATCGGCGCATCCTTTTTCCCAGCCTCAGGTTTAAAGTCCTTCCCATTATTCTTGTGGTAATTCTGCTCATTGTCTCTGTCTGGGCCATGAGATTTGTGCCTAAGGTCTTTATTCCGGGGCGCAAGGATCCGGTGATCAACGCCAAGTTCAACATGCCCCGGGGCACGGATATCGCTGTGACCGAAAGCGTCCTGTCGGACCTTGAAGCCCGTATGCTTGACCGATATCCTGCAGAGGATAACAAGAGCGGTGTTGTCGATATTTTAAGCTTTATCGGTGTGGGCACGCCCCGATTCGTTCTGGGCATCGACCCGGACCAGGAGGACAGCCACCGGGGGGCCATGATCATCCAGACCACGGACCCGGAGGTGATTCCTGAAATCGTCAAGGATGTCCAGGACTATGCCGCATCCAAGTATCCGGACCTTGAAGTGAAAATGGCCAGGTTGGGCAACGGTCCCCCTATTGATTATCCCATTGAAGTGAGGGTGACTGGCGATGATATCTCCACACTTTACGGTATCATCGGCTCTATCAAGACCCAGCTTTTATCCACTTCAGGTGTCATGGACGTCAGTGACGACTGGGGGGGCAGGACTAAAAAACTGTCCATAAATGTCAACCAGGACCGGGCCAGAAGGGCCGGGGTCTCCAATTCAGATGTGGCCCTGTCTTTGAGCACAGGGATCTCCGGCCTTGAGATGACCGAATTCAGGGAGGGCAATGATATTATTCCCGTAACCCTGAGGTCCGTGTCTTCCGATCGAAAGGATCTAAGCCGGCTGGACGGCCTCACCGTATATGCCCAGAGCGGCGATGCCCAGGTCCCCTTAAAACAGGTGGCAGATGTGGAACTGGTATGGGAGGACGCCATTATCAAGCGCCGGGACCGGACCCGGACCATTGCTGTCAGGACCCAGCATTTCCCCGGAGTCACTGCCAGCGAAGTGGCCGCCTGTCTCACCCCCTGGCTGGAGAAGGAAAAAGAATCATGGCCCTACGGTTACACCTATGAGATGGGTGGGGAGATGGAAACCTCGGAGGATGCAGGTAAAGCCATTGCTGCCAAACTGCCCTTAACCGGGATGATTATTCTCCTTTTGCTCATGGCCCAGTTTAATAACATCCGGAAGACTGGAATTATATTGTTTACTATCCCCCTGGGGCTCATCGGTGTTTCCCTGGGGCTGAACCTGGCAGGCACGATCTTCGGGTTCTTCACCATCCTGGGCGTGATTTCCCTGGCCGGAATCATAATTAACAACGCCATCGTGCTCATCGACCGGATCAATGTTGAACGGGAAGAAAACGGATTGTCCCCGTCAGATGCTGTGATTGAAGCCTGCCAGCAGCGTCTGCGGCCCATAATGCTGACTACGGCCACCACCGTGGGCGGAATGCTACCGCTCTGGGTCAGCCATGACCCCATGTTTGAGACCATGGCAGTCTCCATTATCTTCGGCCTGCTTTTTGCCACCCTGTTAACCCTGGTGATTGTTCCTGTTTTGTATTCCATCCTGTTCCGGGTGAAATATGAAAATTCAGGCGCATTAACCGCCACCTCTGACAATTAATAAATCCAACTTCCTCATCCCCGCTTTACGTCCTACCTTCGGCGGCTTCCCCCTTGATGTGGGGAGGCCGCTCCCGCCATCCTGAAAAATTTTGATCCGTCAGGGGGAATTGTTCTTACAAACACATATTGACAACTAACTGTCAAATTGTTAATTTATTGTCGTTGTACCCATTAACGACCGAACCTGATCCCAGGAGTCGTTCAGGGAGCACTGGTTTCCATGGCGCAAATTGCAAGGAAAATGTATGAAAACACTTAACAGATCGCAGCAAAAACTTTTAAAGACATTCCATTTAATATCAGCAGGTATCTGGATGACCGGTGTCGTTATCCTGATGCTGATGCCGCTTGTTTTACAAAATATCACATCAGGTGATGAGTTATATATGTATGATCGCATTTATCACTTTATTGATATGAAAGTTCTCACACCAGCCGCCGTTTTTACTCTGATCACAGGCCTGATATTCTCTATTTATACTAAATGGGGATTTTTTCAGCATGGCTGGTTGATATACAAATGGACAATCACCATTGGAATCATTATTAGCGGGACATTTTACCTGGGGCCAATGGTCACTGAAATGCTTCATATTTCAGATATCAAACGGATAGCCGCTTTAGAAGATTCCTACTACCAATCGGGGCTGTTTACGGGACTGTGGGCGTCAATCGTCAATACAATATTACTGATAATTGCAGTAGCTGTTTCAGTGTACAAACCCTGGAAGAATATTAAAAAATCTAATCAACTAAAAAAGGAATAAATTATGAAGGGGAAATTACATCTTTTGGGTGCTGGCGTCTCTACTTTATGCATCGGCACTTTTTTTGTTTCTTCAATACTGGTCGAAGTGTTTGGTTCACAAGAGGCTGTCGCCCTAGTAAAACATTTAATATTGTCCCCTGGTTTATTTATTCTGGTTCCAGCCATTGCCATAACAGGGGGAACAGGATTTGCCCTTTCAAAAAACAGAAAAGGTATCATCGTTAAGGATAAAAAAAGACGCATGCCATTTATCGGAGCAAACGGTATGCTGATTTTAATACCATCAGCAATATTTCTTGACCAACTGGCCGCCTCAGGATCTTTTGGTACAAAGTTCTATTTAATCCAGGGAGTAGAATTGCTGGCAGGCGCAGTTAATTTATTTTTAATGGGTTTGAACATGCGTGATGGCTTAAAAATGACAGGTAAGTTGCGGTCGAAAAAAACAGTTTAATTGGCTCTTCTGAACGGAGATACAACATTATGAAGAGAATGAAAACGATTACGGAAGCTATGGCCGTAACGATTCTTCTGGCGGCCATCCTGCTCCAGGGATGTACTCAGGCAAACTCTGATGCTCAAAAAAAGGCCCCTGACATTGTCCGCCCGGTAAAGACGGTATGCCTTGAAGCGCCTTTACCTGGCATCAGCCTGAGGTTTCCGGCCAATGTCCAGGCAGTCAGGGAGGTAGACCTTGCCTTCAGGGTTTCCGGCCCCTTGGTAGCACTGAATTTTGACGTCGGAGACAAGGTTGAAAAAGGCCGGATCATCGCCAGGATTGATTCAAGGGACTTTAAGGTAAGAATCAAAGCCCTTGAGGCCGCCCTTGAAAAATCCAAGGCCAGTCAGGCCGAGTCCCGGTTTCAATATGACCGGCACGCCTATCTGGTTAAGAAAGATGTAGTCCCAGAAGCCAAATACGATGAAGCCAAAGCCCTATGGGAAATGGCCGTGGCCCAGGTCAAAGCTGACAGACAGAGCCTGAGAGATGCCAGGAACCAGTTGAACGATACTTTTTTAAGGGCCCCTTTTACTGGGTACTTGAACATGAAATATGTGGAGAACTTTGAAGCTGTAGCCATGGGCCATCCCATTGTATCCCTGGTGGATATGTCAGTCATGGAGATTAAATTCGGTATCCCCGAGGACCTGATCCGCCAGGTGGACCGCTTCACAGATTATAAATGTCGGTTTGATGCTGTACCGGATAAAACCTTTGACGCACGGTTCAAGGAGGTGGGGAAAAAACCGGGAACATCAAATCAAACCTATCCCTTAACCCTTATCCTTGACGAAAAAACCATTGACATGGTCCGTGACGGTATGGCCGGCCAGGTGGATTTGACCCTCCAGGGTCCGGACAAGGGTGAAAACCGGTTCTGTATTCCTGCCGGAGCCCTTGTCAACCCGTCCGGCCAGACGGCTTTCGTGTGGGTCCTTGACCCGTCCACCAACACCTTGAACCAAAGAGAGGTTACGACCTATGAACTTTCCTCAAATGGAATCATGGTCAAGGGCGACCTTTCTCCAGGGGATTGTGTGGTGGTGGCCGGGGCCAGCCTGGTTAAACCGGGGCAGGCTGCCCAAAGAATGCCCCCTGTTTCAACAACCAACATCGGCAATGCGTTATAGGGAGGCTTTTTTGTGAAGCTTGCGCAATACTCAATTCAATACAAGACCGTGGTCCTCTTCGCCATGGCATTGATCTTTTTTGGCGGCATTTTTGCCTATTTTAAAATGGGAAAGCTTGAAGACCCTGAATTTACAATTAAAGAAGCCGTTATTGTAACCCCCTGGCCCGGGGCGTCCCCCCATGAGGTGGAGCAGCGGGTAACCGAGGTGATTGAAACCGCAGCACAGTCCGCCAACGAGATCCTGAAGATCTCTTCCATATCCGAGGCGGGATTGTCCACGGTCTTTGTGGAACTTGACGAAAAAAACAGAAAGGACAGCATCCAGCAGCTCTGGGATATGCTCAGAAGAAAGGTCTCCGACGTCCAGGGGCAGTTGCCGAAAGGGGCAGGGCCTTCAAGGGTCATGGATGATTACGGGGAGATATATGGCATTTTCCTGGCATTAACCGGAGATGGGTATACCAATGCGGAACTCAAAAAATACGCAGATTTTCTCAAACGGGAGCTGCTGCTGGTCAAGGATGTCTCCAAAATTGAGCTCTTCGGCAATCTGACCCAGGCGGTGTACGTGGATGTTTCCAAATCCCGGATGGCAGATCTGGGTATCCATCCAGACCGGATTGCCGGGGCCCTGGTCGGACAAAATCGGGTCACCGATGCAGGAGCCTTGGAAACCGCAACCCGCAGGATCAGGGTGGCTCTGCCCGGAGAGTTCAGCCACATTGATGACATCAAAAACCTGTTAATCCAGTCCGATAACAAGGAATCCTTCCGGCTCAAGGATATCGCAAAAATCACCCTGGATTATCTCAGTCCCCCAGAGCCCCTGATGCGGTTTAACGGCATGCCGGCTATTGGCATTGCCATCTCCGCCCGGTCGGGAGCAAATGTCGTCACCATGGGGGATGCGGTGCAGCAGCGAATGGACCAGCTCATGGAACAACTGCCTTTGGGGCTCAGCCTTGAGGGCATATATTACCAGTCCAAATTTGTAAAAGGCGCCATCAATGCCTTCATGATCAACCTGATCCAGTCCGTTGCCATCGTTATTCTGGTGCTGCTGCTCACCATGGGGGTCAGAAGCGGCCTTCTCATTGCCTCTGGCCTGGTGCTTTCCATTCTTGGCACCCTTGTGGTCATGCTGGCCCTGGGTATCGACCTCCAGAGGATTTCCCTGGCCGCCCTGATTCTGGTCATGGGCATGATCGTGGACAACGCAATTGTGGTCACCGACGGCTCACTTGTCTATCTTCAAAAGGGAAAGGACAGGACCTTCTCCATGGTAGGGCCTGCCGTGGATACGGCATGGCCGCTGCTGGGCGCCACCCTCATCGCCAGCCTGACATTTCTGCCCATCTATCTGAGCCCCACCACCGCAGGAGAATACTGTGCCTCTCTCTTTCAGGTGGTGGCCATTGCCCTCTTGCTGTCCTGGGGCCTTGCCATGGCCCAGGCCCCGGTATTCAACTACTATTTTCTTTCCATCAGTCCCAAAGCCGTTAAAGCTTCCCCATACAGCGGGCGCCTTTACCGGATTTACAAATGGCTGCTGAAAAAGGCCCTCAAAAACCGGATCATCGTTCTGGCCCTGCTGGCATCCACCATGGTGGTCTCCGGGATGGCATTCAAGCATGTACCCAAGATGTTTTTTGCCGATGCAGATAAGGCCCAATTTTTCATCGATTACTGGCTACCCCAGGGCTCTCGTATTGAAAATGTATCCGAGGATCTCAAAAAGATAGAGGCCCACCTGGCAACCATACCGGAGATTAAGAATTTTGCCGCCACCATCGGTTCCGGAGGACCAAGGTATATATCCTCCATCGACCCCGAGACCCCGAATGCATCCTATGGTCAGCTCATTGTCAATGTATTCGACTATAGGAAAATAAAGGAGATAAGCCCTGTGCTGGAGGAGTGGATACGGTCAAATTTTCCAGAATCCGATCCCCGGTTTTCCGTATACATTAACGGCCCCAGCGCCGACTTCAAGGTGGAGGCACGATTTTCAGGCCCGGATCCTTTTGTGCTTCGACAGCTGTCCCAAAAGGCCCAGGACATCATGGGCCAAAATCCCAATGCCATCCGGGTAAGAGATAATTGGCGGCAGCGGACCTTTACCTATACCCCTTATTACTCCCAGAACCGGTCCCGCAAGGCAGGACTTGAGCGCCAGGACCTTGGAGAGGCCATAAAACAGGTCCATGACGGTGTCATCATTTCAAACTACCGGAATGAAAACAATCTGATTCCCGTATGCCTCAGGATGTCCGGAGGCAAAACCTCCCTGGACAGCCTCGGGACGACACCTGTCTGGGGGCCGGGAACAAAGTCTGTTCCATTGGGACAGGTGGTCTCCTCGTCGGGCATTACCTGGGAAGATCCCCTTGTCAGGCGCCACAACAGAAGGCGGGCCATCACCGTGCAATGCGATACCACACCCGGGGTGACTTCGGACAGCCTTCTCAATGAACTGCAGCCCCTGATAGAAGGGATAGAACTCCCCCTCGGCTATACCGTCCAATGGGACGGAGAATATGATCTTGCCCGGACCGGCAATGAAGGGGTGGCCAAGTTTTTTCCCCTGATTGTGATCCTGATCTCATTTATCCTGGTGGCCCTGTTCAATGGTATCAGACAGCCGGTTATCATTGCATTGGTAATCCCCTTTGCCCTTGTGGGCATGGTGGCGGGTCTTTTTCTGACCGGAGAGGCGTTCGGATTTCTGGCCCTTTTGGGAGCCTACAGCCTCATCGGCATGCTCATAAAAAACGCCGTGGTCCTCATCGATCAGATCGACATTGAGATAACGGGCGGGAAAACGCCGCTGGATGCAATTATGGATTCATGCATGGCCAGGATACGGCCTGTGATGATGGCCTCGGCCACCACCATTTTCGGAATGGTGCCCCTGGTTTCCGATGCCATGTTTTCATCCATGGCCGTAACCATTATGTTCGGGTTGGCCTTTGCCACCCTGCTGACACTCGTCGTGGTACCGGTGCTTTACACCCTATTTTTCAGGATCAAGCCGGAATTTAATTAAATCCCATGGGAACCTAATATGACCCAGGACACCAGAACAAGAATTATAGAAAAGTCCATCGTCCACATCGCCCAAAATTACAGCGTCTCCATTGAGGAGATTGCAGAGGCTTCAGGAGTGGGGCGGGCAACCGTTTACCGGCATTTTAAAAGCAAAAATGGGTTGATTGCCCAAGTGAATGCTTTTGTCGGGCACAAACTATATACCACAGTGACGCCGATCCTGGACGATAGTCTGTCCGCCGGGCAAAAAATTACATCTTTTATCGAAAGGATGGTTCCGCTTGGCGGTTTTCTGATCACCTCCTCTTATCTGAGTATTTGTTTTAAGAATTTCCCTCTGGCAGGTAAAATAAGGCACGATGCCCATCTTTTGAGGGTCGACCACTTATGCAGGGAATTGAAACAACAAGGGTTCATATCATCACAACTCCCTGTCCCATGGATTGTTACCGGTTTAAATGTATTGATAGGACAGGCCTGGCAACAAATCCAGGACGGCAACATTGCCCCCAATAATGCCTCCGAGCTTGTTCTTGAGACCTTTGTATCAGGCTGGGGGCACGGCATCATAACCTATTGAAAATAAGCATTGGCCTGATCCGTATTTACAATGACAAATACAATGACCAACGGCATGGGGTTGTCGTTTCAAAGCTGGATATTGTATGCTTTTTCGTTCGAGAAACTGTTAGATCCAAGATTTTCAAACTGCTCAAAAATGGTATTTCTTCTGCTGCCCGTCTATTTGGACAAAGGAATGAATAACAAAAGCATTGTAAAGTTTTAAGGCGTTCTAAATAATTATTACATCCATGAAATTTAGGAACGATAAACATCAAAGATACTATTTAGATTGCTGACAATCTTATAAGGGAAATCTGGGAATCTTACGGCGATGGTATTCATAGTCTGCTCCCATAATTTTTTCTGTTATCGAGAAAACTATTATTATTTATAGTTATGCCCATTCTATGTCCCTAATTGAACTTAACAATAATTTTTCCGATTCATGAAATTTTTTGGGATTGGGATTGTTATTGGTATCGTTTGAATCAGTGATAATTCTGAGTGAAAACATAAATCAGGGTCAGTGGGCTAAAGATATTCTCAAAGCAGTTGTTGTTGATTTTAATGAGTATTTGTAAAGTGTTGACCAAAACGTTGACCAAACATCCTTTTGAAATAAAAAAGGCTTTCAACGAAAACGCTGAAAGCCTTGAATATTCTTGGTACCGGAGGCGAGACTTGAACTCGCAAGAGCATACACCCGGGGGATTTTGAATCCCCTGCGTCTACCAATTCCGCCACTCCGGCATGGAACATCCTCTTTTAAAAGAAAACGGGGGAATTGTCAATAAGATTTCTGCTTTGAAATGGATTGGATCAGGTGAGGGCGTTGAAGACGGCTTTGGTTGGAACAGCCCCCTGCCGCAGGATCTTTACCCGAGTGCAGGTCACATCCACTATGGTGGAACCGGAGCCCCCCTGTACCGGGCCCGCATCCAGAATGAGATCTGTACCGGCGACTATGGACGGGGGAAGCCGGTCAGGAGTCGTGCAGCCGGGTTGGCCGGATAAATTGGCACTGGTGCCGGTGATGGGAAAGTCAACGGCATTGACCAGGGAAAGGGCAACGGGGTGGCCGGGCAGGCGGATGCCGATTTTTTGGGTATGGGCCGTCAGATGAGGGGATATATGGTCTGCCGCCCGGAACACAAGGGTGAGACCCCCGGGCCAGAATTTGTCCATGAGGCATTGTGCCTGGTCGGGGATGTCTTTTACCAGGGAGCCCAGATCGGCTTTATCCCTGATCAGGACCAGGATGGGGTTGTTTTTTGGGCGTTGCTTGATTTGGAAGACCTTTTCAACGGCTTCCGGGTCCAGGGCATTGACTGCCACCCCGTAAAGGCATTGGGCCGGAAAGATGACCACCCCGTTTGAGGTGAGGATCTTTCCGGCCTTTTGCATGCTAGCCTGATCCGGGTGAACAGGGTCCACCCGGATAGTTTTGCCGGTATCAGGCAAAGGACTCCGCCTTTTTTTCCACCTTGGCGGCCATATCCTTTTTAAAGGCTGCCAGTTTTTCCGCCACCACCGGATCGGTCACCCCGATGATCTGTGCGGCTGTAATGCCGGCATTGTGGGCACCGGATTTGCCGATGGCCATGGTGGACACGGGGATTCCCGGAGGCATCTGCACGGTGGCCAGAAGAGCATCCAGGCCCTGGAGGGCCGAGGAATCAATGGGCACACCCAGAACAGGCAGGGTGGTGTGGGCCGCGATTACCCCTGCCAGGTGAGCTGCATGGCCGGCACCGCAGATGAGTACCTTGATGCCTTTGTCACGGGCCTGGATGGCAAGCTGGGATGCTTTTTCAGGTGTTCTGTGGGCCGAGGCCACGGTGACGTAATAGGGGATGTTAAATTTTTTGAGAATGATGAGTGCTTTTTCCATGACCGGAAAATCTGAGTCCGATCCCATGATCACCCCCACCTGGGGGGGGACTGCCATGCGTTTTAATGCTTTGGCACCGATATCTTTTCTCATGAAGCAGTCTTTGAACTGAATCTTGCCACAGGCTTGGTAGGCGGTGTTGATGGCTTCTTCCACCGTGGCGCCAAGGGAGGTGACGCCCAGAACCCGGCCGCCGGATGCAACGACTTTGTCGCCGTTCATTGCAGTGCCTGCGTGGAAGACCACGGTGTCCTTTACCTCATTGGCCTCGGCAAGTCCCGTGATTTCATGACCTTTTTCATAGGAACCGGGGTAGCCGCCCGCGGAGATGACCACGCACATGGCGGCCCTGGGATCAATTTTGGTCTTATGGTTGTGGAGGGTGCCGTCGCAGCAGGCCTCCATCAGGGGGACAAGATCGTTTTCAAGGCGCATGAGGATGGGCTGGGTTTCGGGATCTCCCAGGCGGGTGTTGAATTCCAGGACCTTGATCTGGTCTTTGTCCACCATCAGGCCTGCGTAAAGCACGCCTTTGAAGGGGGTGCCTTCTTTGGCCATGCCCTGGACGGCCGGGATCATGACCTCGTTCATGGCCTTGGTTCTCAGATAGTGGTCCAGGACCGGGGCTGGTGAGTAAGCGCCCATGCCGCCGGTGTTGGGGCCTTCATCATTGTCGAAAATACGTTTGTGATCCTGGGACTCGGGCAGGGGAAGCACGGTTTTTCCGTCGGTGAGGGCAATGAAAGAGGCTTCTTCGCCTTTTAAACATTCTTCCACCACCACCAGGGCACCGGCATCGCCAAATGTATTTTCCCGCAGCATACCGTCAATGGCTTCCTCGGCCTCTTCAACGGATGAACAGACAATCACGCCTTTGCCTGCGGCCAGGCCGTCGGCCTTGACTACGCAGGGGGCGCCAAGGGCCCGGGCATAGGTTTTGGCCTTGTCTGCATCAGTAAAGGCTTTGCCTGCGGCACAGGCAATCCCGTATTTTTGCATATGGTTTTTGGAGAAGACTTTTGACCCTTCAAGCTGTGCCCCTGCTTTTGACGGGCCGAACGCGGCCAGTCCCTTTTCTTCAAACACATCAACGATGCCGGCCACCAGGGGGCCTTCGGGGCCGACCACGGTGAGGTCTATGCCCTTATCCTGTGCAAAGGCGGCCAGTGCATCAATGTCGTTGACTTTGATGTCAACATTTTCAGCCAGGGTCTGGGTACCGGCATTGCCCGGGGCGCAATAGATTTTGTCCACCATGGGGCTCTGGGAAATTTTCCATACCAGGGTATGTTCCCGTCCGCCGCTGCCTACAACGAGGATTTTCATTTAGCTCTCCTTAGGTTTGTGCGTTTATTTTCTTCAATGGCAAGTTCAATGAGTTTGTCCAGCAGGGCTGAAAAGCTGTATCCCCCGACCTGTGCGGACTGGGGATAGAGGCTGGTGGCGGTCATGCCCGGAATGGTATTGGTTTCCAGAACAAAGAGTTCACCCTCCCTGAGGATCATGTCTGTGCGGGAATATCCTTTGAGGAACAGGGCCTTGTGGGCCCGGGCCGAAAGATCCTGGGCCTTTTGGGTGAGATCTTCATCAATGCGTGCCGGGCAGATTTCTTCGGTTTCACCTGCCACGTACTTGGCCTCATAATCAAAATATTCATGGCTGTCTCCCGGGATGATTTCAATCACCGGAAGGGCTTCCAGGGTGTCATTGCCCAACACCCCGCAGGTCAGCTCCACCCCTTTTATATACCGCTCCAGGATCAGGGTGTCGTCATGGTCGAACCCCTTTTTTATGGCGGATTTAAGGTCTTTTTCCTCTTTGACGATGGTCATACCCACGCTGGAACCGGCACAGGCTGGTTTGACAACAATGGGCAGCCCAAGGGTTTCCACTGCATTGGGGATGGAAATCTTGTCATGAATATTATAGGCCAGGTATCCCGGGGTGGATATTCTGGATGCTTCGTATAGCTGTTTGGCCGTCAGCTTGTTCATGGCACAGGATGAGCCCAGGACACCTGCGCCCTGGTATGGGATGTCCAGCAGGTCAAGCAGGCCCTGGACCGTGCCGTCTTCTCCAAAGGGCCCGTGGAGGATGATCAGGGCTGCGTCGATTTTTGGAGCGTCCGTGACCAGTTTGGGAAGATCGAATTTCGGATCATAGCGGGTGATTTCGTACCTGTCCTTGTCAAGGGCGTCAAATACCTGGTTTCCGCTGTTTAACGATACTTCACGTTCCGTTGACACCCCGCCGGATAACAGGGCCAGCCTGATTTTGTTCATGGATATCTCCTTCGGGTTTGGGTGATCAGAGCGTTTCAGCCCTGGATAATGGTCTGGCGTGCTGCCTCGAATTCCTCCCTGGTGATGAGCTCTTTTTCATACAGGGTGTTGAGTTCCAGCATTTTGCGCTCTGCCTTGGCCACGGAATCCTCAATGAGCCGGGCCTGGGGGTATTCCTGATTACCGGAATGATCCGGCAGCAGGGCTGCAGACGGTGTTTTTGCCTTGATTTCAAAGGAGGCAAAGCCCCCCAGAAGCCGGACTTCCACGGCACGGTCCTGGAATTCAGGCGCACCCAAAACCTCGCTGAGGCTGGAGGAGGTGTCCCTCATTCGCCGGTAAATGATTCCGGCAATGGCAAGTACCAGGACGGCGATACCGGCCATGATCCAGGGCAGATAATGGTACACCCCCTTGAACAGGACAACGGTAAGGCCGATGCCGGCCACCAGGAAAACATGGAGCAGCAGAATGAAATACGCTACAAATATATTTTTAAATAACCCTTCTTTATCTTTTTTTCGAATATTCATGATAACTTTTTCATTAAATTATTTTGGTATTGATCTCTTACCAGGGCTGCGCCCGGGACGGTTCCCCGGACACTGTCGAGCTTTGCCATGAGGTAATTGAGTTTTTTCCCAAGTTCAGCCTTTTTGGGGGTGGTCTCATCAAGGCCTGCCATGAGATCCCGGGTTTGTGAAATCTTCTTTTTCAGTTCAATTTCCGGGGGGAGGAAGCCGGCGTTTTTGAGTACCTTATGGGCCAGACGTAACTCTTCGGGTACATTGGCGTATTCAAAATCAAGGGGGCGGCCCCTGCCTGCCAGGTTGTCAAACCGGCCCTCTTTCTGGGCCTGTTTGATTCTTTCTTCAACAATGGCTTCAAATCCGGGGATCATTGTGAGTTCATTGGCTCCTGGCTGAAATGGTTGAGGGCCGCGGCATCTTGATCGGTTTGTGCCGGGGGATGTTCATGCCCTTTTTAAGGCAATAGATTTTATTAAACTGAGCCAGGTTTTGCAAGCTATTTTCTTATTCCCCGGCTTGACACCAAAAGGGCAATACTGTATCAAATAGCATTTTAAATCAAAGAATTTAGAGCCTTTGTCCCCATGGAAAAAAAAACAAAAACTAAAATGAAACAGGCTTTTTTCCTGGGAGCGGCCATGTGGATGGCAGTCTGTCTGGCCGGCGCGGCAGCCGCCGAGGGGGTAGTAAATGCAGGATCCGGCCAGGGGGAAGCCGCAGAAAAACCAGGCCTGTTTGATGCGTTTTTGTACTTTTCAGCCCCGGACGGTGCCCATTTAAAGGCCGTATCCAAGCAGTTCCCCCCGGGACTGGATGCCCACAAATTGGGCCGGGCCCTGGTCCGGGCCCTGATAACCGGCCCGGCGCCGTCTGGCGTCAAGCGTATTTTTCCAGGCAATACCCGGGTGAATGCCCTGTTTATTACCGACGGTGATGCCTACGTGGACCTGGGGATGGACCCGGATTCCCTGGGGGCAAGTGATACCATGACCGAATATCTGGGGGTGTATTCCCTGACCAATACCCTGACCGTGAACATACCTCAGATCCGCCGGGTCAAGATACTTGTGAACGGATCGGAAGACGCAAGCTTTGGCGGCCATATCAGTCTGGCCGCCTTTTTTGAAACCAATATGTTGATTGTAAAATAATTTTGATCTTCTGAAGATTACACATAAATAAAGATAAGCATACAGAAATGAGCAAACCAAAAAATATCTCCAAAATCAGAAATATCGGTATCATGGCCCACATAGATGCGGGCAAGACAACGGTCACCGAACGTATCCTTTATTATACGGGAAAATCCCATAAAATAGGGGAAGTCCATGACGGCGAGGCCACCATGGACTGGATGCAGGATGAGCAGGACCGGGGGATCACCATTACCTCTGCGGTCACCTCCTGCCAGTGGAAGGGAACCAATATCCAGATCATCGATACCCCGGGCCATGTGGATTTTACCGTTGAAGTGGAAAGGGCCCTGCGGGTGCTGGACGGTGCCATCGGCGTGTTCTGCGCCGTGGGCGGCGTCGAGCCCCAGTCCGAGACCGTATGGCGCCAGGCCGACCGGTATGAGGTGCCCAGGATGGCTTTTATCAATAAGATGGACAGGACCGGTGCGGATTTTTTCATTGCCGTGGATTCCATCCGTGAGAAACTGGCCGCCAATCCTGTGATGCTCCAGGTACCCATCGGAGCCGAGGATCGATTCCGGGGGGTCATCGACCTGATCAATATGCAGCAGATTGCCTGGGATGACGAAACCCTGGGTGCGGAATACGCTGCCGGGGAGATTGAAGCGGAATTTGAGGATCTGGCCATGGAATACCGGGACAAGCTCCTTGAAGCGGTTTCCGAAACCAATGACGAGATCATGGAAAAATACCTGGGTGAGGAGGAAATCACGGTCCAGGAACTCAAGGCCGCCATCCGTCAGGCCACCATTAGCCGGGACATGGTACCGGTGCTCTGTGGAACCGCGCTGAAAAACAAGGGGATTCAGCCGCTGCTGGATGCCATTGAATTCTATTTGCCCAGCCCCAAGGATATTCCGCCGGTGCAGGGAATTCATCCGGATACCGAAGCTCTCCTTGAATTCAGGCCGGAAAAAAACGGTCCTCTAGCAGCCCTTATTTTTAAGGTATCCATGATTGAAGGGCGCAAGCTTTCCTTTGCCAGGGTCTATTCCGGCCGTATTGAGGCGGGCAAGGATGTGTATAACCCGGTCCTAAAACGCAATGAAAAGCTGTCCCGTATTTTGAAGATGCATGCCAACAAGAGAGAACGGCTGGACGAGGCCTCGGCAGGTGATATCATCGGTATTGTGGGTCTCAAGGATTCGGGCACCGGTGAAACCCTCTGCAACAAAGATTATCCCGTATTCCTGGAAAAAATGGAATACGAGGATCCGGTAATCTCCATTGCCATTGAGCCTAAAACCCACGGAGATCAGGAAAAACTGGACCAGGTTCTGGATAAATTCATGATCGAGGATCCCACACTGAAGGTGAGAAAAGATGAAGAGACCGGCCAGACCATTCTATCGGGCATGGGTGAACTTCACCTTGAAATCATCATTTCCAGGATGGTCAAGGAATTCAACACCAATGTCAATGTGGGTAAACCCCAGGTGGTCTACCGGGAGATCGTGACCGCCCCTGCAAAGGGTCAGGCAGTGTTTGAGCGGGATATCCAGGGAAAATCGCACTATGCCGATGTCAGCGTTGAACTCAAACCCCTGGAACGGGGTGAAGGGGTGACATTTAAATCCTTGGTGTCCAATGACCAGATTCCGGATCAGTATATCAAGAATATTGAAACCGGTATCCGTGAGAGCCTTGAAGGCGGTTTTCTCAAAGGTTACCCCCTGGTGGATGTGGAAATTGTCCTGACCAGCGGTGGCTGTGAAGAGGGAAGAAGTTCGGAACTTGGTTTTTCCGTGTGTGCTTCCATGGCCTGCAAGGAAGCTTTGAAATCCGCTAAACTGGCCCTGCTTGAACCCATTATGGATGTGGAGGTCTTTGTGCCCGACACCAATATGGGGGATGCCATAGCCGATCTCAACGCCAGGGGCGGCAAGGTGGAATCCATCAATCCCAAGGCCAATATCCAGGTGGTCAAGGCCGTGGTGCCGCTGGCAAGGATGTTCGGGTATTCAACGGCCCTGCGTTCAGCCACCCAGGGAAGGGGAACCTTTACCATGCAGTTTAAGAGTTTTGATAAGGTATAGCTGGCCCTTCAGTAAACTGGCGCACAGATCCGCTTGGCGGCGGTCGCGTTTGAGAGATATGGCCCGGCCGGTAGTATGTTTACCGTTGCCGGGCCTTTTTTTTTGCCTTGCCCCGAACTTCGTCCAGCCGGTTCCCGGCTTTTTTCTTTATTTTCTCGTCTTCCAGGGTCTCAACGGCCCGGGTTAAATGGCGGACCGCGTTTTTCACATCCATGATATCCGCATAATAAATACCCAGGTAATAATGAGACATGGGGGCCTGTTTTCGTTGTGACATGATATTGGCCATGTGGTAATTGGCCCGGGCAAATCCGGGATTTTTGGTGGCCAGCACACGTTTCAGGCCGGTTTCCGCGGCATTTAGGCTGCCGGTTTCAATCTGGGCCACAGACCGGTAATAGACTGCAAGGTCCCCCATGACCTTATCCGTGCTCACCCCTTCCAGTACGGACAGGGCCGATGAATAGTTCTGGTTCCGGATGTGAAGCCGTCCCAGTTCAAGAAGCACCATGGGGTCGAAGGGGTCGGCAGCCAAAGCCCTGCTAAGGTGTGAAAAACCGAGTTCCAGGCGGCCGGCCCTGGCATAGAGAAGTCCCAGTCCGTAATTGAGCGCCGGGTTATCCGGATCTTTTTCAAGCTTGAGGTTGATTTTGTCAATATAGGCGTCCGGAGCACTATAAAGACCGATGACCCGGTATTTGACCATTTGGAAATCATAGTTTTCCGGCGGGGCCGGTTTGTTTTCCGGGGGGGTATAATCTGCGAGGATACCGGCCAGGTGGGCAATCCGGTTGCCGGTACCCGGATGGGTCTTAAAGTAGTCAGGGATTCCCTCAATGCCCCGGAAATCCGACTCCCTCATCTTGGTCAACCCGGCCAGCAGGCCCCGGGGATCATATCCCGTATTTTCAAGGAAAAGTACGGCTTTCTGGTCTGCTTCGGTCTCGTTTTCCCTGGTAAAGGAGAGCATGGCGGACTGGCCTGCGGCCATGGAGCCCATGGTCAGGGCCTGGGCTGCGTCCCCGCCCCCGCCCACAGAGCCGATAAGTACACCGGCCAGCATACCGGCCAGGCTGCCCATGGTGACCAGTTTTGCCCGGTCAATGGATTCTGACACATGGCGGCTGGCGGCATGGGCGACTTCATGGGCCATGATGCCGGCAAACTCATCCATGGTATCAAGGGCTGTGATAAGACCCCGGTTGACAAAAATATTGGCCGAGGGGCTGGCAAAGGCATTAAAGGATTGGTCATTGAGCATGTTGAAATCAAAATGAAAGGGCTGGACCGGAAGGGTCTCTACGATATGGCGCCCCACTGTTTTGATCATTTTCCGGACCACGGGATCATGGATGATGAGGCCCTGGTCCTGGATCATGTCCATGAATTCCTTTCCCAGCTTTTGTTCGTCGGGGATGGAAATGGCAAATGCCTTTGGGCTGAAAACGAACAATAGTGCCAGGCAGAGGGATATCATACCTTTGAAAGATGTCATGATTGTATGGGATATGACTTTCTCCCCCACAGGGGGCTTAAATGGTTATAAATTCTGTGTGCTCCATGGCAATTTCAATGCGGAAACTGTAATTGCCTATTTTAAAGGATAGACGTCGGTTTTCGGCATAATAGGCGTCAATGACCAGGGTGATGGCGGAATTGAGGGTCAAAGCCTTTGGCTGTCCCATGACGGCGTTGAGGTCGAAATGCTCTTCCACATCCTTGATGAGCTGGCCCATGAGCTGGTTGGTCAGTTCACCGATGGTATCGGCCACTTCGGGTGCCGCAATGGTTGTGGCCAGTTCCTCTTCGGGCATGCCCATGGTGAGCATGTATTTTTTATAAACTTCAAAGGCGGCTTCGGCGCTGAAGTTGAGAATGACCAGTCCGATATAATCCCCGTCAAACTGTACAAAGCAGGTCAGGTCCGGTTTCATGGAGACCTTGGGGATCTTCTGGATAGTGGATGAATATTGGACTTTCTGGCCTGTACTGGTTTCCAGGGTGTTTTGGGCCGTGGTCAGAAAAATTTTTGATATTTCATCAATTGATATGGCATTGGTGGATTTCATGATGTCTCCTTAAGGGTTCGATGACACACATCCACGAATTATCGATAATTTGCGGGGAAATGTCAATTCCTTATACGCTATACCTTAACGTTCTCCCCGTTTAAAGGGTGTGGCCAGCATGGCCGGGGCGTTCAATTTTCTGGGATCACCCAGGGAAATGACCAGAAGGATCACCAAAGTTGAAATATAGGGCAGCATGGCAAGAAAATTGGGAGAAATACCCAGAGGCTGCATGAGGTACTGGGCCACAAAGATGCCGCCGAATACAAAGGAGGCCCAAATGGCCCGGCCTGGATTCCACAGGGCAAAAATGGTCAGGGCGATGGCAATCCATCCCCGTCCGGCCGTCATGCCTTCCACCCAGGATTTTGAGTAGGAAATGGACAGATGGGCCCCGGCAAGAGCAGAAAATGCCCCGCCGATGATCACGGACCAATATCGGACCACATAGACGTTCACCCCCTGGGTTTCAGTGGCTTTGGGATTTTCTCCCGCAGATCTGACCTGGATGCCCAGCCGGGTCCGCTCCAGAAAGAACCAGGCCACCAGGGCCAGGACCACGGCCAGGTAGAAAAAGGGACTCTGGTAGAACAGGGCCTTGCCGATATAGGGAATATCAGAAAGGTAAGGGATGGCCACATTTTCCATTTTTACGGACAATGGCCGGCCTACATAGGGTTTTCCCATCATCCCGGATAAACCCAGTCCCAGCATGGTCAGGGCTAACCCTGAGACCACCTGGTTGGCCTGGAGGGAGATGGAGGCAAATGCATGGATGACCGAAATGGCCATGCCAGCGCCCATGGCGGCCAATACCCCCAGCCAGGGCTGCCCCGTGGTCATGGTCACGATGAAGGCCACAACCGCACCCACCGCCATCACCCCCTCGACTCCGAGGTTCAGGATGCCGGACCTTTCACACAATATTTCTCCGGTGGTGGCAAGAAGGAGAGGGGTGCCTGCCACCATTGTTCTTTGAATTGTCGATATAATAATCTCTTCCATTTTATTTTCCGAATGTGATTTTTATTTTATTGTGTAAAAAATAGTCGCCCATGATTAAAAATATGAGCAGGGTACCGTTGACAATTTCCACGGTGGCGGCGGGCAGGCCCAGGGATATCTGGATGGCGTCCCCGCCCACGATAATTCCCGCAAATACCAGCCCGGAAAGAATGGCATACAAAGGGTTGAGTTTGGCCAGCCAGGCCACGATAATGGCGGTGAATCCGTATCCCGAAGAGACCGAGGCCGGATATCCCAGATAATGATGGATGCCGGCCACTTCTCCTACGCCTGCAAATCCGGCAAGCCCACCTGAAATGGCCATGAGGATCAGGCTGGTTCTTAAAAAGTTGATGCCTGCGTATTTGCCTGCATCCGGGTTTTCTCCCACCACCCGGGCCTCGTACCCGAACCGGGTTTTATAGATGACCACGCAGAGGACTATTGCGCAGACAATGGCCAGGATCAGGGTGGCGTAGTGGATTCTGGTTCCCGGGATGATGCTCAGAATGGCGGCATCGGGCAGGTTGTCCGTGCCGGGAAAGCCGAACCGGGTTTTGCCCTTCCAGGGACCCACGATGAGCATGGTCAGAAATTCGGCACAGATATAGTTGAGCATCAATGTGGTGATGACCTCATTGATGGAGTATTTGATCTTCAGGATGGCCGGGATGATTCCCCAGAAAGCCCCGCCAATGAATCCGGCCAGGAACACCAGGGGTACGGTTACGGGGCCGGGCAGGCTGTCCCCTAAGGTCTGGGCCGTCCACACGGCAAAGATGGCGCCCATGAGCAATTGCCCTTCTGCGCCGATGTTCCAGAATTTGGCCCTGAAGGCCAGGGTAAGCCCTGCCCCAATGAGGATCAAGGGGATGGCCTTGGTGATGGTTTCCTTTATTCCGTAAACTGAACCAAAGGACCCCATAAAGATTTCGGAAATGGCAAATATGGGGTTGACCCCGGCAACGAGAAAAATAATGCTGATGACCAGAAGTCCTGCGCCAAGTGATCCGACATTGGTCATAAAGGATCTGAATGCTGTTATATTGTACCGGTCGCTGGTGGTAAAATGTATCATGGTATCTGTTTTTCTACCTGTTATACCTGGTTGTTAAATTCCGGAGTAGAAGACGCACTGCCTTCAAATCTTTTGGACCCGGCCATCATCATGCCGATATCCGAGAGCCGGTCGTCGTCGGCATCCAGAATGCCCATGAATTCACCGTCAAAGATCACGGCCACCCGATCGCAGAGTTCAAAAATTTCTTCCAGATCTTCTGAAAAGAGCAATACCGTACTGCCCTGTTTCCTTAAGGCCAGCAGGTGCTCCCGCAAAAATTCCGTTGCCCCGACATCCAGTCCGTAGGTGGGGTGGGAGGCCACCAGAAGCTGTGGCTGTTCGCTGATCTCACGGCCTAGGATGAGTTTTTGAATATTTCCGCCTGACAGATTCCGGATCTGGTTGTTGATGGAGTGGGTGGAGACCCTGAAATCTGAAATAATGGTTTTGGTGTGGTTCTTCACCTGATTGTATTTCAGGAAGTACCGCTTTGAGAATTTTTTCAGATGGTGCTGTTTCAAGATAGCATTGTCGTATAGGAAGAGCCCCGGGGCAATACCGAACCTGATCCGCTCTTCGGGCACATGGGAGACCCCGTAGTCGTAAATTTTCCGGGGGGACATATTGGTGATGTCCTGGTCGCCGATCCTGACCCTGCCCGTATCAATTTTACGGATGCCGGTGATGGCTTCGGCCAGTTCACGCTGCCCATTGCCCGCCACCCCTGCAATGCCGAAAATTTCATTTTCATAGAGGTCAAAGGAGACGCCCTTCACCGCAGGCATGCCCTTGTCACCCGTGACATGGACATCTTTAACACTCAGGATCCGTTTGCCCTGGGCCAGTTTTTCCTTGTCGATGTTGAACACCACATCCCGGCCCACCATCATCCGGGCAAGCCCTTTTTTGTCGGTGTCAGCCGTGTCGGCTCCTCCGACAATCTGCCCTTTCTGGAGTACAGTAACCCGGTCGCAGATGTCCATAATCTCGTCAAGTTTGTGGGAGATGAAGATAATGGAATGGCCTTCGGCCTTCATCCGGCGCAGGATGTCTATGAGTTCCTTTATTTCCTGGGGGGTGAGCACGGAGGTGGGTTCGTCCAGAATGAGCAGGTCCGCCCCGTTGAGCAGGGCTTTTATGATTTCAATCCGCTGCTGCTCACCTGCGGACAATTGCCAGACCTTCTGGTCAAGGTCTATGTTGAAATCAAACTGCCGGGAAAACTGGGCCACCCGTTCCCTGATTTTTACCTTGGGAAAGAAAAAGGGGGTGTCTTTATACCCCAGGGCAATGTTTTCAATGACCGAATGATTCTGGACCAGCATGAAATGCTGGTGGACCATGCCGATGCCGTGGTTGATGGACTCCAGCGGATTGGTGATTTTAATGGGGGTACCGTTGATCTGGATTTGTCCCGAATCGGGCTGGTACAGGCCGTAAAGGATGTTCATCAAGGTGGTTTTCCCGGCTCCGTTCTCGCCCAGGAGCCCCAGGATTTCACCGGAATCAACACTTAGATTGATATCCTTATTGGCATGGATGCCCTGAAACGATTTGCAGATATCAACCATTTCAAGGCGTTGTATTTTTTTCATATCTCTACTTTGAAAAAAGGCCGGGAAAGAGATTCCCGGCCTTATTAGGGGTTAAATTGGGTTGATGCTTATTGGGGGATGCTGCCTTTTACACCTTCAACATAGTACATGATGCTCAGCAGGTCGCCTTTGGAGGCTTTTTCACCCTCCTTGATCTTGATTTCTCCTTTGTTGTCCTTGATGGGACCTGTAAAGGGTTCAAACACATCCACTCCCTGCTTCATCTGTTCGTAGCGTTTCATGACCAGGTCATAGGCGGAGAGTGTGCCGAAATCGGCGGACTCAACCATGGCTTCTTTCATGGCCGGAACAAATTTAGGGTTAATCATGTCCTCATGGCTGCCGCCCAGGATGGCTGCGTCTTCCTTGGCCAGCCACCAGATGTCGTCCTTGGTGGACCATTTTTCATTGTAAATGTCTTCAATGATTTTGGCATACATGCCGCCCCAGTTCATGAGCTGGCCGGAAACCACTGAATCTTTTCCATAGGGCTGCATGGCTGAGTAGTGGGAGAAGGTATAGATTTGTTTGCCTTTTTCGGAATGATCCTGGCCCACTTCAATGACGGCCGGAGTGTCTTCTGTAAATGCCAGGGCATCGCACCCTTCGGCAATCAGGGCTTCAGCAGCTTCCTTGGCCTTGTCAGGTCCGTACCAGGCATAGATCCATTTGACGTCAACTTCAACATTGGGATTCACGGAACGGGCGCCCAAAGCAAATGCATTGATGTGACGGATCAGTTCAGGAATAGGGAATGCTGCAACATAGCCTATTTTATTGGATTTGGTCAGTGCGCCTGCCATGATGCCGTTAAGGTAGTACATCTGGTAGAGATCACCAAAGTAGGTACCCACATTTTCAGACCGTTTGAAACCTGAGCAGTGCATGAATTTTTTATCCGGATATTTGGCACCGGCTTTTACTGTGTCATCCATGTAGCCGAAGCTGGTGGTGAAGACCACGTCGCAGTTCTGCTGCTGGACCAGGCGGTCAATGATTCTCATGCTGTCGGATTCTGAAACGGATTCAACAATAACGGTTTCCAGCCAGGGGAATTTTTTTTCGGCGTATTTTTTACCCTGGTCATGGGCATGGGACCAGCCGTAATCACCCACAGGGCCGACATAAATGAAACCGGCTTTAAGTTTTTTATCTGTTTTGGCCGTGTCTTCTTTTACAGGTTCCGGTGCTTTTTCAGTTTTTTCCGGCTCTTTAGGTGCCTCAGCCTGCTGCTGTTCACCGCAGGAGGTCAAAAACAAAGCACATAGAAAAATTAAAGATACCGCAAGGGAACAAAATTTTGTTTTCATACTCTTCTCCAATGGTTATATTATAAAATTGTCGAGGGATCATACGATATTTAGCGGTTTCCAGTCAACCATTATGATAGTGTCACAGCGCAGAGGTATGAATAATTCGGGGGGCTTGGTTCAAACGTTTCCCGTTGTTACGCGTTTAGTCTGTAATAAAACAATACCGCCCATACTCATCCTGAAATTTGTTTTGCAACTATGGAGCCGGTATCACAGGATCTTCTTGTTGAAAAAGTTATGTTCTCTCCCCTTTGAATGCACTCAGTTATTACCCTGCGAGAATACAAATCCCTGCAAATGATGATTTTTTTATCAATCAATCTAAGCGCTTGTTCAATGGTGCTCTAATGGGCCCAGGTGACTGCAGATGATTTATATGAAAGAAAATAGCCAGCCGCTTTAGATTCTTTCCTATTTTGTCGTGCGCAGTCTGACGGGAAGGTCAAGCTGCGCATGGCAGTTATTGAGATAAAATCTAAAATGGGTTTGACCTGTCTTTGGGGGTACAAAATAACTTGATCTAAATTGTTTCCAATCCCCCTTAAATGGGTAGTTAGAAAACAAAAGATACGTATGGAGTTGATCCTTACATCATAAAGCTCCACAGTATACCGGCACAAACAGCAGATCCGATGACACCTGAAGAGTTGCAGGCCATGGCATGCATCAGCAGAAAGTTAGTTGGGTCTTCCTTCAGGCCCACAAGATGAACTTCCCGCGCTGAACCGGGAACTGCTGACACACCGGCTGCCCCAAGCAGCGGATTGATCTTCTCTTTCATAAAGATGTTCATGATTTTAGCAAAAATAACGCCTGATGCTGTGGCAATGCTGAAAGCAACGGCACCCAGCATAAAAATACCGACGGATTGCTTCGTTAAAAAGACATCCGCCTGGGTTGATGCACCAACGGTTAAGCCTAAGAATATTGTTGCCGTATCAATGACCGCTGTGCGGGCAGTGTTGGCAAGGCGATCAACCACACCTGATTCTTTCATGATGTTGCCAAAGAAAAAGGGTCCCAGCAGCGGAATGGAAGCCGGAGCCAGAAAACAACAGAGGAACAGGCCGACCACTGGAAAAACCATCAGCTCTGTTTTGGATACCGGGCGAGGATCGGGCATACGGATCATCCGTTCCTGGCGAGTCGTCAAGAGCCGCATGATCGGCGGCTGGATGATGGGGATCAGTGCCATATATGAGTAGGCTGCTATGGCGATTGGGCCGATCAGGTGAGGCGCCAGCTTGGCGGTTAAAAAAATTGAGGTGGGGCCGTCAGCGCCGCCGATAATAGCGATGGAGGCTGCCTCTTTGGGCATGAAACCAAAAGCCATGGCACTCAACAGCGTTGCCCAGATGCCTGTCTGTGCGGCAGCACCTAAAAGCATGAGTTTGGGCCTTGCCAGCAGTGATGAAAAATCCGTCATGGCCCCGAGTCCTAAAAAAACTATGGATGGGTATACGCCGGTGGTCACCCCGAAGTAGAGATAGTGCAGGACAGAGTTTGCCTCATAAATTCCCAGTCCGAAGCCTTTGAAAAATGGGATATTACCTATCAGAACACCAAAACCAATAGGCAGCAGCAGCAAGGGTTCATACTGTTTGGCAATGGCCAGGTAAACAAATAAGGAGCCGATGGCCAACATAATAAAATTTCCATATTGTGCAAGTGCAAATCCGGTGTTTGATAAAAACTGTAGAAGCAGTTCCATTCTTCTTTTCCTAATTATTGTGTCTGTTTCGCGTAAAGCTGTTCACAATGCCCGGTCTTACTGGGCAAAGTATAACTTTGCCGTTTGATTCAGGTATCTAGTTTCCAATTGTGAATGTTTATCTGTTCCAGATAAATACACCCTCACCAGCCAGTTCCAGTATCCCGGCTTCTCTAAAACGGCTGACTGTCAGAACAGGGTGCGGAAAATTGTTTTTTTCTGCAACCCGGTAAAGATCACTTAACTCAAAAGGTTGTTCAAGCTTGTCAATGAGCTGCTGATATATTGTGGCTGTTTCCGAAATGTCCATTGGCAATACCTTGGGAACTGATATCTCATTTTTGCTCTTATCAGCAGGTTCTGTTGCCTGTTTGTCTTTTTTGTCAAAGACGGCAACCAGTTTATGCAGTTGAGAGATGATAATGGACAGGATGGTTAATCCCGACATTACGATCAGCGGCCCGGTAATGGCCATTGCCCATCCATTATAAGCACTTATGGCTTCTAATCCGTACAAAGTTAATCCTCCTGTCTTGTTTGTTCTGATCCTGCGGCTATCTTTCGTCGTTCTGATGCGATTTTGTCAATTTTTTTCATTATTTTTTCCCCTAGGGCATTGTCTCCCTGGATCAATTCAACAAAACCACGGCTCGATATTTCCAGCACCTCTCCGTCCTTCAGGGCTTTAACGGTTCCAATATAGTTAAATGGGTGGACAACAGTAGACCAGCCCATAACTTCACCCATTCGATCTAAAATATTCGAATGGTCTTTTTTGAAAGCGACCTCGTACGTTCCCGAGAGGATAATGAAGAAAGTAAGGGCCGGAGTTCCTTGTTTAATTATGATCTCACCGGCCTCGACAGTTCTGGCTTTGAACGCTGCCGCACACGCTTCCAGCTCATGCTGGGTAAGATCTGCAAAAAAATCAAGGGGTTTAAGAATATGGGCGTCAATACTCATAAATGCCTCCCTATATTTACCGTAAGCCTGAATTTTTAACTAAATAATTTTCAGATGTCAAGTTGAACCTTGGATCCCCGGCAATTCCGGATCGCAGTCAGAATCCAAAGCAAGTATACCACTTTAGGACAGACGGCGGGGTATCCATATTAAGGATAGGTTCCAACATCAGTATTTTTTTCAACCGAGGCCATGCGTTGGTCCGAATAGTACATGCGGCCCGATTAATTATTTGGCAGACGTTTGCAGCAACACGGCCGATGGCGCTGCCGGCTGGTGAGTTTTACTTCAAGCAAAGTTATGCTTTGTTTACATCTCCAGTGACAAGGTCGATGGTCAGGTCTCTGTCTTCGGGCGGGAGATCAGACCACCACCCGTAAATCAGGTCTTCTTGCATCCAGCTGACAAATTTCAGCCAGGGGTTGAATCCCGTGGTGTCCAGGGGATTTGCCGGCATCACCTCATTCCCCTTTAAATGGGCCATATAGGCTTTGGCTATCTGATGGGTAATCAGGTCTGATTGTTCCTGCCCCACCTTGTATTTTGCAAGGGCGGCATTGGCAAGCTTTTTGGTTCCCTCAAAGACATAGTGATCTGCATATTGTGCAAAATCGTTACCCATAGACGGGATAGACCGTATGGCAGTGCTCCTGATTTCAACCCGGCTGCCTTGGCTGATGGAAATTTCCCGGTAGGGACAGGGGGCTGTGACCATAGATCCGGTCTCGATATCAAAAATAAACCGTTCCTTTACTTTTTTCCGGGTAATGTCCTGGGCATGGAAATGGCCGGTAAAGGTCAGGGATACCCCATATGCCCCCAGGAGTTCTGTCACGGCTTCGTGGTTCGCGACAATATATTCCTCATAGAAGTCCTTGTTGGCCGGATAATGTTCCATAATGCCGTGGTGCTGCATGGCCATGACAGCCTTACCCGATTGTTTGGCTGTGATGAGCTGCTGCTCGATCCAGGCCAGGGTCTGCTGGGAAAAGGCCCCCCCGGTGATGGGGTGGTGTCCGGGGCGGTTTTCCTTGTACCTGCAGGAATCAAGGGCCAGGAGCCGTACCCCGTCCACCGGCTCGGCCACATAACTCAGGGAGTGGTCATCATGGGCTATGGCCTGCCCGTATCCAAAGTCCTTGTATATCTTTTTAAAGTCTTCCGGACCGGCCGTGGGCACCCCTGAGGTTTTGTCCCCGGAGAACCGAACCCCTTCGGGATTGGAAATATCATGGTTGCCGGGGACCACAAATACCTTCTTCCCGGATTGCTTTAAAGCCTTGAGGTGCTTGGCCATTGCCCTGTGGCAAGTCATTTCACCGTCTTTGGTCAGATCCCCGCATACCAGGACGAAATCAGCCTTTTTTGCAGCAATGGACCGTACTGCGGTTCCGATAATCTCATCGCTTAGTACCAAAAGTTTTCTGTCTCTGTCCAGGTAGTCCTGGAAGGCCGGCCCGGTTATCCCTAAGTTTGTGTCGTAAAGATGGGTATCGGAGATGACAAAGAACCGGGTATCCGGGAACGGCAGGTCCCGGGCTGCCAGGTCCCGTGCATCATGGTCATTCTGGTAGAGGAAGGGCTGCCTTGGGGTACACGCAATGCTCAGAGGGATCATCTTTTTTCCTTTATGAATTGAAATGGATGAAAACAGTTCATTCTATCCCGGATTCTTGGAAAACGGCAAGGGGTATTTTTCAGTACAGTTGATATTGATTTGAAAATATTTTAACACAGGCGATAACTTGCTTGACACACACCGGTAAAGCCGGTACTTGAAATGAACTCTGGCAAAATGGCCATCAAATCCAAACTCCCGGGCAGACATCAGAATATGATTTTATCCCTGATGGACAAAATAAAAGAAGATACAGCAGGCAGGACCATCAGCCTTTCTATTATTTACGCAGGCAATAAAAATCTTGTGCAGCAGCTTCCGGATGTTTTTGAGCCTGCCTTTGACTGCAGTGATATTTATATTTCCCGAATCAATACCGGCTCTGAGTCATATGCCGTGTTTTTTACTCCCCATTGATGATTATTCTTTAATTCAAATTAAATATTTAATCCGTATAGTAGGAGCTTAGAATGGTTGAAAAAATCACAGGTCATATCCGGTTTCACTCCCTGTTATTCTTTTTGATCGGCGCAGCCGTGTTCTGCCCGGCCACAGATGCAGTATGCGGAATACTGGGATCCAAAGTATTGAAGTTGTTTTCAAGTCCCGCTAAAGACTATGATGTCACCCGTGCCTCAAAAGAGCTGCCCATTGTGAGGACGCCTGTTGAGAGCCTCAGTATAAATGAAATTTCCGGGATAAGAGAATTGTTTGAAACCCGACAATTTAAAAAACTCAATACTGCTTTAGCGGCCTATCAAAAGGCATTTGACGCTGATTCGGCAAATGAATACAGAGTTCATGACAGTTACAGGGCATTTGATGTAACCCTTCCGGCCTATGAATCATTATTGGAAAAATGGGTACAGGAATTTCCGGATGTTCATTATCCTTATATCGCAGCTGCGCAATATTATTATGCCCTGGCCTGGAAAAAAAGGGGGGCCCAATATATCAATAAGACCCCTGAAGAGAATATCCGGGGGATGCGGTTTGATTTTTTAAAGGCAATGGATCATCTTAAGGCTGCCTCAGATATTCGGTCCGATCTCATCATGGTGCATTATCTTTTGCTGGGGATTTATAATGCCTCAGGTGATGATGAGAATGAGGACCTGGCCATAAGAGAGGCATTGGCAGTGTTCCCCGACTCTTTTATCATTAATGCCAGGGCCGCATTTGCAAAACAGCCCAGGTGGGGCGGCAGTTACCGGCAGATGGAGGAAATCGCGAAAAATGCGGAATCCTGGACCCAAAAGACCCCTAAGCTTTTTGTGATCTACGGCTTTATCTATTCTGACCAGGGCTGGTATGCCAGGCAGGAAAAGAAATACGATAAAGCGGTCCGTTTTTTTGAAAAAGCCCTTTCCTATGGTGATTATTGGGGGTTTTATTATGAACTTGCCAAGGTTTACCATTATGGCTTAAAGGATTTTAACAGGGCATTGGATTACATCGATAAGAGCATTGAGTTGAGATCAACCTTCAAGGACACCCACCGGATGCGGTCCAGGATTTTGTTTGCCCAAAAAAGATATTCCGGATCCATTCGGAGTTTAGCGACTGCGGAATTGCTTAACCCCACGGATCGGTCAACGGAAAAATGGCGGCAATGGGCTGCCGGCAATTTATTGAGCCGCGGGCACAAGGTATTTAAAACAGATCTGGGCGCGGCAGTGGGGTTTTATGATTTATCCATTGAATTCAATGATGATAATTATGAATCCTATTATTGGAAAGGCGTTGCCTTAAGCCGCCTGAACCGGAATGAATCCGCCCTTTTGAATTTTAAAAGGGCTGTTAGGATCAACCCCCGCCATTTTGAGTCTTTTCAGATGATTGATTATATCTATGCCCGGGACAGAAAATGGGATAGGATCATCGGATATTGGAACCGTTTTCTGGCATTGGAGCCGGGTCATGCCCAGGCTTTTTTTGAAAGATCCGGCACCCACTATCATAACCGTGATTTTAAACATGCCCTGGAAGATTTAAAACGGTCGTGTGAATTGGGGTATCAAAAGGCCTGCAAAAAATATAAGCAGATGAAAGGCGTGTTATATTGAACGGCTGGCAGGCGGAGCAGGAGAAAAAATGGGTCACCTGAATCTGGATGAAGATCATGCTGTTTATTATGAATTGATTGAGGGAAATACCCGTAAGCCCTGGCTGGTATTCCTCCATGAAGGGCTGGGCTGTATTCCAATGTGGCGGGATTTCCCCCAGCATATTTGCCGGAGAACCGGATGCCCCGGCCTGGTTTATGACAGAACAGGGTACGGGCGGTCCTCCGCCCTGAATTCCGGTCGTACCATTCATTATATGCATGACTACGCCCTTAAGGAATTGCCTGACGTGATCAATGCCCTTATTCCGGGCCACCCCTTCATATTGATCGGCCATTCGGACGGAGGCAGTATCGGACTTATTTTTGGGGCCCTAAGATCTCCGTTATTAAAGGGAATTGTCACTGAGGCCGCCCATGTCTTTGTTGAATCAGAAACCATTGAAGGCATCCGGCAGGCAGATGAGGCCTTTGACGGCGGGAAGCTTGACCGACTGAATACATATCACGGAGGTAAAACCCGCCAGATTTTTAAGGCCTGGTCCCATACCTGGCTCAGTAATTGGTTCGGCCATTGGAATATTGAATATCTGCTGCCCTCCATCACCTGTCCCATGCTCATCATCCAGGGGGTGGATGACCCCTATGGAAGTGAAGATCAGGTCAACTCAATCCTGTCAAAATCATGGGGCCCGGCCGAATCTTTTTTAATTGAAAACTGCGGACATACGCCGCATTTGGAGCAGCCTGAAATTGTGCTGGAGAAAATGTCCGGGTTCATTGAAAAAATCATCTTAACTTGATACGCTTAAAGGCAAGCCCAGTGCGTCATCTTAGGATCGGCTCCAAAAGATCAAGTAATTTTGTAACGATTCTTTAAAACTATCCCTGAAGTGCATATTCAAATTTTGACAGTGCTGAAGAACAGAAGATGAGCTTTCCGGCGACTATATACCGTACAGGCGTTCAGGCATAAACCAATACGGAGGTGTCCCAGCATGGATATTCAGCATTCATTGGTTGAAATGATTAAGAAGGCCGACCGCCAGGGGGCCAACCTGCTTCTGGACACCTGGGCCGGGGAGTACGGCTATGAAAAACTGTTGAATGAGGTATTGGAACCGACACTGCAGATGATCGGCGAAAAATGGTACTCTGCCGAAGCCTTTTCCCTGGCCCAGGCCTATGTCGCGGCAAAGGTGGCAGAAGACGCCCTGCTCAAAATTGTTGCCCACAAAAAAGAGAGTGACGGAACACCGCCTGAAAAGGGGCCGGTGGTGATCGGAAATATAGAGGAGGATTTTCACTCCCTCGGGCGGCGGATGGTCGGCATCTTTCTGGAGGCGGACGGCTGGATTGTCCATGATCTGGGCAATGACGTGCCAGCTGAGGAATTTGTGGATAAAGCGGTTGAGGTCGGCGCAAAAGTCATCGGCGTGTCGGCCATGATGCGGACCACGGCTCACAATATCAGGGAGGTTCGCACGGAACTGGACCGCCGGGGCTTGTCAGGACGTATTCAACTGGCGGTGGGCGGGGCGGTTTTTCTGGTCTGCCCGGGCCTTGACCTGGAGGTCGGGGGGGACGGCACCACCCGAACAGCCATAGACGCTGCCCCGCTTTTTAACCGTCTCTGGGACAGGGCTGTTAACAGGGAGGCTGGATCATGACCCCCTTTGAACGGATCAAGGCGACACTGGCAGGAGAGCCTCTGGACCGGAGAGCATTTATTCCGGTGTTGAGCCTTTACGGCGCACGGTTAACCCATTGTCCTCTGGATCAGTATTTCACTGATCCGGCGGCCTATACGGCGGGGCAGGTTGCCGTATATAAAAAGTTCCAGCCGGACATACTGTTTGGCCCCTTTGCCTTTGCCCTGGTGGGGGCTGCATTCGGCGGCGAGATCAAGATGCCCGCTCTGGAGGCCCCCAACATCCGAAGGCCGGGCATTGGATCACTTGAAGAGTGGAACCGGCTTGAACTACCCGACCCGGATAAAAACCCTTATCTAATTTATTTCAAAGAGGCCATCGGGTTAATGGCTGATGAATTTAAAGGCAGGGTTCCCGTTGCCGCCTGTCTGCCGGCCCCCATTGATATCCCGGCACTTGTTCTGGGCATGGAAGGGTGGATGGAGTTATTGTTATTCAACCCGGATGGGGCCAGGGAACTGCTGGAACGGGTGAACCTGTTTTTTGTGAAACTGGCCAATTGCCTCTTTGCCCAGGGGGCCATGGTTGCTTTCCTGCCCTGCGGGTATGCGTCTCCGGCGGTTCTCATGCGTGATCCCGTGGAATCCATTCTCCGGCCGGCAATGAAACAGGCCCTTGGCCGGCTCAAGGGACCTGCTGTGCTTCACCATTGCGGGGCCCCCCTGCTCGGCCATCTGGATATTTTAACCGGGCTTTGCTCAACCATGGGGTTTGCCCTCAGCTACGAAGAGGGACTGGCCCGGGCCCGGCAGGTGATCGGTCCTGAACCTGCATTGTTAAGCGGTCCCCACGGTCCAAGCCTTGTGGAGATGACTCCTGACCAGGTGGAGACGACATGCCGGTCTATTCTGAAAGAGCGGGACAGGGCAAAGGATCCCCGTTTTATCCTGGTCACACTGGGGGCGGATGTGCTCTACAATACACCGCCGGAAAATATACACGCCATGGGCCGGGCCCTTGACCAGGTGGGCTGGAATGCCCTATGAGACCACAGGCCGAAAATTCCTCTGTTGTATTCGGCTGTGCCGTATTCAAGGCTGAAATTCTGGCCTTAAAGGAACGGTATTGGCCTGATCTTGACATCCGGTTTCTCAATTCGATGCTTCACATGGTACCGGATGAACTCGGCAGCCGGCTGGACAAACTGATTCAAAAGGAAGTTTCCAGTGATCATAACATCCTGTTGGTCTACGGCGATTGCTGCCCCCAGATGGAGACCCTGACAGAACATCCCGGTGTTATCAGGGTTCGGGGCAACAACTGCTGCGACCTGCTCCTGGGAAGGCAGATGTACAGGCGGCTTTCCCATGAAGGGGCGTTTTTTCTTTTTCCGGAATGGGCCGGCCGGTGGCAGCATATCTTCAGGGTTGAGCTGGGCCTGAACGCGGCCAATGCGGCAAGCCTCATGAAAGACATGCATAAAAAACTGGTTTATTTGGATACGGGTTTTTTTCCCGTCCCTGTTGAAGATTTAGAGGCATGCTCTCTTTATTGTCAACTTCCCTGGGAGGTGTTGGCGGTCTCCCTTGAACCGTTGCGGGAATGCATTCAAACCGCTTTTGATCAATTTAAGAGATAAAGGATACTGAATGGGCAACGATATAATTCATAGTGACCCGGCCTTTTCAGCCATGACCATTGATATCCTGAACAATATGCTCTCCAAGGCCGATCATCCCGGACGGCTGGCCGAATACCTCACCGGAGAAATCCGGGAGCTCACGGGTGCGCGCTGTGTTCTGCTCATTCAATGCCTGGAAAATGATCACGGGGTCATTGACGTGAATCCCGCACGCCTCCGGGACTGGGCAGAATCGGATGAGGCCAGGCATTTGTACGAGCTGGCTCACAATCTGACGGATGTGCAGCTGCTGAACCCGGAAAGCCCGCCGGATACCCACCCGGAGGTTTTTACCTTATTACTCAGGCAGGGCTATGATATATCCATCATAATTCCATTGCGGGTGGGGCCGGCCCCTGTGGGTGCCATGCTCCTGCTGGGCCTTCCCGGCGAACAGCATATCCAAACCGAAGTTGCGCTTTTACGGACATTGTCCGGGGTCCTGGCTTTGGTGCTGCGCAATGCCCTGCTTTACGAGGATCAGGAAAAGGCCATTGAGGAACGGACAAAAGAGCTCTCCCTCTATGGGTTTACCATGGAAAATATGGGGGATGCCGTATATTGGGTCAACCCGGACTCAACCTTTCAAAAGATCAATTCATCTGCCTGTAAAATGCTGGGGTATTCAAGGCCGGAGTTGTTTGATCTTTGCCTGACGGACATCAGCCTTGAAGTGTCCGAAGAGACTTGGCCCGGGTATTGGGAAAAATTCAAAGAAACCCAGGGGATTAACTTTGAAACTGTTTTTCTTGCAAAGAACGGCAAAGAGATCCCGGTGGAGATATCTGCCAATTATTTTGAGTTTGAAGGAAAGGCGTACAATTGCGTCATTGCCAGGGATATCTCCACGCGAAAACAGCTTGAAACCCGCTTGCACCAGGCCCAGAAAATGGAATCCATCGGAAACCTGGCCGGTGGAATCGCCCATGATTTTAATAATATTTTATTTCCCATTCTGGGGATGTCGGAATTGCTCCTGGAAGATCTGCCTCCAAAAAGCCTTGATCATGAGAACGTCCAAGAAATTTTCAAAGCCGGAAAAAGGGGGAGTGATCTTGTGAAACAGATCCTCTCTTTCAGCCGCCGGGGTGAGGGCCGGGTGATTCACGTTAAACCCCAGGGCGTCTTAAAGGAGGTCCTAAAACTGACCCGATCTTTTATACCGTCAAATATAGAAATAACCCATGACATCCAGGAGGACTGCGGATTCATCCAGGCCGATCCCACCCGGCTCCACCAGATTGGGATGAACCTTATCACCAATGCCTATCATGCGGTTCAAAAGAAGAACGGCAGGATCGAAATTATTCTCAGGGAGATTCTTCTGGAAAGAAGGTCCCGGGACGGCCTCTCCATTTTGCCGGGCCGATATGCCATGTTTAAGGTGGCCGATAACGGCATTGGGATCCGCCCCGGGGATATGAGTAAAATTTTCGACCCTTATTTTACAACAAAGGAAAAAGGAAGAGGGACCGGACTTGGCTTATCAGTTGTTTATGGGATTGTTAAAGAATATCATGGGGATATCAAAGTCTATAGTGAACCCGATCAGGGGACGACATTTACCTTATATCTGCCCCTGGTTAAAAACAGGGTTGGCGGGTCCATGCCGGAGGCTTCTGGGGCAACACCATCGGGATCCGAAAGCATCCTGCTGGTTGATGATGATGCCGCCGTTGCCCGGCTGGAAACCCAGATGCTCAAGCGATTGGGGTACCGGGTGACCACGCATTGCGACAGCCTTGATGCCTTAAATACATTTGAGGCCGATCCCTTTGCATATGATCTGGTCATAACGGATATGACCATGCCTAAAATGACGGGAGATCAGCTCGCCGAAAAAATATTGGCCGTGAGATCCGAAATACCCGTGGTCATCTGCACGGGGTTCAGCGAAACCGTGGGGAAAGAGCAAGCCGAATCAAAGGGGATTAAAGGATTCTTAATGAAACCGGTTATCAAATCCGACCTGGCCAAAAAGGTCCGTGAGGTTCTTGATGATGCAAAATCCTGATATGCAGTTCTGAATGTCAACCTGAGTCTCAATAGGGATGGATAACAAATGATGGATACCCTGTTTTTCTGGATGTCAAAGTTGATCTGGCTGGTGATTTCACCGGATATGCTGCTGGTATTTCTGGCAGCCTCCGGATGGGTCGCATTCTATGCCGGGGCGGTGAAAAAAGCCGGAATAATGTTTACATTTCTTGTCCTATTCATGGGGGCGATTACGGTTCTGCCCCTGGGGCAATGGATGCTTTCTCCTTTGGAAAACAGGTTTCCGGTGAATCCGGACCTGCCTGAGGACGTGGCAGGCATCATTATGCTGGGCGGGTCTGAAAATGCCTATAAATCAAGGCTATGGGGGCAGTACGAACTTTCAGGCGCTGCCGAACGCTATCTTGGGTTCATCTCCCTGGCAAGGCGGTACCCGGATGCGGTCCATCTTTTCACCGGCGGTTCCGGCAATTTTACCCGGCCCGATGATAAGGATGCCCATGTGGCCGGACTGGTGTTTAAAACCCTTGGGCTGGACGGTGTTGTCTTTGAAGAAATGTCCAGGAATACTTACGAGAACGGAATGTTTTCCAAGGCCCTTGCCAAACCCAAACCCGGAGAACACTGGGTGCTTGTCACCACTTCATACCACATGCCCAGGGCCTTGGGGGTATTTGAGAAACTCGGGTGGCAGGTGATTGCCTATCCAGTGGACCATTATACCTATGCCGGAGAGAAATTGGGCCTGACCCTGAATTTTGGCGGAAACCTGAATCTGCTGACCAAAGGGGTCAGAGAATGGGTGGGGCTCTGCGCATATTATATCTCTGGAAAAACATCAGCACTTTTTCCAGGTAGAATTTTACCCTCTACTCCCAAATAACCGTACTATTTGGAAGTAGAGGGGCGCATTCTTATTCTCCGGGAATAAAATCCGGTTCAGTCACGGCCAGGACTGCATAGCCGCCCTGGATGTTTTTCACCCGGTCGTATCCCTGCTGGTTGAGAAATACCTGGCATTCATAGGATCTTGCACCGGTGCCGCAAAGCAGATAGAGATCCTCGTCCCTGGGCAGTTCTTCAAATCGGTCTCTGAGTTCTTCCTGGGGAATGCTGATCCACCTTTTCCCGTATTTTTCAATAAAAGATTTGGCTTCATCCTGGCTCCGCAGGTCAACCACCTTGATCTCTTCTTTTTTGAACAGGTCAATAAAGTCGAGCATGTCAATGGGGGTGTTCCGGCCTTCAAGGATATTGTCCAGGACATTGCCGGCATTGTTGATGACATCCATGGCCGAGGCAAATGGCGGTGCATACCCGGTTTCCAGCACGCAGACATCATCCACATCTATGCCGGTGTGAAGCAGAGGGGCAACGGCGTCCACCCGGGCCTTGACCGCATCGGACTGTTCTCCGATGGCTTCCACACCGAGTATTTTCCGGGTGGCCCGGTCTGCGATGAGCTGGATGAACATGAATTTTGAATCCGGATAAAAATGGGCACGGTCAAACTGGGCCACCAGGGCATGGACCGGATCAAATCCGGCAGCTTTGGCCTGGGCAACGGTGAGGCCGGCTGTGGCCGCCCCCAGCTCAAATACCTTGATGCAGAACGTGCCCACGGTGCCCCTGAACTTGGAAGCCCGGCCGTGGATATTATTGGCAATGATCCGGCCCTGGCGGTTGGCAAGGGAGCCCAGAGGCATGGTGATATTGTCCCCGGAAACCAGGTTGCGCATCTCAATACAGTCCCCGCCGGCATAGATATCCGGGTCTGTGGTTCTCAGGTTCCTGTCCACGATGAGGGCGCCGGTGCGGCCCACGGCAAGGCCTGCATCCGAGGCGAATTTTGTATTGGGCCGGACTCCGGCGGACATGACCACCAGGTCGCAGTCCAGGACTTGGCCGTTGACCTCCACGCCGGTGACTCCGGTTTTTGAATCCCCGGTAATCCGGGTCACCTGCTGGGAAAGGATGACCTTGACCTCGCTTTTTTCAAGCTGATTGACCACTATTTTGGAAATGTTCAGGCCGATGGCTGCGGGCAGTACCTGATCCGCCATTTCCACCAGGGTGGTCTCCACGCCCCATAGATCGGTGAGGGCCTCGGCCATTTCAATGCCGATGGCGCCGGCACCGATGACAACGGCTTTGCCCACCGTGCCTTTGGAGATCATCTCTTTGATATCCTGAGCCGTATGGAGGTTGGAGACGGTGTAGACCTGGGGCAGATCCGCACCGGGGATGGGGGGGCGGACCGGGGTGGCGCCGGAGGCTATGACCAGTTTGTCATAGGCCATGGCCTCTTGGCAGTCCGTGTCAAGATGGCGGACCACCACTTCTTTTTCTTTGGGATTAATGGACAAGGCCTCCACCCGGGGCAGAATCCGGATACCCTTGCAGGTCCTGAAAAATTCAGGGTCTCTGACCGCATGGGCCGTGGTTGAGCGCAATTCTTCAATGTCCGTAATGTCCCCGCCGATATAATAGGGTATCCCGCATCCTCCGTAGGAGATTAAATTGTCTCTGTCGATTACGGTGATTTCAGCTTCCGGGTCAAGGCGTCTGAGGCGGCAGGCCACTTTGGGCCCCAGGGCCACAGCGCCGATGATGATGATTCGTTTAGCCATGATATCCTCTTTTGCGTATCTATATGGACGCATTAATGGTGTAAAAGAATTAATTTACTCCGATTTTTCAGTTTTTCAATGGATATTTGTGATTTGGGTGAGTTTTTTTAGCTGTTTTCGGGGATGAGAAAATTCAAGGCTTGGTCAATGCTTTGAAATACCCTGTAATCAAAGGGAAGGAGTTTGGTTAAAGATACATAGATCTTTGCCATGCCCATGTCCATGAAGCCGGGAACCACCAGGGCGGATTTATTGGCAAAGTTTTTATTCCGGGTTTTGTAGAGGCGGAGTATTCCGGCAATTTCTCTGAGATCACCAATGGACAGCCCCATGGCCGCATCAGTAAAATCCCACAGTGAATGTTTGTCCGGATAGTCCGGATGGGCCAAAAGTTTTGACATGGCCGCGGTCAGGCCCTTTTTTTCCACCAGACCTGTCACCGTCATCCGGATATACCGGGCATGGGATTCATCAAGTTGATATTCCATGGTGCTCCTTTATGTGGGGTTAGGGTTGGTAAATGATGAATTCGGTGGAGATAAAATACGTTAATTGGGTTATTTCATCAAGGGGTTAAATTTTTTGGTATTTAATAAAAAGACCCAGCCCGGCCAGTATGAGTATCAGCCCCACCAGAGAAATCATATTCGGCAACTTGGCCCCCAGAAAAAGAATTCCCCCTGCCAGGGCAAAGACCACCTCGCTGGACTGGGTGGCATCCACGGCCGCCAGTTCATTTGAATCGGCCGCCAGGTTTCGTGCGTACAAAAAGATCCCAGTGGCAAAAACCCCTGAGAACAGGGCTACCAATGCTGTATTCATTATCTGAGAGGGTGCGGGTGGTGACGGCTGGATCAGAACCAGAAGCAGTATCCACAGGGGAAATGATCCCAGGGTCATGAGCAATACCTTGTTGAATACATTATCCAGGGCCGGGGATTCAATTTTCGGGACTTTTTTGTGGTGCCCGTGTTTTGCCTCCCACACCAGCTGATTGCCGAAGGGGTAGCAGAAGGCCGCTCCGAGAACGGGAAACCCGCCCAGGAGAAGGGCCTTCATGTCAAAATGGTCGATATGGGCCAGGTTTACCAGGATTACCCCCAGGAAAATCAGGCCGGAGAAGAACCATACCCGTTTGGGAAAGGTTTTGCCGAATCCCATGAATACAAAGAGGCTGGCCACCACGGTGAATTGCCAGGTGGCCGCAATCACCCATCCCGGAGAAAAGTCTGCACTAAAGCAGATCAGGGCGTAGAATCCTCCGAAGCCGATGCCGCCGGCAATGACCCAGAACCGCCAATGGGAGAAAAAGAGGTTCATCACATCGGTCAATTGTCTGACTCCCCCCTTTACCAGGGTGATCAGGAATAGAAAAACGGTCATGAAAAGATATCTCAGGGAGGCCGACCAGAGCCAGTGCCCCCCCTCCAGGCTCATGACTTCATTGAGAATAAAAGTGGTGCTGAAGAATGCGCCGGAGAGTATGCCCAGAAGAATTAATTTAACCATGGTCTCTGGATACCAGAAAAAATACGCCTGCACAACCAGCACATGGCCTAGTCCTTGAGTTTTTCCAGTAACGCCTGGTAGGCTTCGTTGATTTCCACGAATTTTTCATGGTCCCCGCCCTTGTCTGGGTGGTGTTTCCTGGCCAGTTTCCGGAATTTTCGGGTGAGTGTTTTTTTATCCATGGTTTTCATCCCTTCCAGTGAAAGGCCGAAGATTTTTCTGGCCTCTGATAGCGGCACTAGGGGTTTGGGAGGTGGGGTGAAGTTTCTGCGGCGGAACATGAAATCCCTGGCCATGTCATCCAGAAGGACCGTGTCTCCGTATGTGTGGTCATAAAACATGATGGCATACCGGATAAGGTAGTCGTGGAGGTGGTCTGTGAGGCAGAAAAAATCCTGGTTAAGCAGGCAGAGTTCCTTAATAAAAAAGGTCTCTACCCTGTCCTGGTCCATGGCATGGGGCATCTGCCGGGCCATGAAGCTCTTGAAGAACCGCTGGAGGTCAAACACCGTATACACATATGATTTGAGGTCCCTTGGGCGGATACATTTTTCCCGGGCCATGAATCCCTGCTCGATTTCATCCCTGGATTTGTCTTTCAGATTTTTAAAGAGCACGGCCGGCATATTCTCCAGGGAACCCTGGTCCATGTTGCCGAATTTGAGGTAATGGGCACGGCGCTTGTCAAAGTCATGGACGGACAGGGCCAGGGCCTGTTTCTCCTTTTTGCCCATCCGTTTGAATCCCGACGAAGACCTCCGGCTGAAGGTTTCCGTGGCCCTGCGCACGGCCGGGCGGATAAAGGGGCGAAACAGGTCTTCGAACCGGTCCGGATCAAAGTTTCGGGCCGCTTTGGATACTCTGGATTCCAGTTCAGGGCTCAGGTACCAGGCATTACCCCCGGGATAATCAATCCATGCCCCGGGGCAGGGGCCCAGGTCACATATATCCCTGAATCCGAACCCCTCTTCCTTTTGGACGGATTCCCTGAGAATATAGGTGATCTGGTTCTCTTTTTTGATTCTGGCCAGGTACATGCTCAGGAATGGGCACCCGGATTCTTATAGGCCAGGGTGGCAAGTTTGACCAGGTTGTAGTCCCGGCTGCCGATACCGATATCCTGGGCATAGGCCAGTTGGTGCTCCCAGTCCACATCCGGGTACAGTCCCCGGAATTTGTCCTCCCCGGGTTTGGTGTTGCAGGTGAGGATGGAGCCTGCCAGGGCCTGCTGTTCATTGACCAGGTCGGCGCTGGCCTGGTCGATGGCCACGGGGTCCGTGGAGACTACCACCCCGATATCCTTGCAGATGGGATATTCGGCATAGGGCAGGCAGTCGCATTTTGGGGAGACATCGGTGATGAAATTGATGAACAGGGATTTGCCGGCCTTGTTTTTCAGCACCCCGGCAGTGTATTCCATCATTTTTTCAAGAAAAACCGGCACATCCTGGTTCCAGTTGATATTGATGGACCCGGTGGGGCAGCGGACAATGCATTCAGCGCATCCAATGCAGTTTTCCTTGTTGATATAGGCCTTTTTTTCTTCAAGATAAATGGCCTGTCCCGGGCAATGGTCGATGCACTGACTGCACCCGATACAGGTTTTTCGTTTGATTTTGGGGCTGACATTGGAGTGCTGGTCCAGTTTGCCCCGGCGTGAGGCACATCCCATGCCTAAATTTTTCAGGGTTCCCCCGAACCCGGAAAGCTCATGGCCCTTGAAATGGGCCACTGAGATAAGGGTATTTGCATTGATTATCTCAGAACCGATATAGACCACATTGTTGTGTTTGAGATCCACCTGCACCGGTGTTTCACTTTTTCCGAACAGGCCGTCGGCAATGATCAAAGGGGCACCGTCCATGGAGGAATAGGAGAATCCATTGTCCACGGCGGTCTTAATATGGGAAACCGCATCGGACCGGGTGCCCACGTAAAGGGTGTTGGCATCGGTGAGAAAGGGTGCGGCTCCGGCCTTGCGGATGGCTCTGATGATTTTCCGGATGTAGAGCGGGCGGATAAAGGCGGTGTTGCCCTGTTCCCCGAAATGGACCTTTACGGCTGTGAGATCCTTATCCTCTATAATATTGTCCAGACCGGCCGCTTTGACCAGGCGCTCCAGTTTCTGGGGAAGGTTTTCCCGCGATGTGGCAGTCATATCCATAAAAAAAACGTCTGCACCCATGATGGTCTCCTTAAGTCTTGGTGTTCTGATAAGATGATCGAATTTCAAAATACGGTATTCCATGATGATTTTCAATGCCAAAAGAAATGCCCACAGCAGAGAACACTTTGGGCGGACTGCCGTATTTGACGTCCTGGCAGCTGGCAGTCCTCGCTCCTCCAGCCCCCGGGTGACTCAAATTAATCTGTCAATTTTCCAAAGTGTTATCTTTTTTCTTGTATTTTGAGGGCGGGAATGATTACCTCCATTTATGGACACTAAAAATATCCGGGCGATTGTTAAAAACAGATACAGGCTTTCTACAAAAATTCAAATGAATTTTGAACTAGGTTTTCCTAAATATCTAATCGGTAAATGTTGGTTCACTGCCAATAATGCTCATGAAATCAGAACGCAGAAAGTATCCCTTTCTTTAAAAGGGGTGGTTGTTTCAGACACAATACCACTAAGTTGGTTTACCTCCTCTGTATTGATACCTTGGGCAAAGGTGGTTAAAATTGTTATCTCAGATGCGCCTGATGGTATTTTAAACACCTCAATGCCATCCAAAGTAAATAAACAACCCTTTAATTTTGAGTACTGCACACTAGAACTCAATGATCCCCAAAAAATGACAATTGATTTGCCATGGTCAAAAGAGTTTACAGATTACGTACAAAGGAACAAATTATTTGATATTTAACCAGCACCGGGTTTTCCGGTCCGGGGAATAGGTGTTGTTTTGAACCGGGGCTAAGCGTACCACTCAATTATTGGTATACAAGGCGGGGCCTGCAACCCAGGCTCCGCCTTGCATTATACCGCCTATTCAATCAATCGTTCGACCCTAACAGCCCCGACCTTGAATTCAGGTATCTTGGCCAAAGGATCAAAGGCATCTGAACTGGTGAGGACATTGGTGGGGTTTTCACCAAAATGGATGGGCAAAAACAGGTTTCCGGGCTTTACGTCCCGGGTGATCCTGGCCGGCACCTCCATTTTGCCCCGCCTTGAGGTTACCAGCACGGGATCATTGGCCTTGACCTTGATTTTTATGGCATCTTCGGGGTGAATTTCCACATACCCGGTTTTCTGCTCCACATCCAGATGTTTTGATATCCGTGTCATGGTGCCGGTATGGAAATGGGCAAACATCCGTCCCGTGGTCAGTAGAAAGGGGTATTCTTCGCAGGCCAGTTCGGCCGGGTCCTTGTATTCCACGGCGTGGAATTTGCCTTTGCCCCGGGCAAATTGTTCCTTGTGAAGATAAGGGGTACCTGGATGATCCTGGGTCGGGCAGGGCCATTGCAGGCCATTGATCCCAAGTCGCTCATAGGTCATTCCCCCATAGCTTTTTTCCGTGAGGGAGGCCATCTCGTTAAAGATTTCTTCGGCGGATTCATAGGCCATCTCATACCCCATGGCCGTGGAGAGGCGTGAAAAAATCTCCCAGTCCGGCAGGGTGTTGCCCACGGGTTCGACCGCCTTTCGGGTCACCATACACCGCCGTTCCGTGTTGGTGAATGTCCCTTCCCGTTCCCCCAGTGAGGCGGAAGAGAGGACCACGTGGGATACCTGGGCCGTCTCCGAAAGGAAGATATCCTGGGTCACCAGGAATTTCAGTTTTTTTAAGGCATGGTTCAGGTGGTTCCAGTCCGGGTCGCTCAGTTTTGGATTCTCTCCGATAACATACAGGGCTTTTATCTTGCCCGTGTCAATGGCGGTGATCATATCGGTGATGGTCATGCCGGGAGTGGCGGAAAGCTCACAGTTCCAGGCCTTGGAAAACTTTTCATTGGCTGCGGGGTCATTCACAGGCTGGTACCCGGTGAATACATTGGGCAGACCGCCCATGTCACAGGCCCCCTGTACATTGTTCTGGCCCCGCAGGGGATTGACACCACCGCCCCGCACCCCCACATTCCCACAGAGCATGGCAAGGTTGCAGCAGGATTTTACATTGTCCACACCAGTGGTATGCTGGGTGATGCCCATGGCATAGAGCAGGGCGGCCGGTGAGTTCTGGGCATAATACTCGGCCATCTTGATGATGTCTTTTTCATCCACCTCGGTGATGGCCGAGACCCTGGCCGGGGTGTAGGCATCAAGGGCGGTGCTCAGGGCGTCAAAGTCTTGGCACCTGTTCTGGATATACGCTTCATCATGCCAGTTGTTTTTCAGGATGACGTGCATCATCCCGTTGAGCAGGGCCACATCAGAGCCCAGGCGGTGGTGGACGGTGAGGTCGGCTATCCGTGTGAGCTGGATATTTCTGGGGTCGGCCACTATGAGCTTGGCCCCGTTTTCCTTTGCCTGGATGATGCGGCTGGCAATGAGGGGGTGACAGGCCGTGGTATTGGACCCGATTACAAAAATGACTTTGGAATCATGCTCAAACTCTTCAATGGAGTTTGTCATGGCCCCGCTTCCGAATGCAGCGGCAAGACCTGCCACTGTGGAAGAATGTCACAATCGGGCGCAGTGATCGACGTTGTTGGTGCCGATGGCTGCCCGGGTGAATTTCTGGGCCAGGTAATTTTCTTCATTGGTGATCTTGGCCGAGACCAGCACGCCGATGGCATCGGGGCCGTATTTTTCCTTTACCCTGCCCAGGCCTGCGGCCGTGGCAGTGATGGCCTCGTCCCAGGTGGCTTTTTTAAATTTCCCCTCCTCTTTGATCAAAGGGGAGTTCAGCCGCATATAGCTGTTGATGTATTCATGCAGATTCCACCCCTTGATGCACAATTTGCCCTGGTTTACGGGGTGGGATTTCAGGGGCAGAGTGGATTCAATCTTTCCGTCAATGACTTCGAACAGGACCCCGCACCCGGTGCCGCAATATGAACAGACTGATGGTATAAATTTACAGTCCATGGTTAATCTCCTTCTAGGTTAGACGTCCTGCAATCAGGCGTCCAATGGTTTCAGCTCAGCTTCGATCTTGTCCCCGATAATGCTGAAGGGGGATTTTTCCACGCCCATACCCGGCTGGAAGTCAAAAATGCCGGATACGATTTCATTGGCCTCCCGGTAGAGGAGGCGCAAGGGGATATGGGCCGGGCAGGCATCTTCACACAATCCGCAGTCAATGCACCGGCCGGCCATATGGGTGGCCCGGACCAGGTGAAAAATGGGGACTTCCGCAGGCAGTGCCCCGGGCTCAATCAGTCCCTCATGCTCCAGGCTGCATTCCCTGCAGAAACAGACCGGGCAGATATTCCGGCACCCGTAGCACTTAAGGCACTTGTTGAATTCATACATCCACCTGGAAAACCGTTCCGGGTTGGTCATGGAATCCAGGAGAAGGTCCGGGGCGGCATTAAAATCAATCCCGTGTTCTTTTTTGTATTCCCCCGTGGTTTTGGGCGCCAGGTAGGTACAGTCCCCGTGGTCCTTGAAAGGCGAGGGACAGCAGTTCACCCCGATGGTTTTAATATGTTCCGGGTCCAGCTGGTTCCAGGTATAGAGTACATTCAAGGTCCTCTGGTTGCAGTCCCTGGCCACAAGCCCGATCTTAAGGTCTGGATCTTTTTTGGCCAGATGAGTGGCCGTCTTTTCAAGGGGGTACCGGTTTTGGCTGACACAGAGCCCCTCGAGTTCGTCCAGGTTGTCCCGGGTATATCCGTGGGGGATGAGATGGCCGTCCAATTCCCGGTATCCCAGAAAAATATCCACCTTTTCCTGAACAAGCAATTGCCGGGCTTCATTGATGATATCCATGTTATCTCACTTCCTGGGTCATCGCCCTCAGAGGGTTGGGTCCCATTTCTCTTATTTTTTCAGTGAACCGGGTCACCACCTCGACATATTTCTGGGCCTCGGCCGAAGAAATCCATTCAAGGTGGAGCCGTCCCTCAAGTCCCATGAATTTGAGCAATTCCTGGACAAAAGCCATCCGTTTTATGGTCATATGATTACCTGACAGGTAATGGCAGTCGCCGATGTGTCAGCCACCCACCAGGACCCCGTCCGCCTTGCTCTGGAGGGCTCTCAAGATGTGGTGGGGAGAAACCGATGCCGAACACATCACCCTTACCGGCATGATGTTGGCCGGGTATTGGAGGCGTGAAACCCCGGCAAGGTCAGCCGCGCCATAGGCACACCAATTGCACATAAAGGCGATGATTCTGGGTTCAAATATGTCTGCTTTCACTGGATCTTCCTTTATCTTATGCGCTTAATGCGCTTTTAATCTGAAGGTATAGCTGTTCATTGTTAAACCCTTCCAGGGTAAGGGCCTCTGAGGGACATGCGGCGGCACAGGCCCCGCATCCCTTGCACAGGGCATTGTTGATATCAACAATATGCTTTTGTTCATTCATGGTGATGGCCCCGTAGGGACAGACCTCGATGCAGCCCCGGCAGGCGGAGCAGAGCATGGGGTTGACCCTGGATACGATCCCGCCCACGCTGATGCTGTCCTGTGCAAGGGTGGTCACGGCCCTGGAAGCTGCGGCTTTGGCCTGGGCTATGCTCTCATCAAGGGGTTTGGGATAGTGAGCCATGCCGCAGAGAAAGAGGCCGTCAGTGGCAAAATCAACGGGCCGCAGTTTCTGGTGGGCTTCCAGGAACCAGCCGTCAGCATCGCAGGTGACCTTGAAGGCCTGGGCCAGTTCATGGTTCTCATTGGCTTGGATCCTTGTGGCCAGGCAGACCAGGTCAGCGTCCACTGAGAGCCTGCGGCCCAGGACATGGTCGGTGAATTCCACGGTGACGCAGTCTTCTCCTGCTTCAACCACAGGCTTATTCTCGAGATCATACCTGAAAAACAGGATGCCCATATCCCTGGCCTGTTTATAGATCATCTCCTGTTTGCCGTATGTCCGGATATCCCTGTACAGGATCATGACATTGGCGTCGGGTTGGCGTTTTTTCACTTCAATGGCGCTGTGAATGGAATGGGTGCAGCAGACCTTGGAGCAATAAGGATGGTCTTCGTCCCTGGACCCCACACACTGGATAAAAACCAAATTACCGACCTGATCGATCCTGAGATCTTCATTTTTGATCAACCCGTCAAAGTCCAGGTGGGTCAAGACCCTGTCATGGGTCCCCAGGAGGTATTCATCAGGCCTGGCCTCCCTGGCACCGGTGGCCAGAACCGCCACCCCGTGGGAAATCACCTGGTCGGATTCAGCCGTGGAGACTGTGGTGTTAAAATTACCGATAAAGCCCTGAACCTCTTTCACCTGCGCCCCCAGGAAAACCCGGATCAGGTCCGAGGCATCCACCTGGTGGATCAGGTCCTTCACATATGTGGCAATATCCTCATTCATATAGGTTTTATGGAGCTGTCTTGCATTGCCACCCAGGTTCTGGGCCTGTTCCACCAGGGACACGGCAAAGCCCTGGCAGGCCAGGGACAGGGCAGACGTCATTCCGGCCACGCCCCCCCCCACAACCAGGGCAGACTGGGTTACGGGCAGCCGGGTCTCAAACAGAGGGGATAAAAGCAGGCTCTTTGAGGCGGCCATGCGAATCAGGTCCATGGCCTTCTGGGTTGCCTTTTCAGGGGTTTTGGAATGGACCCAGGAATCCTGGTTCCGGATATTGGCCATCTCAATAAGATATTTATTCAGGCCCGCATTGATCAGGGTTTCCTGAAACAGGCCCTCATGGGTTTTGGGAGAACATGCCGCCACCACCACCCGGTTCAGGCCCTGGTCCCGGATCACCTCGGCCATCTTGTCCTGGGTATCCTGGGAACAGGTGAACAGGTTCTCTTCCACATAGGTCACCCCGGGAAGGGTCCGGGCATATTCCACCACCCGGGGCACATCCACCACCCCGCCGATATTGGTGCCGCAATTGCAGACAAAGATCCCGATTTTCGGAAATTCTCCTGCCAGGTTCCGCTCCTTGGGGACCGTCACCGCTTTGGTCAGGGTATGCCTTGCCGCAGCGATATTTTCCGCAGCAGCCGCAGCAGCGGAACTGGCCTCCATCACGGACTGGGGAATATCCTTGGGTCCGGTGAGCACACCACAGGCAAAAATCCCGGGCACCGAGGTGGACACGGGATGGAAACTGTCGGTTTGGATAAAATTATGCCTGTCCAGTTCGATACCCATGGTCCTGGCAAGTTCCGCGGTGGCATGATTGATCTGCAGCCCTGTGGACAGGACCACCATATCAAAGCGTTCATCTTCCATGCCGCCGGACTCGGTGGCATACATCATCCGGAGACCTTCTTGATCGTCCTCGAAAACCACGGAATGGACCCGGGACCGGACAAAACGGACCCCGCTATCTTTTGCCTTTTCCACATACCGGTCAAAATCTTTGCCCTGGGTCCTCATATCCATATAGAAAATGGCGCAATCCAAAGGAGCGGCACTGTGTTCCCGGGCCATAATGGCCTGTTTAACCGCATACATGCAGCAGACTGACGAGCAGTACCCGTTGGCGCACCGGTTCTCGTCCCGGGAGCCCACGCATTGGAGCCAGGCGATTTTCTTGGGATGGGTCTTATGTTTTTTATCCGAAGGCAGGCAAAGATGCCCCCCTGTGGGGCCTGTGGCGGAAAGCACCCGTTCGAATCCCATTGAGGTCACGATATCCGGATGCCGGGAATAGCCAAGGTAGTCCAGTGAAGAGGGATCAAAGGAATCAAATCCCGTGGACATGATGATGGATCCCACATGGATGGACAGCTCTTTTTGGGTATCCTTAAAATTAATGGCGCCCGAAGGGCAGACCTTTTCACAGAGCCCGCACTTGTTTTTATTCAGATAGATGCACTGGGTATCGTCAATGGCGTATTTCAGGGGCACGGCCTGGGAATACGGCACATAGATGGCCTTTCTCTTGCCTAAGCCTTCATTATATTCGTCATCCACTTTTTTGGGACATTTTTCGGCACAGAGCCCGCAGGCAATACATTTATCCGGGTCCACATACCGGGGGTGCTGGGTGATCCCAACCTTGAAATTTCCCTGTGAGCCTGAAACCCCGGTGATTTCCGCAAGGGTAAGAAGTTCAATATTTACATGCCGGCCGACCTCGACCAGTTTAGGGGAAATAATTCACATGGCGCAGTCATTGGTAGGAAAAGTCTTGTCCAGCTGGGCCATCTTCCCGCCGATGGCCGGGGACCGTTCGGCCAGGTATACGTAAAACCCTGAATTGGCCAGGTCCAATGCGGCCTGCATGCCTGAAATACCGCCCCCCACAACCATGACAGAGCCCTGGAGGCCTTCGGGCCTTATATCCTGTATTGTTTCCATTTGCATATCCATATCCATTATTTAATCAATTTATGTACAAGTTATTTAAACGCGTTCTGGACGGCAATGATGATGTCATCATCAGTAAATGGTTTTGAAATATAATCGTTGGCACCCAGTTTCATGGCCTTGACTGCATTTTTAACGGTGGAGTATCCGGTAATCACCACAACGTATAATTCCGGCTTGGCCTTTTTGGCCTTTTCCAGGATCTCCATCCCGTCCATGTCCTTGAGTTTCATGTCAAGCAAAAGCACATCATAGGGCAGATCCAGTACCGTTTTGAGGCCGTCGGCCCCGGACAGGGAATGATCGCATATATATCCCATTTCACTTAAAATCATCTTGCACCCTTTGCAGATGACGTTTTCATCATCTATGATCAGCACTCTTTTTCGGTTCATTCATCTGCCTTTCGTAATCGGTTCACCTTTTTCATTCAAAATGGGGAGCTTTATGGTGATCAGGGTTCCGCTGGCCTGCTCGCTCATGATCTCTATATCGCCCTGGTGGTTCTTGATAATCCCATAGCTTACGGCCAGTCCCAGTCCTGTCCCTTCGGCTTTGGTGGTATAAAAAGGCTCAAATATTTTTTTAAGTTTATCCTGGGGAATCCCGTAACCGTTATCCTGAATTTTAATGGTTGCCATGCGTTTATCAGCATCCATTCCGGACCGGATGCTGATGGTCCCTTTTTCATCTATGGCCTGGACGGCATTGAGCAGCACATTGATCACCACCTGCTCAATCTGGTTATCATCCATCTGGAAATTAACCATATCAGGGGTAAGATTCTTTTTGATTTGTATCCGTTTAATCAGAAATTCATTATCCATGAGTGCCATGGACCGTTCAATCACGGTATTGATATTGGCATCCACTTTTTCGGGCTTTTTTTCCCGTGAAAAGTCAAGGAGGCCCTGGATGGTTGTTTTGCACCTCTGGGTCTCCTGCATGATTATTTCAAGTCCTTCTTTAAACTGCCCGCCTTGTTCGGCCTTTTTATAGAGATTGGAGCTGTAGAGCAGAATCCCGGTCAACGGGTTGTTGATTTCATGGGCTATCCCGGCAGCCATCCTGCCCAGGGAGGAAAGCCTGTCAATTTTTGTGGCCAGCCGGTTATACTTGAGAATATGAAATTTTATCCGGTCATTATGCTGGATGGCGCAAGCCAGTTGCTCGGTCACCGCCTCGATAAAATCCAGCTCATCGTCGGAAAAATCCTTTCGTTCGCCAAAATAAGCCCGGATGCATCCAAAGACAATACCGTCGAAAATCAGGGGCACGTCCAGCATCATCCGGATCCCTATATCCCAGGCTTCCTTGGGGTATTTGACCCGGGGGGCATTCATGATATCCGTAATAATATGGATTTTTTGTTCCCCATTGGGCCAGGGCATAAATCCTTCACCGGCAAGGGGTTCTAATTCCAGGTATTTATCATCAATGCCAAAGGACGCCTGGATTTCAAAACACTGTGTCTTTTTGTTCAAAATACAGAGTACGGCACCTTTGGCATTGAGCCCTCGGGTGGTGCTTGACACAATTAGTTTTATGACCTCTTCCATGTCGGTTTCACTCTTTGAATGAACCAGCTTGCTCACTTCTCTGAAGGCGCGGTAAAATGTTTTAAATTGTTTTAAAGCAGTCATAGGCCTCTCTTTATATTTAAGATTATCAGCCAAAGATCCACCGGGTGGTTGTTGGGCATCAGAGCCATGGCGGATTACCAGGCCTCCCTCTCAAGGCGTTTGTATATAAACATCAATTGTTTCTGGGTCAGTTCCCCGATGTTTTCATTGATCCATCTTAAGTCTCCCGAGGCAATGGCGCGTTTTGCAGGAGAAGACAGGGCATACCCGGACAGGGCAGCACTTCCCTGCTCCATCAGGGAGAGCCAGAATTCAGGGTCGTCACAGGTCCGGTTCAGCACCTTTAACACCTCCCGTTTCTGGATGGACATATCCGGTTTCATATTAATTGATGCGCCACCCGCCTTGATTCTGTTCTGCTGGGCCAGGGCGCCTGAGATAGCAGCCTTGATCTGCTCTTCCGTAAAGGGTTTGGCAATGAAATCATGGGCGCCCAGTTTCATGGCATCAACGGCCAGGGAACTTGTGGCATATCCGGTCATCACAATCACCTGGGTTTCGGGCTTGGTTTCCTTGAGCCGTTTAACCACCTGCATGCCGTCAATATCAGGCAGCCTCAGATCCGCCATGAGCAGATCATATTCAAACCGGCCCATGGCAGCCATGGCCCCCCGGCCCGTCCCTTCAAGGTCAACCTGGTAGCCTTGCTCACCCAGAATCATTTTCAGGCCCTTGGCTACGTTCAGGTCATCTTCCATGACCAGGATATGGGATTCATCTTCAGTTCTTGTTTTTTCCATTGTTGTCGTCATATCTGCATCCTTTTTGTAAAGTTTGAGTTACAGACAATAAATAGCATTTGCCGTGCCATGGAGAGGCTGGGATTTTCTCAAATAAAAATTTAAATTAAATTCAAATGGTTATGACTGTGAATTTATAAAATCACAAAATTCATTGGCTGTTTTTTTTAAAGTTCGTATAAAAAAATATATGGTAAATGAAAAAGAGAGTTCCCATGAAGAGATAAGCCCCGGGAACAGGGATGTATAAAAAAATATACGATATATATTAAAATATATGGGTTATTCGTTTGGATATTTGATCTGGTATTTTTTCATCAGGGTGGAGAAGTTCGATCGCTGCATGCCCACATTCTTCGCCGCCCGGGTGATATTACCGTCGGCATTTGAAAGGGCCTGCCTTAAAAAAGAGGCTTCGATTTTACCGAAATGATTTTCCAGAAAGGATTTTTTGGCAGCCTTGAGTTCATCCAGGTTTCTGGGCACCGGCAGGTCCGCAGAGGTTTCTTGCCTCTTTATTTCCAGATTATCGTATAGAAATTTTTTGTTTAGCTGGTCGCCGTCGGACATGATCACCAAACGTTCCACCACATTTTTCAATTGCCTGACATTGCCGGGCCAGGCAAAATTTACAAGGATTTCCAGCGCGTCATCGGAAAATCCGTTGATCTGCTTGCCTGTTTTTCGGCAAAATCGTTTTAAAAAATGATAGGCCAGCCTGGGGATATCATCTTTCCTGTCCCTCAGAGGGGGGATTAAAATCGGAAATACATTTAAGCGGTAAAAAAGGTCCTGGCGAAATGCGCCTTGGCCAACCATCTCTTTGAGATCCACGTTGGTTGCAACAATAATTCGGGCGCTGGTTTTTTTCATCCGGCTGGACCCCACGGCCTTGAATTCACCTGTTTCCAGCACTCTGAGCAGCTTTCCCTGGATGTCCAGGTCCAGGTTGGCCACCTCATCCAGGAAAAGGGTGCCTTGGGAAGCAATTTCGAAAATACCGGGAGTCGCCTTATCCGCCCCTGTATATGCACCCTTTACATGGCCGAATAATTCGCTCTCCAGAAGAGAGGCGGAAAAGGTATTGCAGTCCACGGCCAGAAACCGCTCCCCTGCTCTCTTGCTCCGGGCATGGATGGCATTGGCAAACAGTTCTTTGCCGGTGCCGCTCTCTCCATCCAGAAGAACCGTAGAGTCCATGGGTGCCACCCGTTCTATCTTATGAAATACGTCGACAATGCCCTTGTTTTCCCCGATGATATTATCAAAACTGAATCTGTGGTAGAGCTGTTTTTTCAGAAACAGATTCTCTCGCACAAGGCGCTGGCTTTCGCATGCCTTATAAACGGCTTTTAGAATTTCTTTGTCATCAAAGGGTTTGGTTATATAGTCAAATGCACCGTTTTTCATGGCCTCTACGGCATTTTCCACGGTACCGTGTCCTGTCATGATGATAACAGAAGTCTCCAGTTTTTTTGAATTGATTTTCTTGAGAATTTCAATGCCGCTGATATCGGGCAACCGGATATCCAGAAGGACAAGATTAAATGAATCATGAAATATTTTTTCCAAGGCGTCCCGGCCGGATAATGATATGGAAACTTCGTATCCTTCTTCAGATAGAATCAGCCGACAGCCGGTGCAGATATTGGGCTCATCATCAACAACTAAAATTTTTTCCATATCATTCAGATTCTCAGACGTGAAATCTTTTTCCTTAATTTGGTGAAAGTTTTCAGTCTTAAGCTTTAGGACCCCTTCCTTTTTACCATACAGCCACGCATTACCAAAACTTCTTCCAACATTCTAAAATCAGTTTGAGTTAATATAAAGGAGTGCAAAAGATTCTTCAATATTTGATTGATACCCAAGGGGAATATTTTAAGTTCGGGTGCCTTAGCGTTCTGTCTGCAATAATCTAAAAAGCGTTCGCCTTGCCAGTATATCGCCTGAGATTACACCGATAACCCGGTCGTTTTTAACCACTGGCATGGCGGATATTTCATGGTTTTCCAGCATGCGGATGCAGTTGAGGATGGTGGTGTCCGGCCCGGTCCGGACCGGATCTGTGGTCATGATTTTTGTCAAAGAGGCGTCCATGGGGAGTTTGAGGGCTGTAGCCCGGGTGATGTCCCAGTTTGTCACGATGCCGATAAGGCTTTTCTTTTCCGAGACCACGGTTACAATGGATACCGGGGCGGCCACCAGAAGTTCGGCGGCATCTGAAATTTGTTTATCCAGGCCGATGGTCGGGGCCGGCTCCATAATATCCCTTGCGGTTTTGGCTTTTTCCTTTAATGCGATGCGCCGGACCGATATGTTTTCGGCTACCTCACAGGGCAGGCTGTCCGCATCTTCGCACAATCCGCTTATGAGTTCGGCCATGTTGCCTTGGATGACGGTTTCCAGTTTTTCCAGGGCTGCCTTTTGCCGCTGTTCTGCCAGGGCACGGAATTCGTTCTGGTTCTTATTCAGCCAGCCTTGTATGCCTTCTGGATCCCCCAGCAGGCCTTTGGGAATATAGAGGTGTCGGGGGGTGGGGATGATTCGTTCGTGGGCCGCATAGATGACCCCGCCTGAATTGACCAGGTAATCGGTGGCGATGAGGATGCCTTTGTCCCGGTATACATGGCGCTCCATCCGCCGCCGTTGGGCTTTCCGGGCCGGGGCCGGGGAATAGGTGTTGGCTCCTTCCAGGATCATCTGCCATTTGCCCATGCGGTCGCAGGTCATGGAGGGGGAGGAATCTTGTGTAACATCCAGGTAATTGAAGGCGGGGGAGGCGGGAATCAGGCAGAAGGCCGATTCCGTGAGCAGATTGTCCGGGCAGTTGGAGAATACGGTGTGAGAGTCTTCCGGGTCAGGTCCGTGCATGATCCGGTCATGGTAATATGCCCGGGCAACTATGCCCAGGGTTTTCCACATGCTGAACAATTGCTGCCAGGCCAGGCCCCCGGGATTCAGCAGGTATCCTGTGGCATCGCTTATTCCTTTAATAAGGGGGCGATGCTGGGGGGGATTTTCATGGAACAGTCTTGCCGCATTGGCGCCCACGGCCCCGAATCCCTGGATGAGCACATCCAGTTTCCCGGGCGGGGGGATTTTAATGGTTTTGAACTGGGGCAATTGCCGGAGCCGGGGCAGATTCTCAACCAGGGCGCTGAAAGCCGCTGTCACCCCTCTGGCTGCCCCGCCCAGCTCGTCAATGCGGTTCCCCCCCATGTCGGCTGGCTTGGAGACCACATTGTTCAGCCCGTTTTCAATTGCAAAAATTTTCATGTCTTTATCATTGGTGCCCACATCCGGCCCTGGGATATACATGTCCTTATACCGCTTGAGCAGCCTCCCGAATCCCCGGACAATATCGTGACGTGCCTTTTCATCCATGGCCTGGGGGCAGACAATTCCTGATTTCCCCCCACCAAAAGGCAGGTCGGCAGCCGCATTTTTCAAGGTCATGCCCCGGGCCAGGTCATGGATGATATCCGGGGTGATGTCCGGCAGCATCCGGGTGCCGCCCATGGACGGCGCCCCCATGGCCAGATTGTCCACTACCAGATATCCGCCGATTTCAAGGGGGCTCTTTTCGTCCCAGATGCAGGAGACCAGCCTTGGGCCCAGGCGGTCCACCTTTATGCCCATGCGCTGGAGCCGGTCCACATCCAGTGGGCCGAACTCCAGGAAACAGAAAGATTGCTTTTTTATCAGCCGGTTTTCCCGCACACGCTGGGGCAGGGCATCTTCCAAAAAGGCTTTCATTGCTTTTGGGATCATGATTGCCTCCTTTGAGTTTGCAAGGATCAATGATGGTGAAAACAAATTATTATATGAATGGTAATTATTCTGCATTAAGTATCCCTGTAAAATCAAGTCATATTTCTATATTTTTGTAAAATATAGTTGCCCGGGGCCAATGATTTAAGGTAGATGGAAGGGCAAAAGGAGAGCCCCATGAATGCACCCATTGATACCCTGACCAAAATTTACGACCTGTTCGACACTGTAACGGCCGGTTTTCCCCTGGCCTGCCGGGAAAAATGTGAGGACTGCTGCACATGTAATGTAACGGCCACCAGCCTGGAAATTGCCTGGCTCTTTTCCCGCCTGGACCAGGGGGAGATTGATAGGGTTCAATCCCGGCTGGCAGGGATGCTGGCCACGAAAAAGTACCGACCTGGCCTGACCACCAACGGATTTGCAGCGGCCAGCCTATCGGGAGAACTGGTGGAAAACGAGGAGAATGATCCCGGTTGGGGGCGCTGTCCCCTGCTTGAGGACGGTTTGTGCAGTATTTACCATGCCCGGCCATTGGGCTGCCGGAGCATGATGTCCGAAACCGTCTGCCAAAAGACCGGCTATGCCCAAATGCCGCCCCTGGCCCTGACCATGGGCACCATTTTTCTCCAATATATTGAAAACCTGGATGTCCGTGGCTTTTCAGGAAACTTTTCAGATCTTCTCGACCTCTATTTGAATCAGGGCGTGCCCGGATATTTGTCCCTTGAAAATATTAAGGATTCTGATAAAAAAGAACTATTCATCCGGAACTGTGAAATTCCTGCACTGATGGTCCCACCTGAACACAGAAATGAGGTCGCATCCCTTGTCAGGGAGATGGGTATTCTGGTTCAGGCCGGTTAATTATTAGGAATACTTGACGCTTTTCCGGGGATGGTTTAAATATCCCCCCTATTAAAGACGGGATAACACCAAAAAATATAAGGATGGCCCATGGGAAAAAATGTGGTAGAGAAAATTGATGACAAAGTGAAAATTCAGACCATGCTGGTGAGCGTGTCAGATAAGACCGGACTGGATACCTTTATTCCGGGGATGCTTGAGGCAAATCCGGAACTGTTGATCCTGTCCACCGGCGGCACCTATGCAAAACTTAAGGAGATCTTGGGGGAAAAGGCCGATACCTGCCTCAAACAGGTCTCCGACTATACGGGCCAGCCCGAAACCCAGGGGGGACTTGTAAAAACCCTTGATTTCAAGATTTACCTGGGCCTGCTCACCGAGACATATAACCCTGCCCACCAGGACGATTTAAAGCGTACCAATGCCCTGGCCATCGATATGGTTGTGGTGAATTTATATCCCTTCAGCCAGACCATTGCCCAGGACGGGGTGACTCTTGAAAATGCCAGGGGCAATATTGATATCGGCGGCCCCACCATGATCCGTGCCTCTGCCAAGAATTTTATCCGGGTGGCTTCTGTGGTGGATCCGGCATCCTACAACGAAATCCTGGAGAAGGTCAAATCCCAGGACGGTGCCCTAGGGCTTGCCGACCGGTACGACCTCTCGATGAAAGCCTTTGAACACACCGCGGTTTACGACAGGACCATTGCCGAATACCTGGCGGCCCAGACCCCGGCCCAGGTCCAATCATGCTATAAAACAGGAGAGTAAAAATGGCCAAAGATTTAAAGCAGATGTACAAAACCATTATGGATGACCATTTCACCCCCAATATGGAAATTTCATTTGTGGACGGTGACAACCGCCAGACCCTGTTTTATGAAAAGGTCTCCTGGATTATAGACGAGGTGAAAAAAGGTCTGCGCTACGGGGAGAACCCGGGACAGGAAGCCGCCCTTTACCGCCTGGTCAACGGGAATCTGGCCCTGGGGGATGCCAAGACCATCGCTCCGGGCAAATACCTGGTCTCGGATATTGAGCTGCTCCAGTCGGGCAAACACCCCGGCAAAACCAATCTCACGGATGCGGACAATTCCCTGAACATCCTCAGGTATTTCACCGACACCCCCTGCGCCGTCATTGTCAAACACAACAATCCCTGCGGGGCCGCCCGGGCTGATAGTCTGGAAGAGGCCTATGCCAATGCCTATATGGCCGATAGGGTCGCAGCTTTCGGTGGGTGCATCGCCCTGAACAAGGCTGTTGACAAGGCCACGGCCGAAGCCATTGCCGCCCAGTATGCGGAAGTGGTGGTGGCCCCTGAATTTGAAGATGGGGTTATTGATATCCTGGGCGCCCGGAAAAATCTGAGGGTGATTCGAATCAACGCCATTGACCGGCTTCAATCTTTTATCGGAGACCGGGTGGTGGATTTCAAGAGTCTTATGGACGGTGGCCTGGTGGCCCAATGGTCCTTTGTGCCTGAAACCCTGAAAAAAGAAGATCTCACCATTGCCTCCACCGAGTATAAAGGGGAAACCTTTACCGTGAACCGTCAGCCCACGGAACAGGAATACCAGGATATGCTCTTTGGCTGGCTGGTGGAATCCGGGATTACATCCAACTCCGTTATCTACGTGAAAGACAATTGCACTGTGGGCATCGGCACCGGTGAACAGGACCGGGTGGGCGTTGCTGAAATTGCCGTGGACAAAGCCTACCGTAAGCTTTGCGACCGTTATTGCTTTGAACGGTACAATATTGGTTTTGCCGACATGACTGATGCCGATAAACGGGCGGAAATTGAAGCGGATGTGGCCGAGGTAAAGGGCGGACTCATCGGTTCTGCCATGATATCGGATGCCTTTTTCCCCTTCAGGGACGGCATTGATGTCGGCCTTGCCCAGGGTGTAAAAGCCGTGGTTCAGCCCGGCGGTTCAATGAATGATTTTCAGTCCATTGAGGCCTGCAATGAAAATGGCGCCACAATGGTGTATACAGGCCAGAGAAGTTTTAAGCATTAAGCACATACCCTTTTAAAAATGCAAAACGCCGGGCTCGCATGGTCCGGCGTTTTGCATTTTAGGGGGAAATATATACTGTAATGGTTTGACCATGTTTTTCTGTTTTTTCAGCAGGCTATGGCAAACTCATGGTTTTTTGTGATACCCTGAATTTTACTTTTTTTACCGCAATAAAACAAAATAGAAGGATGCCATGACAACATCAGATATTATTTATACCATTACGGACGAGGCGCCGGCCCTGGCAACCCGTTCCCTTCTTCCCATTGTAAACGCCTTTACCTCAACCGCCGGTATTCAGGTGGGCACAAGAGATATTTCCCTGGCAGGGCGCATCCTGGCCAATTTTTCTGAAAATCTGTCTCAAAGCCAGAAGGTGGGTGACCATCTGTCTGAACTGGGGAATCTGGCCAAAATACCTTTGGCCAACATTATCAAACTGCCTAATATTTCGGCCTCCATTCCCCAGCTAAAGGCGGCTGTTGCAGAGTTGCAGGGCCAGGGTTTTGATGTGCCGGACTATCCCGATGACCCCGGGGATGACAGAGAAGCTGAAATCAAAGCCCGGTATGCCCGGGTGCTGGGGTCTGCGGTAAATCCCGTACTCAGGGAAGGCAATTCAGACCGCCGGGTTGCAGGGGCGGTGAAGGCCTATGCCAAAAATAACCCCCATACCATGGGGGAGTGGTCCAAAGATTCCAAATCCCATGTGGCCCATATGCAGGCAAATGATTTTTACGGGAGTGAGATTTCGGCTGTCATGGACAAGGCCTGCCGGGTGAATATTGATTTTACGGACAATGAGGGTAATACCATCCGCCTCAAAGAGGGTCTGGCCCTGGAGGCCGGTGAAGTCATTGACGGGTCTGTGATGAATATCCGGTCCCTGAGAAAATTTCTGGCCGCTGAAATCTCTGATGCAAAGACAAAAGGGCTGCTCTTGTCCCTCCATCTCAAGGCAACCATGATGAAGGTGTCCGACCCCTATATGTTCGGCCAGGCCGTTTCCGTGTTTTTCAAGGGTGTGTTTGAAAAACACCAGGGCCTGTTCAGGAAAATCGGTGTTGATCCTGCCAATGGACTGGGGGATCTTTACACCCGGATTCAGGACCTGGATGAAGATAAACGCAAAGAGATAGAGGATGATATCCAAACGGCATATGACAATGGTCCGGCACTGGCTATGGTGGATTCGGACAAGGGAATTACCAATCTCCATGTGCCCAGTGACGTGATTGTTGACGCCTCAATGCCGGCCTGTCTGCGGACTTCCGGGAAAATGTGGGGCAAAGACGGAATGCTTCATGATACCAAGGCCGTTATTCCTGACCGGTCCTATGCCCGCATTTACCAGCAGGTGTTTGAGAACTGCAAAGCCCATGGCGCCTTTGATGTGACCACCATGGGTAATGTCTCAAATGTGGGGCTGATGGCCAAAAAGGCTGAGGAATACGGGTCCCATGATAAAACGTTTATTCTGGAAGGAGATGGCCTGGTCCGTGTGATGGACGATGGCGGAGAACTTATTTTTGAGCATAAAGTTGAAGCGGGTGATATCTGGCGCATGTGCCAAACCAAAGATGTGGCTGTGAAGGACTGGGTCGGACTGGGCGTTGCCCGGGCCCGGGCCACGGGAAATGCTGCGGCCTTCTGGCTGGATGAAAACCGTAGCCACGATGCAGCGCTCATTGAGAAGGTAAACCGCTACTTAAAAGACCATGATATTTCGGATCTTGATATACGTATTCTTTCCCCTGAAGCTGCCATGGACTTTACCCTGGACCGGGTGAGGGCAGGTAAAGATACCATTTCCATCACCGGCAATGTTCTCAGGGATTATCTCACCGATCTTTTTCCCATTCTGGAATTGGGCACCTCTGCCAAGATGCTCTCCATTGTTCCTCTTCTTGCCGGGGGGGGGCTGTTTGAGACCGGGGCAGGAGGGTCCGCGCCCAAGCATGTGCAGCAATTTATGGCGGAAAATCATCTGCGCTGGGACTCTCTGGGAGAGTTCCTGGCCTTGGCCGTGTCTCTGGAAGATCTGGGTAAAAAGAGAGAAAATCCCAGGGCACTTGTATTGTCAAAAACACTGGATGCAGCCAATACACAATTTCTCATGGAAAAGCGGTCGCCTTCCAGAAAGGTGAATGAATTGGACAACCGGGGCAGTCATTTTTATCTGGCATTATACTGGGCCCGGGCATTGGCGGACCAGGAAGAGGATGGAGATTTGAAACAGGTCTTTGCACCTGTGGCCAGGACATTGGATGAAAACAGGGATAAGATCCTTGAGGAACTTCTGGCGGTCCAGGGCAGGGCTGTGGATGCCAAGGGCTACTACCATCCCGACGAAACCATCCTGAACAAAGAGATGCGACCGTCAAAAACCTTTAATTGTATTGTGGATGGGCTTATACGGTAAAGAGGGTGAGCTGGTTACGCCGGGCATCGGCATGCTGGACCGTGACCTGGATGATGTCCCCATACTTGAGTTTGAACCCGGAGGAGGGCAGCCGGGCTTCCAGCATGAATTCCTTGAGCAGGACATTGTAATGATCTCTGTGGCAGTCAAGGACCAGGCCTTCAAAACTGGCTCCCCTCATGCCTTCCAGGTATTTGGTGAGCCAGTACCGTTTCCGGGCCCCCTGGATCCGGCCGGTATTGGCCACTGGAATGGAGATGGACTGGAGAATATCATCCAGTTCCTGGGAGGAATAGGGCTTTCCGAGGCCGAGAACCGCCTTGATCTGGCGCTGGGTGAGCAGGTCGTGGTAACGGCGGATGGGGGAGGTGGCCGTGACATAGGCCTTTACCCCTAGACCCGCATGGGGCTCGGCATGGGTATTGATAATGGCCCGACTCAATTGCTTGCGCTGCATGAAATTGGGCATAAGCGCCGTTTCAATGCCTTTGAATATCCGCTGTTTGGGCTGGGCCTGGGAGCGGAATACCGCCGGCATTCCGTTGATACTTAAAAAGTCCGCCATCAGGGAGTTGGCAAGGATCATCATTTCCGAAACCAGCATCCGTGAAGGATTTTCCCGGTCTACTTTGGCGTACCGGATCTCTTTGTTGTCCTCCAGCCATACATTGACCTCGGGCAGGGTGATCTGGATCGCCCCGGCTTTGAGCCGTTTTTCCCGTAAGATGGTGGCCATTTTATAGAGGCTGGTAATGGGGTCATTTTTACCATTGAGCAGATTGGCTTCGGAATAACTCATCTGCTGGTGAACCTTGATCACAGAGGCCACAATTTTATAGTCCAGGACTTCAAAAAAACGATTCATATTGACCAGAGTAGATATCCCTGGCCGGATCTGCCCCTCCTTTAAGCTGCACAGATCTTCGGACAGGCTGGAAGGGATCATGGGAAGCTTGTCATCTGGCATATAAATGGAGGAGGCCCTATACCGGGCGGCCATGTCAATGGGATCACCGTTTTTTATGTAGGCGCCCACATCAATAATGTGAATGCCGAGGCGGTAGCCGTTTTCCGTGGTCTCCAGGCTGACGGCATCGTCATAGTCCTGGGTGGACTGGCCGTCAATGGTGATCAAGGGAAGATGGGTCAGATCCCGGCGCTTTGGATCATCAAATACAAGTGTGGCAGCGTTGCTCAGCCTGCCTGCCGCATCCATGACGGCTGCGGAAAAATCCACAGGGATCTGCATGGACAGAAGATCAATGTTTTCGTCGATATCCCAGACCCCGGCTTTGACAAAGAGATTGAACAATTGATCCACCAGGCGTAACCCGGATTTTTTGATCATCTGCTTGGCGGTTGAGGCCGTATCCGAGTCATTTCCGAACAGATAATAGTCTTTAAGAATAGTAATGATTCTGGGTTCCGGCGCTTCCGGCAGCTTTTCTTCTTTCTGGAGACGGGTGAGCCAGGCCGCCCCTTTAAGGATCAGGGCATCTTTAAGTTCGGCCTCTATGATTTGCCGTTTCCGGATTTCCACTTGTTCCCGGGTATAGGGCAAAAAGGTCTGGTTGTTGAATTTAAAATAGAGACGGTCGCTGAAAAAGGCCCGGATTACGGCGGCTTCATGGTCCGAGTTCAGGGGCGGATCAAAGCAGAACAAGGTCATGGCGGAAATATCAATTTCCTCGGGTTCATCGTGGAGAATTTCCCACAGATCCCGGATGTTGATCGAGCTGGATAATTTTCTGCGGTTTGCCGCCACGACTTTCAGTTGGCTGGCCATGGACGGCTTGGACAAATTCATGTCTATGCAAGTATGTGAGACATGGGACAGCCTTTTCTCGGAAAAGTTGACTTCCCGGCTGTTTTCATTGAGCAACCGTAGTTTGCCTTTTTTCTCGCTTAGGATTACCGCTGATATAATTTTTTGCTGATCTATATATTCTACAATGGTGCCAATATTCATGAGAGGACCATAGCAGGAAGAATAGGCAAAGTCAATTGTCGAAACCGGTCTCCTGCCTTGAAAAAATGCACTGTTTAAGCTAAAATGCCTCCATGAGCAAATCAGAGAAATTAAAAAAAAAACAAGGAAAAACAAAGAAAAAAAACGACTTGCCCGTTTTTGATTCCGACGCGGATTTCCTATCGGCGTTTTTTGATGAAAACAGTCCTTCTGTAGCTGAAAAAAAAATCTCCCTTAAAGAAAAAAAAGACGGTTCCCGGATCAATAAGCACGGGCTTCCGTTTATAGAAGACTATGAAAGCCGGTTTCTTCCTGTTCAGGATGCAGGCGGGGATGGTCCAAAGGAAAATACCTTGGCCGAACCCGGGCCCCCTGAAATCGAAGGAGAGGACTTTGCTCGGCTTTTGGTTGAATCACTGAAGGAGAAAAAAATACCCCGGCACATACCCAAACCCATGCCCCTGAAGCGGCGTCTTAAACGATATCCCCCGCCTGAAGCAGCCATAGACCTCCATGGGTTCACGGCTGTGGGTGCGGAACTTAAGGCCAGATCATTTATCACCACAGCAAAGCTTCAGGGCTTTTTTACCCTGCGCATTGTTGTGGGCCGGGGGTTGCATTCACAGGATGGGCCGGTCCTTCCCCATGTGGTCGAAGACCTGCTCAAGGCATTCAAAAAAGATAATATTGTCCTGTCCTACGAGTGGGAAGGGCGGAAAAAACATAAAAGTGGGTCAGTCCTTGTATATCTGAAACAATTCAGCGATTGAGCTGGTATTTTTTCACTGCCCGGTTATGGTCCCTCAGGTTTTTTGAAAATTGATGGGTAGTATCATTTTTTGATACAAAAAAGAGATAGTCGCTTTGGGCCGGATACAGGGCGGCCTTAAGGGCTTGGGCACCCGGGTTGGCAATGGGCCCTAAGGGAAGCCCCCTCATCTGGTAAGTGTTGTAGGGCGTGACCCGGCGCAGGTGGCGATATCTAATCCGGCCGTGGTAGTCATCCACCCCGTAAATTACAGTGGGATCGCTTTCTAATCGCATATTCTTTTTCAGCCGGTTGTGAAACACCGAAGAAATCAAAGGCCGTTCCGAGGCGTCTCCGGTTTCCTTTTCAATGATCGAGGCCAGGGTCACGATCTCGTGAACAGAAAAGCCCAGCTCTTCTGCCCGGTCCTGCCAGGCAGCGGTAAATGTTTTTTTAAACATTGCGGTCATTTTCTTGATGAGGGTTCGGCAGGACGTATTCTTAGGGAATAAGTAGGTGTCAGGGTATAAATAGCCTTCCAAGGTGATACCGGGCAGTCCCAGTTCCGTGATAAACGTCCTGTCTTTGCACAGGTTCAAAAAATGTTTCCCAGAGCAGAAGTTTGCCGTCTGGGCGAGGACAGCAATCTCTTCCATGTTCAAGCCTTCGGGAATGGTTAGTTTGTACAGTTTTACCCGTCCGGAAAGCAGACGCGTAAGTATTTTGTTCGGAGAGAGTGCAGGTGAGAGTTCGTATTCACCCGTCTTGATTCGGGTCGCGGCTTTCTTATACCGGGCATAGATTTTGAATTTGAGCGGGTCTGATATCAAACCTTGCAGTTTCAGATTTCCGGCTATGGTACCCAGGCCCTGGCCCGGTGATACCGTAAAGGTCTGAGTCTTTCCTTTTGGATCAACCGGTGAATTGATAAAGGTCTTCATCCAAAACAGTCCGGCACCTGCAGCAATGGCTGCCCCAAGGCAGACTGCTGCAAAACAGAATAAACCCCGCTTAAACTTTTCTTTGCTTTTGACTTTCCTTGCTTTCAACGTTCCCTGCTTTCAACTTTTCTGGCTAGCTCATAAAAAAAGGTCTGCCCGGCAATGTACCGGGCAGACCTTTATATTTATACTTAAATTAAATTATTTGGCAATAGGGAAATCCGTCTGTGCCGTATCCGGATTATAGCAGATCCTGCAGCAGTTCAGGCAGCGGGACGCTTCCCTTTGCGCCTCTTCTTCGGGCAGGACCAAGTCGACCTCAATCATGGAATCCAGGCGCTGATCCACATGGATTTCAGGCATTTTGGCCCGTTTGATTTGGCGTATACCGTCCACGGATGTGAAAATGGATTCATGGATCCGTTTCTGCTGGAGAGAATCCACAGGCGGTTCAACGGGTTTGCCATTGAGGAACAGGTCAATGGACCTGGCCGCCCTCCGGCCTGAGCCGATGGCATCCACCACCAGGGCGGGGCCGGTGGCCGCATCCCCTGCGGTAAAGATATAAGGGACAGAGGCCTGTAAGGTTGTGGGATCATTGTCAATGGTATTCCATCGGGTCAGTTCCAGTTCCGTCATCCTCTTATGAGGATCCTGCTCTTTAAATGAGGCATCAGGGGATTGACCGATGGCAGAGATTACCATGTCCACATCCAGAAGGGTTTCTGAACCTTCCACGGGAACAGGGCGGCGGCGGCCTGAGGCATCGGGTTCGCCCAGTTCCATTCTCAGGTATTCAAGCTGCTTGCATCTGCCCTCACTGTCGGGTACCACCCTTGTGGGCGCGGCCAGGAAGACAAAATTAATGCCTTCTTCTTCAGAGGCAACGATCTCAACCTCATTGGCAGGCATTTCCGCCCTGGTTCTTCGGTAAACCATATAAACTTTGTCAAGACCTAGTCTGAGAAGAGTCCTGGCACAGTCAACGGCTGTGTTTCCACCGCCGACAATGGCTGCGGTTCGTCCTAATTTAATCTGTTCGCCCGAGGAGATCCGCTGGAGAAAATCAATACCGGTAAAGCAGCCGGGCAGATCTTCACCGTCAATACCTAGGGAGTAGTCTTTCCAGGCACCCACACCCAGGCAGACGGCGTTATAGCCGGCCGCCATCAGGGAACCTAAACCATAGTCTTTACCGAATCTCAAGTGGCAAAAAGCATTGATACCCAGGTCCAGAATACCCTGGATTTCCCAGTCCAATACCTTTTTGGGGAGCCGGTATTCCGGGATACCGTATCTGAGCATTCCGCCCAGCTTGGGCATGGCTTCAAAAATACTGACCTTATAGCCGATGCGGCGCAGGAAAAATGCACAGGACAGTCCGGCAGGCCCGCCACCGATAACAGCCACCTTTTTACCGTTTTCCGGGGCACAGGTAATGGGGATCCGGGAACCTGTGTTCATTTCATAATCCGCAACAAACCGTTTAAGCTGGTTGATGGAGACAGGCTCGTCCTCAATGCCGCGGCGGCACTGGTCCTCGCAGGGATGGGGGCAGACCCGGCCGCAGGCCAGGGGCAGGGGATTACGCATCCGAATGGTCTGGACCGCTTCCTTGTACTGACCGTTTCTCAGCTGGTTGATATATCTGGGGATATTGATCTCCGCCGGGCAGGTCTGGGCACAGGGGGCCAGGGGATCATGTTTCTGATTAAACTTCATCAGTTTTTCGCTGAGGGTTTTGACCTCGATAATATCCTTGGGGCAGGCTTTCTGGCAGGCACCACAGCCCACACATTTATCGTCTTCGACCACTGGATGGCCGTCGGGCCCCATGTATACCGCACCGAACTGGCAGGCCTTTACACAGTCGCCAAGACCGATACAGCCCACACCGCAGACCCGTTTGCCGCCGAAAACAACGGCCATAGCCTTGCAAGAGGAAATCCCCATATAATGGTATTTGTCAGCAGCCCGATAACCGCCTTCGCACATATTGTAGGACATGGGGCTTTCTGCGGAACCGGCATCAACGCCCATGACGGCGGAGACGGCTTCAACCCCTTCTTTTGAATTGATAATACAGAGGGCAGGCCCTTCCTTTCCGGACACAATGGCCTCTGCTGCTGCAGAGCATCCGGCATAGCCGCATCCCCCGCAGTTTGCCCCGGCCAGGTTCCCTTCTACCCGGGCGATTCTCGGATCCTCATATACGTAGAATACCTTGGATGCGAGGCTGAGAACGATACCGCATACGGCACCGATACCTAACATGAACAATAAAGCTGGAAGCATAAAATCACCTTATTAAAATTTTGCGCTGTTTTTAACATGACGCAGAGGTTTTATGTTCTATTCCAGGCTTAGACCATGCCTTTAAAGGCGGTAAAGGTCAAAGCGATCACACCGGCAGTTACCAGGCCGATGGAAGTGTCCTGAAGTGGCTTGGGCACCCGCGCCAGGTTGATTCTTTCCCGGACACCGGCAAAGAGGATCAGGGCCAGGCCGAATCCCACGGCGTAGAAAAGGGATGCTGCTGCGGCCTGAACAAAAGAATACTCCTTACTGATATTGATCAGGCAGGCACCCATGACCGCGCAATTGGTTGTGATCAGAGGCAGGAATATGCCCAAGCCTGCATAGAGCCCGGGAATGCTTTTTTTCAGGAACATCTCCACAAACTGAACCAGGGAAGCGATGACCAGGATAAAGGATACGGTTCTCAGGTATTCAACGTCCAGACCTTTGAGCAGATACATGTCCACCATCCAGGTGATGATGCCTGCCATGACCAGAACAAAGATAACGGCCATTGCCATACCCACTGCGGTTTCCATTTTTTTGGATGTCCCCAGAAAGGGGCAGTTGCCAAGGAACTGGGCAAGGAGAATATTGTTGATGAAGATACATCCGATGGCGAGTTCAAAATATTCCATTGATGTCTCCTTTATTTACTCGGGATGAGGTTCATGAGTGCCAGCATCAGTCCCAGAGCCACAAAGGCGCCCGGGGCTTCAACCATAAAGCTGAAGGGCTGGAACCCGGCAGCAACGGTGGTCATATCGAATACAGGGGTGCCACCCCAGATGGTAATGGTGCCGGCCCCTAAAAATTCCCTGACCGCTCCCAGGGCTGCCAGGGAAAGGGTAAATCCTATGCCTATCCCTAAGCCGTCGGCTATGGACATGATGGGATTGTTCTTGCTGGCAAAGGCTTCTGCCCGGCCTAGAACAATACAGTTGACAACGATAAGGGGGATAAAAATCCCCAGTTTCAGGAAAAGAGGATAGGTGAATGCCTGCATGACCAGCTCGACAATGGTCACAAAGGTCGCAATGATAACGATGTAACAGGCGATCCTGACCTTTGTGGGAATGATGTTTCTGAGCAGGGAGATCAGCAGGTTGGAGAAAACCAGGACAAAGGTGGTGGCAACACCCATGCCGATACCGTTTTCAACGGTTTTGGTCACAGCAAGAACCGGGCATAAGCCCAACACAAGCCTGAAAGGAGGTATTTCAGCCCATAGTCCTTTTGTGAATTCTTTTACCAAGGATTGTGCCATATGTTTTTGCCTCCGTCTTATTGAATCTGTTTTAAGATTTCAGGTTTGAGTTTCTTGTACAAATCCTGTGCCTGGATGGCCGCCAGGGTGACTGCCCGTGAGGTAATGGTGGCACCGGACATGGCATCAATGGTCCCGTTTTCGTTTTTCAGAGCCAGGTTGTCGGCCAGGGGTTTTTCGGCAAACTGGGAGACAAAGGCCGGGTCATCTTTGGCCCTGGCACCTAACCCCGGGGTCTCGGAATGGGTGGTGACCCGTACCGCAATGATCTGGTCTGTTTCCATATTGATACCCACCATGAGCCCGACATCTCCGCCGTACCCGCCCTTGCCTTTTGTTTCAAAGGCAACGGCCTTGCTGCCGTCTTCAAGTTTCCCGGGGAAAATCTGAAGTTCAACCCCTTCGGCAGTGAGGTTAAATCGTTCCCCAAGGGGATCATTGGTCACGCCGGGAAATATATCCCCGATGGCCGGGGCTTTCTGATATTTAAGGATCTGTTCTTCTATCCGCAGGGACGTACCGTCCTTAATCTTGGCCAAAAGGCCGCCGGACACTGCCGTGAGGCAGGTCAATACGACAACCATACTAATCATTTCACGCATTGCTCACTCCCTTTCCCAAGGCTTTTGGTCTGATGCTGTCAATCAAGGGGTTCACAAGGTTGATTAACAAAATTGCCAGAACAGTACCATCGGCATATACCCCTATATTTCTCATGAGAATGATCATGAATCCCCCCAGGAACCCGTAAATGAGCATGGGAATCCGGTTGACCGGGGAAGATGAATTTTCAGTGGCCAGGAAAAATGCCCCCAGCAGGGTGTAGCCTGAAAAGAGATGGAATAAGGGGTCGGCATAGGCCTCTTTGTTGCCAAGGTAAAAAAGGCCGGCTGTAACCAGGATTCCTGCGATAAAGGATACAACGATTTCCCAGCGGGTGTATCCTTTTAGCATGAGAAAAATTCCGCCCAGAATCAGGCCCAGCCCAAAAGTGGATCCGATGCCGCCGACTTCCTGGCCCATGAGCAGACCGCTGAGGGGAAACTGATCAATCACCTGAGCTCCCTGGGTTTTCAGGGCCGCCAGAGGGGCCAGAGCCGTGAAGTCAAACTGATAACTCACGTAGGACGAGTCAAAGTCTAAGGCCACGGGCCAGGACATCATTAGAATGGCCATGCCGATCAGGGTCGGGTGGAAGGGGTTCGCCCCGACACCACCGAAGATAAATTTACCGATAACGACCACCACAAAGGTGCCCACAATGACAACCCACCAGGAGGCAGTGGCCGGGAGCATTATTCCAAAGAGCAGGCCGAACACGGCGGACTCCAGGTTGCCGATTGATTTTTTCTGCTTGGATATCAGGTTCATGACAAGTTCCCAGAGCATGGCCGAAGATACGGACAGGGCCAGTACGCCAAGCGCCGGGGCACCGAACTGGAAGATTCCGAAAAGTGCTGCAGGCAACAGGGCCAGCAGATAATTCAGATTCAATTGATACAGAGAGTCTCCATCATGCCAGAACGGGGCATGGGAAACGATTAATTTTGTATTAGGCATTGGCAGTCTCCATTTTAAGCGTCTGCGCGAAGGGTCAGCAGTTCGTGTTTCCCCAGCCGGATATATTGGTAAAGCGGAATTCTGGCCTTACATACAACGGCACAGAGCCCACACTCAATACAGGACTCAAGGTCGAATTTATCTGCCGCCTCTTCATACTCGTCTGCCTCAAGATACCGGACAAGAAGGTTGACCGGAATATTGGCGGGGCAGATTCGTATGCATTCACCGCAGTTGACACAGGGATTGTCGGATAGTTCCGGGATAACATCCCGGTCCTGGATAATCACGGTATCCATATCCGGAACAACCGGGTGGTGGCGCGTGTAGGTGGCAAATCCCCTCATGGGTCCGCCGATGATGATTCGGTCCCGATCATTAATCTGCACATCGGCCAGGTTTAAAATTTTACTTAACGGGGTTCCGATAACCGCGGAAAACCGATGACGGTTGCCGCCTTTGTCAATAATGGTAACGATTTTTTCAAATACGGGCACCTGGGTCTTAAACACCCGGGCCAGGGAGACCAGGGCCTCTGCCCGGATAAAGCAGATTCCCATATCTTCCGGGGTCTTACCCGGGGGCAGTACCGTATCCAGGTGATCTTTCATGATCATGGGCGGCAGGGTGGCCGGGTAGATTTGGGAGGTCTTCAGCACCTGGATGCCGCCGAAGTCTGCCTGTGTGTTGAGGTTCTCAGGAAGGGTAATGCAGAGTTTAGGAACCTGGCTCATCCGTTTGAGGATATTTGCCCCTTCCAGAACTTCGTCGGCATAGGCTGTGCACACATATTGACGCGTGTCAGATAATATCTCCGTATCCGAACCCGTGATGACGATGGTCTTTATGGACAGTTTATCATCTGCCAATAGGGCAAAGGGCGGAGCACCAGGCAATTGTCCCAGATACCCCTGGGCAAACTCAAGTTCTTCCACAGGCGTCAAATCTGCCTGGTCCGCGTCACCTGTTCTCGCCGGATCCGGATTAATCAGGATAAAGGTGTGGGTGTTCCCAAAATCATCGGAGTAGGAATCAAACCTTTTTATGGTGCCGGCAACAGGGGACAGCACATAGGCTGAACTCTCTTCATAAAGTTTTAATTTTTCTCCCTTTTGTACAGCATTCCCCTTTTTAATCAACGCCTGTCTGGTACTGTCGATTTCTTCGGGCAGCAAAAGGGTGAGCGTGGCGGGGACAGCGATGGTCTCAGGCGGTTCAAGACCCGCATCAAGCAGGTCATAGGTCAGCCTGGGCTTGGATAGAGCAAAAAAAGATCGTTTAATCATAGTTAGTCCTTGTTTTGTAAAAAGCTTAAGTCAGGCCAAAAAAAAGGATGATTAAAAAATCATCCCTTAAATTTACAACGCATGACATGAATTACATTCTACCGGACCCGCACCATAATCTTCATGGCATCCCTTGCACTGGGCGTGAAATGCATCAGCCCTGGACGGCATGTCTTCATCACCGGTTTTCTCATGGCACTCACTGCAGTTGTAGGTGTCATCATCTTCAATGTTATGATGGCAGTCCAGACATTCCAGGCTATAGGAGTCCGTGTGCATGAGATGGGTGAAAAGAACTTTGCCTGCCTGGTTTTGAAACATGAGTCTCACTGGATTTTCCGGGGCAGGGGATGTGAAAGATGCGTAGCAAACAATACCTGTGACCAAAAGAACGATCATGATCCATAAAGCTACTTTTAGGTCTCGTTGTGATGTCATAATTCTTCTCTCACTGAATTTAAGGGTTAGAGTTTAGCGACGAACCCACAACTGGCAGCGTTTATAGTATATTAGTGATAGATTTACAAGGAAAAAATAGCGGAGATTTATTTATAAAATACCACACCCCTCAGTGGCTGAATCAGATTTTTTTCGGACCAGAAAAGGCTTGTATTCATCTTTCTCGGACATGGCCGCCTGCTTTTTTCGGACAACTAAAAATGCTGCCCCAAAAAAGGTGAACCCAAAAACCATGGCGGTTATGGATTTGTTCATTTGGAGGGCCGGTGCCAGGCTGTCCCCGATGACAGCCCCCGTCACCAGCAAAAGGATGGGAAATACATAGAGCAGAAAGCTCAAGATAATCATTGGTTTTGTTTCGATGCCGATGACCACGGCATCCCCCACTACAACACCAAGGGAGTTCTTTACACTTACAGTCATTTCCTGGGACCCATGGTGGCTGGTCCCGCAACTGTCTTTTTCAGAGCAGCTTTCACATGCTGCAGACCGAATGGTTTTAATCCACGCAGTCTGTTTGTTGGCCTGGGTGACAATGCCGTTTTCAGTTATCATGGTGCACAGTTCCTGTTCAGTTTAAGTCAATGGCAAAACGTAGACGTATTTCAATATACAGCAGTCAATCGCCGTGTATATATTAATAATGAGGGCGATCCTCATTATAATAAGGTGTAGCGTCAGGCAACAATATCAACAACCGGAGTCTCCTGCTGCCGGGTAGACGTCTGGTATGGTTCAGGCGATGTAGGCGGTTCCGACAGTTGTGGCGGTTCAGGCGACTGTGTCTGGAGGGGCTGAGTATAGGTTTCCAAATTAGCTGTCTGCTGGGCTCTGGCTTCCTGGGTTATGGTGACTTGAAAAGCCTCCTGATTTGCACGGGTATTTTCTCGGTTCTGGTCTGCTTCCGCTGTGTTACGATTCTGGTTCTGAACCCGTGTGGTTTCTTCCAGAGGCGTACTGGCCGTATATGCACCGGCACCTTGTATGCTGTTGATGTTCATGGATAATCCTTCCTTTTCTAAATCATCAATCTTACAAGAGAATAAACATATGAAGAAATAATGTCAAATTTTTTGTAGTTTTTTGTTGACAAGAAAAATCTGTTGATATATAAACTCCGAGTCTTCTTGAGGAGACGCTGCTCCCCAGTAGCTCAGTTGGCAGAGCAATTGGCTGTTAACCAATGGGTCCGCGGTTCAAGTCCGTGCTGGGGAGCCAACTCAATAAAGCAACTCCGAGGATTTAGGTCTTCGGAGTTTTTTTATTTTGGGTGAGATTATTGTGGTTTCCTGTTTTGACCTTCCCTTCTCCCGGTTGACACCTGCCCCCATCAGTGCTCTGTTAAATCAAGTCGTACAATTGACATAAAATCCATCTCTCCGCGCTCAGGGCGAGGGAGGAACACAAATGGAATACCGTCTGGAATACATGATGTCAGATTCCCCGTTGTTAAATTACGGGAAACGGGGAAAATTCAGGTCCCGAAAGGAACAATTAGAGATACAGGCAAAATTGCCAGAAGACTTCCCTCCTTTTTGGCGGCCAGGCCCAGAGCATGAAAAATATCTTGAAGAGATGATAACGTCGGCTATCATTCGGTAATTGGAGTTTCCTTATTCTTTGAATAGGGATCAAGCTGATGGTGGTGACAGTTAAAACAAAAGCAGGGCCATTCTCCACCCTGCTTGCAGAAAATTTTAGACAGGGCCATTTACATTGTCGGATCGTGCAGGTTCTGACTCCAGCCCAGAATGTGACTCTGAATTTCGTCTGGCATCGGTTCCAAATCCGGGTTTGTTATTGCCGGGCCGTTTGGCGGAGCCATGATCCGGTTGAATATCCCTTCCACGATCTGATCGCTTGCCAGCTTTCCCTCCTGTAACAGGATCATTCTTTGAAGGGCTGCGGTCTGGGTTGTCTTCCTGAGCCTGTCCCTCAGGCTTTTCCGATTTGTCCGAAACGCTTTGGCCGTCCACTCCGGCAGGTTCTCTATCAGCCAAATCAGATGGGCTTCCCAATCCCTTTCCAGATTCGGGTAATCGATCCCGACCTGTTCCGGATTCATTGCCTTGAGTTGTTCCAGTGTCGTTAGCCCATTTCATAAACGGCAGGGTTTCATATGACGATTTACCCCACCTAAATGAAACAATAACACAACGACAAGTGTAATCGGGTTGCCAAGGACCAAATTCTTTTGGTAAATCCCGCCACGGAGCTCCAGTTTTCAAGATCCATAAAATTCCATTAAACATTAGCCTATTTTCCTTGGGTTTCCGCCCTTGTGTCTCTTTTCATCCTTGATGATAAAATCGGTTCGATCTGTACCCATTTTTCATCTGTAATAGCATGCCGATTCATAAATTGACGAAATCATAGGGTATTTCAAATGTGTAGATTTTATTAAACTTTTTTAGAAACAGCACCTAGTATGAAATTATTTTGGTCATTTCTAAACAACCAGGGTCAACCCTTGGGAAAAATATTTCACTTATTATTGCATTTTTTTCTGAAGAATAAAGTACATAAAAAAGTGCTAAATTGCTTAAGTTAGAGGCTTTATGACGATTAAGCTATGGTACAGATGTTGCTGTCCTTAATTTAGCTGTTCAAAGTTTTAATTCCATTCAGCCCTCTGTGACAATATAAGTGAGACACTTACCCCTTGATAAATTAGTGTAGGGCGGGTAAGGCAATACTTATATGAAACCGATAAAAATGAACCCACTACCAGAGTCCGAAAAGCAGGCAGCC